>Ga0310345_10000021_pt1 | contig 444588 bp, 415 predicted proteins | sample HC15DNA20500_MG_FD_204667 | JGI IMG/M metagenome (GOLD analysis project Ga0310345, IMG submission 204667) | Marine microbial communities from station ALOHA, North Pacific Subtropical Gyre - HC15-DNA-20-500_MG | ecosystem: Environmental > Aquatic > Marine > Oceanic | place: Pacific Ocean...
GCCCTCGCGCTTCCGGTGCAACCAGCCCCCCCCGCGCGGAGCACGGGCGAAGCCCGCCGCGCGAGCGCCGCCCCGTCCCGGCGGGGTGGCGCTATTGCTCTCGGCCCGCGCCACGGCGAGTTCGGAGGGCCTTGGCTACCATAAAGCGCCCAACTCCAGCGTCGGATGCGCCACCCCACGGGGCGGCCCTCGCGCTCCCGTTGCGCCAGGCTCCCCCGCCCGATCATGGTTACGTCCACACTACCCCGCCGCCCGCTCCAACGAAATCAACCACTTGCAAGGCGTCCACATGTGGACACCCCGTGGCCACCCCTCCAACCCCCCTCAACCGCGATTCCGGCCTTGCACATTTTCCCCCTTCCTCCTATATCCCCCTCAACAGCGGCGCGTCGGGCTCCACCCCCGAAGCTCCACCGGGAAAGATCGACGGGCCGCGCGCCCGTTTTTTTGTGCCCGAAAGGCCGCCCACGCCATGAGCGATCTCATCGCCAAAGCCACGATCGACCGACGCCTGGCCGAGATCATCTCGCCGGTGATCGAGGATATGGGGTTCGAACTCGTCCGCGTCCGCTTCATGAGCGGCTCCAAGCAGAAGACCGTCCAGATCATGGCCGACAAGCCCGAAGGCGGCATCGAAGTCGACGATTGCGCTGCCATCTCCACTGCCGTGTCCGCCGTGATGGATGTCGAGGATCCGATCGAGGATGAATACGTGCTGGAAGTCTCCAGCCCCGGCATCGACCGCCCGCTCACCCGGCTCAAGGATTTCGAGACGTGGCAGGGCTACGAGGCGAAGATCGAGACGACCGAACTGATCGACGGCCGCCGCCGCTTCAAGGGCGTGCTGGCCGGCACCGAGGGCGACGAGGTGCTCATCGCCATCGAGGACCAGGGCGAAGAGGTGACGATCGGGCTCAACTTCGACTGGCTGAGCGACGCCAAGCTCGTGCTCACCGACGACCTGATCCGCGACATGCTGAGGCAGCGCAAGGCCGCCGAAGTCGATGAAACCCGTTTTGACGAGATAGAAACCGAAGCCGGTTCCGAGGAGGACTGACATGGCCATCACCAGTGCCAACCAGCTTGAACTTCTGCAGACCGCCGAGGCGGTGGCCCGCGAGAAGATGATCGACCCCGGCCTCGTCGTCGAGGCGATGGAGGAAAGCCTCGCCCGTGCTGCCAAAAGCCGCTACGGCGCCGAGATGGATATCCGCGTCTCGATCGACCGCAAGACCGGCCGCGCCACCTTCACCCGCGTCCGCACCGTGATCGGCCCGGATGAAGAGCTCGAGAACTACCAGGCGCAGCTCACCGTCGAGCAGGCGAAGGAATACATGGAGAACCCCCAGCCGGGCGACGAGATCCGCGACGAGGTGCCGCCGGTGGAAATGGGCCGGATCGCCGCGCAATCGGCCAAGCAGGTGATTCTCCAGAAGGTCCGCGAGGCCGAGCGCGATCGCCAGTACGAGGAATTCAAGGATCGCGCCGGCACGATCATCAACGGCATCGTGAAGCGCGAGGAATACGGCAACGTCATCGTCGATATCGGCCGCGGCGAGGGCATCCTGCGCCGCAACGAGAAGATCGGCCGCGAAAGCTATCGCCCGAACGACCGCGTGCGCTGCTACATCAAGGATGTCCGCCGCGAGGTGCGCGGCCCGCAGATCTTCCTGTCGCGCACGGCGCCGGAATTCATGGCCGAGCTGTTCAAGATGGAAGTGCCCGAAATCTATGACGGCATCATCGAGATCAAGGCCGTCGCCCGCGATCCCGGCTCGCGCGCCAAGATCGCCGTCATCTCTTATGACAGCTCGATCGATCCGGTCGGCGCCTGCGTCGGCATGCGCGGCTCGCGCGTGCAGGCCGTGGTGAACGAGCTGCAGGGCGAGAAGATCGACATCATCCCCTGGAACGAGGATGCGCCCACCTTCCTCGTCAACGCGCTGCAGCCGGCCGAGGTGTCGAAGGTCGTGCTCGACGAGGATGCCGGCAAGATCGAGGTCGTCGTGCCCGACGAGCAGCTTTCGCTCGCCATCGGCCGCCGCGGCCAGAACGTGCGCCTCGCCTCGCAGCTGACCGGGCTGGATATCGACATCCTCACCGAGGAAGAGGAAAGCCAGCGCCGCCAGGCCGAGTTCGCCGAACGCACCCAGCTGTTCATGGATACGCTCGACCTCGACGAATTCTTCGCCCAGCTGCTGGTCTCGGAAGGGTTCACCAACCTCGAGGAAGTCGCCTATGTCGAGCAGGATGAACTCCTGGTCATCGACGGCGTCGACGAGGGCACGGCCGAGGAATTGCAGGCCCGCGCCCGCGATTACCTCGACGCGCAGAACAAGAAGGCGCTGGATCACGCCCGCGAACTGGGTGTCGAGGACAGCCTGGTTGAATTCGAGGGCCTGACGCCCCAGATGATTGAAGCGCTCGCGGAAGACGGCGTGAAGACGCTCGAGGATTTCGCCACCTGCGCCGACTGGGAACTGGCCGGCGGCTGGACCACGGTGAACGGCGAGCGCGTGAAGGATGACGGCGTGCTCGAGAAATTCGACGTGTCGCTCGAGGAAGCCCAGAACCTGGTGATGACGGCGCGGATCCAGCTCGGGTGGGTCGATCCGGCCGATCTGGCCTCTGACGACGAGGAAGAAGCTGAAGAGGGCGACGCGCCCGAGGCAGAGGAGGCCGGGGCCTGAGTGCAGGCCCCGGAACGCGCGGATGGCACGCGGTGGCCGCACGAAGGATGAGACCGGCGAACGGCGCTGCATCGTCACCCGTGACGTGCAGCCGCGCGCTGGGCTGATCCGGTTCGTCGCCGGGCCCGACGGGCAGATCGTGCCCGACCTGGCCGAGAAGCTGCCCGGGCGTGGCATGTGGCTGAGCGCCGACCGCGCGGTGGTCGAGACGGCGGTGAAGAAGAAGGCCTTCGCCAAGGCCGCGCGCGGGCCCGTCCAGGTGCCCGACGACCTGGCCGACCTGCTGGAACGCGGGCTGGCCGAGCGGGTGGTGAACCTGGTCTCGCTGGCGCGCAAGGCGGGGCAGGCGGTGTGCGGGTTCGAGAAGGTGAAGGGCTGGCTGGCCGACGGGAAGGCGCGGGTGCTGCTCCAGGCCTCCGACGGTTCGGAACGCGGCAAGGGCAAGCTGTGGACGCCCGAAGGCGGCCGCTGGTTCGGCCATCTGACGAGTGCCGAATTGGGTTTGGCATTCGGGCGGGAAAGTGTGATACATGGCGCGCTCGCGGCTGGCGGCCTGTCAACACGTGTTGTAGAGGATGCCACGCGCCTTAAGGGCTTTCGCGGGGCGAACGGCGGCAATGCGGCCGTCGGAAAGGACTGAAAGACTTGATGAGCGATACTGACGGCAAGAAACCCCTTGGGCTGCGTGGCGGCGGCGGACGTTCCGGAAACGTGAAGCAGAGCTTCTCGCACGGGCGGACGAAGAGCGTCGTCGTGGAGACCAAGCGCAAGCGCGTTGTCGTGCCCAAACCCGGTGCCGGAGGCGGCGGCGGCAAGGGCGGCGGCGTGGCCGGGGGCGATCCGTCGCGGCGGCCCGCCGGCATCTCGGATGCCGAGATGGAGCGCCGTCTGAAAGCGCTCGCCGCGGCCAAGGCGAACGAGGCCGAGGAAGCAGCGCGCCGCGCCGCCGAGGAACGCGAGCGCGAGGAAGAGCGCGAGCGCCGTCGCGCCGAGGCCGAGCAGAAGGAACGCGAAGAGCGCGAGCGCGAGGAAGCCTTGCGCGCCAAGGCCGAAGAGGATGAGCGCCGCGCCGCCGAGGCGAAGCGCGCCAAGGATGCGCCGGCCAAGCCCGCCGCGCCCCAGGCCCCGTCGGAACCGGTGCCCGGCATGGATGCCCCGCGCGGCGCCAAGCCCTCGAGCGGCCCCCGCAAGGTGGATCGCGAGCAGGCCGACCGCGACAACAAGGGCGGCCGCGGCCGCACCGATGGCGATGGCGGCCGCCGTGCCGGCAAGCTGACGCTGAACCAGGCGCTTGCGGGCGGCGAAGGCGGGCGGCAACGCTCGATGGCCGCGATGAAGCGCAAGCAGGAACGCGCGCGCCAGAAGGCGATGGGCGGCCGGGTCGAGCGCGAGAAGGTCGTGCGCGACGTGCAGGTGCCCGAGACGATCGTCGTCTCGGAACTGGCCAACCGCATGGCCGAACGCGCGGCCGACGTGGTCAAGAGCCTCATGCAGATGGGCATGATGGTGACGCAGAACCAGCCGATCGACGCCGACACGGCGGAACTGATCGTCGAGGAATTTGGCCACAAGGTGGTGCGGGTCTCCGACGCCGACGTCGAGCAGGTCATCGACTCGGTCGAGGACCGGCCCGAGGATCTGCGCCCGCGCCCGCCCGTCATCACGATCATGGGTCACGTAGACCACGGCAAGACATCGCTTCTGGATGCGATCCGCGATGCCAAGGTCGTGGCCGGCGAGGCGGGTGGCATCACTCAGCATATCGGCGCCTACCAGGTGACGACCGACAGCGGTTCGGTGCTGACCTTCCTCGATACGCCCGGCCACGCGGCCTTCACCTCGATGCGGGCCCGTGGCGCGCAGGTGACGGATATCGTGGTGCTGGTCGTGGCCGCCGACGATGCGGTGATGCCGCAGACGGTCGAGGCGATCAATCACGCCAAGGCGGCCGGCGTGCCGATGATCGTGGCGATCAACAAGATCGACAAGCCCGAGGCCAACCCCGACAAGGTGCGCACCGACCTGCTTCAGCACGAGGTGATCGTCGAGAAGATGTCTGGCGACGTGCAGGATGTCGAGGTTTCGGCCGTTACCGGCAAGGGGCTCGACGATCTGCTCGAAGCCATCGCGCTGCAGGCCGAATTGCTGGAGCTGAAGGCCAACCCGCAACGCGCCGCCTCCGGCGCGGTGATCGAGGCGCAGCTCGACGTGGGCCGTGGCCCCGTGGCGACCGTGCTGGTCGAGAAAGGCACGCTGCGCCAGGGCGACATCTTCGTCGTGGGCGAGCAGTGGGGCAAGGTCCGCGCGCTGGTCAACGACAAGGGCGAACGCGTGACCGAGGCCGGGCCGTCGGTGCCGGTCGAGGTGCTGGGCCTGAACGGCACGCCCGAGGCGGGCGACGTGCTGAACGTCGTCGATACCGAAGCCCAGGCGCGCGAGATCGCGGAATATCGCGAGAAGGCCGCGAAGGACAAGCGCGCCGCCGCCGGTGCCGCCACCACGCTCGAACAGCTGATGGCCAAGGCCAAGGAAGACAAGGACGTGGCCGAACTGCCCGTCGTGCTGAAGGCCGATGTGCAGGGCTCGGCCGAGGCGATCGTCCAGGCGCTCGAGAAGGTCGGCAACGAGGAAGTGCGCGTGCGCGTGCTGCATTACGGCGTCGGCGCGATCACCGAGAGCGATGTCGGCCTGGCCGAGGCTTCCGGCGCGCCGGTGATCGGCTTCAACGTGCGTGCCAATGCCCCGGCCCGCAACGCGGCCAACCAGAAGGGCGTGGACGTGCGCTATTACAGCGTCATCTACGACCTGGTGGATGACGTGAAGGCGGCGGCTTCGGGCCTGCTGTCGGCCGAGGTGCGCGAGAACTTCATCGGCTATGCCCAGATCAAGGAGGTCTTCAAGGTCTCGGGCGTGGGCAAGGTGGCCGGCTGTCTCGTCACCGAGGGCGTGGCGCGGCGTTCCGCCGGCGTGCGCCTGCTGCGCGACGATGTGGTGATCCACGAGGGCACGCTGAAGACGCTCAAGCGCTTCAAGGACGAGGTGAAGGAAGTCATCTCGGGCCAGGAATGCGGCATGGCCTTCGAAGCCTACGACGATATCCGCCCCGGCGACGTGATCGAGATCTTCGAGCGCGAGGAAGTCGAACGCGCGCTGGAGTGACGGCGCGCGCGGCGGGCGCGAGAGGTTCCGAAAAAGATAAAGGCGGAAGCACCAGCTTCCGCCTTTTTCCCGTGGTGGCCCTGAAAATCAGGTTCTTCAGTCTGTCAGGCGGCTTTCGACGAAACAGGGCGCCCCTCGAACGTGCGATCGCCGACGCGGACAATGATCTTGCCGTTGTCGAGCTGGCGCACGAACGTGCCCTGAACCGAGATGCAGCTGCCAAGAGTGACGGTGCGCAACATGGTTTCTCATCCCCCAAGTCTTACAACCTAGAGAATATACGGAAGCCGTTAAGAAATCATCATCAAATTAGACACAAAACCGACACAATTGCCTACATGTAGGGCAATCTGTCGATTTTTCCCGATGAACTTTTCGGCATCTCGCCCGATCCGGCCTCCGAAGCCACGGGATTATTTGAAGATTCGGTAAAAAACGCTATCTGGCAGCAGCCGCCCGGCTGTAAAGAGCCAGGCGAACGGGGCGGGGAAAGTTTTCTGCAGACGGCGCGATTTCATCGCCTTCACCACCTTCGCCGCTGCAACCTCAGGTTCCATGATCTGCGGCATGTCGAAATCGTTCTTGTCGCTCAACCGGGTGCGGATGAAGCCCGGGTTGGCCAGCGTGACCGTCACGCCACTCTCGCGCAATTCACCATAGAGTGTCTCGCCCAGCCGCATCAGCGCGGCCTTCGAGGGCCCATAACCCTGCGCGCTGGGCAGGCCGCGGAACCCGGCGAGCGAACCGATCAGCACGATATGCCCTTCGTCCCGCTCGAGAAAACCGGGCAGGAGGTGGCCGAGCACGCGCAGCGCGCCGGTATAGTTCGTCTCGGTCATGATCTCGAGCTTGTCGGTATCCCAGTCATGCACCGACATCGGCCAATAGGCACCGGCGCAATAGATGACGCCGTCGATCGTGCCGGCCTCTCGCGCGGCGCGTTTCACACTTTCCGGTTGTGTCACGTCCATCGGCAGGGCGCCGGCGCCCGGCAGCCGCGCGGCGAGGTCGTCGAGCTCGTCGGCGCTGCGGGCGGAGAGGAGCAGCGACACGCCTTCCTCCGCCAGCGCTTCGGCCAGGGCACGGCCAAGGCCGGACGACGCCCCAACCAGCCAGTAGCGGCGGCCGGAAAGATCGCTGTCAGGCATGGCGCAGCTCCACCTGCACCACGTCGGTTTGGGCGGTGGCAAAGCTGGCCGCGCAGATGCCGAGGTAATAGCGCCAGTTGCGCATGAAGGCCTCGCCATGGCCGAGCCGGGCGATACGCGCGGCCTCCGCCTCGAGTCGCTCGGCCCAGACGCGGCAGGTCGCGGCATAGTCGCGCCCGAAGGCAAAGCTGCCGGCCACCCGCAGCCCGGCGCGGCGCGCCTGATCGGCGATCACCGCGTCAGACAGCAGCATGCCGCCGGGAAAGGTGTGCTGGCGGATGAAATCCGAACCGCTGCGGTAGATCGCGAAGTAATCGTCGGGCACGGTGATCGCCTGCACCACGGCGCGCCCGCCCTCGGCCAGGCGCTGCTTGAGCGTGGCGAAGTAGTGCGGCCAGTAGCGTTCGCCCACCGCCTCGATCATCTCGATGGAGACGATGTGATCGTAAGTCCCCCGCACCTCGCGGTAATCCTGAAGGCGGATCTCGGCGCGGCCATCGAGGCGGGCATCGGCGAATCCCTTCTGGCTGGGCGAGATGGTGAGCCCCGTCACATGCCGCCCGGCATCCGCGGCGCGTTCGGCAAAGCCGCCCCAGCCGCAGCCGATTTCCAGCACGCGCTCGCCCTCGGGGCCGAGCTGGCCGAGGATGCGATCGTATTTGGCGCGCTGGGCGCTTTCGAGATCGCGCGGCTCGCCGTCGAACAGGGCCGAGGAATAGGTCATCGTCGGGTCGAGCCAGAGCTGGTAGAACTCGTTCCCCACGTCGTAATGCGCGCGGATGTTGCGCGCGGCGCCGCGGCGGGAATTGGCGCGCAGAACGGTATCGACGAGCCGCAGCTTCAGCGCGGTGAGCGGCGAGAGATAGGCATAGCTGCGGAACACCGAGAGGTTGCGCAGGGCCAGCACCGTCAGCGCCTCGACCGAGGGCGTATCCCACAGGCCGGCGACATAGGCCTCGCCGAAGCCGACATCCCCGCGCGCCGCGGCGGCCGAGATCGCGGCCCAGTTGTGGATCACGATCTCGGCCTCGTCTCCGGACGTGCCGAAATGGTGCACCTCGCCTTCGGGCGTGACCAGGCGCAGGCGGCCCTCTTCGATCCGCTCGCAGGTGGCGAGGAAGTCGCGTTTCACGCGGTCGGTCAGGAAGGCCATCGGCTTGTCTTTCTCTCGGGCGGTGCGGGGCGGCGGAGATACCGCGCCCCTTTCAGCTTCAGTTTCAGCGCCTGCGCGTGGATGAGCAACCATGTCCGAACGGAACCGAGCGGGCGGCGCAAGGCGGCGCGGATCAGCGCGCGGCTGGTGAGCGGCGCGCTGTCGCCGGTGAGGGTGGCGATCACGCCTTCGTCGCCGTTGGTATGCGCGATGCGGATCGCCAGGCGATCGGCGGTGATGTTGAAGGTGAAGGCATAGCGCCCGACGGGTTGCTGGAACGGCGAGACATGCATCAGCTTGGCCGCCTCGATCCGGTCGGCGGGCGTGATCGGCGCCAGATCGGGCCGGGCGCAGATATAGGCGTGGCGGTCGCCGAACGTGTTGTTCACCTCGGCGATCACCGCCAGAAGATCGGCGCCGCGCCAAGCCAGCCAGAAGCTGACCGGGTTGAAGCCGAGGCCGAGGAAGCGCGGCTGGGTGACGAGCTCCAGCCGCAGGTCGGGCAGGCCGATCTCTGCCAGCGCCTCGCGCGCCCAGGCGGCGCCGCGCCCGTCGCCGTAATCGCGGGCGGCGACGCTGGCGAGGTTGAAGCCGCGGCGCGAAAAGAGCAGGGGGCCATCGCCTGCTTCGGGGTCGATCCGCACGAAATCCACCTTGTAGCGGAAGGCGTTGCGGATCGCGCCGCGCCGGGCATGGCTTGTCTCGGCCGCGATATGGGCGGCGGCGCTCATGCGAAGATCGTATCCATGGCGCGGGCGATCCGGCGGGCCGAGGCGAATCCATCCTCGTGGAAGCCGTGGCGCGTATAGGCGCCGGCAAACCAGGTGTTGTTGCGGCCCTGAAGCCCGTGCAGCGCCGCCTGGCCGCGCAAAGCCGCGCGGTCGAAGACGGGGTGGCGGAAGGTGTGGCTGTCGTAGATCGCCGCCTCGTCGATCGGGCGCGACGGGTTGAGCGTGAGGAACAGCGGATCGGATGGGTCGATGTTCTGCAGGCGGTTCATCCAGTAGGTGACGCCGAGGCGGGCGCCGTCGCCCGTGCCGTCGCTGCGGTAGTTCCAGGCCGACCAGGCGGCGCGGCGGTGGGGCATCTGGGCGGGATCGCGGTGCAGGAAGGCGTGATTGTCCTGGTAGCGGATCGCGCTCAGCGCGGCGCGTTCCTCGGCCGTCGGCCGGTCGAGCAGGGCGAGCGCCTGGTCGGAATGGCAGGCGAGGATCACGTGGTCGAAGCTGCGCGCCTCGCGCCCGGCGACATGCAGGGTGGATTCGATGCCCGAGCGGGTGATCCCGCGCACTGTTGCCCCGGTCTCGATGGACACACCCCAGTCGCGCAGCCGCCGCTCCAGCCGCGACACGTATGAGATCGAGCCGCCCGAGACCGTCCACCATTGATGCTGGCCGCTGGCCGAGAGCAGGGCGTGGTTGCGGAAGAAGCTCACCAGCGTGCGGGCGGGGAAGGCGCCGATCTCGCTCGCCGGGGTCGACCAGATCGCGCCGCAGATCGGCATCAGGTAGTAGTGGCGGAACCACGGGCCGAGATGCAGCAGGTCGGTGAGCTCTCCGATCGTGATGTCGTCGCTGACCGCCACCGCCTCGGCCGTCTCATTGAAGCGGTGGATGTCGCGCAGCATGCGCAGGAAGCCCGGCCGCGCGATGTTGCGCTTCTGGGCGAGCAGGGCGGGCAGGCCGGCCAGCCCGTATTCCACCGCGCCGCCGCCGATGCTGGCGCCGAACGACATGTCGGAGCGTTCGACCGGCACGTCGAGATCGCGGAACATGGCGGTGAGGCCGGGATAGTTGGCGTAGTTGAAGACGATGAAGCCGGTATCGACGGGCTGATTGCCCTCGCGCCCGGCCATGATGGTGCGGGCATGGCCGCCGAGGCGCGGCGCGGATTCGTAGAGTGTCACGTCATGTTCGCGGCCCAGAAGGTAGGCGCTGGCCAGGCCGGAAATGCCGCCGCCGATCACGGCGATGCGCTGGGGTCTGGCGGGGCGGGCGTCGAACGACATGGGCGCTATCCTGTTCCTCGGGACCCGTGCGGCGGCCGCATCGGGGGTGCAGGTGATACGCCGGCGGGCGCGGGACGGATCACACGGGGTGCCGGTGATCCGGTTCTGGCCCCGCGCCGTATAATGTTTATGTTGATGACCGAGGCGGCATATCTCCCTTCGCCCACCGCATTTCGCGGCTGGCCGGGCCGTGCCGCGCCGGGCGGGACAGGATTGAACGAACGCACGACGGATACGTTCAGCGCTCAGACCGAGTGGATGTGCGCGGTGCGCGACAGGCGCGACCGGGCCGCCTTTGGCCGGCTGTTCGACTATTTCGCGCCGCGGCTGAAGGCGGTGGCGATCCGCGGCGGCGCCCGGCCCGACCAGGCCGAGGAGATCGCGCAGGATGCGATGCTCACCGTATGGCGCAAGGCCGCGCTGTTCGATGAGCACCGCGCGCAGGTCTCGGCCTGGATCTACCGCATCGCCCGCAACCGCCAGATCGACCTCGCGCGCCGCGAGGGCCGGCCCGTGCCCGACGAGCTGGGCGAGGCCGGCGAGGCGCCGCCCGATGCCGGGCAGGTAATCGCGTTGGGCCAGGAGGTGGACGCGCTGCGCGGGGCGCTGGCGTCGCTCAGCCCCGATCAGCGCGCGGTGATCGAGCGGGCCTATCTGGGCGAGTTGAGCCATGTCGAGATCCAGGAAGAGACAGGCCTGCCTCTCGGCACGATCAAGAGCCGCATCCGCCTGGGGATGGAGCGGTTGAGACACGAATTGAAGGACCTGCGGTAAGCCATGTTCGGCGTGACCCATCATCTGCCCGATCACCTGCTGGCCGATTACGTCGCCGGCCGGCTGGCGCATCCCTTTGCCGTGGTCGCGGCGGCGCATGTCTCGCTCTGCGCCGAATGCCGCGCGGCCGTCGAGGCGCACGAGGCGCTGGGCGGCCTGGTGCTGGAGGGCGCGGGGGCCGAGCCCATTTCCGACGCGGCGCGCCGCAACGTCATGGCGCTGCTCGACGCGCCCGACGAGGCGCCGCCGCCGCCCGCGCGCTCGGGCATCTATCCCGGCGCGGTGATGGCGGCGCTGAAGGGTGGCGCGCCGCGCTGGCGGGCGCTGGGCAACGGCGCGGCGCAGCATATCCTGTGGGCCGGCAAGGAAGGCTCTGTCCGCCTGTTGCGCATCCCCCCGGGCGGCGAAATGCCCGATCACGGCCATCGCGGGCTGGAGCTGACGCTGGTGCTGCAGGGCAGCTTCCATGACGAGACCGGGCGTTTCGGCGTGGGCGACGTGGAAGTGGCGGATGAAGAGCTGGAGCATACGCCGATCGCCGACGAGGGCGCGGAGTGCATCTGCCTGGCCGCCACGGATGCACCGCTGCGCTTCCTGTCGCTCATCCCGAAGCTGGCGCAGCCATTCTTCCGGATCTGAAGCTAGAGCCAGTCGCGCAGGATCGGGATCAGCGGGATATCGGCGGGCGGCATCGGGTAATCGCGTAGATCCCGCGCCCGTACCCATTTCAGCGCCTGCCCCTCGCGGGCCTGCGGAATGCCCTCCCAGCGGCGGCAGGCATAGAGCGGCATCAGCAGGTGAAAGCTGTCATAGGCGTGCGAGGCGAAGGTCAACGGCGCGAGGCAGCTGGCCCAGGTGTCGATCCCCAGTTCCTCGTGCAATTCGCGGATCAGGGCGTGTTCGGGCGTCTCGCCCGGCTCCACCTTGCCGCCGGGAAATTCCCACAGGCCGGCCATTGCCTTGCCTTCGGGGCGCTGGGCCAGCAGCACCCGGCCCTCGCCGTCGATCAGCGCCACCGCCGAGACGAGGACGATCCGGCTCACGACCGGTAATCGGCGTTGATCGAGATGTAGCCGTGGGTGAGATCGCATGTCCACATCGTGGCCGCGCCGTCGCCCAGGCCCAGCCCGACCGAGATCAGCAGCTCGGGCCGCTTCATGTATTCGGCGCCCGCGTCTTCGGTATAGCCGGGCGCGACCCAGCCGTTTTCAGCCACGAGGATCTCGCCGAAGCTGATCGAGAGAAGATCGCGGTCGGCCTTGGCGCCCGACTTGCCCACCGCCATGACGATGCGGCCCCAGTTGGGATCCTCGCCCGCGATGGCCGTCTTGACGAGTGGCGAATTGGCGATGGACGAGGCGACCTTGCGCGCGTCGTCATCCGAGGCCGCGCCGGTGACGCGGACTTCCACGAATTTCGTCGCCCCCTCGCCATCGCGCACCACCTGGTGCGCGAGGTCGAGCATCACGCCGTGCAGTGCTTCGGAAAAGGCCTTGGCGGAAGGCGTGCCGGCGGTGATCTCCGCCGCCTTGCTGCGGCCCGTCGCGGCGACGAGCAGCGTGTCGGAGGTGGAGGTGTCGCTATCCACCGTGATGCAGTTGAACGTGCTGTCGGTCGCGGTCGAGACCATTTCCTGCAGCAGCGGGCGCGAGATGCGGGCATCGGTGAAGATGTAGACGAGCATTGTCGCCATATCCGGCGCGATCATGCCCGACCCCTTGGCGAAGCCCGCGATGGTGACCGGCCCGCCATCGCATTCGGCCACCGCGCTGGCGCCCTTGGGGAAGGTATCCGTCGTCATGATGGCCCGGGCAGCGGGTTCGATCCCCTGCGGATCGAGCGCCTCTTTCAGCCGGGTGAGCGCGGCGGTGATACGCTGCCATTTCAGCGGCTCGCCGATCACGCCGGTTGAGGAAGTGAAGATGCGCTCGGGCGCGATGTCGAGCTCGGCGCCCGTGGCCTTGCAGATCTCCTGCACCGCGGTCACCCCGCCGGCGCCGGTGAAGGCGTTGGAATTGCCGGCATTGACCAGGATCGCCGCGCGGCCCGTTGCCGCACCCTCGATCTTGGCCTGGCAATCCAGCACCGGGGCCGAGCGCGTGGCCGAGCGGGTGAAGGTGCCGGCGACGACAGAGCCCTCGCACAATTCCGCGAGCATCACGTCCACCCGCCCGGCATAGCGCACGCCTGCCTCGACCGCGGCGAAGCGCACGCCGTCGATCGCGGGCAGGTCTGGAAAACGCTCGGGGGCGAGCGGCGAAACGTGGGTGATCTTGGCCATTCCGCCGCTCTCCGTCAGGTCATTCGCCGATCAGCGACAGGTCGGTCAGGGCGGCCGGGTCGATCGCGGCCGGATCCATCCGGTCGATCGTGGCCTCGGATTTGAGGCTTTCCAGCTGTTCCTGCAATTTCTGCTGGCGCACCTGATCGGTCAACTGGTCGCGCACCTCCTCGAGCGAGGGCGCTTCGCTGGTGCGGCTGTCGTTGAGCTTGATCACGTGCCAGCCGAACTGCGTCTCGACCGGGCCCGAGATCTCGCCAACTTCAAGCTCGGCCAGGGCGGCCTCGAACGGCTCGACCATCATGCCCTTTCCGAACCAGCCCAGATCGCCGCCATTGGGGCCCGACGGGCCGGTGCTGCGTTCCTTGGCGAGCTCGGTGAAATCGGCGCCGCCTTCAAGCTCCTCGACCAGGGCCTGCGCCTCTTCCTCGGTTTCCACCAGGATATGGGCGGCGTTGAATTCCTCGGTGCCTTCGAAATCGGCGAACTGCTCGTCATAGGCCGCCTGCAGATCGGCATCCGAGACCTCGGCCTCGAGCAGCCCGGCCACCACGTCGCCGGCCTTGGCGGCGCGTTCCTGGTTGCGGATGTAGAGCTGCGTGGCGAGCGTCATCTCGTCGGAGGACTGGCCCAGCACTTCCTGATCAACCAGCTGGTCGATCAGACCGGGCAGCAGCACCTCGTCGGGGATCTGCTGGTATTGCTGGGGCAGCGACTGGCGCGCCAGCATGACCTCGCCGAAGGTGATCTCGGCGCCGTTGACGGTGGCGATCACCGTATCGGCGGTCACCGCCTCGTAGGAGGGCGCTTCCGCCGCTTCGGTTTCGGGCGCCTCGCTGGCCGTGCTGTCCTGCGCGTGGGCCGGCATAGCGGCGGCGAGCGCGATCAGCGCGGTGAGCGTTGTGCGTTTCAACATCGGGTTTCCTTGGTTTCTGACCTCGCGGCCCACGGGCCCCGCGGCGTTGACACTATGGATAGGCCCCCTTACATCGCTGTGTGGTCTGTAAAAGGCCCGGTTTGCAGCCCTTCTACGTGGCGCGGTGCGGACGGGCAAGCAATCCCTTCACACGGACCCGTGACAAGCGGATAGGCGGAGAAACATGCTCGGACGTATCGCCAAGAAGGTCTTTGGCACCCCGAACGCGCGCAAGGTCAAGGCAACGCAGCCACTGGTCGCGAAGATCAACGCGCTGGAGCCCGAGTTCGAAAAGCTCACCGACGCGCAGATCAAGGACAAGACCGAAGAGCTGGCGATGCGCGCCCAGAAGGGCGAGAGCCTGGATGCGCTGCTGCCCGAGGCCTTCGCCAATTGCCGCGAGGCGGCCAAGCGGGCGCTGGGCCTGCGCGCCTTCGACGTGCAGCTTCTGGGCGGGATCTTCCTGCACCAGGGCAACATCGCCGAGATGAAGACCGGCGAGGGCAAGACCTTGGTCGCTACCTTCCCGGCCTATCTCAACGCGCTGACGGGCAAGGGCGTGCATATCGTCACCGTCAACGATTACCTCGCCCGCCGCGATGCCGAGTGGATGAGCAAGGTCTATGGCGCGCTGGGGCTGAAGACCGGCGTCGTCTATCCGCGCCAGCCCGATGCCGAGAAGCGCGAGGCCTATGCCGCCGACATCACCTATGCCACCAACAACGAGCTGGGCTTCGACTACCTGCGCGACAACATGAAGGCCTCGCTCGACGAGATGCACCAGCGCGGCCACGCCTTCGCGATCGTCGACGAGGTCGACTCGATCCTCATCGACGAGGCGCGCACGCCGCTGATCATCTCGGGCCCCGCGCAGGACAAGAGCGAGCTCTACGTCTCGATCGACAAGATCGTGCCGCTGCTGGCCGAGGAAGATTACGAGATCGACGAGAAATCGCGCCAGGCGACGTTCACCGAGGAAGGCAACGAGCATCTCGAGCAGCTGCTGCGCGAGGCCGAGCTGCTGCCGGAAGACCAGTCGCTCTACGATCCGGAAAGCACGACGCTGGTGCACCACGTCAACCAGGCGCTGAAGGCGCACAAGCTGTTCCTGAAGGATCAGCATTACATCGTGCGCGACGGCGAGGTGATGCTGATCGACGAATTCACCGGCCGCATGATGCATGGCCGCCGGCTGTCGGAAGGGCTGCACCAGGCGATCGAGGCCAAGGAAGGCTGCGAGATCCAGCCCGAGAACGTGACGCTCGCCTCGGTGACCTTCCAGAACTACTTTCGCCTCTACGACAAGCTCGCCGGGATGACGGGCACCGCCGTCACCGAGGCCGAGGAATTCATGGAGATCTACAAGCTGGGCGTGGTGGAAGTGCCCACCAACAAGCCGATCGCGCGCGAAGACATGCACGACCGCGTCTATCGCACCCAGGGCGAGAAATACGCCGCGGTGATCGAGGCGATCCGCGAGGCCCACGAGAAGGGCCAGCCGGTTCTGGTGGGCACGACGAGCATCGAAAAATCTGAGCTGATTTCGGAGATGCTCAAGAAGGAAAATCTGCCCCACAACGTGCTGAACGCCCGCCACCACGAGCAGGAGGCGCAGATCGTCGCCGATGCGGGCAAATATGGCGCGGTGACCATCGCCACCAACATGGCGGGCCGGGGCACCGACATCCAGCTTGGCGGCAATGTCGAGATGAAGGTGCTCGAAGCGCTCGCCGCCGATCCCGAGGCGCATCCCGACGAGGTGCGCGCCCGGATCGAGGCGGAACATGCCGACGAGAAGGAAAAGGTGCTGGCGGCCGGCGGGCTTTACGTGATCGCCACCGAACGCCACGAAAGCCGCCGGATCGACAACCAGCTGCGCGGCCGGTCGGGCCGCCAGGGCGATCCCGGCAAGTCGCTGTTCTTCCTCTCGCTCGAGGATGACCTGATGCGCATCTTCGGCTCGGAACGGCTGGAAAAGGTTCTGGGCTCGCTGGGCATGAAGGAAGGCGAGGCGATCATCCACCCCTGGGTGAACAAGTCGCTGGAACGCGCGCAGGCCAAGGTCGAGGCGCGCAACTTCGACATCCGCAAGCAGCTGCTGAAGTTCGACGACGTGATGAACGACCAGCGCAAGGTGATCTTCGGCCAGCGGCGCGAGATCATGGAAGCCGAGGATCTCAACGAGATCGCGGAAGACATGCGCCACCAGGTGATCGACGACCTGGTGGAGCAATACATCCCGCCCAAGACCTATGCCGACCAATGGGATGGCGAGGGCCTCTACGTCGCGGTGATGGAGAAGCTGAACATCGACGTGCCCGTCGTCGCCTGGGTCGACGAGGAAGGCGTGGATGACAGCGACATCCGCGAACGGCTCTATGAGGCCTCCGACAAGTTGATGGCCGAGAAGGAAGAGAAGTTCGGCGCCGATGCGATGAAGCAGGTGGTCAAGCACTACCTGCTCGACACGATCGACAGCAAATGGCGCGAACACCTGCTGACGCTGGAGCATCTGCGCTCGGTCATCGGGTTCCGCGGCTATGCGCAGCGCGATCCGCTGAACGAATACAAGAACGAGGCGTTCCAGCTGTTCGAAGGCATGCTCGACGGGCTGCGCGAAGAGGTGACGCGCAAGCTCGCCCATGTCGAGCCGATGACCGAAGAGCAGCGGGCCGAGCTGATGCGCCAGCTGATCGCGCAGCAGCAGGCGGCGCGCGAGGCGGTGGCCGAGACAGCCGGTGCCGGCGACAGCGCCGCCGCGCCCGACGGCGCCGCGCCCGGCTTCGACGAGAACGATCCGGCGACCTGGGGCAATCCCGGTCGCAACGATCCCTGCCCCTGCGGGTCGGGCAAGAAGTTCAAGCATTGCCACGGACGACTCGCCTGACGGGAACCGCCACACGCTGAGGGCGAGTGTGTCGCCGGAATGGCAACGCGGAAAGGCGCGTTGCCGCTTTCCCGCGGCGCTGGCGCGGCTTCCACGGGGCGGAAATGGGGCAGGAATGGGGCGTTTCGCGCGCCTTTCGCCACCAAGTCGCGGCCCCGGCGCGGTTTTCTACCATATGTTGCGTCGCGCGGGCCGGAATTTCCTTTTGCGAATCCAAAAAGCGGCCACAGATTCGGCGCATTGCGGCGCAATATTGTTTCCAGCGACCTGTTAGGGGATGGGATATGCTGAAACGAGCCAGCGTCATGCGCGCGGCTTCGATGATCGTCGCTGCCGCGGCCATCGGGCACTTTGTTCAGAACGGCGACGCGATTGCCTCGCGCGGCGGGCACGATCACGCCGTGCCGACGCCGTCGCTTGCGTCGGGCATGCCGCTGCCGCCGATGGTGATGTTGCAGCCCTCGCACCTGGCCGTGCCGCAGACGGAACTGCCCAGCCGCGTCTCGGTTCTCGATGCCACCGAGACCGAGCTCCCGGCGCCCGCGGCCGAGGTTGCGCCGGCGAAGCTCGATTTCGCCTGTGCGGCCGATCTCGCCATCCGTGCCGAACGTGGCGCGATGATGAAGGTGGCGCTGTCGGCGCCCTGCAATGGCGGTCAGGCTGTCGAGGTGGAACATGCCGGCCTGCGCTTCACCATGCGGATCGACGAGACGGGCGCGCTGGGCTTCACCATGCCGGCGCTCTCGCCCGAGGCGCTGGTGCGCCTGACCACCGCCGATGGCGCGCTGCACGAGGCGGCCGTCGAGGTGCCCGATGCGCGGCATTACGAGCGGGCCGTGCTGCAATGGCGCGGCGATGCGGGCTTCATCCTGACCGGCACGACAGGGGCCGAGGTTCTGCCGCTGGGCGTGGCCGAGGGCGCGCAGGGGCGGCGGGCCGTGGTGCATTCGCTGCCCGTCACCGAAAGCGCGCCGGCCGAGGCGCAGGTGCCCGGCATCGAGGCGCGGGTCACGCAGGCCAATTGCGGGCAGGAGATCTCGGCCGAGCTGCTGCGCGCCGGGCGCGGCCAGGTGGCCCCGGCGGGCGCGCTGACGGTGGCCGTGCCGGGCTGCGATGCGCTGGGCGACATTCTGGTGTTGAACAATCCCGCTGCAGGGCTGAAGATCGCCGCGAATTGAGGCGGCGCAACCGGGGCACTCATGCGGATCGGTCGTGCGGCGCTGTGCGCCGCACTTCTTCTTTTCGGCACGTCGGCCCAGGCGCAGGACGTGACGCTCACCTCCCGCGACGGGGGTGTCGCGCTGTCGGGGATGCTGCTGGGCTATGACGGCGCCTTCTACCGGGTCGAGACGGATTTCGGCGTGCTCACCGTCGATGGTTCCGGCGTGGATTGCGAGGGGCCCGGCTGCCCCGACCTGCAGAATTTCGTCGCCCGGCTCACATTCTCGGGCGCCCGCACGATGGGCGAGGTGCTTCTGCCCGCGCTGATCGAGGCCTTCGCCCTGCGTGAAGGCTATGTCGCGGAACGGGTGGAAGAGGCGCCCACGCGGCTCACCTACCTCCTGCGCGATGGCGAGGCGCGGCTGGTGGCCGAGTTCGGCATCCATGCCACCACGTCGGGCGAAGGCTTTGCCGATCTGCTGGCCGAAGAGGCCGACGTGGTGCTCTCGCTGCGCCCGGTGCGGGCCGAGGAGGTGGCCCGCGGGCGCGAGATCGGGCTGGGCCAGCTTTCCGATCCGGCCCGCTCGCGGGTGCTGGCGCTGGATGCGCATGTGCCGCTGGTGGCGCCGGGCAACCCGGTGGCGGCGCTCAGGATCGAGGATCTGGGCGCCGTGCTGGCGGGGCGGATCACCAATTGGCGGGAACTGGGCGGGCAGGATGCGCCGATCGTGCTGCATCTGCGCGACGAGGGCGCGGGCGCGGCCGAGGCGATCCTCGGCGCGGCGGCGCGGCAGGGCGGGGCCCTGGCCGAGGGCGTGACCTTCCATGCCTCGGGCCGGGCGCTGGCCGCGGCGGTGGCGACCGATCCCTGGGCGCTGGGGCTGGGCACGCGTTCGGCCGCGGGCGATGCGGTGGCGCTGCCGCTGACCGGCGGCTGCGGCTTCCACGCCGCGGCCACCGAAGAGGCGCTGAAGACAGAAGATTACCCGCTCACCGCGCCGCTCTACCTCTACCTGCCGGCGCGGCGCCTGCCGGTGCTGGGGCGCGAATTCCTCGCCTTCGCGCGGTCGGGCCCGGCACAGCCGGTGATCCGCCGCGCCGGTTTCACAGATCACGCGATCGAGGCGATCCCGCTGCGGATGCAGGGCGAGCGGCTGATGAACGCGATCCGCGCCGCCGGGCCCGAGATCGGGCTGGCCGATCTTCAGGCCCTGCTCGCCGCGCTGGAGGGCGCCGAGCGGCTGTCGCTGGCCTTCCGCTTCGATGGCGGCTCCACCGCGCTCGACGGGCAATCCCGCTCCAACGTCGAGGTGCTGGCCGCCGCGCTCGAGGCGGGGCTCTATGACGGGCGCACGCTGATCTTCGCGGGGTTTTCCGATGGCGCGGGCGCGGCGGAGCTGAACATGCGGCTCTCGGCGCGGCGGGCCGAGGTGGTGCGCGATGCGGTGCTGGCCGCGGCGCCGACGCTCGACCCCGCGCGCGTGACGATGGAGGCGCAGCCCTTCGGCGAGGCGATGCCGCTGGCCTGCGACGATACCGGCTGGGGCCGCGATCTGAACCGGCGGGTGGAGGTGTGGCTGCGCTAGGCCAGCCCCTCAGAGCAGCCCTTCCGCCCGGAACGACAATTCCCGCGCCCGGCCGACGATGATGTGATCGTGCACGATGATGTCGAGCGCCCCGGCCGCGCGGGCGATGCGCTGCGTCATCTCGATATCGCTGTGCGAGGGCGTGGGATCGCCCGAGGGATGGTTGTGCACCAGGATCAGCGCCGAGGCGTTGAGCTCGAGCGCGCGCTTGACCACTTCGCGCGGATAGACGGGCACGTGATCGACCGTGCCGCGGGCCTGTTCCTCGTCGGCGATGAGGATGTTCTTGCGGTCGAGAAAGAAGATGCGGAACTGCTCGGTCTCTCGGTGGGCCATGCTGGTGTGGCAGTAATCGACCAGCGCATCCCAGCCCGAAAGCGCCGGGCGGCGCAGCACGCGGGCGCGGGCCAGCCGGTGGGCGGCGGCCTCGACGATCTTGAGCTCGGTCACCACGGCGGGGCCCACGCCTTCCACCTCGCGCAGGCGGTCGGGCGTGGCCGAGAGCACGCCGTTGAAATCGTGGAAGGCCGACAGCAGGCGGTTGGCCAGCGGCTTCACGTCGCGCCGGGGCAGGGCGCGGAACAGCACCAGTTCCAGAATCTCGTAATCGGGCAGGGCATTGGCGCCGCCCAGCATGAACCGGTCGCGCAGGCGCTGGCGGTGCTGGGCGATGTAGGAGGGCAGCTTGCCGCCCGGCTCCAGGCGCGTCACCCCCGAGAGGCCATCGGGCCGCTCGGCGACGATCGCCTCGTCATCCTCTTCGCCGGCACTGGCGAAGAGGCCGGGAAATTCCGCGAAATGCTGCTGTGACGGCGGGGCCATGCCGGCACTTTCGGCGCACAGGGTTAACGGGCGGTTAACACCTGCACGGAAAGGGCGGCGGCGGACGTCGGGTCAGCCTTTCATCCCGTCCCAGAAGTTCTTCACCTTGGCGAAGAAGCTGCTGCTCTCGGGGTTGTTGTCGCGGCCCAGCCGGTCGAATTCTTCCAGCAATTCCTTCTGCCGCGCGGTCAGGTTAACCGGCGTCTCGACCGACAGTTCGATCATCATGTCGCCCTGGCCGCCGCCGCGCAGCATCGGCATGCCCTTGCCGCGCAGGCGCATCTGGCGCCCGGCCTGCGAACCGGCGGGGATCTTCACGCGCGACCGGCCGCCGTCGATCGTGGGCACCTCGATATCGCCGCCCAGGGCCGCCGTGGCCATCGATACCGGCACCAGGCAGAACAGGTTCGCCCCGTCGCGCTGGAACAGCGCGTGTTCGCGCACCTCGATGAAGATGTAGAGATCGCCCGACGGCCCGCCGCGCAGCCCCGCCTCGCCCTCGCCGGCCAGGCGGATGCGGGTGCCGGTTTCCACGCCGGGCGGGATGCTCACCGACAGCGCGCGCTCGCGTTCCTTGCGGCCGGTGCCGCCGCATTGGGTGCAGGGGTTCTTGATCGTCTGGCCGAGCCCGCCGCAGGTGGGGCAGGTGCGTTCCACCGTGAAGAAGCCCTGCTGCGCGCGCACCTTGCCCATGCCCGAACAGGTGGGGCAGGTGACCGGTTCGGCCCCGCCCGCCGCGCCCGAGCCGTTGCAGCCGTCGCAGGTGACAGAGGCGGGCACCGTGATCGTCTTCTGGATGCCGGTATAGGCCTCTTCCAGCGTCACGCGCAGGTTGTAGCGCAGATCCGACCCGCGGGTGGAGCGCTGGCGCGCCCCGCCGCGCGCCCCGCCCATGAAATCGCCGAAAAGGTCGTCGAACACATCCGAGAAGGCTGCCGAGAAATCGGCCTGCTGGCCGCGCCCGTAGCCGCCGCCGGGATGCCCGCCCATCCCGCCATCGAAGGCGGCATGGCCGAAGCGGTCATAGGCGGCCTTCTTCTCGGGATCCTTCAGCGCCTCGTAGGCCTCGTTCACTTCCTTGAATTGGGCCTCGGCATCGGGATTGTCCTTGTTGCGGTCGGGGTGAAGCGCCTTCGCCTTGGTGCGATAGGCCTTCTTCAGCTCGTCCGCCGACGCGCCCCGCGAGACGCCCAGAACATCGTAATAATCCCGCTTCGCCATCTTATCGTGTCTTCCTCTTCGGAACGCGCAGGCCCGCCCGGTTTTCGCCGGACCGGCCCTGAAGCTCCGTCATCCGGCTCAGCGGCGCTTGTCGTCGTCGAGATCCTCGAAATCGGCATCGACGATATCGTTGTCCACGTCGGCCGGGCCTTCCTCGGCCTCGGCCTCGCCGCCGGATTCAGCCTGCTGCGCCTTGTAGATCGCCTCGCCCAGCTTCATCGCCGCTTCCGAGACGTTCTGGATGCCCGACTTGATCTTGCCGGCATCCTCGCTTTCCAGGTTGTCCTTCAGCGCGGCGATGGCCAGTTCGATCGCCTCGATGGTGGTCGGGTCGACCTTGTCGCCGTATTCCTCCATCTGCTTCTCGGTGGTGTGGATCAGGCTTTCGGCCTGGTTCTTCGCCTCCACCAGCTCACGGCGCGACTTGTCGGCCTCGGCGTTGGCCTCGGCATCCTTGACCATCTGCTCGATCTCGTCATCCGACAGCCCGCCAGAGGCCTGGATGGTGATCTTCTGCTCCTTGTTGGTGCCCTTGTCCTTCGCGCTCACGGAAACGATGCCGTTCGCGTCGATATCGAAGGTCACCTCGATCTGGGGCATGCCGCGCGGGGCGGGCGGGATGTCTTCAAGGTTGAACTGGCCGAGCATCTTGTTGTCGGCCGCCATTTCCCGCTCGCCCTGGAAGACGCGGATCGTCACCGCGTTCTGGTTGTCTTCCGCGGTCGAGAAGATCTGCGACTTCTTGGTCGGGATCGTGGTGTTGCGGTCGATCAGCCGGGTGAACACGCCGCCCAGCGTCTCGATGCCGAGAGACAGGGGCGTCACGTCGAGCAGGACGACATCCTTCACGTCGCCTTGCAGCACGCCGGCCTGGATCGCCGCGCCGAGCGCGACCACCTCGTCGGGGTTCACGCCCTTGTGCGGCTCTTTCCCGAAGAACTTGGTGACTTCCTCGATCACCTTGGGCATCCGCGTCTGACCGCCGACCAGCACCACCTCGTCGATATCCGAGGTCGACAGGCCCGCATCCTTCAGCGCCGCCTGGCAGGGCTTCAGCGAGCCCTTGATCAGGTCACCCACCAGGCTTTCCAGCTTGGCGCGGGTGAGCTTCATCACCATGTGCAGCGGCTGCCCGTTGGAGCCCATCGAGATGAACGGCTGGTTGATCTCGGTCTGGCTGGAAGACGACAGCTCGATCTTCGCCTTCTCGGCAGCTTCCTTCAGGCGCTGCAGGGCCATCTTGTCCTGCGTGAGATCGACGCCGTGCTCTTTCTTGAACTCGTCGGCGAGGTAGTTGACGATCCGCATGTCGAAATCCTCACCGCCGAGGAAGGTATCCCCGTTGGTGGATTTCACCTCGAACAGGCCGTCGTCGATTTCCAGGATGGTCACGTCGAACGTGCCGCCGCCGAGGTCATAGACGGCGATCGTGCGGGTTTCCTTCTTGTCGAGCCCGTAGGCCAGGGCGGCGGCTGTCGGCTCGTTGATGATGCGCAGCACTTCGAGGCCGGCGATCTTGCCGGCATCCTTGGTGGCCTGGCGCTGGGCGTCGTTGAAATAGGCGGGCACCGTGATGACGGCCTGCTTCACTTCCTCGCCCAGATAGCTTTCGGCGGTTTCCTTCATCTTGCCGAGGATGAAGGCCGAGATCTGCGAGGGGGAATATTTCTCGCCCTTGGCTTCGACCCAGGCATCGCCGTTGCCGCCGTCGATCACGTTGTAGGGCAGGTTCTTCTTGTCTTTCGCGATGTCGGCGTCGTCGAAGCGGCGCCCGATCAGGCGCTTGACGGCGAAGATCGTGTTGTCGGGGTTGGTGACGGCCTGCCGCTTGGCGGGCTGGCCGACGAGGCGTTCGTTCTCGGTGAAGGCGACGATCGAGGGCGTGGTGCGCGCACCTTCCGCATTCTCGATCACGCGCGGCTGCGACCCATCCATGATGGCGACGCAGGAGTTGGTGGTGCCGAGGTCGATACCGATGACTTTGGCCATTTTGCTCTATCCTCTCTTCAGGCGATGTGCTGGAGACCGGCCCGTTATGGCACCTGCCTCCGATCCCATAGATATGGCCGGGGCGGCCTGCCCCGTGCCGGCTTCGGAGCGTATATAAGGAGGGGCCGGGAGGGCTGCAAGAAGCCCGGCGGCTGCAAACACGGCCTAATTTGCGCGGTTTTCGCGAGGAAAGGGAAGATGGCGATGCGGGATGCCGATCTGATGTTGCGGGGCGTGGCGATCCACCGCGAGGTGCTGGACGGCGCGGCCCAGGCGGCGCTGGTCGAAGAGCTGCGCGAGGTGATCCGCCAGGCGCCGCTGTTTTCCCCGATGACGCCCTATGGCAAGCCGATGAGCGTGCGGATGACGAGCGCGGGGAAATACGGCTGGTATGCCGACCGGAAAGGTTATCGCTACGTGCCGGAGCATCCCGGCGGCGTGCCCTGGCCGCCCATCCCCGAGACGATCCTGTCGCTCTGGCGCGATCTGGCCAGTGCCGAGCGCGGGCCGGATTGCTGCCTGATCAACTTCTACGGCGAGGGCGCGCGGATGGGCATGCACCAGGATCGCGACGAAGCCGATTTCTCATGGCCCGTCCTGTCGCTTTCGCTGGGCGATGACGGGCTGTTCCGGGTGGGCAACACGACGCGCGGCGGCAAGACCGAGTCGGTCTGGCTGCAATCCGGCGACGCGGCGGTGATCGGCGGCGAGGCGCGGCTGGTCTATCACGGGGTGGATCGCATCCGCTTCGGATCGTCCTCGCTGCTGCCGAAGGGCGGGCGAATCAACATCACCTGCCGGGTGGTGGATTAGCGCGCCAGCGAACAGCAGCCGGCATAATGGGCCAGCCCGTCGGGATCGGAGGAAAGCACGAGGTCCAGCGAGTAGCCGTAGCGGTAATTCGACATCCCGTCGGAGCATTGGGCGCGGATCACGATGCCGGTCGCGCTTTCGCCATCCGCCCAGGCGCGGAAGCTGAAACGGTCGCGCCGCCCCTCGGCCGGTTCGCGCAGGCCCTGGCCGAAATCGCGGGCGGTGCCGTCGGCAGGCTCGAAGCGGATATTGGCGGGGCCCATCTCGAGCGCCCAGAACGGCTCCGTCCCCGCGCAGCTCAGGCTTTCCGGCATGGCGCCGTCCCACTGTCCGGGCCGGCGGGCGAGATAGGCGAGCGAGGCCCAGCCCGATTGCCCGTCGACGTTCACGCGGCCCCATGTCTGGCGCGCGTTCGGCTCGATCACCTCCACCCCGCGCGCATCGGGGGCGAGCGTGCCGATGATCGGCGCACCGGGATCGGGCCGTTCGCGCACGTTCAGCACATCGTTTGCCGCCACGCCTTGCACGTCGTAGAGCGCCGGCCAGCCATCCTGCGTGGCCATCGCCGGGGTGCCCGCCAGCGCCAGCAGCAGCGCCAACAGCAGTGCCGGGGCGCGGATCATTGCCCCGCGCTCCAGCTCAGCGAGGCGCGGCGGCGGGTGTAGAACTCGCCCAGCAGCCCGATCGCGAACAGCGCGATCGACAGGTAGAGCGCGTATTTGATCGAGGAATGGTGCGGCGTGTAGTTCACGAAGACGAAGCCGCGCGCCTGGTCGATGCAGTGGAAGAGCGGGTTCCACGTGAAGAAGGCGAGGATGTAGCCCGGCGTCTGGTTGGCCACGAACATCTTGCCCGAGGCGATCATGTTGGCCCGCGCATAGATCTGCGAGCCGACCGAGGTGAAGGTGGGGAACCACGGCTTCACCGCCAGGAACACCATGCCCACCGCGCAGCCCGAGAACCACGCCAGCAGCAGCATCCCCATCGCGCCCACCGGATCGTGGATGGTGATATGCGTCCAGCCGACGTGGTAGACGAACAGGATCACCACGACCGAAAGCACCTGGATATACAGCGCCGACAGCGCCGAAGAGGTGATCGCGATCGCCGTGTTCATCGGCGCGTGTTTCATCATCGGCGATGTCGGCCCTTCCGAGCCGACGACGGCGCCCAGCGCCTTGGTATGCGTCATGAACAGGAAGATCCCCGACATGACGAAGAGCAGGAAGTCGCCGCGGATCGAATTGCCGCGCAGGCCCAGCAGGTCGAACATGATGTAGAAGACGACGACCAGGATCACCGTCTGCATCATGTTCAGCAGCAGGCCGATCAGCGCGTTGCCATGCGTCTTGCGCAGGTGGCGGACAGTGGAATGGTAGATCAGTTCGAGGATGTTCGCCGCGGAGCTGACCGTGCCGGTGTTTCTTCGCGTCTCGAACATGGGGCTTCCCGGATCGTGCCGATGGGCACGCGTTTGCGTGGCGCGCGGCTTGCCGCGCCCTAACTCTGAAAGCATAAGGGTTCGCGAATAATGTGGCAACAATTCAGCCATATGGTGACTGCAGAGGAACAAGCCGTTGGATTTCGAGAAACTGACGAACGTGATGCGCCGCCTGGCCCTCGAAGGGGGCGACGCGATCATGGAGATCTACGAGAGTGACGAGTTCGAGACGCGCCTGAAATCCGATGACAGCCCGGTGACGGCGGCCGACGAGGCCGCCGATGCCGTGATCTCCGACGGGCTGCGCGAGGCGTTTCCCGATACCGCCCTGGTGACCGAGGAACAGGCCGATACGCATGGCACGTCGGTCTCCTCCTTCCTGATCGTCGATCCGCTCGACGGCACGAAGGAATTCGTGCAGCGGCGCGGGGATTTCACCGTCAACATCGCCTATGTCGAAAGCGGCGTGCCCCTGCGCGGGGTGGTCTATGCGCCGGCGAAGCAGCGTCTGTTCTACACGCTCGCCAATGGCCGCACGGTCGAAGAGGTGGGGCCGTTCGACAAGGATGAACCGGGCGAGATCCGCAACATCACCGTCTCCACCCCCGACAACGATGCGCTGATGGTCGTCGCCTCCAAGTCGCACCGCGATGCGGCGACCGACGATTACATCTCCAAGTATTCCGTGGCCGACATGAAGAGCGCCGGGTCGTCGCTCAAGTTCTGCCTGGTGGCGACGGGCGAGGCCGATCTCTACCCGCGGCTGGGCCGCACGATGGAGTGGGATACCGCCGCCGGCCACGCGGTGCTGAACGGCGCGGGCGGGCATGTGGTGCGGTTCGACAACCACCTGCCGCTGACCTACGGCAAGGACGGGTTCGCCAACCCGTTCTTCATCGCATATGCGCCCGGCGTCACGCTCAAGGTGGGCTGAGTGGCGCTGATCGTCATACCCGCGCGCTATGCCTCGACCCGCTATCCCGGCAAGCCGCTGGCCGAGCTGCGCGGCGCCTCGGGCGAGGCGCGCAGCCTGATCCGCCGCTCGTGGGAGGCGGCGCGCGCCGTGCAGGGCGATCACCGGATCGTCGTAGCGACCGACGATGCCCGCATCCGCGACGCGGCCGAGGGCTTCGGTGCCGAGGTGGTGATGACCTCGTCGGAATGCCGCAACGGCACCGAGCGCTGCGCCGAGGCGCACCAGGCGCTGGGCGGCGGCGAGGATGTGATCGTCAACCTCCAGGGCGACGCGCCGCTCACACCGCACTGGTTCATCGAGGCGCTGATCGACGGGCTCGCTGAGGATCCCGGCGCCGGCATGGCCACGCCGGTCCTGCGCTGCGACGGGCGCGCGTTGAACGGTTTTCTCGAGGATCGTCGGCTGGGGCGCGTGGGCGGCACCACCGCCGTCTTCGATGCCGCGGGCCGGGCGCTCTATTTCTCCAAGGAAGTGATCCCCTATACCGGCCGCGACTACGCGCCCGACGAGCCGACGCCGGTCTTTCACCATGTCGGCGCCTATGCCTACCGTCCCGGCCCGCTGGCGGAATATCCCGGCTGGCAGGAGGGCCCGCTGGAGCGGCTGGAAGGGCTAGAACAGCTGCGCTTCCTCGAAAACGGCCACGCCATCGCGTGCATCGAGGTCGAGGCGCGCGGCCGCCAGTTCTGGGAGCTCAACAACCCGCAGGACGTGCCGCGCCTCGAGGCGATGATGGCCGAGATGGGAATCGACTGAAATCGAGGCGATTCCCGCCGCCTCTGCCCGCGCTTTGCGCGGGCGCCGTGAACAATCCTGGCAGATCGCTGCGCTGCGGCGTGAATTGGAACCGATCGGCGCCCGACAGGTTCAACTACAGGTAGCGGGGCGGCCGATCCAGCGGGGAAAAACCCCGCGATCGGCCCCGTTCCGCATTCCCGTAATGACGCAGGCGGCCCGAATTGCTAGGAAGGCAGCGGGCCCGCCCGGCGGCGAAGCGCAACGCGAAACGAGGATCATTCATTCATGAAACGCAAAGTCACCAAGGCCATCTTCCCCGTTGCTGGCCTGGGCACCCGGTTTCTGCCGGCGACGAAATCCATTCCGAAAGAGATCATGACACTGGTCGACCGCCCGCTGATCCAGTACGCGATCGACGAGGCGCGCGCCGCGGGCATCAAGGAATTCATCTTCGTCACCTCGCGCGGCAAGGGCGCGCTGGAAGATTACTTCGACCACGCCCCGGTGCTGGAGCAGGAGCTCAAGAAAAAGGGCAAGGACGAGCTGCTCGAAGCGCTGAAGAGCACCAACATGGAAAGCGGCGCCATCGCCTATATCCGCCAGCACAAGGCGCTGGGCCTTGGCCACGCCGTGTGGTGCGCGCGCCGGCTGATGGCCAACGAACCCTTCGCCGTGATCCTGCCCGACGACGTGATCGCCGCCGAGAAGCCCTGCCTGCAGCAGATGGTCGAAGCCTACGAGGAAACCGGCGGCTCGATGGTCGCCGCGATGGAAGTTCCGCCCGAGAAGGTCTCGGCCTATGGCGTGCTCGACGTGAAGGAAGACATGGGCCACATGGTCAAGGTCAACGCCATGGTCGAGAAGCCGAAACCGGGCGAAGAGCCTTCGAACCTCGCGGTGATCGGGCGCTACATCCTGTCGCCCAAGGTGATGAACAACCTCAACAAGATGAAATCCGGCGCCGGTGGCGAGGTGCAGCTGACCGACGCCATCGCCGACGAGATCAGCCAGGGCCGCGATGTCTATGGCTTCCGCTTCCGCGGCCAGCGTTTCGATTGCGGCTCCAAGGCCGGGTTCCTGCAGGCGACGGTGGCCTTCGGCCTGGCGCGCGACGAGCTGCGTGACGAGCTTTCCGAGTATCTCGAGGAAATGGTCGCGCTGCGGAAGGCCGCGCAGTAGCGGGCCGCCGGATGACGGCACATGTGCTGGTGACGGGCGGTGGGGGCTATATCGGCTCCCACGCCTGCAAGGCTCTCGCCCGGGCGGGGTATGTGCCCGTCACGTTCGACAATTTCTCGACCGGCTGGCGCGATGCGGTGAAGTTCGGCCCCGTGGTCGAGGGCGACCTGCTCGACCGCGCGGCGCTGGATGCCGCCTTCGCGCGCTACCGCCCCGAGGCGGTGATGCATTTCGCCGCCTTCAGCCAGGTCGGCGAAAGCATGACCGATCCCGGCAAGTACTGGCGCAACAACGTGGGCGGCTCGCTCGAACTGATCGAGGCGGCGGTGGCGGCGGGCTGCGGCAATTTCGTCTTCTCCTCGACCTGCGCCACCTATGGCGATCAGGATAACGTGGTGCTCGACGAGACGAGCGAACAGCACCCGATCAACGCCTACGGCGCCTCCAAGCGCGCGATCGAGGATATGCTCACCGCCTTCGAGGCCAGCCACGGGCTGCGCCACGTGATCTTCCGCTACTTCAACGTGGCCGGCGGCGATCCCGATGGCGAGGTGGGCGAGTTCCACCGCCCCGAGACGCATCTCATCCCGCTGATGCTGGATGCGATCACCGGCAAGCGCGACGCGCTGACGATCTTCGGCACCGATTACGACACGCCCGATGGCACCTGCATCCGCGATTACGTGCACGTGATGGATCTGGTCGAGGCGCATCTGCTGGGGCTGGAATGGCTGCGCGCGGGCAAGGGTAGCCGGGTGTTCAACCTGGGCACCGGCACCGGCTTCTCGGTGCGCGAGGTGGTGGATCAGAGCCGCGCAGTCACCAACATGGAAGTGCCGGTGATCGAGGGCGCGCGCCGGGCGGGCGATTGCACGCGGCTCGTCTCGGGCTCGCGCCGCGCGGAGGAAGAGCTGGGTTGGCGGCCGCAACGCTCCACCATGCGTCAGATGATCGCCGATGCCTGGCTCTGGCACCAATCCGGGCATTATGAGCGGTGAGGAAACCCCCGCCGAACCGGCCCCGGCGCGCCCCGTGCCGCCGGGCCGGGCCTGGCGGTTGTGGATGGATTACCGCCTGCGCTGGAAACGCCGCCGCTACCTGTGGCGCGCTTTCCGCAAGCGCCGCCAGCTGAGCGTGGTGGCCGACCGCACCGCCGCCATCGCCCCGAACGCCATCCTCTGCGCCGCCACCGTGCGCAACGAGATGCAGCGCCTGCCGCATTTCCTGGCCCATCACCGGGCGCTGGGCGTCGATCACTTCCTCTTCGTCGACAATGGCAGCGATGACGGCACGCGCGACTACCTCGCCGCGCAGGAAGACGTCTCGCTGTGGGAAACGCGCCATTCCTACCGACTGTCGCGCTTCGGGGTGGACTGGCTGACCTGGCTGCAGGTGAAGCACGCCCACGGCCATTGGTGCCTGACGCTCGATGCCGACGAAATCTTCATCTATCCGCATTACGAGACACGTCCATTGCGCGCGCTGACCGAATGGCTGGATCGCGAAGGCGAGGCCGCGCTGGGGGCGATGATGCTCGACATGTATCCAGACGGGCCGCTGGACGGCGCCGAATACGCACCTGGCGACGATCCGATGCGCCTGCTGGCGTGGTTCGACGGCGGCAATTACACGATCCGCCGGCAGAAGCGGATGGAAAACCTGTGGATCCAGGGCGGCGTGCGGGCACGGCACTTCTTCGCCGGCACTCCCCGCCGCGCGCCGACGCTCAACAAGGTGCCGCTGGTGCGCTGGAACCGCCGCTATGCCTATGTGAACTCCACCCACGCACTGCTGCCCCGGCGGCTGAACCATGTCTATGACAGCGAGGGCGGCGAAAAGCTGTGCGGCATCCTGCTGCACACCAAGTTCCTGCCCGGCATCGGCGCGCGGTCGCGCGAGGAACAGCGCCGCCGCGAGCATTTCAACCAGGCCGAGGCCTTCGATCCCTATTACGAGGCGCTCGCCGAAGGCCCGGTGCTGCGCTGCGCCCATTCCAGCCGCTACCGGGGCTGGCGCCAGCTCGAGGCGATGGGCCTGATGTCACGCGGGCGCTGGTTGTGACGCCGGGGTCATTTACCACCGCGCCGGTTGTGGTATCTTGCCACCGTAGAAGCACAAGAACGGGCGGATGCGGGCAGGACCTGCCAACCGCCACGAAGGGCGGTAACGGGCACAAGCCGTGAGCGTGTTGGAATCATATCGGCTGCGCCTCAGGCGCAAGCGCTGGCTCTACCGCGCCATCCACAAGAGGCGCGAGCTGACGTCGGTCGCCGACCGCACCGCGCGCATCGCCCCGCGCGACATCCTGCTGTTCTCGACCCTGCGCAACGAGGCGGTGCGCCTGCCCTACTTCCTGCAATATTACCGGCAGGAGGGCATCAACCACTTTCTCTTCGTCGACAATGACAGCGACGATGGCGGCCGCGAATACCTGGCCGAGCAGCCCGACGTCTCGCTCTGGACGACGAAGGCCAGCTACCGCAAATCGCGTTTCGGGGTGGATTGGCTGAACTGGCTGCAGATGCGCTATGCCCACGAACACTGGGCGCTGGTCGTCGATGTCGACGAATTCTTCGTCTACCCGTTCTGCGATACCCGCCCGATCCGGGGCCTGACCGACTGGCTCGACAATACCGGCATCCGGTCGTTCTCGGCCATGTTGCTCGACATGTATCCCAAGGGCCCGCTGACGGCTCAGCCCTACCAGCCCGGCCAGGATCCGTTCGAGATCGCCGCCTGGTTCGACAGCGGCAATTACATGATCCAGCACAACCCGGCCTACGGCAACCTGTGGATCCAGGGCGGCCCCCGCGCGCGGGTCTTCTTCGCCGACGATCCGGCCCGCGCGCCGGCGCTCAACAAGATCCCGCTGGTGAAGTGGAACCGGCGTTATTGCTATGCCTCGTCCACCCACGCGCTGCTGCCGCGCGGGCTGAACCTCGTCTATGACAACCAGGGCGGCGAAAAGGCCTCGGGCTGCCTGCTGCACGCCAAGTTCCTCGATACCTTCCCCGCCAAGGCGCGCGAGGAATCGCAGCGGCGCGAGCATTACCGACAGGCGCAGGAATATCACGCCTATGCACAGGGTGACGAGGAAGGCCCCGATCTGTGGTGCCGCTGGTCGGAAAAGTACATAAACTGGCGCCAGCTCGAGATTTTGGGCCTGATGTCGAAGGGGAACTGGGCGTGAGCGTCGGCTTCGTGATGATGGTGCACGATGCGCTGCACCGCGCGGCGCAGGTGGCGCGCCACTGGGCCGAGGCCGATTGCCCCGTCGTCATCCATTGCGACAAGCGCACGCCGCGCGCCGATTTCGACGGGCTGCGCGCGGCGCTGGGCGATCTCGACAACGTGCGCTTCTGCGCGCGGCATGCCTGCGAGTGGGGCACGTGGAGCCTGGTGCAGGCCTCGCAAAGCGGGGCCGAGATGATGCTGGCCGAGTTTCCGCAGGTGCGCCATGTCTATCTCGCCTCTGGTTCCTGCCTGCCGCTGCGCCCGATCGAAGAGCTCAAGGCCTATCTCGCCGACCGGCCGCTGACGAACTTCATCGAGAGCGTCACCACCGAGGATGTGCCGTGGACGGTGGGCGGGCTCGACGAGGAACGCTTCACCCTGCGCTTCCCGTTCTCGTGGAAGCGGCACCGCAAGGCGTTCGACTTCTACGTGCGCCTGCAACGGCGGCTGGGCATCAAGCGGCGCATCCCGCCCGGCCTGGTGCCGCATCTGGGCAGCCAGTGGTGGTGCCTCACGCGGCAGACGCTGTCGGCGATCCTGGAAAGCCCCGATCGCGAGATGCACGATGCCTATTTCCGGCGCGTCTGGATCCCCGACGAAAGCTATTACCAGACGCTCGTGCGGCTCTACTCCTCGAATATCGAAAGCCGCTCGCTGACGCTGTCGAAGTTCGATTTCCAGGGCAAGCCGCACATCTTCTACGACGATCACCTGCAATTGCTGCGCCGGTCGGATTGCTTCGTCGCCCGCAAGATCTGGCCCGAGGCAGAGCGGCTCTATTCCACTTTCCTCAGCCCCGGCCAGGATGTGATGGCCGGCGCCGAGCCGAGCCCCGGCAAGATCGACCGCATCTTCGCCAAGGCGGTCGAGCGGCGGGTGCAGGGGCGCGAGGGGCTGGTGATGCAATCGCGCCTGCCCCATGCCTGGTACGACAAGGGCAAGACCTGCGCGCCCTATTCGGTGTTCGAGGGCTTTTCCGACATCTTCGAGGATTTCCCCGCCTGGCTGGCCCGCGCCGTGGATGCCCGCGTGCACGGCCACCTCTTCGCCCCCGACCGCGCGCATTTCGCCGGCGGGCAGAGCACCTTCACCGGCGCGCTGTCGGATGCGCCGAAACTGCGCGACTACAACGCCAACGCCTTTCTCACCTCGCTGATCTGGAATACGCGCGGCGAACGGCAATGCTTCATGTTCGGCCCGCGCGACACGCAGGATATCTCGTGGATGATCGCGAGCGATCCGCATGCGCAGATCTCGGTCGTTTCGGGTGCCTGGGCGGTGCCGCTCTTCCACTCCAACGCCAATTTCAGCGACACAAGGCGCGAGGCGGCGCGGTTGCAGAAGATTGAGAGCGAGCATCTGAGCATCCTGCGCTCGAAATGGGTGAAGGCGAAGGTGCGGATCTGGACGATGGCCGACTTCATCGAAAGCCCGATGGAGCCGTTGCAGACCATCATCGACGAAATCGGCCCCCGCAACGTGCGCCGTCTGTCGGAAGCGCCGCGCATGGTCGATCTTACCGGGTTCGGGCAGTTCCTGCAGAACCTCAAGAACCAGGGGATGCAGCCGCACCTGATGGGCGATTTCGCCGCCGGTGACGAACCCGAGAACCCGCACCGCCGCGCCCGCCGCCCCTACGTGGTGAAGTGACACGATGAGCGGGTTCCAGTCTTTCGTGATCTTCGCCGCGATGCGCACCGGCTCCAACTTCCTGGAGGAGAACATCAACGACTATCCCGGCCTGCATTGCTGGGGCGAGGCGTTCAACCCGCATTTCATCGGCCATGCCGGCAAGCAGGAGCTTCTGGGCATAGACATGGCCACGCGCGAGGCGAGCCCGCAGAAGCTGCTCGATGCGATGCGCGCGCAGACCGAAGGGCTGGCCGGCTTCCGCTTCTTTCCCGGCCACGATCCGCGGATCATGAAGAAGGTGCTGGCCGATCGCGCCTGCGCCAAGATCGTGCTCACCCGGAACCCGCTGGAAAGCTATGTCAGCCAGAAGATCGCCGCCGCGACCGGGCAGTGGCGGCTGGGCGACCTGAAACAGGCGAAGAGCGCCAAGGCCGAATTCGTCGCCGCCGAGTTCGAGGAAATGCTGACCGCGCTGCAGGAGTTTCACCAGACCATCCTGCGAGAGCTGCAGGTGAGCGGGCAGACGGCCTTCTACATCTCTTACGAGGATATCCAGTCGCTCGACGTGCTGAACGGGCTGGCGCTCTGGCTCGGGGTGGATGCCCCGAAGGATGCCACCAATACCCGCACCAAGGTGCAGAACCCCGCGCCCCTGCGCGACAAGGTCTCGAACTACGAGGAAATGGTGGCCGCGCTGCCGGGCATGGATCGCTTCGATCTGGGCCGCACGCCGAATTTCGAGCCGCGTCGCGGGCCGGCCGTGCCGGGCTATGTCGGCGCCGCGCGCACGCCGCTGTTGTTCCTGCCGGTGGCCGGCGGCCCGCGGGCGCAGGTCGAGGCGTGGCTCGCCGCGCTGGATGGCGTGGGCGAGGGCGATCTGCTGCGCGGCTTCTCGCAGAAGACGCTGCGCCAGTGGAAGCGCCAGAACCCCGCGCATCGCAGCTTCACCATCGTGCGCCACCCCGTGGCCCGGTTGCATGAAAGCTTCGTGCGCCACATCCTGCTGCCGGGGCCGGATTGCTACAACGAGATCCGCGAAACCCTGCGCGGCACCTACGGGCTGAACCTGCCCGACGGCGCGCCCGGCAAGGGGTGGAGCGTCGAGGCCCAGCGCGCCGCCTTCATCGCCTTTGCCGGCTTCGCCAAGGGCAATCTCGGCGGACAGACCAGCATCCGCGTGGATCCCGCCTGGGCCTCGCAGGTAGAGGTGCTGCAGGGCATGGCGCAATTCGCCCTGCCCGACCGGGTGCTCCGCGAGGAAGAGATTGCAGAAGAGCTTGCCGCGCTGGCCCGCGCCACCGGGCACGAAGCGCCGCCCGACCTGCCCGCCCCGCCCGACAGCGCCGCGCATCCGCTGGAAGCCGTCTACGATGCGGCGGTGGAAGAGGCCGTACGGGCGGCCTACCAGAAGGATTACATGATGTTTGGCTACCGCGCCTGGCGGTAAGGGCTCAGGCCGCCTGGATGTTCGGCGCCTCGGTCAGCACGGCATGCAGCGTCGCCGGATCGGTATTGGCCCGCAGCTTGGAGCAGACGCCGGGGTTGCGCATCGTGCGCGAGACCAGCGCCAGCGCCTTGAGATGCTCCACGCCCGAATCCTCGGGCGCGAAGAGGGCGAAGATCAAATCGACGGGCTGCCGGTCGACCGAGGCGAAATCCATCGGCTCTTCCAGCCGCAGGAAGGCCCCCACCACGCGGTTCACGCCGCCGATCCGGGCATGGGGCAGGGCCACGCCATGGCCCACGCCGGTGGGGCCCAGGTTCTCACGTTCCTGCAGCGCGTCGACCGCCGCATTGGCGCTCAGCCCGTAACAGCCCGCGGCAATCTCGCCGAGATCCTGAAACAGGCGCTTCTTGCTCGTGCACTTGGCGACGACCTTCACGGCCGACGGCACGAGAATCTTGGAAAGTTCCATAGGCTGATTTACCCCGACGCAGGCCCGGCACCGCCCGGCGCGTCTATTGCATGTTCCCCGGATCGATCCAGCCGATATTGCCGTCTTCGCGGCGATACACGACGTTGACCCCGTTCTTTCCCTCGTTGCGGAACACCAGTACAGGCGCCCCGGCCAGTTCCATCTGCATCACCGCCTCGCCCACGCTCAGCGAGGGAATATGCGTTTCCATCTCGGCGATGATGATCGGCTGAAGGCTGTCCGGCTCTGCCGTCTCGTCCTCGCCCGTATCGCTGGCGGCGAGGATATAGGAGGAAGCGCCGACAAGTTCAACCGGCTGCGCGCGCTCGCGGTGATGATCCTTCAACCTGCGCTTGTAGCGCCGCAGCTGCTTTTCCATCTTCTCGCCGGCCTTGTCGAAGGCGGCATAGATATCGTGCGCCCGGCCCGAGGCCTGGGCCGTCAGCCCGGTCGAGAGGTGCACCACCGTCTCGCAGACGAACTCGCTCGCGGATTTGGAGAAGAAGACGTTGGCGTCGGTCGGCCGTTCGGCATATTTCGCGACCACTTCGCCGAGCTCGGCCTTAACATGGGCCTGCAGGGCCTCGCCGATATCTATCTGTTTGCCGCTGATCTGGTAACGCATCACGCCTCCATCAGGTTGGTGCGGGGGCGCCGCCGCATGGCGGGCGCCTGGTGGTTCGTGCTTGTGGAATGTCAACGCGCCGGGTGGCTCCGGCGTTGCAGGTGCGGGGGGCCCCTGGGCGGGGCCCGGCTGGCATAGCACGGTCTCGCATCATCACCATTTGGCGCAGCAAGCGCAGATTCTGTCAACGGCGCGTGTCATCGCAATGTCACACGCGAAAGTTCTCGCCCAGGTAAACGCGGCGCACATTCGCGTCGGCGATCACCTCGTCGCGGGTGCCGCTCATCATCACCGTTCCGTCGTGCAGGATGTAGGCGCGGTCGATGATTCCCAGGGTTTCCTGCACGTTGTGATCGGTGATCAGCACGCCGATACCGCGCGTCTTCAGTTCGCCCACGAGCGCGCGGATCTCGCCCACGGCGATCGGGTCGACGCCGGCGAAGGGTTCGTCGAGCAGCACGTATTTCGGCCCGGCGGCCAGGCAGCGCGCGATCTCGGCCCGCCGCCGCTCGCCGCCCGAAAGCGCCAGGGCCGGGGTGCGGCGCAGGTGGGTGATCGAGAATTCCGACAGCAAATCCTCCAGCCGCTCGCGCCGAAGAAGCGGGTCGGAGATCGAGATCTCGAGGATGGCGAGGATGTTGTCCTCCACGCTCATGCCGCGAAAGATCGAGACTTCCTGCGGCAGGTAGCCGATCCCCAGCTTGGCGCGGCGATACATCGGCAGGTAGGTCACATCGCGCCCGTCGAGCAGCACCTGCCCGCTTTCCGGCGTGACCAGCCCGGCGATGGAATAGAAGCACGTCGTCTTGCCCGAACCGTTCGGCCCCAGCAGCGCCACCACCTCGCCCCGCCCAAGCGAGAGAGAGACGTCTCGGATCACCGGGCGGCGCCGATAGCTCTTGCGCAGGCGCAGGATCTGCAGGCCTTCCCTGCCTTCGGCCGGGGCTGCCATCGTCACTGAGATCCGGGGCGCAATACCGATCGGACACGGCCTTCCATCGTGCCGGTGCCGTCCTGCAGGTTGATCGTCAGCTTCTGGCCCGACAGCGCGTTGCGGCCTTGGGTGAGCACCACGTCTTCGGTCATCACCACCTGGCCCGTGGCGATCGTGTATTCGGCGCTTCCGGCCTCGGCCGCCTCGCCGCCATTGACCAGCGTCACCCCACCCTCGGCCAGCAAGCGCCTGATCTCGCCGCCGGCCTGACCTTCCTCGCCGTATTCGACGGTCACCTCGTCGGCCGAGAGGCGCATCTCTCCCTGGCCGATCAGCACGTTGCCCGAGAAGACGGCGCGGCCGGTATTCTGATCCACTTCCAGCCGGTCGGCCGAGATCTCCACCGGCAGTGAGGTATCCTGCCGCAGACCGCTGAACCCCACGCTGGCCTGGGCAGAGGCGGCGGCAGGCGCCAGCGGCGCAAGGGCGAGGCAGAGGGCCAGCAGGCGGATCAGGGCTGTCATATGCGCCTCCTAATTGCCCGGCTCGTATACCAGCTTCACGCCTTCCTTGAAAACCAGAACGTGGCTCTCGCCCCCTTGCGTGGCCGTCAGCTCCATCGCGCCGGCCTCCAGCGTGCCGATCGGGCCCTGCCCGGCCACCGCGCCGCCCGATTCCAGGCGCGTGCGGTCCAGCAGGGTTTCGACGCTGTCGGTCTGCATCCGGTAGCCCTGCGATGTCTGCACCGCCACGCCGCCGCTCATCGCCGCGGTGCCTTCGCCGGTGTCGATCACGCCCGCCCCGGCGCTCAGCTCGATCCGCGTGCCGCTGGGCAGGTCGAGCCGCGCCTCCAGCCCGTCACCGGTGCTGATGCCGGTCTGCTCCGCGATGTCGGGGCGGGCAGAGCGGGCGGTGAACGCGATGGCGGCGCCATCCTCCGTCACGCCGGAATAGCGCGGCGCGCCCAGCCGCCCCTCGCGCGCCAGTTCCGAGGGGTCGATATCGGCGGTCGGCAGGGTCTGCGCCGGGTCGATCGTGCGGGCGACGAGAAAAACGGTGGACATCAGCGCCAGCGCGGCCAGCGGCAGGACGATCTTCAGCCAGGCGACGACACGGGAATAGGTGTTGTCATAGGCTGCCATGTCACCTCACACCACCCCGGCGCGCAGGCAATCGTGGATGTGCAGGATGCCGACGGGCAGATCGCCCTCGGTGACGAAGAGGCAGGTCACCTTGCGCTCGTTCATCAGGGCCACAGCTTCCTCGGCCAGCGCATCGGGCGCGATGGTGAGCGGCGTGGCCGTCATCACCTCTTCGGCGCGACGCTCCAGCAGGCCCTGCATGTGGCGGCGCAGGTCGCCATCGGTGATGATGCCCGCCAGGGCGCCATCGTCGCGCGCCACGCCCACCACGCCGAAGCCGCGCGCCGAGATGGCGAGCAGCGCATCGCTCATCGGTGCGCCGATCGGCACCATCGGCATGTCGCGGTGCATCAGGTCACCCACGCGCGACAGCCGCGCGCCCAGCTTGCCGCCGGGATGGAAGACGCGGAAATTCTCGGGCGAGAACTTGCGATGCTCCATCAGCGCGATGGCCAGGGCATCGCCCAGCGCCAGCGTCATGGTGGTGGAGGTGGTGGGCACGATCCCGGTATCGCAGGCCTCCGGCGCGCGGGGCAGGATCAGCGCCAGGTCGCATTGGCGGATCAGCGCGCTGTCGCGGTTGGCGGCGACGCCGATCAGCGGGATGCCGAAACGCTGGGTATAGGCGATGATGTCGGCGAGTTCCGGCGTCTCGCCGGAATTCGACAGCACCAGGACCACGTCGCCCTTCGTCAGCATGCCCAGATCGCCGTGGCTGGCCTCGGCGGGGTGCACGAAATGCGCAGGCGTGCCGGTCGAGGCGAAGGTGGCGGCGATCTTGCGCGCGATATGGCCGCTCTTGCCCATGCCGCTCACGATCACGCGGCCCGGCGCGTCGAGGATCAGGCGCACCGCATCGGCGAAACCGTCGCCCAGCCCCTCGGCCAGCATCTCCAGCGCGGCGCTCTCGCGCAGGATCACGCGGCGGCCGGTGGCGAGAAGGGTTTCGGTTTCGGTCAAGCGCGGGCCCTCATATGCCATGCAGACTGCTCCTAATGGGCGAAGATGTCGATCTCGGGCCAGCCGGCCAGATCGAGCCGCGCGCGCGTCGGCAGGAAGTCGAAACAGGCCTGCGCCAGATCGGCCCTGCCCTCGCGTTCCAGCCGCGCATCCAGCGCCTCGCGCAGCGCATGCAGGTGCAGCACGTCGGAAGCCGCGTAATCCAGTTGCGCCTGCGTCAGCTCGGCCGCGCCCCAATCGCTGCTCTGCTGGTACTTGGAGATATCGACGCTCAGCATCTCTTCCAGCAGGTTTTTCAGCCCGTGCCTGTCGGTATAGGTGCGGATCAGCTTCGACGCGATCTTGGTGCAATAGACCGGCGCCGCCAGCACGCCGAACGTGTGGTAGAGCGCGGCGATGTCGAACCGGCCGAAATGAAAGAGCTTCAGCACCGCCGGATCGGCCACCAGCCGCGCGAGGTTCGGCGCCTCGCTCTGGCCCTGCGCGATCTGCACCAGATGCGCGTGCCCGTCGCCGCCCGACAGCTGCACCAGGCACAGCCGGTCGCGATGCGGGTTCAGGCCCATCGTCTCGCAATCGATGGCCACGACGGGCCCGAGATCCAGATCGTCGGGCAGATCGCCCTGGTAGAGATGGTTCGTCACGCTTTGCGACCTTCGTTTTCTGCCTGCCCGCATGTAGCCCTTCGCCCGCCGCGTTGCAATTCGCGACACACTGGCGCCGGCATGGTTAACGCGTCGTTTCGTGGCGCGGGATTCCGGCTAAAATGGCCCCACGGGGAGGCGAAGCCATGAAACATGACGTGATCGTTATCGGCGCGGGGCTGGCCGGCCTCGTCGCCGCGACAGAGGCCGTGGCGCGGGGCGCCAAGGTGCTCGTGCTGGATCAGGAGGGGCGGCAGAACCTGGGCGGCCAGGCGTTCTGGTCGCTCGGCGGGCTGTTCATGGTGGATTCGCCCCAGCAGCGCCGCCTCGGCGTGCGCGACAGCGCCGAGCTTGCCCTGGCCGACTGGATGGGCTCGGCCGCGTTCGACCGGGTCGAGGATCGCTGGCCCCGCGAATGGGCGCGCGCCTATCTGGAGTTCGCGTCGGGCGAGATGCGGCCGTGGCTGGCGGAGATGGGGATGCGCTGGTTCCCGATCGTCGGCTGGGCCGAACGCGGCGGCGGGCTGGCCGGCGGGCACGGCAATTCCGTCCCGCGCTTCCACATCACCTGGGGCACCGGGCCCGGCGTGTTGAAACCCTTCATCGACCGCACGCTCGAGGCCGAGAAAGCCGGCACGCTCAGCTTCGGCTTCCGCCACCGGGTGACGGCGCTCGACATGCAGGGCGGCCGCGTCGGCGGTGTCTCGGGCGAGGTGCTGGAAGAGGATGGCGCGGCGCGCGGCGCGGATTCCTCGCGCCGCGTGACGGGCGATTTCCGGGCTCAGGCGGAATGCGTGATCGTCACCTCGGGCGGCATGGGCGGCAATTTCGAGATGGTCCGCCGTCACTGGCCCGAGGATCGGCTGGGCAGGCCGCCGGACACGATGATCTCGGGCGTGCCGCAGCATGTCGACGGGGCGATGCTGGATATCGCCGCTGCCTCCGGCGCGGCGCTGATCAACATGGATCGCATGTGGCACTATACCGAGGGAATCCGAAACTTCGCCCCGGTCTGGAACCACCACGGCATCCGCATCCTGCCCGGCCCCTCGTCGCTGTGGCTCGACGCCGAGGGCCAGCGCCTGCCGCCCCCCTGCCTGCCCGGCTTCGACACGCTTTCCACCCTGCGCGAGATCTGCCGCCGGGGGCACGATCATTCGTGGTTCATCCTGACCCAGGCGATCATCGAGAAGGAATTCGCGCTGTCGGGTTCCGAGCAGAACCCCGATCTCACCTCGGGTTCCTGGCGCGACGTGCTGAAAAACCGGCTCGGGAAGGGAGCGACTCCGCAAGTCGAAGCGTTCAAGTCACAAGGGGCCGATTTTGTCGTGGCCCGGGAACTCGATGAACTGGTGGCAGGCATGAACAGGATCGGCAGCGGCAGGTTGGAGACGTCCGCGATCCGCGATGCGGTCGTGGCGCGCGATTCCCAGCTGGGGAACCGCTTCTGCAAGGATGCCCAGATCACCGCGATGCGCGGCGCGCGCGCCTACCTTGGCGACCGGCTGATCCGCACCGCCAAACCGCACCGCCTGCTCGATCCCGCCAAGGGCCCGCTCATCGCGGTGAAGCTGCATATCCTCACCCGCAAGTCGCTGGGCGGGCTGCATACCGATCTCGACGCGCGCGTGCTGGACGAGGCCGGCGATCCGGTGCCCGGCCTCTTCGCCGCGGGCGAGGCGGCGGGCTTCGGCGGCGGCGGCTATCACGGCTATAACGCGCTCGAGGGCACGTTCCTCGGCGGCTGCATCCATTCCGGCCGGCGGGCGGGGCGGGCGGTGGCATGATCGTCGTGCTCGGATCCGGCGCCGTGGGCGCGTATGTCGGCGGGATGCTCGCCGCTTCTGGCGCGCCCGTCACCTTCGTGGGCCGCACCGGCCCGCCGGTGGCGATGGCCGGCGGGCTGACGCTGACGCCGCTCGGCGGCGCGGCCCGGCTTGTGCCGAAACCACGGCTGCGCGGTCATTCCGCGCTCTCGGAAGCCTCGATCGTGATCGTCGCGGTGAAATCCCGTGATACCAACCGCGCCGCCAACCAGATCGCGCTCTACGCGCCCGACGATGCGCTGGTGGTGAGCCTGCAGAACGGGCTCGGCAACCCCGACCTTTTGCGCCGCGGGATCGAGGGGCGGCGCATCGTGCCGGGGGTGGTGGGCTTCAACCTGGTGAATGACGGCAAGGGTAATTGCCGCCAGACGACGGGCGGCGGCATCGTGCTGGGCACTGGCGCCGAACCGCTGGCCGAGAGACTGCAAACCGCAGGAATAGAGACGCATACCTCCGAGAACATGGAGGGCGTGCAATGGTCGAAACTGATCCTCAACCTCAACAACGCGCTCAACGCGCTGTCGGGGCTGCCGCTGCGCGAACAGCTGCTCGATCGCGGCTGGCGGCGGCTGCTGGCCGATAGCGGGGCCGAGGCGCTCGCCGTCGCCCATGCCGGCGGCGTGACGCTGGAGCGTGTGGGCCGCATCAACCCGCAGATCCTGCCCTACGCCCTGCGCCTGCCCACGCCGCTCTTCCGCCGCGCCGCGAAGGCGCTGCTGCGGATCGACCCGCGCGCGCGCAGCTCGATGGCCGACGATCTCGCGGCGGGGCGGCCGTCGGAGGTGCGCTGGTTGCAGGGCCGTGTGGTGGAAGAGGCCGAGGCGCTGGGCCTCAGCGCGCCCATCAACCGCATCGTCGCCGAGATGACGGAAGCCGTCTTCGCCCGCCGCTGCCCCGCCCCCAGCGTCGCCGACCTGCGCGCTGCCATCGCGCGGGGGCGGGTTTAGGTCAGGCGTTTTCCCCTCAGGGATCGTTCAAGCGCCACGGTAGCGCGAGCGCCACCCCGCCCTGACGGGGCGGCGCTCGCGCGGCGGGGCTGCGCCCCTTGTCCCGCGCGTCTCCGTAGCCCCGAAAAGCAAAAAACCCGGCAATGCCGGGTTCCTCAACGAACGATGGTGCCCAGGAGAGGACTCGAACCTCCACGTCCGTACGGACACCAGCACCTGAAGCTGGCGCGTCTACCAATTCCGCCACCTGGGCCGGTGTCGTGAAGCCGCGATGTACAGAGGGGCCGAGGTGGTGTCAACGGGTCTCGCGCGGAAATGTGACGCGCCCATTGCGGCTTGTTCACGCGGGGCTGCAAGGCTAGAGACAGGAAGACGCAGAGGCGGAGGTCGGCATGTCGAAGCTGGTCACAATCTATGGCGGTTCGGGCTTCGTTGGGCGCTACATCGCCCGGCGCATGGCCAAGGCCGGGTGGCGGGTGCGGGTCGCGGTGCGGCGCCCGAACGAGGCGATCTTCGTACGCCCCTACGGCACGGTCGGCCAGGTGGAGCCGGTCTTCTGCAACATTCGCGACGACGATTCGGTGCGCGAGGTGATGATCGGCGCCGATGCGGTGGTCAATTGCGTGGGCACGTTCGATGCCGGCGGCCGCAACAATTTCGATGCCGTTCAGCATGAGGGCGCGGGCCGCATCGCCCGGCTGGCCGCCGCCGAGGGCGTGGTCACCTTCACCCATATCTCGGCCATCGGCGCCGATCCCGAGGCCGAGAGCGCCTATGCCGCCTCGAAGGGCCGTGGCGAAGAGGCGATCCTGCAGGCCTTCCCCAACGCGGTGATCCTGCGGCCCTCGGTGATCTTCGGGCCCGAAGACGATTTCTTCAACCGCTTCGCGGGGATGACGACGCTCGGCCCGATCCTGCCCATCGCCGGCGGGCAGACGAAGTTCCAGCCGGTCTATGTAGATGACGTGGCCCATGCCGCCGAGAAGGCCGTCAAGGGCGAGGCCGCGCCGGGCATCTACGAGCTGGGCGGCCCCGACGTGGATACGCTGTCGGAACTGATGGGCCAGATGCTTTCGGTCATCCATCGCCGGCGCCTGGTGCTGAACATGCCGTTCTGGCTGGCCAGCGTGATCGCCTCTGTCCTCGCCGCGGTGGAGTTCGTCACGATCGGGTTGTTCCACAATTCCGTGCTGACACGCGACCAGGTGCGCCAGCTGCGGCACGACAACATCGTCTCGCCCGAGGCGAAGGGTTTCGCCGATCTCGGCATCACCCCTTCGGCGATGGAGGCGATCCTGCCGGAATATCTGTGGAAATACCGCCCGTCGGGCCAGTATGCCGCGATCAAGGATTCGGCGCGCAACCTGCGGACCTAGGCGTAGGCCCAGATCAGCAGGCCGATCCCCAGCACCACGCGATAGATCACGTAGGGCGTGAAGCTGACGCTGCGCAGCAGCCGCATCATGATGGCCAGCGCCAGCAGGGCCGAGACGAAGGCGAAACCGGCCGCGATCGCGCCGTCGCGGGCGGCCTGCATGTCGGCGGTGAGGATCACCTCGCCGCCCAGCAGCACCCCCGAGGCGAGGATCGTCGGGATCGACATCAGCATCGCCAGTTTCGCGCCGTCGCTGCGGGTATAGCCCAGCGCCCGCGCGCCGGTGATGGTGATGCCCGAGCGCGACGTGCCGGGGATCAGCGCCACCGCCTGCCACAGGCCGAGGCGGATCGCGTCGGGCAGGCTCCATTCCGCGGCTGTCTTGATCTCGGGAGATTTCTGGTCGAACCAGTAGAGGAGGAGGCCGAAGATCAGCATCATCCAGCCGATCACCGCGACCGAGCGCATCGCATCGTCGAGCCCGGTGAGTTTCAGCACCACGCCCACGATCACCACCGGCAGCGTCGCCACCGCCAGCAGGAAGGCCAGCCGCGCGCCCGGCGTATCGGTTCTGCCGCGCAGCAGGCGGGGGACGCCGCCGATCGCGGCGCGCACGTCGGGCCAGAAATAGAGGATCACCGCGCCCAGCGTGCCGAGGTGCACCGCCACGTCGATCACCTGGCCCTGATCCTGCATCCCCGTCAGTGCCGGCAGCAGGATCAGGTGGCCCGAGGAAGAGACGGGCAGGAACTCGGTCAGCCCCTGGACGATGGCCACGAGCAGCAGGTGGAACAGGGGCATGACGGCCTCGGATTCGCGGTCGGGCACACCCTATCGGGGCGGCGCGGGAGGGGAAGCGGATAAATAGGTAAGCATGTGTGACCTTAAAATCCGGCTTTGGCGGCCTATGGCGGGGCGGCGAGGCCGGAAAAAGGATTATAGGTCAACATTTATGACTTTTATTTGGATCGGGATCGGATTAAAGGGAAGCAGCTACCGAAAAGCGGAAGGAAGCGCGATGGCCAAGGAGCCGATGCTCAAGTTCGTGACTGTCGGCCGGGACATGCCGGAGAAACGCGCGCCCGAGGCGCGGCGGCAGGATTTCGACGAGATCTATGCCGAGTTCGCCCAGGCCAAGGCGGCCGAGCAATCCTCGCGCTGTTCGCAATGCGGCGTGCCCTATTGCCAGACCCATTGCCCGCTGCACAACAACATCCCCGACTGGCTGCGCCTCACCGCGACGGGGCGGCTGCGGGAAGCTTACGAGATCAGCCAGGCCACCAATACCTTCCCCGAGATCTGCGGCCGCATCTGCCCGCAGGATCGGCTGTGCGAGGGCAATTGCGTGATCGAGCAATCGGGGCATGGCACGGTCACGATCGGTTCGGTCGAGAAATACATCACCGATACGGCGTGGGAAAACGGCTGGGTGCAGCCGTTCCGGCCGCAGGCCGAGCGCGAGCAATCGGTGGGCATCATCGGCGCCGGGCCCGGCGGGCTGGCGGCGGCCGACAGGCTGCGGCGCGCCGGGTTCCAGGTTGTCGTCTATGACCGGCATGACCGGGCCGGCGGCCTGATGACCTACGGCATCCCCGGCTTCAAGCTGGAAAAGCACGTGGTGACCCGGCGGATCGAACAGCTGGAGCAATCCGGCGTGGAATTCGTGCTGAACTGCAACGTGGGCGAGGATCTCAGCTTCGATGCGATCCGGGGCCGCCACGATGCGGTGCTGATCGCCACCGGCGTCTACAAGAGCCGCGATCTCAAGGGCCCCGGTTCGGGCGCCGAGGGGATCGTGCGGGCGATCGACTACCTGACCGCCGCGAACCGGGTTTCGTTCGGCGATCATGTCGAGGAATACGAAAGCGGCGAGCTGAACGCTTCCGGCAAGAAGGTGGTGGTGATCGGCGGCGGCGATACGGCGATGGATTGCGTGCGCACCGCGATCCGGCAGGGAGCCAAGAGCGTGAAGTGCCTCTACCGCCGCGACCGCGAGAACATGCCGGGCTCGCAGCGCGAGGTCTCCAACGCCGAGGAAGAGGGCGTGGAATTCGTCTGGCTGACGGCGCCGAAAGGGTTCACCGGCGATGCGGTCGAGGGTGTCATGGTCTCCAAGATGCGGCTGGGGCAACCGGATGTGTCGGGCCGCCGCTCGCCCGAGGTGATCGAGGGCGCGGATTACGTGGAAGAGGCCGACCTGGTGATCAAGGCGCTGGGTTTCGAGCCCGAGGATCTGCCGACGCTCTGGGGCGTGGAAGACCTGGCGGTGACCCGCTGGGGCACGATCAAGGCCGATTTTGAGACCCACGCGACCAACCTGCCCGGCGTCTATGCCTGCGGCGACATCCAGCGCGGGGCGAGCCTCGTCGTCTGGGCGATCCGCGACGGGCGCGAGGCGGCGGATGCGATGATCGACTACCTCGCCACGGCGGATGCGGTGGCGGCGGAATAAGGGTGTCCACATGTGGACACCTTGCAAGTTGTTGAAATTCTTACGTTAACTTTGGATTAACCGTCGAGCGGCGCCCTGCGAGCGGTGACAGAACCACCCCTTTCTCAGCGAAGGAGAAACCCAATGACCATCTACGACGAAAGCTGGGCCGAGCGCGAGGCAGCCAAACGCAAGTGGATGGCCGAGAACTCGCTGTTCCGCGAGGAGGATGAGCATGCCTCCTGCGGGGTGGGGCTTGTCGTGAACATCGACGGGTCGAAAAGCCGCAAGGTGGTGCAGAACGGGATCGACGCGCTCAAGGCGATCTGGCACCGCGGTGCCGTGGATGCCGATGGCAAGACGGGCGACGGCGCGGGCATTCACGTGCAGATCCCGGTGCCGTTCTTCTACGATCAGGTCGAGCGCACCGGCCACAAGCCGCGCCACAACGAGCTGATCGCCGTGGGCCAGGTCTTCCTGCCGCGCACGGATTTCGGCGCGCAGGAAACCTGCCGCACGATCGTGGAATCCGAAGTGCTGCGGATGGGCTATTACATCTATGGCTGGCGCCACGTTCCGGTGAACACCGCCTGCCTGGGCGAGAAGGCCAATGCCACCCGCCCCGAGATCGAGCAGATCCTGATCTCCAACGCCAAGGGCGTGGACGAAGAGACGTTCGAGCGCGAGCTCTATGTCATCCGCCGCCGGATCGAGAAGGCCGCCGCCGCCGCGCAGGTGGGGCAGCTCTATATCTGTTCGCTGTCGTGCCGGTCGATCATCTACAAGGGCATGATGCTGGCCGAACAGGTGGCCGAGTTCTATCCCGACCTGCTGGACGAACGGTTCGAGAGCGCCTTTGCGCTCTATCACCAACGCTATTCCACCAACACCTTCCCGCAATGGTGGCTGGCCCAGCCGTTCCGCATGCTCGCCCATAACGGCGAGATCAACACGCTGAAGGGCAACCTGAACTGGATGAAGAGCCACGAGATCCGCATGGCCAGCGCCACGTTCGGAGAGCTGGCCGAGGATATCAAGCCGATCGTGCCGCAGAGCGCGTCGGACTCCGCGGCGCTGGATGCGGTGTTCGAGGTGCTGGTGCGTTCGGGCCGGTCGGCGCCGATGGCCAAGACGATGCTGGTGCCGGAATCGTGGTCTCAGCAGGCGATCGAGCTGCCGCAGGCCTGGCGCGACATGTATTCCTACGTGAACTCGGTGATGGAGCCGTGGGATGGCCCCGCCGCCCTGGCGATGACCGATGGCCGCTGGGTCTGCGCCGGGCTCGACCGGAACGGGCTGCGCCCGATGCGTTACGTGGTGACGGGCGACGGCATGGTGATCGCCGGTTCCGAAGTGGGCATGGTGCCGACCGACGAGGCGACGGTGCGCGAGAAGGGCGCGCTGGGGCCGGGGCAGTTGCTGGCCGTCGACATGCAGGAAGGCAAGCTCTACCACGATACCGAGATCAAGGATCGGCTGGCCGCGTCGAAGCCGTTCGGCGAATGGGTCGGCAAGATCGCCGATCTCGAGACAGAGCTTTCGGGACTGACGGAAAAGGCGCTCTATTCCGGGGCCGAACTGCGGCGGCGCCAGGCGGCGGCGGGCTATTCGATCGAAGAGCTCGAGGCGGTGCTGGCCCCCATGGCCGAGGACGGCAAGGAGGCGATCGCCTCGATGGGCGACGATACGCCCTCGGCGGTGCTGTCGGCGCAATACCGGCCGCTGTCGCATTTCTTCCGGCAGAATTTCAGCCAGGTGACGAACCCGCCGATCGACAGTTTGCGCGAATATCGCGTGATGAGCCTCAAGACGCGGTTCGGCAATCTCAAGAACGTGCTCGACGAGGATAGCAGTCAGACCGAGATCATCGTGCTGGACAGCCCCTTCGTGGCCAACGCCCAGTTCGAGGCGCTGACCAGTCATTTCGGCGCCCCGATGACCGAGATCGACTGCACCTTCCCGCGCGATGGCGGGCCGGGCGCCTTGCGCGCCGGGCTCGACCGGATCCGCGCCGAGGCCGAGGATGCGGTGCGTTCGGGCGGCGGGCATATCGTGCTGACCGATCAGCACCAGGGCCCCGACAAGGTGCCGATGCCGATGATCCTGGCCACCAGCGCGGTGCATTCCTGGCTGACGCGCAAGGGCCTGCGGACGTTCTGTTCGGTGGGCGTGCGGTCGGCCGAATGCATCGATCCGCATTACTTCGCGGTGCTGATCGGCTGTGGCGCCACGATCGTGAACGCCTATCTCGCCGAAGACAGCATCGCCGACCGGATCGAGCGCGGCCTGATCGAGGGCACGCTCACCGAGGCGGTGGCGCGCTATCGCAGCGCCATCGACCAGGGCCTGCTGAAGATCATGGCGAAGATGGGGATCTCTGTGATCTCCTCCTATCGCGGCGGGCTGAACTTCGAGGCGGTGGGGCTGAGCCGTGCCATGTGTGCCGAGTTCTTCCCCGGCATGCATTCGCGGATCAGCGGCATCGGCGTGGGCGGTATCCAGAAGAAGCTGGAAGAGGTGCATGCGCGCGGCTGGCTGTCGGATGCCGATATCCTGCCGATTGGCGGCTTCTACAAGGCGCGGCGCTGGGGCGAGAAGCACGCCTGGGAAGCGCAGACGATGCACATGCTGCAAACGGCGTGTGACCGGGCCTCTTACGAGATGTGGAAGCAATATGCGGCGCGGCTGCAGGCCAACCCGCCGATCCACTTGCGCGACCTGCTGGATATCAAGCCGCTGGGCAAGCCGGTGCCGATCGAGGAGGTCGAAAGCATCACCTCGATCCGCAAACGTTTCGTCACGCCGGGGATGAGCCTGGGTGCGCTGTCGCCCGAGGCGCACAAGACGCTGAACGTCGCCATGAACCGCATCGGCGCGAAATCCGACAGCGGCGAGGGCGGCGAGGATCCGGCGCATTTCGTGCCCGAGGCGAACGGCGACAATCCGAGCGCCAAGATCAAGCAGGTGGCGAGCGGGCGGTTCGGCGTGACGGCCGAATACCTCAACCATTGCGAAGAGCTCGAGATCAAGGTCGCCCAGGGGGCCAAGCCTGGCGAGGGCGGGCAACTGCCCGGCATGAAGGTGACCGATCTGATCGCGCGGCTGCGGCATTCGACCAAAGGCGTGACGCTGATCTCGCCCCCGCCGCACCACGATATCTATTCGATCGAGGATCTCGCGCAGCTGATCTATGACCTCAAGCAGATCAACCCGCGCGCCAAGGTGACGGTGAAGCTGGTCGCCTCGTCGGGCGTGGGCACGATCGCCGCCGGCGTGGCCAAGGCCAAGGCCGACGTGATCCTGATCTCGGGGCACAATGGCGGCACCGGGGCGTCTCCGGCGACGTCGATCAAGTTCGCCGGCCTGCCGTGGGAAATGGGCCTGACCGAGGCGCACCAGGTGCTGGCGATGAACAACCTGCGCGAGCGGGTGACGCTGCGCACCGATGGCGGGCTGCGGACGGGGCGCGATATCGTCATGGCGGCGATGATGGGGGCCGAGGAATACGGCATCGGCACCGCGGCGCTGATCGCGATGGGCTGCATCATGGTGCGGCAGTGCCAGTCGAACACCTGCCCGGTGGGCGTGTGCACGCAGGATGAACGCCTGCGCGCCAAGTTCACCGGCAATGCCGACAAGGTGGTGAACCTCATCACCTTCTACGCCCAGGAAGTGCGCGAGTTGCTGGCCTCGATCGGCGCGCGCAGCCTCGACGAGGTGATTGGCCGGGCCGACCTGCTGACCCAGGTGAGCCGCGGCTCCGCCCATCTCGACGACCTCGACCTCAACCCCCTGCTCATCACCGTCGATGGCGCCGACCGGATCACCTATGACCGCTCCAAGCCGCGCAACGCGGTGCTGGATACGCTCGACGCGCAGATCGTGAGCGATGCGGCCCGCTTCCTCAACGACGGCGAGAAGATGCAGCTGAGCTATGCGGTGCAGAACACGCTGCGCACGATCGGCACCCGCACGTCGAGCCATATCGTCAGCAAGTTCGGGATGCGCAACTCGTTGCAGCCCGACCACCTGACGGTGAAGCTCAACGGCTCGGCCGGGCAGTCGCTGGGCGCCTTTGCGGCGCCGGGGCTGAAGATCGAGGTGTCGGGCGATGCCAACGATTACGTCGGCAAGGGCCTGTCGGGCGGGATCATCGTGGTGCGCCCGCCGATGCATTCGCCACTTGTGGCGAGCGAGAACACGATCATCGGCAACACCGTGCTCTACGGCGCGACCGACGGCTACCTCTTCGCTGCCGGCCGCGCGGGCGAACGCTTCGCGGTGCGCAACTCGGGCGCCAAGGTGGTGATCGAGGGCTGCGGCTCGAACGGGTGCGAATACATGACCGGCGGCGTCGCGGTGATCCTCGGCTCGATCGGCGCGAACTTCGGGGCGGGGATGACGGGCGGCATGGCCTATCTCTACGATCCCGAGGGCGTGGCCCCCGCGCTGATGAACATGGAGACGCTGGTGACCTGCCCCGTCACCCAGGATCACTGGGAACGGCAGCTTCTGGGCCTGCTGGAGCGGCACCAGGCCGAGACGGGCAGCCGCCGCGCTTCCGACATCCTCCAGCACTGGGAGGTGGAGCGCGAGAAGTTCGTGCAGGTCTGCCCGAAGGAGATGCTCAACAAGCTGTCGCATCCGCTGGGGATCGAGGAGGCGGCGGTTCCGGCCGAGTAACCTCGGCCCGAGCAGCGCCATCGCATGAGGGGCCGGCCCGCGCCGGCCCCTTTTCCATGTCTGCCGTCGCCCCCGCTGTTGCCCCCGCTGTTGCTCGTGGGCCGCGCGTTCAGGTTGTGCGGCACCGGGCCGCTGCTTTGAGGGTGAAGCGCGCCAGCCCCGCCGCTATGGTGCGCGCATGGCGACGGCACGGGGACAGACAGGGCGACGGGCGCGCGGGCGCGGGGCGAGGGCCGGGTTCCGGCCGCTGGCCTGGCTGCGGCGTTGGCTGTTCCGCGCGGCGGCGCTGTTCCTGGTACTGGTGCTGATCGCGGTTGGCGCCTACGCGGTGCTGCCGGTGCCGACGACCCCTTACATGATCGCCGAATCCCGCCGGCTGGGCGGGATCGACCGGCAATGGGTCGACGATCACGAGATCGCCGACGTGATGTTCCGCTCGGTCGTCGCCGCGGAGGATGCGAATTTCTGCCTGCACTGGGGCTTCGACATGGAGGCGATCCGCGACGCGCTGGAGGATGGCGGACGGCGCGGCGCCTCGACGATCAGTCAGCAGGTGGTGAAGAACGCCTATCTCTGGCACGGCCGCAACTGGGCGCGAAAGGCGTTGGAAGCTCTCATTACCCCGCTGGTCGAGGCGGTGTGGAGCAAGCGGCGCATCCTGACCGTCTATCTCAACGTGGCCGAGTTCGACACCGGCGTGTTCGGCGTGGAGGCCGCCGCGCGCCATTATTTCGGCGTCGGGCCCGAGGCGTTGAGCCCGCAGCAGGCGGCGCTTCTGGCCGCCGTTCTGCCCAACCCCAAGGGGCGCGATGCCGCAAGGCCCGACGATTTCACAAGGCGGCGCGCGGCGCAGATCGCCTCGGGCGCGGCGACGATAAGGGGCGACGGGCGGGCTGAATGTTTCGCCGGCTAAGCGGCGCCCGGCGGGGGCGTGCCGCTGCGCGCGGGGGCCATTGAAACCCGCCCCTTTTCGCGGATATTGAGGGTCTGCCTGCCAGAAACGGGAACTTCATGAACCGCCTCTTCCACGTTCCGCTCTCGCCGTTCTGCCGAAAGGTCCGCCTGTCGCTGGCGGAGAAGAAGATCGAGGTCGAGCTGGTCGAGGAGCGCTATTGGGAGAAGGATCCCGATTTCCTGCGCCGCAATCCCGCCGGCAAGGTGCCGGTGCTGAAGATGGGCGGGCTCATCATGTCCGAGAGCGCCGCGATCTGCGAATATCTCGAGGAAAAGCATCCCGAGCCGCCGCTGATGCCGCGCGGCGCCGAGGCGCGGTTCGAGGTGCGGCGGCTGGTCTCGTGGTTCGACGACAAGTTTCACCACGAGGTAACGGCGAACCTGCTCTACGAGCGGGTGAACAAGAAGGTGATGGGCCAGGGTTACCCGGATTCGCGCAACGTGAAGGCGGGGGCGCGGGCGATCAAGTATCACCTCGACTACATGGGTTGGCTGCTGGATCAGCGGCGCTGGCTGGCGGGCGACGTGATGAGCCTGGCGGATTTCGCCGCCGCCGCGCATCTCTCGGCGCTGGATTACATCAGCGACGTGGACTGGCACCGCAACGCGGCGGTGAAGGACTGGTATCAGAAGATCAAGTCGCGCCCGGCCTTCCGGTCTCTGCTGGCCGACAACCTGCCCGGCTTTCCGCCGCCGGCGCATTATGCCGATCTCGATTTCTGAGCCGCACCGGCCGGGCGGGGGCCAGCCCCCGCACCCCCGGGATATTTGCAACGCAATGACGGGGGCGTGCGCGTGAGCCTGGCCCTGAAGCGCGAATTGGAGGCAGAGGCCCGGCGCGAGGGGTTCGCGGCGATGGGCGTCTGCGCGCCCGATGCGGTGCCCGAGGCGGCGGCGCGGCTGGCGGCCTTCGTCGCCGAGGGGCGGCACGGGCAGATGCGCTGGCTGGCCGAGCGGATGAATTGGCGCGGCGATGCGGCGGCACTGTGGCCCGAGGCGCGATCGGTGGTGATGCTGGCCGAGCCCTATCCGTCGGGTGCGGATTCGCTCGACATGCTGCACGCGCGCGAGCGGGGCGTGATCTCGGCCTATGCGCGCAACCGCGATTACCACGACGTGGCGAAGAAGCGGCTGAAGCGGCTGGGGCGCTGGCTGATCGGGCGCGCGGGGGGCGAGATCAAGGTGTTCGTCGACACCGCGCCGGTGATGGAAAAGCCGCTGGCCGCGGCGGCGGGGCTGGGCTGGCAGGGCAAGCATACGAACCTGTTGGGCCGCGATCTGGGCAACTGGTTCTTCCTCGGGGCGCTGTTCACCACCCATGAGCTGCCGCGCGATGCGCCGGGCGAGGAACGGTGCGGAAGCTGCACCGCCTGTCTCGACGTCTGCCCGACCGATGCGTTTCCGGCGCCGTTCCAGCTGGATGCGCGGCGCTGCATTTCCTACCTGACGATCGAACATGCCGGCCCGGTGGACGAGGATCTGCGCCCCAAGCTCGGCAACCGGATCTATGGCTGCGACGATTGCCTCGCCGTCTGCCCGTGGAACAAGTTCGCCGTGCAGGCGCGCGAGGTGCGCTATGCCGCGCGGCCCGAGCTGGTGGCGCCCGATCTCGGCGCGCTGGCGCAGCTCGACGATGCGGGGTTCCGCGCGCATTTCTCGGGCTCTCCGATCAAGCGGATCGGGCGCGGGCGGTTCGTGCGCAACGTGCTCTATGCGATCGGCAATTCCGGCTCGGCCCGGCTGCGCGAGGTGGCGCGCGGACTGATGGGCGATGCCGATCCGGTGGTGGCAGACGCGGCGCGCTGGGCCGTGGGGCGGCTGGCGTGAACCCATTGCGCGGCATCCTGTTCAAGCTCGGCTCGGTCTGCGTGTTCGTGGCCATGTCGGCGCTGATCAAGGCCTCGCAGAGCGTGCCGCCCGGCGAGGCGGTGTTCTTCCGCTCGCTCTTTGCCGCGCCGGTGATCGTGGCCTGGCTGATCGCGCGCGGGGAGTTCCCGGCCGGGCTGCGGACGGGCAACCCGATGGGCCATGTCTGGCGCGGCTTCATGGGCACGTGCGCGATGGGGCTGGGCTTTGCCGGGCTGATGCTGCTGCCGCTGCCCGAGGTCACCGCGATCGGCTATGCCGCGCCGCTGCTGGTGGTGATCCTGGCGGCGATGTTCCTGGGCGAGGAGGTGCGGCTGTTCCGGCTTTCGGCGGTGGCGCTGGGCCTGGCCGGCGTGATGATCGTGCTGTCGCCGCGCTTCTCGACAGTGGGCGGGGCACCCAGCGCGGAGGAAATGCTGGGCGCGGTGGTGGCCCTGGGCGGGGCGTTCTGTGCCGCCCTCGCGCAGGTCTTCGTGCGCAAGCTGGTGCAGACCGAGGGCACGGCGGCGATCGTGTTCTGGTTCTCAATCACCGCGACCTGCCTGTCGCTGCTTACGCTGCCCTGGGGCTGGGTCATGCCCTCGCCCGGCGTGTTGGCGATGCTGGTGTTGGCCGGGCTCTTGGGCGGGGTGGGGCAGATCCTGCTGACGACGAGCTACCGGCTGGCCGATGCCTCGGTCGTGGCGCCGTTCGACTATGCCTCGATGCTGCTGGCGCTGATCGTGGGCTACGCGGTGTTCGGCGAGGTGCCGAGCGCCACGATGCTGGTCGGCGCGGGCGTGGTGATCGCGGCGGGCGTACTGATCATCTGGCGCGAGCGCAGGCTGGGGATCGAGCGCAGCCGCGCGCGGCGCGCGACGACGCCGCAGGGCTGAGCGGCTGCATCAAGGCTTGGTGGAACGGGGCGCCGGGCCTATATTGGGACTACCTGAAGCAAGGATGGGAGAAGTCCGATGCGTAAGGACAGCCAGGAAAACATCGCCGCCCGCCGATTCGCCGAGGCGGAGCGCCGGGCCGGCGAAGAAGGTTCGAGCCGGGCCGCGAAGGCCGCACACCGCCAGCCCGCCACCCGCAGCGAGGCGGCGCGGCTGCGCGAATACACGCGGATCGAACGCGGCCAGACGGCCTGAGCCGGCGCCCGCAGCAAGGGGGCGTCAGCGTGACAGGAAGGGAAGCCGCCCGGTGCCGCCGGGCGGCTTTTCGTTCTCGCGCACCAGCCGTTGCGCCTGCACCGCGGCGTGGATCCCGGCGCCGGCGGAGGCCGGGTGGTAGGGCCCCAGTTCGGTGCCGCCGACGTTGTAGAAGATTGCGGCCTCTGCCGCCTCGCGCCGCTGGAAGCGCGTTTCGGTGAGGAAGGCGTCGAAACTGCTCGAGATGGCGGCCCGCAGGGCGCGTTCGGCCGCCGGATCGGTCTGCGGCGGGAGGGCAAGCACGGTGACGATCGTGTCGCGCTGCACCGGCCCGTCGCGCATCGCCGCCTCGCTGAGACCGAGCGGCTGCCATGTCGGATCGAGGGTGAGCGTGTAGAGGCCGAGCGCGAAGCTCGCCGGGAGCGTGAGCGCCCCGGCAAGCGCACAGAGCAGGAGGGAATCGCGGCGCAGCATCCGATGCAGCCTGCCGCGAAAAGGTTACCGGCGCGTCACGCCGCCGGGCGGGGGGCGATTTTTCCGCGAAAAATCGGGGTTACGCCCGCACCAGCTTCTCGTAGCCCTCGGCGATATCGCGGGCCAGGGCGCCGACCTCGAAGTTGTAATCGCCGATCTGGCCCACGGGGGTGACTTCCGCCGCGGTGCCGGTGAGCCAGCATTGCTCGAACCCTTCCAGCTCTTCGGGCATGATGTGGCGCTCGTGCACCTTCACCTGGCGGTCCTCCAGCATGCCGATCACCGTCTGCCGGGTGATGCCGTTGAGGAAGCAGTCGGGCTTCGGCGTGTGCACCTCGCCATCCTTCACGAAGAAGATGTTGGCGCCCGTCGCCTCGGCCACGTAGCCGCGATAGTCGAACATCATCGCGTCCGAACAGCCCTTCGCCTCGGCCGCATGTTTCGACATGGTGCAGATCATGTAGAGCCCCGCCGCCTTGGCATGCGAAGGGATCGTCTCGGGCGAGGGGCGCTTCCACTTGGCGATGTCGAGCTTGGCGCCCTTCATCTTGGCGTCGCCGTAGTAATTGCCCCATTCCCAGCCGGCGATGGCCAGGCGCACAGGGTTCTTCTTGGACGAGACGCCCATATCCTCGCCCGCGCCGCGCCAGGCGATGGCGCGCACATAGGCATCCGACCAGCCGTTCGCGGCGAGCATGTCGTATTTCGCCTTCTCGATTTCCTCGACCGAATAGGGGATCTCGAAATCCAGCATCTCGGCAGACCGTTTCAGCCGCTCGGAATGTTTCACGCCCTCGAAGATGCGGCCGTTATAGCAGCGCTCGCCCTCGAATACCGACGAGGCATAGTGCAGCGCGTGGGTCAGCAGGTGCACGTTGGCATCGCGCCAATCCACCAGCTTGCCATCCATCCAGATCTTGCCGTCACGATCGTCATATGCGCCCGCCATGGCCCGCTCCCTTGCTTCACCGCGAGTTTCTGAAAGTTGCGAAGGAAGGTCCGTTTCGGACATAATCTTTCACAATTTTCGAATCTCGCTAACAGTTGCGTCTTGGAATGTCAACAAGACTGACATAAACTGCCCGAGTATTACGCAGAATGTGAACGAAGGCGAGGCTTGATGGCAGAGGGCGGAGGCCCCACCGGGCCGGGCGGCGAGAACCTGCTGTTCCTGACCGACGAACAGCTGCGCAAGGGGATCGAGGCGATGTATTTCGCCTATCGGGGCTTCACCGCCGATCCCGACCGCATTCTCGAGCGGCACGGCTATGGCCGGGCGCATCACCGGGCGATCCATTTCATCAACCGCTCGCCGGCGACGACGGTGAACAACCTGCTGGGCATTCTCGGCGTGACCAAGCAATCGCTCAACCGCGTGCTGCGGACGCTGATCGAGGATGGCATGGTCGAAAGCCGCGTGGGCACGCGCGACAAGCGCGAGCGGCATCTCTACCTCACCGAGCGCGGCGCAGAGCTGGAGCGCGATCTCTCCGAGGCGCAGCGCACGCGGATGCGGGCGGCCTATCGCGCCGCGGGGCCCGAGGCGGTGAGCGGCTTCCGCCAGGTGCTCGAGGCGATGATGGATGCCGACCAGCGCCGCTATTTCGCCGCGCTGAAGGATCAGGCGTGATGGCGGAGGCGGAATGCCATCTGCTGATCGTCGACGATGACGAGCGGATCCGCGCGCTGTTGCAGAAATACCTGGTGCGCAACGGGTTCTTCGTGACGCCGGCGCGTGATGCGGCCCATGCCGGGCGGCTGCTGGCGGGGCTGGATTTCGACCTGATCGTGCTCGACGTGATGATGCCGGGCGAGGACGGGATCGCCTTCACCGCGCGGCTGCGGGGCGAGGGCGTGACCACGCCGATCCTGCTGCTCACCGCGCGCGGCGAGACCGAGAACCGCATCGCAGGGCTCGAGGCGGGTGCCGACGATTACCTCGCCAAGCCGTTCGAGCCGAAGGAATTGCTGTTGCGGATCAACGCGATCCTGCGCCGGATGCCGCAGCCCGCGGCCGAAAGCCTGATGCCCAAATATCTCTCGCTCGGGCCGGTCCGCTACGACGTGGAGCGCGGCGAGCTGTGGGAGGGCGATCGCCCGGTGCGGCTGACCGCGACGGAGGTGCAGCTGATGCGGATCTTCAGCGCCTCGCCCGGAGAGCCGATCAGCCGGGTCGATCTGGTCGAGAAGCTGGGCCGCGACAAGGGCCAGGCGCAGGAACGCGCGGTGGACGTGCAGATCACCCGGCTGCGCCGCAAGCTGGAGCGTGATCCGAAGCAGCCGCGCTATCTGCAGACGGTGCGCGGTGCAGGCTACATGCTGGCGCCCGACTGAGCGGGGAAGCGCAGCTCCATCACGGTGCCCGGCATTGGGCCCGGCATCTGGCCCGGTTCCGTGTCAAAGTCGATCTCGCCGCCGATCTGCGCGGCCGAGGCGCGCATGATCCGGGTACCCAGCCCGCCGGTGCCGTCGCCGCGATAGCCGATGCCGGTATCGTGGAAGCGCGCGCGGATCGTGTCGCCGCATTTCGCCAGATCCAGCCCGATCTCGCCCCGCGCGCCGCCGGGGAAGGCGTGTTTTAGCGCGTTGGCGACGAATTCGTTGGCGATCACGGCGAGGCCGGTCGCCTTGGAGATGGGCAGGCACAGTGCCTCGGTTTCCAGCTTCAGCGCCACGTGGCGGGGCATCGTGGCCTGCAGGTTGCGGGCCAGCCGGCGCAGGTAGCTCTGCATCTCGACGCTCTCGCCGGCGCTGCCGTCATGCAGCTCGGCATGGATGGCGGCGATGGTGCCGACGCGGCGTTCGGCCTCGGCGAGGGCCTGGCGCGTCTCGGCGGCGTCGGCGCCGCGGGCCTGGAGCCGTAGCAGCGCGCTCACCTGTTGCAGCGAGTTCTTCACCCGGTGGTCGATCTCGCGGCGCAGCATCTCTTCGCGCTTCAGCGCGGCGCGCAGGGCCGCGGCGGCGGAATTGGCGTCTGACAGCGCGATCCGCAGGTCGATCTGCATCGAGACCTGCCGCGCCAGCGTCTCGAGCGTCTGGCGTTGCAGCGCGGTCAGCCGGCGCGCCTGCCGGTCGAGCACGCAGAGCGCGCCCAGCCGCGTGCCGTCGGCGATGACGATCGGCGCGCCGGCGTAGAAGTGCATGTCGACCTCGCCATCGCAGGTGAGCGGGTTGTCGGCGGTGCGCGGATCGGCCAGCGTATCGGGGATTTCCAGCAGGCCGTCGCCGTGCATCGTGTAGGCGCAGACCGACTGGTCGCGCGGCGTTTCGCGGGCGTCGATCCCGTGCGCCGCCTTGAAGAACTGCCGCTCGGCATCGACAAGCGAGACCAGCGCGATGGGCGCCTCGCAGATGGCGGCGGCGAGGCGCGCGATGGCGTCGAAATCCTCTTCGGCCGGCGTGTCGAGCAGGCCGGTCGCGTGCAATCCGGCGAGGCGCTCGGCCTCGCTTTCGTCGGTCTTGTCGTTCACTCGTCATGCCCCCGTTCGCACGGCACCGCGCCGCCGATCCCCGAAGCCGCTTGCCGCCGCGCGTGCATTGCGGCAGGTCTGGGGCAGTCGAGGGAGAGCGCGATGCCTACGATACTCTACGCACATGACGATTGTCTGGATCACATGACGCCACGTAACCACCCCGAACGCGTTGCGCGGCTGGAGGCGGTGGGGCGCGCGCTGGAGGGTCTGGCGCTGGATCGGCGCGAGGCGCCGCTGGGCGAGGTGGCCGACATCCTGAGGGTGCATCCGCAGGCGCATGTCGACAGAATCGAGCTGGCGATCCCCGACGAGGGCTTCGTTTCGCTCGACGCCGATACCCATGTCTCGCCCGGCTCGCTGCGCGCGGCGATGCGCGGGGTGGGCGCGATCTGCGCCGCGGTGGATGCGGTTCTGGCGGGCGAGGCGCGCAATGCCTTCGTGGCCTGCCGCCCGCCCGGCCACCATGCCGAGCGCGAGCGGCCGATGGGCTTCTGCCTGTTCGGCAATGTCGCGATCGGGGCGAAGCGGGCGCTGGATCACCACGGGCTGAGCCGCGTGGCGGTGCTGGATTTCGACGTGCATCACGGCAACGGCACGCAGGATCTGCTGTGGGACGAACCGCGCTGCCTGTTCGCGTCGAGCCACCAGATGCCGCTCTATCCCGGCAGCGGCGCGGCCGACGAGACGGGCGCCCATGGCAACGTGATGAACGTGCCGCTGGCGCCCGGCACGGGCGGGGCCAAGATGCGCGAGGTCTACGAGGGCATGATCCTGCCCGCGGTGGAGGATTTCGCGCCCGAGCTGATCCTCGTCTCGGCAGGGTTCGACGCGCATCGGGCCGATCCGCTGGCGCAGCTTGAATGGGAGGGCGGCGATTTCCGCTGGATCACCGAGCGGATCTGCGACCTGGCCGACAGGGTCTGCGGCGGGCGCGTTGTTTCCACGCTGGAGGGTGGCTATGATCTGGACGGTCTCGCCGAAGGGGTGAGGGCGCATGTGGACGTATTGATGGAGCGCGCGGGATGACCGACAAGCCGGTGGCGGAGATGAGCTTCGAAGAGGCGATGGCCGATCTGGAGCGCGTGGTCGGCGCGCTGGAACGCGGCGACGTGCCGCTGGAGGAATCGATCCGCCTCTACGAGCGCGGGGCCGAGCTGAAGGCGCGCTGCGATACCAAGCTCGGCGAGGCCGAGGAAAAGGTCGCCCGGATCATCACCGATCGCGAGGGCAACGCCACGGGCACCGCGCCGGTGGAGGGGCTCTAGCCCCGATGTTCGAGACACGGCTGGCAGAATGCGCGGCGCTGGTGGAGGCGCGGCTGGCGCGCGCGGTGGGCGCTCTGCCGCCGGGCGAGCTGCGCGACGCGATGGCCCATGCCTGCGAGGGCGGCAAGCGGCTGCGGGCCTTTCTGGTGATGGAAGGCGCGGCCCTGCATTGCGTGGCCGAGGGCGCGGCGCTCGAGGCCGCGGCGGCGGTCGAGGCTTTGCACGCCTATTCGCTGGTGCATGACGATCTGCCCTGCATGGACGATGACGATCTGCGCCGCGGCCGGCCCACCGTGCACGTGAAGTGGGACGAGGCAACCGCCGTTCTGGCGGGCGATGCGTTGCAGGCGCTGGCCTTCGGGCTGCTCGCGGGGCTGGAGGCGCCGGCGGAGCGCCGCGTGGCGCTGATCGCCGATTTCGCCGCCGCGGTGGGCGCGGGCGGCATGGTGCTGGGCCAGGCGCGCGACATTGCCGCCGAAAGCGCCGAGGCGCCGCTGACGCTGGAGGAGATCACCGCGCTTCAGGCCGGCAAGACCGGGGCGCTGATTTCCTGGGCGGCCTGTGCCGGGCCGATGCTGGCCGGGGCCGATCCCGCGCCGTTGCGCGAATATGCCGCCGCCCTGGGCCTTGCCTTCCAGATCGCCGACGACATCTTGGATGTCGAGGGCGATGCCGCCGCCGCCGGCAAGCGCGTCGGCAAGGACGAGGCCGCCGGAAAGGCAACCTTCGTGTCGCTGCTGGGGATTGGCGGCGCGCGGGCGCGCGCGGCGGCGCTGGTTGACGAGGCCGAAGCGGCGCTCGCCCCCTATGGCGACGCGGCCGAGACCTTGAAGCAGGCCGCCCGCTTCGTTATTGCCCGGCGGAGTTGAGCCGGGGCCAGTTGAATTGGGGCCTGTAGAATTGGGGCCAGAGCCGGGGCCACTCAAGCCGGGGCCGGAGGGGCCATGAGCCAGGACAGACCGAAGACGCCGATGCTGGACCGGGTGCACCAGCCCTCGGACCTCAAGGCCCTGAGCGAGGCGGAGCTTCGGCAGCTGGCCGACGAGTTGCGCGCCGAGACGATCAGCGCCGTCTCCGAGACCGGCGGGCACCTGGGTGCCGGCCTGGGCGTGGTGGAACTGACCGTGGCGCTGCATGCCGTGTTCGACACGCCGCGCGACCGGCTGATCTGGGATGTCAGCCACCAGAGCTATCCCCACAAGATCCTAACCGGGCGGCGCGACCGGATCCGCACCCTGCGGCAGAAGGGCGGGCTGAGCGGGTTCACCAAGCGTTCGGAAAGTGTCTACGATCCGTTCGGGGCGGCGCATTCTTCCACCTCGATCAGCGCGGCGCTCGGCTTTGCCGTGGCGCGCGATCTGGGCGGCGCGCCCGATCCGGCGCTGGGCGATGCGATCGCGGTGATCGGCGATGGCGCGATGAGCGCCGGCATGGCCTTCGAGGCGATGAACAATGCGGGCCATCTGGGCAAGCGGCTGATCGTGGTGCTGAACGACAACGAGATGTCGATCGCGCCGCCGGTGGGGGCGCTGTCGAACTACCTCTCGCGGCTCTATGCGGGCGAGCCGTTCCAGGATCTCAAGGAGGCGGCGAAGGGCGCGATTTCCTTCCTGCCGCCGCCGTTCCGCGAGGGCGCGCGCCGTGCGAAGGAAATGCTCAAGGGCATGACGGTGGGCGGCACGCTGTTCGAGGAGCTGGGCTTTTCCTATGTCGGGCCGATCGACGGGCACGATCTGGGCCAGTTGCTGCCGGTGCTGCGCACGGTGAAGGCGCGGGCGACGGGGCCGGTTCTGATCCACGCGATCACGCGCAAGGGCAAGGGATATGCCCCGGCCGAGCAGGCGGGCGATGGCGGGCATGCGACGGGCAAGTTCGATCCGGTGACGGGCGAGCAGAAGAAGGCGGTGTCGAACGCGCCCTCCTACACGTCGGTGTTTTCCCGCGGGTTGCTGGCCGAGGCGGCCGCGGATGACCGGATCGTCGCGGTGACGGCGGCGATGCCCGACGGAACCGGGCTGAAGCTGTTCGGCGAGCGCTATCCGGGCCGCTGTTTCGACGTGGGCATCGCCGAGCAGCACGCGGTGACCTTCGCCGCCGGGCTGGCGGCGGGCGGGATGCGGCCCTTCGCGGCGATCTACTCCACCTTCCTGCAGCGCGGTTACGACCAGGTGGTGCATGACGTGGCGATTCAGCGCCTGCCGGTGCGCTTCGCCATCGACCGGGCCGGGCTGGTGGGCGCCGATGGTGCCACCCATGCCGGATCGTATGACGTGGCCTTCCTGTCGAACCTGCCGGGCTTCACCGTCATGGCCGCCGCCGACGAGGCCGAGCTGATGCACATGGTGGCCACCGCCGCCGCGCATGACGAGGGGCCGATCGCCTTCCGCTATCCGCGCGGCGAGGGTGTGGGCGTCGATCTGCCCGAGCGGGGCCAGGTGCTCGAGATCGGGCGCGGGCGGATGATCCGCGAGGGCGGGCGCGTGGCGCTTCTGAGCTTCGGCACGCGGCTGGGCGAGGCGCGCATCGCCGCCGAGGCGCTGGCCGCGCGCGGGATCGAGGCCAGCATCGCCGATGCACGTTTCGCCAAGCCGCTGGATCGCGAGCTGATCCTGGCGCTGGCGCGCGGGCACGAGGCGCTGATCACGCTGGAAGAGGGCGCCGTGGGCGGCTTCGGCAGCCACGTGGCGCAGCTGCTGGCCGAGGAGGGCGTGTTCGACAAGGGGCTGAAGTTCCGCTCAATGGTGCTGCCCGACATCTTCATCGACCAGGCCAGCCCCGAAGACATGTACCGCACCGCGCAGCTTTCGGCCGTGCATATCGAGGCCAAGGTGCTGCAGGTTCTGGGCGTGGCGGATATCGCCGCGCGGCGGGCATGAACATCGGCGAGGTGGCCGAGCGGGCAGGGCTGCCGGCCAAGACGATCCGCTATTACGAGGATCAGGGCCTGATCGCGCCGCATCGCGCCGGCAACGGCTATCGCGATTTCTCGGAGGACGATCTGCACCGGCTGGCCTTTCTCGGCCGGGCGCGCATTCTGGGCTTCACGCTCGAGGAATGCCGCGCCCTGCTGGCGCTGTGGGACGATCGCGAGAGGGCCAGCGCCGACGTGAAGGCGATCGCCGGCGCGCATCTGGAAGAGATCGACCGCCGCATCGCCGCGCTCGCCGAGATGCGGGCGACGCTGGCCGACCTGGTGGCCTCCTGCGCGGGAGACGGGCGGCCCGACTGCCCGATCCTGGCCGATCTGGCGGGAAGCGCTTAGCCCTGAACGAAGTCGATCCGGCCCTCGGTGACATGGGCCGCGGTGATCCGCCCCGTCGCGTAGCTGCCGGTGTCGATCGCCACGCGACCGGCCTCGATCTGCGGATCGTCGACGATGTTGTGGCCATGGATCACCCAGCGCCCGTCGAGCCGGGGCTTGCGGGTGAAATCGGGGTGGCCCCACATCAGCGTCGCGGCATCCTGATCCTCGATCCGCGCCAGCGGATCGGCGCCCGCATGCACGACCGACACGTTGCCCGAGCTCCAGTGCACGGGCAGGTCGCGCAGCCAGGCCTCGGTCTCGGCGCCCATCGCGGCGCGCAGCTTGTCGCGCAGCTCGGCCAGCTCGGCCTTGTCGCGGGTATTGGCGATGCCGCGCACATCGTAGCTGGCCACCATCTGCAGCCCGCCATGATCCAGCCAGCGCCGCGCCGCGCCGCCGGGCGAGCCGAGGAACTGCATCAGCATGTCTTCGTGGTTGCCGGCGAGGCAGATCACCTCTCCGGGCCGCTCGGCCTGCATCCGGCGCAGCCGGGCGATGACCTGCGCGCTCTGCTCGCCCCGGTCGATGTAGTCGCCGACGAAGACGAGCGGCGCGTCGGGGTCGATGCCGGCGATCCGGTCGAGCAGGCGGCCGAGCGCGGTGTCGCAGCCGTGGATGTCGCCGATGGCGAAGAACGGGCGCTCCGGCGCGGGCGGGCCGCCCGCGAATGTGCCGATCTGTGCGGTGCGGGAAAACAGACGCTGAAACAGTTTCATATCCGTCTCTTAGCTTGGTTCGGTCGGTGCGGGAACGCCGAATGATCTAGCGTGTGGGGATGTCACACCAAACGGGAATCGTACGGCGGCGCGATTGCCCGGCGGCCCGCGGCCCCTTAGCAAGGATGCAAACAGGCCCCGCCCGCGAGGGAAAAAAGGGGCCGGCAAGGGGAGGCGGTGCGAATGCGCCTCGGGAGCAGAGCAGGGGGCCGCGCCGCGCGGGCGGCCCGAACGGGAGGATGCAGGGCTGCCATGTGGGCCGCCTCGCTGGCGCTGCTGGCGGCCTGTTCCTCCGAGCCTTACGTGACCTCTCCGCTCGACAGGGTGATCGCGCGGTCGCGCGCGCCGCAGCCGGTGCCGGAATTCGCGGCCCTGGCCGAGGCCGGCGCGCCGGCGCGGATCGTCGCCGTGCAGGACGCGCCCGAGCGGCTGTCGGCCTTCGTGCTGCAGCAAAGCCGCGACGGCAACGAGACGTGGCTCTCGGCCGACGGCGCCTCGCTGGCGATGCGCGACGGCTTCGTGACGGGCACGCGGGGCTTCGGCGGCGACATGATGGCTTCCGACATCTCGGCTCCGGCCGCGCTGGTTCTGCGCGGCGGCGCGGGGGAGGCGCGGCGCTTCCACGCCTTCCTGAACGGGCTGAACCAGCAGGAGATGCGGGCCTTCGTCTGCGATATCTCGACCCGCGGCTACCGGGGCATCGAGGTGGGCGATCGCGTGGTCCACACCCGGTTGGTGCAGGAGGCCTGCGCCGGCCCGGCGGCGGAATTCACCAATCTCTACTGGATCGACAGGGGCAGCGGGCGGATCGTGCAATCGCTGCAATGGATCGGGCCAGAGACCGGGCAGCTCGCCATTCGCGATCTACCGGGCGGCTGAGGCAAGGCGCCGGCGCGGCGCGGAGGGACGAACGTGAAGACGAAGGTGAGGCTGGCAATCCTGACAGGCGCGGCGCTGCTTCTGGCCGGGTGCGGCGCGATCTATGAAAGCCCGGCGGTGCTGCCCGGCAGCGCGGCCGGGGCGAAGGTGCGGGTGGTGCCGATCACGCCGGAATCGGCGCTGGTGGCGAACCGGTCGAGCTACACGCCGCGCGCCCTGCCGGCGGCCTTCTCGCAGGTGGCGGGCGGCGGTGGCGGGCTGCGCGGCGCGGGCGCGCTGCCCGAACCGGCCTTCCAGCCGCAATCCCGCCCCGCCGAGCTGGAGCTGCGCGTTCCGCCGCCGGTGCAGCCCGGCCCATACCGGATCGGGGTGAGCGACGTGGTGCTGCTGGCCACGCCCCAGAGCGGCACCACCGTGTCGGAGCTCAGCGGCCTGCTCGCCGCGCAGAACCGCCGCCAAGGCTACACGGTGCAGGATGACGGCGCGATCGCGATCCCCGATGTGGGGCGCATCCCGGTGGCCGGGCTGACGCTGGAAGAGGCCGAGGCGCTGGTTTTCCAGCGGCTGGTCGAGAACCAGATCGACCCGGAATTCAGCCTCGAGATCGCCGAGTTCAATTCCCGCAAGGTCTCCATCGGGGGCGCGGTGGCGAAGCCCGGCGTGGCGCCGATCACGCTGCGTCCGCTCTACCTCGACGAGGCGCTGGCCGGTGCGGGCGGGGTGAGCGTGGCCGATCGGGATTACGCCTCGGTGCGGATCTACCGCGACGGCACGCTCTACCAGATCCCGCTGACACAGCTCTATGCGCGCGACGGGCTGCGCCGGATCCAGCTGGTCGCGGGCGACAGCGTGTTCGTGGATACCGCCTATGAGCTCGACCAGGCCAGCGCCTATTTCCAGGAGCAGATCCGCCTGGCCGAGTTCCGCCAGGGTGCGCGCAACGCGGCGCTGAACGAGTTGCAGGCCGAGGTGAGCCTGCGGCGCGCGGCGCTGCAGGAGGCGCGGCAGAACTTCACCTCGCGGCTGGAGCTGGGCGCCGAGAAGCGCGACTACGTCTATCTCGCCGGCGAGGTGGGCCAGCAGGGCCGTTTCCCGCTGCCCTACAACCAGCGCGCCAGTCTGGCCGATGCGCTCTATGACGAGGCGCGCGGCGTGCCGACCGAGACGGGCAACGTGGCGCGGATCTACGTGTTGCGCGGATCGTCGGATCCGCGGGATTTCGATGCGATCACCGCCTGGCAGCTGGATGCGTCGAACGCCGCCAACCTGCTGCTCGCCACGCGGTTCGAGCTGCGGCCGAACGATGTGATCTTCGTGGCCGAGCAGCCGGTCACGGCGTGGAACCGGGTGATACGGCAGATCATCCCCTCGCTGATCACCACCGGTGTGGGCAGCGTGACGCGCTGAGGCGCAACGTCACGGCGCGATTGCGGCTTGCCCTGCGCCGCGGCGCGGGCGATTTTCGCCGCGAGGAAAAGAGGGACGGAGCGATAGATGACAGACCAGGCCGCGGATACCAGCCCCGAGGCGCTGACCGAGCGGTTCGTGCGGCTTCTGGAAGTGGAGCCGGTGGAGCAGAACTTCTTCCGCGGCATGGCCACGCCGGGCGGGCGCGGACGGGCCTTTGGCGGGCAGGTGATCGCCCAGGCGCTGATGGCCGCGCACGGCACGGTGGAGGACGGCAAGTCCATCCATTCCCTGCACGCCTATTTCATGCGCCCCGGCGATGCCGCCAAGCCGGTGCTCTACCGGGTGGAGCGGGATTTCGACGGGCGCAGCTTTTCCACCCGGCGGGTGATCGCGATCCAGGATGGCCGGCCGATCCTCAACTTCGCCGGGTCGTTCCACGTGGCCGAAGAGGGGTTCGCCCACCACGTGCAGATGCCCGACGTGCCGCCGCCCGAAGAGCTGGAAAGCGAGCTGGAACTGATCGAGAAATACGGCGACAGGCTGCCCGAGACGTTCCGCAGCTTCGCGCGCACCAACCGGCCCGTGGAGCTACGCCCCACCGCGCTGCGTCAGCCCTTCGTGGTGGAGCCGCAGCCGCCGGAACATTCGGTCTGGTTCCGGGCGCTGGCGCCGATGGGCGGCGGCGTGGCGATGCAGCGCGCCGCCCTGGCCTATGTCTCGGATATGGGGCTGCTCTCGGTCGCCGCGGCGCCTTCGGGGCGGGGTTTCGGCACCGGCGACATGATGTTCGCCTCGCTCGACCACGCGATGTGGTTCCATGACGATTTCCAGATGGAGGAGTGGCTGCTCTTCGCGCAGGAAAGCCCCTGGGCGGGCGGCGCGCGGGGCTATACGCGCGGCTTCGTCTTCACGCGCGACGGGCGGCTGGTGGCCTCGGTTGCGCAGGAGGGGCTGATCCGCCCGATCGAGAAGCGCGAGGATTAGGCGGGCGCGCTCCCGCGCAGTTCCTCCAGCGCGGCGGCGAAGTAGGGCGCGGCCTCGCGCCGGGCCAGCACCGCTTCGCAATAGCGCGCGGCCAGCGTGTCGCGCCCCATGGCGCGGGCGCGGTCGAGCAGGTCGCGCTGGTAGCGGGGCACGTCGCGGCGGGCACGGGCCATGCGGTAGAAGCGCGGCGGGGTAAGCGTGCCGTCCACGCATTCCATCACCACCGGCTTGAGGATCCCCGCCGCCATCCAGAGCGAGGCGATGCGGTGCCCGGCGAAGCGGCAGGCATATTTCGCCACGTTCGGCCCGTCGAAGAGCGTGGCATGCATCGCGTCGAGCGGCGCGGCGGGATCGTGGAAGAGGTGCACGCGGTGGGCCGCCTGCACCTGAGCGGGCGCATAGCCGTAGGCGCCGGTGAAATCGCGCCGCCACGCCGCGCGGTAGCGGCGTTCCCAGGGCGCGATCGTGCGGTCGAGCGTGGCCTGGGGCGAGATGGCGATCACCGTGGCCCCCGGCGCGGCGGCCGAGAAGGCGCAGGCGGCATAGGCGCCCATCGACGCGCCGTAGAAGACCACGCGGCGGAACTGCGCGAAGAAGCCGTCGGCGGCGAGGTAGTCGAAGAAGGCGAAGACGGCCGGATCGCGATACCATGTCCAGCCATGGGCCATCAGCCCCAGCATCGACCAGCCCTGCGACGACACGAAGGCATGGCCCCAGGGCATGCGGTTGTCGTGGTGCTCGAAGACGTGATCGAGGTTCTCGAAGGTCACGATCAGCGTGTCGCCCCGTGCGACGTAGAGCGCGGTGTGATCGGCGCCGAGTTCCTCGAAGAAGCCCTCGCGCCGGCCGATACAGCGCAGCTTTTCCAGCCAGGCGCGGCGGTCGGGATCGGCGGGGGGCGCGGCGGCGTTCATGCCTCTTCCTTGCCGATCTCGGCGGCGAAGACGCCCGGCGCCGCGCGGGTGAGCGTTTCGGCGCAGTCCTTCACGAAGCGCGGCTCCACGAGATACTTGCGGGAAAGCGCCTCGGCCGAGGCATCGCCGCGCAGCATGTCGAGGGCGACGCGGGCGCGGAACTCGGGGTCGTCGACCGGCGCGGCGTTGGTCTTCTTCTTCGGCGGGATCGGCGCGGCGCCGGGCGTGATGCCGTGCTTGTCGATCAGCCCGGCCATGAAGCTGCCGGCCTGCGGCGCGCCGCCCTCCTTTTCCTCCAGCCGCGGTTTCATGCGGCGGGCCCAGAAATGCACGCCGTAGGTGCCCGCCAGCCGCGGCTCGATCTCGAACCGGGGCGAGATCATCTGGTTCCGATCCTTGAACGGGATCGGGTAGAAGGCGCTCTCGGGCCTGGCATGGGCGATGTCGCCCGTCTGTTCGAGGAAATAGGTCACGGCGGCGGGGCCGGTGAAGCCCCAGTTCTGCTCGGTCATGTGCACAGGGCGGCCGGCCTCGCGTTCGGCCTCAAGCTCCTTGCGCTGCCAGGGTTTCAGCCAGGGGCCGATCGCGTAGTGATCCTCGAAGAAATCGAGCATCGCCGTCAGCGTGGCGCTGTCGCGCGGCAGGCCGAGCACGGCGTTGCAGACGAGGCCGGGCTTTTCCCAGCCATAGACATGCGGATCGGAGAAATCGAAGGGCCGCCAGCAATACATGTCGGCATCGACCCAGATGTGATCGGTCTGGCGCAGCATGTTGAGCCGCCACAGATCGGCATGGATGGCCGGGCTGCCGGTGCGGGCATGGCGATACATCGGCTCGGCCGGGAAGATCGCGGCGGCGTCGCCCGTGCGCACGCCTTCGGGCACGTTGGGGATCGGCGCGTAGGAATAGAGCCAGGTCTCGTGCCCGGCATCGGCAAAGCTTTTCAGGCAGAGCTGTTCAAGCCAGCTCAGCTTTCCGCCGATCCACAGGCTCGCGATGCTGGGCAGGTCGGCCATCGTTCCTCCTAGTGCACGGTTTCCGTCTTCTCGACGGTGAAGAAGAAGTCTTCGTGCGGGTCCTTTTCCACGATCTCGTCGGGCACGGCTTCGGGCCCGCCGAGAAAGACGTTGGCGCCGAAATGCGGGTGCAGGCGCGACAGCTTTTCCATGCGGGGCGAGGTGAGCTCGGCATAGAAGGCGGCGTAATTCTCTGTCGCCTTCAGCTCGTCGATCTTGGCGCGGTGCATGGCGACGCAATGCTCGTGCGCGGCGCGGATATCGGGGTCGGCCAGCAGCCGGTCGTATTCCGCGCGCAGCAGCGGCAGCAGCCGGTGGGCGGCGCGGTTTTCCTCCCAGTTGTTGTTCATGCGGAACCAGTAGGCGAGCCCCTGGTCGCGATCCACGTGGTTCACGCGCCCCCGGTCGCGTTTCACGAGGAAGCTTTCGGCCGAGCGCACGGCGTAGTGGTTGAGGCTGACGAGGTCATAGCCGTAGGTATCGGTGGTGGAGCGCCAGGCGTTGCGATAGGCGCCTTGCGGCAGGTTGCGGCCCGACCCGTTGACCCAGTTGATCTCGCCCACGCGCTGGGGTTTCAGGCCCTTGGGCCGGTGCACGCCCATCTTCTTGAAGATGCCGAGATTGCGGTAGAGCGTCTTGAAGCCCCAGGCCTGGTGCGGCTTGTTGGCGAATTCCGGCGCGCAGCGGGTGAAGGCCTCGGTGATGAAGCCGTCGCGGTATTCGTGGATGTCGGCATTGCCGTAGAGCCGCCAGGTGAGCGAGATCATGTTGGCATCGGGCACCGCATCGAAGAGCGCGGCGAGCGTGCCGTCGCCGGTATGGATGGTGATGAATTCGTCCACGTCCATGCAGATCAGCCAGTCGGCCTGCTGCACCATCTTCTCGCCATCCGCGGCCTGAAGCGCGGCGTGCTGCGGTTTCAGCCCGGTCTCGCGGAACGGGTTGTCGCGGTGCTGGACGAGGCCCTTTTGCTGCAACAGGTCGAGCAGGGTATCGGTGCCGTCGGTGCAGTCGTTGGTGTAGATCAGGAAGTTCTCCACCCCGATGGCGCGGTGGAAGGCCAGCCATTCCAGGATGAAGGGGCCCTCGTTCTTCATCGTGGTGACGATCGTGACCGAGCGGGCGGCGGGATCGGCCTTCACAACCTCTTCCTCGGGCGCGCGCACCGGGTTGGCTTCGAAGAAGTCGCGGCCGAAGGCGATGAGGCCCTCATCCTCGATCAGCGAGGTCTTGGGCACGATGCGCGAGACGCTGTCTTCGTCGCGACCATGGCGGAGCGCCATGAAGCGGAAGAAGCCGGCCCAGTCTCCCCGGCCCGGTTCGGCCCCGCCGATGCGGACATAGCGCCAGACCGTCTCGGCCCCGGCTTTGGCGGGCGCCACGCACCAGCGGCGGCGGCGGGCGTTGTTGTCGAACTGGCGGCAGATGTGATCGCCGAAGACGGCGTTCATGCCGTCGCGGATGCGCCAGGGATAGACCTGTTCGCCCACCAGCACGAGGCAGCCCGAGGCGGCATCGCAGGCGCGGTCGAACACGGTGCCGCGGCCATCGGGCACGATCAGGTCGTGCACCTCGATGTTCATCACCGCGCGGGCGCGTTCCAGCCAGCGGGTGCGGAAATATTCGTAGAGCAGTACCTCGCCGAACGGGCTGGCCCAGGGATCGGGATCGGGCAGCTCCATCCTGTCTTTGCCCGGCGCGTCGGGGGCGTTGAACGGGTGTGCCTCGTCGGGCAGGTCGGGGCGGCCGAGCGGGGTGTCGGCCTCGACCAGCAGCACGCGGGCGAGGCCGGGGATCGCCTCGACCGCGCGTTCCAGCGCCTCGGCGAAGGGCTCATCCGTGCCGGGGCGGGCGCGGCTGAGGATCAGCGCGCCGGTCATGCCCTGGCTTCGGGCGTGGAAGCGCAGCCATTCGGCCACGCTGGCGGCGGATTCGCCGTTGCGCAGGGCGAGGCCCACATTGAGCCCGGCAAAGGCCTCGGTTTCGGGCGTGTCGGGCGCGATCTCGTGGCGCTTGCCCTCGATCCGCAGGCGCACGGTGCCCTCGGGCAGGTCGGTTTCGGCGCGCAGCCAGGGCGCGTCGCCGAGCGAGCGGCGGTCGGTGAGGGTGACGTGCTTGCCGGGGGTGATCGCCTCGGGCGCGTCGCCGGCGCGGAAGTAGAAGTGCAGCTTGCGGCCGGGGCCGCCGGGTGCCGGTTCGGCCAGCGCGCCCAGCAGCGTGACCGCGCCGAGCGGCTGGCTGCGGAGGCATGCGCGCTGGAAGATCTTTCGGCTCGGCATCGGCGCGTCGGTTCCTGTCTGTCGTGCTGCGGGCATTCCCGCGCAGGCCCCCGCCCTGGCTAGCGGGGCGCAGAGTAGCGGGTGGGGCGCGCCAGTCAATGAAGGTGGCCGGATTGGCGCGGGGGCGTTGCCGGCTTGCCGCGCCGGGTTCGCGGATGGGGGGAAATGGGCTAGGCTGCCGCCAACGCACGGGCGCGAGGGAACAAAGGAGCGGCAGGGTGAAGCAGGCCGTCGTCATCATTCACGGCATGGGCGAACAGGTGCCCATGCAGACGCTGACCGCCTTCGTCGATGCGGTCTGGACCCATGACGCCTCGCTGATCGACAGGCGCCGCCCCGACAGCGATACCGGCGTCACCCCGCGCGAGCGGAACAACGTGTGGGGCAAGCCCGACCACGTGAGCCGCAGTTTCGAGTTGCGGCGGATCACGACCGAGAAGTCGGATGGCGGGTTCCAGACCGATTTCTACGAGTATTACTAGGGCCCATCTCATGCATGGCACGACGTGGGAGAACGTGAAGGGCTGGCTGGTGGGCCTTCTGTGGCGCAACCCCTTCACCCGCGTGCCGCGGCCGGTGCTGCTGGCCTGGGTGCTTCTGTGGATCGTCACGCTGGTGGTGGCGTGGCTGGCGCTCGACGCCATCGCCTCGGGCGGGCCCGAGACGGCGCTGGGCCGGGTAGTGCAGGCCTTGGTGGCGGCTTTGGCGGCGTGGTTCGTCTCGAACATCCTGGTACGGCGCTTCGGCGACGTGGCGCGCTACGTGCAGGCGCAGCCGGTGAACGTGGCGCGGCGGCAGGAGATCCGCGAGAAGGGGGTGGAGCTGCTGACCTCGCTGATCCGCGCGCGCGACGAGGCGGGCGAGCCGGTCTATGACCGGATCGTGGTGGCGGCGCATTCGCTGGGCACGATCGTGGGGTATGACATCCTCACCCATCTCTGGGCGCGGATGAACGACGAGCTGCCGCTGGGCGAGGAAGACGAGATGCTCCAGCCCGCCCGCGCAAGGCTGGAGGCGCTGGTCTCGGCGAAGCTGGGCCTGCCGCTGCCCGAGGGGGTGAGCCCCGAGGCCTGGAGCGTGGAGGCATTCCAGAAGGCGCAGGATGCCGCCCATGAAGAGCTGGTGCGCCAGGGGCATCCCTGGATCGTGACGGATTTCGTGACGATGGGCTCGCCGCTCACCCATGCGGAATTCCTGCTGGCGCATGATCGCGACGATCTGCGCGAAAAGCAGGCGCGGCGGGTTCTGCCGACCTGTCCGCCGGTGATGGAGTTCGACCGCAAGAGCGGGCTGAACCATATCGGCTATCGCGCCGGGGAGGTGGGGCGGATCGGGGAGGACGATCGCCCCGAGAGCCCGCGCATCCCGCATCACGCGGCGCTGTTCGCCTTCACCCGCTGGACGAACCTCTATTCGCCGCAATTGCTGGTGCTGAAGGGGGATATCGTGTCGGGCCCGGTGGCCGAGATGTTCGGGTTGGCGGGGCAGGACGGGCAGGTGGCGCCGGGGATCCGCGACGTGGCGGTGCTGGAGGAGGGGCTGGTGACCCACAACAATTACTGGAAGCTGGGCGGTGAGACGGGGGCGGTGCCGGGGCATATCGAGCAGTTGCGGCGGGCCCTGCGGCTGGGCTCGGGGCGGTGATTTTGGTTGTGTCCACGGGGTGTCCACATGTGGACGCCTTGCAAGTGGTTGATTTCGTTGAAGCGGGCGGCGGGGTAGTGTGGACGTAACCATGATCGGGGGCTTGGTGCGACGGTAGCGCGAGCGGCGCCCCGTGGGGTGGCGCCTGCGACGCTGGTGTTGAGCACTTTATGGCAGCCAAGCCCCTCCGCACTCCCCGCACCGCGAGACGATAGCCATAGCGCCACCCCGCCCCGACGGGGCGGCGCTCGCGCGGCGGGGCTGCGGCCCTTGTTCCGCGCGGGCGGCTTTGCCGCCTGAGGCCCTGCGGGGCGTAGGGCTCCCGCCCCTTCTCGGCGCGCTTCGCGCGCGTCGAAGCGTTGGGCGAGGCCGGGGGCGCTGCCCCCGGACCCCCGAAGGTATTTGAGGCACATTGAAGATCGGTCGGAGACTTAGTGCGACGGTAGCGTGAGGGCCACCCCGCCCGGACGGGGCGGCGCTCGCGCGGCGGGGCTGCGCCCCTTGTTCCGCGCGGGGGGCTTCGCCCTGCAGAGCCCTCAGACCGGGATCGCTTCGACCTCGGCGCGGACGGCTTCGAACACGGTCAGCGCCATGCCCGAGAAGGGCTGATCCGGCGCGCAATGGGCCGCAAGGGCCCGGATCTCGCCCTCGAGCAGGCGTTCCAGACCGGCGCGGTGGCCGGGATCGTCGGTATCGTCGAGCAGTTGCAGCGTCAGGCGGATGTTGTCGCGCAGGTGATACATCAGCAGCAGCTTCTTCATCCGGTCCTCGGTGAGGTGCCGCCGGTTCAGGCCCAGCACGTCGATCGTGACCTGCCCCCTGGCCGAGCCGGCGCGGGGCACCAGCGTCACCAGCGTCTCGTGGAAGCGCCAGTCGAGGTGGTCGCCGGGATCGTCGCGCGTGGGGTCGAGCAGCAGCGGCGCCTCGTCGCTGAGCGGCTGGTCGGGCGAGGTGACCCAGGCATCGCCCTCGACCGGGAACCAGTCGTGCTTGCCCCGCGTCTCGGTGCGCCCGGCGAGCAGGGCCTCGGCGATTTCGACCTCCGAGAGGTCGGGATCGACGATCACCTGCCGGCGCGACTGGTTGCAATGCACGCAGGATGTGACGAGGTTCTCGTAATCCATCGCCAGCCACCAGTAACCGGGATGATCCACCCCTGCCGCCGCGGCATCCTTCACGCCGCCCTTGGGGCGGTAATGCTCCACGTCCACATCCTGCCCGGCGGCGGCGTTGATCTCGCAATAGGCGCATTTGCCGTGGAAGAGATCGAGCAGGGCGCGCTTGGCCGGATCGCTCTTGTAGACCTTGTATGTCTTTCCCGGCACGGCCTCGCCGGCCTCGACCAGCAGGCGCACTTCCTCGCGTTCCTGCGCGGCGGGGCTGGCGGGATCGGCCAGGTCCATGCCTTGCGGCGCGGGATCGCGGGCGACGAAGATCACCGGCCGCCCCTGGGCCGGGGCCCGAACCGCGCGAAGAGATCGGTGGCGAGCGCCTTGCGATCCGGGTTCTTCATCCGCGCGGGCGGCTGCACCGGATCGGCGGCGCGGCGGCGCAGCGACTCCGTCACCGCCTGTTCGATCAGCGTGTCGCCCAGCATCATCGTGCGCCCCAGTTCGCGGCGCAGGCGGGCGAGCTCTTCCGCCTCGACGGGGCCGAGCGCGCCCTCGTCGCGCATCAGCGCGTGGTAGCGTGCGAGCTTGGCATCGGTATCGGGATCGGTGGTGCCGAGGCCGAAGAATTCCGAAGTCAGGATCTGCTCGGCCCGCATGCCCTGGGGATCGGGCAGGTCGGTGAGCGTTTCCACCCGGCTGTCATCGGGCGAGCGCTGGAGCACGAAGACCTCGCCATCGTACATGCCCTTCAGGCAGAGCGGATCGTGGGTGGTGACGATGAACTGGATGCGCGGGAAGGCGCGGCGCAGGAGCGTCATGATCCGCATCTTCCAGCGCGGATGCAGGTGCGTCTCGATCTCGTCGACCAGCACGATGGCAGCCGCGTATTCGAGGTTGTCGTAATGATAGAGCATCTCGCGGGTAATGTCGGTCGCCATCGCCACGACGCTCTTGTAGCCGACCGACATTTCCGACAGCGGCGTGCGGCCGCTATCCGTCTCGATGATGATGCGGCCGTCTTCGCGGGCGAAATGGGCCGAACGGTCGAGCATCAGCACTTCGCGCAGGGCGCGGGCGGCGATGTCGAAGGTGGGCTCGCTCACCTTCAGCAGCCAGTCGGCGGGGTTGGCGATGGTGGCGATCGGGTCGAACAGCGTGGTGAGCCGGTAGGCCGGCGCGCGGAAGCGGCGGGTGGCGCGGCGCGAAAAGTAGCGCCGCGGCCCGTAGGCGAGCACCAGCTTGGAGCTGCCGGGGGAGCCGTCGAAGGCGGTGTCGCCGCGGCGGCCGATCAGCTCGGTACGGGCGGATTGCCCGGCATAGGAGATGGTGACGGAGAGCGGCTCGTCGGTCGTGACATCCCAGGCTTCGGGATCGGGGCGGTGGAGCATGTCGGCAGGCGCGATCGTCTCGTCGGGGATCAGTCTGTCGAGCGCGCGGGTCTCCTCGGTGCCGGCCAGCGCCAGCGCGATCGCCTCGAGGACCGAGCTCTTGCCGGTGGCGTTCTCGCCCAGGATCAGCATGCAGGGGGTGCGCGCCTCGTCGCCGGTGGCGGCGGGCAGGGTGAAGGCGATCTCGCGCAGGGCCTTGAAGTTGCGGATCTCGACGCGCGAGAGGGGCGAGGTGGCGAAGGGCAGGTCGGCCAGGTCGGGGATGCGCGAGCGGCGGCGGGTGGCCGGCGGGGCGGGGGCGGCGTCGAAGGCGGGGGTCGCCACCTCTTCGCGGAGTTCCTTCACGAAGGCGCCGAAGCGGGCGTTGCGCGTTTCGGGATGGAGCCGCCGTATCTCGGCAGGCAGGGCGAGAAGGTCGCTGCCGGTTCCGCCGAAGCTGTGATCGGCGAAGGCGAGGAGTGCCATCGTCGTGGCGGCGGGGTGGGGGATGTCGCGCCCTTCGAGCGAGGAAAAGACCGCCGCTTCGTCGGGGTAGTGGCTGGTCGAGGGATGCGAACCTTCGCCGAAGATCGCGGTGCCGAGGCGCTCGTTCGCGGCGCGGCGGGCGGCGACGAGCTCGGCGCGGTTGAGCGCCAGCACGTCGATCGTGGCGGCGCCGCGGCGGGTGGTCGCCTCGACCCAGCCGTTGAGGTTGAAGCTGAGGTGCTCTTCCGGGCGGTCTCGGCACGGGTCGAGCAGCAGCGGTTCTTCGGCGGCGTCGATCAGCGAAAGCGCGGTGAGGGGCGGCGCGCGGCGCCGGGCGACGGGGAAGGCGTTGGCCTTCTGGCTGGCGCAGGTCTCGCAGACCGGGAGGATGTTTTCCCATTCATAGGCCAGCCAGACGTAGTGCATCATGTCGGTCGTGCCGTCTTCGTCGGCGGCGAAGCCGGGTGGGCGGTGCAGGTGGACATGCGCGGCGGTGAGCGGGGCGAGCGCGGTCTCGCAATAGGCGCAGCGCCCCTCGGTGAGCGTGCCGAGCGCGGCGAGCATCGTCTCGCCGGTGAGCAGGTCGCGGCGGAACGGCGCGCGGCGCTGCCTCGCGCCTTTCTCGCCGCTTTCGAGATAGGCGCGCATCTCGGCCCGCAGGCTCTGCGCCTCGTCGGATTGCAGGATCGGCGGCGCCGGGGCGCGGGCTTGGCGGTTGATGTGGCGCATTGCGGCTTCCCTTGCGTCAGCGCGATGCTAGGCGAGCCGGGCGGTGCGATCCAGTCAGGGTTTCCCGACCCCGCCTTGCGGGGGTGCAAAGGGCGTTGCGCTGTGCCAAGCTGGCGCCGTCCGGGGGAGGGGAGGCCGTTGGAGACTTACGATTACATCATCGTCGGCGCCGGCAGCGCGGGCTGCGTGCTGGCCAACCGGCTGAGCGCGCGGCACCGGGTGCTGCTGCTGGAAGCCGGCGGGCGCGACAATTACCACTGGGTGCACATCCCCATCGGCTATCTCTACTGCATCGGCAATCCGCGCACCGACTGGGGCTTCTCCACCGCCGAGGAACCGGGGCTGAACGGGCGCAAGCTGCTCTATCCGCGGGGCAAGGTGCTGGGCGGGTGTTCGTCGATCAACGGCATGATCTACATGCGCGGGCAGGCGGCGGATTACGATGGCTGGCGGCAGCTGGGCTGCACCGGCTGGGGCTGGGACGACGTGTTGCCGCTGTTCCGCAAATCCGAGGATTTCGTCGAGGGCGAGAGCGAGTTCCACGGCGCGGGCGGCGAGTGGCGGGTGGAGAACCAGCGCCTGCACTGGCCGGTGCTCGACGCCTGGATGGAGGCTGCCTCGCAGGCCGGCATCCCGAAGGTCACCGATTTCAACACCGGCGACAACGAGGGCGTCGGCTATTTCCGCGTCAACCAGCGCAATGGCTGGCGGGTGAATACGGCCAAGGCCTTCCTGCGCCCGGTGCGCGACCGGCAGAGCTTGCGGGTCGAGACCGGCTGTCATGCCGAGCGGGTGCTGGTGGAGCAGGGCCGCGCGGTGGGCGTGCGCTATCGCCAGAACGGCGTTGTGCGCGAGGCGCGGGCGGCGGGCGAGGTGATCCTGTCGGCGGGCGCGATCGGCACGCCGCAGCTGTTGCAGCTGTCGGGGATCGGGCCCGGCGCGCTGCTGCGCGAGCACGGGATCGAGGTGGTGCTCGACGCGCCGGACGTGGGCGAGAACCTGCAGGATCACCTTCAGATCCGTTGCGCTTACAAGGTGACGGGCACGCGCACGCTGAACCGGCTGGCCGGGTCGCTCTATGGCAAGGCGATGATCGGGCTGGAATACGCGGCGCGGCGGCGCGGACCGATGTCGATGGCGCCGAGCCAGCTGGGCGCCTTCGCCCGCTCGCGCGAGGGGCTGGCGACGCCGGATCTGCAATACCATGTCCAGCCGCTTTCACTGGCGGCGTTCGGTGGCGATCTCGATCCGTTCGACGCGATCACCGCCTCGGTGTGCAATCTGCGGCCGGAAAGCCGGGGGCATGTGCGGATCACCGCGCCCGACCCCCTTGCGCATCCGCGCATCGCGCCCAATTACCTCGCCACCGAGGGCGACCGGCGCGTGGCGGCGGATTCGATCCGGCTGACGCGGCGGATCATGGCGCAGGCGGCGATGGCGCGGTATCGCCCCGAAGAGTTCAAGCCCGGCCCCGAGATCGAGACCGACGAGCAGCTCGCCAAGGCGGCGGGCGATATCGGCACGACGATCTTCCACCCGGTCGGCACGGTGCGGATGGGCGCGGGCGAGGATGCTCCGCTCGACCCGCAGCTGCGCCTGCGCGGGATCGCCGGGCTGCGCGTGGCCGATGCCAGCGTCATGCCGCGGATCACCAGCGGCAACACCAACTCGCCCACCATCATGATCGCCGAGAAGGCCGCCGAGATGATCCTGGAGGCGGCGCGCGACCCGGCGAAGATCGCCGTTTAATCCGCCCTTCACCGGCCTCGTGCTAGGCCTGCCTCCGGGTGAACATGTGAGGTGGCGGGGATGAGCGCGAAGGCGAATGCGCCGGTAATCATCAAGCGCAAGAAGAAGGCTGGCGGCGACGGGCATCATGGCGGTGCCTGGAAGGTGGCCATGTCTGTTCCCTTGTTGATCCGGCGCTTTGCGCCGGCGATTGCGTCTCCGCCCGTTCGGGCGGGGTGCGGACAGCCGTTCTGACTACTGCGCCGGCCCCGTGGGACCCCGGCGCGCCACCCCCTCGGGTGCACGTGGCCACCATGGCGGCGGGAAATGAATCCTTTGCTAAGTGGCGGGCGGTTCTGCGTCGCATTTGAGCGAAGTGGCGTGGGCGGAGTGTTCTGCCGCCCGGCGCGGCAAGCGCTCGAGGCTCGATCGGCCCGGAACAAGGGGCGCAGCCCCGCCGGGCCAGCGCCGCCCCGTCCGGGCGGGGTGGCGCTCTTGCTATCGGCCCGCGATGCCGTGAGTTCGGAGGGCCTTGGCTGCCATAAAGTGCTTAAGACCCACGTCGGAGGCGCCACCCCACGGGGCGGCGCTGCCCCGGCTCCCGTAGCCTCTTGGGGCAACGGTATTGGTTTGGCGTCATTCCGCAGGCGACGCTGCCGCGGCTCGCCTGACGCGACCTCAGGCCCGGCGCGTCACCCCCGACCGTGCGGGGGCCGGCCGCGTGCTGCCATCCGGCATGTAGCCCAGCATCCGCGGCGCGGGGGCAGGCATCGCGGCGCCTGCGCCCGGCACCTCGGGCTGTGCGCCATTCGCCGCGCCCAGCCTGTCGGCGGCGCGGCGAAGACCGGCCTCGGCCGCCTCCAGCAGCGCGGCGTTGCGGCGCGCCGCCTCGTGCAGCCGCGCGGCCACCTCGGCGGGCGGCGGCGCCCCGCCCGCCCGCTCGGCCAGCCGCTCGGCCAGCCGTTCCTTGCGCGGCGCGATCGCGGCGAGCACGGTGAAATCGGCCTCGAGCAGCGCGGCGCGCTCTTTCTCGAGCAGGCGGATCAGGCGCTCGGCCGGGTCGGTCTCAAGAAGCTTCATCGCGCGCCGCCAGCCAGCGGACCAGGTGCTCGGCCAGGCCGATCCCGCCTGCGCGGGCCAGCTGATCGGCCTGTTCGCGCACCATGAACGAGGCGAACTGATCCTCGCCCGCGCCGCCCGAGAAATCGCCGGGCGGGCGGTGCAGCCCGGCCGAGCGCAGCATCTCGGCCAGGAAATGCGCCTCGAGCCCGATAGCGGTTTCGCGCAGCGCCTCGGGATCGCGCGGAGGCGTGGCGGCGGGCGCCGGAGTATTGGCCTGATTGGGGGCGGCGGGGCCCTGTAGGGCCATAAGGGGCATCGGATCCATGGCGGGCCTTTCTGGGCCGGTGTCGCGTTGCCCCTGCATAATGCGCGGCGGGTAAACATCCGGTAACCTGATGACGCTAGTCTGCGCCCATGATGACGCATGTGCTGTTCGCCGGATGACCGGCCCCCTCGCTTTCCTGGCCGGCCCCGGTGCGTCCGGTGCATCCGGCGCGCAAGCTGCCCCCGTTCCCGGCGCGGCCCTCCCCGCCGCCGGACTGCCGGAGGGCCCCGAGGGCATGGCCTCGGCCTTCGCCGCGCTGATCGGCGCGCCGCCCGGCGGCAAGGGTGGCGAGCCGCAAGCCTCTGATTTGTCGGCAGAGGAACTCCAGGCCCTGCTCGCCTCGCTCACCGAGGAAGAGGCGCCGCCGCCGGGCCTTGCCGTGGCCGAGGGGCTGGTGCTGCCGCTGGCCGCACAGCTGCCCGCCGCCGCCCTCGAGACGGCAGCGATCGCGATCACCGGCAAGGGCCAGCCGGCGCTGCCCATCGCGGCGTCGGCCCTGCCCGCCGCCGCTCCGATCGCGGCTGGCGGACTGCCCGGAGCTGCGCCTGTTATTGCCACCCCGGCGGTGCCGGGGGCTTCCACAGCACCGGCCGCGCCTCCCCTGCCGCGTGCCGAGGCCGTCGCCGCGCAGGTTGTGCCGGGGGCGGGTCTCGCGCTGCCGGCGCAGTCCGCCGCCCAGGCGGCCGCCGCAACTCAGGTAGTGGCACCCGCCGTAGCCCGGGGTGCCGCCACGGACACCGACGATATTGCGCCACACGCCCCTGCCGCGACGGCTGCTCGGCCGGCCCCCGCCGCCATGTCTGGCGCGCCGGCCATGCCGATGCTGTCCGCGCCCGGCGCAGGGGCGCAGGCCCTCGAGATGCCCGAAGGCTCCCTGCCTGCCCCGCGCACCGAGCCGGCACCGGGACAGGTAAAGGACACGGCTCCTCCCGCGGCGCCGCCGAGTCAGCCTGCCGCGCCGGCTCTGGCACCCGTGGCCCCCGGCTTCATCGAGGCCGAGCGGCTGGCCGACGGCCCGCGCGGTATCGCCGAGAGTGCAGCCACCGGGCCGGGCGCCGCCGAACCCGCCTCGAGCCCCCGCGTCGCGGCGGGTGCCGGTGCGGTGCCGGGCGCGCCCGGCCAGAGCTCCACCGCCGAGACGGCGCGCCAGATCGGCGCCACGCTCGCCGAATCGGCGAAGGCGAACGGCGACGGCTCGGTCGAATTGCGGCTGCACCCGCGCGAGCTGGGCAGCGTGCGGATGGTGATGATGCCGGGCGACGGCAGCATCACCGTGGCGCTGGCCGCCGAGAGGGGTGACACGCTCGACCTCATGCGCCGGCATATCGACCTGCTGGCCGAGGCGTTCCGCCAGATCGGCTATCGCGACGCGAGTTTCAGCTTCGCGCGCCAGAACCCGCAGCGCGATGCGCCCGCGCCGGGAGACCGTGACGGCGAGGCCGCCATTGCCCCCGCCGTAGCGCCCGAGGCGCCCGCCGCCACCAGCGCCCCCCGCCGCCCCGGCGCGGCGCTCGACCTCAGAGTGTAGGAGCCCGCCATGACCGAGATCGCCCCGACGCAGACGCCCTCGCCCGCGCCGAACGCCCAGTCTGGCGCCGATACGCCCGGTGCCGCGCTCACCTCGGATTTCGAGACCTTCCTGAAGATGCTGACCGTGCAGCTGAAAAACCAGGATCCGCTCAACCTGATCGAATCGCACGATTACGCCGTGCAGCTCGCCACCTTCTCGGGCGTCGAGCAGCAGGTGCGCACGAATACGCTGCTCGAATCGCTCTCGTCGCAGATGGGCGGCAGCACGCTGGCGCAATATGCCGACTGGGCCGGCCGCGAGGTGCGCGCGCCGGGCGCGGTGGCGTATGACGGCGCGCCTGTGGCGCTGCATGCCGAGCTGCCCGCCTGGGCCGAGACGGCCGAGCTGGTGGTGCGCGATGCGACCGGCGCCGAGGTGCAGCGGCTGGCAATCCCCGCCGAGGGCGGTGCGGTGACGTGGACGAGCCTCGACGGCGGCGGCCTGCCCCTGCCGGGCGGCGCCTACACGTTCGAAAGCCTCGCCTATCGCGGCGGCGCCGATCCGCAGAGCGGCGCGGTAGAGATCTACCGACGCGTGTCCGAGATCCGCCAGGATGGCAGCGGGCCGCTGCTGATCCTCGCCGACGGCACCGCGCTGCGGCCCGGCGAGGTGACAGCGCCGCGCGAGGCGGGGTTCTAGGGGCGCTCAGAGTGCGCTCCTAGCGATTTCATGGACTTACGGCGTGTCCACGTGTGGACATGCGGCAAACCGCGCTGATCCTCGCGCTGACGCTGGCGGCGGGGCGCGAATTTTCTGCGAAAATTCGGGGGTGCGGGGCGGGTTGCGGGCGCGCGCGGCGGGGCCTAGCCTGCGCGTGATGGCGGGCCGGAGCGGGGCGGGATGACGGGCAGCGACGAGTTGGGCCGCGTGCAACAGGCGCTGATCCCGGCGCATGTGCCGCCAGGCCTGGCGTGGCAGGCCCTGCGTGGCGGACGCTCCAACGCGATCTGGCGGGTGGAGACGGCGCCGCCACTGGTCTGCAAGCTCTATCGCGGCGCGGCGGCCTCGCCGCTCTTCCCGAACGAGGCGGGCGACGAATGGTTGGCGCTCGATGCCTTGCGCGGCACCGGCCTGGCGCCCGAGCCGGTGGCTTTCGTGGAGACGGAGGCGGGGCCGTGCATCCTCTACCGCCACGCCGCCGGGGCGCCGCCGGGGCCGGGCGATGCCGCAGAGGCGGGCGCGGTGTTGCGGCGGCTGCACGAGATGCCCCCTCCAGAGGCGCTGCGCCTGGCGCCGGACAGCGCCGAGGCATGGCGCGCCGAGGGCAGGGCCATGGCGGCGCGTCTGCCCGCGCCGCTGGCCGCGAAGCTGCACGCGCATGAGCCGCCCCTGCCCGATCTCGCGCCTGCCGGACGCGCGGCCTTCCTGCATGGCGATCCGGTACCGGGCAACATGATCGCGGGGGGCGGCACGCTCACCCTCATCGACTGGCAATGCCCGGCCGCGGGCGATCCGGTCACCGATCTCGCGATCTATCTCAGCCCCGCGATGCAGATGCTCTACGGCGTTGGCCCCCTGACCGACACGGCGGCGCGGGCCTTCCTGCGCGGCTATGGCGACCCCGCGACCGAGGCGCGCTACCGCCGCGCGGCGCCGCTTCTGCACTGGAGGATCGCCGCCCATTGCCTGCTGCGCGCCGCCGAGGGCGCGCCGGGCTATGCCGAGGCGGCCGAGGCCGAGCTCAGAGCAGCTGCCCCAGCGCCATCCCCGCCAGGCTGAGCGCCGCGCCCAGCAGGATCAGCCCTGCCGCCGCCCAGCCGCCCCGCCGGCGTTCGGGCGGCTCGGGCGGGTGGCTTTGGCGGATCAGCGCGGCTTCGGCCATCATCGGCAGGCGCGGGCCGAAGCGCGACAGCACCTGCACCGTCACCGCCAGATCGCGCAGCACGGCGCGGGGGCCGACATTGTCGCGGATGTAATCCTCGACCACGGGCCGCGCGACCTGCCAGATGTTGATATGCGGATCGAGCGAGCGGGCCACGCCCTCGACCACAACCATGGTGCGCTGCAGCAGGATCAGCTCGGTCCGTGTCTCCATACCGAACCGCTCGGTCACCTCGAAGAGGTAGGTGAGCAGCCGGGCCATCGAGATGCGCGAGGCATCCATGCCGAAGATCGGCTCGCCCACCGCGCGCAGGGCCGAGGCGAACTCGGCGATGTCGCGGTCGGCGGGGACATATCCGGCCTCGAAATGAACCTCGGCCACGCGGGTGTAATCGCGGCGGATGAAGCCGTAGAGGATCTCGGCATAGACGCGGCGGGTATAGGCGTCGAGCCGGCCCATGATGCCGAAATCCAGCGCCACCACGTCGCCCGAGGCCGAGACCTTGAGGTTGCCCTGGTGCATGTCGGCGTGGAAGAAGCCGTCGCGCAGGGCGTGGCGCAGGAACATCTGCAGGATGCGCGCGGCCAGCGCCGGCTTGTCGTGCCCGGCGGCGGTGATCGCGGCGACATCGTTGGCCGGGATGCCCTCGACCCAGGCCAGCGTGAGGATGCGCCGCGTCGAGGCCATCCATTCGACGGTGGGCACCTGAAAGCCGGCATCGCCCTCGGTATTGGCGGCGAATTCCGAGGCGGCCGAGGCTTCCTGCCGCAGGTCGAGCTCGCCCATCACGACGCCCTCGAAATGCGCCACCACGTCGCGCGGGCGCAGGCGGCGCGAGGCGGGCGAGAGCAGCTCGATCATGCCGGCGGCGAAGTAGAAGGCATCGATGTCGCGGCGGAAGGCGCGTTCGATGCCGGGCCGCAGCACCTTCACCGCCACGACGCGCCCGCTGCCGGCGAGCGTCGCGTGATGGACCTGCGCGATCGAGGCGGCGGCGACGGGTTCGGAAAACTCGCTGAAGAGCGTGTCGAGCGGGGCGCCCGTCTCGGCCTCGATCGTGGCGATGGCGCGGTCGCGCGGGAAGGGGGCGAGCTTGTCTTGCAGCACCTGGAGTTGCAGCGCCAGTTCCGGCCCCACCACATCGGGCCGGGTGGAAAAGATCTGGCCGAACTTGATGTAGGCCGGCCCCAGCGCCGTCAGCGCGCGGGTGAGCGGCGGCATCGAGGGATCGCCGCGATAGCCCAGCCACTTGAACGGCCAGCCCAGCACCCGTGCGGCGGCGCGCAGCTGCGGCGGGGCGTCCACCGCATCGAGCACGACGCCCATCGCGCCGGTGCGCTCCATCGTCGCGCCGGTGCGGATGAGGCGCCAGATGTTGTGAGGCCCGCGCATCCGCTAGAGTTTCCAGCCCGAATGCAGCGCGGCGATGCCCATGCTGAGGTTGCGGTACTTGACCTGTTCGAAGCCGGCGGTGCGGATCATCGCGGCGAAGCGTTCCTGATCGGGGAAGCGGCGGATCGATTCCACGAGGTATTGATAGCTGTCGCGATCCTGCGCGATTACCTGGCCCATGCGCGGGATCACGTTGAAGGAATAGAGATCGTAGAGCCTCTGCAGCGCGGGATTGGGCAATTGCGAGAATTCCAGCACCATCAGCCGGCCGCCGGGGCGCAGGATGCGGTAGGCCTCCGACAGCGCCTCTTCGATGCGGGTCACGTTGCGGATGCCGAAGCTGATCGTGTAGGCGTCGAAGCTGCGGTCGGGGAAGGGCAGGGCCATCGCGTCGCCCGCCACCCATTGCAGGCGGTCGGCCAGCTGCGCGGCATCGGCGCGCTTGCGGCCTTCCTCGAGCATGCCCTCGGTCATGTCGAGCACCGTGGCGCTGGTGCCCTCGGCGCGGCGCAGGAAGCGGAAGGCGATATCGCCCGTGCCGCCCGCCACGTCGAGCAGGCGCATGCCGGGGCGCGGGGCCAGCCAATCCATCATCGCATCCTTCCAGATGCGGTGGATGCCCACCGACATGACATCGTTCATCACGTCGTATTTCGCGGCGACAGACGAGAACACGCCGTGCACCATGCCGGCCTTGCTGTCTTCCGGCACGTCGCGGAAGCCGAAATGGGTGGTCTTGTCGTCCATCGGATGCCCTGCTTTGCCCACAATCACGATATAGGCGGGTGGGCGAAAAGACGAAACCGCAATGTGGGTTGCGATGGAAACGCTGACGCCGCTGTTTCTCTACCTGCTGGTCTGCCTGCCCCTGGCGCTGCTGTTGCGGCACCCCGCCGCGCGGTGGCTGCGCCAGTCGCTCGACAGGCGCGGGCCATCGGGGCTGGACGATTGGGCCGTGCACCGCATGGCGCGGATGGGCGAGGAAGAGCCGAGCGAGGGCGCGCTGGGCCGCGAGGTCTTTGCCGCGACGATCGGGCTGCGCGCGGTGGTGACGGCGCTGGTCGGGTTGCTGCTGGCGATCCTGTCGCCCTGGCCCGTGCTGAGCGACGGCTTGCCGCTGACGGGCAGTGACGGGCGGATCGGCTATGCGCTGCTTTGCGTGATCGCGGGGTGCTACCTCTACTGGCTGCATTCCTACCGGCTGGAGCTGCGGGGCCACTGGCTGCTCTACCGCGACATGGGGTTCAGGCAGCGCAACCTCGATCTGCGGCAGCTGGAGCATGTGGAGGATAGCGGTGCCTACACGCTGCGGCTTTACTTCCACGACGGTTCGCAGGCAGAAGTGTTGCAGCGCGTGCGTGGGGCGGTGCGGCTGCGGCGCCGGCTGGCGCGCGCGGTGGAGACGAACCGAAAGCTCTGAATGCCCGAACTTCCCGAAGTGGAGACCGTGCGCCGTGGCCTTGCCCCGGTGATGGAAGGCGCGCGGATCGCGCGGGCCGAGGTCAGGCGCCCCGATCTGCGCTGGCCCTTCCCGCCGCGCATGGCCGAGCGGCTGAAAGGCGCGCGAGTGGAGCGGTTGCGGCGGCGGTCGAAATACCTGCTGGCCGATCTCGATACCGGGGAAAGCCTGCTGATCCATCTGGGCATGTCGGGGCGGATGCTGGTGACGGGGGCGCAGCTGGGCGCCTTCCACCACGAGCATGCCGCGCCCCAGGCCCATGATCACGTGGTGCTGGAAATGGAAGGCGGCGCGCGGATCACCTTCAACGATCCGCGCCGTTTCGGCGCGATGGACCTGGTGGCCACGGTCGAGGCCGAGCGGCACAAGCTGCTCGCCTCGCTGGGGCCCGAGCCGCTGGGCAATGCCTTTTCCGGCCCCTATCTCGCCGCGCGGCTGGCGGGGCGGAAGATGCCGGTGAAGGCGGCGCTTCTGGATCAGCGGATCGTGGCGGGGCTGGGCAACATCTATGTCTGCGAGGCGCTGCACCGGGCCGGGATCTCTCCGCTGCGCCGCGCCGGGCGCATCGCCGCGCCGCGCCTCGAGGCGCTGGTGCCGGTGGTCCGCGCGGTGCTGGAAGAGGCGATCGCGGCGGGCGGCTCCTCGCTGCGCGATTACCGGCAGGCGGATGGCGATCTGGGCTATTTCCAGCATGCCTTCCGCGTCTATGACCGCGAGGGCGCGCCCTGCCCGACGCCGGGTTGCACCGGCACGATCCGGCGTGTGGTGCAATCCGGGCGGTCGAGCTTCTACTGCCCCGTCTGCCAAAGATAGCTTGAACCGTGCGCCCCGCCTGCTAGGACTCGGGCATCTGGAACGCTGGGGGCGCCGCATGGCCTATCGCACGCTGATCGTTGAAACCGAAGATCACGTCACCCTGATCCGCCTCAACCGCCCCGATGCCCTCAATGCCCTGAATTCCGACCTGCTGCGCGAGCTGGGCGAGGCGCTGGCCGAGGCCGATGGCGATGACAGGGTGCGCTGCATCGTCATCACCGGTTCGGAAAAGGCCTTTGCCGCGGGTGCCGACATCAAGGAGATGTCGGAAATGTCGTTCACCGAGGTGTTCCTGGCGGATCATTTCGGCCCGCAGGGCGAGGCGATCAACCGCATCCGCAAGCCGATCATCGCCGCGGTGGCGGGCTATGCGCTGGGCGGCGGCTGCGAGCTGGCGATGATGTGCGATTTCATCATCGCCGCCGACAATGCCAAATTCGGCCAGCCCGAGATCAACCTGGGCGTGATCGCCGGCATGGGTGGCACCCAGCGGCTGACGCGCTTCGCGGGCAAGTCAAAGAGCATGGACATGCACCTGACGGGCCGCTTCATGGATGCCGCCGAGGCCGAGAGCTGCGGGCTGGTCAGCCGCGTGGTGCCGGCGCGCGACCTGATGAAGGAAGCGATGGCCGCGGCCGAGAAGATCGCCGAGAAATCCATGCTGACGACCATCGCCGCCAAGGATGCCGTCAACCGCGCCTACGAGACGACGCTGTCGGAAGGCGTGCTGTTCGAGCGGCGGCTGTTCCACTCGCTGTTTGCCAGCGAGGACAAGAAGGAAGGCATGGCCGCTTTCATGGAAAAGCGCGAGGCGCAGTTCCGCGACAAGTAGGGCTTCCCTTCGCGCGCGATTCCCCTTATACGCCGCCGCTACATGCGCGTGCAGCCCGCTCAGGCTTGATCGTAACGGACGGTTTTCTGCCGGGTCCACGTGCAACAGATTTGCAACCGACCCGGATAAGGGGAACCGACCAAGATGGCCAATACGCCGCAATCCAAGAAACGCGCCCGCCAGGCCGCGCGCCGCACCGAAGTGAACAAGGCGCGCCGTTCGCGCATCCGCACCTACCTCCGCAAGGTCGAAGAGGCGATCGCCTCGGGCGACAAGGATGCCGCCGCTGCCGCCCTGCGCGCCGCCCAGCCCGAGCTGATGCGTGGCGTGACCAAGGGGATCGTGCACAAGAACACCGCCTCGCGGAAGATGTCGCGCCTGTCGGCGCGGGTGAAGGCGATCGGCTGAAGCCGGCTGCCACACTTCGGCAAAAGTTCAAGCGCGCCCTTCGTGGCGCGCTTTTTCATATGCGGAATCCCCTTACGTTGTGGCATTTTCGCCATGCGCTCACGGGGATTCAAAGGCTTGTCAGATTCGGCTCCGGCGAAGGTATGAGTCAAGCCACAAGTTAAGTTGCGCGCTTCGCGGCGGGGTTGCTAGCTTCATGCTGCGATTCACATCGTCTTGGGGGGACATGAGATGCACACGGGCCTCGGCCTGGCCGCCGGCGGGTTTGCCTCCGCCGCGCGACGGGAGAGTCTGCGATCCAAACCGGGGCTCGCGTACATCGAAGTCAGGAAAGTTGCGCAAGGCAATGCCGCGCATGATCCTGACGTGGCCGAACCGGGCCCACCGCGCCGTGGCGTGGAAGGCCCCGGGTTTGCCGACATGTCCGTAAAACCGCGTGACGCGGGACAGGAGGTGAGCAGCCGGGGCGTGAGGTACCCCGGTCGATTGCTCGCGACCCATCCCGCAGCGCACCGGGCCGCCGTTCCGGCGGCCGCGCACTCTGTCTGACAGGCAGGTTGCGGCGCGCTGCATCATGCGGCCGGACACCCAGGCGCGACGCGATGAGCAGAGCCATCGGGGGGGCCGTTCGCGGCTTGAAACCCGGGGGTCGGTGCTGCGCCGGCCCTGAAATAACAACGATAACCTGGGTCGTGAGTAAGACATGAACAGCGAAGTGTGGGGACAAGTCCGTGATCAGCTGCAATCCGTCGTCGGGCGCAATAACTACGTCAACTGGATCGAACCGCTCGAACTGGTGAAGATCGAGGACAGCCTCGCCACGTTCGCCGTGCCCACGCAATTCCTGGGCACCTGGGTTTCCCGCAATTTCGGCGATCTCATCCTGCGCCACCTGAACGAGGCGGGCGCGCCCGTGTCGCGGCTGGATTTCGCGGTGGCCCAGCGCCGCGCCGCGCCGGCTGCTGCTGGTGGCGGCGGCGGGCGCGCGCCGCGCACGGCCGAGGCTGGCGCGGCAGCGGCACAGGTCGCCGGTGCGAGCGCGCGTTCTGCCGGAGCGGGGGCCGAGACCCGCCCCGCCGAGGCCGCCCCCATCCGCGCCGTCCCCGGCACGGCCGAGCGCGACGGCGAGGATATCGGCGCGCCGATCGACACGCGTTTCACCTTCGACCGCTTCGTCGTCGGCAAGCCGAACGAGCTGGCCTATGCCGCCGCGCGCCGCGTGGCCGAGGGCGGGCCGGTCACGTTCAACCCGCTCTTCCTCTATGGCGGCGTGGGCCTGGGCAAGACGCACCTGATGCATGCCATCGCCAACGAGATCCAGACACGCTCGCCCGATCTGCGGGTCGTCTATCTCTCGGCCGAGCAGTTCATGTTCCGCTTCGTCCAAGCGCTGCGCGAGCGGCAGATGATGGATTTCAAGCACCTGTTCCGCACCGTCGACGTGCTGATGGTCGACGACGTGCAGTTCATCGCCGGCAAGGATTCCACGCAGGAGGAATTCTTCCACACGTTCAACGCGCTGGTGGATCAGAACAAGCAGATCATCATCTCGGCCGACCGGGCGCCGGGCGATATCAAGGATATGGAGGATCGCATCCGTTCGCGCCTGCAATGCGGGCTGGTCGTCGATCTGCATCCCACCGATTACGAGCTGCGGCTGGGCGTGCTGCAGAGCAAGCTGGAAAGCTATCGCGCGCAGTATCAGGGGCTGGTCGTGGCCGACGGCGTGCTGGAATTCCTCGCGCACCGGATTTCCACCAACGTGCGGGTTCTGGAGGGCGCGCTGATGCGGCTCTTCGCCTTCGCCACGCTGGTGGGGCGCGAGATCAACCTCGAAATGGCGCAGGAATGCCTGGTCGACGTGCTGCGCGACAGCGAGCGCAAGGTCACGGTGGAGGAGATCCAGCGCAAGGTGGCCGAGCATTACAACGTGCGCCTGTCGGATCTGATCGGGCCGAAGCGGCTGCGCGCAATTGCCCGCCCGCGGCAGGTGGCGATGTATCTGGCCAAGCAGCACACCACCCGCTCGCTGCCCGATATCGGCCGGCGCTTCGGCGGGCGTGACCACACGACCGTGATGCACGGCGTGAAGCGCATCGAGGAGCTCAAGACGATAGATCACCAGCTGGCCGAGGATCTGGAGATCCTGCGCCGGGCGCTGGAGGCCTGAGCCGCGCCGGGCTTACGGGGCGCCGGGGTTGACGCCCCGCGCCGCAGCCCCGATTGTCCGTTTCAACAAAGAACTTGATGCAGGGCGCGGATGCGGTAACGTCGCCGCCCCGGCATCTGCCAAACGAGGGTGGCATGAAATTCAGCATCGAACGCGCGGCCCTGCTCAAGGCGGTCAGCCAGGCGCAATCCGTGGTGGAGCGGCGCAACACCATCCCGATCCTCGCGAACGTGCTGATCGAGGCCGAGGGCGAAACCGTTTCCTTCCGCGCGACCGATCTGGATATCGAGGTGGTCGACAAGACCGTGGCGCAGGTGGAACGCGCGGGCGCGACGACCGTTTCGGCCGTCACCCTGCACGAGATCGTGCGCAAGCTGCCTGACGGCGCGCTCGTCACGCTCACCGACGATGGCGCGGCGGGGCGGCTTTCGGTCGAGGCCGGGCGGTCGCATTTCTCTCTCGCCACGCTGCCGAAATCGGATTTTCCGGTGATGGCGAGCGCCGAGTACACGGCCAATTTCTCGGCCCCCGCGCCGGTGCTGCGACGGCTGTTCGACAAGTCGAAATTCGCGATCTCGACGGAAGAGACGCGCTATTACCTCAACGGCGTCTACATGCATGTGGCCGAGGGCGAGGGCGGGCAGGCGCTGCGCTGCGTGGCCACCGACGGCCACCGCCTGGCGCGGATCGACGCGGAACTGCCGCCGGGCGCCGACGTGATGCCCGGCGTGATCGTGCCCCGCAAGACGGTGGGCGAGCTGCGCAAGCTGCTGGAAGACGACGAGATGCAGATCGCGGTTTCCGTCTCGGAGACGAAGGTGCGGTTCGCCACGCCCGAGATCACGCTGACCTCGAAGGTGATCGACGGCACCTTCCCCGATTACACCCGTGTCATTCCGCAGGCCAACAACCGCAAGCTCGAGGTCGACGCTTCGGAATTCGCCAAGGCGGTGGATCGCGTGGCGACGGTCTCGTCCGAACGGTCGCGCGCGGTGAAGCTGTCGCTAGGCGAGGATCGGCTTGTCCTGTCGGTGAACGCGCCCGATGCCGGCGCCGCCGAGGAAGAGCTGGCCGTGGCCTATGGCGACGAGCCGCTCGAGATCGGGTTCAATGCGAAATACCTGCTGGAGATCGCCAGCCAGGTGGATCGCGAGAATGCCGTCTTCCTGTTCAACTCGGCGGGCGAGCCCACGCTGATGCGCGAAGGCACCGATACCTCGGCTGTCTACGTCGTCATGCCGATGCGCGTGTGACGCCGGCGCGGCCGGCCGCCCGGGCCCTTTCCTGGCTGGTGTGATGGCCGCTCTTGCGATCCGATCCCTGACGCTTTCGCATTTCCGCTCGCACCGGCGCGCGGCGCTGGCGCTCGATGCGCGGCCGGTGGCGCTCTACGGGCCGAACGGCGCGGGCAAGACCAACGTGCTGGAGGCGGTCTCGCTGCTGTCGCCGGGGCGCGGGTTGCGCCGGGCCGCCGCCGACGAGATCGCGCGCAGGCCCGAGGCGCTGGGCTGGAAGGTCGCGGCCACGCTCGATGTGCCGGGCGGGGCGCACGAAGTGGAAACATGGGCCGAGCCGGGGCAGGGCCGGCAGGTGCGGATCGACGGAAAGGCGGCGGCGCAGAACGCGCTGGGCCGCGTGGCGCGGATCGTCTGGCTGGTGCCGTCGATGGACAGGTTGTGGATCGAGGGCGCCGAGGGGCGGCGGCGCTTTCTCGACCGGATGACGATGAGTTTCGAGCCGGGCCATGCCGATGCGGTGCTCGCCTACGAGAAGGCCATGCGTGAGCGCAACCGATTGCTGAAGGACATGGTGCGCGATGCCCATTGGTATGCCGCGCTCGAGGCGCAGATGGCCGAGCATGGCGCGGTCATCGCCGCCAACCGCCGCGCCGCGCTGGCGCGGGTGGAGGCGGCGCAGGAAGGGGCCGAGACGGCCTTTCCCGCCGCGACCCTCACGCTGGAGGCGCCCGAGGGGGTGGAGATGCCCGACAGCGCCGAGGCGCTCGCGCAGGCCTATGCCGAAGGGCGCACGCGCGATCTGGCCGCCGGGCGCACGCTGGCCGGGCCGCATCGGGCCGATCTGGGGGCCGTCTATGCCGCCAAGGGCGTGCCGGCGCGGCAATGCTCCACCGGCGAGCAGAAGGCGCTGCTGATCTCGCTGGTGCTGGCCAATGCGCGGGCGCTGGCGGCCGATCTGGGCGCGCCGCCGCTGCTGCTGCTCGACGAGGTGGCCGCCCATCTCGACGCCGACCGCCGCGCCGCCCTCTATGACGAGATTATCGCGCTGGGCGCCCAGGCCTGGATGACGGGCACGGGGCCGGAGCTCTTCGCCGAGCTTGGCGAGCGGGCGCAACCCTTCGAGGTGACCGAGGCCGACGGTATCCGCGCCGCCGCGCGCTGGCCATGAATGCTGCCCCCTGGGCCGCCGCGCCGCCCTACGGCGCCTTCGGTCTGGCCGAGCCGCCGCTCGGGGAAGGGGGCGAGGCCTGGGTCTTCGCGCTGCCCGGCGACCGGGTTCTGCGGATCCCGAAATCCGGCTCGCAGGAGGGCCTTAGCGCGCGCACCGCGCTGCTGGAACGCCTCGCCCCCGGTGCGCGGGCGGCTGGCGTGCCGATCCCGCAGGTGCTGGAGGCGGGCGCCACCGAGGGCTGGCCTTGGATCGCCGAGCGCCGCCTGCCGGGCGTGCCGATGGGGCAGGCGCTGAGCCGGGTTGCCGACCGGGAGGGCCTTATCCGTCCTTACATGGAGATGGCCCACCGGCTGGGCGACATTCTCACCGGGGCCGACCACAGGGAGCTGGGGTATGTGCCGCCGCTCCACGATGCCCGGGGCCCGGCCTTCCTGCGGGCGCTGGCCGCGCGGTCGCTCGGCTGGGCCGGAATGTCGGTGGCCCCGCCGGATCCCGGGCTTGGGGATGCCCCGATCGGCCTTGTCCACCTCGACTATTTCCCCGGCAACGTCATGGTCTCCGACGGCGAGATCAGCGGCGTGATCGATTTCGGCTATGCCACGCTCCTGACCGACCGGCGGCTCACGCCCGCCGTGGCCGTCCTGTCTCTGCGGTTCCGCAGCGATGCCACCGGCGCGGAACTGGCGCTTGCCGAATCCCTCGCCGGAGAGGTGGATATCGCCGCGGTCAGGCGCTGGCTTGCGGCCTACTGGGCCTTCGCGGCAAAGGATGACGCGGAGCTCGCCGCCTGGGCGCTGCCCGAGCTTGGAGGACAGGATGCAGGTTGAGGCCGATTGCCGGGCCACTGTCGCAGGGCGCCCGAAGTGAGCGCCGCGCCGCTGGATTTCGCGCTCTACGCGCTGGCGATCCTGATCCTGTTCCTCACCCCCGGCCCGGTCTGGATGGCGGTGCTGGCGCGCGGCATGGCGGGCGGGTTCGCCGCCGCCTGGCCGCTGGCGCTGGGCGTGGTCGTTGGCGATGCGCTGTGGCCGCTGCTGGCGATCCTGGGCGTCACCTGGCTGGCCACCGAGGTGGAGGGGCTCACAACGGTGCTCAAATACGTCGCCTCGGGCTTCTTCGTCTGGCTGGGCGTCTCGATCATCCGCCATGCCGACAAACCGCTCGCCGTCGACAGCCGGCTGACGCGGCCGGGGCGCTGGGCGGGCTTCGCGGCGGGTGTCGTGGTGATCCTCGCCAACCCCAAGGCGATCCTGTTCTACATGGGCATGCTGCCGGGCTTCTTCGACCTGGCGCATCTGCGCTGGGGCGACGTCGCGGCGATCGTGGCGATCTCGATCGCGGTGCCGCTGGCGGGCAACCTGCTGCTGGCCGCCTTCATCGGGCGGCTGCGCGCGATGCTCACCTCGCGCGCGGCGTTGCGGCGGCTGAACCTGGCCTCGGGCGCGCTGCTGCTGATCGTCGCAGCGATCATCCCGTTCACCTGAAGGTGGCCGGCGCGCCGGGCGGAAAGGGCGCCTGAGGCCGCCACGGAACGGCGCAATATCTTGTGGCGGCTGCGTGACATTCACCGCCAAAATCCGTATATCTTGGTGAGGGACACCAAGGAAAGATTGCATGGCTGACGACGCCACGAACACTGCCGCATACGGCGCGGAATCAATCAAGGTTCTCAAGGGGTTGGAGGCCGTGCGCAAGCGGCCGGGCATGTATATCGGCGATACCGATGACGGCTCGGGCCTGCATCACATGATCTACGAGGCGGTCGACAACGGCATCGACGAGGCGCTGGCCGGTCATGCCGACTTCGTGATGGTGCGGATCCATGCCGACAACTCGGTCTCGGTGCGGGATAACGGGCGGGGGATTCCCGTCGATCTGCACCGCGAGGAAGGCGTCTCGGCCGCCGAGGTGATCATGACCCAGCTGCATGCCGGCGGGAAGTTCGACCAGAACTCCTACAAGGTGTCGGGCGGTCTGCACGGCGTGGGGATCTCGGTCGTCAACGCGCTGTCGGACTGGCTGGAGCTGCGCATCTGGCGTGACGGCAAGGAACATTACTGCCGCTTCGAGCGGGGCGAGACGGTCACGCCGCTGGAAGTGGTGGGCGAGGCAGGCGGCGAGAAGGGCACCGAGGTGCGGTTCCTGGCCTCGACGTCCACCTTCTCGAACCTCGATTATTCCTTCGAGACGCTGGAAAAGCGGCTGCGCGAGCTGGCCTTCCTCAATTCCGGCGTCCGCATCGTGCTGGAAGACGAGCGCCCCGCCGAGGCGCTGCGTTCCGAGCTCTGCTACGAAGGCGGCGTGAAGGAATTCGTGCGCTACCTCGACCGCTCCAAGACGCCGATGCTGGAAGAGCCGATCTTCGTGCAGGGCGAGCGTGACGGGATCACCGTCGAAGTGGCGATGTGGTGGAACGACAGCTACCACGAGAACGTGCTGCCGTTCACCAACAACATCCCCCAGCGCGACGGCGGCACCCACATGGCGGGCTTCCGCGGCGCGCTGACCCGCACGATCAACCTCTATGCCAATTCCACCGGCATCCTGAAGAAGGAGAAGGTGAACTTCACCGGCGACGACGCGCGCGAGGGGCTGACGGCGGTGCTTTCGGTCAAGGTGCCCGACCCGAAATTCTCTTCCCAGACGAAGGACAAGCTGGTTTCCTCCGAGGTGCGCCCGGCGGTCGAGAACCTGATGAACGAGAAGCTCGGCGAGTGGTTCGAGGAGAACCCCAGCGAGGCGCGGCAGATCGTGACCAAGATCGTCGAGGCCGCTTTGGCCCGCGAAGCCGCCCGCAAGGCGCGCGAGATGACGCGCAAGAAGAGCAATTACGACATTGCCTCGCTGCCCGGCAAACTCGCCGATTGCCAGGAGAAGGATCCCGCCAAGCGCGAGCTCTTCATCGTGGAGGGCGACAGCGCCGGCGGTTCGGCCAAGCAGGGCCGGGCGCGGGCCAATCAGGCGGTGCTGCCCCTGCGCGGCAAGATCCTGAACGTGGAGCGGGCGCGCTTCGACCGGATGCTCTCGTCAGAGACGGTGGGCACGCTGATCACCGCGCTCGGCACCGGGATCGGGCGCGACGAGTTCGATATCTCGAAACTGCGCTATCACAAGATCATCATCATGACCGATGCCGATGTGGATGGCGCCCACATCCGCACGCTGTTGCTGACCTTCTTCTTCCGGCAGATGCCCGAGATCATCGAGGGCGGCTATCTCTATATTGCGCAGCCGCCGCTCTACAAGGTCACGCGCGGGCGGTCGGAAGTCTATATCAAGGACGTGCCGGCGCTGGAGGATTACCTGATCCAGCAGGGGATCGAGGGCGCGGTGCTCCGGCTGAAATCGGGCGAAGAGATCGCCGGGCAGGATCTGGCCCGCGTGATCGAGGGCGCGCGGCAGTTCCGCCGCATCCTCGATGCCTTCCCCACCCATTACCCGCGTCACATCCTGGAACAGGCGGCGCTGGCGGGCGCCTTCGATCCGGGCCGCGCCGACGACGATCTGCAGAAGGTGGCCGACGAGGTGGCCAAGCGGCTCGACATGGTGGCCGTGGAATACGAACGCGGCTGGCAGGGCCGGATCACCCAGGATCACGGCATCCGCCTGTCGCGCGTGTTGCGCGGGGTCGAGGAAATTCGCACGCTCGACGGCGCCGTGCTGCGCTCGGGCGAGGCGCGGCGGCTCTCGCAGGTCTCGCGCGAGACGCGCGAGCATTACCGCGCGCCCTCGCACCTGGTGCGCAAGGATCGCGACCAGGTGATCCACGGGCCGACCGATCTGCTCGAGGCGGTGCTGGCCGAGGGCGAGAAGGGGCTGACGCTGCAGCGCTACAAGGGGCTGGGCGAGATGAACCCCGATCAGCTGTGGGAAACCACGCTCGATCCCGAGGCGCGCACGCTGCTGCAGGTGCGGGTGGAGAACATGGCCGAGGCCGACGATCTGTTCACCAAGCTGATGGGCGACGTGGTGGAGCCGCGGCGCGAGTTCATCCAGCTCAACGCGCTGAGCGTGGAGAACCTGGATATCTGAGACGGCCCGGGCGCGGAGCCCGGGCCGCGAGCGGCGCGTCAGAGCGCGTTGATCGCTTCCAGCATGCCTTCGGGCCAGGATTGCGACAGCGGCGAGTTGAGGTACATCTCCTGCGCGTGATCCTGGAAGGCCTGCACGTCGGGCGTATAGACTTCCAGCCCCTCGCCCTTGAAGAATTCCACCAGCTCGGCCTCCTGGTCGAGATATTGCTGATCCGACCACTCGGTCGCCTTGTCGGCGGCGGCCTGCAGGCGCTGCTGCTGCTCTTCGGTCAGCTCATCCCAGACGGACGAGGCGATCAGCAGCATCCCGAAGCCCACATTGTGCCCGGTCAGCACGATCTGGTCGGTAACCTCGTGGAACTTCATCGCGCGGTTGTTCGGCAGCGGGTTGTCCTGCCCGTCGACGACGCCCGACTGCAGCGCGGTGTAAAGCTCGGTATAGGGGATCGGCACCGGGTTGGCGCCCAGCGAGCGGCCGAGGAACTGCCAGCTTTCGCCGCCGGGCATCCGCAGCTTCACGCCCTGCATGTCCTGGGGCGTCTGCACCTCCTTGTCGCCGCGCAGGTTCACGTGGCGGGTGCCGTAATAGAAGGTGCCGAGGATCTCGACCCCCAGCTTCTCGCGCGCGATCTGCTTGAGCTGGTCGCCCACCTCGCTGTCGAAGATCTTCTTCAGATGCTCCTGATCGCGCACCACGTAGGCGGCGCCGAGGATGTCGAATTCGGGCGCCTGTTGCGCCAGATCGGAAGGCGGCAGGCCGGCCATCTGGATGTTGCCGCGCTGCAGGCCGACAAGCTCTGTCCCCTGTTTCATCAGCGTGGCGCCGAAATAGGGCTTGAAGTCGAAATCGTCGCCGATCTCCTGCGCGAAGATCTCGGTCATCGCCTTGGAGCGGGGCACGTCGGCCGGGTTCACGTCGGAAAAGATCAGCTCGATCCGATCCTGTGCCACGGCCCCGGCGGCCAGCCCGATCACGGCTGCGGCCGAGAGGGCCGCCGTGCGTATGAAAGCGAATGTCATCGTTTGTCTCCCTTGGTTTCGTTCAGGCGTCGAAAAGGTTCTCCGGCACGCCCTGGCCGATGCCGTCGATGGCCAGGACGGAGCCGGCCAGCGGCTCCTGCGCCAGTTGTTCCGGGGTGAGGAACTTGGTGGCGGAGGTGATGAAGAGCGTGGTGAGATCCCGGCCGCCGAAGCACAGGCAGGTCGGGTTCGTCACCGGCAGCGCGATCTCGCGGTCGATGCGGCCGTCGGGCGCGTAGCGCACAACCTTGCCACCGCCGAAGAAGGCCTGCCACAGGCAGCCATCGGCATCGACACAGGCGCCATCGGGGCGCGCGCCGGTATCGCGGTAATCGGCGAGGATGGCGCGGTCGGTGACCGTCTCGCCCGCTTCGTCGAGCATGAGGCGCCAGGTCGTGTGGCGGCGGGTATCGGTGAAATACATCTGCTGGCCGTCGGGCGCGAAGGCGATCCCGTTCGAGACGATCACGTCGCCGAACATCGCCGTCATCGCGCCGTCGGGATCGACGCGGTAGAGCGATCCGCGCCCGTCCTTCAGCGCGTTGTCCATGGTGCCGATCCACAGCCGGCCACGCGCATCCACCCGCCCGTCATTCAGCCGCGTGGCGGGCATCGCCTCGCCCGGCGTGGCGGCCAGCGGTGTCTCGCGCCCGGTTTCCGGGTCGAGCAGCAGCAGGTCGAGATCGCGCGCCAGGAGGTGCCGGCCCGTGCGGGTCAGCGCCAGGCTGCCGAGATAGGTGCCCGGCTGGGGACGCGCCTCTGCGGTTCCGCCAGAGGGGTCGAGCCGCCACAGCGTGGGGCGCTCGATGTCGATCCACCACAGCACGCCGCGCGCCGCATCCCATAGCGGCGTCTCGCCCAGCTGCGCGTCGGCCCGCTGCGCGCATTCTATATGCGGCGCGGCGCTCATTTGCGGGGCATCCCGGGCGGCGGCATCAGGCGGCGCTGCGCGGCGATGCGGAACGGCGCGTTGGCGGCGCCGTAGCCGGCGTAGCCCTCCTTGCGCTGGACGATCTCGAAGAAGATCCCGTCGCCGAAACTGCGCGAGAAGATCTGGAAATAGGCGCCGTTCGTATCCTCGTCATAGAGGATGTTCGCCTCGCGCAGCCGCGCCACGAAGGCGCTGTCGAGGCTGAGCCGTGCGGCGAGATCGTCGTAGTAGTTCTCGGGCACCGGCAGCGCGGCGAAGCCGTTGGCCGCCAGCGTGGCCGCGGTGGCGAAGATGTCGCCGGTCGCGAAGGCGATGTGCTGCACCGAAGAGCCGAAGCTGTCGGCGATGAAGCGGCCGGCGAAGGTGCGGTGCGTCTCGGCCCCGTTCAGGGTGACCCTCAGCGCGCCGTCGGGGCTTTCGATCGCCTGGCTGCGGACAAGCCCGCCGGGATCGACGACGTCGACCATGGCCATCTTCTGCGTCTCGAACAGCGAGATGTAGAAGAGCGACCAGGTCAGCATCTCTTCGTAGTTCATCGTCTGGGCGATGTGGTCGATGCGGGTGAGCCCGGCATCCTGGCCGGCCCCGCTTTCCACGGGCGTGAACTCGATCTTCCAGACATCGGCCAGATCGCTTTCGCGGTCGATGAAATGCAGCAGGCCGCTGCCGACGCCGCGGATCGCGGGGATTTCCAGCTCGCCCGGCCCGACGGCCTGGCGGAACGGCGTGGCGCCAAGCGCGGTGGCGCGGTCGACCGTCGCCTGCGCGCTTTCCACCGTCAGCCCGATGTCGCAGATGTTCAGCCCGTGGGCGATATGCGCGGTATGGGCAAAGCCTTCGGGATCGGTGTTCACGACGATGCGGATCTCGCCCTGCTGCCAGACCTCCACCTGCTTGGCGATGTGGGTGCCCGCCAGCCGGAAGCCCATCGAGGCGAGCAGGGTGCGCAGGCCCGCCGCCTCTTCCTCGTTGGCGGCGAATTCGGCGAAGGCCACGCCCTCGGCCCGGATGCGCGGCGGGATGTCGGGCATCTCGACGGCGATCCCCGGCTCGGCGCGTTTCACCTGGTCGAGCAGGTAGACGAGCGAGCGGTGGCCATCCAGCGCGATGGCCCGCGGGCTGCCGCCGCGGAACTGATCGTTGAAGACCTCCAGGCTGAACGGCCCGTCATAACCCGTCGCCGCCACGGCGCGGGTGAAGCCCGTGACATCCAGATCGCCCTCGCCGGGCATGTTGCGGAAGTGGCGCGACCAGTAGAGCAGATCCATCTCGATCATCGGCGCGTCGGCGAGCTGGACGAAGAAGATCTTGTTGCCGGGGATCGAGCGGATCGTATCGGGATCGATCCTGCGGCCGAGCGTGTGGAAGCTGTCGACGATCAGGCCGATATTGGGATGGTCGGCGCGGCGCACGACCTCCCAGGCATCGCGGTGATCCCAGACATGCTTGCCCCAGGCCAGCGCCTCGTAGCCGATGCGCAGGCCGCGCCGGGCGGCCCTTTCGCCCAGTTCGCGGAAATCGCCGGCCATGCGGTCGATCCCGCCCAGCGCCTTGGGATGCACCGAGGAGCAGACGAGCACCAGGTCAGTGCCCAGTTCCTCCATCAGGTCGAACTTGCGTTCCATCCGGTCGAAGGCGCGGCTGCGCTCGGGCTCGGGCAGGCCCTCGAAATCGCGGAACGGCTGGAAAAGCGAGATCTCCAGCCCGTGATCGCGCACCATCGCGCCCACCTCGCGCGGCGAGGCATCGAAGGTGATGAAATCCTGCTCGAAGATCTCGATCCCGTCGAACCCCGCCGCGGCGATGGCGGCGAGCTTCTCGCGCAGGTCTCCGGCAATGCAGACGGTGGCGATGGAGGTCTTCACCGGTCTACCCCTTGTAGCCCAGCAGGCGCGGCAGCCAGAGCACGAAGTCCGGCACGAAGGTGATGATCCCCAGCGCCACGAACAGCGCGAGCAGGAAGGGCAGCAGATCGCGCACGATCCGCCCCAGCGGCGCCTTGGTGATCGACGAGACGATGAACAGCAAAAGCCCGTATGGCGGCGTGATCAGGCCCAGCATCGCGTTGACCACGCAGACCACGCCGAAATGCACAAGGTCGATGCCCAGCGCCTGCGCCGTGGGGATGAAGATCGGCACGATGATCAGCAGGATCGCGCCGGATTCCAGGATGCAGCCGAGCAGCAGGAACAGCACGTTGATCGCGAGCAGGAAGCCGGCGGCCGACAGGTCGTATTGCGCGAGGAAGGCGGCGAGGGAATCGGGCACGTTTTCGCGGGTGACGACGTATTGGAAAGTCAGCGCGCCGGCGATCAGGATGCCGACCGTCGCGGTGGAGCGCGCGGAGGAGAGCAGCGTCTCGTAGAACTGCCCCACGCTGACCGAGCGATAGAAGACGACCGAGATCGCCAGCGCATAGAAGGCGGCGACGGCGGCGGCCTCGGTCGGGGTCATCACCCCGCCATAGATGCCGCCCAGCAGGATCACCGGCAGCAGCAGCGCCGGGATGGCGCGGAAGGTAACGCCGGGCATCGCGCGCAGCGGCACGATCTCGTCCACCTCGAAGTTGCGGCGATGGGCGATGATGAAGTTCATCACGATCAGCACGACGCCCATCAGCAGGCCCGGCATCATGCCCGCGGCGAAGAGGTAGCCCACCGACTGGTCGGAGACGAGCGCGTAGAGCACCATCGGGATCGAAGGCGGGATGATCGGGCCGATCGTGGCCGAGGCGGCGGTGATCGCGGCGGCGTAGGAGGCGGTGTACTTGCCGTCCTTCGTCATCATGTTGATGATGATCTTGCCCATGCCCACCGCATCGGCGACGGCCGAGCCGGACATGCCGGAAAAGATCAGTGACGACACCACGTTGACGTGGCCGAGCCCGCCCTTGAACCGCCCCACCAGCGCCTGGCTGAAGCGCAGCAGCCGGTCGGCGAGGGAGCCGATGTTCATGATGTCGGCGGCGAGGATGAAGAGCGGGATGGCCAGCAGCGTGTAGGAGTTGAAGAGCCCCTGCAGCAGCGTCTCGGCGGCGATCGACTGGTCGAAGCCGCGCATCGCCAGGTAGACGGTGGAGCCGCAGATCATCGCTAGGCCCATCGAGAGCCCGCCGAAGGCAAGGAAGGCGATCAGTGCGATCGAGACGGTGAACGGATCAATCATGTTCGTGGCTTCCCGCCGTGCGCGTGATGTCGAAGGCCGGCCCGGTGCCGGTGAGACCGCGCCAGATGCTGATCCCGCAGCGGATGATCACCGAGATCATGAAGGGCATGTAGATGGCGAAGACCCAGTCGAACGGGATCTTCATGTAGGCGGATTTCTCGATCGCCATGAAACGGATGTAGTCCCAGACCGGGGGGATCGACCAGATGAAGATGCCCGCGCAGATCGTGCCGGTGATCACGTCGAGCGCGCGGCGGGCCCAGCGGGGCAGCGCGGCATAGAGGATGTCGAGCCGGATCACATCGGCCTCGCGGACGACGAAGGCGTAGCCGAAGAGGATGCCCCAGAGCCACGCGATCGAGACGAACTCCACCGTCCAGCCCAGCGGCAGGTTCAGCAGGTAACGAAACACGATCTGGATCAGGAAGCTCGCGAAGAGCGCGCCCAGGATCAGCGCGAGCAGCATCTCCGCGCGCCGTGCGAGCCAGTCGAAAGTGGGTTTCAGACGGTCCATTCTGCCCCCGCGTCGGTCAGGCGGGGGCCGGCGCGGCCGGCCCCCTTACGGATTTACAGCTCGTTGATCTTCTCGAGCAGGCCCTCGGGCCAGTCTTCCGAGAACTTGGAGTTCTGGAACACTTCGAGCACGTGGTCGCGGAACGCCTTCTTGTCGGGCTCGTAGACATCGAGGCCCTCGTTCTCGAAGAACTCGACAAGCTCGGCCTCCTGCTGGATCGTGTTCGCGTCGAGCGCCTTCTGGAACTCGATGGCGCATTCCTGAACCTTGGCCTGCTGCGGCTCGGTCAGCGACTCCCATTTCTGCTGCGAGATCGAGAAGACGTTGGCGGCGATCAGGTGGCCGGTCAGGATGATCTGGTCGGTGACCTCGTAGAACTTCATCTGCTTGTCGGCGGGAAGCGGGTTGTCCTGCCCGTCGACGGCGCCGGTCTGCAACGCGGTGTAGACCTCGGTGAAGGCCAGCGGCGTGGGATTGGCGCCCAGCGCCTCGCCCACGAATTGCCAGCCCTCGCCGCCCGGCATGCGCAGCTTCACGCCCTCCAGGTCGGCCGGCGTCATCACCTTCTTGTCGCCGCGGATGTTGACGTGGCGGGTGCCGATATAGGGCCAGGCGAGCACCTTGATGTTCGTGGCCTCTTCCATCTTGGCAACGAGATCGTCCAGCACGTCGCCGTCATAGACGGCGCGCATGTGATCGTAATCGCGGAACAGGTAGGCCGTGCCGAGGATCGAGGTTTCGGGCACCTGGTTGTAGAAGTCGAAGATCGCCAGCGCGCCCATGTCGAGGTTGCCGCGCTGCATCGCCGTCAGCTCGGTGCCCTGCTTGAACAGCGTGGCGCCGAAATAGGGCTTGAACTCGAACTCGTCGCCCAGGCAGGTCGCGAACACGTCGCGCAGGATCTCCGACCGGCGGTCGGTTTCCTGCACCGTGTCGGAATAGATCAGTTCCACCTTGTCCTGCGCGGTGGCCGCCCCCGCGCCCAGCGCGGCGGTCAGCACCGCGCCGCACAGGGCCGATGTGACTTTGAGATGTTTCATTTACTTCCTCCCTTTCATGTTGTCGGGGCGCGATCGCGCCTCGGGTCGAATGAACGGAATGCCTCCCACATCCGTTCGGTATCGGGTTCCAGCCCGGTAAAGAGCCGGAAGGCGCGCGACGCCTGGTAGAGCGCCATGCCCGAACCGCGCAGCACCTGGCAGCCAAGGGCCCGGGCACTGCGCAGCAATTCGGTTTCCAGCGGGAAATAGACGATGTCGGCCACCCACAGATCGGGCCGCAGCCCGCTGGCGGGGACGGGCATGCCGGGGTGTTTCTCCATGCCGACGGGCGTGCAGTTCACGAGCCCCTGCGCCTGGGCCATTGCGGCCGGCAGGTCGTCCGCCGCCTCGGCCCGGCCGGGGCCGTAGCGGGCTTCGAGCGTCGCGGCCAGCGCGCGCGCGGATTGGTCCGACATGTCGCTCACCATCAGGCGGTCGACGCCGGCATCGAGCAGCGCATGGGCCACCGCGCCGCCGGCACCGCCGGCGCCCACGATCAGCACCCGTTCGCGCGGCGCATCCGGCAGCCCGCGGCGGAGGCTTTCGCCGAAGCCCCAGTGATCGGTGTTGTGGCCGTAGCGCCTGCCATCGCGGAACACGACGGTATTGACCGCGCCGACATTGCGCGCGGCATCGGAAAGCTCGTCCATCGCGGGAACCATCATCCGCTTGAACGGGTAGGTGACGTTCAGCCCGTGGAAACCTTCCTGTTCCAGCAGGTCGAGGATCGCGTCGGCCTCCTCGGGCAGGTCGCGCAGGCGGGAATCGATCAGGCGGTAATCGTAGGGCAGGCCCAAGGCCTCGGCCGCGGCCATGTGCATGCGCGGCGTGCGCGAGGCGCCGATATCGCGGCCCAGGAGGCCGATTCGCACCGGCGTTCCGCGCTGATCTTCTGCGCTTGCACTGGCTTCCTGCGGCACGACCCCGCGGTCCTCCCCTTCTTTGCGCCGTCTCCCCCGGCGCGCCTCTTGACGGGACAATGTTCCATGCGGTTAATTCTGTCAATCAATTGTTCGCTACGGTCCAAAACGGCACCGGCGGCGGCGCGCAATTCCACCGTCCCGGGAAATGGGCTAGAACGGTGCGACCCGGTCAGGCAGGGGGAGGAGCGGATGGGCGAGGCGATCACGGGGGGCGGTACCGGCGGCCGGAGCGGCGGCACGGGAAGCCCGCAGCGCGGCGGCTGGAAACAGGATCCGGATGCCGTGCGCCGCAACATCCTGCAGGTCGCCCGCGAAGTGTTCGCACGGCAGGGCCTCTCGGGTGGCCGGATCGACGAGATCGCCGCCCGCACGCGCACATCGAAGCGGATGATCTACTACTATTTCGGCGACAAGGAGACGCTGTATCGCGCGGTGCTGGAAGATGCCTACAGCCGCATGCGCAAGGGCGAGGATGCGCTCGACCTCGGCGCGCTCGATCCTGTCGCCGCGCTGCGCCAGCTGGCCGAGTTCACCTTCGATCATCACCGCCACAACACCGATTTCGTGCGGCTCGTGATGATCGAGAACGTGCATGAAGGCGCGCACATGTCGGCGTCGGGCGCGATCGCGGGGCAGAACTCCTCGATCATCCGCCTGCTCGAGGACATCTATCGCCGCGGGGTCGAGGCGGGCCTGTTCCGGCGCGGCCTGACGGCGCTGGAACTGCACTGGCACATCTCGGCCGTCTCGGTCTTCAACGTCTCGAACCGCGCGACATTCTCAAGGATCTTCGGTGACGACCTGTTCTCGGAGCGCGGGCAGCACATGCTGCGGCGGCATGTCGGCGACATGATCCTCGGCCTGGTTATGAAGCCCGGCCTTTCGGCAGAGAGCGACTTGCCACGACCAAGGGAGGAGGCACGCATGATCAACCCCGATATCTTCCGGTTTCTCGACGTGTGGGAGGAGAAATGGTCCACCCTCGGGCCGGAGGCGACGCCGGCCGACCGCCGGCGCCATTTCGAGGGCATCGCCCGCGACATGCGCCTGCCGACCCCGCCCGAGGTGGAGACGGATGAAGAGCACTGGATCGACAGCGATGGCGGACCGGTGCGGGTGCGCATCTTCCGGCACCGCGATGGCGGGCGGCAGCCGGCGCTCGTCTACATGCATGGCGGCGCCTGGATGCAGGGCAGCCCCGAAACGCACTGGGACATCACGTCGCGAATCGCGGCGTGGAACCGGCAGACTGTGATCTCGGTCGATTACGCGCTGGCGCCCGAGCATCCCTTCCCGGCGGCCTACCTGCAGGTTCTGGCCGTGGTGAAATGGGCGCGCAGGCAGGCCGAAGAGCTGGGCATCGACCCCGCGCGCCTGGCCATCGGCGGCGACAGCGCGGGCGGCAACCTGGCGGCAGCGGTGGCGCTGGCCTGCCGCGACGAGGGCGTGCCGCTCTGCGCGCAATTGCTGATCTACCCGGCCTGCGACTTCGATCGCTCGCGGCCGTCCTACGCCGAGAACGCCGAGGGCCCGCTGCTCAAGGTGGCCGGCATGGCCGCCACCAATGCGCTCTATTGCGCGGATGTGGAGCAGCTCAACAGCGATCCGCGGATCGCGCCGCTCGCCGCCGAGACACTGGCCGGCCTGCCGCCCAGCTATGTCGCGGTGGCGCGCTACGATCCCCTGCGCGACAGCGGTCTCGCCTATGCCGAGAAGCTGGAGGCCGATGGCGTGGATGTCACCGTGCATGGCGGTGACGGGCTGATCCATGGCTATCTGCGCGCGATGGAATATTGCGCCGAGAGCGAAGCGCGCTTGCGCGACATGTGCGCCTGGCTGAAAGCTGTGCAGGAGGCATAGCGCGACAGGAAGGCAGTATGGCGGCGTTGAGGCGCAGGGCGTGACGGGCTGGCGGCTGTCTCTGGCGCTGGGCCTGTCGCAATTCATCGGCTGGGGCGTCTCCTACTACCTGATCGGCGTCATGGCGCCGGCCATCGCGGCGGATTTCGGGTGGAGCCTGACGGCCACTTATGCCGGTTTCTCCGCCGCGCTGGTGGTGATGGGCCTCATCTCGGCGCCGGTGGGGCGGGTGATCGACGCGCAGGGCGGGCGGCGGGTGATGGCCGCGGGATCGGTGCTGATGGCGGCGGGCTGTGCGGCCCTGGCCCTGGCGCCGGGGCCGGGCCTCTACGCACTGGGCTGGCTGGTGCTGGGGCTCGCCATGCGGATGAGCCTCTATGACGCGGCCTTCGCGGCGCTGGTGCAGGCGGGTGGCGGCGGGGCGCGGCGGGCGATCTCTCATGTCACGCTGCTGGGCGGGCTGGCCTCGACGGCGTTCTGGCCGCTGGGCCATGCCCTTCAGGCGGCCTGGGGCTGGCGGGCGGCGGTGCTGTGCTATGCCGCGCTCGCGCTATTCACCCTGCCGCTGCACCTCGCTTTGCCGCGCGGCTCGGGCGCGGCGGGCCAGCCGGCGCCGCCGCCCGCCCCGGCCCGCGTGCCGCCGGGCGAGGCGGGGCGGGCGCGGTGGCTGGTGATGGTGCTGTTCACCCTCGCGGCCTTCCTCAACGCGGCGCTGTCGGCGCATCTGCTGACGCTGATGGCGGGGCTGGGGATCGGCGCGGCGCTGGCGGTCACGCTTTCCACCCTGCGGGGGATCGCGCAATCGGGGGCGCGGCTGCTCGACATCCTGTTCGGCGCGCGGCTCGACCCGCCGGGGCTGGCGCTGCTGGCCACGCTGATATGGCTCGCCTCGATGGTTGCGGCGCTGGTGGCGCCGGGGGTGGCGCCCGTCTGGGCCGGGATCGCGGCGGGGTTCGGCGCGGCGATCGGGCTGCTCACCATCGTGCGCGGGGCGCTACCGCTGCACCTGTTCGGCGCGGCCGGATACGGTGCCACGCAGGGGCGGCTCGCGGCGCCGGGCTTCCTCGCGCAGGCCGCCGCGCCGCTGGTCTTCGCCGCGCTGCTGGATGGCGCCGGGCCGCGCGCGGCGCTGGTGCTGGCGGTGCTGGTCTGTGCGGCGATGGCGGGCTGCGCGCTGGCGCTGCGGCGGTGGCGCTAGGCGGGGCCGAGCATCTCGCGGCAGACGGCCTCGAAGATCCGCACGCCGGGGGCGATCAGGTCGTCGGGGAAATCGTAGTCGGAATTGTGCAGCGCCGGCGCCTGCTCGCCAGCGCCGAGCAGCAGCATCGCGGCGGGGCAGAGGCTGCCGATCAGGCCGAAATCCTCGGACGCGCGCATTGGGAAATCCCAGTGAGCGCGGGGCAGGCCGGCGGTGGTGACGGCGCGGTCGAGCAGCGCTGTCGCCTCGGGCGCGTTGTGGCAGGCGGCGAAGATGTCGGCCTCTTCGATCTCGCAGCCCAGCCCGTGCGCCTCGGCCTGCGCGGCGACCAGCGCGCGGGCCTCGGCGGCGAGCGCCTCCATCGGCGCGTCGTCGCGGGTGCGGAGCGTGGCGAAAAGCTCGGCCTCGGCGGGGGCGATGCCGAAGGCGGGTTCGCCCATCCGCGCATGTGTGAGCGTGACGAGGCGGAAGGCCGCACCCATCGGCGCGCCCGCGGGGCCCAGCGAGGCAAGGCCGGTCAGCAACGCGGAGAGCGCGGGCGCGGGGGAGCGGCCGGTTTCCGGCTGCGCGGCATGAGCGGTGGCGCCGTGCAGGGCGATCCGCAGCCCGCGCGAGGCGCAGGCGAAGGGGCCGGGCGCCAGCGCCACGTGGCCCAGCGGCAGGCCGGGCATGTTGTGCAGGGCGAGCGCCATGTCGGGACGCAGCGGCGCGAAAGCCGGATCGGCGAGCACGGCGCGCATGCCGGCGCCGGTTTCCTCGGCCGGTTGGAACAGCAGCACCGCCCGCCCCCGCGCCGGGCGCCTCCGCCCCAGCAGCCGGGCGAGCCCGGTCAGGATGGCGCTGTGCCCGTCATGCCCGCAGAGATGCGCGACACCGGGCACGGCGGAACGGTGCGGCGCGGTGCCCGTCTCCTCGATCGGCAGCGCGTCGGTCTCGGCCCGTAGCAGCAGCGTGGGCCCCGGTTCGGCGCCTTCGTAGATCGCGGCCACACCGTGCTCGCCGAGGCCGCGCACGATGGCATCGGCGCCGGTGGCTTCCAGCGCCGCGATCACGCGCTTGGCGGTTCCGGCCTCGGCGCCCGACAGCTCGGGCGCGCGGTGCAGCGCGCGGCGCCAGTCGGTGAGTTCGGCGACGTCGGAATTGGTGAGGCTCATCCGCCCGGCCCCAGATGCGCCTCGCCCCGCGCGCGGGCCAGCGCGATCTGGCGCTGCCGCTCGCGGAAGCGGGCGCGGTCGGCCTCGTCCCGCGCGGCGGCGCATTGATGGCAGGCGACGCCCGGCTCGTAATCGGGATGCGCCAGGTCTTCGGGCGCCAGCGGCATCCGGCAGGCATGGCACAGCACATGCGGCCCCTCGCGCAGCCCGTGCTCGACCGAGACGCGCCCATCGAAGACGAAACAGGCGCCGTCCCACCGGCTCTCTGCCTCGGGCACCTTCTCGAGATAGGCGAGGATGCCGCCATGCAGGTGACGCACGTCGTCCACGCCCTGATCCATCAGGAAGCTCGTCGCCTTTTCGCAGCGGATGCCGCCGGTGCAGAACATCGCGATGGTCTTGCCCGCGAAACGGTCGCGATTGGCCTCCCACCAGGCGGGGAAATCGCCGAAGCGTTCGGTGCCGGGGTCGACGGCGCCGCGGAACGTGCCGAGCGCCACTTCATAGGCGTTGCGCGTGTCGATCACGGCGACGTCTTCGCGCGCGATGAGGGCGTTCCAGTCGGCGGGCTCGACATAGCGGCCGACGCGCGCGGAAGGATCGACCTCGGGGCGGCCGAGCGTGACGATCTCGCGCTTTAGGCGCACCTTGAGGCGGGCGAACGGCATCTCGGCGGCTTCGGAGCGTTTCCATTCCAGCCGTTCGCAACCGGGCAGGGCGCGGAGATGGGCCAGCACATCGGCCACGCCGGCCTCGCTGCCCGCGATCGTGCCGTTGATCCCCTCTGGCGCCAGCAGCAGCGTGCCCTTCACGCCCGCCGCGCGGCAGGCGCGTTCCAGCGGCGCGCGCAGGGCGGCGGGATCGGCCAGGCGGGTGAAATGGTAGAGCGCGGCGATTGTGAACATGGGCGCGCCAATACAGCCTATCGCATGGCCCGGCAATGCCGCGACCTTGACGCGGCCCGCGCCGGAGCCTTGACGAGCGTCAATGCCGGAGCATTGACGCGGCGCGCCCTGCCGCCTAGGCCTGACACCGGAAAAGGAGCCCGCCCATGCGCCCCAATACCGAAGCCCTGATCGTGATCGACGTGCAGAACGATTTCTGCCCCGGCGGCGCGCTGGCCGTGGGCGAGGGCGATGCCATCGTCGCCCCGATCAACGCGCTGATGGGCGAGTTCGCGGCCATCGTGCTGACGCAGGATTGGCACCCGGCCGATCACCTTTCCTTCGCCTCGCAGCATCCCGGCCAGCAGCCGATGAGCGTGATCGACATGCCATACGGCAAGCAGGTGCTGTGGCCCGATCATTGCGTGATCGGCGGGCCGGGCGCCGCGTTCCACTCGGCGCTCGATACCGACCGCGCCGACCTGGTGATCCGCAAGGGCTTCCGCCGGGCGATCGACAGCTATTCCGCCTTCTTCGAGAACGATCACGTCACGCCGACGGGGCTGGAAGGCTATCTGCGCACGCGCGGGATCGACACGCTGACGATGGTCGGGCTGGCGACGGATTTCTGCGTGAAATACTCGGCGCTCGACGCGGTGAAGCTGGGTTTCGCAGTGACGGTGCGCGAGGATCTGTGCCGGGGTATCGACTTCGACGGCTCGCTCGCCACGGCGCGGGAAGAGATGCGCGCGGCGGGCGTGACGCTGGCCGAAGGGTGAGGCAGGCGCGAAAGGGCCTTTCCCGCGCCTGAAATATCGAGTATTCATGATTCATGGATAAGCCAGCCACGATTTCCGCCCTCTCGGCCCTCGCCCAGGATACGCGGCTCGAGACGTTCCGCCTGCTGGTGCGCGCCGGGCCCGAGGGCATGCTCGCCGGCGAGATCGGCACCGCGCTGGGTGTGCGGCAGAACACGATGTCGACCAACCTCGCCATCCTGCTGGGCGCCGGGCTGGTGCGGAACCAGCGCGAAGGCCGCGCCGTGCGCTACTTCGCGGATATGGAGGGAATGCGCGCCATGCTGACCTTCCTCTTGCACGATTGCTGCGGCGGCCGGCCCGAGACCTGCGCGCCGCTGCTCGACGAACTCGCCTGCGCCTGCTGACGATCGGAGACGCCCATGTCACGCCCCTACAACGTGCTCTTCCTGTGCACCGGCAATTCCGCCCGGTCGATCCTCGCCGAAGCCATCGTGAACCGCGAGGGGATCGGCCGGTTTCGCGGCTTTTCCGCTGGGTCCAGCCCGAGGGGCGAGGTGCATCCCTACGCGCTGGACCTGCTGGCGCGGCTGAACCACGATACCGGTTTCGCCCGTTCCAAGAGCTGGGATGAATTCGCCGCGCCCGACGCGCCCGAGATGGATTTCGTCTTCACCGTCTGCGATCAGGCCGCGGCCGAGGAATGCCCCTACTGGCCCGGCCAGCCGATGACGGCGCATTGGGGCCTGCCCGATCCCGCCGCGGCGACCGGCAGCGAAGCCGAGATCCGCCTCGCCTTCTCCGAGACCTATCGGATGCTGCGCAACCGCATCTCCATCTTCGTCAACCTTCCGCTCGCCTCGCTCGACCGATTGTCGCTGCAGAAACATCTCGACGAGATCGGCCGCGAAAGCGCGGCGGCCGAGAAAGGGGCAGAACCGGCATGATCTTCGATCCCTCCCGCCGCCTCGCCGCCGAAGGGCTGGGCACGCTGCTGCTGGTCTGCACCGTCGTCGGCTCGGGCATCATGGCCGAGACGCTCACCGCTGACACCGCCGTCGCGCTCTTGGGCAACACGATCCCCACCGGCGCGATCCTCGTCGTGCTGATCACCATGCTCGGCCCGGTCTCGGGCGCGCATTTCAACCCCGCGGTGACGCTGGTCTTCGCGCTGCGGCGCGACCTGCCGGCGGGGCTGGCGCTGGGATATGTCGCCGCGCAGGTGGCGGGCGGGCTGGCCGGCGCGGCGCTCGCGCACATGATGTTCGAACAGCCGGCGCTTCAGATCTCGCAGAACCTGCGCTCGGGCCAGGGCCAGTGGCTGGCCGAGGGCGTGGCGACTTTCGGGCTGGTGGGCACGATCCTGGCCGGCATCCGCTTCCGGGCCGAGGCGGTGCCGTGGCTCGTAGGGCTCTACATCACGGCGGCCTACTGGTTCACCGCGTCGACCAGTTTCGCCAACCCCGCCGTGGCCATTGCGCGCGGCATCACCGATACGTTCTCGGGCATCCGCCCCGTCGACGTGCCCGCCTTCATCGCGGCCGAGGCGGCGGGCGCTCTGGTGGCGCTGGCGCTCTTCGCCTGGCTGCTGGCCCCGGTCGACCGCGCCGCGGCAAGGCTCGACACCGAAAGGAGCAGCGCATGAGCGTCGTCATCCACCACAACCCCGCTTGCGGCACGTCGCGCAACGTGCTGGCGATCATCCGCGCCACGGGTGAAGAGCCGGTGGTGATCGAGTACCTGCGCGAGGGCTGGACACGGCCGCAGCTTCTGGCGCTCTTCGCCGTGGCCGACCTGACACCGCGCTCCGCGCTGCGGGTGTCGAAATCCCCGGCCGAGGAGCTGGGCCTCACCGCCGACGGTGTCAGCGACGAGGCCATCCTCAGCGCGATGCTGGAACATCCGGTTCTGGTGAACCGCCCGATCGTCTGCACGCCGAAGGGCGTTGCCCTGTGCCGCCCGTCGGAGCGGGTGCTGCCGCTGCTGCCGGTGGCGCCGAAAGGTCCGCTCTACAAGGAAGACGGCGAGATGATCCTCGACGAGACGGGGAAACCGCCGGCCTAGGCGGCTTCGGGCACGATCACCAGCTTGCCCGCGATGCGCCCCTCGGCCATGCGGGCCAGCGCATCCGGCGCGTCATCCATCGCGGCCACCTCGCCGATCACCGGCTTCAGCGTGCCCTCCTGAACCAGCTCGAGCAGTCGCGGCAGGTGCCTTGCGCCGCTTTCGGCGGCCAGCACGCCCACCTTGCGATCCGAGCCCAGCCCGCCCACGGCGCCGCCCACCAGCACCCGCAACAGCACCGGCAGCGGCCCGCCCACCAGCATGTAGCGCCCGCCCGGCGCCAGGGCGCGGCGCACCTGGCCGGGGCCGCGCGTGCCCCAGAGATCGAGGATCAGGTCGTAGCGCTCGGGCCGGGCGGCGAAATCCTCGGCGGCGTAGTCGATCACCGGATCGGCGCCGAGGTCGCGCAGCAGGGCGGCCTTGGCGGCATTGTCCACCGCCGCCACGCGGCACCCCGCGGCAAGCGCCATCTGCACCGCCAGCGGCCCGCTGCCGCCGCCCGCGCCGTTGACCAGCACCGACACGCCGGGCCTCAGCCGGCCCTCGAAGGCCGAGAGGACGATGCCGCCCGATTGCGGCAGCGCCGCCGCGGTGACCGGGTCGATCCCCGCCGGCACCTTCACGAAGACGCTGGCCGGCGCCACGGCATGCCCGGCCAGCCCGCCGAACCGGCTCAGCAGATCCGCGAGCACCACGTCACCCGGCGCGAAGCCCGTCACGCCCTCACCCAACGCCTCCACCTCGCCGCAGATGTCGGAGCCGAGAACCCGCCCCCGCGGCGGCCGCACCGGCCCGTAGATGCGCGCATAGGCGGGCCGGCCGGTCAGCATCTCCCAATCCGAGCGGTTGATGCCGCAGGCCAGAACCCGCACCCGGATCTCGCCGCGCCCCGGCTCGGGCACCGGGCGCTCGGCCTGGCGCATCGCCTCAACCCCGCCATAGCGCGCCTGCTCCCACACCCGCATCGTGCTGGACATGCCCCTCACTCCCTTGCTTTAACCACACGCAACCTCAACGGAGCGCCCATGGTCGACATCGCCACCCGCGTCTGGAACCACAAGTGGAAGATCGACCCGATCGTCCGCTCGTTGATCGACACCGATTTCTACAAGCTCCTCATGTGCCAGTCGGTGTTCCGCAACCGGCCCGACACGCAGGTGACATTCTCGCTCATCAACCGCACCAAATCCATCCGCCTCGCCGACATGATCGACGAGGGCGAGCTGCGCGAACAGCTCGATCACGTGCGGTCACTGTCGCTGGCGCGCGGCGAAAGCACCTGGCTGCGCGGCAACACCTTCTACGGCAAGCGCCAGATGTTCCGCCCCGATTTCATGGAATGGTTCGAGAAGCTGCGCCTGCCGCCCTACCACCTGGAAAAGCGCGACGGGCAGTACGAGCTGACATTCGAGGGCAAGTGGCCCGAGGTGATGCTGTGGGAAATCCCCGCGCTCGCCATCCTGATGGAGCTGCGCGGCCGCGCGGTGCTGAACCGGATGGGGCGGTTCGAGCTGGAAGTGCTCTATGCCCGCGCGATGACGAAGCTGTGGTCGAAGATCGAGCGGCTGCGCGAGGTGCCGGGCCTGCGGATCGCGGATTTCGGCACAAGGCGGCGGCATTCCTTCCTGTGGCAGGATTGGTGCGTGCAGGCGATGATCGAGGGGCTGGGCGAGGCATTCACCGGCACGTCGAACTGCCTGATCGCCATGCGCCGCGATATCGAGGCGATCGGCACCAACGCCCACGAATTGCCGATGGTCCGCGCCGCCCTGGCCGACGGCGACGCCGCGCTGGCCCGCGCGCCCTACGAGGTGCTGGCCGACTGGCATGAAGAGCATTCAGGCAATTTGCGCATCATCCTGCCCGACACCTACGGCACCAAGGGCTTCCTTGAGAATGCGCCCGACTGGCTGGCGGGGTGGACGGGCATCCGCATCGACAGCGGCGATCCGGCCGAGGGGGCCGAGACGGCCATCGCCTGGTGGGAAAAGCGCGGCGAGGATCCGCGCGACAAGCTGGTGATCTTCTCCGACGGGCTGGACGTGGAGAAGATCGTGGAGCTGCACCGCCGGTTTTCCGGCCGGGTTCGCACGTCGTTCGGCTGGGGCACGCTGCTCACCAACGACTTCCGCGGCCTGGTGGCGGACGACGCGCTGGCGCCGTTCTCGCTGGTCTGCAAGGCGGTCTCGGCCGATGGCCGGCCGACGGTGAAGCTGTCGGACAACCCCGAGAAGGCGATGGGCCCGGCGGACGAGATCGCCCGCTACAAGCGCGTGTTCGGGGTGGGGGAGCAGGAGCGGGTGGAGGTGGTGGTTTGAGAGGTGCTATCATGAATGGAAACGGGGAGCGGTACTTCGCTGCATATCCAAGCGCGCCCGAGATGATTTCTGGGTCGATTGAAGCGGCCGAGAAGGTGAATTCTTCAAGTGTACAGTTCAACACTTGGCGCAGCACGTTTGGTCCCGGGAGAATAATAGATCAAAGCGTACTGCCGTACATTGAGAATAGCCTCGGTCTAATATGCGATGTAACTTACCCGAACAATAACGTTTATTTCGAGATCGGCTATGCGCTAGGTCTCGGGAAGCCAATAGTTCCAATTGTAAATACATCGTGTCGGGACGCAGGTGGATACCTAAGGCGTCTCGGCCTGATGGATAATGTTGGCCAGATTAGATACGAGAACCACGAAGACCTCATCTATAAGTTGGATGAATTCAACCCCGCGCCACTTATCGCAATTGGAAACCCGCCTATCTCATCGCAGCCGCTCTTGGTGCTTGATTCCTTGCGTAGGAACGAGGTCAGCACCCACCTAATCTCCGCCGTTAAAAATAAGGTTAAGTTGTACAGATCAGTGGATCCTCAAGAAGAGTACAGGTTATCGGTGCGCACAGCTTGGGATCTTGTGTCGGAAAGCGCAGCGATAGTAGTAACGCTTTTTGGGGACAACCGGGAAGACTACCTTTTGCACAATATTCGAGCTTCGTTTCTTGCTGGCATTGCGATTGCCAAAGGCATCGAAGTGCGAATTCTTACGGACCCAGACGTAATGCCTCCGCTAGACTTTATAGATATTTGTAGGACCGTGAAGTCGGAGGCGCACATTGACGACGTAATTGACGACTTGGTTCAATATGTTGTCGGTGCCCGGCGTAAAAGGCCCCGTAGTGTCGCCAACCTCAGCGGTCTCGCCGAGATATCTTTTGGGGCGTCGGCCGCAGAGAACGAGATGAGAGACCTTTCAGAGTATTTTGTCGAAACCCATGAGTATCAAAGCGCGCTCGCTGGTCGTGGTCGGATCGTAGTCGGCAGAAAAGGTGCAGGAAAAACAGCGATATTCTGGAGAGTGCGTGATGTTGCTAGAGCGAAGCACCGAAATGAAGTTGTCGTAGACCTCAAGCCAGATGGCTACCAGTTGCGGAAATTTAAGGCTGACTTCGTAGAAATGCTCCAAGGGGGCACTAAGGACCACACCCTCACCGCGTTTTGGGAGTATCTTATACTGGGTGAGATAATTAGGAAGATATTCGATGACGACCATAAACGCTTCTACGGCCGAGACGCCAATGTAACTCGAAAACTGGACAGGTTGGCCAGCACTAGGGACAGGGTCTTCGAGGGGCGTGAGGGGGATTTTTCGGAAAGAATGCGAGCACTAATGTCGCACATTAAGAAGAGGTACAGCGATAGCTTTGCAGCCGAAACTAGCGCATATCTGTCGAACGATGCGGTTACGGAAATCATTCATGCTACTGGCATCGGTGACCTTAATAGAGCCGTAGTTGATTATATCGATAATAAGGAACGAGTTCTGGTACTGCTTGACAACGTAGACAAGGGATGGGGTGCGCAAGGTGTTGATGAGGACGACGTACTGATAGTTACTTGCCTTATTGACGCGCTCAGGAAGATCGAGCGCGCATTTGACAGGTCTGCGCGGAAACTTGATTGGCTCCTATTCCTCCGCTCTGATGTTTATGAGAACTTGGTCGAAAACCAAAATGATCGGGGCAAGGATGGTGTGATACGGGTCGATTGGGATAAGCCCGCGGCCTTGGAGCAAGTAATCACTTCGCGCCTAGAATGCATGGAGGCGTCGCGCTTCCCAAGCGGAACCAGTTGGGACGAGATTTGTGTGCCCACCATTTCTGGAGAAAGTAGTCTTAGCTGGCTTGTAGCGCGATGTCTAATGCGCCCTCGGTACCTAATACAGCTATGCGATGCTTGTATCAGCCAAGCCGCTGCTTCTGGGCTGGACAGGATAGATGAAAGCTCATTGATTCGAGGCTATGAGAATTTCAGCCATGACCTACTTGGGCATACGGCGTTCGAGATACGAGATATTAACCCTAATGCTGAGGACCTGGTCTATTGCCTTATCGGAATGCGATATAGGTCCAGCATTTCGGAAATCAGGTGCGCTATTAGTAGTCAAATGCCCAGCATTGATGCGGATGAAGCAATTCGCCTACTCTTCTGGTTTGGTGTTTTGGGCATCGAAGCTCCTGGAGGAGAGGAGAAATATATCTACAACTTCCGATACGACATGAAGCTCTTGATGCAGACGCTCAGAGCGGTAGGTGAAGAAAGCGCAACGATTTTCGTAAATGTTGCGTTCCGCAAAGGACTGCAATGCGTTGATCTTATTTAGATCCTGATCACATACTCCTTCACCACCCGCTCGATCACCTCCCACGTCCCCTCGAACCCCGGCCGCAGCACGAAGCTGTCGCCCGGGCCGGCCTCCAGCACGCTCCCGTCGTCGCCCGTCACCACGCAGCGCCCCTCCAGGATGCGGCAATATTCCCATTCCTCGTAGGAAATGCGCCACTTGCCCGGCGTGCAGGCCCAGATGCCGGCGTAGAGGCCGCCCGCCTCTTCCAGGTTCCAGGTGGTGAAGACGGGATCGCCCGAGAGCACCCTGGCCGGGTCGGGGCGGGAGGTCTCGGGCGTCACGCCTTCGGTCTGCAGTCTGAAGATCATGTCCGTCACGCGGGGCTCTCCCTTGCTGCCCGGCGCGGGGCCAGGGTCAATCGGCGGTCAATCGGCGGGCGCTTCCGTGCCCGCGGGCTGTTCGGGCGGCGGATCGTCGGCGTCGCCGCTGAGGATCATGAACCCCACCAGCAGGGCAAAGCCGAGCGGGATCATCGCGTAGAGCAGCGAGCGGGGCATGCCGCGGCTGGGTTTGGGATCGGCGTGGTGATCGGGATCGGGCATCGGAGGCTCCTTCATGCTTCGCCCTGTCAACACCGCGCCCCCCGCCGCCGTTCCGGAACGCGCCTGCGCTCAGCGCTCCCAGCCGCGTTTCTCCTTCACCTCGGCGCGGCGTTTCTTGGCCGCGAGCCTGCGGCGTTTCTGGCCGGCGGGCACGCCTGTCTTCACGCGCTTCTTCGGCGCCACCAGCGCGCGGCGGATCAGCTCGGCCAGCCGTTCGCGCGCCGCCTCGCGGTTGCGGGCCTGGCTACGCTCTTCCGCGACCTGGATGATTACGGCGCCCTCCTTCGTCCACCGCCGGCCGGCGAGGCGGCGCAGGCGGCGCTTCACCGGCTCGGGCAGCGAGGGGGAGCGCTCGGCCTCGAACCGCAGCTCGACGGCGGAATTCACCTTGTTCACGTTCTGCCCGCCCGGCCCCGAGGCGCGGACGAATTGTTCGGTGATTTCCCAATCCTCGATGGCGGTGCGGTCGTCGATCTGCAGGGGCATGGCGGTGTTGCGTTTCGGGCGGTCAGCGAAAAGGGCCGCCGGATGCCGGCAGCCCTTCGAGTTCTATGGAAGCGGGCCAGTTAGGAAAATAGCCCAATCAGGGATGTTCTGCCCTCGGGTCTGCCCTCAGGCCACGGCCCCCCTGACTGTTCTGACACCTCTTTCCAACATCACTCTAGACACTGGACCACCTCCTTTCGATACGTTGCCGATACGAAAAGTCTGGCACGGTCGGGCGATTTGTCAAAGCCTTTCCTACCGGTGGTGGTTCACGCTTGGCGAAGTGCCTTCTATTGAGGCACACCGCGCGCGGAGAGGCGGGTCACGATCAGGCGGAAGGGGATGAGGGCGGCCAGCGCGATGGCGAGTTTCACGCCCCAATCGGCCAGCGCCAGCGTGATCCAGAGCGGCGCCTCGGGGCCGGCCAGAAGCAGCGGCGCGGGGTCTTGCGCCCAGGCGATCTGGGCGTCGGCCGCGGGGCCGAAGCTGAGGAAGCCGGCAAAGGCGATGGTGAAGAACAAGGCCGTGTCGAGGGCCGAGCCCAGCACGGAAGAGACCAGCGGCGCGCGCCACCAGCGCCCGGCGCGCAACCGGTCGAAGATCGCCACGTCGGCCAGCTGCGCCAGCAGGAAGGCCACGCCCGAGCCGACGGCGACGCGCAAAGCCACGGCGGCGTATTCATAGCCGTCGCCCTGCAGCATGATCTGCGTGCCGATCAGCGAGCAGACGATCCCGGTGGCGAAGCCCGCCAGGATCACGCGGCGCGCCGGGCCGGGGCCATAGAGCCGGTTGGTCACATCGGTGACGAGGAAGGCGAGCGGATAGGTGAACGCCCCCCATGTGAGCAGCCCGTCGAGGATCAGGAACTGCACGAGGATGTTGGAGGCCACGACGATGGCGGCCATGGCGAGGATGCCGGGAAGGATACGCATGTGTCTGGTCCGTTTTGGCAAGGTGGCGGAGACTTGGCCCGAAGGCGCCCCGCCTCTACCGCCCGCACCCGCGCTGTGCAAGCGCTATTGCGGCAGCGCGTATTCCACGAATTCCGTCACCTGGAAGGCGCGGAAGTTGTTGTCCGAGATCATCGTGAGCCGGATTCGCCCCTGCCCGTCGCGCCAGACGGCGAGGCCTTCGAGGTTGTCGTGCCGGCCGAGGCGCGTCTGCAGCACGGTCTCGCCGCCCTCGATCGTGTCGCCCGCGATGCGGAAGCGGCGGATGCGGGTCTCGAAGGCGAAGAGCACGAAGTTCCGCTCCAGCAGGTAGAGCATCCCGTCGGGGCCGAAATCCGCGCCCACGGGCAGGAAATCGCCCTCGCGCGGGATGGTGAAGGGCTGATCCCAGCGGCCGTCGAGAAAGCGGTAGACGGGGAAGGGCCGATCCGCCGCGCCCGAGCGTTCGGGCAGGGTGTAGAGCGTGCCGGCCTCGTCGACCGCCAGCGCCTCGAGCGAGGAATTGCGCTGCATAGCGCCGAAATCGGGATGCCGCGGCAGCGAGAAGCCCTGGGCCGAGACATCCTCGTAGCGCCAGACGCGCGCCTGTTCGGCGCCCTCGAACGAGATGTAGATGCCGTCATCCGCTACCGCGATGCCCTCGGAATCGCCGTAGCCGCGTGGCATCTGCTCGGTCAGGGCGCCCTTGAGCTTGCGGATGGTGAACTGGCTGACCCCGGTGATCCGGCCTTCTGTGCGATCCAGCCGTGCGGTGGCGATGCGGCCGCGATCGCTGACGATGATGGCGCCCGAACCGTCGGCGGTGAGGTCGATCCCCGAGAAGCCGCCGAACAGGGGGTCGGGTTCCTTCCAGGTATGGCTGCCGACGAACTGCGCCTGCGCCGCCGCCGATGCCGCCCCGCAAGCCCAGATGATCGTGCCGAGGATTACTTTGAGGCGAGAACGGCGCTGCATTGCTGCGGCAGATCGGCGAGCGTGAGCTCGCGGCGCGGCTTGGGCGCGGGGGCGTTCGGGTCGCGCGGGCGGGGCGGCGGCGGGTTGAGGATGTCGTTCACCCATTGCTGCGCGTCGGCACAGCCGTCGCCGGCCGGCGGCGGGGCCTGATCCTCGCAATAGCGCGCCCCGGCGGGGCATTTCAGGCGCACGTGGAAATGGTAATGGTGGCCATACCACGGGCGGATCTTGCTCAGATAGCTGCGGTCGCCCTTCTCGTCATTGCACATCTGCACCTTGGCACCGGCAAAGACGAAGATCCGCGCCACGGCGGGATCCTTGGCCGCGGCCTTGAGGATCTCGTGATGCGCGCGGGTCCAGCTGGAATTCACATAGGCGCCCTTGGCCCGCTGCATCGAGATCGACGAGATGTTCTCGCGCTCCGCGACCGAGAGGTTCAGCCGCTTGGGTGGCAGCATCCAGATGTCGGCATCCAGCCCGGATTGGTGGCTGGCATGGCCGGTCAGCATCGGGCCGCCGCGGGGTTGCGACATGTCGCCGACATAGAGCCCGGCCCAGCCCGGCTGCTGCGCGGCCACGCGGCTCAGCCGCTGGACGAAGGCCACCGTTTCGGGCTGCGCCCAGTTGCGGTTGCGCGACAGGCGCATCGCCTGCCAGGTCGGCCCGGTCTCGGGCAGTTGCACCGCGCCGGCCTGGCAGCCGCGTGAGTAGAAGCCGATCGCCTGCGCGCCCTGGTCGGAGCTGTCGCGCATCGCGCCGAAGAGCTGCTTGGCGGGTTTTCCCGCATTCTGGCTGACGAAGGCGCGCGAGGGGGCGGCGATCTCGGCCGTGGTGCTGCGTGTGAGCGGCGAGCCGTCGATGTCTCGCCCGGCGCCGCCGCCGCAGGCAGCGACGAGAAGCCCGAGAATCAATGCGCGGGAGATGGGGACCATGAAGACTGCTCTCCTTCCGGTTTCACCCAGAGTAGCAAAATCAGCCCCAGAAGGAAGAGAACAATCAGCGGCGTGACGCCCAATTGCTGGCTGCCGGTGAGCGCCGTCATCACGCCGATGGACAGCGTGCCGAGGAAGCCCGTCGCCTTGCCCGCCAGCGCGTAGAGGCCGAAGCCCTCGGTCATCCGCTCGGGATCGCCCTGGCGCACCATCATCGTGCGGCTCGCCGATTGCAGCGCGCCGCCGGCCGCGCCGATGGCCACGCCGATGCCCATGAAGATCGTGTCGGGCAGGGTGGAGCCGGGCGCCACAGGCGTGCCGAACACCGCCTCGCGCGAGGTGAACATCGCCACCATGACCGTCGCGATCAGCACCAGCACGCAGGTCACGATCACCGGCATCGGCCCGAAGCGCCTGTCGGCCCGGCCGCCGATCCAGGCGAAGAGGGCGCCCGAGATGATCGAGACGATGCCGAAGATCCCCGTCTGCGTGACCGACCAGTCGAGCACCCCGGCAGCGAAGATCGCCCCCAGCGCATAGGTGCCGTTCAGCCCGTCGCGGTAGAAGAGCGAGGCGCCGAGAAAGGCGAAGCGCGAGCGGTGGCGCGGCAATTCGCGCAAGGTGCGGCCCAGATCGCGCAAGGCGGTGGAGATCTCGCCCGCCGTGGCCCGCGCCGCGCGGCGGCGCTTCTCGCGCACCCACAGGAAGAACGGGATCATGAAGACGGCGTACCAGATGGCCGCGAACGGCCCCACGGCGCGGGTGCCCTCGCGCGCCTCGGCGTCGAGGCCCAGGATCGGGTCGATCCCGATCAGCGTCTTGCCGGTATCGGGGTCCTCGCCCAGCAGCGTCAGCATCAGCACCAGCGCGACCAGCCCGCCGACATAGCCGAAGGCCCAGCCGCTGCCGCTGATGCGCCCGATCTCCTCGCGGGGGCCCAGATCGGGCAGCATGGCGTTGGTGAAGATCGTCGCGAACTCCATCCCGATCAGGCCGATGCCGAAGAAGATCATGATGGTGACGATGTCATAGTCGCCCGGCGCCGAGGCGAACCACAGCCCCGCCGCGCCGACGACATACATGGCGGAAAAGACGCGGATCCAGAACATCCGGTTGCCGCCGGTATCGGCGATGGCGCCGAGGATCGGCGCGAGGATGGCGATGACGACGCCGGCCAAGCCCACGCCCAGGCCCCAGATCGCCTGGCCCCGCGCGCCGTCGGCGACCAGCCATTGCACGTATGGCCCGAAGATGAAGGTCAGCAGCAGCGTGTTGTAGGGCTGGCTCGCCCAGTCGAAGAAATACCAGCCCCAGATGCGTTTGCGCGCCGTCACCTCAGCCATGCCTGCCCCCTCCCGCAGCCGTCGCGGCGAGTTGAACAGCCCGGCGGGGCGGCGCGCAACGTTTACTTGGGGCCGTCCTGCATCGGCGGCCAGGGGCGTAGCGCCTCGGCCTCACTCCAGGCTTCGATCCAGTCGGGAAGGGGCGGGCTTTGCACGCCGTCGAATTCCTCGGCCACCCGCGCGGGCGGCATCATCGAGCGGCCATTGAGCATGGCGACGCGATAGACGGCATGGCTGGCACATTCGCCATCGCGCTTCCACAGCGACTGCTCGATATAGAAGAAGCGCCCGTCCCAGCCCAACAGGCGCGACCGGCCTTCCAGCCGCTCGAAGACCGTCACGCGGCGGCGATAGCGCACCACGACGCCGGCCATGGTGGGCCGCCAGCCGGTGCGGCGCAGCAGCCCGATCATGCCCATCCGCACGAAGAGCGGCAGGCGCGCCGTATCCATCAGCGTGAGCGTGCGGCCGTTGTTCAGCTCCCACGCGAAATCCAGATCCCACGGCCAGCAGACATGCCGGCTGACATGGGTGCCGAACAGGCCGATCCGCGGCCGGAAGGCCGCGTGGATCATCTGGTAGGTGAGGCGCACGAACGGATACATGGCCGCAGGGATACGCGCCGCGCCCCGCCCGGCAAGGGCTACGTCACGTCGCGCCATGCTTGCGCGCGCGGGGCGTGGCGCCTAGATACGGGCGAACCTGACGGCACGAAGGCGCGCATATGCAATCGCTCTACATGATCCTGAACCTTCTGATCGACGTGGTGAAGTTCTTCATCATCGTCCACGTCATCATGTCGTGGCTGATCAACTTCCAGGTGCTCAACATGCGCCAGCAATTCGTCGCCCAGATCTGGTTCGGCATCAACCGCCTGCTCGAGCCGGTCTATGCCCCGATCCGCCGCATCCTGCCGCCGATGTCGGGGCTCGATCTCGCGCCGCTGGTGGCGCTGCTGGCGATCTTCGCGGTGGAGATCATCCTGGCCAACAACGCGGCGCTTTTCTACTGAGCCGCCACTCCTGAGCCTCGGGGCTTGTTCACGTTTCGTTAGTATGGGATGACCATCCTAACAAGAGCAACGCGAACAAACCGACAGGCCCATGCACGCGGAACAGGCGCTCCCGCTTCTGCGCGACATTTTCGGATTCGATGGCTTCCGCCCCGGCCAGGCCGAGATCGTCTCGGCCGTGGCCTCGGGGCGCGACGTGCTGGCGATTATGCCCACGGGCGGCGGCAAATCCCTGTGCTACCAGCTGCCGGCGCTGATGCGCGAGGGGGTGACGCTGGTGATCTCACCGCTGATCGCCCTGATGCGCGACCAGGTGCGCGCGCTGAACGAGGCGGGCGTGGCGGCGGCGGCGCTGAACTCAGGCAACAGCGAAGAAGAGAGCGCGGCGGTGTTCGCCGGCCTCGAGGACGGCTCGCTCAAGCTGCTCTACATGGCGCCGGAACGGCTGGCCTCGGGCTCTGCCGTGCAGATGCTGCGCCGTGCGGGCGTGTCGCTCATCGCGGTGGACGAGGCGCATTGCGTCTCGCAATGGGGCCACGATTTCCGCCCCGATTACCTGCGGATCGGCGCGCTGCGCCAGGCGCTCGACGTGCCGCTCGCCGCCTTCACCGCCACCGCGGATGAGGAAACCCGCGCCGAGATCGCCGCGCGGCTGTTCGGCGGCGCCCGGCCCGAGACGTTCCTGCACGGTTTCGACCGGCCCAATATCCGCCTCGCCTTCGCGCCCAAAAACGGGCCGCGCCAGCAGATCCTCGCCTTCGCCGTGGCGCGGCGGGGGCAATCGGGCATCGTCTATTGCGGCACCCGCGCCAAGACCGAGACGCTCGCCGCCGCGCTCGAGGCCGAGGGCCTGCCCGCCGTCGCCTATCATGCCGGGCTCGAGCCGGATCGACGCCGCGCGGTCGAGACGCGGTTCCAGCAGGAAGACGGGCTGATCGTGGTGGCCACGGTCGCCTTTGGCATGGGGATCGACAAGCCCGATATCCGCTGGGTCGCCCATGCCGACCTGCCCAAGACGGTGGAATCCTACTACCAGGAAATCGGCCGCGCCGGGCGCGACGGCGATCCGGCCGAGACGCTCACGCTCTACGGCGCCGACGATATCCGCTTCCGCCGCCAGCAGATCGACGAAAGCACCGCCCCGCCCGAGCGTCGCGCCGCCGATCACGCGCGGCTGAACGCGCTGCTGGGGCTGGCCGAGGCGCAGACCTGCCGGCGCGCCGCGCTGCTGGCCTATTTCGGCGAGGCCGAGGCGCCGGCTTGCGGGAATTGCGATCTCTGCGCCTCTCCGCCCGCGCTGTTCGACGGCACCGAGGCGGTGCGCAAGGCGCTGTCGGCGATCCTGCGCACGGGCGAGAGCTTTGGCGCGGGGCACCTGATCGACATCCTCACCGGCGCGATGACCGACAAGATCCGCCAGCGCGGGCACGACCGCCTGCCGACCTTCGGCGTCGGCGCCGATCTCGACCGGCGCGACTGGCAGGCGGTGTTCCGGCAGATGATGGGGCTCGATCTGGTGCGTCCCGATCCGGCGCGCCACGGCGCCCTGCGGATGACCGAACCGGCCCGCCCGGTGCTGCGCGGCGAGGCCGAGGTGACCCTGCGGCGCGACACGATGGTGCGCCCTGCCCGCGCCCGGCCCGAGCCGCGCGCCCTGGTCGACGAGGAAGACGCGCCGATGCTCGCCGCGCTGAAGGCCAAGCGGCGGGAACTGGCCGAGGCGGCGCGCGCGCCGGCCTACGTGATCTTCCCCGACCGCACGCTCATCGCCATGGTCGAGGCGCGGCCCGAGACGCTCGACGACATGGCGCGCATCCCCGGCGTCGGCGCCAAGAAGCTGGAGCGCTACGGCGCGATTTTCCTCGAGATCCTCACCGGCGGCGCCGCCACGCCGATGCATCCGCGCCGCCGCGCGCTGGCGGGCGAGGAGGGGGGCGATCTGTTCGACGCGCTCGCCGCCGCGCAGAACGACCTGGCGCGCGGGCCCTGCGGCACGCTCAAGCCGCTGTCATGCTCCACCGCGCATCTCGCGCGGATCGCCACGCAGCGGCCCGGCAATCTCGAGGCGCTGGCCCGCATCCTCGGCGAGGCGCGCGCCGAACGCTTCGGCCCGGCCTTCCTGGACGTTCTGCACCAGGCGGCCTGAGCGCCCGATGCCGGGCGTCACCGGCCCGCGCCGCCGCGCGGCTGATTGCTGCCGGGGGTGCGGAATTCCAGCGTGTCGGGGCCGAGGTCGAAGACCGGGCGGCTGGCGCCCTTCGGCGTGACGCTCGTGGTCTGGACAGGGGCCGGGGGCATGATGGCCAGCGGCGCGTGCCTGGGGGCGGGCGGCGTGGCCACGCGTTGCGCATCCGGCGCGGGATCGGGGCGGGGCGGTGTGGGTGCCGCGGGTGCAGTCTCCGCCGTGGTCTCGCCCTCGCCCTCCGCCTCCGGCTCCAGCGGACGGCACGATTCGGGCCGTGCGGCTTCGAGGTGGCGCCGCAGCTCGGCCTTGCGCAGCGGCTTGGTCATGTATTCGTCCAGCCCCGCGGCGCGGATCTCGGCCTCGTCGCCGGCGAGCGCATGGGCCGTCATCGCCACGATCGGCACGCGGGCGCCCGGCTTCCCGGCGGCGCGGATGTGGCGGGTGGCTTCCTTGCCGTCCATCTCGGGCATCGAGATATCCATGAAGATCAGATCGTGCGCGATCTCGCCGTAGAGCCGCACCGCCTCGGCACCGTTTTCGGCGAAGGTCAGGTCGATCTCGAGCCCCTTGAGCATGTTCGACAGGACAAGCCGGTTGGTGCGGTTGTCTTCCGCCGCCAGCACCCGCATCCGGCGCGGCGGGCGCGCGGCGGGGGGCGCGTCGGCCAGCACCAGGGGATCCGCCGGGCCGGGGGTGGAAGGTGCGACGGCGGCATCGGGCCGGCCAGGGGCACCTGCCTCGCGCGCCGGCGCGTCGCTGCGCGCGGCATGGCGGGCCAGCCCCCGGGCCAGCGAGGCGGCATTCAGCGGCTTGCGGATGAAGACGCCGCGCTCGCGGCCCAGCATCCGCCCCGTCACCGCGCCCTCGGTCAGCAGCAGCACCGGCGCGCCCGGCTGCGCGGCCTGCAGCCGCCGCAGGAACGGATCGAGCGCCGCCTCGCCCAGCGCGGTATCCAGCAGCCAGAGCCGCGGCTTGCGGGGCAGGGTATGGGGCAGCTCGGCCATCCATTCCGCCGTCAGCCCCGCCTCCTGCAACACCGCCATCGCGCCGGGATCGGGCGGGCCGGCCAGCACCGCCGAGGTGGCGGGCAGCGGCACGGGCGCCGGCGCGGGCGCCGCGCCCAGCGTCACGCGGAAGCCGAAGCAGGTGCCCTTGCCGGGCGTGCTTTCCACCCAGATCTCGCCATCCATGAGCGAGACGAGCTGTTTCGTGATCGCCAGCCCCAGCCCGGTGCCATCGAAGGCGCGATTGCGCTCGCCCTCGATCTGCGTGAACTCGCCGAAGACATGGTCGATCTTGCCCGGCTCGATCCCGATGCCGGTATCCTCCACCGTGACATGCAGCACGAAACGCCCGTCTTCGCGCGGCACCGAGGTGACCCCGATCCGCACGTGGCCCTCATGGGTGAACTTCACCGCGTTGCCCACCAGGTTGAGCATCACCTGCCGCATCCGCCCGGCATCGCCGGTGAAGGCGGCGGGCGTGAAGGCATCGTAGTCGAGCAGCAGGTCCAGCCCCTTTTCCTGCGCCGCGGGCTGCAGCAGGATCACCACCTGCTGCATCAGATCGTCGAGCTCGAACGGCGCCTCGCGCAGATCCAGCTTGCCGGCCTCGATCTTGGAGAAATCCAGCACGTCGCTGATCAGCGCCAGCAGGGCGGCGCCCGAGGTGCGGATCGTCTCGACGAAGAGGCGCTGCTCGGCGTTCAGCCCGGTTTCGGCCAAGAGGTCGGCCATGCCGACAACGCCGTTCATCGGGGTGCGGATCTCGTGGCTCATGTTGGCAAGGAAGGCGCTCTTGGCGCGGCTCGCGGCCTCGGCGCGGCGCCGCGCCTCGCGCAATTCCCGCTCGTAGCGGACAAGGTCGGAGATATCGATCCCGAGCGAGACCATGTCGCCATCGCGTGAGCGGCGGTCGATCACGCGGATATGCCGGTCATCCCACAGCCGCAGGGTCAGCGGCGGCGGATCGGGTGCGCGCCAGCGGGCCAGCGCGGCGCGGATCCAGGCGTCGCGCGACAGGGCGCCGGTATCGACGATGCCTTCCTCGGCCAGCAGCACCAGGATGTCGCGATAGGCGGCGCCGGTGGTCACGGCGGTGAGCCCGTCGAAGACCGACATCCAGGCCCGGTTGGCCGCGATCAGCCGGTGATCGGCCCCGAAGACGGCAAAGCCATCCTCGATCGTCTCGACCGAATCCCACAGGCGGCGCTGGGCGATCTCCATCTCGGCGCGGGCGCGTTCGGTGACGCCGCGCAGGGTTTCGGTCTGTTCGCGGGTGACGATGATCTCGTCGCTCAGGGTGCGGGCATGGCGCGAGAGCCGGCGATTGGCCTCGTGCAGCTCGGCCTGCTTCATCTCGAGCAGACGCTCGGCGGCCAGCCGCGCCCGGCGTTCACGCGCCAGCGCATCTTCTACCTTCGCACCCGGTTCCATTCTCTTGCCCGCCCTTTCCGGCCCTGGAAAAGCGCTGCCCCCCGGCAAACCGCCGCCCTTGTGCGACTCTGACGGCCCAAGGTGAAGGGGGACTTAACGGCATGCGCGGAGAGTTGCGCGAATCCGGGGCCGGTGCGACCATGCCACGCGTTTGACGAGGAGATTTTCATGCGTCCGTTCCGCCTTGCCGCCGCCCTGCTCGCTTTCGCCCTTCTGCCGCAGGCGGGGCTCGCGCAGGAAAGCCCGGTGCCCGAGCGGCGACTCGTCTACGCGAACGATGTGGATTATTACGGCGCGGATCTCACCGCGCTGTTCGATACCACGCTCGAAGCCTGCCAGGCCGTGTGCCTCACCGACGCGCAATGCACGGCCTTCACCTTCAACAGCCGGTCCAACAGCTGCTTCCCGAAATCCGGCGTGTCCGAGACGCAGGCCTATGACGGCGCGGTTTCCGCGCGGGTGCTGGTGAACGATGCGGCCATCGTCGCCGCCGCGCCTGCCCGCGCGGCCGAGCTGGATTTCCTGCGCGCCGAAGACCGCCGCGCCGCGCGCGAACAGGCGCGCGATCTTGCCGCCGACCATGTCACCGATGAGTGGACATACGACGATTACGCCCGCGCCATCGACGAGGCGCGCCAGGGCGGCCGCGTGATGGATGCGCGCTGGTTCGCCGCCGCGATGGCGGTGCTGTCAGACCGATCCGATGCCTGGACGGAATATGCCCGCCTTTCGCTGGCGCTCCGGTCCGACAATTACGGCACCCAGCGCAGCTATCGCGAGGCGGCTTTGGCCGCGGCGATCAACGGCTACCTGCGCGGCCCCGATCCCGCCGCGCGCGCCAATGCCGCGGTGCAGATCGCCCGCGCGCTCGAGGCGCTGGAGCGCGGGCGCGACATGATCCCCGCGCTGCGCCGCGCCGTGGCCGAACAGCCGCGCGACGAGATACGGGCCGCGCTCGACGACGCGCTCGGCAAATACGGCTTCCGCATTGTCGAACACCAGGTCGACAGCGATGCCGCCGCGCCGCGGCTCTGCGCCGTCTTCTCCGACGATCTGGCCGCCGCGGGCGTGGATTACGACAGCTTCATCCAGGCCGAGACACCGGGCCTCACCGCCGAAGCCGATGGCCGCCAGCTCTGCCTCACCGGCATCGAGCATGGCCAGCGCTACAGCGTGACCTTCCGCGCCGGGCTGCCTGCCGCCTCGGGCGAGGCGACGGTAAAGCCGGTGACGATCACGCAATACGTGCGCGACCGGGCGCCGCAGGTCAGCTTTCCGGGCCGCGCCTACATCCTGCCCGCGGGCGGCGAGGTGGCGCTGCCGGTGAGCTCGGTCAATGTCAGCGAGGTGGAGCTCACGCTCTCGCGCGTTTCCGACCGGGCGCTGGTGCGCGCGTTGCAGGATGATTTCTTCGGCGCGCGGATGGGCGCCTGGCGGGCCGACCAGTTCGATGCCGAGATGGCCGAAGAGGTGTGGCGCGGCACCGGGCGGCTGGAAAACACGCTCAACCGCGACATGACCACGCGCCTGCCGCTGGGCGAGGCGATGGAGGGGCTGGCGCCGGGCATCTACGTGCTGCGCGCCGCGATCCCCGGCGTGAACCGCTACGACGAAAGCACGGCGACACAATGGTTCGTCACCTCCGACCTGGGCCTCGCCACGATGAGCGGCGCCGACGGGCTGCATGCCTTCGTGCGCTCGCTCGCCAGCGCCGACCCGCTGGAAGGCGTGCAGGTGACGCTCGTTTCCCAGGGCAACGCGGTGCTGGGCGAGGCGGTGACCGACGCGCAGGGCTATGCGCATTTCCCCGCCGGGCTGACGCGCGGCGAAGGCGGCGCGGCGCCGGCGCTGGTGACGCTGCGCATGGGCGAGGATTTCAGCTTCCTGCCGCTGACCGACCCGGAATTCGACCTCTCGGATCGCGGCGTCGAGGGGCGCGAGCCGGCCGGACCGGTCGACGTGTTCCTCGCCACCGACCGGGGCGCCTATCGCGCGGGCGATACCGTGCATGTCACCGCGCTGGCACGCGATCCGCTGGTGCAGGCGATCCCGACGCTGCCGCTGACCGTGGTGCTGACGCGGCCCGACGGGGTGGAATACAGCCGCCAGATCTCCACCCGCGGGATCGAGGGCGGCTTCGTCTTCGCCCTGCCCATCGACGCGAGCGCCCCGCGCGGCACCTGGCGCCTGGCCGCGCTTGTCGATCCGCAGGCACCGCCGCTGGCCGCGCAATCGCTGCTCGTGGAGGATTTCCTGCCCGAGCGGCTGGATTTCGAGATCGCGGCGCCGGAAGGCCCGCTGAACCTGAATGCGCCCGTGCCCCTGACCGTCGAGACGCGCTACCTCTTCGGCGCGCCGGGGGCCGACCTGGCGGTCGACGGCTCTGTCACCCTGCGCGCGGCCGAGGCGCTGCCCGACTGGCCAGGCTACCGCTTCGGCCGGGCCGACGAACGTTTCGAGACGCAATACGGCCAGATCGGCGACGGCGCGCGCACCGACGAGGCCGGCCGCGCGGAATTCTCGGTCGACCTGCCCGCGCCCGATGCCGGCACCGCGCGGCCGATGGAGGCCACGTTCCGCCTGCAGGTCGCCGAAGGCTCGGGCCGCCCGGTCGAGCGGCGCGAGACACGGATCGTCCTGCCCGGCGCGCCGGTGATAGGCATCCGCCCGGCCAGCGAAGGCCCGCTCGACGAAGGCGCCGAGGCGGCCTTCTCGGTGATCGGGCTCGGCGCCGACGGCACGCCCCGCGCGATGGATCTCGCGTGGGAGCTCAACCGCGTGGAGACGCGGTACCAATGGTACCGCCTCGACGGCGACTGGAACTGGGAGCCGGTGACGACGCGTGAACGCATCGCCTCGGGCGCAGCAGCCTATGACGGCCAGACGCCCGCGCGGATCGTGGCGCCGGTGGAATGGGGGCATTACGAATTGCGCGTCAGCGGCGAGGGCGGGGCCGCGGCCTCGTTCGGCTTCGATGCCGGCTGGTACGCCGCCGAGGGCGCGACGGATACGCCCGACATGCTGGAGGTCTCACTCGACCGCGGCGCCTATGCGGCGGGCGACACGGCGCGCCTGCTGATCGATGCGCGCGCGGCGGGCAAGGCGACCGTCACCGTCATCTCCAACCGGCTGATCGACATGAAGGCGGTGGAGCTTGCCGAGGGCGAGAACGTCGTCACCCTGCCGGTGACCGGCGAATGGGGCGCGGGCGCCTATGTCACCGCGACGGCTCTGCGCCCGCTCGATGCCGGGCAGTCGCGGAACCCCTCGCGCGCGCTGGGGCTGGCCTATGCCGCCGTCGATCCCGGCCCGCGGCAACTGAGCGCGGCGTTCGATGTGCCGGCGGAAGCGATGCCCCGTGCGCCGCTGGACGTGGCGCTTCAGGTGGATGGCATCGCGCCGGGCGAAACGGCGCATGTCACCATCGCGGCGGTCGATCTGGGCATCCTCAACCTCACCGGCTTCAAGGCGCCCGATCCCTCGGGCTACTATTTCGGCCAGCGTCGGCTGGGCATGGGGCTGCGCGATGTCTATGGCCGGCTGATCGACGGGATGAACGGCGCGATGGGGCAGGTGCGCTCGGGCGGCGACGGGGCGGACGGGATGCGCCTGCAATCGCCGCCGCCGACCGAAGACCTGGTGACCTTCTTCAGCGGCCCGCTCGACGTGGGCGCCGACGGGCGGGTGACCACCACGCTCGACATCCCCGCCTTCAACGGCACGCTGCGGCTGATGGCGATCGCCTGGTCGCCCACCGGCGTGGGCGAGGCGCAGGCCGACGTGCTGATCCGCGATCCCGTGGTGCTGAGCGCCACCTTGCCGCGCTTCCTCGCGCCGGGCGACGAGGCGCGCCTGCTGCTCGAGATCACCCATGCCACCGGCCCCGCCGGGCGCGTGGGGCTCGACCTCGCCGCGACGGCGGGCGTGTCGCTGGGCACCGGCGCGCTGCCTTCGGGCTTCGAGATCGCGGCGGGCGCGACCGAACGCTTCGCGGTGCCCATCATCGCCGGCGATGCGGGGGACGAGACGGTGACGGTGCACCTCACCACGCCCGGCGGCGAGCGGCTGGAAAAGACGCTGCGCCTGCCGATCCGGCGCAACGACCCCGAGACCGCGCGCGTCAGCCGCCTGGTGCTGGAGCCCGGCGCAACCTTCACGCTCTCGCAGGATGCACTCGCGGGCTTCCTGCCCGGCACCGGCTCGGCCACGCTCTCGCTCGGCCCGCTGGCGCGCTTCGACGCGCCCGGCCTGCTGGCCGCGCTCGACCGCTATCCCTATGGCTGCACCGAGCAGGTCGCCTCGCAGGCGATGCCGCTGCTCTATCTCGACGAGGTGGCCCAGGCGATGGGCCTCGCCGCGCGCGACAGCCTCGCCGAGCGGATCGGCCAAGCCGTCACGCAGGTGCTCGCCAACCAGGACAGCAACGGCGCCTTCGGCCTGTGGCAGCCGGATGTGGGCGATTTGTGGCTCGATGCCTATGTCTCGGATTTCCTGTCGCGCGCCCGCGCAGCGGGGCATGCCGTGCCCGATCTCGCCTTTCGCAACGCGATCGACAACCTGCGCAACCAGGTGAACTACGCCGCCGATTTCGACAGCGGCGGCGAGGGGCTGGCCTATGCGCTCTACGTTCTGGCGCGCGAGGGCGCGGCGGCGATGGGCGATCTGCGCTACTATGCCGACGTGAAGCGCGAGGCCTTCACGACGCCGCTCGGCGCGGCACAGATCGGCGCGGCCCTGGCGGCCTACGGCGATCCGGCCCGCGCCGACGCGATGTTCACCCGCGCCGCCACCCTGCTCGCCGCCGCGTCCGCCGCGTCGGAGCCCGACAAGCCCGTCTGGCGCGACGATTACGGCACCCCCCTGCGCGATGCCGCCGCGGTGCTGACGCTGGCCGCCGAGGCCGGCTCTAACGCGGTGGACCGCGAGGCGCTGGCCTCCCGCGTCGCGCCCCAGGCCGGCGCGCGGGCGCTGTCCACGCAGGAACAGGTCTGGTCGCTGCTTGCCGCCCACGCGATGCTCGGCTCGGGCGAGGCCGCGCGCGGGATCGAGGTAGAGGGCGTGCCGGCCGAGGGCCCGCTGGTGCACATGCTGGAAAGCGGCATCGCCACGCCGCTGCGCTTCTCCAACACCTCGGGCGATCCGGTGCCGATGGTGCTCACCACGTTCGGCGTGCCCGAAGTGCCCGAACCCGCCGGCGGCAACGGCTACACGATCGAGCGGCGCTATTTCACCACCGAGGGCCAGCCCGCCGACCCGGCCGAGGTGGCGGCGGGCACAAGGCTCGTCGCGCTGCTGACGGTGCAGCCCTGGGCCGAGAGCGAGGCGCGCCTGATGGTCAGCGATCCGCTGCCCGCGGGGTTCGAGATCGATAATCCCTCGCTGCTGGGCTCGGGCGACATCTCGGCGCTCGACTGGCTGCAGATGACGGGCAATGTCCGCTCGGCCGAGTTCCGGTCAGACCGGTTCCTCGCCGCGATCGACCAGCGCGGGGATGAGCCGCTGCGCCTGGCCTATATCGTGCGGGCGATCACGCCGGGGGTGTTCCACCACCCGGCGGCTTCGGTCGAAGACATGTATCGCCCGCGCTTCCGCGCCCAGAGCGCGCCGGGCCAGGTGCGGATCACGCCGTGAGCGCGCGGCGCCGGGCGCTTGTGCTCGCCGCCGGGGCGCTGGCGGCGGCGTGGCTTGGCGCCGCGGCGCGCGACGGGCTGGATCGCTGGATCGCGACGACCGATCTGCCGCCCCTCGTCGCGCCTGTCTCGGCCGAGCTGCTGGCGCGCGACGGCACGCTTCTGCGCGCCTACCAGGTGGGCGATGGCCGCTGGCGGCTCGACAGCTCGCTCGCCGGCACCGATCCGCGCTACATCGCGGCACTGATCGCCTATGAAGACAAGCGCTTCTACCGGCACCACGGCGTTGATCCGCTGGCGCTGGCGCGCGCGGCGGGGCAGGCGCTGTGGCATGGGCAGGTGATTTCGGGTGGCTCGACGCTGACGATGCAGGTCGCCCGCCTGCTGGAAGACGGGCCGACCGGTTCGTGGGCGGGCAAGCTGCGCCAGGCCCGCGTGGCGCTGGCGCTGGAGCGGCGGCTCGACAAGCAGGCGATCCTCGGCCTCTATCTCGATCGTGCGCCGTTCGGCGGCAACCTCGAGGGCCTGCGCTCGGCCACCTTCGCCTGGTTCGGGAAGGAACCGGCGCGGCTGACGCCCGCCGAGATCGCGCTGCTCGTCGCGCTGCCGCAATCGCCCGCCGCGCGGAACCCGGCGCGCCACCCGCAAGCGGCGCGCGCGGCGCGGGCGCGGGTGCTGGCGCGGCTTGCCAATGCCGGCGCGATAACCGAAGAGGCCGCGCAGGCCGCCCTGCGCGATCCGCTGCCCGCCGCCCGGCGCGACTTCCCGGCGCGCGCGGCGCACCTGGCCGACCGCCTGCGCGCCGCCGATCCCGGCGCGATCCGTATCGCCACCACGATCAACGCCCCGCTTCAGGCCCGGCTCGAGACGCTCGCCGCCCGCGCCGCCGCCGCCCGGCCCGACCTTTCGGCCGCGATCCTCGTCGCCGATCACCGCAGCGGAGAGATCCTCGCCTCCGTCGGCTCGCCCGCCTATGCCGCGCCGCGCCAGGGCTATGTCGACATGACGCAGGCCCTCCGCTCGCCCGGCTCCACGCTCAAGCCGCTGATCTACGGCATCGCCTTCGACCTCGCGCTTGCCCATCCCGACACGCTGATCGACGACCGGCCGATGCGCTTCGACGGCTATGCGCCGCAGAATTTCGACGGCGGCTTCCGCGGCACGCTGCCCGTGCGCGAGGCGCTGGCCCTGTCGCTCAACGTGCCCGCCGTGGCGCTGACCGAGGCGATCGGTCCGGCGCGTCTGATGGCACGGCTGCGCCGCTCGGGCGCCGCGCCGGCGCTCGAGGGCGCGCCGGGTCTGGCCGTGGCGCTGGGCGGCATCGGGCTGAGCCTGCAGGATATGGTGCAGCTCTACGCCGCGCTCGGCAACGAGGGGCGGGCGGTGGCGCTCCATGCCGTGCCGGGCGAGAAGGCCGCCGGCCCGCGCCTGATCTCGCCCGAGGCCGCCTGGCAGGTAGGCCACGTGCTCTCCGGCATCGCGCCGCCGCCGGGCGCCGCGCGGGCGCGCATCGCCTACAAGACCGGCACCTCCTACGGCCACCGCGACGCGCTCGCCATCGGCTATGACGGGGCGCATGTGATCGGCGTCTGGCTCGGCCGGCCCGACGGCACGCCCGTGCCCGGCGCCTTCGGCGGAGAGCTCGCCGCACCGATCCTGTTCGAGGCTTTCTCGCGGCTGAAACCCCAGGTCGCGCCGCTGGGCCCGCCGCCGCCCGCCACGCTGCTCGGCCCGCACCTGCCCGAGCCGCTGCGCGCCTTCCGCCCGCGCGACGCGCTGTTCCGCGCCGCGCCCGACGCGCCGCAACTGGCCTTCCCGCCAGATGGCGCGGTGGTCGGCCGCGCCGACACGCTGGTGCTGAAGGTCGCCCGCGGCGCGCCGCCCTTCACCTGGCTGGTGAACGGCCGCCCGCTGGCGCCGGTGGAGGCGCGCGAAACCCTGCTGCCCTGGCCGGGGCAGGGCTTCGTCACGCTTTCAGTGATCGACGCGCAGGGCCGCGCGGCCCGCGCCTCGGTGCGGCTGGAATAGAGGCCCCCTCTCCGGGCCTCAGATCCGCTCGATGGCCAGCGCGATGCCCTGGCCGCCGCCGATGCACATCGTGATCAGCGCGCGGCTGCCGCCAATGCGCTCCAGCTCGTACATTGCCTTGACGGTGATGATCGCCCCGGTCGCGCCGACAGGATGGCCCAGCGCGATGGCGCCGCCATTTGGGTTCACCTTCGCCGGATCCAGCCCGAGCCCCTCGTTCACCGCGATGGCCTGGGCGGCGAAGGCCTCGTTGCTCTCGATCACGTCGAAATCGCCCACGCTCAGCCCCGTCCGCTCGAGCAGAGCCTTCACGGCCGGGATCGGCCCGATGCCCATCACCTCGGGCCGCACGCCGGCATGGCCATAGCCCAGCACGCGGAACTTCGGCGTCAGCCCCGCCGCCTCGGCCGCCTCGGCGCGGGCGAGCACTATGGCCGCCGCGCCATCGTTGATGCCGCTGGCATTGCCCGCCGTCACCGTGCCGTCCTTCTGGAAGGCCGGCCGCAGCCCCGCCAGCGCCTCGCCCGAGGTCTGCTTGGGGTGCTCGTCGGTGCGGAATTCCACCGTCTCGCGGCGCGAGGCGATCTCCACCGGCACGATCTGCGCGTCGAACCGGCCTTCCGAGATGGCCCGCGCCGCGCGCGTCTGGCTTTCCAGCGCGAATTCATCCTGCGCCTGGCGCGTCACCTGGTGTTCGGCGGCGACATTCTCGGCCGTCACGCCCATATGGCCGGTGCCGAACGGGCAGTTCAGCGCGCCCAGCATCATGTCGAGCGATTTCACGTCGCCCATCTTCTGGCCCCAGCGGGCGGCGGGCAGGATGTAGGGCGAGCGGCTCATGCTCTCGGCGCCGCCGGCGAGGCCGAAATCGGCATCGCCCATCGCCAGCGACTGGACGATCGAGACGATCGCCTGCGCGCCCGACCCGCACAGCCGGTTCACGTTCATAGCCGGCACGCTTTCGGGCACGCCGGCCTCCATCGACGCGACGCGGCTGAGATACATGTCGCGCGGCTCGGTGTTGATGACATTGCCGAAGGCGACATGGCCGATCTGCCCGCCCTCGACGCCGGCCCGCTCCAGCGCCGCCCTGGCCGCGGTGGCGCCCAGCGTGATCGGCGGCACATTGGCCAGCGAGCCGCCGAACGTGCCGATGGCGGTGCGTGCGCCGCCCAGAATGACGATATCGTCCATGTCCTCTCCTCCCCGGGTTTCCGGCGCGGATACTGGGCCGCGCCCGCCCCGGCCGCAAGGCCCCCCGCTGCGTCGCGGCGAGAAATTTTCTGTCTCGGTGCGCCGGGCCGCGCTAGGCTCGCCCCACGGGGCAGAAGACCCCGGAAGAGCAAGGGACGAAGGACAGATGAAAGACATTTCCTATTACTTCTTCTTCGCCGCCGCGATCTGCGTCGCGATCGGCATGATCTGGGGTATCCAGATGGCGGCTTCGGGCGACCACTCGCTGTTCTCGGCGCATGCGCATCTCAACCTCGTGGGCTGGGTCACGCTGGCGCTGTTCGGCATCTATTACCGCCTCACCCCGGGCGCGGCCGCGGCCCCGCTGGCCAAGCTGCATCTCGGCCTCGCCATTGCCGGCGTCGTGGTGATGGTGCCCGGCATCGCCGTGGCGGTGAAGGGCGGCACCGAGGCGGGGGCCGTGATCGGCTCCATCCTCACGCTGCTGTCGATGCTGATCTTCGTCTACACGCTGCTGCGCCGGGGCTTCGGCGCCACCGCCTGAGCGCAGTTCAGACTGGGGTCAGCCCCATTCATTCCGGCAGAAGGGGGCGGCGCGCGCCGCCCTCTTCCAGCACGAAACAGTCGCGCCCCTCGAACGCCGCGGCCACGAGCGGGCGGCCATAGCCCGCGCCCCCGTCCAGATCGACACGATTGCCGAAATGCGCGGGCTCCTCCAGCGCGGTGTGGCCATGCACGACGAGCGGGCCGAAATCCGCGCCGCTGTCGAGAAAGCCGTCGCGGATCCACAAGAGATCATCCTCGCGCTGACGCTCCAGCGGCACGCCGGGCCGCAGGCCCGCATGCACGAACAGCACCTCGCCCGCCGCGTGGGTCAGCGGCAGGGACGCGATGAAATCCAGATGCGCCTGCGGCACCGCGCGCCGCGCCGCATCGAACGCCACCTCGGGATCGGCCTCGTGCGCCTCGATCCCGTAGGATGCCAGCGTCGCATCCCCGCCGAGCCGGTCGTTCAGCCAGCCCAGCCCGCTCGCGATGTTGCTGTCATGCACCTCGCCTTCGGTCACGAAGCGATGGAACATCCGGTCGTGATTGCCCTTGAGCGTGATCCAGTCGGCGTGCCGCGCATGGCCGGCGATCAGGTAATCCAGCACGCCGCGTGCATCGGGGCCGCGATCGACCAGGTCGCCCAGATGCACCACACGCGCCGGGCCGGGATGGCGCGCCCGGTCGGCCGCGATCCGGGCATGTGCCGCCTTCAGTGCGTCGAGCTGCCCGTGAATGTCGCCAATCGCGTAATACCGCACATGCGCCCCTTCAATGTGCCCCAAATACCTCGGGGGGTGCGGGGGGGCAGAGCCCCCCGCCCGTCGCCTACACGGCGAAGACCAGCGGCCGCACCTGCTTGAACAGGCCCGAGCCCTTCAGCGCATCCAGCAGCGATTGCGGCGCCGCCTCGTCGATATAGAGCAGCGCGATCGCGTCCTTGCCCTGGCTGGCGCGGCCCAGCGTGAAGTTCGCGATGTTCACGCCATGCTCGCCCACCATCGTGCCGAGCTTGCCGATCACGCCCGGCACATCCTCGTTCGTGGTGTAGAGCATGTGCTCGCCGATCTCGGCATCGATGTTGATGCCCTTGATCTGGATGAAGCGCGGCTTGCCGTCGCTGAACACCGTGCCTGCGATCGAGCGTTCGCGCTTCTCGGTCTTCACCGTCACCTTGATGTAGCCGTCGAACACGCCCGATTTGTCCTGCGTGGTCTTGGAGATCTTGATGCCGCGTTCCTTCGCGATCACCGGTGCCGAGACCATGTTCACATCCGGGTTTGCCGTCTTCATCATCCCGGCCACCACGCCGCATTCCAACGCCGCGAGGTTCATCCTGGAGGCGACGCCGTCATAGGTGACGGCCACTTCCTTGATCGCCTCGTCGGTGAGCTGGCCGATGAAGGCACCCAGATGCTCGGCCAGTTTCAGCCAGGGTCCCATCACCTTGGCCTCTTCGGCGGTGACCGAGGGCATGTTCAGCGCATTGGCCACGGCGCCGGTCAGCAGGTAATCCGACATCTGCTCGGCCACCTGCAACGCCACGTTTTCCTGCGCCTCGGTGGTCGAGGCGCCCAGATGCGGGGTGCAGACGACGTTGGGCAGGTTGAACAGCGGGCTGTCGGTGGCCGGTTCGGTCTGGAACACGTCGAACGCCGCGCCGGCCACGTGGCCCGCCTTCAGCGCCTCGGCCAGGGCCCCCTCGTCAACCAGCCCGCCGCGCGCGCAGTTGATGATCCGCACGCCCTTCTTCGTCTTGGCGAGGTTCTCCTTCGACAGGATGTTGCGCGTCTTGTCGGTGAGCGGCACGTGCAGGGTGATGAAGTCGGCGCGCGAGAGCAGCTCGTCGAGCTCCACCTTCGTCACGCCCAGCCGGTCGGCACGTTCGTCGGAAAGGAAGGGGTCGTAGGCGACCACCTTCATCTTCAGCGCCACGGCGCGCTCGCAGACGATGCCGCCGATATTCCCTGCGCCGATCACGCCCAGCGTCTTGTTCGTGAGCTCCACGCCCATGAAGCGCGATTTCTCCCATTTCCCGGCATGGGTCGAGGCGCTGGCCTCGGGGATCTGCCGGGCCACGGCGAACATCAGCGCGATGGCATGTTCGGCGGTGGTGATCATGTTGCCGAACGGCGTGTTCATCACGATCACCCCCTTGCGCGAGGCGGCGGGGATGTCGACGTTATCCACCCCGATCCCGGCGCGGCCGATGACCTTGAGGTTGGTCGCCTGCTCCAGCAGCTTTTCCGTCACCTTCGTGGCCGAGCGGATGGCGAGCCCGTCATATTCGCCGATGGCGGCGAACAGGGCGTCCTTGTCCTTGCCCAGTTCGGGGCGGAAATCCACGTCGATGCCGCGATCGCGGAAGATCTGCACGGCGGTTTCGCTCAGTTTGTCGGAAACGAGTACCTTGGGGGCCATTCATGTGGTCCTTTGATGAAGCGCCTGCGCCTGTGCGCGCGGCGGAAATGTCGGGAAGGGCCGCGCCCGGGCGGGCGCGGCGGAAGCTCGGGCGATCAGGCGGCGTCGGCCTGGGCGGCGATCTCGGCCTCGAAGGCCCACTCGATCCAGGGCAGCAGCGCCTCGATGTCTGAGGTCTCCACCGTGCCGCCGCACCAGATGCGCAGGCCCGGCGGGGCATCGCGGTAGGCGCCGATATCCAGCGCCACGCCTTCGGCCTCCAGCCGCTTGGCGACGGCCTTGGCGAAGGCGGCACCGTCGGTGATGCGCGGATCGGTGAATTTCAGGCAGACCGAGGTGTTCGACCGCGTCGCCGGATCCTGCGCCAGGTTGGCGATCCAGTCGCGGCTTTCGCAGAACTCCCAGATCGCCTGCGCATTGGCATCGGCCCGCGCGATCAGGCCCTTCAGCCCGCCCACCGATTTCGCCCAGTCCAGCGCGACGAGGTAATCCTCGACCGCCAGCATCGACGGCGTGTTGATCGTCTCGCCCGCGAAAATACCCTCGATCAGCTTGCCGCCCTTGGTGAGGCGGAAGATCTTCGGCAGCGGCCAGGCGGGCGTGTAGCTTTCCAGCCGCTCCACCGCACGGGGCGAGAGCACGAGCATCCCGTGCGCCGCCTCGCCGCCCAGCACCTTCTGCCAGGAGAAGGTGGTCACATCCAGCTTGTCCCACGGCAGATCCTGCGCGAAGGCGGCCGAGGTGGCATCGCAGATCGTGAGCCCTTCGCGATCCGCCGGGATCGCATCGCCGTTCGGCACGCGCACGCCCGAGGTGGTGCCGTTCCAGGTGAAGACGACATCGGTATCGAAATCCACGGTCGCGAAATCGACGATCTCGCCGTAACCGGCTTCCTTCACCTCCGCGTCGATCTTCAGCTGCTTGACGACATCGGTCACCCAGCCGGCACCGAAGCTTTCCCAGGCGATCATCGTCGCCTTGCGCGCGCCGAGCATCGACCACATCGCCATTTCCACCGCGCCGGTATCCGAGGCGGGCACGATCCCGATCCGGTAGTCGGCGGGGATGCCCAGCACCTCGCGCGTCGTCTCGATCGCGGCTTTCAGCTTGGCCTTGCCGATGGCGGCACGGTGCGACCGGCCGAGCGCGGCGTCGGAGAGCTTGTCGAGCGTGAATGTGGGGATCTTGGCGCAGGGGCCGGAGGAGAAGCGCGGGTTGGCCGGCCGCGCGGCCGGAGCGTCGAGTGCCATTGCTGGTATCCTTCCAGATATATGCCCCTCGTTGGGGAGGGGTGTCCCGCCGCCGCTCATACGCCTCGCGCGGGCCTTTCACAAGCGGGATTTCGCGGCTATCACGCGGCGCAGCTTGCGAAGGACAGGAACGCCCCATGCAAACCCCCGCGCAGATCGTCGTGCTCCTCACCGATCCGGCCGCGCCGTCGCTGGATCTGTCTACCGTCGACGCGCTGCGCCGCGCCTGGGGCGGCGGCGCGATGCGCTGGCTGGCGCAGGGCGAGGCGGCGGAATTCGCGGTCGAGGCGGTGCCGGGCAACCGCTGGGAGGTGTGGGAAGGCCTGCAGGCGCAGGGCATCGACATGGCGGTGCTGCCCGAGGCGGGGCGCCGCAAGAAGATGCTGCTGGCCGACATGGACAGCACCATGATCGCCCAGGAATGCATCGACGAATTGGCCGAGGTGGCGGGCGTGGGCGCCCATGTCCGCGCGGTGACGGCACGGGCGATGAACGGCGAGCTGGATTTCGAGGCCGCGTTGCTCGAGCGTGTCGCCCTGCTGCGCGACCTGCCCGAGGCGGTGATCGCCCAGGTGCTGGACGAGCGGATCACGCTCGCGCCGGGCGGGAAGGCGCTGATCGCCACGATGAAGGCCGCGGGCGGCCACGCCGCGCTGGTCTCGGGCGGGTTCACCGCCTTCACCGGCCCCGTCGCCGCGCGTCTCGGCTTCGACGAACACCGCGCCAACACGCTGCTGGCCGAGGGCGGGCGGCTGACAGGCGACGTCGCGCGCCCGATCCTGGGCCGCGAGGCCAAGGTGCAGGCGCTGGAAGAGATCTCGGCCCGGCTCGGCATCACCGAGGCCGACGTGCTGGCCGTGGGCGACGGCGCCAACGATCTGGGGATGCTGCACCGCGCCGGCGCGGGCGTGGCCCTGCATGCCAAGCCCGTCGTGGCCGCCGAATGCGACCTGCGCGTGAACCACGGAGACCTCACAGCGCTGCTCTACCTCCAGGGCTATGCCCGCTCTGATTTCGCTGCCGATTAATTATCATTTGCGTTAATTAACGAATCGCTTCACCTTGTGGGCATGAGCAACCTTGCCCGCACCTTCTCGGCCCTGGCCGACGAAACCCGCCTCGACCTTGTCGAGCACCTCATCGCCAGCGGCGAGCAATCGGCCGGCGCCCTCTGCGCGCGGACCGAGATCTCCGCCCCCGCCGTCTCGCGCCACCTCAAGGTGCTGCACGAGGCCGGGCTGCTTCAGCGCCGCGTGGCTGGCACGCACCGCTTTTACTCCGTCCGGCCCGAGGCGATGGCGCAGCTGGCCGGTTGGATCACCGACAAACGCGCCTTCTGGGCCGCCAGCCTCGACCGGCTGGATGCGCTGATGGCCGAGGAATCACCGGAGGGGGAAGAATGACCGAAGCGACCACGCAGGAAATCGAGTTCGTGCGCGATTACGCCGTCGGCGTCGCGCGGCTGTGGCGGGCGATCACCGATCCGGACGAGCTGATCAAGTGGTTCGGGCCCGAGGGCGTCGACCTCGATCTATGCGAGATGAATCTCTCGCGCCCCGGCCCCTGGCGGTGCGAGATGGTGGGCCGCGAGAGCGGCGACCGGTTCGTCGTCAGCGGGCAGGTGACCCATGTGCGCCCGCCTGCGGGCGGCGACGGCTCGGTGGGGATGACATGGGCCTGGCATGACGCGGCAGGAAAGCGCGGCGCCGAGAGCCACGTGCTCTTCGAGGTCTCCGCCCATGGCGATGGCGCACGGCTGCGGCTGGTGCATCGCGAGCTGCCCGATGTCGCGGCGGCGCAGGATCACACCAAGGGCTGGCTGTCGACGCTGCGCTGCCTCGATGCCTACATGGAAGAAGCGGCATGACCGAGCTTGCCTGCCGATGCGGCAATGTGCGGCTGGAGGTCGACGCCGATCCGATCCTCACCGCCGAATGCTGCTGCAATTCCTGCCGCGAGGCCGCCGACCGGATCAGCGCCCTGCCCGGCGCGCCCCGCGTGACCGATGCGAAGGGGGCCACGCATTTCGTGCTCTACCGCAAGGATCGCGTCACGCTCACCTCCGGCGCGCAGGCTCTGCGGGCCTTCCGGCTGACGCCCGACGCCAAGACCCGCCGCCTCGTCGCCACCTGCTGCAACACGCCGCTCTTCCTGGAGTTCAAGGGCGGGCACTGGGCCTCGCTCTATGCCGGGCTCTGGCCCGCGGGCACGGCGCCGGCGCCGCAGATGCGGACGATGGCCAGGGATCTGCCCGATCGCTCGGTGCTGCCCCACGACATCCCCACCGCCGCCACCCAGAGCCCGCGTTTCATGTGGCTGCTGGTGAAATCCTGGGCCGCGATGGGCTTCCGTTCGCCGCAGCTCGCGGCGGAGGCGCCGCCGCTGCAGGCCTAGGCCGTCAGCGCCTCAGCCGGGCGGATGAACCCCGCGTCGAAGCCCCGGAACGAGGTGATCCGCCCGTGCATCAGATCGCGCGCCACGTCGCTTTCCGCGTCGAGCACGCCCTGGCGCACCAGCAGCGCCGCGATGGCGCATTCCGCGGCCCGCGTGGCACCGTCAGAGACCTTCAGCGCGATGCCGAGCCCCTGTTCGGGCAGGATCGCGGTGAACACGCCCTCGGCCCCGGTCTTCACCGCGGCGCGGCCGCCCATGGCCCGCATCAGCCGCGTGCAGGCGCGGCCCTCGCCGGCCACCATCTCGGGATGCGCCATCATCGCGGCGCGCAGGCGCGCGGCGGCGGCCTCGCGGCGCGGGCCGGTGTCGCGGGCGCGGGCAAAGAAGGCCATGGCGCGGGCCAGCGCGTCGAGCCGCGTGGCGAAGTTCGGCGCCGAGCAGCCGTCGATCCCCCAGTCGGGGCTCTCCATTTCGGTCACCTCCTCGAAGGCGGCCCGGGCGGCGCGCTGCACCGGGTGATCGGGCGCGATGTAATCGGCATCGCCCTTCAGCCGCGTGTTGAGGGTGAGGAAGCCCGCATGCTTGCCCGAGCAATTGTTGTGGAACTGGCAGGGCGCCGCACCACTCTGCGCCAGCGCCTGGCGGGCATCCCGGTCGCGCGGCTCATGGGCGCCGCAGCGCAGGGCGCCTTCGTCCATCTGCATGGCGGCCAGCCAGTCGGCCACCGCCGAGGTATGGATCGCCGCGCCGTTATGGGAGGCGCAGGCCAGCGCCAGCTGGCGCTCGGTCAGCCGGTGATCTTCCGCCGCGCCGCTCTCGATCAGCGGCAGCGCCTGGATCATCTTGACCGAGGATCGCGGGTAGATCACCTGCTCCGGATCGCCCCAGGCGGCGACGATCCCGGCGCCGTCATGGATCACCGCATGCCCGTGATGCACCGATTCCAGAAGCTCGCCCCGCCAGAGCTCTGCCAGTTTCTCCGCAGCCATCGCCTGACCCTTTCACGTTTCAGCGAAATTTCGCCAAGGCCCCTTTCAAACAGGGCCGAATTCGCTTAGCCCTTTGCCTATTGAGACGGAATGGTCAATGCCTGTCCCGAAGGCCCGCACAGACGGGCCGGGCAGGGACCGGAGGCAGTGAGAGCATGGAGGCCGCAAGCATATGAACCCCGTCACAACGCGCATCTTCGCGGGCGTGGCCCTTGCCCTGTCGGCGAGTGTCGCCGGCGCGCAGGACAGCACGAATGTCGTCGGCGCGAATACCGACTGGTACGTGTTCGAGGAAACCGATCCCAAGCAATGCTGGAGCGTGTCTTCGCCGAAGGAGACGGTGAACACCGATTCCGACGGCAGGATCAAGGCGGTGCGGCGTGGCGAGATCATGCTGTTCGTGAGCTATGCGCCGGCACAGGGCGTGGATGGCCAGGTCTCGTTCGCGGGTGGCTATCCCTTCGCCTCGGGCTCGGAAGTGGAGATGGAGATCGGCGGGACGACCTACAAGCTGTTCACCGATGGCGAGACAGCCTGGGCCGCCTCGCCCGAGGAAGACCGCAGGATCGTCGCCGCGATGAAGGCCGGCGCCTCGGCGACGCTGACCGGCCGCTCGGCCCGCGGGACGGTGACGAAGGACACGTTCTCGCTGCTGGGCTTCACCGCCTCGGTGGACGATGCCAGCAGGCGCTGCTCGAGCTGATCCAAGGGCTTCCGGGAGGCGGGATTCGGGGGTGTCCACATGTGGACGCCTCGCAAGCTGTTGATTTTCCGTAGTTGACCTTTCGCTAACCACGTTTGGCCGTCGAGCGCCCCGCGCGGAATCAAGCGCCCGCGTTCCCGTTGCTCTGCAACTTCACTTTGTCGGAAATACCCTCGGGGGGCCGGGGGCGGAGCCCCCGGCCTGGCCCAACGCTTCGACGCGCACGTAGTGCGCCGAGAAGGGGCGGGAGCCCTCCGCCCCGCAGGGACAAAGGCGGCGAAGCCGCCCGCGCGGAACAAGGGCGAAGCCCGCCGCGCGAGCGCCGCCCCGTCCGGGCGGGGTGGCGCTATTGCTATCGGCCCGCGCTACGGCGAGGTCGGAGGGGCTTGGCTGCCATAAAGTGCTCAACACCCAGGTCGGGGGCGCCACCCCACGGGGCGGCCCTCGCGCTACCGTTGCGCCAGGTTCAACCCACCTCCCCTGTTTCCAACCCGCCCGAAATGCTATATGTGCCCCGTTCCACCCCCACAGGAGCCCCGCCAATGGCCGCCGATGCGCCCATCACCCAGGATGTTCTCACGATCCCCCGCAAGCTGCCGGAGGGGAAACGGAACCTCGTGGGCCTCACCCGCGACGCCCTGCGCGACACGCTGATCGCGGTCGGCACGCCCGAGAAGCAGGCGAAGATGCGCGCCGGGCAGGTCTGGCAGTGGATCTACCAGAAGGGCGTGCGCGATTTCCCCGCCATGACCAACCTCGCCAAGACCTACCGCGCCCTGCTCGACGAACACTTCACCATCGAGGTGCCCGAGCTCGTCTCGCGCCAGGTCTCGGCCGATGGCACGCGCAAATACCTCGTCCGCATCGCCGGCGGCCACGAGGTCGAAACCGTCTACATCCCCGAGGAAGGCCGCGGCACGCTGTGCGTCTCGAGCCAGGTGGGCTGCACGCTCACCTGTTCCTTCTGCCATACCGGCACGCAGAAGCTGGTGCGCAACCTCACCGCGGGCGAGATCGTGGGCCAGATCATGCTGGCGCGCGACGATCTGGGCGAATGGCCCGAACCGGGCCGCAACCCGAAGGACGAGACGCGCCTGCTGTCGAACATCGTGCTGATGGGCATGGGCGAGCCGCTCTACAATTTCGAGGCAGTGCGCGACGCGATGAAGATCGCGATGGATGGCGAAGGTATCTCGCTCTCGCGCCGGCGGATCACGCTGTCGACCAGCGGTGTCGTGCCCGAGATCGCCCGTTGCGCCGAGGAGATCGGCTGCCTCATGGCCGTGTCGTTCCACGCCACGACCGACGAGGTGCGCGACAAGCTGGTGCCGATCAACCGCAAATGGAACATCGCCACGCTGCTCGCGGCGCTGCGCGACTACCCGCGGCTGTCCAACAGCGAGCGGATCACCTTCGAATACGTGATGCTCAAGGGCGTGAACGACAGCGACGAGGATGCGCGCCGCCTGGTCAACCTGATCCGCGGCATCCCGGCCAAGATCAACCTGATCCCGTTCAACGAATGGCCCGGCGCCCCCTATCAGCGCAGCGACTGGGACAGGATCCAGAGCTTCGCCGACATCGTGCACAAGGCCGGCTATGCCTCGCCCATCCGCACGCCGCGGGGCGAGGATATCATGGCTGCCTGCGGGCAGCTCAAATCGGCCACGGAACGCGCCCGCCGCAGCCGGGCCGAGATCGCCGCCGAAGCGGGGCTGTGAGCGGGGGGCGCTGACGCCCGGCGCGCTTTAACGAGGCGTTCACCCTCGTTCCCATAGGCTCGCGCCATGGAACGCATCAGCATCGCCCTGCCCGAAGAATGCCGCGCCGCGCTGACGGCGCTGGCACGCCATACCGACCTCACGGTTGCCGAAGTGGTCCAGCAGGCGCTGGATCGCGAGTTGAGCCGCCATCTGCGCCGGTTATGCGACCCGGCTGAAGACGCGGGCGACGCAGAGCCCGGCGCCCGCGACACGCGGCGCGAGGCGGGGTGATGGAACAGATCACCCTGATCCTGCCCGCCTCTACGGTCGAGATGTTGCACACGCTCGCCCGCCGGCGCAGCCACCGGCCCGGCGACCTGGTGCGCCGGCTGATCATGCAGGCCTACCTGGATGACCTGGAAGAGGCGCAGACGGGCGAGCCCCCGGCGGGGGCCCGCTCTGCCGCATCGGGCTGATCGGGGGGCTGAGCGGGGGCGCAACGATAGCCGGGCCAGCGCCGGCCCGTGGGGGGGCGCCGCCGACGCTGGTATTAAGCACTTTATGGCAGCCGAGGCCCTCCGCACTTACCGCATTGCGAGACGATAGCAAAAAGCGCCACCCCGCCCGGACGGGGCGGCGCTGGCCCCGCGGCCTTCGGCCTTGTTCCGGGCCGACATACCAACCAATCCATCATGCCCCGCCCGTCACCGCCCGGGAATATGCTCGCGCTTGTCGCCGGCGCCCTGCCAGGTGTCGATCGCCTCGACCGCTTCCTCGGCCGTCTCGACGAAGCGAAACAGCTCCAGGTCGAGATCCGAGATCGTGCCGGCCTCGGCCAGCGCCTCCCAGTTGATGATCCGCTCCCAGAAGTCGCGGCCGAACAGAAGGACGGGCACGCGCTTCATGCGGCCGGTCTGGATCAGGGTGAGCGCCTCGAACATCTCGTCCATCGTGCCGAAGCCGCCGGGGAAGATGGCGATGGCCCGCGCGCGCATCAGGAAGTGCATCTTGCGGATCGCGAAATAGTGGAAGTTGAAGCACAGATCGGGCGTGACATAGGCGTTGGGCGCCTGTTCGTGGGGCAGCACGATCGACAGCCCGATCGAGACGCCGCCCGCCTCGGCCGCGCCGCGGTTGCCGGCCTCCATCACGCCGGGGCCGCCACCGGTGACGATCACGTCGTCGTGCCGGCCAGAGCCGAGGGCGCGTTCGGTGACGATGCGCGCGAAGCGCCGGGCCTCATCGTAATAGCGCGAGAGGTCGGCCAGCGTTTCGGTGCGCGCGGCGGATTTCATCGACGGCTCGGGAATGCGCGCGCCGCCGAACAGCACGATGGTGCTTTCGATGCCGTATTCGCTCATCAGCATTTCGGGCTTGAGCAGTTCGAGCTGCAGGCGCACCGGGCGCAGTTCCTCGCGGGTGAGGAAATCGGGATCGGTGAAGGCGAGGCGGTAGGCGGGGGCGCGCGTCTGTTCGGTATCCGGCGAATGGCTGGCGGCTTCCATATCCTCCTGGGAATCCCGCAGGGGGTGGCGGCGCGTCTCCTGTTTCATCTCGGCTCCGTCTCATTGCGCGTGGGTGTCCTTCCCACTATAGGCAACGCCCAAGCGATACCAGCGATACCGGAGAGACAGATGCCCCACGCCCAGCTCGAAACCGCGATCGAAGCCGCCTGGGAGACGCGCGACAAGATCACGCCGGCCACCACCGGCGCGGCGCGCGAGGCGATCGAGGAAACGCTGGACGCGCTCGACAGCGGCAGCCTGCGGGTGGCCGAGAAGCGTGACGACGGCAGCTGGCACGTCAACCAATGGGCCAAGAAGGCGGTTCTGCTGGGCTTCCGCATCAAGGATATGGAGCCGCAATCGGGCGGCCCCCAGGGCGGCACCTGGTGGGACAAGGTCGACAGCAAGTTCGCCGGCTGGGGCGACAACCAGTGGAAGGCGGCCGGCTTCCGCGCCGTGCCCAACTGCATCGTGCGCAAGTCGGCCTATATCGCGCCGGGCGTGGTGCTGATGCCCTCTTTCGTGAACCTCGGCGCCTATGTCGGCGAAGGCACGATGGTCGATACTTGGGCGACCGTCGGTTCCTGCGCGCAGATCGGCCGCGGCGTGCACCTCTCGGGCGGCGTGGGCATCGGCGGCGTGCTGGAGCCGATGCAGGCCGGCCCCACCATCATCGAGGACAATTGCTTCATCGGCGCGCGGTCGGAAGTGGTGGAAGGCGTGATCGTGCGCGAAGGCTCGGTTCTGGGGATGGGCGTCTATCTCGGCCAGTCCACCAAGATCGTGGACCGCGAGACGGGCGAGGTGATGTATGGCGAGGTGCCGCCCTATTCGGTCGTCGTCTCGGGCTCGATGCCCACGAAGAACGGGCTCAACCTCTATTGCGCGGTGATCGTGAAACGGGTGGACGAAAAGACCCGATCCAAGACCGGAATCAACGAGTTGCTGCGCGACTAGCATCTTCAGCGGCGGGAACCCGAGCGCGGCCGCCGCGTTGCCCCTGACATACCGAAGCAAAGGGGGCACCTCATGGAAGGTATTGGATGGCTCGCGGCGATCATCGTCGGCGCTCTTGCCGGCTGGATCGCCGAGAAGATCATGAACAGCGATCAAGGCCTGCTGATGAACATCATTCTGGGCATCGTCGGCGCCGTGGTTCTCAACGCGATCCTGCTGGCGGTCGTCGGCGGCACGCTGGGCGGCTGGATCGGTCAGCTGATCATCGGCGTGGTGGGCGCCTGCCTGCTGATCTTCCTGTGGCGGCTGATCCGCGGGCGCGCGACCTGACGGGCGGTTTCCAGGCCGAGACGCTCGAAAATCTGGTCAGAGAGGCGCGGCCGTGATAGCCGCGCCTCATGGCGAAGGAAAAACGGCAACAGCAGGTCTATACGCTGCTCGTGGAGGTGGGCCGCCACCCCGGCGACGGGCTGCCCGACGGTGCGACGGGCGCCGCGCTGATGTGCTATGCCTCGGGCGTGGACGAGGCCGAGGCGGTGCGCGAGACGGTGGCGATCCTCAAGCAGGCCGATCTGGCCCCGCTCGACGTGACGGGCTACGGCACGCTGGAAGAGCGGCTGGCCGATGGCCATGACATCGACGACGACGAGCGCACGCTGATGGATCGCGCGCTTGAGGAAAACTCCGTCATCGTGGCGCAGATGACCCCCTTCTTCAAAGAGGCCTGACATGGCCGATCGCCTGATCCAGCTCGTCGGCGCGGAAGACGATATCCAGGCGATCTGCGACAGGCTCGAAGAGACGCCCGCCTACGATTGGTGGCGCGCCCGCCCCGCCGAGGGCGATGACAAGCGCCACACGCTGTTCATCGCGCTCTATGCGGCCGATGTGCAGGATGTGCTCGACATGGTCTCGGACGAGCTGGAAGACCACGAGGACTGGCATCTCTACGCGCTGCCCACCGAGGCCAGCCTGCCCGACACCCAGGACGAGGAAGAGAAAGAGAGGCTGGCCGAGAAGCAATCGGTCTCGGCCCGCGAAGAAATCTATGCCTCGATGCGCCAGGGCACGGCGCTGACCAGGGATTACCTGTTCCTCACCGCGCTGGCGACGCTGGTGGCGGCTTTGGGGCTCACCTCCGACCAGGTGGCGGTGGTGATCGGGGCGATGGTGATCGCGCCGCTGCTGGGGCCGCTGCTGGCCTTCGCCTTCGCCACGACGCTGGGCAATTTCGACCTGCTGAAGGTCGCGCTGCGGGCCTTGGCGGCGGGGCTTGGCGTGGCGGTCGCGGTGGGCGTGGCGATCGGGCTTATCGTGGGCGGATCGCCCGACAATTCAATGATGGATTTCTCGGGCGTGCTGTCGCTGCGGACGCTCGCGCTGCCGCTCGCCTCGGGCGCGGCGGCGGCGATGTTCGTGGCCGGCGGCAATACGACGGCTTTGGTGGGCGTGATGGTGGCCGCGGCGATCCTGCCGCCGCTGGCCGCGTTCGGCCTGCTGCTGGGCGGCGGCAATACCGGCGGCGCGCTGCGGGCGCTGGCCAGCGTGGTGAGCAACATCGTGGCGATCAACCTCGCCGCGCAGGTGGTGTTCCTGCTCAAGGGCATCCGCCCGCGGCGCTGGGAATCCGAAAGGCACGCCTCTTCGGTGCGGGTCTCGCTGGGCGTGTCGGTGGCGCTGGTGCTGGTCACGGCCGGCGTGCTCTTCGCCGCCGGGCACGGGATCACCTTCGGGCTCTACTAGCCGCCCCTACTGCGCCAAAGTGCCGAACCACTTGCGGTGCAGATCGTCATGCACGCCTTCCTCGCGCAGCGCCAGCAGGGCGCGGTTCACCGGCTCCAGCAGGGGGCTGCCCTGGGGCAGGGCGATGCCGTAATTCTCGCGCAGGAAGACCGGCCCGGCCAGTTCGGCGCGGTCGGCGCCCTCATGGGTGACGTAATAGGCCAGGATCGGCGCGTCGAAGACGACGATGTCGGCCGTGCCCTCCTCGAAGGCGGCGAACAGCGTGTCGGGGCCGTCATAGGCATCGGTGCGGATGTCGCGCGCGGCGAGGAAGCTCTCGGCCGTCGATCCGCCGATCGTGGCGACGCGCCGCCCGTAGAGATCGCCCACCCCGGTCACGTTGTTCTGCAGCGCATCGACGGTGAGCGCGGCGGTGATCTTGGCCACGAAGAACGAGACGAGGAACAGCGAAGAGATCACCAGCACCACCCCCAGCAGCCGCCCGATCGGCGTGCGGGGCTGGCGTTCCTCGAACCCGCCGTTGACGACGAGGTTGAGCGCCCACCAGAAAGCGGGAAACATCGCGCGGCGGGCATCGTGATCGAAATAGGGCTGGGCCCGGCGCTCGAGCCGCCACATCAGCATGCCGCTGCCGAACAGGATCGCGAAGGCGGCCAGCACGGCGAGCAGGAAGTCGAGCGAGAAGAAGGCGCGCAAGGCGGCGTTGGAGCCGTCGGAGCGCGGCACCATGATCTGCAGGCCGCTCTCGAAGATCGGGTGCGAGAAATCCATCACCTCCTCGCGCGCCGCGGTGATCGAGATGTTGGCGATGGCGAGGTCGGCCTCGCCCTCCTGCACGGCGCCCAGCATCTGCGCGAAGCTGTCCTTGCGGTCGATGTCGTAGTCGCGGCCCAGGCGGGCCGCGATCTCGGCCCAGAGATCGAGGGAAAAGCCCGTCTCGCGCCCGCCCTCGACCATCGAGAAGGGCGCGCGGGTGACGGTGGCGACGGTCAGATCCTGCGCCCGCGCCGGGGCGGTCAGGGCGGCGAGCAGGATCAGCAGGGCGGCGATCAGGTGTTTCATGGCGTATCCGTGGCGGCGCCGGGCTGCATAACGCGGATCGGCGCCGCTTGTCACCGTCAGGCGATCATCGCGCGCAGCAGCGTGTCGGATTCGAAACTGCGCAGCACGCGGGCGGTGCGCGCATTGTGGCGCGGCAGGGCCGAGGCGGGCAGGCCGGCCAGCGGCGTCATCGCGGCGAGGCCGGGCGTGGCGGCAAGCGGCGAGAGATCGAGGCTCTCGCCCCAGGTGCCGCCCATGCCGATGGCGGCGTGGCTGTCGAGCAGCAGGTGGTGAAAGCGCGCGATGCCGCGGCCGGGCAGCCGCCGCGCGGCGCCCGATTGCAGCACCTGCCCGGCGGCGACCAGCACGCCGGCGGCGCCGAACAGGTATTCTGCATCGATCCCCGAGAGCAGCATCCGGTGTTGCGGCGCGACGAGGATATCGTGGCGCAGGCCGAGATAGGGCGCGCGCAGCAGCACGGGCGCGAAGCTGCCGGCGGCGGGCAGGTCGCAGCAGGTGATCCAGCGCAGCGGCATCAGCGCGCCCTCGGCGGTGCGGATCAGATCGCCGCGCCGCAACGTCTGAACCGGGCGCAGGCCGGTCTCGGTGAGGATCGGCGTGCCCTCGGCGATGCGCGGGAACAGCCCGAAGGGCTCTACCCTGTCGGAGAGGGCGAGAAGCGTGACCGCCGGGTCGGCATGGCGGCGGGCGCGGTCGTGGATCAGCGCGGCGGTATCGGCCAGCAGAAGCGGCGGCGGCGCGGGCAGATCGGCGCGGCAGAGCGTGCCGGTGGCGATATCCTCCGCCGCGAGATGGCCGCGCCGGGCGGGTGCGTCCCACGACAGGGCGATGCGCAGCGCCAGGTCTCCCTCGCCGGGCGGCAGGGCAAGCGTGGTGCGCGCGGTGCGGCTGCCTTGGGCGAGATGCAGCGTCAGCCGCCGTCCGGGTGCAAGTGCGAGGTGCAGGCCGCGCGGCCAGTCGCCCGCGACGTTCAGCGCGAGCAGCGGGCGGGGCGCGGCATCGGCGGTGAGCGTGAGGTCGAGCAGCAGGGTGCCCACAGGCATCAACTCGTCGGGCATCAACTCGTCGGGCGCGGCGCGCCTGCCGTCGCCGCCGCGCGCCAGCCCCTGCAGGGCGAAAAGCGGCGCGGCGTAGTCGTTGATCCCGATCCAGCCTGTCATGCGGCGCGGGGATCGGCGAGCAGCACCTGGGCCTCGTAGCCACGCAGCAGCGGGCGGGCGGCGGGCGCATAGCCCAGCCCGGTCTCGGGATCGAGCTCGGGGAACAGGGCGAACAGCTCGTCGAGCACCGCCTGCTCGAACTGGTCCAGCGCCTGCGGGCCGGGCAGGAAGCTCTCGGTCGGCAGGCCCTCGGCCCAGATCACCTGGTGGCGGTCGAACAGCAGGTGGATATATTCCACCTGCCCGCCCGGCGCCGGGCGGATCGTGCTGTCATTGACCAGATCCTTGGCGGCGACCAGCACCTCGGCATCGCCGAACAGCAGGTCGGCGCGGTGATCGGTCAGCAGAACCCGGTGCTGGGGCGAAAGCATCAGCGCCCCGTGGCCGGGCGACAGCGCGCCCGCGGCAATGCGGATCGGGGCGAATCGGCCCTCGGCCTCTACCCGGCGGCGGCCGATCCAGCGCAGGGGCTGGGGGCCGTCATCCATCGTCAGCACCATGTCGCCGGGCGCCAGCGTCTCGACCGCGCGCTCGCCCTGGGCCGTCATCACGCGGGTGCCGCCCACGAAACAGGGGATCGAGTTGAGCGTGACGAAGCCGGTATCCAGCGCCGGGCCGCCCGCTGCCGGGCCGACGCCGTAGGTGAAGGTGACTTCCTCGACATCGAGATCGTTGACCACCGTCAGCGTGCCGTCGGCATTGAGCGTGACGGTCTGGCCGGTGGGCAGGGTGACCGTCGCGCCGGCCGTGACCGAGACGCCGTTCACATGCGTCACCTTCAGCGACCCGGCGGGCGAGGTATCGTTCGCCAGCACGTCGATCACCTTGGTCTGGCCGATGAAGATGTCATCTGCATCGTCATTGGCCAGGAACTTCGTCTGCATCGAATTGCCGGCGATCAGCAGGTTCGAATCATACGAGGAATCGCCGGTATCCGCGATGCCGATGCGGATCGAGTTCAGCTCTCCGGCTCGGACGGGAATGGTGAGCGCAAGCGTCACCGTGAAGCCGTCCATCTCGGTGTTGTAGTCGCTTCCCGTGTTGTCGCGGAACAGGTTGGCGTGGGTGTCGGGGTTCACCGCCGAGGGTGTCGTCGCGCCGCCGGCCACCGAAAGCGGCACGTGGCTGCCGTTGATCCACACGCCCACGACATCCTGGAACTGCGACATCGTGTATTCGGGATATTCCTCCGAGGCGAAGACGAACTGCATCGTCAGCGTGTCGCCGTCGGGGATGAAATCCACGTCGATGTAGGAGGCATCGTAGGTGTTGCCGCCGGCGATGGCGTTGAAGCCGGCCACGTTGTTGGGGCCCGACGTGTTCGTCGTGGTGTTGTCGTCCTGGTTGGCCTGTTGCGAACCGCCGCCCAGCCACCAGGGCAGCGAACTGGCCGAATTTGTGAAATCCGAGGCGTTGCCGGTGGAAAAGATCACCCCGGTATCGCCGGGCACCACGCCGGGGCTGACACTGTTGCCGTTGGAATAGATGCCCGAAGAATTCTGCGCGCCGGTATAGGAGGCGTCGATCACCATGACGCCGTCGCCGAAGATCGTGTCGGCCATCTGCATGGCCGACGCATTGGTATTCACCGGCAGTTTCGATGCCGCAACCATATCCTGCCCCTCGCATTCAAGAGGTCAGGCACGCGCTGGCACGTCACCCGCAGCAATCGGGTGTTACCGTTCGGTAGATGCCGCTCGTCACTGAATGCGAGTTTTCCCGGCGCGCCCTGCCTCAGAGCTTGTTATTGTGCTCAAAGGTGCCACAGCTTGGTCGCGCTGTTAACATATTCAAACTCGTGCCGCATTTGGCGAATGGAAGTTGTTCCCATTTCGCAACAGCGATTGCGGCGCGCCGGGGTGCGCGCTAACCGTTTGGGAACATGAGAAAGTGAGCGAGATGCCAGAGACATCAGATCCCGTCGCCCTGACCGCCGAGCTGATCCGTTGCGAATCCGTCACGCCCGAGGAGGGCGGCGCGCTGCTGCGGCTGGAGCGGTTCCTGAGCGATGCCGGCTTCACCTGCCGGCGGGTGGATCGCCACGGCATCTGCAACCTCTATGCCCGCTGGGGCGAGAAGGGGCATGCGCGCACGTTCGGCTTCAACGGCCATACCGATGTGGTGCCGCCGGGCCGCGAAAGCGACTGGACGCATCCGCCCTTCGGCGCCGTGATCCGCGACGGCGTGCTCTGGGGCCGCGGCGCGCAGGACATGAAGAGCGGCGTGGCCGCCTTCGCCGCCGCCGCCGCCGATTTCGTCCGCGAAAGCCCGCCCGACGGCGCCGTGGTGCTGGCCATCACCGGCGACGAGGAGGGCGAGAGCCTGCACGGCACCCGCGCGCTGCTCGACTACATGGCCGAGGCGGGCGAGAAGCTCGATGTCTGCATCGTGGGCGAGCCGACATGCCCCGAGCGGATGGGCGAGATGGTCAAGATCGGGCGCCGCGGCTCGCTCAGCGCGATGTTCACTGTGCGCGGCGTGCAGGGCCATTCGGCCTATCCGCACAAGGCCAACAACCCCGTCCACGCGATGGTGCGGCTGATGGACAGGCTCGCCTCCACCCCGCTCGACGAGGGGTCGGAGCATTTCGATCCGACCACCCTGCAGGTGGTCACTGTGGATACCGGCAACCCGGCCAAGAACGTGATCCCCGCGGAATGCACGGCCACGGTGAACATCCGCTTCGCCGACATGCATGACAGCCGCTCGATCGGCGATTACCTGGCCGAGCAGGCCGAGCAGGTGATCGACGAGTTCGGCGTCGAGGTCGACGTGAAGATCCAGGTCTCGGGCGAAAGCTTCCTCACCCCGCCCGGCGCGCTCTCGGCGCTGGTCTCCGGCGCAGTGGAGGCCGAGACGGGGGTGAAGCCGGTGCTCTCCACCTCGGGCGGCACGTCGGATGCGCGCTTCATGCGCGATCACTGCCCGGTGGTGGAGTTCGGCCTGGTGGGCGACCGGATGCACCAGGTCGACGAACGCGTGCCGGTGGATCAGATCGTGACGCTCTCGCGCGTCTACAAGCGCATCTTGCAAGACTATTTCGCATGAGCGTCACGATCGGCGAAACTGAGGATATCGAGACCTGCCGCGCCCTGCGGCTGGAGGTCTTCGTGCTCGAGCAGGGCGTGCCGCTGGAAGAGGAATTCGACGCGCTCGACGAGATCGCCATTCACCTGCTGGCGATGGACGATGGCGATCCGGTCGGCACCGCGCGGCTGATCGTCGATGGCGCGACGGGGCGGATCGGGCGGGTCTGCGTGTTGCAGCTGCATCGCGGCACCGGGCTGGGCATGGCGCTGGTGCGCGCAGGCATGGCGCGGCTGGCGCGCGAGCCGGGGATCACGCGCTTCGTGCTCTCGGCGCAGGTCACTGCGCAGGGCTTCTACGAGAAGCTCGGCTTCGTCGCCGAGGGCGAGCCCTATCTCGACGCGGGCATCCCCCACCGCGACATGTGGCGCGAGGCCACAACCCTGCCCGAGGCGTGACGCGGGCACCGCGCGCCCCATATCTTCATGGCGAAGAACCCCGCCGCATGATAGGGAGCGGCCATGAGCAGCATCCCCTCCAAGGCCGAAATCCTGCAATGGATTTCCGACAATCCCGGCCAGAGCGCCAAGCGCGATATCGCCAAGGCGTTCGGCATCAAGGGGGCCGCCCGGATCGACCTGAAGCGCGTGCTGAAGGAGCTCGAGGAAGAGGGCCACCTGCGCAAGCGCCGCAAGACGTATCGCGATCCCGAAAAGCTGCCGCCCGTGTCGATCCTGCAGGTCCTGGCGCCGGATCGCGATGGCGATCTCTTCGCCAAGCCGCTGGAATGGCAGGGCGAGGGGCCCGAGCCGCGGGTGCTCTACGTGCCGCGCCAATCCGACCCCGCGCTGGGCGAGGGCGACCGCATCCTTGCCCGCCTGCAAGAGGTAAAGGGCGAGGATCACGCCTACGAGGCGCGGCTGATCCGGCGCATCGGGACGAACCCGCGCAAGGTGCTGGGCATCTTCCGCAAGTCCGAGGATGGCGGACGGATCGTGCCGATCGACAAGGGGTCGGATCGCGAGTGGCTCGTGAAGGCCGGCAACGAGCATGGCGCGAAGGATGGCGAACTGGTTGAGGCCGAGCAGGCCGGCCCGCGCGCCCGGATGGGCCTGCCGCTGGCCCGCGTCGTCACGCGGCTGGGCGATGCCTCGGCGCCCAAGGCGGTGTCGCTCATCGCGATCCACCAGCACGGCATCCCCGACGATTTCCCCGATGCCGCGATGGCAGAGGCCGATGCCGCGAAACCCGCCGGGCTGAAGGGCCGCGAGGATCTTCGCGACCTGCCGCTCGTCACCATCGACCCGGCCGATGCGCGCGACCATGACGATGCCGTGCTCGCCATCCCCGATGATGACCCCGCCAATCCCGGCGGCTTCCGGCTCTGGGTGGCGATCGCCGACGTGGCACATTACGTGCGCCCCGGCTCGGCGCTCGACCGCGCGGCGTGGGAAAGGGGCAATTCCACCTATTTCCCCGACCGCGTCGTGCCGATGCTGCCCGAGCGTCTGTCGGGCGACCTGTGCTCGCTGCACGAGGGCGTGGCGCGGGCCTGTCTCGCCGTCGAGATGGTGATCTCCGAAGATGGCGAGAAGCTGTCGCACCGTTTCGTGCGCGGCCTGATGCGCTCGGCCGCGACGCTGTCCTACGAGGAAGTGCAGAAGGCGCAGGACGGCGCGCCCAGCGACAAGTGCGCGCCGCTGATGGAAAGCGTCATCACCCCGCTCTACGGCGCCTATGACGCGCTCAAGCGCGCCCGCGCGCGCCGTCAGCCGCTGGAGCTCGACCTGCCCGAGCGCCGCATCGAGCTGGGCGAGGACGGGCGCGTCAAATCCGTCGCCTTCGCCGAGCGCTTCGATGCCCACCGGCTGATCGAGGAATTCATGGTGCTGGCCAACGTCGCCGCCGCCGAGACGCTGATCGAGAAGCGCCAGCCGCTGCTCTTCCGCGTGCACGAGGAACCGCCCGCCAACAAGCTCGACGCGCTGCGCGACGTGGCGCAGGCCTCGGGCCTCGTGCTGGCCAAAGGGCAGGTGTTGCAGACACGGCACCTCAACGCGCTGCTCAACGCCGCCGAGGGCAGCGACAGCGACGAGCTCATCAACATCTCCACCCTGCGGGCGATGACGCAGGCCTATTACCACCCCGAGAATTACGGCCATTTCGGCCTGGCGCTCAGGGCCTATGCGCATTTCACCTCGCCGATCCGGCGCTATGCCGATCTGATCGTGCACCGCGCGCTGATCGCCGCGCATGGCTGGGGGAAAGACGGGCTGAGCGAGGCCGAGGCCGAGCGTCTGCCCGAAACCGCGATCCACATCTCGGAAACAGAGCGCCGCTCGATGAGCGCCGAGCGCGAGACGACGGATCGCTACCTCGCCGCCTACCTCGCCGATCGCGTGGGCAACGAGTTTTCCGGCCGCATCTCGGGCGTGCAGCGTTTCGGGCTGTTCGTGAAGCTCGATGACAGCGGCGCCGACGGGCTGGTGCCCGTGCGCTCGATCGGGCGGGAGTTCTATCATTTCGATGCCGACAGCCAGACGCTGATGGGCGCCGATACCGGGCGGATCATCACGCTGGGCCAGCGGGTGCTGGTGCGGCTGACTGAGGCGGTGCCGGTCACCGGCGGGCTGATGCTGGACCTGCTGGAAATCGAGGGCGAAGAGATGCCCGCCGGCGATCCCGGCGCCCGGCCGGGGCGGCGCGGGGCCCGGGGGAAGGGCGGGGCGCGCGCCCCGGGCCGCAAGCCCGCCGCCGCCAAGCGCAAGACCGACAAGGTGAAGCGCAAGGTTTCGCGCAAGCGGAAATAGGCGGAACGCCCCGAATGCCCCCCGGCGCCCCTTTGTCGGCGCCCTGAATCGCGGTAGCATGGCCGCGAGGCAGAAAACGGGTGAAACACCATGCACAGGCTCCATCACGCAGTCGCATATCTTGCCGCTCTCGCGGCCCCGGCGCTTGCCGCCGCGCAGGCCGGGGCGGTGGAAACATCGCCGCGCCCGATGGCGCGCCCCGCCGCGCTGGCGGCGGCCAGCCCGGCAACCAGTCCGGCGATCAACGATGGCCCCGAGCGGATCGTCCAGGCCCAGGCCAATCCGGGCTTCGACAACTGGATCGCCGGTTTCCGCGGCCGGGCGCTTGGGCAGGGCATCTCGCCCCAGGTCTTCGACGCGGCCTTCCGCGGCGTGCGCTACAATACCGACGTGGTGGCGAAGGATCACAACCAGGCCGAGTTCAAGCGCAACATCTGGGATTACCTCGACAGCGCCGCCTCGCCCGACCGGGTGCGCCTGGGCCAGCAATCCATGCGCCAGCACGCCTCGATCCTCAACCAGATCGAGCGCGCCTACGGCGTGGAGAAAGAGATCGTGACCGCCGTCTGGGGGCTGGAGAGCTATTACGGCACCCGCATGGGCGACATCCCGGTGATCGAGGCGCTGGCGACGCTGGCCTATGACGGGCGGCGCGGGGCGTTCTTCGAGAAGCAGCTCATCGCGGCGCTGCAGATCATCCAGCAGGGCAATGTCAGCCCGCGCGACATGACGGGGTCATGGGCGGGCGCGATGGGCCATACCCAGTTCATCCCCACCTCGTTCCTCGCCTATGCGGTGGATGCCAACGGCGACGGCCGGCGCGACATCTGGTCCGGCAGCCCGGTCGATGCGCTGGCCTCGACCGCGGCCTATCTCAAGCGCTTCGGCTGGACGTATGGCCAGCCCTGGGGCGTGGAGGTGCAGCTGCCCGCCGGGTTCAATACCGGGCTCGCCGGGCGCGGCACCAAGCGCTCGCCCTCCGACTGGGCGGCGATGGGCGTGCGCGACATGCGCGGCGGCCGGGTGCCGGATTTCGGCGCCGCCTCGATCCTGCTGCCGGCCGGGCCGCAGGGCGCGGCCTTCATGGTGTTCCGCAACTTCGACGTCATCACCCGCTACAACAATGCCGAGGCCTACGTGATCGGCGTGGGCCACCTGGCCGACCGGCTGGCCGGCGGGCCGCCGATCCAGGGCGGCTGGCCGCGCGGCTACACGCCGGTCAGCTTCGAGGAACGCAAGGACATCCAGCGCCTGCTCACCCGCAAGGGCTTCCTCGACGACAAGATCGACGGGATCATCGGGCCGAACACGGTGAACGCGATCAGAGCGTTCCAGGCTTCGCGAGGCGTGGCGGCGGATGGCAATCCTTCTCGGGAGGTGCTGGAAATGCTGCGTCGCTGACGTGGCCTGACGCGGGCGGCGGGGCAAGAGGCGGCGCAATCGGGGGCGCCCCGGGCGTGAGCGGCGCCAGCCCCGGCCCCGCCCCTTCCGGCGCCTGCCAGCGGAAGCCGGGGCTCAGCCTCTCGCGCAGCAGCGCCACGGGATGGGCCCGCAGCGTCAGCCGCATCAAGACGTAATCCTCCACCACTTGCTGGCCCTCGGTCATCTCGCGCAGGTGCACCGCCGGCTCCACGATGCCCTCGCCATCCATGTCGCCGGCGAACAGCGGCAGCGGTTCGTCGGAAGTGACGGCGCGGGCGGCCCACAGCGCCTGGCGGCGGGTCATGTCGAGCGCGGCGAAGACATCGGCCTCGGTCAGCCGGCGCAGCAGGGCGGGCGCCACCCCGGCGCGGCGCCAGACATCCTCCACGCAGGTATAGCCGTTGCCCCGCGCGGCGACGATCCATCCTGCCGCCTCTTCGTTCATGCCGCGGATCTGGCGGAAGCCCAGCCGCAGCGCCAGGCCGCCCTTGCCGTCGGGCTCCATCACGTTATCCCAGTGCGAGGCGTTGATGCAGACCGGCCGCACCTCCACCCCGTGCTCGCGCGCATCGCGCACGATCTGCGCCGGCGCGTAGAAGCCCATCGGCTGGGCGTTGAGCAGGGCGCAGGCGAAGATGCCGGGATGGTGCAGCTTGATCCAGGCCGAGGCATAGACCAGCAGCGCGAAGCTGGCGGCGTGGCTTTCGGGAAACCCGTAGGAGCCGAAGCCCTCGATCTGGGAAAAGCAGCGGCGGGCGAAATCCTCGTCATAGCCGCGTTCGCGCATGCCGCGCAGGAAGCGGCCCTCGAACTCGCTGACCGAGCCGTGTTTCTTGAACGTCGCCAGCGAGCGGCGCAGGCGGTCGGCCTCTTCGGGGGTGAAGCCGGCGCCGATGATGGCGATCTGCATCGCCTGTTCCTGGAACAGCGGCACGCCCAGCGTCTTGCCCAGCACCTGGCCCAGCTCGTCGGAAGGGAAATCCACGCTTTCCTCGCCGTTGCGGCGGCGGATGAAGGGATGCACCATGTCGCCCTGGATCGGGCCGGGGCGGATGATGGCGACCTGGATCACCAGGTCGTAGAAGCAGCGCGGCCGCATCCGGGGCAGGAAGTTCATCTGCGCCCGGCTTTCCACCTGGAAGACGCCCAGGCTGTCGGCCAGGCACAGCATGTCATAGACCTTGGGGTCTTCCGGCGGCAGGGTGGCGAGATCGTATTCGGTGCCGTGGTGATCGCGGATCAGGCCAAAGGCCTTACGAATGCAGGTCAGCATCCCCAGCGCCAGCACGTCGACCTTGAGGATGCCGAGCGCGTCGATATCGTCCTTGTCCCAGCAGATGACGGTGCGATCCTCCATCGTGGCGTTTTCCACCGGCACCAACTCGTCCAGCCGGCCCTCGGTGATGACGAAGCCGCCCACGTGCTGCGACAGGTGGCGCGGGAAGCCCTGGATCTCGTAGATCAGCGCCATGGTCTGTTGCAGGCGCGGCTCGGTCGGGTCGAGGCCGAGTTCGCGGAAGCGTTCCTCCTGCACCGCATCGGCCGAGAAGAAGCCCCAGAGCTGCGATGACAGCGCCGCCAGCGTATCGGGCGACAGGCCCATCGCGGCGCCGACCTCGCGGATGGCGCGCTTGCCGCGGTAGTGGATCACCGTGGCGCAGAGCCCGGCGCGGTGGCGGCCATAGCGTTCATAGATGTGCTGGATCACCTCTTCGCGGCGCTCGTGTTCGAAATCCACGTCGATATCGGGCGGCTCGTCGCGCGCCTCGGACACGAAACGCTCGAATACCATCGTGCCGATCTCGGGCGAGACGGAGGTGACGCCGAGCGCGTAGCAGACCACCGAATTGGCCGCCGAGCCGCGGCCCTGGCAGAGGATCCCGCGCGAGCGGGCGAAGGCGACGATATCGTGCACGGTGAGGAAATAGGGCGCGTAGCGCAACCGGCCGATCAGGTCGAGTTCGTGCTCCATCATGGCGCGCACCCTTTCGGGGATGCCCGAAGGGTAGCGGCGGCGCAGCCCGGCGCGGGCCAGCCGGGCGAGGCGGGCATCGGGGGTTTCGCCGCCCTCGGCCTCCGACGGGTAATCGTAGCGCAATTCGTCGAGCGAGAAGGTCAGCCGCCGGGCCATCGCCAGCGCCCGGTCGAGCGCGGCGGCATGGGGGCCCAGCAGGCGGCGCATCTCGGCGCCCGAGCGCAGGCGCTGCTCGCCATTGGCCAGCGCGTCGCGGCCCAGCTGGCCCACCTTGCGGCCGGTGCGGATGGCGGTGAGCACGTCGGCCAGCTGGCGGCGCGATCCGTGATGCATGCGCGGCGCGGCGGCGGCGATGGTGGGCAGGCCCAGCCGGGCGGCCAGCGCGGCGAGCCGGTCGAAGCGGGCGGCATCCTGGCCATCATAGCGCGGCGCCAGCAGCAGCGAGACGGCGCCGGGGAAGCGCGCGGCGAGCCGCCTTGCCTTGCGGCTCCATTCCGCGGGGGTGGCGGGATCGGGGCCAGAAGCGGGGCCGGGATCGGGGCCATGCAGCAGCAGCTCGATCCCGTCGCCCCATCTGGCCAGATCGTCGAGCGTGATGTGGCACTCGCCCTTCGCCGCGCGCAGCCGCCCCTGCGAGATCAGCCGCGAGAGCCGCCCCCAGGCCGCCCGGTCGCGCGGCAGGGCGGTGAGCGTGAAGCCGCAGGCCAGCCGCAGGCGCGCCGCCGGGATCAGCCGGGGCGCGTTGCGGATCGCGGCGCTGTGGCGCGGCGGCGGCAGATGCGCGGGCCGGGGCGGGCCGATCGGATCGGCATCGGCCTTGCGCCGCAGCGCCACCAGCCGCGCGATCTCCCGCGCCTGGGTATGGGCGCGGACGATCCCGGCGACGGAGTTCTCGTCGGCGATGGCCAGCGCCGTCAGCCCCATCAGCGCGGCACGCTCCATGTATTCCTCGGGGTGGGAGGCCCCGGTGAAGAAGGTGAAATTCGACATGGCGCTGAGTTCGACCGATTCCATGGCGGGAGTATATTCACGTTTTGTTCTCATTTGGAGTCGCGGCGTGGGTGCCGCAGGGTCTCAGGCGGCGCAGCCACCCGCGCGGAACAAGGGCGAAGCCCGCCGCGCGAGCGCCGCCCCGTCCGGGCGGGGTGGCGCTCTTGCCATCGTCTCGCGATGCGGAAAGAGCGGAAGGGCTTGGCCGCCATAAAGCGCCAATCCCAAGCGTTGGAGGCGCCACCCCACGGGGCGGCCCTCGCGCTACCGTTGCGTCAGGTCTCGGGGCGCGCAGCGCCCCCCGCGCGGAACAAGGGGCGCAGCCCCGCCGCGCGAGCGCCGCCCCGTTGGGGCGGGGGGGCGCTCTTGCTATCCGCCCGCGATGCCGCGAGTGCGGAGGGCCTTGGCCACCATAAAGCGCCCAACACCCACGTCGGAGGCGCCACCCCACGGGGCGGCCCTCGCGCTACCGTTGCGCACCGATCATGGTTACGTCCACACTACCGCGCCGCACGCTCCAACGATTCCAATGACTTCCAAGGCGTCCACATGTGGACACCCCGTTCAGCGCCTGAATCCGCCCTGAAACCTCCCGCGCGCTACCGTTGCGCCTCTTCCTGTGGCCCGATCTCCCCCCGCGTCCAGCGGTTGAGCCAGGCCAGGGCCGCCAGCGCCAGGCCGAGGCCGAGGAAGCTCACCACCCGTGTCAGCCCGGTCAGCCCCGACGCGTCGACCAGGAACACCTTCGCCACCGTCAGCGCGATCACCGCCATCGCCACCCGCTGCAGCGCCACCGAGCGGCGGGCAATGGCCTGCCAGAATAGCCCCGCCGCCAGCAGCATCAGCGCGATCGTGTAGCTGTAGAGCTCGCCCTGCGCGATCCCCGCCCCCGCCAGATCGCGCCCCTGCCAGAGCCGCCGGATCTCGAGCCCCAGCCACAAGGCGGTCAGCCCCGCACCCGCCGCCAGCAGCGCGACCCGCAGCGGCCGCGTGGCAGCGAGGCGCGCGGCGGCGAGCAGGGCGAGGCCGGGCAGGCCGTAGGCGAGCGCCAGCGTGTCCAGCACCGGCGGGCCGAGCACGTCGTTCACGCCCCCCGCGACGAGGCCGAAGAGCGGGTTGTAGACCAGCAACGCGCCCGCCAGCCAGGCCGCCGCCAGCACCCCGCCCGCCGCCGCCACGCCCAGCCGCAGGCGCCGAAACGGCCCGCCCGCCCGCGCCCGCCACAGCTGCGCGGCGGCGAGGATCATCCAGGGCAGCGCCGAGAGCGTGCAGGCCCAGTGGGTGGGCAGGATGTCACCGGGATGAAAGCCGCCGCCCGCCTCGAGCATCAGCGCGCGCGCGATCAGCACGTCGGCGAGCAGGGCAGCGAAGGCGAGCGCCGCGCTCTCCAGCACCGCCGCCGGCAGCGGCCGGCCCGGCGGCAGGCGCCACCAGGCCAGGGCGGCCGCCACGGCGGCAGACGAGAAGGCCAGCACCACAGGCGCCAGCGGCGCCTCGATTGCCCAGTCGAGCCCGGGATCGATCAGCAGCCGGTAGCCCAGCACCGCGACGCCGAGCTGGAGGAACCAGCCCATCTCGGGCAGGTCGAACCGCCGGTCGAGCTCGGCCGCGACGATGAGCAGCACGGCCAGCGCCAGGGTCAGCGGGCCCTCGGCGGTGAGGATGAAGAACGACAGCGCGATCAGCGACAGGGCCGAGAGCGTCGCCCAGGCGGCCCGGCGGCGGTCGCCGCCATCGGCCGCCGCGAAGCGGGTGGCGAGCAGCACCATCGCGCCGGCCAGCGCCATGACATGCAGCGCCCAGCCATAGGCGCCGGTGACGGCGGCGGGGCTCCAGGCGAGCTCCATCACCACGGCGGCGAGCGGGGCGATCAGCGTGGCGGCAAGCGCGTAGGGTGCGGCGAAGGGGCCGGGGCGCAGGGCGCGCCAGGCGGCGGCACCCGACATCGCCACCGCGAGGGCCAGCAGCAGGCTCGCCGTCAGGGGCGGCGGGCTCTCCGGCTCGCGCAGGGCGATGGCGAGGTCGAGATAGGCCCATTGCGCCGAGGTGGCCGCCCAGAGCGCCGCGAGGAAGCCCAGCGCCGGCAGAAGCGCGAGGTCGGCCACACCCTCCGACGTGCTGCCGGCGGCGACCAGCAGCAGGAACAGCGCGGCGAGGCCCAGCAGCGCCAGCAGCGCGGTGCCCGGATCGGGCGAGAGAGACAGCGCCGCCAGCACCAGCGTGGCGGCGAGCGTGGCGCAGCCGGCGAGCGCCAGCGGCAGGGGCGGCCAGACGGGGCCGCGCCGCGCCACAATCAGCAGCGCGAGGCCGGGGCCGGGATCGTCGGGCACCAGGCGGCGTTGCGGCAGGGTCAACGCCAGCGCCGTCAGCGCCAGCATGGCCAGCGCCAGCCCCGGCTCTCCGGCGCCGAGCAGGGCCATCGCCACGCTGCCGCCGAAGCCGAGCGCGAGTGCCAGCCACGAGACCCAGCGCCACAGGCGGATCGTGTCCACGGCCAGCCCGGTCGCGGCGATCAGCACGTAATAGGCGTGCAGCCAGGGCGCGGCCCCGGCGCCGTCCACGAGGAAGGGTGCGAGGGCGGCGCCCAGCAGCCCCACCGCCACCAGCAGCGGCCCGTGGCGCCAGCCCAGCAGCACCGCGCCCGCCGCGGTGACGGCCAGGCCGGTGAAGGCGATGCCGGGGCCGTAGAGCGCGTAGAGAAGCCGCCCCGCGGTTAGCCCTGCGAAGATCGAGACGAGCCCGGCCCCCGAGAAGACCGAGGGCAAATTGGCCGTGGCCACCGGCCCCTCGTCGCCCCCGCGCCGGCGCAGCCATTCGCCGAAGCCGATCAGCGCGAGGCCCAGCGCGATGGCGGCGGCCACGCGGGCCGGCGGCGGGAAGAGCCCGGCCTCGATCCCGTATTGCACGAGGAAGATACCGGCCAGCGCCAGCGAGGCCGCGGCGACGACATAGACCCAGTTCACCCGCGTCCAGGCCAGCGCCATGCCGACGTAATCGGGCGTCGGTTTTGCAGGCGGCGCAGGCGGGACGGGCGGCAGGTCGGGCAGGTCGGGGGCCGGGGTGGGTGCGGTTTGAGGCGCCGTTTCCGGCGGGGCGGCCTCGGGGGCGGGGCGGGAAGGCTCCGCCTCCACCTCGGGCGCTGCAGGCGCGGGGCCGGCACGGGCGGCCTCCTCCAGCGCGCGGACACGGGCCGAGAGGCGCGACACCACCACGATCAGCACGATCACCGCAACCGGGATCCCCAGCGCGACGAGCGCCAGCAGCACGAAGATGAAGTCCAACACTCGCCCCCGCTACACCCCCCGCCAGACACGCCGGGGTGCCGGAGCCTAGGCCGCACGACGCGCAGCTGGCAACACCGGCGTTCTGCATCGCGGCATTTTCGCGTTCACGGACAAGAAAACATTTGAACACTATAGCCTTAGGCGGCACCATCCCGCGGAATGCCTGCCGAAGCGAGAGACGTGACAACCCCGGCCCTGCCCTTCACCACGGCGGAATACGACCGCCGCCTCGCCCTCACCCGCACCGCGATGGAGCGGGCGGGCATCGACGTGCTGATCGCCACCGATCCGTCGAACCAGGCGTGGCTTACCGGCTATGACGGCTGGTCCTTCTATGTCCACCAGGCGGTGATCCTGGTGGGCGGCGAGCGGCCGGTCTGGTGGGGGCGGCGGATGGATGCCAACGGCGCCGCGCGCACCGTCGATCCGATGCGGACCGAGATCGCCTGGTACACCGACGATTACGTGCAATCGACCGAGCGTCACCCGATGGAGGAACTCGCCGGCCGGCTGGAAAGCTGGGGCTGCGGCAAGGCGCGGATCGGCGTGGAGATGGAGAATTACTATTACTCCGCCGCCGCCCATGCCACGCTCACCCGGTCGCTGCCGAACGCCACCTTCGTGGATGCCACGGCGCTGGTGAACTGGCAGCGCACGGTGAAATCCGACGAGGAAATCACCTTCATGCGCAAGGCCGCCCGCATCGCCGAACGGATGAGCCACACGGCGCTGGACCTGGCCGAGCCGGGCATGAAGAAGAACGTCATGGCGGGCGAGATCACGCGCGTCGCCTATGAAGGCGTCTATGACGATTGGGGCGATTACCCCGCCATCGTCCCGCTGATCCCCTCGGGCGCCGACGCCACCGCGCCGCACCTCACCTGGAACGGCGAGGTGATGAAGACCGGCGAGGCGACGTTCTTCGAGCTTGCCGGCTGCTACCGGCGCTACCACACGCCGCTCTGCCGCACCGTCTATCTCGGCGCCCCGCCCGAAGAGATGCTGCGCGCTGCAGATGCGCTGGTCGAGGCACTGGAGGCCGGGTTGGAAGCCGCGCGCCCTGGCAACCGCGCCTGCGACATCGCCAACGCGCTGACCTCCACGCTCGAGCGGCGCGGCATCATCCGCAAGGGCCGCTGCGGCTATCCGATCGGGCTGAGCTATCCGCCCGATTGGGGCGAGCGCACGATCTCTCTCCGCGCCGAGGATGAGAGCGTGCTGCAACCGGGCATGACCTTCCACTTCATGCCCGGCCTGTGGATGGAGACCTGGGGGCTGGAGATCACCGAAAGCATCCTGATCCGCGAGAGCGGCCCGGCCGAGACGTTCTGCCAGATGCCCCGCCAGCTGTTCGTGAAGGGCTGACATGTCGCGGCTGGCCGAAACGCTCGACCTGCTGGGCCGGATGGTGGCGATGCCCACCGTTTCGGCCGACAGCAACATGGTGATGGCCGCGCTCGTCGCCCAGCGGCTGGAGGATGCGGGCGCGCGGGTGGAGTGGATCGCCAACGCGGATGGCACCAAGGCCAATATCTGGGCCAGCATCGGGCCGGAGGAGCCCGGCGGCGTGCTGCTGTCGGGTCATATGGACGTGGTGCCCGCCACCGCCGAGGATTGGGCGAGCGATCCCTTCGCGATGGAGGAACGCGAGGGCCGTTTCCACGGGCGCGGCACCTGCGACATGAAGGGCTTCATCGCCGCCGTTCTGGCCATGGCCCCCGATCTCGCGGCGACGGGGCGCAGCTTCCACTTCGCCTTCACCTACGATGAAGAGGTCGGCTGCCTCGGCGCGCGGCAGCTTGTCGGCCTGCTGCGCGAACGGCCGGTTCTGCCGAAACTCGCCATCATCGGCGAGCCCACCGAGATGCGGGTGATCGAGGGCAACAAGGGCTGCTGCGAATACACGACGCGGTTTACCGGGCTTGCCGGCCATGGCTCGGATCCGGCGCGCGGCGTCAACGCGGTGGAATATGCCGGGCGCTACCTTTCCCGCCTGCTGGAGCTGCGCGAGGCGTTGAAGGCGCGCGCGCCTGAAGGCGGAAGGTTCGAGCCGCCCTGGACGAGCGTGAATATCGGCCGGCTGACGGGCGGCGTGGCGCATAACGTCATCCCCGCCCATGCCGAGCTGGAATGGGAAATGCGGCCCGTCACGGCGGCTGACCTCGATTTCGTGAAGGCCGAGATGCAGACCTGCGCCGCGGCGCTGCTGCGCGAGATGCAGGCGATCCATCCCGGCGCGACGATCGAGACCGAGACGATCGGCGAGGTGATCGGGCTGGAACCGATGGAGCACAACGCCGCGCGCGACCTGGTGGCGCGGCTGACCGGGGCGAACCGGGCCGACGTGGTGGCGTTCAACACCGAGGCGGGGCTGTTCCAGCAGCTTGGCATGGATGCGGTGCTGTGCGGGCCGGGCAGTATCGAGCAGGCGCACAAGCCCGACGAATACGTGAGCCACGCGCAGCTCGAGGCCTGTCTCGACATGCTGGCGGGGCTGGCTGCCCGGTGAGCCTGGGCGCTAGAGAAGCGGGCCGAACTCGGCCATCACCGCGCGGTAGATATCGCGCTTGAAGGGCACGATCCGCTCGACCACGTCGCCCGGCGCCAGCCAGGCCCAGTCGGAAAACTCGGGGTGATCGGTGGCGATGTTCACCTCGTCATCGCCGCCGGCGAAACGCAGCAGGAACCATTTCTGCTTCTGCCCGCGAAAGCGCCCCTTCCAGACCTTGCCCAGCAGATCGGGCGGCAGATCGTAGGTGAGCCAGTCGCGCGTCTCGGCCTCGACCGTCACGCTTGAGGCCGTCACCCCGGTTTCCTCCCACAGCTCGCGCAGGGCGGCCTCGCGCGGGGCCTCGCCTGCGTCGATCCCGCCCTGGGGCATCTGCCAGGCGCCCGGCGTGTCGATCCGCGTGCCGGCGAAGACGCGGCCGTCTGGGCGGGCCAGCACCACGCCCACGCAGGGGCGATAGGGCAGGGCGGCGATCTGTTCGGGGCTCAGCTCGGGCATGGGATGTGGCCCGGCGCCCGCATGATGGGGGCGCCGGGCTGGTCGTCAGTTGGGATTGGCCGCGCCCAGCGACAGGCCCTTGAGCAGGTCCACCGCGTAGGAGAGCTGGAAATCCTCGTCGCGCAGCTTGGCGGCTTCCTCGGCCGCGGCGCGTTCTTCCTCGATCTGCTTGCGCTCGTCCTCGGTGAGGCTGTCATTGTCGAGCGCGCCGCGCAGGTCGGCTTCCGAGCGGAAGCGCGGGCGCGCGGGCTGATCCTCCTCGCCCTCGGCGAGTTCCTCTTCCTGCGGCGTCGGCGGCTGGGCCACGACGATATCGGGCGAGATGCCGAGCGCCTGGATCGAGCGGCCCGACGGCGTGTAGTAGCGCGCCGTGGTCAGCCGCATCGCGCCCTTGGAACGCAGCGGCATCACCGTCTGCACCGAACCCTTGCCGAAGCTCTTGGTGCCTACGACGATGGCGCGGTGATGATCCTGCAGCGCGCCGGCCACGATCTCGGAGGCCGAGGCCGAGCCGCCGTTGATCAGCACGACGATCGGCTTGCCTTCGGCCAGATCGCCCTCGGTGGCGTTCACACGCTCGCCATCCTCGGGATTGCGCCCGCGGGTGGAGACGATCTCGCCCGCGTCGAGGAACGCGTCGGAGACCGAGATCGCCTGCGAGAGCAGCCCGCCGGGGTTGTTGCGCAAATCGATGATGATGCCGTTGACGTTGTCCATCCCGCCCAGTTCCTCGGCGGATTCCTCGAGCCCGGCCTTGAGGTTGGGGAAGGTCTGGTCGTTGAAGGTGGAGACACGCAGCACCACGGTGTTGCCCACCACGCGGCTGGTCACCGCGGTCAGCTTGATCGTGTCGCGGATGATCGAGATGTCGAAGGGTTCCTCCACGCCTTCGCGGACGACGGTGATGACGATCTCGCTGCCCACCGGGCCGCGCATCATCGCGACCGTCTCGTCGAGCGTGAGGCCGAGCAGGTTCTCGCCATCCACGTGGGTGATGAAATCGCCCGCCTCGACGCCGGCCTGATCGGCGGGCGTGCCATCCATCGGCGAGACGACCTTCACGAAGCCGTCTTCCTGCGTCACCTCGATGCCGAGCCCGCCGAACTCGCCACGCGTCTGCACCTGCATGTCGGCGGCATCGTCGGGCGAGAGATAGCTGGAATGCGGGTCGAGCGAGGTGAGCATGCCGTCGATCGCGGCCTCGATCAGCTCTTTCTCGTCGACCTCTTCGACATATTGCGCGCGGATGCGCTCGAAGATGTCGCCGAACAGGTCGAGCTGTTCATAGACCGATGTCGTCCCGGCCTTTTCCTGCGCGAGCACCGGGCCGGCGAACTGCGTCGTCGCCACGATCCCCGCGAGGATGCCGCCACCGGCGGCCATCAGAAACTTCTTCATCGACTCTCGTCCTCCTGCTCGGCGAACCAATCGGCCGGATCGACCGGCTTGCCGCCTTGTCTGACCTCCAAGTAAAGCGTTTCCGTTGCCGGAGCGCCACCGCCTTGGGAAATTTCGGTGAGCAGCGTGCCACTGTCCGGCGCGCTGCCACCCATCGTGCCGACGGGGGCGCCGGCCGGGATCACCTGCCCGGTGTCACCATAGACGCGATCGAGCCCGGCGAGAACGATCAGCACGTCGCTGCCCGGCTCAAGGATCATCACATTTCCGTAGTCGAGCAGCGGCCCGGCATATCGGATCGTGGCCGGCCACGGCGCGGTGACAAGCGCCAGCGGACGCGTCGCGATCAGCCAGCCGGGGCGGCGGATGCCGGCGGCATCGCTTTCGCCCGCGCGCCGCAGGATCGTGCCGTGCACCGGCAGCGGCAGGGCGCCCATCGCTTCCGACAGATCGGGCATGTCGGGCGCCGCGCCCGCAAGCGCCAGCGCGCCGAGGCCATCGGCGAAGCCCTGCAGCGTGTCGGCACTTTGCAGCAGCCGGTCGAGCTGGGCGGGATTGGCCAGCAGCCGTTCGGGCAGGTCGGAGCGGCTGGCGATCGCCTGGCTCAGCTCGGCCCGGGCCTGCTGCACGCCGGTGAGGCCCAGCGTGAGCGTCTCGGCGGCGCTTTGCTGGATGATCTGCAGCGCGGCGATCTCGTCGAGCTGGGCGCGCAGTTCGTCGACCTCGCCGCGCAGGGCGGGGGCGACATCGGCGATCAGCATGGCCGAACGCGCGGTGCCCACCGGGCCCACCGGGTTGAGCAGCGTCACCGCGTCGGGGGTGGACTGAATCGTCATCAGCACGCCCAGCAGGCTGGACAGCTCGGCCCGCTCGGCCTCGAACCGGCCGCGCAGGGCGGCTTCGCGGATCGCGGCGCGGCGCAGGCCCGAGCGCAGCGCCTCGAGCCCTTCTTCATATGCGGTGACGGTCTGGGTGAGCGCGCGCACCCGATCCTGCGCGCCCTCCGCGGCGTCGAGGGCGGCGCGGGCCTCGGCCAGCTGCGCGGCGGCCTCGGCGGCCATCGCGGCCGTCTCGGTCTGCGCGGCGGCGGGCGGCGCGAGGGGCAGAAGCGCCGCGAAGGCGAGCGCGGCAAGCCTCATGAGCGGACCAGCAGCGATCTGCCCGTCATTTCGGGCGGCGCGTCGAGCCCCATGAGATCCAGCAGCGTGGGCGCCAGATCAGCGAGGATGCCGTCGTTCAGCGCTGTCACGCCCTGCGCGCCGATCACAGCCACGGGCACCGGGTTCGTCGTGTGCGCGGTATGGGGCCCGCCGGTTTCCGGGTCGATCATCATCTCGCAATTGCCGTGGTCCGCCGTCAGCACCATCGCGCCGCCCGCTTCCTCCATCGCGGCGATCACCTCGGCCAGCCCGCGATCCACCGCCGCGCAGGCGGCGATGGCGGCGTCCAGATCGCCGGTATGGCCTACCATGTCGGGGTTGGCGTAATTGGTGACGATCAGGTCATAGCCGGCGCGGATCGCGGCGACGAAATGCTCGGTCACCTCGGCGGCCGACATTTCGGGCTTGAGGTCATAGGTCGCCACGTCGGGCGATTTCGGCATCATCCGGTCTTCGCCTTCCTCGGGCGTTTCCTTGCCGCCGTTGAGGAAGAAGGTGACATGCGGATATTTCTCGGTCTCGGCGAGGCGGAACTGGCGCTTGCCGTGCTGCGCGACCCAGGCACCCAGCGCGTTGACGATCTCGCGCTTGGGAAAGCAGGTCTGCATGTAGGTGTTGTGGGCCTGCGAATACTCCACCATGCCCAGCAGCGCCGCCCAGGCGGGGCGGGGGCCGGTGTCGAACGCGTCGAAATCGGGCGCGCCGATGGCCGACAGGATCTCGCGCGCGCGGTCGGCGCGGAAGTTGAGGCAGAAGAACCCGTCGCCGTCGCTTGCGCCCTCGTAGCCGTCGATCACGGTGGGGGCGACGAATTCGTCGGTCTCGCCCCGCGCGGCGGCGGCATCCACGGCGGCGGCGGGATCGCCGGCGGCCTCGCCATCGGCGCGGATCATCGCGTTGTAGGCGCGTTTCACCCGATCCCAGCGATTGTCGCGGTCCATCGCGAAATAGCGGCCCACCACGGTGCCGACGCGTGCGCCTTGCGGCAGCCGCGCCACGAGGTCGGCGATGAAGTCCGGCGCCGAGGCGGGCGGCACGTCGCGCCCGTCGGTGATGGCGTGCAGGATCACTTCGATGCCGCGTGCCGCCAGCACTTCGGCGGCGGCGATCGCGTGGTCGACATGGCCATGTACCCCGCCATCCGAGATCACCGCCATCAGGTGCGCGCGGCCGCCGGTCTCCAGCAGCGTGTCGCCGAAATCGGTGAGCGCGGGGTTGGCGGCGAAGCTGCCATCCTCGATCGCCAGGTCGATCTGGCCGAGATCCATCGCCACGATGCGCCCGGCGCCGATATTCGTGTGCCCGACCTCGGAATTGCCCATCTGCCCCGCCGGCAGCCCCACTTCGCGCCCGTGGGTGGTGAGCTGGGCATGGGGGCAGGTGGCCATGATCCGGTCATAGGTCGGGGTGTCGGCCAGCGCCGGGGCATTGCCGTCGCGCGCGTCGCGCAGGCCCCAGCCGTCGAGGATGCACAGGATCACGGGTGAGGGATGTGTCACGCTTTCTCCTTCCGCCAGTGCCGCCCTTCTAGCGTGTCGCGCGGGGCGGGTGAACCGGTTTCCCGGGAGGGCGCGCGACAACGGCGCCGCGCCGCGGGATCGGCGCCATTAGGAGATTATTAAGTATATTTCGAGAACTTTACTCAAAGTTTAGGAGGCCATGGCCGGCCCAGGCTCTCCTGCATGTATCCCGGTTGGGGACCGGGACACCACTCATGTGCAGGGGCAGCGGGCGCGGACAGCATGGCCCGGACGCGCCCGGCAAACGGGCGCCGCGGGAACGGGGAGCACGGATGTGAAAGTCTCTTTGCGGGAGCAGAGCGCCGAGGGCTATGCGGCCCATGCCATGGCCGAGGCCGGGGGTGCCATGCCGCCCTTCTGGCAGGGCGAACGGCGGGGCGAGCGGCAGGCGGCGCGGGGCGGCGCGCAGGCCAGCGCGGCTGCCGCGCGGCCTTCCGCGTATGAGCGCTATGGCAAGCGGCTGTTCGACCTCGCCTTCGCGCTGCTGCTCCTGCCGCTGGTCGCACCGGTGATCGCCGCGCTCTGGGCGGTGACGAAGCTCGACGGAGGGCCCGGCTTCTTCGGGCATCAGCGCGTGGGCCGGCACGGCAGGCGATTCCGGTGCTGGAAGCTGCGCTCCATGGTGCCCGACGCCGAGGCGCGGTTGCAGGCCTATCTCGCGGCCAATCCCGACGCCGCCGCCGAATTCGCCCGCGATTTCAAGCTGCGCCACGATCCGCGGATCACGCGGTTCGGGCGGTTCATCCGCCGCACCTCGCTCGACGAATTGCCGCAGATCTGGAACGTGCTGACCGGCGAGATGAGCCTTGTGGGCCCCCGGCCCGTCGTCCCGGCCGAGCTGTCGCGCTACGGCGCGCAGCAATGGGCCTATACGCGGATGCGGCCGGGGATCACCGGGATCTGGCAGGTCTCGGGCCGCAACGAGGTGAGCTATGGCGAGCGTGTGCGGATGGACGCGAGCTATCCTTCTCGGGCATCGCTCGGCTTCGATCTGCGGGTGCTGGCGATGACGGTGCGCGCGGTGCTGGGTTCGACCGGCCGCTAGACCCTGTGATACGGGCTGCCGGCGAGGATCGAGGCGGCGCGGTAGAGTTGCTCGGCCAGCATCACGCGGGCCAGCATGTGCGGCCAGACCATCGCACCGAACGAGAGGCTCAGATCGGCCGCGTCGCGCAAGGCCGGGTCCAGCCCGTCGGCACCGCCGATCACGAAGGCCGCCTCGCGCTGGCCGCCGTCGCGCCATTTGCCCAGCAGGGCGGCGAAATCCGGAGAGGTGAGCTGCCGGCCGCGTTCATCCAGGCAGATGCGCCGCGCGCCTTCGGGGATCGCCTTTTCCAGCAGCGCCGCCTCGGCCGCCATGCCGCCGCCGCGGCGATCCTCCACCTCGGTCACGCGGGCGGGGCCGAGGCCCAGTGCGCGGCCCGTCTTGTCGAACCGGGCGAGGTAGTCGTCGAGCAGCGCGCGTTCGGGCCCGGCGCGCAGCCGGCCCACGACGCAAAGCGCGATCTTCATGCGGCGGTCAGCTCTTGACCGTCGCCGCCTGGCGCGGCACCGGCGCCCAGAGCTTTTCGAGCTGGTAGAATTCGCGCACTTCGGGGCGGAAGACATGCACGATCACGTCGCCCGTATCGATCAGAACCCAGTCGCCCTGATCCTTGCCCTCGATCTTGCAGCCGATCCCGAACTCCGCCTTCACGCTTTCAACCAGCTTGTCGGACAGGGCGGCGACCTGGCGGGTCGAGCGGCCCGAGCAGATGACCATGTAATCGGCCATCTCCGACTTGCCGCGCAAGTCGATCGAGACCACGTCTTCGGCCTTGTCTTCTTCTAGCCTGGAAAGGACATGCGCGAGCATTCGCTCGGGCGCTTCACGGGGCAGATCGCCGTTCATCGGCGCTGCCGGTCTTGCGGCGGGGTCAGCCGCCATCTGACTATGAGACAGGACATCGTCCTCCTTCGTGGCGCGCCGGCATGCGCCCCGGCGCAGGGCATGTCCTTAAGGTAGCATCGCGGGGGGCCCAAAACAACGTTTCGGCCCCCCGAACGTCGCGCCTCAGGCGGCGTGCCGCCGGCGCAGCAGCGCCAGGCCCCCCAGCGCACCGGCCAGCAGCGGCAGGCCGGCGGGCAGCGGGATGGCCCCCACGCCGGCCACGAAATCGGCCGTCGTGTAGGTCTCGTCGCCGATCTCGATCAGCTCGAAATTCACGAAATTATAGGCATATTCGCTGAGCGGATCGCCCAGGTCGGCCAGCAGCGACAGGACGAAATCGTCAGCCGCGCCGGTCACCGACAGCACGTTGGCCATGGTGATATCGGCCATTGAGATCACATCCGTGTCATCGCCGCCATCGAAGATGCCCACGCGGCCCTCGATCGCCGGCGCGCCGATGAAGGCGAGCAGGTCGTCATCCGCGCCGAAATCGATGCTGCCCTCGAGGGTGGAGCCCTCGTAGAGGTTCACCTCGTCCATCCCGGCGCCGAGCAGGGCGGCGATGCCCGACGTGCCGCGCAGCACGCCCTTGTTGATGATCCTCTGTCTGTCGACATTGGCCGGATCGCCGGATGCCCCGGTTTCCACCATCACCGCATAGGCGCCCTCGATCACGCCCTCGTTGTAGATCCCCGATTGGCTGCCATTGCCGGCGTCGAAATCGATCGCGGCATCTTCGGCCGAGCTGATCGTGCCGGTGCCGTAATTGTAGATCTGCCCGGAATCGAGGTCGATCCCGTCCTGCGGTTCTGCCCCGGCGAAGCCCCGATTGGCGATGGTGCCCCAGTTGTAGACCTCGACACGCTGGCCGGCGTTGAAGGCATCGTCCATGTAGGATTCGATCGTGCCGTAATTGGTCAGCTCGCCGCGATCGCCCATCTCGATGCCCTCGCCGCCGCCGCCGCCGATGAAGCCGTCATTGTGCAGGCGGGCGAAATCGCCCAGATCCACGGCGCGGTCGGTGCCGGCGATGACGCCGTCATGGCCGTTGACCACCCGCGCGTGATCGCCCAGATCCACCGTATCGGCATCCAGCGCGTAGGAGACGATCGAGCCGTCATTGTTGAGCTCGCTTCTGTCGCCGCCGTCGATGGCCTTGTCGAGCACCGAGATGGTGCCCTGGTTGTTGACCAGCAGGTAATCGCCGGCGGTGATGCCGTCATCGCCCGCAGGCCCGCTTGTGGCGATGATGCCATCTGGCCGGTTGGTGACGGTGAAGTGCTCGCCGCCCTTGATCGCGTCGCCGCCGTCGCTGGTGATCGAGCCGTCGTTGATGACGGTGTTGAAGATGCTCTCGCCGCCGCCGGCCCCATCCTCCAGCACGATCGTGTGGCCGCTGCTCGACACGGTGACGCCGGGCTCAACGGTCAGTTCATGATAGTCGGTCGCCAGCGCGTAGCCGTCGGCATCGTCGGCGGCGCAGGTCGAGTGAGTCGCGTCGTCCTGTACGCATTGCGCCGTGGCGGGCATGGTGAAAGCGGCAAAGGCAGTGGTGGCGGCCAGAAGGGCCGTCAAGCTTTTGGTCATCGGAAAACTCCGTTTTGTTCAATCAAACGCTATGAATGCCCGGTGACACTGCCATGACAGGCAGATCAGTCAAGGGGGCGCGTGCCGATTTCCGAACCCTCGAGCACGCGGATTTCCCGCTGCGGGAAAGGTATCGAGATGCCGTTCGCCTGAAACGCGTCCCACAGGGCGAGGTAGACGTTGCCGCGGATATTGGTCAGCCCCTGGGTGGGATCGGTGATCCAGAAGCGCAGGATGTAATCGACCGAGGAATCCCCGAACCCCACGATATGGCAGACCGGCGGGCGCGAGGTGAGCACGCGGTTCACCCCGCTCGCCGCCTCGATGGCCACCCGGCGCACCTTGTGGGGATCGTCGCCATAGGCGGTGCCGAAATAGATGTCGAGCCGCACGAAATCATTGGAATGCGACCAGTTCACCACCTGCCCGGTGATCAGATCCTCGTTGGGGATCAGATACTCCTTGCCATCGCGGGTGACGACGCTGGCATAGCGCGCGCCCAGCGTGTTGATCCATCCGAACGTCTCGCCCAGCGAGATCACGTCGCCCGGCTTGATCGACTTGTCGAGCAGGATGATCACCCCGGACACGAGGTTGGAGACGACCTTCTGCAAGCCGAAACCCAGCCCCACGCCGATCGCGCCCGACAGGACGGCCAGGCCCGTCAGGTCGAACCCCACCGCCTTCAGCCCGATGAAGAAGGCCGAGGCATAGAGCGCGATCTGCAGCACCTTGACGATCAGCACCCGCATCGAGGGCGAGATATCCTCGTTCCGGCGGATCTGGCTGGCGGTGGAATGCGAGATCAGGCGCGCCAGCGTGAACAAGAGCGCGGTGACGACCAGCGCCTTGAGCACGGCCAGCATCGACAGGCGGAACTCGCCGAACTCGATGGCCATGCGGTCGAGGAACAGCCCCACCTCCTCGGTCGCGCCGAGGAAGTAGAGCGCGACATAGACCCACAGGCCCCAGGTGATGATCCGGCGCAGGAACGGGTTGCGCACCACCCGCGCGGCGAAGCTGACGAAGACCCAGGCGCTGGCGATCAGCGCGGCGATGCGGATCAGGTAGCTGCGTGAGGGCCAGGTGACCTCGGCCATCACGGCCCAGACGAGCCACAGGAACAGGGCCGCGAAGATCAGTGTCAGGCGGCGTTCGATCACCACCAGCAGGCGCAGCCGCCATTTCGGCCAGCCTTCGCGCGTGCGCGCCCAATCCCGCAGCCGCGCACCGGCGGCGCGGCCGGCGAGCCAGGCGGCGGCGATCACGGCCAGGATGATGCCCACCTGGTAGAGCCGCCAGCGCGCCAGCATCCCGCGCAGGAAATCGAGCGCGGTATCGCCGTATTGCACGGCCTGATCGGCGATTGTGGCCGGGTCCACGCCCGTTATCTCCCTGATGGTGCAGGCAGTTTCACATGGGTGGGTGGGCGCTGGCAAGCGCGGGCGCTCGCTTTGCGGTTGATCGGCGCGGGGCGCTGGGCTCTAGTGGGCGCAGGTCGCAGCGGGGGGAACCGCCACATGAACAGGCACGCCGCCATTTTCGCCCTCGCGGGCTTCCTTGCCGGGTGCAATGCCGGCGCGCTGAGCCCCGAGGAGCGGCTGGTCGAGGATCTGCAGACGGCCAACGATTTCCTCGACCGCTACGATCTGGCGGAACCGAGCGAGCTGCCCAGCGGCGGCACCACCAACTTCGTGGGGGCGGCCTACCTGGCAAGCGATGCCGGCCCCCACATCTTCCGCGGCGATTTCAGGATGAGCGTGGCCTTCGAGGGAACCAACGCCGCGAGCGGCAGCATCCGCAACGTCGAGTATCATACCGGGGAGATCAGCTATTCTCCCAGCAGCGGCCATGCCCATGTCAGCGGCCTCACCTTCCGCGACGAACTCGACGGCACGATCTACCTTACCGGCACCCGCTCGAACAGCTCGGTGAGCATCAGCGCGGTGGGCGGTTCGCTCAGCGGCACGGTGGGCGGCGTGAAGGATACCTACGACGCCAGCTTCGGCGGCGGGGGCAACCTTTCGCTGCAAACCGCCAGTGGCCGGCCCCTGGCGCTGGCGGGCGAGCCCGGCGTCACGCTGACCGGGCGCGACAGCGCCTCCGTTCACGCCACCGAGGGCATGGTGCTGGGCTTCGCACAATAGCGCATGGCCCTTGCGGGAAGCCGGGCGGGGGTATATCCCGTCAGGCCATGAAACGCGTCTTCGACATGGATGACCGCGCGCGCCTGCCCTGGCGCTTCTTCGGCGCGACGCTCACGGTACTCGCCAGCCTCTGAGCCGGCCGTTTCCGCGCGTCTGTCATCCATTCCTAGCCAGGGGAACCCCCATGTCCGGCAAGACACTCTACGACAAGATCTGGGATGCCCATGTCGCCCACGAGGCGGACGACGGCACCTGCCTTCTGTATATCGACCGCCACCTCGTCCACGAGGTGACCAGCCCGCAGGCCTTCGAGGGCCTCCGCATGGCCGGCCGCAAGGTGCGCGCCCCCGAGAAGACGATCGCCGTGCCCGATCACAACGTGCCCACCACGGGCGACCGGGATGCCGCCATCGAGAACGAGGAAAGCCGCATCCAGGTGGAGGCGCTCGACCGCAACGCCCGCGAATTCGGGCTGAACTACTACCCGGTCAACGATATCCGCCAGGGCATCGTGCACATCATCGGCCCCGAACAGGGCTGGACATTGCCGGGCATGACGGTGGTCTGCGGCGACAGCCACACCGCCACCCACGGCGCCTTCGGTGCGCTGGCGCATGGCATCGGCACCTCGGAGGTGGAGCACGTGCTCGCCACCCAGACGCTGATCCAGAAGAAATCGAAGAACATGAAGGTGGAGATCACCGGCCAGCTCGCGCCGGGCGTCACCGCCAAGGACATCACGCTTTCGGTGATCGGCCGCACCGGCACGGCCGGCGGCACCGGCTATGTCATCGAATATTGCGGCGAGGCGATCCGCTCGCTTTCCATGGAAGGCCGGATGACCGTCTGCAACATGGCGATCGAGGGCGGCGCGCGGGCCGGGCTGATCGCGCCCGACGAAAAGACGTTCGAATACGTCAAGGGCCGCCCCCACGCGCCCAAGGGCGCCCAGTGGGAAGCCGCGCTGGCCTGGTGGAAGACGCTCTATTCCGATGACGATGCCCATTGGGACAAGGTCATCACCATCCGCGGCGAGGATATCGCGCCGGTGGTCACCTGGGGCACCTCGCCCGAGGATGTGCTGCCGATCACGGCGGAGGTGCCCGATCCCTCCAGCTTCTCTGGCGGCAAGGTCGGCGCGGCGCAGCGCTCGCTGGAATATATGGGGCTGAAGCCGGGCCAGAAGCTCAGCGATATCGAGATCGACACCGTCTTCATCGGCTCGTGCACCAACGGCCGGATCGAGGATCTGCGCGCCGCGGCGGATATCCTGCGCGGCAAGAAGATCAAGGTGAAGCGCGCCATGGTGGTGCCCGGTTCGGGCCTCGTCCGCGCGCAGGCCGAGGAAGAGGGGCTGGCCGACGTCTTCAAGGAAGCCGGCTTCGAATGGCGGCTCGCCGGCTGCTCGATGTGCCTGGCGATGAACCCCGATCAGCTTTCGCCCGGCGAGCGCTGCGCGGCCACGTCGAACCGCAACTTCGAGGGCCGTCAGGGCCGCGGCGGGCGCACGCACCTGATGTCGCCCGCCATGGCCGCGGCAGCCGCGGTGACGGGCCGGCTCACGGATGTGCGGGATCTGATGTGAGCGCAGCCGCCGACAGGGCGGAGCGGGCGGCAGAGCCTTACGATCTGGTTCTCATGGCCGGCCAGAGCAACATGGTCGGCTATGGCACCTCGGCCGAGGATCTGCCGCCGCGCTGGCGCAAGGTGCTCGGCGACGCGCAGATCCTGCGCTATGACGATTGGGTGCCGCTGCGCGCCGAGGGCGGCTATCAGCGCCGGGGCTTCGGGCCCGAGCTGGCCTTCGCCAATGACTGGCAGGGCCAGACGGGCCGCGCGGTGCGGATCGTGAAGGTGGCGCGCACCGCCACCTTCCTGGCGCGCGAATGGTCGCCCGACGAGGAACCCGGCTCGCTCTACAACCGGCTGGTCACGCGGGCGCGCCGCGCGATGCTCAGCGACACGATGCGCCTGCGCGGGCTGCTGTGGATGCAGGGCGAGGCCGACGCGCTCGAGGAAGAGACGGCCCAGGCCTATCACATCCGCTTCGAGCGGTTCGTGAAGCGCCTGCGGCGCGATATCGGCGCGCCCGACCTGCCGGTCGTGGCCGGGCTGATCGACCCGCCCGAGGCCGAGTTTCCCCATGCCGCCACGGTGCGCGCCGCGCTGGCGGGCAGCACGCTGCGCGACTACGCGACCGTGGAGTGCGACGACCTGCCCCGCCGCCGTGACGGGCTGCATTTCTCGCCCCGCGGCCTGTCGATGCTGGGCCGCCGCTTCGCCGCTGCGCTGCACCAGCTCGACAGCGCGCGCCGCTATCCCGCGCCCTGCCGCCGGTGGCTGCATGTCTCGGATCAGTATCATTGCTGGTACGAAGGCCCCGAGGCCGAACCCGAGGCCGCCGTCGTCTCGCTGCCTCATGCCGTGGCCGGCGACGGGTTCGACGAGATCGGCTTCGGCCAGCCCTATTTCCTGTCGCGCGGGATTCCGGCCGTCTATGTCCGCCACCGGCAATCCAACTGGTTCCAGGACGAAGAGATCATGGCCGTCGCCGCGCGGGTGCGCGCGCATCTGCCCCGCGCGCGGCTGGTGACCTACGGCGCCTCGATGGGCGGCTACGGGGCGCTGCTGCTCTCGGCCCCTCTGCGGGCCGAGAAGGCGCTCTCCATCGCGCCGCAATATTCGATCGATCGCGCGGTGGTGCCGTGGGAAAAACGCTGGAAACAGGCCGCCAAGCGCACCGGCCCGTTCATCCACCGACTCGAGGATCACGTCGCGCCGCAGGCGCGCAAGGTGGTGCTCTACGATCCGCTCTGCGAGGATCGCCGCCAGGTGGCCATGTTCGAGACCGACGAGAGCTGGGAAATCGTGGCGATCCCGCTCGCCTCGCACCAGGTGCTGCAACGCCTGCTCGACAGCGAGGCGCTGCCGCTGGTGCTGCACAACCTGTTCGGCGACGGCCCCGATACCGAGGCGATCCGCGCCGCGGCCCGTGCGCGGCGGCGCGACAGCAAGATCTACTGGCTGAGCCTCGCGCTCGGCAATGCGGAACGGCGGCCCGCCGTGGCCGAGGCGGCGATCGAGCGCTGCGTGGAACTGGGCGGGCCGAAGCGCAAGCTCAACCGCATCCGCGCCACGCTGGCCGAGGCCGGGCAGGCGCGTGCGGGCGGACGAAAGACAGGATAGGGCCGCCAGGCGGCGGCGAACGACAAGGCGAAAGGGTTACAGGATGGAAAAGTTCACCAAGCTCACCGGGACGGCGGCGCCGATGCCGCTGGTCAATATCGACACCGACATGATCATCCCCAAGCAGTTCCTCAAGACGATCAAGCGCGAGGGGCTGGGGGTGAACCTGTTCGACGAGATGCGCTATGACGAGAACGGCAACGAAAATCCCGATTTTGTGCTCAACAAGCCGGCCTACCGGGATGCCAAGATCCTCGTGGCGGGCGACAATTTCGGCTGCGGCTCCTCGCGCGAGCATGCGCCCTGGGCATTGCTGGATTTCGGCATCCGCTGCGTAATCTCGACCAGCTTCGCCGACATCTTCTACAACAACTGCTTCAAGAACGGCATCCTGCCGATCGTGCTGCCGCAGGCGGATGTCGACAAGCTGATGGACGATGCCGAGCGTGGTTCCAACGCGGTGATCACGGTGGATCTGGAAAACCAGGTCATTACCGGTCCGGATGGCGGCGAGGTGCGCTTCGAGATCGATCCGTTCCGCAAGCATTGCCTGCTCAACGGGCTCGACGATATCGGCCTGACGATGGAGAAGGTCGCCGCGATCGACACGTTCGAGGCCGAGGCCGCCCAGGCGCGCCCCTGGGTCTGAGCCTTGGCTCGAAGGCCCCCCGCGCGGAATCAAGCGCGTAGAGCGCCGCGCGAGCGCCGCCCCGTCCGGGCGGGGTGGCGCTATTGCTATCGGCACGCGATGCGGCGAGGGCAGAGGGGCTTGGCTGCCATAAATTGCTCACCACCAGCGTAGGCAGCGCCACCCCACGGGGCGGCCCTCCCGCTCCCTTTGCGCTTCACCGCTAAGGCGGGACTGGCCTGGTTCTGCCTGAAAACCCCCGCCGACACGCCATTGCCACATTGCTGAAGCGCCAATTGCGCCCACAATCCTAGGTTGCACAACATCTTGCGGTGGCGCCCCGGCCCGTCCCGCTTTTCGCTCCGAAATTGATGCAAAGAGGCACCAGTTTGCCCACAAACCTGCCCTAAAGATTTCGTTAACTATGCCAGACACTTGCTGCGATCTGGGAAAGTGGGCAGAAATTGGGCAAGAATGAGGCATACCGCCACAATCGGCGGGATCAAGCTGGAACAGGGGTGCGGCAACGTATCGCCCCCGGCCAATTTGAGGGTGTAGAGCGGTGATTTCCCGTCTGGCAGGAGCGTTGCTGCGCGCGTTTCTCGTGATCCTCCTGATCGCGACGCCCTCGCTGCTGTTGCCGGGCGTGACCTCCGACACGACTCAGATCGTCGCCCTCGTGGCGCTGTTCGGCGCGGCGCTGACGATCTTCGAATACGCCTCGGCCTATCCCGGCCTCGTGGAGTTCCGCGACGCGCCGCCCTTCAACCGCATCCGCTTCTTCTCGCTCTTCGCCACGGTGCTGCTGCTCACCGTCATCATGCGCGGCAAGACCGAGCCCAGCACGCTGACCGCGCTCGTCACCGCAGTGGGCGCACTGATCGGCCACGTGCTCGACTTCCCCTATTCGCCCGTCCGCCTGATGGTGCTGATGTTGCCCGAAGGCACCGCGCCCTCGCAGGTGCTGACGGTGCGCACCGCGGCGGGCATGTCCTACCTGATCTCGCTTCTGTCGCTGGTCTTCTTCCTGATGGCGCTGCGCATCCAGAACTGGCCCTCGCGCTCGGGCTCGTTCAACGTATGGGTGAACCTGCCCACCTTCGATCCCACCGCGGGCGGCGATGTTGTTTCGCGATTGGAGCGTGACGCGCGGTTCAACATCGCGCTAGGCTTCCTCCTGCCGTTCCTCACCCCCGCGGTGCTGAAATCGGCCTCCGATCTGTTCGGGTCGGTGACGATGGAGAATTCGCAGACGCTGATCTGGGCTATCGCCGCATGGGCCTTCCTTCCCGCCTCCCTGTTCATGCGCGGCATCGCGATGGGCAAGGTGGCCGACATGATCGCCTCCAAGCGCCGGCTTTCCTACGGGGATGCCGCCTCGCAGCCCTTTCCCTCGGCCTGATCGCCGCCGCCGCGGCGGCCGCGGCTGAGAGCATCCGCATCGCCAGCTGGAATCCCGAGCTGTCGCGCCGCGGGCCCGGCCTGTTGCTGCGCGACATCGAGCGGGGCGAGCCCGACGTGCTGGACGCCGCCGCGCTGATCGCGCAGGCCGCGCCCGACCTGCTGCTGCTGCTCGATTTCGACTGGGATCACGACGGCCGGGCGCTCGCCGCCTTCGCCGCGCAGCTGGAGGAGGCGGGGCATGCCATGCCGCACCTGCACGCGGCGCGGCCGAATACCGGCATCGACTCGGGCCTCGATCTCGATCGCGACGGCCGCCGCGCCGGGCCGCGCGATGCGCTGGGCTTCGGCTATTTCACCGGGCAGGGCGGGATGGCCGTGCTTTCGCGCCTGAAGCTGCACCCCGAAGCCGGGCGCGACCTGACCGGGCTGCTCTGGCGCGACGCACCGGGAGAGGGCCCGCCCACCGGCTTCTACGACGAGACCGCGCTCGCCCTCCTGCCGCTCTCCACGACCGCGCATTGGGATCTGCCCTTCGATCTGCCCTGGGGCGGGCAGGCGCGGCTTCTGGCCTGGCACGGCTCGCCCCCGGTCTTCGACGGGCCCGAGGATCGCAACGGCCGCCGCGCCCGCGACGAGGCGCTGCTGTGGCTGCACTACCTCGACGGCGCCCTGGGCCCACCGCCGCCCGCGCCCTTCGTGCTGGCCGGCATCTCAAACCTCGATCCCGCCGACGGCGACGGAGACCACTCCGCCATGCGCCGCCTGCTCGACGATCCGCGCCTGACCGACCCGCAGCCCCGCGGCCCCCTGCGGCCACAGGCGGGCGTGAACGCCGATCACCGCGGCGACCCGGCGCTCGATACCGCCGACTGGGATGATGACGGGCCCGGAGACCTTCGGGTGGATTACATCCTGCCCTCCGCCCAAGGCTGGCAGGTGACTGGCGCGGGGCTGATCTGGCCCGAAGACGGCGCGCGCCACGCGCTCGTCTGGGTCGATCTCGCGCCCTGAGCCTATTCGGCACGGAATGGCTATCGCCCCGCCGTCCGCGCCTGCTATTCATCCCCGCATGGATGCAAGCGCCCGCCCCGACTGGACCCTGCTGCAAAGCTTCGCCGCCGTGGCGCGCCACGGCTCCCTCTCTGCCGCCGCACGGGCGCTCGGGCTCAGCCAGCCGACGCTGGGCCGGCATGTTCACGCGCTGGAACAAGCGCTGGGCGAGGTGCTGTTCACCCGCAACGCCCAGGGGCTGGAGCCGACGGCGCTGGCGCTCGCTCTGGTCGAGCAGGTGCAGGCCATGGAACAGGCCGCCGCGCGCCTGTCGCTGATCGCCGAGGGCCGCAGCGAGACGCTCTCGGGCAGCGTGCGCATCACCGCCTCGGTGATCGTCGCCCATTTCCTGCTGCCGCCCGTCATCGCCCGGATCCGCGCCGCCGAGCCCGATATCCAGATCGAGATCGTGCCCTCCGACGATGCCTCGAACCTGATCTTCCGCGAGGCCGATATCGCGATCCGCATGTTCCGGCCCACCCAGCTCGATATCGTGGCGCGCCACATCGCCGAGCAGGAGATGGGGCTTTACGCCGCGCCCGCCTATCTCGACCGGCACGGCCGGCCCGAATGCCTGCAGGCGCTGGCGGGCCACGATCTCGTTGGGTTCGACCGCTCCGACCTCTTGATCCGCGCGTTGCGGGCGCTGGGCAGCACCATGTCGCGCGAGGATTTCCCCGTCCGCTGTGACGACCAGGCCGCGCATTGGCACCTGGTGCGCGCCGGCTGCGGCATCGGCCCGATGCAATGCGCGATCGCCGCGCGCGAGCCGGGCGTCGAGCGGGTTCTGCCGGGGCTGGCATTGCCCACCCTGCCGATGTGGCTGGCCGCGCCCGAGGCCCTGCACCGCGCCCCGCGCATCCGCCGCGTGTGGGACATGCTGGCAGACGGGCTGCGCCGCGCTTGACCGCCCGGCAGGCTCGGGCTAGCCACGCTGCGGCGAAAGCGCACAGCAACGAACGAAGGACAGGCCCGATGACGAACCCCTCCCTGCTCATCCTCCCCGGCGACGGGATCGGCCCGGAAGTCATGGCCGAGGTCCGCAAGGTGATCGCGTGGTTCGGCGAGAAGCGCGGCCTCGCCTTCGACGTGAGCGAGGATCTCGTGGGCGGCGCGGCCTACGATGCCCACGGCACGCCCCTGCACGACGACACGATGGAGCGCGCGCAACAGGTCGACGCCGTGCTTCTGGGCGCCGTGGGCGGCCCGAAATACGACAGCCTCGATTTCAGCGTGAAGCCCGAACGCGGCCTGCTGCGCCTGCGCAAGGAGATGGATCTCTACGCCAACCTGCGCCCCGCGCAATGCTTCGACGCTCTGGCCGATTTCTCGTCGCTGAAGAAGGATGTGGTCTCCGGGCTCGATATCATGATCGTGCGCGAGCTGACCTCGGGCGTCTATTTCGGCGAGCCGCGGGGTATCGTGAAGGAAGGCAACGAACGCGTCGGCATCAACACCCAGCGCTATACCGAGAGCGAGATCGCGCGCGTGGCGCGTTCTGCCTTCGAACTGGCGCGCAAGCGGAACAACAAGGTCTGCTCGATGGAGAAGGCCAACGTCATGGAGAGCGGCATCCTGTGGCGCGACGTGGTGCAGGAAGTGCACGATGCCGAGTACGCCGACGTGGAGCTTTCCCACATGTACGCCGATGCCGGCGCCATGCAGCTGACCCGCTGGCCCAAGCAGTTCGACGTGATCGTGACCGACAACCTGTTCGGCGATCTGCTGTCTGATCTCGCCGCGATGCTCACCGGCTCGCTCGGGATGCTGCCCTCGGCCAGCCTCGGCGCGCCGATGGAAAACGGCCGGCCCAAGGCGCTCTACGAGCCGGTGCACGGCTCGGCGCCCGACATTGCCGGCCAGGGCAAGGCCAACCCCACCGCCTGCGTGCTGAGCTTCGCCATGGCCCTGCGCTACAGCTTCGACCGGGGGGCCGAGGCCGACAGGCTGGAACAGGCGGTCGAACGGGTGCTCGCGAAAGGCATCCGCACCGCCGATCTGCTGAACGCCGAGGGCAGCACGCCGGCCTCGACGGCCGAGATGGGCGACGCAATCATCGCCGCGCTGAACGATAGTCTCTGAAACCCGCCTGTGCCGCCCCGCGGGGCGGCATTTCATTGCAAAGTGGCGTTTCTCCGGTAAACTCCGGGGGCATTGATTAAGCCCTTTGCACAGGTGGTACGATGAACGCGATTTTCAGCCAGGATGATCGCCTGGGCAAATTGTCGACCGCGCTCGGCAAGGACAAGCTGGTGCTGCTGCGTTTCAGCGGCACGGATTACGTCAACGACCTGTTCGAATACCATGTCGAGGCGCTCAGCACCGAGGGCAACATCGCCTTCGACGATCTGATCGGCACATCGGCGGGGCTGGAATTCCTCACCCATGGCGGCGGCACGCGGCATTTCTCGGGCATCGTGACCAGCGCGCGCTGGCTGGGGCCGGGCGAGAACGGGCACCGCTACGACCTGACGCTGCGGCCCTGGCTGTGGCTGGCCTCCAAGCGGCGGCACAACCGCATCTTCAACGAGAAGAGCGTGCGCGACATTCTCACCCAGGTGCTGAACGAACAGCCCGCGGGCGGGAATCCGAATTTCACCGACAAGCTGACCGGCAGTTACGACGTGCTGGAATACACGGTGCAATACGGCGAAAGCGATCTCGATTTCGTCAGCCGGCTGATGGAGCGTTTCGGCATTTCCTATCATTTCGAGCATGACGATCGGGGCCACACGATGGTGCTGACCGATGCGGTGGAATCTTTCCCCGAATTGCCCGGCACCACGCGCGAATATATCGGCCAGGCCGGCCAGCATAATGAAGAGGTCGAACATTTCTGGGATTGGCACCCAGAGAGGAACCTCACCGTCGGCGGCATCCGCTCGAAGGATTACAATTTCAAGACGCCCACCGCCCAGATGGAAACCGAGAAAATGGGCGATGCGGCCTATGCCAACGGGCAGATCGAAAGCTACGATTATCCCGGCGTCTATCTCGACGAGGGCGAGGGCAAGCAACTGATGAACCTGCGCACTGCGCAGGAACGCTTCCAGGACAATCGGCACACCGCCGAGGGCGATGTCACCTCGCTGGGCGCGGGGATGCGCTTCATCCTGAAGGGCGAACAGCCGCCGGGGGTGAAGGAGCAGGAATATGTCTGCCTGCAGGCCACGCATTCCTACGTCTCCGACGGGTATGGTTCCGGTGGCGGCGGGGGCAGCGATCACGCCTTCAGCGGCAGCTACGTGATGACCCCCAGCGCCGCGCCCATCGCGCCCGTGCGCAAGACGGTTCAGCCCACGATCCAGGGGGTGCATGTCGGCGTGGTGGCCGGTTCGGGCGAGGTGGATTGCGACGAATACGGCCGCATCCTCGTGGTGCTGCCCTGGGCGCTCGACGGCGCCAAGACGATGCGCTGCCGGGTGTCGCAGAACTGGGCGATGAACGGCTGGGGCGGCATGATCATCCCGCGCGTGGGGATGGAGGTGATCGTCGAATACCTGCACGGCGATCCGAACCTGCCGATCGTCACCGGCTGCGTCTACAACGGCCGCGAGATGCCGAAATACCCCCTGCCGGCCAACAAGTCGCGCAGCTGGTTCGTGACCGACAGCCACGAGGGCGATGGCTTCAACGAGCTGCGCTTCGAGGATCAGTCCGGCGAGGAAGAGATCTTCTGGCACGCCCAGAAGGATCTCAACACCAAGGTGCTCAACAACACTACGATGCGCACCGACATGACCTATCTGCGCTCGGTCGGGCACAACAAGGTGTCGGAGACGCGGCTGCTCGACGATCACACCGTGGGCGGGATGATGAAGGTCACCGTCACCGGCGGCCAGAACGAGGTGCACACGACCGGCGACAAGGGCAACTGGGAGGGGATCGGCAGATCGGGCACGCGCGCGCATGACATGACGATGGAGGATGTCGGCTCTTACTGGCTGGACGTGGCCAAGGACATCGTCACCACTATCGGCCAGGATGTGCGCACCACGGTGGGCCGCCACGAAGAGACGCAGATCGCCAAGAACCTCAGCGAGGTGGTGGGCGAGAATGTCGATCTCAAGGTCGGCGAGGACCAGACGCTGACGGTGGGCCAGAACCTGACCGAGGATGTGGGCCGCAACTGGCTGATCGAGGCGGGCGACAGCATCACCATCAAGGTCGGCGCGGCCTCGATCGTGATGAAGAAGGATGGCTCGATCCAGATCAAGGGCACCAAGATCGCGGTCAAGGGCAACAAGATCGACCTGAACTGACGCGCCTGTGACGGGCGGGTGACGCGGAGTGACGCTCGGGCCGGGCGCCCCGCACCTTGTTGCCGGGGGGCGGTCGCTATACATCGCTGGGCATGAAGCATCTCATCCCCTTCGTGAAGAAGCCGCCGCTGGTCTCGGTCGTGCGGCTGCAGGGCGTGATCGCCTCGGGCCCGCGCGGGCAGCTCAGCGATGCCGCCATCGCGCCGCATGTCGAACGCGCCTTCCGACGCGGCAAGCCGGCGGCGGTGGCGTTGCTGATCAACTCGCCCGGCGGCTCTCCGGTGCAATCCTCGCTGATCGGCGCGCGGATCAGGCGGCTGGCGGAAGAGAAGAAGATCCCCGTCTTCGCCTTCGTCGAGGATGCCGCGGCCTCGGGCGGCTACTGGCTGGCCTGCGCGGCGGACGAGATATGGGTCGATCCCTCCTCCGTCACCGGGTCGATCGGGGTCATCGCGGCGAGTTTCGGGCTGCAGGATTTCATCGCCCGCCACGGGGTGGAGCGGCGCCTCTACACCGCCGGCAAGTCCAAGGCGATGCTGGATATGTTCGAGCCCGAGAAACCCGCCGACGTGAAGCGCCTGCGCGGCATCCTCGACGCGATCCACGAGGCTTTCAAGGCGCACGTGATCGAGCGCCGCGGCAGCAAGCTGGCCGAGGGCAAGGATCTGTTCACCGGCGATGTCTGGGTCGGCGCGGCGGCTGTCGAGGCCGGGATCGCCGACGGGGTGGGCCACCTGGTGCCCAAGATGAAGGAACGCTTCGGCGACAAGGTGCGCTTCGCCACCTATGGCCCGAAACGCTCGCTGTTCCGCCGGCTGGGCGCGCATGTCGTGGGCGATGCGCTCGACGGGCTCAAGGAACGTGCCGCCTATGCGCGGCTCGGCCTGTGACGGCCGGGTGACGCGCGCATGGTGAAGATCGTCACGCTGTTCCTGATCGCGCTGATGGTGCTGGGCATGTTCGGCAAGTTCCGCCCCCGCGACTGGCTGAGCCGCCGCCCCCGCGCCCGCGCCGCGGCGAAATGCGCCGCCTGCGGCCGCCCGCGCCTGGGAAGGGGCCCCTGCCCCTGCGGGAAAGGCTGACGCGATGGATCTGCTCTTCGTGGCGGCCGGCCTCGTCATCCTTCTCGTCGCCGGCGATCTTCTGGTGCGCGGCGCGGTCAACCTGGCGCTGCGGCTGGGCGTGCCGGCCTTCGTCGTCTCGCTCACCATCGTGGCCTTCGGCACCTCGGCGCCGGAATTGCTGGTCAGCGTGTCGGCGGTGCTGGATGGCGTGCCGGGGCTGGCGCTGGGCAACGTGGTGGGCTCGAACATCGCCAACGTGCTGCTGGTGCTGGGCCTGCCGGCGCTGATCTCGGGCCTGCACGTCTCGGGCCACGATACGCGGCGCAGCTACTGGCAGATGCTGGGCGCGACGGCGCTGTTCATCACGCTCGCCTTCCTCGGCCCGCTCGGCACGGTGTCGGGCCTGGTGCTGCTGGCCGCGCTCGGGCTGGTCCTGTGGCAGATGCTGCGCGCCGCGCTGGCCGACCGCGAGGCGGCGCGCGAGGCCGAGAAGGCCGTCGAGGGTGCCGACCTGCGGATGCGCGGCTGGAAGGTGGCCGCGCTGCTGGTCGCGGGGCTCGTCGGCCTGCCGGTGGGTGCCGAGCTGCTGGTCACCGGCTCGACAAACATCGCCCGCGCGATCGGCGTGTCCGACGCGGTGATCGGCCTGACACTGGTGGCGATCGGCACCTCGCTGCCCGAGCTTGCCACCACGGTGATCGCCGCCCTGCGCCGCCAGGCCGACGTGGCGCTCGGCAACGTGATCGGCTCCAACCTGTTCAACCTGCTCTTCATCCTCGGCGCCGCCTCGCTGTTCGGCACGATCCCGGTGGATGCCGAGATCCTGCGCTTCGACCTCTGGGTCATGGCCGGCGCCTCGCTTCTGCTGGGCCTCTTCGTGCTGCGCCAGCGCGACATGGCGCGCCTCTGGGGCGCGATCCTGCTGGCGCTCTACGCCGCCTATCTGGCATGGATATTGCTGACATGATCGAACCGGGCCGCGCATTGGTGACAGGGGCAGGCCGCCGTCTGGGCGCGGCCATCGCGCGCCACCTGGGCGCGGCGGGCTGGGATGTGGCGGTGCATTACTCCGGCTCGGCCGAGGGGGCCGAGGAAGTGGCCGCCGAGCTGCGCGATCTCGGGCGCCGGGCGGTGAGCCTTCAGGCCGACCTGCTCGACGAGGCCGCGACAAACGCCCTGGTGCCCCGCGCCGCCGAGGCGCTGGGCGGCCCGCTCACCTGCCTCGTCAACAACGCCTCGATCTTCGAGGACGATCGCATCGGCAGCATCTCGACCGACAGCTGGCACCGCGCCATGGCCACCAACCTGCACGCCCCCGTCCTGCTGACCCAGGCCTTCGCCGCCCAGGCCCCCGAGGCCGGCCGCGACGAGCGGGGCGAGCCTCTGGCCCGCGCGCTGGTGGTCAACATGGCCGATCAGCGGGTGCGCAAGCTCACGCCCAACTTCGTCTCCTACACGCTGGCCAAGTCGGCGCTGTGGACATTCACCCAGACCGCCGCGCGCGCGCTGGCGCCCGCGATCCGCATCAACGCGATCGGGCCGGGGCCTACGCTGCAGGGCGCCAACCAGTCCGACGAGGGCTTCGCCCGCCAACGCGCCGCGACGGTGCTGGAGCGCGGCTCCAACCCCGCCGACATCGTGGCCGCGGTGGATTACTTCCTGTCGGCCGACGGGGTGACGGGGCAACTTCTGTGCGCGGATGGCGGCCAGCACCTGGCCTGGCAGACCCCCGACGTGACGGGCGACGAGTGACCTTCGCGGCAGGCGGCGCGGCAAGTTGTGCACGTCTGGCGGGGCTGTTACGAAACCGTAACGAAAACGACAATGTTTTCAAGTATTTGCCGATGGGCAAAAAATTTATCCAATGAAATCAACGTGCTGATAATGTGCCTAAAGATTGAGCAACCCAATGAATCCGCCGTAATTTCAGGGAAATTCCCGCGCCGCCGGGGCTTTTCCCCGGAGTTTTCCACAGAGTCCGTGGAAAGCTTTCCTCTTGCCCGCGCCGCGCTAGGATGGCAACCCAAACGGGAATCACCCAAAGCGCTATGACCGAGCAGACAAAGCCCCTCACGGGCCATGCCCGCATCGCCGCCTACCTGCCGATGATCGACAATTCGCCGGGCGTCTACCGGATGCTCGATGCGAAGGGGGCGGTGCTCTATGTCGGCAAGGCGCGGGCGCTGCGCAAGCGCGTGTCGAGCTATGCCAAGCCCGCCGGTCACACTGCGCGCATCGCCCGGATGATCGCCGAGACGGCGTCGATGATGTTCCTCACCACGCAGACCGAGACCGAGGCGCTGCTGCTGGAACAGAACCTCATCAAGCAGCTCAAGCCGCGCTACAACGTGCTCTTGCGCGACGACAAGTCGTTCCCCAACATCCTCGTCACCCGCGATCACGCCTTTCCGCAGATCACCAAGCATCGCGGCGCCAAGAACCGAAAGGGCGACTATTTCGGCCCCTTCGCCAGCGCCGGCGCGGTGAACCGCACGCTGAACCAGCTGCAGAAGGTGTTCCTGCTGCGCAACTGCTCGGATTCGATGTTCGAAAGCCGCACGCGGCCCTGCCTGCTCTACCAGATCAAGCGCTGCAGCGCGCCCTGCGTGGGCCGCGTGTCGGAGGCCGAATATGGCGAGCTGGTCGCCGATGCCGAACGCTTCCTGCAGGGGCGCTCCACCAAGATACAGGCGAGCCTTGCGAAGCAGATGGAGGCGGCCTCGGAAGCGATGGAATTCGAGCGCGCGGCGGCCCTGCGCGACAGGATCCGTGCGCTCACCCAGGTGCAGAGCAGCCAGGGCATCAACCCGCGCGGCGTCTCCGAGGCCGACGTGATCGCGCTGCACATGGAAAGCGGCCAGGCCTGCGTGCAGGTCTTCTTCATCCGCGCCAACCAGAACTGGGGCAACCGCGATTTCTATCCCCGCACCGGCGCGGGGGCGGGGCCCGAAGAGGTGCTTCAGGCCTTCATCGCACAATTCTACGACGGCAAGGAGCCGCCCCGCCAGCTGCTGCTCTCGCACGATCTGGAAGACCCCGACCTGATGGCCGAGGCGCTGGCCCAGAAGGCCGGCCGCAAGGTTGCGCTGCTGGTGCCCAAGCGTGGCGAGAAGGCCGATCTCGTCGCCTCCGCCCTGCGCAACGCGCGCGAAAGCCTGGCGCGGCGGATGTCGGAGAGCGCGGCGCAGGGCAAGCTGCTCGATGGCCTGGCCGAGGCTTTCGGGCTCGAGGCGCCGCCGCGGCGCATCGAGGTCTTCGACAACTCGCACATCCAGGGCAGCGATGCGGTGGGCGCGATGATCGTCGCCGGGCCCGAGGGCTTCCTCAAGTCGCAATACCGCAAGTTCAACATCCGCGGCGACAGCCTCACGCCGGGTGACGATTTCGGCATGATGAAAGAGGTGCTGACCCGCCGCTTCACCCGCCTGCTGAAGGAGGATCCCGACCGCCAGGGAGAGGCCTGGCCCGACCTCTTGCTGATCGACGGCGGGGCCGGGCAGGTCTCGGCCGTGGCAGGCATCCTGCGCGAGCTGGGGGTGGAGGATGTGCCCATCGTCGGCGTCGCCAAGGGCATCGACCGCGATGCCGGCAAGGAGGAATTCCACCGCCCCGGCCAGCGCCCCTTCGCGCTGCGCCACAACGATCCGGTGCTCTACTTCGTCCAGCGCCTGCGCGACGAGGCGCACCGCTTCGCCATCGGCACCCACCGCGCGCGGCGCTCCAAGGCGATCTCGGCCACCCCGCTCGACGAGGTGCCGGGCGTGGGCGCGGCGCGCAAGCGGGCGCTGCTGGCGCATTTCGGCTCGGCCAAGGCGGTCAGCCGCGCGGGGCTGGAGGATCTCAAGGCCGTCGAGGGCATCTCGGCCGGCATGGCCGAGGCGATCCACGGCTGGTTCCGCGAAAAGGGCTGAGACGCGCCGTTCCGGGCCGATCTTTTCCCCCGACGCGAAGCAGGCTACATCTGCCCCATGATCTGGAACCTGCCCAACGCGCTCACCCTGCTGCGCCTCGCCGCCGCGCCGGGCATCGCGCTCGCCTACCTGTTCCTGCCGCTGCCAGCGGCGGGCTGGCTGGCGCTGGTGCTGTTCGTCGGTGCCGCGCTCACCGACTGGTTCGACGGCCATATCGCCCGCAGCTGGAACCAGACCTCGCGCTTCGGCGCGATGCTCGATCCGATCGCCGACAAGGCGATGGTGGTGATCGCGCTCGCCGTGCTCTGCGCGCTGCACGGGCTGGCCTTCCTGCTGGTCTTCCCGACCGTGTTCATCCTGTTCCGCGAAGTCTTCGTCTCGGGCCTGCGCGAGTTCCTGGGCACCACGGCGGGGCTGCTGAAGGTCACGCAACTGGCCAAGTGGAAGACGACGGCGCAGATGGTCGCCATCTCGGTGCTGATCGCGCACGGCATCTTCGCCTCGGCGCTGCTGTGGTGGCTGGGCATCGCGCTTCTGTGGATCGCGGCGGCGCTCACCGTGATCACCGGGGCCGATTACCTGCGCAAGGCCATGCCCTTCCTGCGCGAGGATGCGCCATGATCGACGTGCTCTATTTCGCCTGGCTTCGCGAACGCATCGGTCTGCCGCGCGAACGGGTGGAGACCGGCGCCGCCACCGTGGCTGCGCTGGTCGAGGAGCTGCGCGCGCGCGAGGAACGCTACGAGGCGGCCTTCGCCGATCTCTCCGCCGTGCGCGTGGCGGTGGACCAGGAGCTTGCCGATCTGGATGCCCCGCTCGCCGGCGTGCGCGAGGTGGCGTTCTTTCCGCCGATGACGGGGGGCTAGCGATGCGCGTCACCGTCACCAATGCCGCCTTCGATCCGGGGGGAGAGCTCAACCGCTTTACCGAAGCGCTCACGGGTGCCGGCGCGGTGGTCTCCTTCTCGGGCATCGTGCGCGACGCGGGCGGCCGCCTCGCCCGGCTGGAGATCGAGCATTACCCCGGCATGACCGAGAAGGCGATCACCGCCATCGCCGACGAAGCCGTGAGCCGCTGGAGCCTCGCCGACGCCGCGGTGATCCACCGCCATGGCAGCCTCGCCCCGGGCGAGCCGATCATGATGGTCGCCACCGCCGCGCCGCACCGCGCCGATGCCTTCGCGGCGGCGGAATTCCTGATGGATTACCTCAAAAGCCGCGCGCCGTTCTGGAAAAAGGAGATCGGCCCCGACGGTGCCGAATGGGTGGCCGCGAAAGAGGCCGACGAGGCCGCGCTCAGCCGCTGGTAGCGCCCTGGCCGGCGGCGTTCGTCCGCTCGATATAGGCGCGCAGTTCCTCGGCCTCCTGCCGCGCCTCGCGCAGCCCGTCCATCGCGGCGCGCAGCTCGGCCTCGGTCTGGTTGTACTGGTTGGTCAGCTCGGCCTCGCGCTGCTGGTAATAGGCCACGGCCTGATCGCGCTCTTCCTCGGCCTCGTGCAGCGACTGGGCCATCTTGTCCAGATCGCCCATATCGCCCTGGCCGACCCGTGTGAAGCGGCCGACCAGCCAATGCGCGAACCATCCCACCATGAAGGCCACAAACAGGATTATGGCCGTGGTGATGATGAATTCGGCTCTATTCATTGGGCGTGTCTGTCCCGCTGTCCTCTGCCGCTTCGCCATCGGTTTCGCCCGATGCATCCTGCGGTGCTTCTTCTTCGGGCAGAATGAGCCTGAATTCAATACGGCGGTTCGCCTCGCGGCCTTCCTCGGTGTCGTTGTCGGCGATCGGCTGCGTCTCGCCATAGCCATGCGCGGTGAGCGAAGAGGTCAGCACCCGGCGCGCCAGAAGCCCGTTGAGCACCGCGTCGGCCCGCGCCTGCGACAGCGCCGCGTTCATCTCTTCGCGGCCCTGGCTGTCGGTGTGGCCGCCGATCTCCATGCGCACGTCATCGCATTCCTTCAGCTGTTCGGCCACGAGGTCAAGCGTGTCGGAACCCGCCGCGTCGATGTCGGAGCTGCCGGGGGCAAAGACGATCTTCTGCTCCTGCAGGATGGCGTTCACCCGCTGCACGCATTGCTCGGGCGTGGGGATGTTCAGCTCGGGGTCGAGCTTGCGCTCGTAGGTGATGTCGATCTCGAAATTCTGGCCCTCGCCCAACTGCGCCGACAGGATGCGCGAGATTTCGGCCCGTGCGGAGCGTTCGCCGGTGATCCCGGTGACCGAGACGATCTCGGGCTGGGCCACGGCTTGGCCGCTGCTGAGGTGGCTCAGGGCCTCGATCGCCGCCAGCACGCGCACAGACCAGCCCTCGGGTAGATCCTCGTCGAGCCGCATCGCGCCGTAGACGGCATTGCTGCCGAACCGTGCGCGGGCGAAATTCTCGGCCGCGGTGCGGGTGCGTTCGTCGACCATCCGGCCGCGCAGCTGCACCTGCCCCTCGGGCGAGCGGACGACCACGAATTCCGGCGGCCCGTCGCCCTCGCCGGTGCCGTCGATGGCCACCGGTTCGGGCAGCACGGCATGCAGCGAGAAGGCATCGGGCAGGGCGGCTTCCAGCTCGCCCACCACCCGGTCGAACGTGGCCTGATCGGTGCTGTCGAGCGCCACGAGCGAGACATCGGCATCCGAGAAGGTGATCGAGCCGCCGCCGATCTCGTCGAGCGCGCCGATGCCCAGCGTCACCGCGTCGGGCCAGCGGGGCGACGGCATGCCGAGCCCGACGACGCAATTCGCCTGGCCCTCCATTCCCGCCTCGGCGGCGGCGGCCAGGATGCGGGCGAGCCCCTCATCGCTGCCGGCCGAACAGGCATCGAAGCGCGGGCCTTCCTTGCCGTCGATGGCGAAGCGCAGGGTGAAGGGCGTGATCACGGGCCGGGGCGCCGAGATGTCGATCATGCCGGTGATGCCCGCCGGCCGCTCGCGCACCAGCCGCGCCTCGAGCTGTTTCTTCTGCTGCGCGCTGTCGGAAATGGCGGTGATATCCACCTTGTCGGCGGTGACCGAGATCTTCGAGCGCGGCAGCGCCACCAGCGCCTGCAGCCCGTATCCCAGCGCATCCTCCCAGCCTTCGGGGGCGGGGTGGTCGGCGGTGTCGATCAGGTCGGCCAGCGGCAGGTCGGGGATCTCGTCGCGGATCGCTTCCAGCATCGCCTCGCGGTCGGTCGCGGCGGGCATCAGGCCGATCAGCGAGATACCGTCGTCGTTGCGCAGGATCTCGACCGAGAAGCGCGGCGGCTCGATCGCCTGGGCGGCCTTGACCTGCATGTTGTCGATCACCCGCGCGGCATCGACGATGGTTCCGGCCAGTGTCAGCGCGCGAAAGCGCGTCGCCTCGTTCGGCGCGGTGCCGGTGAGGCGAACCTGGAGGCCATCGACCTCCACGTCGGCCCAGGAATGGCCGTTCTCTTCCAGCGCGATATCCATCGCGTGAAGCGTGCTGCGTTCGAGGGCGGAAACCGCGAGGATCGCCGCGCCCGCCGCGAGGATCGCGGCAATGGCCAGGGCGGCGATATGGGGCAGGTAGGGCGTGACGCGCATTCAGCCTTCATCCGTAGCTGCGGCAGGCCTGTTGTCTAGGCCAGCCGCCATGGTGGCGCAATCAAACGATTTGTGAGATGGCGAGAACCAGCGCAGGGATCAGCCCGGCATCGCGGTTCGACCGGAACAGCATCAGGCAGCGTGCGCCATCCTCGGTATCCAGCCGCCGCAACTGCCAGGCCAGGTGCCAGCCAAAGCCCCAGGGCGCGGCCAGCGCCACGACCAGCAGCAGCGGGTCGCCCGCGGGCGCGGTCGCGGCGATCACCGCGGCGCCCATCAGCAGCACGGCGGCCACCAGGAAGCGCCGCAGCCAGCGCGGCGTGTCGTCTCCGAACAGGCGCGCGGTGGATTTCACGCCGATCAGCGCGTCGTCTTCCTTGTCCTGGTGGGCATAGATCGTGTCGTAGAAGAGCGTCCAGGCGATGCCCGCGAGGTAGAGCAGGAAGGCCCCGGGATGCAGCGCGCCTGCCACCGCCGCCCAGGCGAGCAGCGCGCCCCAGTTGAAGGCCAGCCCGAGGAAGATCTGCGGCCACCAGGTGAAGCGCTTGGCGAAGGGGTAGATGCAGACCAGGGCGAGCGATCCGATGCCCAGCCAGATCGCCAGCGGATGAAAGGTGAGCAGGATCGCGAAGGCCACCAGCGCCTGCGCCGCCATCCAGACCAGCGCGCCGCGCACGCTGACCTGCCCCGATGGGATCGGGCGCGAGGCGGTGCGCGCGACCGAGCCGTCGATGTCGCGGTCGGTGATGTCGTTCCAGGTGCAGCCGGCGCCGCGCATCAGGATGGCGCCGATGCCGCAGCCGGCGATCACCCAGACCGTGCGCGCATCGAACGCGCCCACCTGCAGCGCCGCCAGCAGCGCGCCCCACCAGCAGGGCAGCAGCAGAAGCCAGGTGCCGATCGGCCTGTCCAGCCGCGACAGCCGGAAATAGGGGCGCCAGGCGGCGGGGGCGTAGCGGTCGACCCAGTTGCCCTGCACCGCGTCGGCTACGGTGCCGGATTGGTCTGGGCCCGTGCTTCCCGTCGTCTCTGGCGTTGGAGTTGTGCTGGCCATATGGTCCCGCCCATGAGTGATCCGAAGGTCCGGCTCTATGTAGAGCATCCGCTCGGGGCGGGGCAAACCGTTCCGCTGACGCGCGACCAGGCGCATTACCTCTTCGGCGTGATGCGGCTGGGCGAGGGCGCCGAGGTGGCGCTCTTCAACGGGCGCGATGGCGAATGGGCGGCGCGGGTGGCTCAGGCCGGCAAACGCGGCGGCACGCTTGCCTGCACGCGCCAGACCGCGGCCCTCCGCCTGCCGCCCGATCTCTGGCTGCTCTTCGCGCCGATCAAGAAGGCGCGCACCGATTTCATCGTCGAGAAGGCGGCCGAGATGGGCGCCGCGCGCATCCTGCCGGTGCAGACCGACCACACCAATGCCGAGCGTATCCGGCGCGACCGGCTCCAGGCCCATGCCGTCGAGGCGGCCGAGCAATGCGGCGGCACCTTCGTGCCGGAAGTGGCCGAGCTGGCGAAACTGCCTGACCTGCTCGATACCTGGCCGCAGGACCGCGCGCTGATGTTCTGCGACGAGGCGCGCGCCGGCCCGGCCACCGCGCTCGCCGACCGGGCCGACCGCCCCGGCCCCTGGGCGATCCTCATCGGCCCCGAAGGCGGCTTTTCCCCCGCCGAACGCACGCGGCTCGAAAAGCTGCCGCAGGCGCAGCCCGTCTCGCTCGGCCCACGCATCCTGCGCGCCGATACCGCCGCCGTCGCCGCGATGGCGCTGTGGCAGGCCGCGCTGGGGGATTGGAGATGAGCTTCATCCGCCCCGAGATCGCCGAAGGCGCGCGCCGCTTCCGCCTCGCCCTCGTGGCGCTGGGCGTCGCCGCGCTGGGCGCCTGGATCGTCGCCGCCTCGCACGCGGCCCTTCCGCTGGGCTTCGGCATCGCGGTCTTCGCGCTGGGCATCGGCTTCACCATCCTCGGCATCCAGCGCGGGCTCATCACCGGGCGCCAGGGCGGCCCCGGCGTGGTGGAGCTGGAGGAGCGCCAGGTCACATACCTCACCGCGCAGGGCGGCAGCGCCTTCTCGCTCGACGACGTGTCGCGCATCACGATCGAGACGCGGCCGGTGACCAACGCGCTTTCCGGCCCCGGTCGTCACGCTGCGGGCCACACTGCGGATCAGCTGGTCGAGATGACATGGATCTTCGAGGGCGATGCCCTCCCGCCCCAGCGCATCCCCGCCAGCGCGGCGGGGGCCGATGTGCTGGTCGATGCGCTGGCCATGTTCGACGGGGCCGACATGGGGGCGGTTGTGCGGGCCGCGGGCGCGACCCGTGCGGGCACGCACATCATCTGGCAGAAGGCCCGGCGGCGGCTGCATTGACATTCCCCGCGGGCTGACTCAACTCTGGCCTCCGAACCGCGCTGCCAACCCGGAGCCTGCGAAAATGTCGATCCCCCAATCCGGCGGCGGCCCCATCGAATCCTACGATCAGCTCGCCGGCTACCTGGAAGCCGGCTGCAAGCCGCCCGCCGACTGGCGCATCGGGACGGAGCACGAGAAATTCGGCTATTGCAAGGATAGCCGCCTGCCACTGCCCTATGACGGCCCGCGCTCGATCCGCGCCATGCTGGAAGGCCTGCGCGACCGCTACGGCTGGGCGCCGGTGGAAGAGGCCGGCAAGCTGATCGGCCTGTCGAAGGATGGCGCCAACATCTCGCTCGAACCCGGCGGCCAGCTGGAGCTCTCGGGCGCCCCGCTCGAGACGATCCACCAGACCTGCGACGAGGTGAACGAGCATCTCGTGCAGGTGCAAAGCGTGGCCGACACGATCGGCGCGCGCTTCATCGGCCTCGGCGCGGCGCCGGAATGGACGCATGAGCAGATGCCGCTCATGCCCAAGGGCCGCTACAAGCTGATGGATGCCTACATGCAGAAGGTGGGCACGTCGGGCACCCAGATGATGCGCCGCACCTGCACCGTGCAGGTGAACCTCGATTTCGCCTCCGAGGCCGACATGGTGCGCAAGTTCCGCGTGGCGCTGGCGTTGCAGCCGGTGGCCACCGCGCTCTTCGCCAATTCGCCCTTCTTCGAGGGCAAGCCCAACGGCCACCGCAGCTGGCGCGCGCGCATCTGGCGGTATCTCGATGCCGACCGCACGGGCATGCTGCCCTTCGTGTTCGAGCCGGGCATGGGCTTCGAGCGTTATGTCGATTACGCGCTCGACGTGCCGATGTACTTCGTCTACCGCGACGGCGTCTATGTCGATGCGCTGGGCCAGTCGTTCCGCGATTTCCTCAAGGGCGAGCTGCCGGCCCTGCCGGGCGAGAAGCCCACGCTCTCCGACTGGGCCGATCACCTGACGACGATCTTCCCCGAAGTGCGGATCAAGAAGTTCATGGAGATGCGCGGCGCCGATGGCGGCCCGTGGCGGCGGCTCTGCGCGCTGCCCGCGCTCTGGGTCGGGCTGCTCTATGACCAGGGCGCGCTCGATGCGGCGTGGGATCTGGTCAAGGATCTGGATGCCGAGACGCGCGAGGGCCTGCGCATCGCCGCCTCGCGCCAGGCGCTGGCGGGCGAGGCGGGCGGCGTGAAGCTGCACGATCTGGCGCGCGAGGCGGTGGCGATCGCCTATGACGGGCTGAAGGCCCGCGGCCGGCAGGGCGCCGGCGGGCTGATACCCGACGAGACGCACTTCCTCTCGGCGCTGAAGGAAAGCGTGGAAAGCGGGCAATCTCCCGCCGACGAGATGCTCGCCCGCTACGAGGGCGAGTGGGGCGGCGATCTCGGCCGGATCTACGAGGCCTACGCCTACTGACCGCCGCCCTTTGGTTTCAGGCCTGGGCCACCGGCGGCACCGAGCTGCCGCCATGCTCCCCCGCCAGCGGATCGGGGCCGAAGCGGTTTGGGCCCCTGGTGCCCTGCGTGGCGAACCAGACGATCAGGATGATCACGCCGATCACCGGGATGAAGGCCAGCAGCAGCCACCAGCCGGATTTGTCGAGGTCATGCAGACGCCGCGCGCCCACGGCCAGCGAGGGCAGCAGCAGCGCGAGCGACCAGATCGGGCTGAGAAAGCCGGTGCCCAGCACGCCGTCCACGATCGACAGCGCGATGCCGCCGAGGAAGTTGGCCAGCGCGAACCACCAGTATTCCGACCGCCGGGCGCGGCCCGAGAAATCGGCGTATTTGTTGAGACAGGTCTTTACCGAGGTCTGAAAATCCATCGTCACTATCCTTTCACTGCAATGGATCGGGATTGGCCAGCGGATCGGGGCCATACTTGTTGTCGCCCCGCGTGCCCTCCATCGCGAACCAGACGATCAGGATGATCGGCCCGACGATGGGCACCAGCCCCAGCCAGTACCACCAGCCCGACTTGTCGCGGTCATGCAGCCGCCGCACCGCGACCGAGATCGTCGGCAGCAGCACGGCCAGCATGAAGATCCAGCTGAACGGCGCGAAATTCGTCGTCCGCTCGATGGAGCCGGGCTCGCTGTCGACGGTGGTGCCGAAGAGCGTGAGATCGACGATGCTCAGCGCGATGGCGCCGAGCCAGACGAACAGGATCCACCACCAGAACTCAGACCGCCGCGCGCGCCCCGAAAAGGTGACGTAGTTGCGGAAATTGTGCTTGATCGCCTCGATGAACGACATGAACGCCGCCCTCCTCTCACTGTCCCGACAGCGCCGTTCTTGCCGCGGCGCCTGCCTTATCGGTAACAGGATACCCTCAATTCGCGTTTCGCGCGAAGGAAATTTTCGGCTGCCCGTGATGGTGGCCCGTAATGGTGGCTCGATCGTGCCGCCCGGAGGTGACGCAGGGTCAGGCCGGCGGGTCCGCCTCCGGCGCCTTGCACCCGCTGCCGATCCGCGGCTCGGTGCCGGCCTTGATGCGCTGGATGTTGGGCCAGTGGCGGATATAGACGATCACCGCCAGCGCGGTGGCTAGCAGCAGCACCTCCGACCGGCCCACGATCAGCGAGGCGAAGGGCGCCAGGGCCGAGGCCATCAGTGCCGCCAGCGACGACAGGCGCGAGATCGCGGCCACGACCAGCCAGATCGCGCAGCAGGCCAGGCCCAGCGGCCAGGCCACGGCCAGCAGCGTGCCGAGGAAGGTGGCCACGCCCTTGCCGCCCCGGAACCGCAGGAAGACGGGGAAGCAATGGCCCAGGAACGCCGCGAAACCCGCCAGCTGCGCGGCATCCTCGCCGAGCGCCGCACGCGCCGCCAGTACCGCCAGCGCGCCTTTCCCGGCATCGAGCACCAGCGTCAGCGCGGCGGCTTTGCGGTTGCCCGTCCGCAGCACGTTGGTCGCGCCGATATTGCCCGAGCCGATGGCGCGCAGGTCGCCCAGCCCGAAGAGCCGCGCCATGACGATGCCGAACGGCACCGAGCCCAGCAGGTAGCCCGCCAGCGCGGCGACCAGCATCAGCGGCAGGGGTGTCAGGAATTCGGGCATCGTCTCACCTATCCGTAGATCCGCGCGCCGCCCACCCAGGTGCCTTTCACCCGGCCCTGCAGGCGCTGCCCGTCGAAGGGCGTGTTGCGGGATTTCGACATCAGGGTGGAGCGGTCCAGCACGAAGGGCGCATCAGGATCGAACAACACCAGGTCGGCCGGCGCGCCTTCGCCCAGCCGCCCGCCCTCCAGCCCCAGCCGCCGCGCCGGGTTGAGCGACATGGCCCGCCAGAGCTGCGGCAGGGTCAACTCGCCGGAATGGTAGAGCCGCAGCGCAGCGGGCAGCAGCGTCTCCAGCGCCACGGCGCCCGAGGCGGCGGCCTCGAAGGGCAGGCGCTTGCTCTCTTCATCCTGCGGCGTGTGCATCGAGCAGATCACGTCGATCAGCCCCTCGGCCACGGCGCCCACCATGGCGCGACGATCCTCCTCGGCGCGCAGGGGGGGCTTGACCTTGAAGAAGGTACGGTAATCGCCGACATCCAGCTCGTTCAGCGTGAGGTGGTGGATCGAGATGCCGGCGGTCACGTCCAGCCCGTTGGCCTTGGCGCGTTCCAGCGCGGGCAGGGCGCGGGCGGTGGTGATCTGGTCGGCGTGGTAGCGCACGCCCGTCATCTCGACGAGCGCCATGTCGCGGTCGAACGCCATGCGCTCGGCCATCGGCGGCACGGCGGGCAGGCCGCGCAGGGTGGCGAAGGGGCCCGCCGTGGCACAGGCGCCGGCGGAAAGGCCGGGATCCTGCGGGTGGCCGATCACCAGCGCGCCGAGCGAGCGGGCATAGGTGTAGCAGCGGCTGGCGACCTTGGTGTCGGTGATGACGTTGTCGCAATCGGTGAAGGCCACGGCGCCGGCATCCAGCATGAAGCCCAGCTCCACCATCTCGCGCCCGGCGCGGCCGCGCGTCAGCGCCGAGAGGTGGCGCACCCGCACCGGCGCATCCTCGGCGGCCCGGCGGCGCACGAATTCCAGCACTTCGGGCGTGTCGATCGCGGCCAGCGCGTCGGGCCGGGTGACGATCGTCGTCACGCCGCCGGCGGCGGCGGCGCGCCCGGCCGAGGCGAAGCTTTCCTTGTGCCGCTCGCCCGGCTCGGAAACCTTGACGCCCAGATCCACGATCCCCGGCGCCAGGCACTTGCCGCCGCAATCGACGATCTCCGCGCCCGCGCCACCCTCATCCACGATCACCCCGTCGGCGACATGCAACTCGCCCGGCGCGTCGGTGCCGGTCTCGGGGTCGATCAGCCGGGCATTGACGAAATGCAGCTTCATCGTCAGCCGGCACCGAAGAAGGCGGCCAGCACCAGGCCCACCAGGATCACGATCGCCAGGATCACGAAGGCCCCGGCCCGCGGCCCGCGCTTCGGCGGCGCGGCGGGGGCGGGGGCGGCTGGCGGCACCTGGCCCTGCGCGCTGTCGCTCGTCAGCTTCTCCATAGTCCCGGCGGGCGCGACATTGCGGAAGCCGCCGAGATAGGTGAGCGGCGGCGCCACGTTCAGCTCCACCTCGCGGCCGCCGAAAGCCTGCCCGTCGATCAGGAGCACCCAGCCCTCCGCCGCGTCGAGCGTAGCGCGGTGGCCTTCCAGCTCGGCCGGATCGACGCCCATCCCCTGCTCCAGGTAGGTCGAAAGCCCGATGGCCGAGACATCCTCGACCCGCAGCGCCTGGACATAGAAGTGATCCAGCGTGTCGATCCCGAAGGCGCGCTCCAGCCCCGTCGCGGCGAACTCGGTCGCCTGCTGCTCGTCCCCGGCGTCCAGCTGGAAGACCTGCACGGTATTGCGGTCGGCCGGCGCGATGTGAACCCTGCTCATGCCATGATCCCTTCCTCTGCGCGCGCGGCCTTCAGGTTGCGGGCCAACAGGTCCATCGCCGCCATGCGGACGGCGACGCCCATCTCCACCTGCTCCTGGATGACCGAGCGGTTGATGTCGTCGGCGATGGTGCCGTCGATCTCCACCCCCCTGTTCATCGGGCCGGGATGCATCACGATCGCGTCGGGCCGGGCCGCGCGCAGCTTGTCGGCATCCAGCCCGAAGCGGTGGAAATATTCCCTCTGGGAGGGAATGAACGCGCCGTCCATCCGTTCCTTCTGAAGCCGCAGCATCATCACCACGTCGGCGCCTTCCAGCCCCTCGCGCATGTCGCCGTAGATCTCGCAGCCGAGCTCGGCAAAGGCCGAAGGCACCAGCGTCGGCGGGCCGACGAGGCGGATGCGGCTTTCCATCTTGCCGAGCAGCAGGATGTTCGACCGCGCCACCCGGCTATGGGCGATATCGCCGCAGATCGCCACCGAAAGCCGGTGCAGCCGGCCCTTGGCGCGGCGGATCGTCAGCGCGTCGAGCAGGGCCTGCGTCGGGTGCTCGTGCCGCCCGTCGCCCGCGTTCAGCACCGCGCAATTGACCTTCTGGGCCAGCAGGTCGGCGGCGCCCGAATGGGGGTGGCGCACGACCAGCAGGTCGGGATGCATCGCGTTGAGCGTCAGCGCCGTGTCGATCAGCGTCTCGCCCTTCTTCACGCTCGACGTCTCCACGCCCATGTTCATCACGTCGGCACCCAGCCGCTTGCCCGCGATCTCGAAGCTCGCCTGCGTGCGGGTGGAGTTCTCGAAGAACATGTTGATCTGGGTCAGCCCGGCCAGCGCGTCGGAATGCTTGGTCTCGCCCCGGTTGAGATCGACGTAACGCTCGGCGAGATCGAGGATCGCGGTGATCTCGTTGGGGGCCAGACGCTCGATCCCCAGAAGGTGCCGTTGGCGGAATGTCATGGCCGCTCCCCAGATGCCTGCGGTGTTATAGGAACCGTCCCGCGCCCCGTAAAGCGCGGCTTCCGGATTTACCTTTCGCCGGGCGCGGCCTAGCGTGGCGCCATGGGACTCAGGGCAGAAGACATGACGTTCGAGGCGGCGCTCGCGGCGCTGGCATGGCAGGCCGAGCTGGGCGCCGACGAGGCGCTGGGCGAGGCGCCCGTCAACCGCTTCGACCTGCCCGAGCAGACGCGCCGGCCTGAGCACAATCGCGAGCCCGAGCGCCGCGCCGGCCCGGCCTCCGCACCCGTTGGCGCCGCGGGGTCCGCCGTCGCCGTCACTCCCGCTCAAGCCGCCCCCGCCGCCCCGCCCGCGCCCGACGCGCCGCGCGTCGCGGCAGAGGCCGCCGAGGCCGCCCGCGACCTCGACGCCCTGCGCGAGGCGATGGAAGCCTTCGACCTGTGCGAACTGAAGGCCGGCGCGCGCAGCCTCGTCTTCGCCGATGGCAACCCTGCGGCCCGCGTCATGGTGATCGGCGAGGCGCCGGGCCGCGAAGAGGATATCCAGGGCAAGCCCTTCGTCGGCGCCGCCGGCCGCCTGCTCGACGCGATGTTCGCCGCGATCGGGCTCGACCGCGCCAGCCCCGATGCCGAAGCCGCGCTCTACATCACCAACGTCCTGCCCTGGCGCCCGCCCCAGAACCGCAACCCCGCGCCCGCCGAAATCGCGATGATGCTGCCCTTCCTGCGCCGGCATGTAGAGCTCGCGGGCCCCGACGTGATCGTCGCGATGGGCAACATCTCGTGCCAGGCGCTGCTCGGGCGCAGCGGCATCACCCGCCTGCGCGGCGGCTGGGCCGAAGCGTTCGGGCGCCCCGTCCTGCCGATGTTCCACCCCGCCTACCTGCTGCGCTCGCCGGGCGAGAAGGCCCGCGCCTGGGAAGACCTGCTGTCGCTGCGGGCGCGGCTGCGCGAGGCACCCGCGCCATGATCGACACGCTCACGCTCGCCGCCTTCGTGCCCGCCGCTTTGGCGCTGAACCTCACGCCGGGGGCCGACATGATGTTCTGCCTCGGCCAGGGCCTGCGCGGGGGGCGCGCGCCCGCCATCGCCGCGGCGGCGGGCATTTCGACCGGCTCGCTCGTGCATGTGCTGCTGGCCGGGCTGGGGCTGGGCGCCGCGATGCAGGCGCTGCCCTGGCTGTTCGACGCGGTGCGTTGGGCGGGCGTGGCCTACCTGCTGTTCCTCGCCTGGCAGGCCCTGCGCGACAGCGCCGCGCCCCGGCCCGACCGCCCCGCGCGCCCGATGCCCGCCGCGCGCGCCTTCTGGCAGGGGCTGGCGGTGAACCTCGGCAATCCCAAGGTGATCCTCTTCGTGCTCGCCTTCATCCCGCAATTCGTCGACGCCGCCGCGCCCGTCCTGCCGCAATTCCTGGCCTTCGGCGCGATCCTCGCCATCGGCGGCGCGCTGGTGAACGGCACGGTCGGCGCCATGGCCGGGGGGCTGGGCCGCGCCATCCTCTCGGGCGAGCGCTTCAACCGCTGGCTCGGCCGCGTCTCGGCGGGCATCTTCGGCCTGCTCGCCCTGCGCCTCGCAGTGATGGAGCGCGCATGACCGAGCGCGCCTTCATCCCCGTCCGCATCGCCGTGCTCACCGTCTCCGACACGCGCGGGCCGGAGGACGACCGCTCGGGCGACACGCTCGCCGCGCGGATCGAGGCGGCGGGCCACATCCTCGCCGCGCGCGCCATCGAGCGCGACGACCGCGCCGCCATCGCCGCCCGCCTGCGCGGCTGGATCGCCGATCCGGGCATCGACGTGGTGATCTCCACCGGCGGCACCGGGCTGACCGGGCGCGACGTGACGGTCGAGGCCCACCGCGATGTGTATGAGAAAGAGATCGACGCCTTCGGCACGGTCTTCACCATCGTCTCGATAAACAAGATCGGCACCTCCGCCGTGCAGAGCCGCGCCACCGGCGGCGTGGCCGGCGGCACCTACCTCTTCGCGCTGCCCGGCTCGCCCGGCGCCTGCCGCGACGCGTGGGACGAGATCCTCGCCCCGCAGCTCGATTACCGCCACGCGCCGTGCAATTTCGTGGAAATCATGCCCCGGCTCGACGAACATCTGCGACGGAAATAGCCCGCCCGCGCGTAACAGGCTTGTGGTTTGGGCATTTTGCCCGCCAAGTCTATGGTGACAAACGATCCGCCGCAGCCCGAGGCACCCGACAGATGCGATTTCTCCGCCGGTCCGTCACCGGCCTTTTTCTGACTTTCCTGACGCTCGGCCTGCTGGCCTGGGCGGGCTATGCGCTGACCGCGTCGGTCCAGGCCCGCCTGAACCAGGAGGCGCGGCCGGGCCGCGCCGAGGAACGCGTCTTCGCCGTCAACGTGGTCGAGGTCACGCCCGAGCGCATCACCCCCGTTCTCGAGACCTTCGGCGAGGTGCGCTCGCGCCGGGTGCTGGAACTGCGCGCCGCGACGGGCGGCAAGATCACCTACCTCTCCGACGCGTTCGAGGAAGGCGGCAGCGTCGCCGAGGGCGAGGTGCTGGCCCGGATCGATCCCACCCAGGCGCAGGCCGCGCTCGACGTGGCCGAGGCCGACCGGCACGAGGCCGAGGCGAACCTGCGCGATGCCGAGCGCAGCCTCGAGATCGCGCGCGACGATCTGGAAAGCGCCGAGGCGCAGGTCGGCCTGCGCGAGGCGACGCTGGCGCGCCAGCGCACGATCCGCGAACGCGGCATCGGCAGCGATGCCCAGGTGGAAGAGGCCGAGCTCACGCTCGCCTCCGCGCGCCAGGCGGTGCTCTCCAAGCGCCAGGCCGTCGCCAATGCCGAGGCCGCCGTCGATCAGGCCCGCACCGGCGTGCTGCGCGCCGGCATCGCGCTGGCCGAGGCCGAGCGCGGGCTCGAGGAAACCGAGATCCGCGCCGGGTTCGCCGGCACGCTGGCCGATGTCTCCGCCGTCGAGGGCGGGCTGCTCACCGCCAATGAACAGATCGCCAGCCTGATCGACCCGAACGCGCTCGAGGTCTCGTTCCGCGTCTCCACCCCGCAATATGCCCGGCTGCTGGATGCAGACGGCCGCCTCGCCGGGGCCGACGTGCAGGTGATCCTCGATGCCCAGGGGATGGAGCTTGTCGCCACGGGCCGCGTCAGCCGCGAAAGCGCCAGCGTGTCGGAGGGCGAGACGGGGCGCCTGCTCTTCGCCCGGATCGACGATGCGGGCGGCTTCCGCCCCGGCGATTTCGTCACCGTCGCGATCGAGGAACCGCCGCTCGACGATGTCGCCCGCGTGCCGGCCACGGCGGTCGACGCGGCGGGCACAGTGCTGGTGGTGGGCGAGGAGGATCGCCTGCAACTGGCCGACGCGCCGGTTCTGCGCCGGCAGGGCGACGATGTGCTGATCCCCGCCTCCGGGCTTGCGGGCGAGCTGATCGTCGCCGAACGCTCGCCGCTACTGGGCGCCGGCATCCGCGTGCGCGCCCAACGCCCAGTGCCAAATCCGGACGGCGAGGCCGCGACGCTGGCCGCCGCCGAACCCGACTCCGAGTTGCTGGAACTCACCCCCGAACGCCGCGCCGCGCTGATCGCCTTCATCGAGGGCAACCAGCGCATGCCGGCCGAGATCAAGGAACGCGTGCTCGCCGAACTGGCGAAGGAAAAGGTCTCGGCCCGTACCGTGCAGCGGATCGAGGAACGGATGGGCGGCTGACATGGCGCCCCCCGCCCAACCCCCCGCCCCACAGCGCCTCGGCGGCATCCTGAGCTACTTCGCCCGCCACCGCACCGCGGCGAACCTCTTGCTGCTGCTGATGGTGGTGGCCGGCCTGCTCGCCGCGCCCAACATGCGCGCGCAATTCTTTCCCGACATCGTCTCCGACGAGGTGGATGTCAGCGTCGCTTGGCCCGGCGCCGGCGCCGAGGATGTCGACAGCGCCATCGTGCAACTGCTCGAGCCCTCGCTGCTGACGGTCGAGGGCGTGGTGTCGAGCGAGGCGCGCTCCACCGAGGGCCGCGCCCGGATCGAGCTGGAATTCGAGCCGGGCTGGGATATGGCCCGCGCCGCGGGCGACGTGGAAACCGTGCTCGCCGGCGTGACCAACCTGCCCGAGGATGCCGAGGAACCCACGATCCGCTGGGGCGGCTGGCGCGACCGGGTGACGGATGTCGTCATCACCGGCCCCGTCGACGTGGCGCAGCTCGGCCGCTTCGCCGACGAATTCGTCGCCCGGCTGTTCGAGGAAGGCGTGACCAAGACGACGATCAGCGGCGTCGCCGCGCCGTCGACCATCGTCGAGGTGCCGCAGCTCTCGCTGATCCGGCACGACATCACGATGGCCGATATCGCCGCCGCCATCGCCGCCGAGGCCGCCGCCTCGCCCGTGGGCGACGTGGGCGGCGCGGGGGCGCGGGTACGGACCGGGATCGCCAAGCGCTCGGCCGAGGAAATCGCCGGCATCGTGCTGCGCACCGGCGCCGACGGCGCGGCGCTCACCATCGGCGACGTGGCCGAGGTCCGCGTCGAGGGCCCGGATCGCGATGTCGCCTATTTCCGCGGGCCGAACCCGGCCGTCACCGTCACCGTCGAACGCTCCGAACAGGGCGATGCGATCCGCATCCAGCGCCAGGTCGAAGAGGTCGCCGCCGCGCTCGAGCTCACCCTGCCCGAAGGCGTGACGATCGACCTGATCCGCACCCGCGCCGAGGCGATCACCGCGCGGCTCGACATCCTGCTCGACAACGGCGCGATGGGGCTCGCACTCGTCGTGGCGCTGCTGTTCCTGTTCCTCAACGCGCGCACCGCCTTCTGGGTGGCCGCCGGCATCCCCGTCGCGATGACCACCGCCATCGCGCTGATGTATGCCTTCGGGCTGACGCTCAACATGATCTCGCTCTTCGCGCTGATCATCACGCTGGGCATCGTGGTGGACGACGCGATCGTTGTGGGCGAACACGCCGATTTCCGCTTCCGCCGGCTGGGCGAGTCGCCGGGCGTGGCGGCCGAGTCGGCCGCGATCCGCATGTTCGGGCCGGTCTTTTCCTCCACCGTGACGACGGTGATCGCCTTCTTCGGGCTCACCGCCATCTCGGGCACGTTCGGCGAGCTGATCGCCGACATCCCCTTCACCGTGATCGTGGTGCTGGTCGCCTCGCTGGTGGAATGTTTCCTGATCCTGCCCAACCACATGGCCCATTCGCTGGCCGGCTCGGCGAAGGAGCATTGGTACGATGCCCCCTCGCGCTTCGTGAACCGCTGGTTCCGCCGCTTCCGCGATGCGATCTTCCGGCCCTTCATCGCCGGCGTCGTGGTGATGCGCTACCCGGTGCTCGCCGGCGCGATCCTGCTGCTGGCGCTGCAGGCGGCGCTGTTCATCCGGGGCGATGTGCAATGGCGCTTCTTCAACTCGCCCGAACGGCCCTCGATCTCGGGCAACTTCTCGATGGCGCCGGGGGCGGAGCGCGCCGATACGCTTCAGATGATGCGCGAGATCCAGCGCGCGACCGAGGCCGTCGCCGCCCGCTACGAGGCCGAGCACGGCACCAACCCGCTGGATTACGTGCTCGCCCAGATCGGCGGCAATTCCGGCCGCGGCCTCGCCTCGGCCGACACGAAAGAGCCCGATCAGTTGGGCGCCATCGCGATCGAGCTGATCGAGGCCGACCTGCGGCCCTATTCCTCCTACGAATTCGTGGCCGCCCTGCAGGAAGAGGTGGTCAACCACCCGCTCGCCGAAGAGGTCTCCTTCCGCGGCTGGCGCTCGGGCCCCGGCGGCGACGCGCTGGATATCGAGCTGTCGGGCGCCAGTGCCGAGCGGCTGAAGGAAGCGGCCGAGGCGGTGAAGGCGCGGCTGGCGCAGTATCCGGAGGTCTCGGCGCTGGAAGACAGCCTCGCCTACGACAAGGAGGAGATGGTGCTGGAGCTCACGCCCCAGGGCCAGGCGCTGGGCTTCACGATCGACGAGCTGGGCCGCGTGCTGCGTAACCGGCTGGGCGGGATCGAGGCGGCCAGCTACCCCGACGGCACGCGTTCGGCCACGATCCGCGTCGAGCTGCCCGAGGATGAGCTGACGGCCGACTTCCTCGACCGCACGCTGATGCGCGCGGCGAGCGGCGCCTACGTGCCGCTGGGCGATATCGTCGAGGTCACGTCGGAAAGCGGCTTCTCCACCGTGCGGCGCGAGAACGGCCTGCGGCTGGTCAACGTGACCGGAGACCTCTCCGAAGACGATCCCGCCCGCGCCTCCGAGATCATGGCCGAGGTCGAGCAGGCCATCCTGCCCGCCATCGCCGAGGAATACGGCGTCGCCTACCGCCTCGCCGGCCTGTCCGAGCAGGAGGATCGGTTCCTGTCGGATGCCGGCTACGGCTTCGCCATGTGCCTGATCGGCATCTACCTCGTGCTGGCCTGGATCTTCTCCAGCTGGACACGGCCGCTCGTGGTGATGGCGGTGATCCCCTTCGGACTGATCGGCGCGATCCACGGCCACGTGGTGTGGGAGGTGCCGTTGTCGATGTTCTCGGTCGTCGGCCTGATCGGCATGACCGGGATCATCATCAACGATTCCATCGTGCTGGTGACGACGGTGGACGATTACGCCAAGACGCGCGGCCTGATCCCCGCGATCATCGACGGCGCGGCAGACCGGCTGCGCCCGGTGCTGCTGACCACGGCAACGACGGTGCTGGGCCTCGCGCCGCTGCTATATGAACGCTCCTCCGACGCGCAGTTCCTGAAGCCCACGGTCATCACGCTGGTCTACGGGCTGGGCTTCGGCATGGTGCTGGTGCTGCTGGTCGTGCCCGCGCTGATGGCGATGCAGAACGACATCGCCCGCCAGCGCCGCGCCCTGCGCCGGATGCTGGGCGGCGCGCGCCCCGCGATGCGCCCCGCCATGCGCCCCGTGACCCGCGCGCTGACGCTCGGCGCCGCGGCGATGGCGGCGCTCTTCGCGGTGACGCTGGGCTGGGTGATCGCCACCGGCGCGCTGCCCGCCCCGCTTGAACGCGCCGCACCGGGGGCGGCGGCGGGCTGGCCGCCGATCCGCCAGGCCATGGCGCTCTTCGCGGCGGGCGCGGCGGCCATCGCCGTGGTCGTCTATACCGGGGCGCTGGGCGGGCTGGCGTTGGCGGGGCGCGGCGGGGTCACCCCCCGCAGCCGCTGATCTCCACCGCGCGGCCGCCGCCGAGCACGGTGATGCGGATCTTCGAGCGATCCAGCAGGAAGGGCGCGGCATTCTCGGGCACCAGCTCCGTCCGCGCGGTGAGCGTATTGCCCGCGCGGGTCGTCTCGGTCTCGGCGATCCAGATCGAGGGGTCGGGGAACTCGATCACCGCCACCTCGTCGGCCGCCAGGGGCGGCATGGCGACCTGCGCGGCAAAGGCCATCCCGTCGCGGATCGGCGCCGCCTCGCACTCCACGCGGCCGACACCCGCCTCGCGCGCCGTGGCGGGCCGGTCGGCGAGCGCGGCGCGGATCGCCGGGTCGGGCGCGCCACCGGCGGGCAGTTCGGCGGCCAGCCGCAACGTGAGCGGCAGGCATACATCCTCGCAGACGCCCAGCTCCACCTCGGTGCGCAGCCGGATCGGCGCGCCGGGATCGCGCGTCTCGATACTGAAGGGCAGCAGCAACTCGCCGTGATACCCGATCGAGCTCATGCCGTTCTGGTCGAACACGTCGGGCACCGGCCAGTGGAAGCGCACCGTGCGAATGTTGCCCGAACCCGCCCAGTCGAAGCGCGGCGGAATGCCCGCATCGCCGGGCGCGCGCCAGTAGGTCTTCCAGCCCGGCGCCAGCCGCACCCGCAAGGCAGCGACATGCCGGCCGCCCGCTTCGCGCCAGCCCGGCAGGATCTCGGCCGAGGCCACGCGCGACAGATCGGCGCGCGCCATCCGCGCCGCCGGAAGGGCGGCGGCAAGCGCAAGGCAGGCGGCAAGGGCGAGGCGGGCGAACATGCGCCGAACATATGGGGCGGCAGCGGCGGGGGAAGTCACTTTTGGGCGACGCCCGCGTGAGTGTGGCCGATATTCCTCTTGTCTTGGCGGGCGGGCGGGCTTCATTCTGAGGTCATGCCCCAACCCGATCATATCCCCGTCAGCGAGATCGACCTGACAGGCAAGCTGCTGATCGCCATGCCCGGCATGGGCGATCCGCGCTTCGAGAGCTCCGTCGTCTTCGTCTGCGCCCATTCCGACGAGGCGTCGATGGGCCTGATCGTCAACAAGCCGGTCGAGGAGCTTTCGCTCGACGATCTTCTCGAACAGCTGGAGATCACAAGCGGCCCCGGCTCGCGCGGGAAGGGCGTGCATTTCGGCGGCCCCGTCGAGCACGGGCGCGGCTTCGTACTGCATAGCGGGGATTACAGCTGCGAAGGCGCCACGCTGCATGTCGACGAGCGGTTCGGCATGACCGCGACGCGCGACATCCTGCGCGACATCGCGCGCGGCATGGGGCCGGAGCGGCAGATCATGGCGCTGGGTTATGCCGGCTGGGGGCCCGGCCAGCTGGAGGCCGAGATCACCGCGAATGGCTGGCTCACCTGCGAGGCCGATCCGCGCATCGTGTTCCACGAGCTCGACGAGATGAAGTGGCAGGCCGCCCTGCGCTCGATGGGGGTGGAGCCCTCGATGCTCTCGGGCGCGGCGGGGCGCGCCTAAGACCGGGCTCAGGAACGGGGCGCGGCGGCGCGGGCCAGCCTGTCATTGATCGCCCGGCCCAGCCCGCGATCGGGAATGGGCGACACGGCGATCGGCCCGTCGCCTTCCGCATCCAGCCGCCGCAACGCCTCGAAAAGACCGGCCGCCGCTTCGACCATGTCGCCGCCGGGCGAAAGGTTCAGCGCGGCGCCCTCCACCGGCCCGAAACCCAGCAGCCGCTCGCCGGGGCGCGGCTCGGTCACGTTCAGCCGCAGTGCCGCCTCGGGCGCGTAATGCGAGGCCAGTTGCCCCGGCGCGGTGATCCCGCTGCCCGCCGCCGCCAGCGGCGCGCCGAGCGCGGCCTCCACCGCCTCCACCGGCAGGCCGCCGGGCCGCAGCAGCCGCGCCGTTCCGTCAGCGAGCCCCACGATGGTGCTCTCGATCCCCACCGCGCAGGGCCCGGCATCCAGCACCGCGTCGATCCGCCCGTCCAACCCGTCGAGCACATGCTCGGCGCGCGTGGGCGAGACGCGGCCCGACGGATTGGCCGAGGGCGCGGCCAGCGCCAGGCCGCTCTCCAGCACCGCGCGCGCGGCGGGATGGGCGGGCACCCGCAGCGCCACGCTGTCCAGCCCCGCCGTCACCAGCCCGGCCACCGCCGCGCCTTCCGCCAGCGGCAGAACCAGCGTCAGCGGGCCGGGCCAGAAGGCGCCGGCCAGCGCCTCGGCGCGGGCGTCGAACCGGCCGATCCGCCGCGCGGCCGCAAGATCGGCGACATGCACGATCAGCGGGTTGAACGAGGGCCGCCCCTTCGCCGCATAGACCTTGGCCACCGCCGCGCCGTTCCCGGCATCGGCGGCCAGGCCATAGACCGTCTCTGTCGGAAGCGCGACGATCCCGCCGCCGCGCAACAGCGCCACCGCGCGGGCGACGCCGGCGGCATCGGCTGGCAATCGTTCAGTTAACATCGTAATGACGTCGCGTTGGGGTTGGTACCGCCGCGGGATCGTCTAGTTTCCCCGCATCTCGTTTTGTGCATAGTCGGGCCGTCTTGGGAAGCCAAGCGGCACAGGGGAGGAAAATCATGCCATTCCGCGCGCCCGTACGCGACATCCGGTTCCTGTTCGAAAACATCGTCGGCTATAGCCAGATCGCCGAGACCGAGCTCTATTCCGAAGCCTCGGTCGAGACGCTGGGCGCGATCCTGGAAGAGGCGGGCCGCGTCTGCGAAGAGGTGCTCGCGCCGCTGCAACGCGCGGGCGACCTGCAGGGCGCGGTGCTCGAGAACGGAAAGGTCCGCACCTCGCCGGGCTATGCCGAGGGCTACCGCGCGCTGGCCGAGGGCGGATGGATCGGCGTCTCGGCGCCCGAGGAATTCGGCGGCATGGGCCTTCCGGTCTGCATCTCCACCTCGATCAACGACATGATCTCCGGCGCCTGCCTCTCGCTCGGCCTGTCGCCGCTGCTCACCCAGGGCCAGATCGAGGCGCTCGAGAACCACGCCAGCGACGAGATCAAGGCGCTCTACCTGCCGAAACTCGCCTCGGGCGAATGGTCGGGCACGATGAACCTGACCGAGCCGCAGGCGGGCTCGGACGTGGGCGCCCTGCGCACGCGGGCCGAGCCCAACGGCGACGGCACCTATTCGGTCACCGGCCAGAAGATCTACATCTCCTGGGGCGATGCCGATTTCATGGAAAACGTCTGCCACCTGGTGCTCGCCCGCCTGCCCGACGGCAAGCCCGGCACCAAGGGGATCAGCCTGTTCATGGTGCCCCGCAACATCCCCGATGCCGAGGGCAATCCCGGCGTTGCCAACTCGCTTCGCGTCGTGAGCCTGGAGCACAAGATGGGCCTGCACGGCTCGCCCACCGCGGTGATGGAGTTCGACGGCGCGACCGGCTGGCTGGTCGGCGCCGAACATGGCGGCATGGCGGCGATGTTCACGATGATGAACAACGCCCGGCTCAACGTCGGCATGCAGGGCGTCGGCGTGGCCGAGGCGGCGACGCAGAAGGCCGTCGAATACGCGATGGAGCGGCGCCAGGGTCCGACGCCGGTGGACGGCACGGGCGCGATCATCGACCATGCCGATGTGCGCCGGATGCTCGCCACGATGAAGGCCGAGACCTACGCCGCCCGCGCCATCGCCATGGCCTGCGGCGTGGCGATCGACATGGCCGCGGCCACCGGCTCGGCCGAATGGAAGGCCCGCGCCGCGCTGCTGACGCCGATCGCCAAGGCCTTCGGCACCGATACCGGGCATGACGTGGCGCATCTGGGCATCCAGGTGCATGGCGGCATGGGCTATGTCGAGGAAACCGGCGCCGCCCAATATGCCCGCGACGTGCGGGTCACGCAGATCTACGAAGGCACCAACGGCATCCAGGCGATGGATCTCGTCGCCCGCAAGATGGCCGATGGCGGCGAGGCCGCGTTCCGCCTGCTCGACGAGGTCGAGGCGCTGGCCGAACAGGCCCGCGGCGGCGAGATGGCAGCAGAGGCCGAGGCCGTCTGGCAGGCCGCCGAAAGCCTGCGCGAGACGACCGAGTGGCTGGCCGCGCAGCCCGATCTCAACGAACGCTTCGCCGGGGCGGCTTCCTACCTGCGGGCCTTCGCGCGGGTGCTGGGCGGGCATTTCCACCTCAAGTCGGCGCTTGTCGAGGGCGACGGCCCGCGCACCCGCCTGGCGCGGTTCTACATCGCCCGCCTGCTGCCCGAACACGAGGTGCTGCTCGCCCAGGCGCGCAGCGGCGCCGGCCTGCTCTACGCGCTCAGCGCCGAGGATCTCGCGGCGTGAGCGCGGCGCCGATCCGCTATCCGTTCGGCGAGGCGCCGGAAGCGGGCAGCGTGACGGAGGTGGCCGAGGGCATCCTGTGGATCCGCCTGCCCCTGCCGATGGCGCTCGACCACGTCAATTGCTACGCCCTGCGCGATGACGATGGCTGGACGATCGTCGATACCGGGCTCGGCACGAAAAAGCTGCGCGCCGCCTGGGAAGAGGTGATCTCCACCGCGCTCGCCGGCGCGCCCGTGCGCCGCGTGGTCATCACCCACCACCACCCCGATCACGTCGGCCTCGCCGGCTGGTTCGCCCGCGAACACGGGGCGGAGCTGGCCATGCCGCGCACCGCCTACCTGATGACACGCATGCTCCAGCTCGACGTGCAGGAAAGGTACGAGCCCGAAACGCTCGCCTTCTGGCGCGCCGCGGGCATGGATCGCGAGGTCTACGAGAAGCGCGCTGCCGAGCGTCCGTTCAACTTCGCCGACGTGACCCACCGCCTGCCGATCGGCTATACCCGCCTGCGCGAAGGCGACCGGATCGAGATGGGCGGCCGCACCTGGCTGATCCGCATGGGCAACGGCCACGCGCCCGAACACGCCACCTTCTGGTGCGAGGACGAGCCGCTCGTGCTGGGCGGCGACCAGCTGCTCGCCTCGATCTCGCCCAATGTCGGCATCCACGCGACCGAACCCGAGGAAGACCCGCTCGCCGACTGGCTCGAGGCCTGCACCCGCCTCGCCGCCTTCGCGCGGCCCGACCAGCTTGTCCTGCCCGGCCACAAGCTGCCCTATACCGGCCTGCCCGCGCGGCTGGAGCAGCTGGCCGAGAACCACCATTCCGCGCTGGATCGGCTCACCGATCACCTGCGCGAGCCGCGCACCGCGGCGGAATGCTTCCCGGTGCTGTTCAAGCGCCGGATCGGGCCGGCGGAATACGGGCTGGCCCTCGTTGAAAGCATGGCCCATGTGATGCATCTCTACAGGGCGGGCCGCGCCACGCGGCGGGCCCGCGACGATGGCGCCTGGCTCTGGCGCGCCGCCTGAGAGGGCAGATGGACGAACGCGACATCTCCACCACCGCCGAGGCTTACGAGGCCAGCGCGCTGCCCTGCGCGCGCGCCGTGCATACCGAGCCGGGCCGCCATGCCAGCGCCGAACAGGTGCCGCTGCCGGCGGCCGTGGCGCGCAAGCCGGTGGCGTCGAAGAGCCCTGCGGAATGGGCCTATGAGCGGCTGATCCTCTACATCAAGAATTTCGAGGAGGGGCTGAACGCCGACGAAGAGGTGGCGATGGGCTTCACCGGCGGCGAGGCCGGGGTGATGCGGATCGAGGGGATCGGCTATTTCGATCCCGACATCATCACCTTCTACGGCCAGGATACGGCCGGTCGGAAGACGCAGTTCATCCAGCACGTCTCGCAACTGGGCGTGACGCTGCGGGCCATGCCCAAGCCCGAGAAGCGCGAAAAGCCCCGGCGGATCGGCTTCCACCTGATTGCGGATCTGGAGGAGCAGGCGGCGGAGGAAAGCGAGGCGGGGATGGCTGGCGATACGGCACGCGAGGCGGGCGAAAACGCCGCGCCCGAAGGGCCTTCGCAGGCGTGACACCGGAAACGGAATCGTCTATTCCCGCAGCGAACAGGTGACACCCGAGGACAAGCATGATGGCAGAGCACAAGCACGGCTCGATGGATACGACCACCCAAGAAAAGACGTTCCAGGGCTTCATCACGGCATCGAAATGGGTGATCGGCGTGTCGCTCGCGGTGCTGATCTTCCTCGCCATCTTCAACAGCTGATCCTCGGGACAGAGCAGGGAGGCCGGCCATGCGCGCGGTGAGATTGCTGGCCGTCTTCGCCCTCGCCCTGCTGGCCGCCTGCGGCGCCCCGGTCGAGGAAAGGCGCGCCCCGGATGCCGAGGTGGCGCGCGCCGCCTATCGCCATCCCGGCCCGCCGACGATCACGCTCTACACGGTGATCAACAACCACCACGGGGGCGGGGCGCATACCGCGCTGATGGTCAATGCCGATCAGCGGGCGATCTTCGATCCGGCGGGCTCGTTCTATCACCCGCATCTGCCCGAGCAGGGCGACGTGCATTTCGGCATGACCGATCCGGCGGTGGAGTTCTACATCGACTACCACGCGCGCGAGACGTATCGCGTGGTGGAGCAGACGGTCGTGGTGTCGCCCGAGGTCGCGGCGCGGGCGATGGCGCTGATGCGCGGCTACGGCCCGGTGGCCAAGACGCTCTGCGCGCAATCGACCTCACAGATCCTGCGCCAGGTGCCGGGCTTCGAGAGCGTGCCGCAGACGATGTCGCCCAAGGCGATCATGCAGGCCTTCGCGGCGATGCCCGGCGTGCAGACCCGCGTGGTGCGCGACGACAGCCCCAGCGACAATTCCGGCCTGCTTCAGGCGCCCGTCCTGCTGCGGCGGTAGGTTTTCCGGCGGAAAGCGCCCTCTGAGTAGCGGGGCAGGGCCTGCCGGCCCGGAACAAGGGGCGCAGCCCCGCCGGGCCAGCGCCGCCTCTCGGCGACTGCTTCGCAGTCGCCTGCCGGCAGGGCATTGCAAGGCAATGCCCGAGAGGCCCGTCCGGGCGGGGTGGCGCTACTGCTGGCCGTGCGCGCTGCGGTGAGTGCGGAGGGCCTTGGCCACCATAAAGCGCACTAACACTCACGTTGCAGGCGCCACCCCACGGGGCGCCCCTGCCCCGGCTACCGTTGCGCGCCCGAAGTCTCGATGGCCCGGAACAAGGGCGAAGCCCGCCGGGCCAGCGCCGCCCCGTCCCGGCGGGGTGGCGCTATTGCTACCCGCCCGCGCTGCCGAAAGTGCGGAGGGCCTTGGCCACCATAAAGCACCCTAACCCCAACGGCACAGGCGCCACCCCACGGGGCGCCGCTGGCCCGGCTACCGCCGCGCCCAAAACCCGTTCGCTTAATGTTCCCCTAACCAGCAAATTCAATGGCTTACAAGATGTCCACACGTGGACACCCCCAATTCAGGCCCCGCCCGCCAGCCACAACCCGCCATACAGAACCACCGCCCCCCCGGCGATCGCGGCCAGCGTGTTCCGCGTCACCAGCCCCACCAGCAGCGTCGCCGCCGCCGCCCCCGCGCGGGGCAGATCGAACGCGCCCCCGGTCGCCTGCGGCCAGATCACCAAAGGCGCCACCAGGCCGGGCATCACCGCCACCGGCGTGTAGCGCAGCGCGCGGATCAGCCAGGGCGGGAAGGGGCGGTCTCCGAACAGGCCGATGAAGCTGAGCCGGATCAGGTATGTCCCCACCCCCAGCGCCACGATGATCGCCCAGATCGTCGCCTCGGAATAGCCGGTCACGGCGCCGCCTCCCGCCGCTCGGCCTGCCGCCGCTCCGTCCAGGTCTCCACAAGCGCGCCGACCACGATCGCGGCCAGCGCGGCCACGATCACGCCCAACCCGTAGGGCATGACGGACAACACCAGCGCCAGCACCACCGAGGTGAGCGCCGCGGCGACATGGGCCAGCGACTTGAGCATCGGGGCCACGATGGCGAGGAAGGTGATCGGCACCGCGAAATCCAGCGCGAATTCCGGCGGGATCCGCGCCCCCGCCTGCGCGCCCACCCAGGCGCCCACATACCACATGCCGCAGACCGGGGTGATCGTGCCGAAGAAATACGCCATCTTCGCCGCGCGGCTCGCCTCGGGCCGCCGCTCCAGCTCCACCGCCGTCAGCGCATAGCTCTGATCGACGAGGAAATAGGCCGCCACGGCGCGCTGCCAGAACGGCACGCCGCGCAGATGCGGCGCCAAAGCGGCGGAATACATCCCCATCCGCAGGTTCACCACCAGGGCGGTCAACAGCACCAGCAGCGCCGGGGCCTGATCCGTCATCTGCTGGAGCGCGGCGAATTGCGAGGCGCCGGCGATCACCAGCACCGAGAAGCCCATCACCTGAGCGATGTCGAGCCCCGCCTCGGTCGCCGTCACGCCGAACAGCATGCCGAACGGCACGACGACCAGGATGAACGGCAGCCCGTCCCGGATGCCGCGCAGATAGGTTGCCTTTTCGATGCTGGAGGTCATGGTGCCGGGAGGATGGTTCGGCCCTTCTTGCCTGCTCGCGGGCGGGGCCGCAATGCTGAATTCGTGAAGGGAAGGATCACGCGGGATGATGCAGCGGATCGGCGGCGTGATCCTGGCCGGCGGGCAGGGCAGGCGGATGGGGGGCGCCCGGAAGGGGCTGCTGACGCTTTCCGGCCGCCCGCTCATCGCCCATGCCGCCGCACGGCTGGGCCCGCAGGTCACGGCGCTGGCGCTCTCGGCCAATGGCCCGGCGGCGGCCTATGCGGAATTCGGCCTGCCCGTTCTGCCCGACGAGACGGCGGATTTCCCCGGCCCCCTGGCCGGCGTGCTATCGGGGCTGCGCTGGGCCGAAGCTCAGGGGCTCGAGGCGATCGTCACCGTGCCCTGCGACGCGCCCTTCCTGCCGCGCGACCTCGCCGCGCGGCTCGCCGCCGCCGGGCCCTTCGCGATGGCCGCGCTTAAGGGCCGGGCCGAGCCCGCTTTCGCGCTCTGGCCGGTGACGCGGCGGGCCGAGGTCGAGGCCGCGCTGGCTGCCGGGCGGCGCAAGGTGACCGAGGCGGCGGGCGGCGCGGCTTTGGTGGATTTTCCCGACGCGGGCGCCTTCTTCAACATCAACACGCCCGAAGCGCTGGCCGAGGCCGAGGCGCGGCTCGCGGGCGCTGGGGAGGGGCCGGATCAGGCGAAACTGCCCTGACAGAACCAGCCCGCCGAGGCCGCGCCGCCATGGGCGTAGTAGAGCCACAGCCTCTCGCCGCCTTCCACGGTGACGCGCCAGTAATCGCGGATGCCGCTGCGCCAGGCCGGATCGTCGAGCCACCATTCCGGGGCGATCCGCTCGGGCCCCTCGGCGGCGGCCACGCGCAGCGCCCGGCGGCGCCAGCGGAAGGCGGCGGGCAGGGTGGGCCCGTCGCCCGCGCCCAGCACCGGCTCGGGCGGCCAGAGCAGCAGCGGCCGGGGGCGCGGCGGTTCGGGCCAGGGCACCGGGCCGGGATCCGACCAGGCGGCGGCGAGGGTCAGTGCGGCTTTCTCGGGGATGTGGCTCTCGGCGGGGTGGCGGCGGGTGATCGCCTCCAGCCCGATCCGCGCGCCCAGCCGGCCCACCAGATCCTCCAGCGCGGTATCGCCCGCCCGCGCCGCCTGCTTCCTGTCCATCGCCGTCTGCGCGGCATCGAGGTGGCCGCGATGCTGGACGGGGCTCAGCGGCTCGGTCACGTGGGCTTCGAGGCGCAGCGCGTCGATGCCATAGCCGGCCTCCACCTCGCCCAGCTTCATCGCCAGAAGCGGGCGCAGGCGGTCGGGATCGTCGGCGGGGCGGGCCAGCCCCACCTCCACCACGCAGGAGGTGCCATCGGCCCGGAAGGCCTGCAGCCGTGCCCGCCTGGCGCCGCGGCCGCGCGCGCGCAGCCGGGCGCAGAGCGGCGGCAGCAGCCGGTCGAGCCCGGCCAGCAGGTCGCTCTCCAGCCCGATCGGCTCGGGCAGGGTGAGGCGCACGGCGAAGCGGTCGGGCGGGCGCGCGGGGCTCACCGGCTCGGGGGTGACGCCCAAGGCCTGATCCAGCCGCTGCACCAGGTGCTGGCCGAAGCGGCGGGCCAGCGCGGCGCGGGGCATGCCGATCAGGTCGCCGATATGCGACAGGCCCAGCCGGGCGAGCTGGGTCACCGTCTCGGGCTCCAGCCGCAGGGCGGCGGCGGGCAGGCCGGCTATGGCCTGGCGGGTCTGGCCGGGGGGCGCGATACGTTGGGGCGCGGGAGAGGGCGCCCTGTGACCGCCGCCCGTGGGCGCCGGGCCGCCGCGTTCCCAGTGCCGGCGCTTGGCGGCGCGGGCGCGGGTGGCGGGCGCCTCCTGGTCGACCGCGTCGCCGGTGCGCGCGCTCCGCGCCTCGGCTCCGGCATAGCGCGCCAGCGCCCAGGCGGCGCCGGGCGTATCGGCCAGCCCCGCCTCCACGCTCAGCCCGAGCGCGGCGGCCGCCTCGCAGATCTGCGCCAGCATTGCCGCCTCGCCGCCGAAGAGATGCGCGCAGCCGGTGATGTCGAGCAGCAGGCCCGCGGGCGGCTGTTCCCCCACCCAGGGCGAGAAGCGCCCGGCCCAGCGGCGCAGGGCGGTGAGGAACTCGGCCTCGGCCTGCGGGTTCTGCAGCCGGGTGACGAGCGCGGGGCACATGGCGCGGGCATCGCGGATCGGCTGGCCGGCCACCAGCCCCGCGGCCGAGGCCGCCTCGGACAGCCAGGCCAGCACCTGCATCTGCCCGGTCTCGCGGATCACCGCGAAGGGCGGCTCGCCCCCGGGCGCCTGCGCGCCGGGCGGTGCCGCCGCGCCGAGGCGCAGCAGCCGTTCGGCCCCCAGCCGGGGAAACCACAGCGAGATGATGCGTCGGGCGGGCATTTCGGCAGCAATAGCAGCAGATGTTCCCGTTATGTTCTATTTGTCTTCAAGAAAACGTCAAGTCGCTGCATTGTGATGGCGCAGGGCGGGCCTGGCTTTCTAGGCTCGTTTCCGTGCGCCCATCCGGCCGCCCAACAGGAGAGACACGCCATGATGAAGCTGACGACATTCGCCGCCGCCACGTTGCTTGGCCTGAGTGCAACCCTGCCCGCGACGCTGGCCCATGCCGAATCGCATGCGATGGAAGGGGGGCCGGAAGCCCGCGAGAAGCTGATGAAATCCATCGGTGGCGCGATGCAGACGGTGGGCGGCATGGCGCAGGGCAAGGTGGCTTTCGATGCCGAGGCGGCGCAGGCGGCGCTCGACCAGATGGAAGAGGATGCGGCGATGATCCCGGCCGTGTTCGAATCCGACGAGATGAGCGACGATTCCCGCGCCACCCCGGCGATCTGGGAGAACTGGGACGATTTCGTCGCCAAGGCCGAGGCGCTGCAGATGGCGGCGGCCGACGCCGACGCGTCCTCGGCCGAGACGCTGGGCGCCTCGATGCGCGCCCTCGGCGGCGCCTGCCAGGCCTGCCACCAGGATTACCGCGCGCCGGAGAATTGAGGCGGGCAGCGGACTCGCCCTGAGCCGCACCGCGCGGAATCAAGGGCGAAGCCCGCCGCGCGAGCGCCGCCCCGTCCGGGCGGGGTGGCGCTTTGGCTATCCGCCCGCGCCGCGGTGAGGTCGGAGGAGTTTGGCTCCCATAAAGCGCCTAACACCCACGTCGACAGCGCCACCCCACGGGGCAGCGCTCGCGCTACCGTTCGTCGTTGCCGCCACCTTGCCGCACCGCTCGGTCAAACGAATTCAATGACTTGCGATGTGTCCACATGTGGACACCCCAATTCAGCCTCCGAATGTGCCCTACACCCGCCGAGATCTCCCCGCGCGGAACAAGGGCGAAGCCCGCCGCGCGAGCGCCGCCCCGTCGGGGCGGGGTGGCGCTCTTGATATCGACCCGCGCTGCGGTGAGGGCGGATGTACTCGGCCACCATAAAGCGCGCAAGACCACCGTCGGAGGCGCCACCCCACGGGGCGGCCCTCGCGCTACCGTTGCGCCAGGCTTTCTACCCGCAATAGACCCGGTCGATCGTGCCGCTCTCGTCGTAGGTCACGTTCAGCCGCTCCGGATTGAAATCCATCGTTACGGCATCGTCCGGCCCGATCAGGCGCATCGGCGCCGGGAAGGTCATCGAGGCGATGACTGAGCGATCCTGCCCCACCAGGTCGGCATGGGCCGAGGCGCCGCAGGCGTCGCCGCCATCCTCCGCCGGCTGCTCCACCGCCGCCGCATCCTCGCCCTCGCGCGCGGGGGCCTCCTCGTCCTGACAGCCCGCCAGCGCGCACAGCGCCAGCGCCGCCAAAGTCACCCGTACCATCATCTCTCGTCAGCCTTTCGAATTGCGCCCGCAGGCAGGTTCTCTAACGTGAAGCTAGGAAGCCAGGGAGGGATTGCCATGAGAACCCGCGCCGCCATCGCCGTCGAGGCCGGAAAGCCGCTGGAAATCGCCGATGTGGAGCTCGAGGGCCCCCGCGCGGGCGAGGTGCTGGTCGAGGTCAAGGCGACCGGCATCTGCCATACCGACGAATTCACCCTCTCGGGCGCCGATCCCGAAGGCCAGTTCCCCGCGATCCTCGGCCATGAAGGCGCGGGCGTGGTGGTCGATGTGGGCGCGGGCGTGACCTCGCTGAAACCGGGCGACCACGTCATCCCGCTCTACACGCCGGAATGCCGCGAATGCCCCTCCTGCCTGTCGCGCAAGACCAACCTGTGCACCGCGATCCGCGCCACGCAGGGCCAGGGCGTCATGCCCGACGGCACCTCGCGCTTCCGCACGCTCGATGGCGATCCGATCCTGCACTACATGGGCTGCTCGACCTTCGCCAACCACACGGTGCTGCCCGAGATCGCTCTCGCCAAGGTGCGGGAGGACGCGCCCTTCGACAAGATCTGCTATATCGGCTGCGGCGTCACCACCGGGATCGGCGCGGTGATCAACACCGCGAAGGTGGAGATCGGCGCCAAGGCGGTGGTGTTCGGGCTGGGCGGCATCGGGCTCAACGTGATCCAGGGGCTCCGGCTCGCCGGCGCCGACATGATCATCGGGGTCGACATCAACAACGACAAGAAGGCCTGGGGCGAAAGCTTCGGGATGACGCATTTCGTCAACCCCAAGGAAATCGACGGAGATATCGTCAGCCACATCGTCGAGATGACCAAGACCAAGGCCGACCGGATCGGCGGCGCCGATTACACGTTCGACTGCACCGGCAACGTCACCGTGATGCGCCAGGCGCTGGAATGCGCCCATCGCGGCTGGGGCGAGAGCATCGTGATCGGCGTAGCGCCCGCCGGGGCCGAGATCGCCACGCGGCCCTTCCAGCTGGTCACCGGGCGGGTCTGGAAGGGCACCGCCTTCGGCGGCGCGCGCGGCCGCACCGACGTGCCGAAGATCGTGGATTGGTACATGGAGGGCAAGATCCAGATCGACCCCATGATCACCCACCAGCTGACGCTCGACGAGATCAACCGCGGCTTCGACCTGATGCATGCGGGCGAATCGATCCGCTCGGTCGTCGTCTACTGAGGCGTCTTCCGGCGCGCGCGCATTCGGCGATTGTGCTCGCGCGCCGCGCCACTAAGTATGGCGCAGGCGGGCGCGGGCGCGCCGCCCCAGACAGAGGAGCAAGGGCAATGATGCAGATGCGCGACGAGGAAACGCCGAAGGGCGAGGAACAGCAATCGGGCAAGGTGGATCAGCTCTTCTTCCAGTCCCGCAACGTGATCATCACCGGCGAGATCGACTTCAAGGTCGCCCAGCGCGCCACGACGCACCTGCTGGCGCTGGCCGAGGAAAGCGACGAGCCGATCAACCTGTTCATCTCCTCGCCCGGCGGCCATGTCGAAAGCGGCGACATGGTGCATGACATGATCAAGTTCATCACCCCTAAAGTGCGCGCCATCGGCTCGGGCTGGGTGGCCAGCGCCGGCGCGCTGATCTTCGTCGGCGCCGCGAAGGAAAACCGCTATTGCCTGCCCAATACCCGCTTCCTGCTGCACGAACCCTCGGGCGGGATCGGCGGCCAGGCGACCGACATGATGATCCAGGCCGGCCAGATCGAGGCGATGCGCAAGCGCCTGCACAAGATCTTCGCCGAGGCGACCGGCCAGTCGCCCGAGAAGATCGAGAAGGACATGCGCCGCGACTTCTGGCTCAACACCGAGGAAGCCGTCGCCTACGGCCTGCTCGGCAAGGTCATCAACTCCACGGCCGAGCTGGCGTGATCCATGGCAGATGATCGCCCCCTCCTCGCCGTCCTGATCGATGCCGACAACATCCCCGCCCAGTATGCCGGGCCGATCCTGAAGGAGATCACCTCCTTCGGGGAGCCGGCCCTGCGCCGCGTCTATGGCGACTGGTCGGCGGGGCGGCTGACCAAGTGGGCCGAGAACGTGCGCGAGCTCGGCCTCGTCGCGCATCAGGAAACGTCGAACACCAAGGGCAAGAACGCCTCGGATATCGGCCTGGTGATCGACGCGATGGACATCCTGCATACCGGGCGGTTCGACGGGTTCGTGCTGGTTTCCTCCGACAGCGACTTCACGGCGCTGGCCAACCGGATCCGCGAACAGGGGCTCGACGTGATCGGCATCGGCGAGGGCAAGACGCCGGTCTCGCTCAAGAACGTGTGCAACCGCTTCATCCTGATCGAGAACATCGTTGAAGAGGCGCCGCCGCGCGGGGCCGCGCAGAAGCCGGGCAAGGCCGATCCGAAGGATGCCGTGCCGCTGATCCTGCGCGCGATGGACAAGGTGGGCGAGGTGGACGAATGGTATCCGCTCGGCCAGCTCGGCCAGTACATCATGGCCGACAATCCCGATTTCGACACCCGCACCTACGGCAAGCGCAAGCTGTCGGACCTGATCGAGGGCCTGCCGCGCTTCGAGACGCGGCGGCAGGGCAACCAGTTGCAGGTGCGCCGGGCGGATTGAGGCGGGCTGGGTGAGGCGGCCCGATCAAGGGGGCCTTCAGGCGCCGTAGCGGGCCAGGAAGGTCTCTACCGCGCCGTCGGCCACGCGCGCGATCTGCGCGGCATCGGGCGGTGGGCAGGCGCCCAGCGCGCAGGCGGGGAAGAAGGTGGCCTTGCACAGCTCGGCGAACTGGTCGGCGGCCAGTTCGTAATCCTCGATCCTCAGCTCTCCGCGCGCGGCGGCGGTGCGGAAGTAATCCACCAGCCGGGCCCGCACCAGCATCGGCCCGCTTTCGTAGAAGCGGCGGGCCAGTTCGGGGAAGCGGTCGGCCTCGGCCACGCAGATGCGGAACACGCTGCGCCCGATATCCGAGGTGAGGAAGGCGATCAGCCGGCGTGCCGCGTGGGGCAGCAGGATGGCGGGCGGCAGGCTTTCGTCGGTTTCCTCGGTGTGGCGCAGGGCCTGGTGGCGGCATTCGCGCATGGCCATCTCGAGGAAGAGCAGGCGCTTTTCGGGGAAGTAGGCGTAAAGCGTGGCCTTGGAGACGCCCGCCTCGCGCGCGATCTCGTCGACGCTGGCGCCTTCATAGCCGTCGCGCAGGAAGATCGTGCGCGCGCCCTCGACGACCTGGTCGAACTTGCGCCCGCGCTTGATCTCTCCAACCGGTTTGTTCATGGGGCCTCCCGCCGGTGAGGATAGACGAATTGGTTCACATCTCAAATAGCGCCGCGACGGCAGAGGGATAGGGCGAAACGGAGCGCGAGAGCCGCCCCGTGGGGTGGCGCCTCCGACGTGGGTGTAGGGCGCTTTATGGCAGCCAAGTCCCTCCAACCCTGCCGTAGCGCGGGCGGCCAGCAATAGCGCCACCCCGCCCGGACGGGGCGGCGCTCGCGCGGCGCGCTGCGCGCTTGATTCCGCGCGGGCGGCTGCGCCGCCTAAGTACCTCCCCCGGAACTCCACCGCTATTCGCTCTGGCATCGCGCCGCCCGAGGTGGCACCAATCCGACAGGAGGTGCCGATGCACAAGCCGGGCGACTACAAGGCCATCCCGCTGCCCCACCGGGCCGCGCTCACCGACGCCGAGATGCGCGCCGCCGCCGAGGCGTTCCGCGATACCATGGCCCGTCGTCACACCGTGCGCGACTATGCCACCCGCCCCGTCGACGAAGCCGTCATCCGCGCCTGCATCGCGGCGGCCGGCCTCGCCCCCTCGGGCGCCAACCACCAGCCCTGGCACTTCGTCGCCATCTCCGACCCCGCCATGAAGGCCCGCATCCGCGCGGCCGCCGAAGCGGAGGAGGAACATTTCTACGCCGGCGGCGCGGGCGACGAATGGCTCCGCGCGCTGGAGCCGATCGGCACCGATGCCGCCAAGCCGCATCTGGAACGGGCGCCCTGGCTGATCGTGATCTTCGCCCAGCGGTACGGGATCGACAGCCAAGGCGCGCGGTTCAAGCACTACTACGTGCCCGAAAGCGTCGGCATCGCCACCGGCATGCTGATCACCGCTTTGCACCATGCAGGGCTTTGCTGCCTCACCCACACGCCCAACCCGATGCGCTTCCTCAACGAACTCTGCGGCCGCCCGGCGCAGGAAAAGCCGGTGATGATCCTCGCCACCGGCCACCCCGCCGAGGATGCCACCGTGCCGGCGGCGGCGAAGATCAAGAAACCGCTCGACGAGATCCTCACGATATGCCGGTGATCTACGTCGATGCCGATGCCTGCCCGGTCAAGGCCGAGGCCGAGAAGGTGGCCACGCGCCACGGGCTGAAGCTGCTGCTCGTCTCCAATGGCGGGCTGCGGCCCTCGCAAAACCCCCTGGTCGAGACGGTGATCGTGCCCGAAGGCCCCGACGAGGCCGACAAGTGGATCGTCACGCGCGCCGGGCCGGGCGACGTGGTGGTGACGGGCGACATCCCGCTGGCGGCGAAATGCGTGGAGGCGGGCGCCCAGGTGCTGCGCCACAACGGCGAGCCGCTCGATGCGCGCAACATCGGCAACGCGCTGGCCGTGCGCGACCTGATGAGCGACCTGCGCGCGGCCGACCCGTTCCGCCAGGGCGGCGGGCGGGCATTCGGCAAGGCCGACCGCTCGCGCTTCCTCGACGCGCTGGAGCGCGCGGTGCGGGCGGCGACAAGATCATGAATTTTCTGCGAAAATTCGCGCGGACGGAGAGGGGTTTGAGATGATCGAGGCGGTGGTCTTCGATATCGGCAACGTGCTGATCGAGTGGCAGCCCGAGCGGCATTACGATGCCCGGATCGGCCGCGAGGCGCGCGAGCGGATGTTCGCCGCGGTCGACCTGCACGCCATGAACGACGAGATCGACAGGGGCGGCCCGTTCCGCGACACGATCTATGCCACGGCCGAGAAATACCCCGAGTTCCGCGATCACATTCGCCTCTGGCACGACGAATGGATCCACATGGCCTCACCCGCCATAGACCGCTCCGTCCGCCTGCTGCGCGCCCTGCGCGGGGCCGGCGTGCCGGTCTTCGCGCTCACCAATTTCGGCGTCGAGAGCTTCGAGCATGCCTGCACGCATTACGACTTCCTCGCCGAGTTCGACCGCGCCTATGTCTCGGGCCGGATGCGCGTGATCAAGCCCGACGCGCGGATCTACGAGATGGTCGAGCAGGATTGCGGCGTCGCGCCCGAGCGCCTGCTCTTCGCCGATGACCGCGCCGACAACATCGCCGCCGCGCAGGCACGCGGCTGGCACACACATCACTTCACCGGCCCCGAGGGCTGGGCCGAACGGCTGGTGGCCGAGGGGCTGCTGAGCCCCGAAGCCGCGCGGTAGGGCCGGGCATGGACTGGAACGCCGACGCGCCGGAAGCGCCCAGTGCGCCCGGTGCGCTCGCGAAACTCTCCGACGGGCGCACCTATCACGAATGGCACGGGCCGGCGGAGGGCGAGGTGCTGGTGCTCGTGCACGGGCTCACCACGCCCTCCTTCATCTGGCGGGGGCTGATCGGCGGGCTGACCGAGGCGGGCTTCCGGGTGCTCGCCTACGATCTCTACGGGCGCGGCCTGTCGGATGCGCCGCGCGGCGCGCAGACCCGCGCCTTCTTCACCCGCCAGCTGCGCGAGCTGCTGGCCGACCAGGGCGTCACCGGCGATTTCTCGATCATGGGCTTCTCGATGGGCGGGCTGATCGCCGGCATCTTCGCCGCCGAAGAGGCCGAGCGGGTGGATCGCGTGATCCTGATCGCGCCGGCCGGGTTCGACTACACGCCATCGCGCGCCGAGCGCTTCCTGCGCGACATGCCGGTGCTGGGCGACTGGCTGAACCTCGCGCTCGGCGGCTGGCTGATCCGGCGCCGGGCCGCGGCGGTGGCCCGGCTTGCCACCACCCCGCCCGACATCGCCGCGCGCCAGGCCGCGGCCACGCGTAGCCGGGGCTTTGCACGCGCCATGCTGTCGAGCCAGCGCAACATCCTGCGCGACGAGCTGGGCGAGGCGATGGGCGAGCTGCGGCGCATCTACGTGCCCGTTCTGGCGATCTGGGGCGAGGCGGATGGTGTGATCCCCATCACCTCGGTCGGGCGGCTGGCCCAGGCCAATCCCGACGCCCGCCAGGTGACGATCCCCGGCGCCACCCACTGGCTGCCCGTCACCCACCCGCGCGAGATCCTCGCCGCGATCGACGAGTTCCGGCGCGAGACCTGAGCCTCACGCCGCCGCCGGCATCCCGCCCGCACCGCCGCCGCGCTTGCCCAGCGGGATCTCCTTCACCGGCAGGTGCACCAGCGCCGAGAACAGCCCGATCCCCACGCCGACCCACCAGACCATCGTGTAATCGCCGTAAAGGTCATAGAGCTTGCCGCCCAGCCACACGCCCAGGAAGCTGCCCAGCTGGTGCGACAGGAAGACGATGCCGTAAAGCGTGCCCATGTAGCGCAGCCCGTAGATATAGGCGACAAGCCCCGAGGTGAGCGGCACCGTGGCCAGCCACAGCGCGCCCATCACCACCGAGAACGCGATCACGCTGCCCGGCGTGATCGGGAAGGCCATGAACAGGCCCGCCGTCAGAGCGCGCAGAAGGTAGATCCCGGTCAGCAGGTATTTCTTGGAATAGCGGTTGCCCAGCCAGCCGGCAAAAAGCGTGCCGGCGATGTTGGCCAGCCCGATGAGCGAGATCGCCGCCGCGCCCAAAGCCTCGGTGGAGCCGATGCCGATCGAGGCCAGCGTACCCGACGGGTCGATCGCGCCGCACATCTCGGTCACCAGCGCGGGGAAATGCGCCGTCACGAAGGCCAGCTGGTAGCCGCAGGAAAAGAAGCCCAGGAAGATCAGAGTGAAGCTCGGGTCGCGGAACGCCTTGCCGAGGATCGCGCCCAGGCTCTCCTCCAGCTCGGGTTTCGAGGCCGGGGCGGGCGATTTCATCATCGGCAGGAAGGCCAGCACCGCCAGGATCGCCACGGCGAAGACGAGGAAGACGCTCTGCCAGGGCATCCGCTCCAGCAATGCCTGCGCGATCGGCGCGCCCACCACCTGCCCCGCCGAGCCCGCGGCGGTGACGATGGCCAGCGCCATCGAGCGGTTGGCATCGCTCGCCGCGCGGCCGACGACGGCGAGGATCACGCCGAAACCCGTGCCCGCCACGCCGAAGCCCACCAGCACCTCGAGGAACTGGTGCTGCGGCGGCGTCGTCGCCATGGCCGAGAGGATCAGGCCGGCGGCATAGATCAGCGCGCCGATGATCACCGCGCGGCGGTCGCCGATCTTCTCGGCCGCGGCCCCGAAGATCGGCTGGCCGATGCCCCAGGCCAGGTTCTGGATCGCGATGGCGAGCGAGAAATCGGCGCGGAGCCAGCCGAACTCCTCGGCGATGGGGATCTGGAACACCCCGAACGAGGCGCGGATCGCGAAGTTGACGAGGATGATGCAGCAGCCCGCGATCAGCACGGGGGTGATCAGGCCGGCGCTGGGCCGGGCGAGCGGTGTGTTGGTCATCGGGCGCTCCTTCGCGGGGCAGTTTCGCCAAATGGCTGACCGCGTCAAACGAAAGTATGTGTATGCACGGATTACCTTTCCTTATGGATCGCAGAGGGCTATCTGGCAGGCCCATGGGCGGCAGCATGCACGAGATCTACCAGGCACGCGTGGCGGAGGGGCGGCTGACGCCCGATCCGGCGCAGGAAGAGGTGCTGCCCGAATTCGAGCGCATCCGCCGCGAGCTTTCCGAGGCGCCGCGCGGGCGCGGGGGCTTGCGCGGGCTGTTCGGGCGGGCGCCCGAGCCGGTGAAGGGGCTCTACCTCTGGGGTGGCGTCGGGCGCGGCAAGTCGATGCTGATGGACATGTTCTTCGAGGCCGTCGACGTGCCCAAGCGCCGGGTGCATTTCCACGCCTTCATGCAGGAAGTCCACGAGGGCATGCACGAGGCCCGCAAGCGCGGCGTCGACGATGCGGTGAAGCCGGTGGCCGAGCGGGTGGCCGGCGAGGTGCGGCTTCTGTGTTTCGACGAGATGCAGGTGAGCGACATCGCCGACGCGATGATCGTGGGGCGGTTGTTCGACATGCTGCTGGCCGGCGGGGTGACGGTGGTGACCACGTCGAACCGCCCGCCGGGCGATCTCTACAAGGACGGGCTCTCGCGCGAACATTTCCTGCCCTTCATCGAGATCATGAAGACGCGGCTTGAGGTGGTGGAGCTCGCCTCGCCGCGCGATCACCGGCAGGGGCGGCTTTCGGGCCAGCAGGTCTATTTCGTGCCCGCCGACCGCGCGGCGCGCGAGGCGGTGGATGCGATCTGGCAGGATCTGACCGGCGGCGCGGCCGAGCCGCTGCGCCTGCGGGTGAAGAACCGCGACGTGGTGCTGCCGGCCTATCGCGACGGCGTGGCCCGCGCCGAGTTCTGGGAGCTTTGCGGCAAGGCGCTGGGTCCGGCCGATTACCTCGCCATCGCCGATGCGGTGCGGGTGCTGATCCTGGAGAACGTGCCGCGGCTGTCGCGGTCGAACTTCAACGAGGCGAAGCGCTTCGTGACGCTGGTCGATGCGCTCTACGAGGCGAAGGCGCGGCTGGTGATGAGCGCGGCGGCCGAACCGGAATCGCTCTATGTCGAGGGCACCGGCGCGTTCGAGTTTGAACGCACGGCGAGCCGGCTGCGCGAGATGCAGGATGCGGCCTGGGGGGATGGCGGCGAGAGGGCCGGGTGAGGCCGTCCACGCAAAGACCGCCCCAACAGAGCGCGAGCGGCGCCCCGTGGGGTGGCGCCCGCAACGCTGGTATTGAGCACTTTATGGCCGCCAAGCCCCTCCGCACTCACCGCATCGCAGGCCGATAGCCAAAGCGCCACCCCGCCGGGACGGGGCGGCGCTCGCGCGGCGGGGCTACGCCCCTTGTCCCGCGCGGGGCCTTCGACGGGCGGGGGCTTCGCCCCCGAACCCCCAAGGTATTTAAGGCACATTGAAGGGCGGATCAGCCCTCAAGTATGTCCCGCACCATCGGGATCACCTTCTCGCCGTAGAGCCGGATGCCATCCATATGCACCTCGTGCGGCACCGGCCCGGCGGAGTATTTCAAATCGAACCGGTCGAGCTTCAGCGCCTTGGCCGTCGCGGCGATCTTGCGGGCCACCGTCTCGGGCGAGCCGACATTCATCGCGCCGTGGCTCACCTCGCGCTCGAAGGCCTCGCGGCTGAGCGGGGGCCAGCCGCGCTGGGCGCCGATCCTGTCATGCATGGCCTTGTAGCCGGGGAAGAAGCGTTCCTTCGCCTCTTCGTCGGTGGGGCCGACATGGCCGGGGGAGTGCACGCCGATCGGCTTGGGATCGGTGCCCATCTTCTCGTGCGCCTCGAAATAGAGATCCACGTAAGGCCGGAACCGCTGGGGCGCGCCCCCGATGATGGCGAGCATCAGGTTCATCTCGTGCGACACCGCGCGGATCACCGATTCGGGCGAGCCGCCGACGCCGATCCAGGTGGGGATCGTGCCGCGCTCGGGCCGCGGGTACACGGTGACACCCTTCAGCGGCGGGCGGGTCTGGCCCTGCCAGCTCACCTTCTCGTCGCGCAGCAGCGAAGCGATCAGCGACAGCTTGTCGTTGAACAGCAGCTCGTAATCCTCGAGGTCGAAACCGAAGAGCGGGAAGCTCTCGGTGAAGGAGCCGCGGCCGAGGATGATCTCGGCCCGGCCGCCCGACAGCGCGTCGAGCGTGGCGAAGCGCTGGTAGACGCGGATCGGATCGTCCGACGACAGCACGGTGACGGCCGAACCCAGCTTGATCCGCTGCGTCCGCGTGGCGATCCCGGCGAGCACGGTCTCCGGCGCCGAGACGGCGAAATCTTCGCGGTGGTGTTCGCCGACGCCGAAGAAATCGACGCCCAGCTCGTCGGCCAGCACCGCCTCGTCCACCAGGTCGCGGATCACCTGGGCGTGGGGCACGGGGCGGCCCTGCGCGTCGTGCGTGACGTCTCCGAACGTGTCGAGGCCCATTTCCAGTGGCATGTCATGTCTCCGCTTGCTTGCGCCGTCAGGTAATCCGCCGCGCCGCCGCCCGAAAGGCGCAGCGGCGCACAGGGGCTGTGCCTAGCCGTTGGCCCGCAGCACCTGCCCGGCAAGATAGAGCGATCCGCAGATCAGGATACGCGCGCCCGGCTCGCGCGCCACGATGGCGGCGATGGCCTCGGCCGGTGAGGGCGCGGTTTCGGCCGGGATGCCCTCGGCCTGCGCCGCGTCGCGCGTGGCCTCGGCGGGCAGGGTGGCGGCCTCGCCCTCGATGCTCACCGCGTGCAGCGATGCGGCCAGCGGGGCGAGCGGGCGCAGGTAGCCGCGCACGTCCTTGGTGTTGAGCATGCCGCAGACAAGGTGCAGCGGGCGGGGCGGCAGGCGGGTGAGCGCCTCGGCCAGCGCCAGCCCGGCGGCGGGGTTGTGGCCGCCGTCGAGCCACAGCTCGGCGCTGGCCGCGGCCCCCTGTGCGGCCTCGACCAGCGGGCCGTGGCGCAGGCGTTGCAGGCGGGCGGGCCATTCGGCGCGGGAGAGCGCGGCTTCGCAGGCTTCCTCGCCCGCGCCGAGCGCGCGGAGCCCGGCCAGCGCGATGCCCGCATTCTGCACCTGGTGGGCGCCGATCAGGCGCGGCAGCGGCAGGTCGAGCAGGCCGCGTTCGTCCTGGAAGACCAGCCTTCCGCGTTCCTCCCAGACATGCCAATGCTGACCATGCGCCAGCAGCGGCGCGCCCAGCTTCGCGGCGCGGGCCTCGATCACCTCGAGCGCGGCGTCTTCCTGCGGGCCCACCACGCAAGGCACGCCGCGCTTGATGATGCCCGCCTTCTCGCCCGCGATCTCGGGCAGGGTCTCGCCCAGATATTGCTGGTGGTCGAGCGAGACGGGGGTGATCACCGTGAGCGCCGGGCGCTCCACCACGTTGGTGGCATCGAGCCGCCCGCCCAGGCCCACTTCGAGCAGCGTGTAATCGGCCGGCGTGCGGGCGAAGGCCAGCAGGGCGGCGCAGGTGGTGATCTCGAAATAGGTGATCGCCTCGCCGCCATTCGCGGCCTCGCATTCGTCGAGCACCTCGGCCAGCGCGGGCTCGGAGATCAGCTCTCCCGCCAGCCTGATCCGTTCGTGGAAGCGTGCGAGATGCGGCGAGGTATAGGCGTGCACGCGCGCGTCGCCCGCCTCGAGCCCCGCGCGCATCGTGGCCAGCACCGATCCCTTGCCGTTGGTGCCCGCGATGTGGATCACCGGCGGCAGGGCGCGTTCGGGATGGCCGAGCGCCGCCAGCAGGCGCCAGCAGCGATCGAGCGTCAGATCGATGATCTTGGGATGCAGCGACATCATCCTGTGCAGGATGATGTCAGAGCCGTCGCGGCTCACTTCCTGGTATCCGCCTTCGGCTCGGCCGTGTCGGGCTCGGGCGGCGGGGCGGGTTTCGGATCGGCGGCGGCGGGCTCGGGCGCCGGCTCGGCCGGGGGCGGCAGGTCGGCCGCCACGGCGGGCGGCGCGCCCGTCAACATGCGGGTGATGGTGATCAGCTCGTCCCGCAGCTCCTTGCGGTGGGTCACCCGGTCGAGCATGCCGTGATCGAGCAGGTATTCGGCGCGCTGGAACCCCTCGGGCAGTTTCTCGCGGATCGTCTGCTCGATCACGCGGGGGCCGGCGAAGCAGATCAGCGCGTTGGGCTCGGCGATCTGCACGTCGCCCAGCATCGCGTAAGAGGCGGTGACGCCGCCCGTCGTGGGATGGGTGAGCACCACGATATAGGGCAGGCCCGCCTCTTTCAGCATCTCGACGGCCACCGTGGTGCGGGGCATCTGCATCAGCGACAGGATGCCTTCCTGCATCCGCGCGCCGCCGGCGGCCGAGAACAGGATCAGCGGGCGCCTCAAGGCCACGGCGCGTTCGGCCGCGGCGATCACCGCGTTGCCGACATACATGCCCATCGAGCCGCCCATGAAGGTGAAATCCTGCACGGCGGCGACGATCGGCGTGCGCCCCATCTCGCCCTCGGCGACGAGCATCGCATCCTGCTCGCCCGTCTGCTTCTGCGCCGCCTTCAGCCGGTCGGGATAGCGCTTCTGATCGCGGAAATGCAGCGGGTCGGAAACCGGCTGGGGCACCTTCACCTCGGTGAACACGCCCCCGTCGAACAGGGCCGCCATCCGCTCGCGCGCCGAGAGCGGCATGTGGTGATCGCAATTCGTGCAGACGTTGAGATTGGCCGCCAGTTCGCGGTGGAACAGCATCGTGCCGCATTCGGGGCACTTGCTCCACAGGTTTTCGGGCACTTCGCGCCGCGAGAACAGCGAGTTGATCGTCGGGCGGACGTAGTTTGTGATCCAGTTCATGCGAACCTGCCTTGGCCTGCGTCGCCTTCCAGATAGTCCGCGCGGGCGGTGAATGCAATCAACGGCGCAGGCCCAGGCGGCAGGCGAGCCAGGCGATCAGCAGGTGCACCAGATCGAGCATCAGGTAGGGCGAGACGGAGTCGAGATCGGAGATCGAGAAGGGCAGGTGATAGAGCGCCAGGCCCGAGAAATTGTCGGGCGCGGCGACGAAGAGCATGGCGAAGGCGTTGTTGGCCAGGTGCAGCGCGATGGCGGCGCCGAGATTGCCGGTGCGCGCGGTCAGATCGGCGGCGGCCAGGCCGAACAGCGTGGCCCAGGCCAGCACGTAGGGCAGCGTGTCGCCCTGCGAGCTGTCGTAATGGCCGAGCGCGAAGAACAGCGAGGGCACGATCATCCACACGGCGGGGTGGCGGAACCGCGCGGCGAGTTGCTGCTGCATGTAGCCGCGAAAGACGATCTCTTCCGCCGAGACCTGCACCAGGATGCCCGCCAGCGCGACCGGCAGCAGCAACGCCCAGGTGAGCGGGGCGAGGTTGGGCACCAGCTCGGCCCCGCCCGGCGTGGGGATCAGCAGCACGATCAGCAGGATCAGCACCAGCATCCGGAAGGCGCGCCAGAAGTCGAGCAGCGCGGCGCGGGGCGGGCCGATCAGCGTGAGCAGCCCGCGCGAATGCCACAGATGCACCGCCACGATGACCGAGACGGTCGTCAGCCCGAAGGAATAGAGCAGGATCAGCATCGAGCCGGGCGTCGCGCCGATCGCGCCGTTGCCGAGCATCGTGCCGATGTAATCGTCGATGAACAGGCTGAGGCCGCGGAAGAAGGCCGAGTTCAGCAGCGCCGCGACCAGCGCGATGGTGAGCATCGTCGCGATCAGGCGCCAGAGTTCGGGCCGCCGGCGCGCCGGGGCGATCATCGTCTCGTATGCGGCGTATGCCATCTGTCCTGCCTCTGCCCCCGACAGGCTAGCCCCGCACCTGCCGCCAGGCAATGCCGGCCCGGCTGCCTGCCCCTGCCTGCCCACCTGTCTGCTCGCACGAAACGCCGCGTGACGCGGCATTGTTGCCAAATCGGATGCAATCTTAGTAAGTCTTTGAGGTCTCGTGCGATAGGGCGTTTTCAGGGCACGCTTTCTGGCACATCAAGGGGCGGCAACGGGCAGACAGGAAGCGATGGCAACGGGCTTGGGCAGGTTCGGCGAGATCTTTCTGGATCGGCAGGCGCTGCGGCGCTGGCGCCGCAATGCCGCGCGCGCCGAAGAGCTGGATATCCCCGCGCTGCGCCGCCTGCGCAACCGGGCGCGCGAGCTGCGCCGCCAGGTCGACCGGGTGCTCTTCGCCGCCGATGCGCGGCTGACGCTGCCGCTTCTGTCGTCGAACGCGATCCAGCCGCCGCTGCATTCCGACTGGTATTACCGCCCCGCCCTGTGGCGCGGGCCGCTCACCCCGCCGGGCGCCGCGGCGGTGCAATCCAAGGCGACCTTCGGCAGCGAGGTGACGCTGTTCCACGATTGCCGCATCTCGGAGCTGACGCTGCGCCAGATCCGCAACACGTCGGAAGACGATCTCGCGCCGTTCGGCCTGCGGATGGATGTGTTCCGCTTCGACGGCTCGTTCCTGTCGCTGGTGATCGAGATGCCGCAAGAGGCGGTCGACGGCCTGCGCCGCAACCACCTGGTGCGCGTCGACACGACGGTAGAGCTGGAAAAGCCGCTGGAGATCTTCGCCCGGCTCAACATCCGCCACGGCCCCAATACCGAGCAGATCGTGCGCGACATGGCGATCGGCGAGGGCGGATCAGCCTCGGTGGATTTCGATCTCTACTATACCAAGCTCAACGAGAAGCGCGTCGATCGCATGTGGCTCGACCTGATCTTCGAAGGGCCCGAGATGAACCAGGTGACGCTGCGCGACGTCACCTTCAGCCGCCGCCCGCGGGCGGAATTCTGAGGGGGTAGCATGGGTGCGCTGACGCTGACCAAGACGCGGATCCAGGGCGGGGTCTGGGAAGGGGTGCTGACCGTCCCGCCCGAACGCGAAACCCTGCCGCGCATCGAGGTGACGCATCTCGACGCGGCGCTGCCGCTGCCCGAACTCGTCGAAGACCCCGAGCGCGATCACACCTTCCACCTGCGCATCCCGATCCCGGCCGAGACGCTCGCCGACGGGGTGCAGACCTTCCTGATCTGCGACGGCGAAAGCGGCGAGAAGCTGGGTTCCTTCGCGGTGGTCACGGGCGAGCCGCTGGAGGATGAACTGGGCGCCGAAGTCGCGCTTCTGCGCGCCGAACTCGACATGCTGAAGCGCGCTTTCCGGCGCCATTGCATCGAAACAGCCGGTTCCTGAAAGGCTGCGCGCCGTTTCCGCACGGTTCACGAACGCACCAAATCCTCTGTATTGTCCGGCGTTTTCCGCATTTGCGCCCCAATTCCACGGGATAAGCGCCGTCAGCGGGGGCCAAGGATGCGGAAGACACAATGGATCGTTTGACGGAAATGGAAGCCTTCGCCACGGTGGTCGACCAGGGCGGCTTTACCGATGCGGCGAAGAAGATGGGCATCTCCAAATCCGCGGTTTCCAAGCACGTCTCGGCGCTCGAGGCGCGGCTGGGCGCCCGGCTTCTGAACCGCACGACGCGCCGTGTCTCGCCCACGGAAATCGGGCTGGCCTATTACGACCGCGCGCGCCGGGTGCTCAACGATGCGGGCGAGGCCGACGCGCTGGTGACCTCGATGCAATCGGCGCCCTCGGGGCTGCTGCGGATCTCGGTCGCGACGGATTTCGGCGTCAATCACCTGTCGCCCGTGCTGGGCGACTTCCTGCAGGAATTTCCCGACATCACCGTCAACATGGTGCTGAACAACCGCTATGTGGAGCTGATCTCGGAAGGGTTCGACATGGCGATCCGCATCGGCGAGCTGGAAGACAGCACGCTGCGCGCCCGCAAGCTGACCGAGACGAACAAGCGCATGATCGGCGCGCCGTCCTATTTCCAGAAATACGGCCGGCCGCAGAAGATCGACGATCTCAACGAGCACAAGCTGCTGCATTACTCCAACCAGGCCAACAACGCGGTCTGGAAGCTGACCGCGCCCTCGGGCGAGAAGCGCCAGGTGCGCACCGCCGGCTGGCTGACGGTGAATGACGGGCAATCGCTGCTCAACGCCGCGATTTCCGGGCTCGGCATCGCCTACCTGCCCTCGTTCCTCTATGCCGATGCAATGGCCAAGGGGCTGGTGGAAGAGGCGATCCCCGGCCTGCCGGCCGAGACGCAGGGCATCTATGCCGTCTATCCGCCGGGCCGGTTCACCCAGCCCAAGGTGCGCGCCTTCATCGACTTCCTCGTGCACGCTTTCGCCGAGAAGGGGCCCGACGTCTGGTAGACGCCGCGCCCGGCTACCGGCCCGCAGCGCGCGGGCCGTTCTGAAGGTGCTCCACTAACGGGTCGTGGTGAGGATCACCTCGACCCGTCTGTTTTTCTCGCGCCCCTCGGCGGTGAGGTTGCTGGCCCGCGGCGAAAGATAGCCCACGCCCTCGGCCTCTACCTGCGACGCGGGCACGCCCAGCTCATCCACCAGCCGCGCTCGCACCGAAGCGGCGCGCCGCTGCGACAGCGCGGCATTGCCGGCAAGCGAGCCGGTGGCATCGGTGTGCCCCACCAGCGTGACCCGCTCCTGCGGATTGGCGCGCAGCCAGTCGGCCAACTCGGTGAGCGAGGCGAAACCGCCGCCGCCCAGCGCGGCCGAGCCGGTCTCGAACAACAGGTCATCGAGCGCGACATGCCCCAGCGATGACAGCGCCTCGCCGATCGGCCCGTCGGGCGCGGCGGCCGCGAGCGTGCGTTCCGGCGCCTCGCCCTTGGTCGACGCCACGACAGGCGCGCCCGCCTCGGCCGCGCCGCCCACCTGGGTGATCTGCACATAGCCCGCGCCGGGGCTGCGCGACACCAGCAGCGTGAGGTATTCCTGCCCGCCATCCGCGGCATCGCGCAGGGCGGCGAGATAGCGGTAGTCGCCCAGGTCCACATGCATCTCGGGCTCGGGCAGAACATCCAGCGCGAAGCGGAAATCATAGCCGCCGCAGGCCTCGTCGGCGCATTCGAAGGCGATGTCATAGCCCTCGTCCACCAATTGCCGGCGCAGCGGGCGCAGGATCTGCAGCGTGGTCAGCGCGGTGGAGCCGATGCGCCACGCGCTGCGCGACAGCGGGCCCTCGGCCGTCACCGCGCGCAGGCCCGCCTCGCTCCACGGTGCGACGGGGATGCGCGCGCTCTCACCCTCCCGCGCCTCCTGCGCCTGGCGCACCGCGCCGGCCGGCAGGTCGAGCGCCGGGGCGGGGGCTGCGAGCAGGGCGCAGCAAGAGGCTATGGCGGTGGAGCGGATCATCGTGCGGCGGAATGATACTCTGCGTTTGGTTCCATTTCGGTTGCCGAGGCGACACGGTTCGTCATGTTGAAGAACCCGGTGACCGAGGCGATATCGAAGATATCCCGGTCGGAGAACCCGGCCTCGCGCAGCGCCTCGCGATCCTCGGGCAGCATCCTGTCGGGCGTCTCGGTCAGCTTCACGGCGAAATCGAGCATGGCGCGCTGTTTCGGCGTGATCTTCGCCACGCGGTAATTCATCACGATCGCCTCGCCCAGCATCGGATCGCCGGAAAGCTCGCGCAGCGCGGCACCGTGGGCGACCTGGCAATACCAGCAGCGGTTCACCGAACTGACGGCCACCGCGATCATCTCGCGCTCCAGCTTGCTGAGCCCGCTCTCGGCGAGCATCAGGTCGTTGTACATCGCGGTGAAGGCGTTGAGCTTGTCGATGTCGAAGGCATGGGCCTTCAGCACGTTGGGTACGAGGCCCAGCTTTTCCTGGCAGATATCGAAGTATTTCTGCGTCGCCTCGGGCAAGGGGGAAACCATCGGCAGATCGAGTGCCGTCACCTGCTCTTTGCTGGCCGTCATTCCGTTATCGCTCCTTGCCGTCGCCCGTTTTCGGCGCCACGCGGTAGTGGTAGCCGGCGACGTGCGTCATCCCCAGCCCGCTATATAGCGCATTTCCCGCGGCATTTGCAGCCGTTACCGCCAAGGCGAAGTGCCGCGCCCCATGATCCTGCGCCCAGAGCGCGGCGAGGCGCATGATGTTGCGCGCGGTGCCGGCCCGGCGCAGCTCGGGCGCGACCTCCAGCGCGTGAATCATCGCCGTTCCGGCGTGGATGGCGACGAAGGCGGTGCCGGCGGCGCGATCCCTGGTGCGGCCGATGATTCCGGTCTTCGGCGGGGCTGCGCGGTGCATCACGGCCAGCCGCTCGGGGCCGATGCCGCCCTCGGCCCACAGATCCTCCATGATCGCGAGGGGCGGCCAGAGCGTGAAGCCCGAGACGGGCGGCGGCGGCTCGGCAAGCGTGGTCACGGGGCAGGCATAGAGGTTGGTCGCGTCGCGGCTCGTGTAGCCACGCGCGGCGAGCGCCGCGTCGAGCGCCTCGTCGCCGGGGCGGAGCATGAAGAGCGGGCGCTGGCCCAGTGCGCGCATCGCCGCCTCGGCTTGCGGGATGTCGGCCTCCGTCACCGGCTCCTCGGCCGTCGCGGCCGAGACACGCTGGCCGCCGCCCCGCCCCTCGCGGATGCGCCACGGCCCGGCGCGCGAGGTGGCCGCGGGCGGCCATGATGCCTCGAGCACGGCGAGAAGCTCGGCCGCGTCGGGCAGGCTCGCGTCTGGCAGGCTCACGCCTGGGTCTCGGGGAACAGCGCCGCGAGCTTCGCCATCGCCGCGTTCACCTGCGCCCCGTCGGCGCCGCGGATCACCACGTTGGCGCCGAAGACCCCGTTCATCTGGTAAGGGTAGCAGCCGATGGAAAGCTCGGGGTATTCGCGGGCCAGCTCGCCCAGTGGGCCGGCGATCACGCCCTCGCCCTGGTCGATCCGCAGCGTCTGCGACAGAAGCGGCGCGCCGCCGGCGAGCGTGGCCAGCACCGATTCCACCATCGCCTCGAACACCTGGGGCACGCCGGCCATGACATGCACGTTGCCGATCGTGAAGCCCGGCGCGATCGAGACGGGGTTGTCGATCAGCGTGGCGCTGTCGGGGATGCGGGCCATGCGCATCCGCGCCGGCGTCTCCTGCGTGCCGCGGCGGGCGAAATGTTCGCGCAGCAGCGTCGCCGCGTCGTCGCGGATGTCGATGTGATCGCCGAAGGCGGCGGCCACGGCATCGGCGGTGATATCGTCGTGCGTGGGGCCGATCCCGCCCGAGGTGAAGAGGTGATCATGCGCCGCGCGCAGTTCGTTCACCGCGGCGACGATGGTCTCGTGCACGTCGGGGATGAAGCGCACCTCGCGCAGGTCTATGCCCTTCTCGGTCAGCCGCCCGGCCAGGTGGTGCGCGTTGGAATCGCGGGTGCGGCCCGAGAGGATCTCGTCTCCGATCACCAGCATGGCGGCGGTGGGGTTGGGCATGGCGCGGGCTCCTTGAGCGGTGTCGGTGAACGGTATATGCCCGGGTAGATGCGCTTTCCAACCCCGTTGCACCGCGCCACGCTGCGCCGCCGCTACAAGCGGTTCCTGGCCGATATCGTGCTGGAGGACGGGCGCGAGGTGGTGGCGCATTGCCCCAACCCCGGCGCGATGACCGGCCTGGCCGAGCCGGGGGCGGCGATCCATGTCGCCCACAGCGCCGATCCGCGCCGCAAACTGGGCTGGGCGTGGCGGCTGACCGAGCTGGAGAGCGGCTGCGTGGGCGTGGACACCGCGCTCGCCAACCGCGTCGTGGCCGAGGCGCTGGCGGAAGGCGCCCTGCCCTTTGCCGGCAGTGTGCGGCCCGAAGTGCGCTATGGCGCGGGCAGCCGTGTGGATTTCCTCATCGAGGGCGAGAGGCGGCTGTGGCTGGAGGTCAAATCCGTCACCCTCTCGCGCCGGGCCGGGCTGGCGGAGTTTCCCGATACCGTCACCAAGCGCGGCGCGCGGCACATGGGCGAGCTGGCCGCGATGGCGCAGGCGGGCGACCGGGCGGCGGTTCTGTTCCTCGTCATGCGCGGCGATTGCACCGCTGTCGCCCCCGCCGCCGATATCGACCCGGCCTATGCCGCCGCCCTCTCCGTCGCCCGAGCCGCGGGGGTGGAGGTTCATTGTTACGATTGCCAGATCACGCCCACCGCCGTTACGCTGGGGCAAAGGCTGCCGCTAGCCTGACCTGCGAGCGGCCAAAGCTGGCGCTTCGCGGCCGAAGCCCCTATATACCGGCCGGCAGCCGATGGAGAGTGACTTGGACGAAACCCAGCGCACACGCATCACGCGCGAGGGCATCCGCATCCATACCGAAGCGGATTTCGCGGGCATGCACCGGGCCGGCCGGCTGGCCGCGCAGATCCTCGACGACGTCGCCGCGCTGGTGGAGCCGGGCGTCAGCACCGGCGAGCTGGATGCCTTCATCGAGAAGCGCGTGAACGAGGCCGGCGCGAAATCGGCCACGATCGGCTATCGCGGCTATCAGCATGCCTCGTGCATCTCGATCAACCACGTCGTCTGCCACGGCATTCCGGGCGACAAGAAGCTCAAGGACGGCGATATCCTCAACATCGACGTGACGGTGATCGTGGATGGCTGGTATGGCGATACGTCGCGCATGTACGTGGCCGGCAAGCTCAGCCGCAAGGCCGAGCGGCTGATCAACGTCACCCACGAGGCGCTGATGCGCGGGATCGAGGCGGCGAAGCCGGGCAACACGTTCGGCGATATCGGCCACGCGATCCAGACCTATGCCGAGGCCGAGCGGATGAGCGTGGTGCGCGATTTCTGCGGCCACGGGCTGGGCCGGGTGTTCCACGCGCCGCCCAACGTGCTGCATTACGGCCGCCCCGGCACCGGGCCGGTGCTGGAAGAGGGCATGTTCTTCACCATCGAGCCGATGATCAATCTCGGCCGGCCCGAGACCAAGGTGCTGGCCGATGACTGGACAGCGGTGACGCGCGACAAGTCGCTCTCGGCGCAGTTCGAGCATTCGGTGGGCATCACCGCCGACGGGGCCGAGATCTTCACGCTCTCGCCCGCGGGGCGCTTCCATCCCACTTACGGGTAAGGCCCGCGCCGCCGTTTCGGGGCGCGAGGTTTGACCGAAGGGTCAGGTATTTCTTCGGGGCTGCTGTTGCGGCCCCTGCCGGGCATGGCTACCTAGCCGCCAGCGCCGGCCACCGGGCCCGCGCGCAGGACAGGAGGCCTGAGCCACATGAACTTCCCCGCCCTTCGCCGCGCCGGCATGACCGCCGCGATTGCCACGCTTGCTGCCGCCCTCACGGGCCCGGCCGCTGCCGAGCCAGAATTGACGTTGCGCTTCCAGCACTTCGTTTCGCCGGCTTCGGGCAGCCCGGAATATTTCATGGAGCCGTGGATCGAGAAGGTCGAAGCGGAATCCGGCGGGCGGCTGAAGATCGAGCTCTATTCGCTGATGGCGCTGGGCGGCAAGGCGCCCGACCAGTACGACATGATCCGCGACGGCGCGATCGACGGCGGCTGGATCATCCCGGGCTACCAGCCCGGCCGCTTCCCCGAGGCCGAGGCGCTGGAACTGCCCTTCATCACGCCCAAATCGGGCGAGCTGGCCTCGATCGCCGCGTGGGAATTCACGCAGAAGCACCTGATGGACGATTTCGAGGATATTCACGTCATCGCCGCGCACATGCATGGCGAGGGGCTGGTGCACAAGAAGGGCGCCGCCATCGCCGGGATCGAGGATTTCCGCGGGCTGAGCCTGCGCGCCCCCACCCGCACCTCGACGCTGCTGCTCAAGAAGCTGGGCGCCACGCCCGTGGGCCTGCCGGTGCCCGCCTTCCCCGAGGCGCTCTCCAAGGGTGTTCTCGACGGCGGGGTGATCACGTTCGAGATGGCGCCCTCGCTCAAGCTCGACGAGCTGACCGACAGCCATACCGACATGGCCGGTGAGCGGAGCTTCTACAACCTCTACTTCCTGTGGGCGATGAACAAGGATGTCTACGAGGGCCTGCCCGACGATCTGCGCGCAGTGATCGACGCGAATTCGGGGCTCATGGCCTCGGCCTGGTCGGGTCGGGCCTATGACATGGGCGACGAGGATGGCGCGAAGGTTCTGGCCGCGACCGACAACGAGATCGCCATCCTGAGCGAGGCGGAGACCGAAAAGGTCCGCGCGCTGGGCGACGAGGTGATCGCCGAATGGATCGCCGAGATGGATGCCAAGGGCTATGACGGCGCGGCGCTGGTAGAGGATGCCCGCGCGGCGGTTGAGGCGGCTCTGGCCGCGCATCCCGACATGGATGTGCAGGGCGGCGCGGCCGGGGTCGTGGGGCAGTAAGTGGCTCTAGCCCGCCGCCCGCAGGAAGGTGACATGCATGTCGCCGTAGCGCCGCGTATCCAGCGGCGTGAACCCCTCGGGAGGCGGCATCGGCGCCGCCTCTTCCCACACGATCAGCGCGCCGGGGGCCAGCCAGCCGCCGGCGCGTGCCGCCTCCAGCGCCTTGAGGCCCAGCCCCTTGCCGTAGGGCGGATCGAGGAAGACCAGCGTGAACGTCTCCAGCGCGGGGCCGATCCGCGTGGCATCGCGCCGGAAGGTCTTGGAGAGGGTCTCGGCGCGGCATTTCTCCACGTTCTCGCGGATCAGGGCGAGCGCCTTGCTGCCGTTCTCCACGAAGGTGGCGTGGGTCGCCCCGCGCGACAGCGCCTCCAGCCCCAGCGCGCCGGTGCCGGCAAAGAGGTCGAGCACGCGGGCGCCGGGCACCGGATCGTCACCCAGCGCGCCGCCGGCCAGAACGTTGAAGATGCTCTCGCGCACCCGGTCGGCGGTGGGGCGAAGATGGGCCGCCGCATCGCCCTTGCCGACACTCGCCAGCCTCGTGCCACCCCATCGGCCGCCGACGATCCGCATCAGGCGGCCATCAGGCTCTTCAGCTCGGTGGCGGGATCGGCCACCAGCGCCGGGTCGGGCGAGCGCCCGGCCTCGATCAGCCGCTTGCCCACCATGTAGGCGCGCGGATCGTTCATCGCGTCCACCGCGATCAGCCGGTCGCCCGCGTAGTACCAGACGGAAACCGCGCCCTCGGCGCCGGGGCGTGTGATCGTGTGGTCATGGCCCAGATGCAGCCCCGCGATCTGCAGCTTCACGTTGTACTGATCCGACCAGAACCACGGTTTCGGCCGATAGGGCTCGCCCGCGCCCAGCATGTTGCGGGCGACGGCCTCGGCCATGTCGATCGCGTTGCCCACGCTTTCCAGCCGCAGCATGTCGCCGCCATGCGGGAAGGCGGCGCAATCGCCGGCGGCGTAGATGCCGGGCACGGAGGTTTCGCCGAATTCATCGCAGGCGATGCCGTTGTCGAGCCGCAGGCCCGCTTCGGCGGCGAGGGCGATGTCGGGCTCGATCCCGATGCCGAGCACGGCGAAATCGGCTGCGATCTCGGTGCCGTCGGCCAGCACGGCGCTGGCGAAGCGGCCCTCGCCGTCCAGCCGGGCCAGCGCCGTCTGCTCGCGGATCGTCACGCCGTGGCGGCGGTGCAAGTCGCGGAAATAATCGGCGGTGGGCGGGGCGGCGACACGCTGAAGCACGCGCTGCGCGGCCTCGAGCAGCGTCACCTCCAGCCCCATCTTGCGGGCGACTGCCGCGGCCTCCAGCCCGATATAACCGCCGCCGACGACCAGCAGGTGCCGCCCCGGCGCGAATTCATGGGCGATGGCATCGGCATCGGCGAGGCTGCGCATCGTGTAGACGCCTTCCAGCCCGCCGCCCATCGCCTCGGGCAGGCGGCGGGGCCGCGCGCCGGTGGTGAGCGCCAGCTTGTCGAAGCCGATCACCTCGCCGTTGGCCAGCGTCAGCTTCCGCCCCGCCGCATCCAGCCGCACCGCCTGCCGGCCCAGCCGCAGCGCGATGCCGTTCTCGCCATACCAGGCCTCGGGCCGCAGGTAGAGCCGTTCGCGCGCCATCTCGCCCAACAGGTAGGCCTTCGACAGCGGCGGGCGCTGGTAGGGCGGCGCATCCTCGGCGCCCATGAGCGTGATCGCGCCGTCGAACCCCTCGGCCCGCAGCTTGCCGGCCAGCGCCTGCCCGGCCTGCCCGGCGCCCACGATGACGTAATGTTCCATGCGCCCCTCTTTCCTTCGCCGGGCAAAGCTATACCCTTGCCGCGAATTTTGACAACGCGAAGGACATACCTGAAATGCCGCTCGAAACCGGAGCCACCCTGCCCGAAGCCACCCTTTACGAGATGGGCGCCAACGGCCCCGAGCCGGTGAACCTGGCCGAGCGCGTGAAGGGCCGCAAGGTGGCGATCTTCGCGCTGCCCGGCGCCTATACCGGCACCTGCACCACCGCCCATGTGCCCAGCTTCATCCGCACCCGCGAGAAGTTCGCCCAGCAGGGCGTGGACGAGGTGATCTGCATCTCGGTCAACGATCCCTTCGTGATGAAGGCCTGGGGCGAAAGCACCGGCGCGATCGCCGCCGGCATCACCATGCTGGGCGATGTGAATGCCGAGTTCACCAAGGCCGCCGACATGGGCTTCGAGGCGCCGATCTTCGGGCCGACCATGCGCTCGCGCCGCTATGCGCTCTATGCCGAGGATGGCGTGGTCAAGGTGCTGCAGGCCGAAGAGAAGCCCGGCGTCTGCGACGTGTCGGGCGGCGAGGCGCTGCTCGAATCGATCTCCTAGTTACAGCTTCTCGCCCGGCAGGGCGGCGGCCTGTTTCACCCAGTCGGTGAAGCGGGCCGCGTCGATCTCTTCGCCTTCGTGGACGTGGAAATACCGCACATCGGGGTATTTCGACGTCTCGGGCGGCGGCGGGGTGAGCTTGGCGCCCTGGAAGAAGGTGATCTTCACGTAGCGCGTCATGCAGTGGAGCGAGAGGAACCACAGGTCGCGCTCCACCCCCCAGAAGGGCGAATTCCACTTCACCGCCTTCTCGACGTTCGGCACGGCCTCGGTCACGATCCTGTCGACCGCGCGGCCCACCTCATGCTTCCAGCCCGGCATCGCGTCGACATAGCTCTGCACCACGTCGTCGCCATAGCCCTTCGGGATCTGCGGATTGCCGCCCGAGAGCAGTTTCGGCTTGCCGCTCATCCCGCTTTTCCCCGGCGGCGGTAGGGCAGCCAGAACATCCACAGCCCGGTGAGCATCAGTAGGATCAGCGGCGCGAGCGCGACGAAGCCGATCCACATCGCGGTAGAGCCGAGCGCCGCCGCCACGATGTTGGCCAGCACGGTGAGGGTGAAGGCGATGGCGAGCCAGCGGTGTATCTGGCGGATCCAGGCATTGCCGCTCATGGTCATCTCCCCTTTGCGCGGTTGTGGTCGATCGCGGCGCGGAAGGCGGTCTGGTCTGGCGTGTCGCCCACCGGCCTCACTCCAGCCGGTCGAGCAGGGCGGCGAGCGCGTCGATCATGCGCGGCCAGCCGGCGGTGGCGCCCTTGAGATAGCGCTCGTGGCCCTTGGCGAAACCCGCCTACTCCATCCGCAGCATCGTGCCGGTGGGGGTGGGCGTGAGCGTCCAGGTCACCGTCGTGTCCATCGTGCCGTCGCCCCAGGTATAGGCGATGGTGCTCTCCGGCGTCATCGAAATGACGCGGCATTCCAGTTCGCCCCAATCGGCGGTCAGCCGGAAGGTCTGCCCCGGCGCGGGGGCGTTGTCGGCCTGCATCAGCCACTCCTTCATCAGGTGCGGCTGGGTGAGCGCGCGCCACACCTTGGCCGGCGGGTGGTTCAGGTGGCGCTCCATCCTCACGGAGCGCGTGGTCGTCTCCTGGCGGGTCATTGATCCATCCGGTCGAGCAGGGTTTCGAGGTCGTCGAAGCGGGCGGCCCAGAAGGCCTCCATCCGCGCGGTCCAGTCGCGCAGCGGGGCGAGCGCGTCGCGGCGCGCGGAATAGCGGATGTGGCGGCCATCGGGGCGCGGCTCCACCAGCCCGGCCTCGCGCAGCACCTTGAGGTGGCGCGAGACGGCGGGCTGGGAAATGCCGGTGCCCTCGGTCAGCGTGGCGACCGAAACCTCGCCCTCACGGCACAGCCGCTCGAACAGCGCGCGGCGCGTCGGGTCGGCGAGGCCGCGGAAGATATCCTCGGGTTGCGGGGTCACCCATAACTCCCTTGTTATGGGTAATGCATAACCCGCGAGTTATACTTCGTCAAGCGGCGCTGGTGCCGGGCTCCTTGCCCTCATCTTCGCCGTCGAGCTGCCGGCGGGGCTTGCCTTCGCTCACCTCGGCATCGGCATCGCCATTGTCGGAGGCCATGTAGATCGTGCGCGCGGGGAAAGGGATCTCCACGCCCTCGGCATCCAGCGCCTCCTTCACCTTGCGCTTCATGTCGGCCTGGTACTGGAAATAATCCGCCGCATCGACCCAGACGCGCACGAGGAAGTCGACCGAGCTGTCATTGAGGTTGTTGACCTGGATGAACGGCGCCGGATCGGTGTGGGAGCGTTCGTCGGCCATGATCGTATCGCGGATCACGCGCTCGGCGGTCTTCAGATCGGCGCCATAGCCCACGCCGAACGTCCATTCCGCGCGGCGGGTCGGGTAGATCGAGTAATTGGTGATCACGTTGCCCCAAACCTCGGAGTTGGGGATGATGATCTGCACGTTCGAGAGATCGGCCAGTTCGGTATAGTTGAGCGAGATATCTTTCACCGTGCCCATCTGCCCGGCCACCTGCACGAAATCGCCGTTCTTGATCGGGCGGAAGAGGATGATCATCACGCCCGCCGCGACGTTGGAAAGCGTGCCCTGCAGTGCGAGGCCGATGGCCAGGCCGGCGGCACCGATCGCGGCGACGAGGCTGGTCGTGCGGATGCCCACCGTGTTGAGCACGATCAGCACCGTGAAGGCGAGGATCGTGTAGCGCGCGAGGTTGCCGAGGAAGTTGAACAGCGTGTTGTCGAGCCGCGCGTGTCTTTCGCCCAGGGCGCGTATGCGCCGCGCCGCCCAACCGCCGATGATCAGGCCTGCCAGCAACAGCAGGATCGCCCCCAGCACCGAGCCGGTGACGGCGAGCAGGAATTCGATGGTGAGCATGTCGGCCAGCGTCTGCCCGGCCACGATTTCGGTATTCAGCAGGTCTTGCAGCATTGTCCCTCTTTGTCTTGTTCAGTCCTGTTCTTCCGGCGCCTGTTTGCGGAACGGGCCGTAGCTGGTGAGCAGCTCCACCTCTTCATCCACGGCGCGGCGTTCGGCCTGCAGGAATTCGCCCACCGCGCGGGCGAAGCCGGGATCGGCCACCCAGTGCAGCGAATGGGTGGGCGCGGGCAGGTAGCCGCGCGCCAGCTTGTGTTCGCCCTGCGCGCCGGCCTCGACGCGGGCCAGCCCGTGGGCGATGGCCCAGTCGATGGCGCGATAGTAGCACAGCTCGAAATGCAGGCAGTCGTGGTGCTCAATGCAGCCCCAGTAGCGGCCATAGAGCACGTCGCGCCCGATGAAGTTGAGCGCGCCGGCCACGGGGAGCTCGCCATTGTAGGCGAGGATCAGCAGAGCGTCGTCGCGCAGATGTTCCTGCACCTCGTCAAAGAAGGCGCGGGTCAGGTAGGGGCTGCCCCATTTGCGCGCGCCGGTATCCTGGTAGAAGCGCCAGAACGCCTCCCAATGGTCGGGGCGCAGATCGTCGCCGGTGAGCAACTCGATCCGCAGCCCGCTTTCGCCCGCGATGCGGCGCTCGCGGCGGATCGCCTTGCGCTTGCGGCTGGAGAGGTCGGCGAGGAAGGCGTCGAAATCCGCGTAGCCGCGATTGTGCCAGTGGAATTGCTGGGTGACGCGGTGCATCAGGCCCATCTGTTCGCCCGCCAGCGCCTCGGCCTCTGTGCAGAAGGTTGCGTGCAGCGAGGAAAAGCCGTTCTCGGCGGCCAGCTGCACCGCGCCCTGCACCAGCGCCGCGATGCCCTGCGCCTCGTGCCCCGGCCGGGCAAGGAAGCGCCGCCCGGTCGCCGGCGTGAACGGCACGGCGATCTGCAGCTTGGGGTAATAGCGCCCGCCGGCATTCTCATAGGCATGGGCCCAGGAATGATCGAAGACGTATTCGCCCTGGCTGTGGCTCTTGGCATAGAGCGGCGCGGCGGCGATCGCCTGGCCGCCCTGGCGCGCCAACAGGTAGCGCGGATACCAGCCCGTGCCCCGCCCGACCGATCCCGAGCGCTCGAGCGCGTGCAGGAAGCGGTGGGTGGTGAACGGGTCGTGCGGCGGGCTGCCATCCGCCGCTTCGGGGCAGGCGCAGGCATCCCATTCGGCGGCGTCGATCTCTGCGAGGCTGCCGGTGACGGTGATCTCGATGGCGTCGTCCTTCACGGCGGGCGCTCCTTCTGGTGCAGACTTGACGCTGCGCTGCGGCGCGTCAAGGCGGGGCATAGCCCTCGAAGGTCACGTTGTCGGCGATGCGCCGCGCCTCGGCCTCGGCTTGCGGCGAGCGGATCGTCCAGCACAGGATCGCCGCGCCCGCGCGCTTCAGCTCGGCCACGCGCGGGCGGGCGAGGTCGGAGGCCTCGTGCGAGATGAAGCAGGCGCCGGTCTCGGCATAGTCGGGGATGTCGCGCAGCCGGTCGCGCACCGGGGCGCGCAAGAGGCCCCAATCCTCTGCCCGGTAGGCCGAGGTGGTGATGCCGCGTGGCCGGTCGGGGGCGAGCCGGGCCATCAGCGCGACGGAATGGGGGTTGAATGACATCACCGCCGCCGCGCCGTCGTAGCCTTCAAGCGCCGCGGCGGTAGCGCGTTCCAGCGGGCCGATGCCGGCGGCGCCCATCTGGCCATCCTGATCCTTCAGCTCGATCAGCAGCGGCACCCGCCCGGCGACCAGCGCCAGGAAATCCTCCAGCCGCGGAATGCCGCTCTCGCCCCCGGTGAGCGGCAGGGCGGCCAAGTCCGCGGCATCGCGCTGGCGGATCGGCCCCTCGGCGCCGGTGAGGCGGCGCAGGTCGTAATCGTGGAACACCATCGCCGCGCCATCGCGCGACAATTGCAGATCCAGCTCGATCCCGTAGCCGCGCTCCACCGCCGCCAGAGCCGCCTCGCGCGAGTTTTCGGGGCGGCCGGCGGCGAGATCGTGAAAGCCGCGATGGGCGATGGGCCGGTCGAGGAAGGCGGCCGGCAGGCTCACGGCGCGATCTGGAAGATCCCTTCCACCTCGACCGCCACGCCGAAGGGCAGCGAGGCGGCCGAGACGGCCGAGCGCGCGTGCCGCCCGGCATCGCCCAGCACCTCGACCATCAGGTCGGAGGCGCCGTTCACCACCTTGGGCTGCTCGGTGAAATCGGCCGTGGAGTTCACGAAGCCCACCAGCTTGACCACCCGGCGCAGGCGCGTGAGGTCTCCGCCGCAGGCCGCTTTGGCCTGGGCCAGCAGCGACAGCGCGCAGAGCCGCGCGATCTCGGCCCCCGTCGCGGTATCGGTATCGGCGCCCAGCTTGCCGGTCACGAAGGCGCCGTCGCGGATCGGCACCTGGCCCGAGACATGCACCAGGTCGCCCACGGTGACGAAGGGCACGTAATTGGCCTGCGGCGCGGGCGTGTCGGGCAGGGTGAGGCCAAGCTCGGCGAGGCGGGCTTCGATGGGATTGTCGGGCATGGAATCCTCCGCTTGATGTCGGCGCCACGCTAGCGCGGCGTGCGGCGGATGCCCATGCCCTGCGGCGGTCAGCCCTCGCGGAAGGCGCGGTTGAAATAGTCGGTCAGCGGCTTGACGAGATAGGCCAACGGCGTGCGATCCGAGGTGCGCATGTAGGTCTCCACCGGCATGCCGGGGATCAGGCCCACGCCTTCGGGCAGGCGGGCCATTTCCTCTTCGGGGATGTGGATCTCGGCGCGGTAATAGGCGGTCTGGCTGCGTTCGTCGGTGAACGCATCGGCCGAGACCTGCACGACCCGGCCGTTGAGTTCGGGCGTGGTGCGGGCGTCGAAGGCGGGGAAGCGCAGGATCACCTCCTGCCCGGCATAGACCTGATCGACATGGATCGGATCGACCCGCGCGGCGATGACGAGCGGCCTGTCCTGCGGGACGATGAACATCACCGGGTCGGCGGGCCGCACAACGGCGCGGGTGGTGAACACCTCCATCCCGTAGACGACGCCCGAGACCGGCGCGCGCAGGTCGAGCCGGGCGAGCTGTTCGCGCAGGGTGAGGCTGCGTTCGGTGAGCTCCAGCTCGTTGTATTGCAGGTCGCGCAGGGTGGCGATCGCCTCTTCCTGGCGGTCGGTGCCGAGTTGCAGCACCTGCAGCTCGATCTCGGTGATCCGTTCCTCGGCCGAGGCGCGCGCGGCGGTCAGCTCGCCCAGCTGCCCGGCCAGGCCCGCCGCCTCGCGCTGCAGGGCCAGTACGCGGGCCGATTGAGCAAGGCCGCGGTCGAGCAGGCTTTGCTGATCGGCGAGTTCCTGTTCGATGAGGTCGAGCTGATCCTCCAGCGCGGCCTTCTGCGCCTCGATCCCTTCGATCTGGCTGCGGATCTGCACGCTGCGGTTCGCGAGTTGCTCGGCCCGCTTGTCTTCCGTCACGTTGCGGGCGCGGAAGAGCTGGCGCTGGCCCTCCATCAGCTCGGCCACTTCGGGGCGCTGCGCGGCGGCCTCCAGCAGTGGTTCGGGGAAGGTGATCGTGTCGGCGCGGTCACGCTCGGCCTCCAGACGGCCGCGGCGGGCCATGATCTCGTAGAGCTGGCCCTCGGTGATGGCGAGCTGCGAGGCCAGCAGCGTCGGGTCGAGCCGGATCAGCGTGTCGCCGGCCTCGACCATGTCGCCCTCCTTCACCAGGATCTCGGCCACGACGCCGCCATCGGGGTGCTGGACGATCTGGCGGTTCTGCTCCACCTCGATCTGGCCGGCGGCGATGATGGCGCCCGCGATCTGGGAGGAAACGGCCCAGGCGAAGAACCCGCCCAGCAGCACGGCGATGACGACGAGGCCGAACCAGATGGGCCGCGCGGCGGAGAAGGTCATGACACGCCTCCGGGCCGGGCCTGCGCGCCGAGGATGTCGCCCGAATTCTTGACCACTTCGCGCAGCACCTCGTCACGCGGGCCGAAGGCGCGGCGGGCGCCCTGGTCGAGCACCAGCAGCAGGTCGCATTCCTGGATCGCGGCGGGGCGGTGGGCCATGATGAGCACCGCCTTGCCCTCGGCCTTGAGCTGGCGGATCGCGGCGTTCAGCGCCTGGGAGCCCTCGTTATCGAGGTTGGAATTCGGCTCGTCGAGCACCACGATCACCGGGTCGCCATAGAGCGCGCGGGCCAGGCCGATGCGCTGCAGCTGCCCGCCCGAGAGGCGCCCGCCGGCGCTGCCCACGGGCGTGTCGTAGCCCTGGGGCAGGCGCAGGATCATCTCGTGCGCGTCGGCCTTCTTCGCGGCGGCGACGACGGCGGCATCGTCGGGCTCCAGCGACAGCCGCGCGATGTTCTCGGCGATCGTGCCGTCGAAGAGCTGCACGCGCTGGGGCAGGTAGCCGATATGGCGGCCCAGAACCTCGGGCGCGTATTGCTCGATCGCGGCGCCGTCGAGGCGGATCTTGCCGCCGGCGGCACGCCACACGCCGGTGAGCGCGCGGGCCAGCGTGGACTTTCCGGCGCCCGAGGCGCCGATCACGCCGAGCGCCTGGCCCGGCTCCAGCTCGAAGCTGACCATGCGCAGGCTCGCCTGCGGCTCGCCCGGCGGCAGGACGGTCAGCTGCTCGACCTTCAGCTTGGCGCGGGGCTTGGGCAGGTCGGTGCGGCGCGGCTCTTCGGGGATCTCGCCCAGCAGGTCGGCCAGGGCAGACCAGCCGCGGCGGGCATGCTGGATCACGCTCCACTGGCCGATGATGATCTCGACGGGTTGCAGCGCCCGGCCCAGCAGGATCGACGAGGCGATCATCGCCCCCGCCGTGATCTCGCGCTGCAGCACCAGCCAGGCGCCGAGGCCGAGGATCGCCGATTGCAGGAACAGCCGGAACGTCTTGGAGATGGCGCGGTAGCTGCCGGCGCGATCCTGCGCCGCGATGGCCGCGCCGAGCGCCCGGTCGCGCCACAGCCGCCAGCGGGCGAGGGCGGCATCCTGCAGGCCGAGCGAGCGCACCATCTCGGCCTCGCCGCGCAGGGCCTCGGCCATCCGCTCGGCGCGCTGGCCGGCGCCCGACGCCTCGGTCAGGGGTTCGCGGCTGGACACGGTGTTGAGCAGGGTCAGCGCGATCAGCACCGCGCCGCCGGCCACGGCGAGGATGCCGAGCCAGGGGTGGAACAGCGCGATGCCGAACAGGAAGACCGGCACGAAGGGCATGTCGTAAACCGCGCCCAGCACCGGAGAGCCGAGGAAGCGCTGGACCGATTCCAGCTCGCGCAGCGCGTTGCCGGCATTGGCCTGTGCGCCCTGGGGGGTGACCGCCGCGCGGCGCAGGGCGGCCGAGAAGACACGCGCGTCGAGCGCCGACTGGAAGGCCGCGCCGATCCGGGCGAGGGTGAGGCCGCGCACCACGTCGAGCAGGCCCATCATCAGGTAGAGGAAGGCCACCAGGATCACCAGCGCCAGCAGGGTGGCTTCGGAGCGCGAGCCGAGCACCCGGTCATAGACCTGGAGCATGAAGAGCGGGCCGGTGAGCATCAGCAGGTTCACGAAGATAGAGAACAGCGCCACCGCCCAGTAGGCACCGCGCGACCGGCGGCGCACTGCCGCCAGTTCCGCCAGGCCTCTTTCGCGGTCGGCTTCCGCCATCTTTGCTGCCTCTCGCCGTATCGGGCCGGTTTCTGCCGGGCCCGGTCGATGGTTAGATGATGGCCCCTGCCGTGTCATCTACTATGTCCGCGGTATCCGCGGCGTTAAGGGGCGGGGGGAGGGGCTCTGGAGGGGGAGTGTCCACATGTGGACGTTTTGTAAGTCATTGATTCTCCTTGCCCGTTAATCTGGACGTAACCAAGAATCGCGCAACAGAGCGCGAGCGGCGCCCCGTGGGGTGGCGCCTCCCACGTGGTGTTGGGCGCTTTATGGTGGCCAAGCCCCTCCGAACTCGCCGTAGCGCGGGCGGATAGCAATAGCGCCACCCGGCCCCGACGGGGCGGGGCTCGCGCGGCGGGCTTCGCCCTTGTTCCGCGCGGGGAGGCTTCGCCTCCCTGAAGCCCTGTGGGCCGAGGGCTCTGCCCCCGGACCCCCGAGGTATTTGGGGCACATTGAAGTTCAGGTCTTCGGCGCTCGCGCGGTGCGCTACGCGCTTGATTCCGCGCGGGGAGGCTGCGCCTCCCTGAGTGCGCGCGGGAGGGTTCCCCCTAGTTCCGGCCGAAGATCGAGTTGATGACCTCGCGCAGCACCTGCTCCACCGGGTCCACCGGGGCGTTGGAGCGGGGCTGGGTCGTGCGGGGCGGCTCATGCTCGGGGCGGACGTTCACCGGCTGGGGGCGGATCATCGGCAGGGGGCGGGCCTCCTGGCCCTCCTGCACGCGGATCATCGTCTCGTGCCAGATCTCGGCCGGCAGGCCGCCGCCCGACACGCCGGTGAGCGGCGTGTTGTCGTCATAGCCCATCCACACCCCGGCCACGTAATCGGCGGTAAAGCCCATGAACCAGGCATCGCGCGCCGCCTGGGTCGTCCCGGTCTTGCCCGCGACCTCGACGCCCTGGATGCGCGCGCGCTGGCCGGTGCCGGCCTCGACGGCGCGGTACATCATCCAGATCAGCTGCTGCGCCGCTTCGGCCGAGATCACGCGTTCGCCAAGCCCGCCTTCCTGGCCCATCAGCGGCGTCGCGTCATCCTTCAGGCGCAGCTCGAGCAGGCCATAGGGGGTGACGGCGGTGCCGCCGTTGAGGATGCCGGCGTAGGCGCCCGTCATCTCGAGCAACGTGCTTTCCGAGGCGCCGAGCGCCAGCGCCGGGCCCATCGCCATATCGGACTGGATGCCGAACTGCGCCGCCACCTTGCGCACGTTTTCCAGCCCCACCTCGTTGGCGACCTTCACGGCGGGGATGTTGTAGGAATGGGCCAGCGCATCGGCCAGGGTGACGCGGCCGTGGAACTTCCTGTCGTAGTTCTGGGGCGACCAGGGGCCCGAGCCGGGGATGTCGATCGTCATCGGCTCGTCCACCACGGTGGCGTTCCAGGCATGGCCGAGATCGAGCGCCGTGGCATAGACGAAGGGCTTGAAGGCCGAGCCGGTCTGCCGGTTGGCCATCACCGCGCGGTTGAACGTGCCCGCCACGCCGCGCAGCTTGCGCCCGCCCACCATGGCGCGCACCGCGCCATCGGCGCTCATCACCACGATGGCGGCCTGCGCTTCGGAGCCTTCCTTGACCTTTTCCGAGAAGACGTAGGTCAGCGCCTCTTCGGCCGCCTTCTGGATGCGCTGGTCGAAGGTGGTGCGGATGATGACATCCTCGGTCGTGTCGGAGGTGAGGAAATCGGGGCCCGAGCCCATCACCCAATCGGCGAAATAGCCGCCGGCGCGGGCCTCGGCCGCTTCCGACAGCCGCGCGGGATTCTCCTTGGCATGGGCGCGTTCGGCCGCGGTGATATAGCCCTGCTGTTCCATCAGCAGCAGCACGATCCCCGCGCGATCGCGCGAGCGCTGGATGTTGGCGGTGGGCGCATAGCGCGAGGGCGCGGTGAGCAGCCCGGCCAGCATCGCGCTCTCGGCGATGTTCACCTGCGCGGCGGGCTTGCCGAAATAGCGCTGGCTGGCAGCCTCGAACCCGTTGGCCCCGGCGCCGAGATAGGCGCGGTTCATGTAGATGGAGAGAATCTCTTCCTTGGAATACTTCGCCTCCATCGCCAGGGCATAGACCGCCTCCTTGATCTTGCGGGCCATGGTGGTGCGGCGGCAGTCGAGTTCGTATTCCGTCTGGTTCTTCCAGGCCTTCGGATCGTAGGCCACGCCGAGGCAGAGCAGCTTGGCCGTCTGCTGCGTGAGGGTGGAACCGCCATGCCCCTCGAGCGGCCCGCGCCCTTCGGAGAGGTTGATGCGGATGGCCGAGGCGATGCCGCGCGGCGAAATGCCGAAATGGTGGTAGTAGCGCTTGTCTTCGGTGGCGATGATCGCGTGCTTGAGATGCGGCGAGACGGTATCGGCGCGGATCTTGCCGCCGAATTGCTCGCCCCGCCAGGCGAAGGTCTCGCCCTCGCGGTCGAGCATGGTGACCGAGCCCTGGGCGCGGCCGTCCATCAGGTCTTCGGCGGGCGGCAGGGTGGACATGACATAGAGCACCGCGGCGCCCACGATCAGCCCGACGACCAGCGCGCCGCGCCACATCAGGCCGAACAAGACCGCGAAAACCCACGAGAAAAGCCGCCCGACCAGGCCGAAGCGGCTGGGCTTGCGGGGGCCGCCGCCCCCGCGACCGCCGCGGCGGCGCGTGGCGCGCGGCTTGCGGGGCGGCGGGGCCTTGCGCGTGCCGGTGGGGCGCGAGCCGGTGGGATACCGCCGGTCGGCGACCATCGGCGGGCGCTTCTTGCCGGAGCCACTCATCTGTTCTGACCTGTCCTGCTCTTTCCAGAGACAATAGTGCCTGCCGGGGGAAATGTTTAGCCGCTTCCCGCGCTGCAAGCGGCTTTTTGATCTGCCGCATTTTTGGGCAAAGCGATTAATTTGTGCGATCAGTGCGTGGTCATCTGCCTAATCCGTCACCGTTCCGTCACCGCGTTTCTTGATGCAGGGCAGGGCTTGGCCCCTTGTACCGGCACGGGACTGCTCCACCGGTCCTCCTGCCAAATCGGAAGGGGAAGCAATGAAACTGATTATCGCAGCAATCAAGCCGTTCAAGCTTGAAGAGGTGCGCGAGGCCCTCACGGCGATCGGCGTGCGCGGCATGATGGTGACCGAGATCAAGGGCTTCGGCTCCCAATCCGGCCATACCGAGATCTATCGCGGCGCCGAATACGCCGTGAACTTCGTGCCCAAGGTCAAGCTGGAGATCGTCGTCTCCGCGGCGATGGCCGACCAGGTGGTCGAGACGATCGCCACCACCGCCAAGACCGACAAGATCGGCGACGGCAAGATTTTCGTGCTCGACGTGCAATCCGCCGTGCGGGTGCGGACGGGCGAGACCAACGACGACGCGCTTTGAGCCGCGCACCGGTTCTGACGAGAGGACAGATACAGATGAAACTCACGAAATTCCTTCCCCTCGCGGCGATGGCGGCCCTGCTGCCCGTCGCCGCCTTCGCGCAGGAGGCCGCCGAGACGGCCGAGGCCGCGCCCGACATCAACCCCTACATCTTCACCACGCTGCTGTTCCTGATCGGCGGGTTCCTGGTGATGTGGATGGCCGCGGGCTTTGCCATGCTCGAGGCCGGGCTGGTGCGGTCGAAGAACGTGACCGTGCAGCTGACCAAGAACATCTCGCTCTTCTCGATCGCGGCGATCATGTACTGGCTGGTCGGGTTCAACCTGATGTATCCCGGCGACGACTGGACGATCGCGGGCTGGGTGGGCATCCTGTTCTCGCCCACCGTGCTGGAGCCGGTGGGGCTGGACGCCGCCGATGCGGCGCTGGATTACGCCTCGGTCGGGTCGGATTTCTTCTTCCAGCTGATGTTCTGCGCGACCACCGCGTCGATCGTGTCGGGCACGCTGGCCGAGCGGATCAAGCTGTGGCCGTTCCTGATCTTCACCGTGGTGCTGACCGGCTTCATCTACCCGATCGAGGCGTCGTGGCAGTGGGGCGGCGGCTTCCTGAGCGAGGCGGGCTTCTCCGATTTCGCCGGCTCGACGCTGGTGCACTCGGCGGGCGGCTGGGCCGCGCTGGCGGGCGCCCTGGTGCTGGGGCCGCGGATCGGCAAGTACCGCGACGGCAAGACGCATCCGATGCCGGGCTCGAACCTCGCGCTCGCCACGCTGGGCACGTTCATCCTGTGGCTGGGCTGGTTCGGCTTCAACGGCGGCTCGCAACTGGCGGCCGGCACGGTGGGTGACGTGACCGACGTGTCGCGCATCTTCGCCAACACCAACATGGCCGCCGCTGCCGGCGCCGTGGCCGCGCTGATCCTCACCCAGGTGATGTACGGCAAGGTGGACCTCACGATGGTGCTGAACGGCGCGCTCGCCGGGCTCGTCTCGATCACGGCCGAGCCGCTGACGCCCTCGCTGTTCATGTCGCTCATCATCGGCGGGATCGGCGGCCTGATCGTGGTATTCACGGTGCCGATGCTCGACAAGCTGAAGATCGACGACGTGGTCGGCGCCATCCCGGTGCACCTGATCGCCGGCATCTGGGGTACGCTGGCCGTGCCGCTGACCAATGACGGCACCTCCTTCGGGACGCAGATCTACGGGATCGTCGCGATCGGCATCTTCACCTTCGTCGTGTCGCTGATCGTGTGGTTCATCCTCAAGGCGCTGGGCGGCATCCGCGTCAGCGAGGAGGACGAGATCAACGGGCTCGACATGTCGGAACTGGGCATGGAGGCCTATCCCGACTTCACCAAAGGCTGACCTCCCTTCCTGTCAGCCATGAACTGCCCGGGCGGGAAACCGCCCGGGCTTTTTGCTGTGTGGCGCCTGGCGCCGTGGCGTCGGGGCGTGCGGAGAGGCCGGGGGGCTTTCCGCCCCCCGGACCCCCCGAAGGTATTTGAGGCACATTGAAGTTGTGGCGCGCGTCAGGCCTTGCCGACGCTGCGCGAGATCGCCTCGGCCAGGATCGGCACGGTGCGGGCGTTGAGGCCGGCGATGTTCATGCGGCTGTCGCCCACCATGTAGATGCCGAAATCGTCGCGCATCTTCTGCACCTCTTCGGGCGTCGCGCCGATGCGCGAGAACATGCCGCGGTGTTCGGCGATGAAGTCGAACCGACCGGAATTGGTGCGCTGGCGCAGTTCGTCGGCGAGTTGGCGGCGCAGGGCGAGCATGCCCTTGCGGACATCCTCGAGCTCGGCCTTCCAGTCGGCGCGCAGGGCTTCGTCTTCCAGCACCAGGGTCACGGCGCGGGCGCCGTGATCGGGCGGGAAGGAATAGGTGAGCCGGTTGAGCGAGGCGAGGTTGGCCTGGGTCACGGCGCGGGTCTCGGACAAGGCCATCAGCAGGCCGACGCGATCGCGGTAGACGCCGAAATTCTTGGAGCACGAGGCGCAGATCAGCACTTCGGGCAGCGTCGCGGCGAGGTGGCGCAGGCCGGCTGCATCCTCGTCGAGCCCGTCGCCGAAGCCCTGGTAGGCGATGTCGATCATCGGCAGGGCGCCCGTCTTGCGCAGGTGTTCGGTCACTTCCTTCCACTGCTCGAGCGTCAGGTTCGCGCCGGTCGGGTTGTGGCAGCAGCCGTGCAGCAGCACCACGTCGCCGGGCTTCACCTCGGCCAGCGAGGCCATCATGCCGTCGAAATCGACCTTGCAGGTGGTGCTGTCGAAATAGGTGTATTCGATCAGCGGCAGGCCGAGATAGCGGATGATCGCCAGGTGGTTGGGCCATGTCGGCTGTGACACGAAGATGCGCGCGTCGGGCGAGGCCATGCGCACGAGTTCCAGCGCCAGGCGCACGGCGCCGGTGCCGCCGGGCGTGGCCGCCGCCGCCACGCGATCGGCCGGGACGGCATCGCCCAGGATCAGCTTGCGCATCGCCTCGGCGAAGGCGGGATCGCCGGCCAGCGCGGTGTAGGATTTGGTTTCCTGCGCGTCCCAGATGCGTTTCTCGGCTTCCTTCACGGCGCGCATCACCGGCGTGCGGCCCTCGGCATCCTTGTAGACGCCGACGCCGAGATCGACCTTGGTCTCGCGCGGGTCGGCCTTGTAGAGCTCCATCAGCTCGATGATCTTGTCGGCGGGCTGGGGCTTGAGGTTGGACAGCATCATTCGGCTCCGGTGGCGACCTTGAGATCGTTGAACATGCCCCATTCGGCCCAGGAGCCATCGTAGAGCGCGTGGTGCGGCACGCCGATACGCTCCAGCGCGAGCGACAGGATCGCGGCCGAGACGCCGGAGCCGCAGGTGGTGATGGCGGGCTTGCGCAGATCGACGCCGGCGGCCTCGAAGATCGTGCGCAGCTCGGTCACGGGTTTCATCGTGCCATCCTCGTTGAGCAGGTTGGCATAGGGCACGTTCACCGAGCCGGGGATGTGGCCGGCGCGCAGGCCGGGGCGCGGCTCGGCCGCTTCGCCGCGGAAGCGGGCGGCGGGGCGCGCGTCGATGATCGCGTGGTCGCCCAGCTTTGAGGCGGCGGCGACCTGCGTCACGTCCTTCACCAGCTGGTTCTGGCGCGTGACGGTCATGTGCCGGTCGCGGATGACCGGCGGCAGATCCTCGACCGGGTGGCCTTCTTCCTGCCATTTGGGGAAGCCGCCGTCCAGCACGGCGACGTCGGTTTTGCCCATCAGGCGGAACATCCACCAGACGCGCGGGGCCGAGAAGATGCCGGCGCCATCGTAGACGACGACCTGGTGGCCATCGCCGATGCCGAGCGCGCGCATCCGCGACATGAACTTCTCGGGCGGGGGCGCCATGTGCGGCAGGTCGGAGCGGTGATCGGAGAGATCGTCGATATCCACGAAGCGGGCGCCGGGGATATGCGCGGCCTCGTATTCGGCCTTGGCGTTGCGGTCGGTGGGCGGCAGGTACCACGAGGCATCTATCAGCCGCAGGTCGGGATCGCGCAGATGCGCGGCGAGCCATTTCGTGGATACGAGCGTGCGCGGATCGTCGCTGGCCATCGCCGGCCCTCCCTTTCCCGAACGATTGCGGCTTACCGTTCCCTGCGCTTGCGCGCAAGGCGGCGGTGGGGGCGTGAGCCCCCGGTAGCGGCAGCAGCGGCAGGGATGCGGCACCAGGGCGCAGGGGCGCGCGATTGAAGAAGCCGGGGGCGGGGCCTAGGTCGGGGGGTGAGTAGTGGGGGTGTGGCGATGTTCGAGAACGCTTCGGCCGAATTGCTGGCGCGGTTCCAGTTCGCCTTCACCGTGTCGTTCCACATCATCTTTCCGGCCTTCTCCATCGGGCTCGCCTCGTTTCTTGCGGTGCTGAACGCGCGCTGGCTGATGACCGGGCGCGAGGAGTTCCGCGCGCTGTTCGATTACTGGAAGACGATCTTTGCCGTGGCCTTCGGGATGGGCGTCGTTTCCGGCATCGTGATGTCGTACCAGTTCGGCACCAACTGGTCGGTCTTTGCCGATCGCACCGGGCCGGTGCTGGGGCCGCTGATGGGATACGAGGTGCTCTCGGCCTTCTTCCTGGAGGCCGGGTTCCTCGGCATCATGCTGTTCGGGCGCGATCGGGTGGGGCCGGGCTTGCACATGTTCGCCACCGGCATGGTGGCGGTGGGCACGCTGATCTCGGCCACCTGGATCCTGTCGGTGAATTCCTGGATGCACACGCCGGCGGGCTATGGCGTGAACGAGGTGGGCCAGTTCGTGCCCGAGGATTGGTGGGCGATCGTCTTCAACCCCTCCTTCCCCTACCGGCTGACGCATATGGTGCTGGCGGCCTATCTGACCACGGCCTTCGTGGTGGGCGGCGTATCGGCCTGGCACCTGTTGCGCGGCCATGACCGGCCCGAGGTGCGGCGGGCGTTTTCCATGGCGATGTGGATGGCGGTGCTGGTCACGCCCCTGCAGATCCTCGCGGGCGATCAGCACGGGCTGAACACGCTGGAGCATCAGCCCGCCAAGGTGATGGCGATGGAGGGCCATTTCGAGAGCCACCCCCACGGCGCGCCGCTGATCCTGTTCGGCTGGCCCGACCAGGAGGCGGGCGAGGTGCGCTATGCGGTGGAGATCCCCAAGCTCTCATCCCTGATCCTGAAGCACGACCTGAACGCGCCGCTCGACGGGCTCGACACGATCCCCGACGAGGACGAGCCGCCGGTGGCGATCGTTTTCTGGTCGTTCCGGGTGATGGTGGCGATCGGCTTCGCGATGCTGGGGCTGGGGCTGTGGGCCGCGCTGGCGCGGTGGCGCGGGCGGCTATTCGAGGCGCCGTGGCTGCACCGGGCGGCGGTGGCGATGGGGCCGGCGGGGTTCATAGCCGTGCTGGCGGGGTGGATCACCACCGAGGTGGGCCGCCAGCCCTTCACCGTCTACGGCATCATGCGCACGTCGGAGAGCCTGGCACCGATCGACGCGCCGGCGGTGGGCGCCTCGCTGATCGCCTTCATCGTGGTCTATTTCTTCGTGTTCGGCGCGGGCACGGCCTATATCTTGGCCATGATGCATCGCGCGCCCGGTGCGCCGTCGAAGCCGTTGCAGGACGGCCCGCTGCGCACGGCCGGGATCACGCCGGCCCAGCAGGTGCAGGACGACGAGGAGAGCGGGGTGCGCCACGGGCGGCACCGGGAAGCGGATAGCGACAACCACGGGGAGGGCACATGATGGCAGAGCTCGATCTGGCCTTCATCTGGGCGGGGATCATCGCCTTCTCGGTGCTCACCTACGTGGTGCTCGACGGGTTCGATTTGGGCGTGGGCATCCTCTTCCCCACCACGCGGGTGGAGCGCGAGCGTGATACGATGATGAACACCGTCGCGCCGGTCTGGGACGGCAACGAGACCTGGCTGGTCATGGGCGGCGGCGGGCTGTTCGCGGTGTTTCCGCTGGCCTACGCGGTGGTGTTGCCGGCGCTCTACATGCCGATCATCGTGATGCTGCTGGCGCTGGTCTTCCGCGGCGTGGCCTTCGAGTATCGCTGGCGGTCTGGCCGGTGGCAGCCGGTCTGGGATGCGGCCTTCTTCGGCGGCTCTCTGGTGGCGGCGCTGATGCAGGGCGTGGCGCTGGGCGCGCTGGTGCAGGGGATCGAGGTGGAGAACCGCGAATATGCCGGCGGCTGGTGGGATTGGCTGACGCCGTTTTCCGTGCTGACCGGGGCGGCGGTGGCGACGGGCTACGCGCTTCTGGGCGCGACATGGCTGATCCTCAAGACCGAGGGCAAGCTCTACCGCCGGATGCGGCGCCTGGCCTGGCCGCTGGCGCTGGCCACGATCGGCTTCATGGTGGCGGTGTCGCTGTGGACGCCGTTTCTCAACGCGGATTATTTCGGGCGCTGGTTCACCTTCCCGGCGGCGGCGTTCTCCTACGTCGTGCCGCTCTTGGTGGCGCTGGCGGCCTGGCGGTTGCTGGCCGGGCTGCGCGGGCGGAACGACCTTACGCCGTTCCTGGCGGCGCTGGCGATGTTCGTGCTGGGCTTTGCCGGGATCGGGATCAGCTTCTACCCCCATATCGTGCCGCCGGCGCTGACGATCGAGGAAGCCGCCGCGCCCGATGCCTCGCTCGCCTTCCTGCTGGCAGGCACGCTAGTGCTGGTGCCGCTGATCCTGGCCTATACCGCCTATGCCTACTGGGTATTCCGCGGCAAGGTGCGTGAGGGCGAGGGGTATCACTGATGCGGCGGGCTGTGCGGCGGGCGGCGTGGTTCGTGGGCCTGTGGTGCGCCTCGGTGGCGGCCCTCGGCGTGGTGGCGCTGGCGATCCGCTGGGCGCTGTCGTGAGGCTGCCGCCGCGCTGTGCTTGGCGGCGGCGGCGGGGGGCGCTGCCCCCCGCACCCCCCGAGGTATTTGTGGCACATTGAAGAGCGGCGGGGTTGAAGGCCCGGCCGGAGGCCATAGGTTCGGCTGGCGCGGGGACGGCCTTGCGTGCGACTGCAAGCGTGATACGGGACGGCCCGGAGAGATCGGAGCCTTCCCATGCGCAGCACCCCCGACCGTATCCGCCAGGCCGTCAGCTTCGAGGTGATCGGCCTGGCCATCGTGACCCCGCTCTTTGCCTGGCTGTTCGATCATCCCCTCGGCGAGATCGGCGCGCTGGCCGTGCTGGGCGCGACGGTGGCGACGGGGTGGAACTACGTCTTCAACCTGGGCTTCGACCACGCCTTGCAGCATTGGCGCGGCAGCCCGGCCAAGACGCTGCCGCTGCGGGTGGTTCACGCGGTGCTGTTCGAGGTGACGCTGCTGGTGCTGCTCTTGCCGCTCTTCGCCTGGTGGCTGGGCGTATCGCTGCTGACGGCGCTGGTGATGGATCTGGCGTTCGCGCTTTTCTACATGGGGTATGCGTTCGTCTTCACCTGGGGCTATGACAGCCTGTTTCCGCCGGAGCGGCGGGCGGGGTAGGGCGGCAGTTGCGGTAGGCCGCGCGGAACAAGGGGCGCAGCCCCGCCGCGCGAGCGCCGCCCCGTCCGGGCGGGGTGGCGCTTTTGCTATCGGTCTGCGGTGCGGTGGGGTCGGAGGGGCTTGGCTGCCATAAAGTGCTCAACGCCAGAGTTGGCAGCGCCACCCCACGGGGCGGCGCTCGCGCTACCGTTGCGCCCGGCTCAACCGCGTTCCTTCAGCAGCCTCTGCTTCTGGCGGCTCCAGTCGCGCTTGGCGTCGGTGGCGCGCTTGTCGACGTTCTTCTTGCCCTTGGCGATGCCCAGCTTCAGCTTCACGATGCCGCGGTGGTTGAAGTACATCACCAGCGGCACCAGCGTCATGCCCTGCCGCCCCTGCGCCTGCCAGAGCTTCGACAGCTCGCGGCGCGAGACCAGCAGCTTGCGCTTGCGCCGCTCCTCATGGCCGAACATCGCCTGCTCGTAGGGCGCGATATAGGCGTTGGTCAGCCACAGCTCGCCCTCGTCCACGCTGGCATAGCTGTCGGCGATGTTCGATTGCCCCGTACGCAAAGATTTCACCTCGGAGCCGGTCAGCACGATGCCGGCCTCGAGATCGTCCTCTATGGCATAGTCGTACCGCGCGCGCCGGTTCTCGGCGATCACCTTGTAGTTCTTCTCGGCTGCTGTCTGCTGCTTGGCCATGGTGCGGCCTTATATGGGGTTCCGCGCGCCGCTGTCCATGATGCGGCGCGGCGCGCGGGGGCGTTCAGTTCAGCAGGCCGGCATGGCGCATCGCGTCGCGGATGCGGGCGCGGACAGGCTCGGACACCGGGGTGAGCGGCAGGCGCACCTCGTCCTCGATCAGGCCGAGCAGCGACATAGCGTATTTCGCGCCCATCACGCCGGGCTCCAGGAACACCGCCTCGTGCAGGGGCATCAGCCGGTCGGTCAGCGCCAGCGCCTCGGCGTAATCGCCGGCGAGCGTCGCCTCCTGCATCTGGGCGCAGAGCCGCGGCGCCACGTTGGCGGTGACCGAGATGCAGCCGCGCCCGCCATGGGCGTTGAAGCCCAGAGCGGTGGCATCCTCGCCCGAGAGCTGGATGAAATCGCTGCCGCAAGTGATGCGCTGCTTCGGCACGCGCGACAGATCGCCGGTGGCATCCTTCACCCCCACGATGCGCGGCAGTTTCGCCAGTTCGCCCATCGTGGCGGGCGCCATGTCGATCACCGAGCGGCCGGGGATGTTGTAGATGATGATCGGCAGGTCGCAGGCCTCGTGCAAAGCGGTGTAATGCGCGATCAGGCCGGCCTGGGTGGGCTTGTTGTAATAGGGCGTGACGACGAGCACGCCGTCGGCGCCCACTTCCTGCGCGTGGCGCACCAGGCGGATGCTCTCTGTCGTGTTGTTCGAGCCGGCGCCGGCGATGACCGGGATGCGTCCGGCGGTATGTTCGACGACCGTCTGCACGACGAGCTCGTGCTCGGGGTGCGAGAGCGTGGGGCTTTCACCCGTCGTGCCCACCGCGACGATCCCGTGCGAGCCTTCCTCGACATGCCAGTCGATCAGGCGTTTGAGCGTGTCGAGATCCAGCTCGCCGTTCTTGAACGGCGTGACCAGGGCGGGAATCGACCCGTGAAACATGACACGCTCCTTTCGTTGATGGCGCGGCGCGGGGCCATCCCCTGCCGCGATGCGCGGCGGAACCTAACCGCGCGCGCGGGAATTGCCAAGTTTGTGAATTGCAGCGGCGGACGGGCGCGATAGGCTCCGCCGCGTCATGACCCATATGCTCCGTTCGATCCTCGCCGCCGCCGCGCTGGCCGCGGCCCCGTTGCTCGGTGTGCCCGGCCCCGCCGCGGCGACGCCGGAAGCCGAATCCTACGTCGCCGCGCGCGAGCATATGCGCCGCGACGACTGGCAAAGCGCGCGCGAGGCGGCGCGGGGCGTGGCGCGCGACCTGGTGGAATGGGCGCGGCTGCGGGCCGGGCAGGGGGATTTCGCCGATTACCTCACCTTCCTGCAGCGCAACGGCGACTGGCCGGGGCTGGATTACCTGCGCCGGCGGGGCGAGGCGCGGATCCCGCGCGCGGCCGATCCGGCGCAGGTGCTGGCCTTCTTCGCGGGCAACGCGCCCGAGACGGGCAATGGCAACCTGCGGCTGATCGAGGCCTATGACGCGATCGGCCAGAAGGGCGAGGCCGAGGCGCAGGCGGTGCTGGCCTGGCGCACCCTGCCCCTGGATGCCGAGGCCGAGGCGCAGATCTTCACCCGCTATGCCCCGCTGCTGGAGCCGCATCACGAGGCGCGGCTCGACGCGATGTTGTGGGAACATGAATGGGAGGCCGCCGAGCGCATGCTGCCGCGGGTGGGCGAGGGCTGGGCGAAGCTCGCCGCCGCGCGCCGGGCGCTGGCGCGTGACGAGGCGGGCGTGGATGCCCGGATCGAGGCGGTGCCGGCGACGCTGGCCACCCATGCGGGCCTCGCCTACGAGCGCTTCGCCTGGCGCGCCCGGCGCGACCGCGACGAGGATGCCATCGCGCTGATGGAGGCGCGCAGCGCCAGCGCCGCCGAGCTGGGCCGCCCCGCGGCCTGGGCAGGCCGCCGCGCCCGTCTGGCGCGGCTGCTGATGCGCGCGGGCGAGGGCGAGCGGGCTTACGGCCTGGCCGCCGCGCATCACCTGACGGAGGGCTCGGACTATGCCGATCTGGAATGGCTGGCCGGCTACCTGGCGCTGACCTACCTGCAGGATCCCGTCCTGGCGCTCGACCATTTCAACCGCTTCCGCCTGGCGGTGGAGACGCCGATCTCGCTGGGCCGGGCCGGCTACTGGGAGGGCCGCGCGCTGGAGGCGATGGGCGCGGGCGAGGATGCGCGCGCGGCCTACGCGTTCGGCGCGCAGCACCAGACCAGCTTCTACGGATTGCTCGCCGCCGAGAAGGCGGGCGTGGCGATGGATCCGGCGCTGGCCGCCACGCCGGACCGCCCCGACTGGACACAGGCGCCCTTCGCGCAATCCACCGTGCTGCAGGCCGCGCTGATCCTGCGCGAGGCCGACGAGGCGCCGCGCGCGGCGTGGTTCCTGCGCCACCTCGCCGAGGGGCTGAGCGAGGGCGAGCTGGGGCAGCTGGGCCAGATGGTGCTGGAGCTCGACGATCCCTATCTCGCCGTGCGGCTGGGCAAGCTGGCCGCCGATCGCGGGATCGTCCTGCCCGAGCTCTACTACCCGCTGCACCCGCTGGCGCGCGGCGATCTGCCGGTGGCGCCCGAGCTTGCCCTTTCCATCGCCCGGCGCGAGAGCGAGTTCTACGTCGCCGCCCGGTCGGGCGCCGGCGCGCGCGGGCTGATGCAGCTGATGCCGCGCACGGCCGAGGCGATGGCCGGCAAGCTGGGCCTCGCCTTCGATGCCGGCGCGCTGACGGCGGATGGCACCTACAATGCGAAACTCGGCAGCGCCTACCTGGCGCAGCTCATCGAGGAATTCGGCGAGGCGCCGGCGCTGGTGGCGGCGGGCTACAATGCCGGCCCCTCGCGGCCCCGGCGCTGGATCGAGGAATTCGGCGATCCCCGCTCGGCGGGCGTGGACCCGGTGGATTGGGTGGAACACATCCCCTTCGAGGAGACGCGCAACTACATCATGCGCGTGACCGAAAGCCTGCCCGTCTATCGCGCCCGGCTGGCCGGGCAGCCGGTGCCGATCACGCTCACGGCCGAGCTCAAGGGCCGGGCGCCCTAGCTCTTCTTCACCTGCCGGGTGCGCAGCAGGGTGAAGAGCCCGGCGCAGACCACGATCGCGCCGCCCACCACCACGTTGAGGTGCAGCGCATCGCCGAAGATCAGCACGCCCATCGTCGAGGCGAAGACGAGCTGAAGATAGGCGAACGGCTGCACAGCGCCGGTCTCGGCCACTTCGTAGGTGCGGATCAGCAGGTAATGCCCCGAGGCGCCGGTGATGCAGAGCAGGCCCATCCAGGCCCAATCCGGCCCCGTCATCGGCTCCCAGAACCAAATGCCGGCGAGCGTGGCGACGATCACGCCCGCCGTGCCGGTGTAGAAGAACGAGGTCGCCGCGCTGTCTCCGCGCGCGACATAGCGTGTCATCAGCCCGTAGATCGCGAACATGAAGGCGGCCAGCAGGGCGACCAGCGAGGCGGGCGAGAACACGCCGTATCCCGGTTGCAGGATCACAAGGATGCCGGCGAATCCGATCACCACCGCCGTCCACCGCCGCCAGCCCATCTTTTCGCCCAGCACCGGCCCGGCCAAAGCCGCGATCATCAGCGGGTAGGAGGCGAAGATGGCATGCGCCTCGACCAGGCCGAGCAGGACGAAGGCGATCACGGTCACGATGATCTCGGCCACCAGCAGCACGCCGCGCCCGATCTGCATGCCGGTATGGGCCGAGCGCGTGGCGGCGCGCAGGCCGCCGGGGCGCCGGGCGGCGACGGCCATGACGAAGGCGGCGAAGAACCAGTAGCGGATCATCACCACCATCATCACGTTGTAGGTGCCCGCGAGGTGGCGCGAGATACCATCCTGCATGGCGAAGACGAAGGTCGCGGCGACCATCAGCAGGATGCCGAGGCGGTTGTTCTGTTCGGTCATCGCAGCACGCCCCGGCTCATGTGGCGCTTGCGGCCGTGGCCCGGCGCGCGGGTGACGGCGAAGCCCGCCGCCTCGAGTGTGCGGCGCACGTGCCCGGCCGCGGTGTAGGTGGCGAAGGTGCCGTGCGGCGCGGTATGGGCGGCGACCTGGGCCATCAGCGCCGGCTCCCACAATTCGGGGTTCTTCGCCGGGGCGAAGCCGTCGAGGAACCAGGCATCGGCGCGGCCCTGCCAGCGCGGCAGGCTTTCGCGCGCGTCGCCGTGGATGATCTGCGCGTGCAACTCGGGCGTCTCGGTGCCGCCGTGTGCCAGCGCGTCGAGGTGCGGGGCCAGCGCGGCCTCGGCCTCGGGGAAGGCGGCCAGCGCGCGGCGCATCTCGTAGGGGCTCATCGGGAAGGCCTCGAAGGAGGTGAAGCGCAGCGGGCCGGGGAGGCCCGCCTCGCGCCAGGCGATCAGCGCGGCGGCGAGCGATAGGCCGGTGCCGAAGCCTAGTTCGGCGATGTGGAAGCCGGGGCGGAAGCGGTCGGGCAGGTCGTTACCGGCGAGGAAGACATGCCGTGTCTCGGCCAGCCCGTCGGCGAGCGAGAAATAGGGATCGTCGAACCGGGCCGAGACGGGGATCGCCCCGTCGCGCCAGTCAAGGCGCGGGGATGGGTTTTCGGGCTGCATCGGATGGCCTAGAGATCATGCGTCGGGTGCGGAGCATGGGGAAGGCGGCGGCGAATGGCAATTGCCGATCTGACGGTTCGCGGCGCCGGCGTGTTCGGCCTCGCCATCGCGTGGGAGGCGGTGCAGCGCGGCGCGCGCGTGCAGGTGATCGACCCGGCCGGCGTGGGCGCGGGCGCCTCGGGCGGGATCGTGGGCGCCTTAGCGCCCCATGTGCCGGAGCGGTGGAATGCCAAGAAGGCGTTCCAGTTCGCCGCGCTGATCCGCGCGCGCGACTTCTGGCCCGGCGTGGCGGCGGCAAGCGGCGTGGAGACGGGCTATGGCGCGACGGGGCGGTTGCAGCCTCTGGCCGGTGCGGCGGCGGTGGCGCTGGCGCGGGAGCGCGCGGTGGAGGCCGGGGCGCTGTGGCAGGGCAAGGCAGAGTGGCGCGTGGTGCGCGCGCGCGAGGTGCCGGGCTTTGCGCCGCCCTCGCCCTCGGGCTGGCTGGTGCATGATACGCTGTCGGCGCGGCTCCATCCCCGCCGGGCCTGCGCCGCGCTTGCCGCCGCTATCGAGGCGCGGGGCGGGCGGATCGTGGCCGAAGGTGACGAGCAGGGCGCGGTGGTGCACGCGACGGGGTGGCGCGGGCTGGCGGAGCTGTCGCAGGCGCTGGGGCGCGATCTGGGCGGTGGCGTGAAGGGGCAGGCGTTGCTGGTGGACTTCGACGCCGGGGCGGGCGCGCCGCAGGTCTTTGCCGATGGGCTGCATTTCGTGCCCCATGCGGATGGCACGCTCGCCATCGGCTCGACCAGCGAGCGGGAGTTCGACGCCGAGAACGTGACGGATGAGGCGCTCGACGCGCTGCATGTGCGGGCGGTGGCGGCGATGCCGGTGCTGGAGGGCGCGCGTGTGGTGGCGCGCTGGGCGGGCGTGCGGCCGCGCGCGTCCAGCCGGGCGCCCCTGCTGGGCCCCTGGCCGGGGCGGGCGGGGCATTTCGTGGCCAATGGCGGCTTCAAGATCGGCCTCGGCATCGCGCCGGAAGTGGCCCGCGTGATGGTGGACCTGGTGCTCGACGGCGTGGACGCGATCGACCCGGCTCTGAAGGTGGAGGCGGCATGACGGGCCCGGCCGTGGAGGCGCTCGACCACCTGGTGCTGACGGTGCGCGATATCGGCGCGACGCTGGCCTTCTATGGCGTGCTGGGCATGGACGCGGTGACGTTCCGCGCCGCCGACGGCTCCACCCGCCATGCACTGCGCTTCGGGCGGCAGAAGATCAACCTGCACGAGGCGGGGGCCGAGTTCGCGCCCCATGCCGCCTCGCCGGTGCCGGGCTCGGCCGATCTGTGCTTCCTCACGACCACGCCGCTCGGCGCGTGGCAGGCGCATCTCGCCGCGCGGGGCATCGCGGTGGAGGCAGGGCCGGTGGCGCGCAGCGGGGCGGAGGGGCCGATCACCTCGCTCTACATCCGCGATCCCGACGGCAACCTGGTGGAGATCGCGACCCGTGGCTGAGGCGCTGGCAGAAGCGCTGGCGCTGGGCTGGGCGAACCTGGCGCTGGCGGCGGCGGGCGTGGCGGCGGGCACGGCCTTGCAGCGGCTTGCCGGGCTGGGGCTGGGGCTGCTGGCAGCGCCGGTCATGGCTTTCGCGGCGCCCGATTACCTGCCCGCCGTGCTCTTGATCCTCGGCGCGCTGGTGGGGCTGGGCAGCACCACGCTGGCGCGCGACGCGGTGGCCTGGCGCGAATTGCCGCCGGGCATGGCCGGACGGGTGCTGGGCGCGGGCGCGGCGGCGCTGGTCGCGGGCGCGGTGGTGGGCAGCCCGGCGCTGCCGGTCGTGGTGGCGCTGATCGTGCTGGCCGCGGTGGCGCTGTCGGTGGCGGGCCTGCAAGTGCCGGTGCGGCGCGCCACGCTCTTTGCCGCGGGGCTGGCGGCGGGGCTGATGGGCACGCTGACGGCGATCGGCGGGCCGCCCATGGCGCTGCTCTACCAGCACGCCCCGCCCCGGCGCGCGGCGGCGATGCAGAATGCCTTCTTCCTGTTCGGGATGATCGTGTCGCTTGCCGCCCTGGCGCTGGCCGGGCTGGTGGGCGCGCGACACCTGGCGCTGGCGCTGATCCTGGCGCCCGCCGCGCTGCTCGGCCTCGGCATCGCGCAGCAGGCCGCGCCCTTCGTGGAGCGCGGCTCGATCCGGCCCTGGGCGCTGGGGCTGGCGGTGCTGGCCGCGCTGGCTCTGCTCATCCGCCAGGTCGTGTGAGGCGGGTTTCCCTCGGCGCGGATCGGTGCTTTGAATGGCGGGTCGAAACGGGAGGGCGATCATGCGGCATGGCGGTCAGATACTGGTGGATCAGCTGAAGGCGCAGGGGGTGCGGCGGGTATTCTCGGTGCCCGGCGAAAGCTTCCTCGCCGCGCTCGACGGGCTCTACGAGAGCGGGATCGAGAACATCGTCTGCCGCCAGGAAGGCGGCGCGGCGATGATGGCCGAGGCGCATGGCAAGCTGACGGGCGAGCCCGGCGTGCTGTTCGTCACCCGCGGGCCGGGGGCAACGAATGCCTCGTCGGGCATCCACGTGGCGCGGCATGACAGCACGCCGATGGTCGTGTTCGTGGGCCAGATCGACAGCCACCACCGCGATCGCGGCGCCTTCCAGGAGGTCGATTACCGCGCCATGTTCGGCGGGCTGGCCAAGTGGGTCGCCGAGGTGGGCCATACCGAGCGGCTGGCCGAATACGTGAACCGCGCCTTCCAGGTGGCGCGGTCGGGGCGGCCGGGGCCGGTGGTGCTTGCCCTGCCCGAGGATGTGCTGGCGGCGATGTCCGACGCGCCGGAACTGCCGGTGAGCGAGCCGGCGCGGCCGGGCGTGGCCGCGGCCGATATCGATCGGATCTTCGCGGAGCTGGAGGGCGCCAAGGCCCCGCTGGTGATCGCCGGCGGGCCGGGGTGGAGCCAGCAGGCCGCCGACGATCTGCGCCGCTTCGCAGAGGCTTCCTCCCTGCCCGTGGCGGTCACCTTCCGGCGGCAGGATTTCATGGATAACGGCTCACCCTCCTATGTGGGCGACATGGGCGTGGGCATGAACCCGAAACTGCGCGCCCGGCTCGAGGCGGCGGATCTGCTGCTGATCCTCGGCTCGCGCTTCGGCGACATCCCGACCGACGGCTATTCGATCATCGCGCCCGAGGCGCCCGGCGCGCGGCGCATCGTGCATGTGCATCCCGAGCCGGATACGCCGGGCACGGTCTTTCCCTCGCACGTCACCGTCACCGCGCGCACGGGTGACGTTCTGGCCGCGCTGGCGGCGCGCAACGGGATCGGCGCGCCCGGCTGGGCGGGCGGGACCGAGCAGGCGCGCGCGGAATACGAGGCCTGGCAGCAGCCGGTCGAGACGCCGGGCGCGCTGAAATACGAGCAGGTGGTGATGCATCTGCGCGAGGTGTTGCCTCGGGACGCGATCATCACCAACGGCGCGGGCAATTTCGCCGGCTGGCCGGGGCGGTATTACCGCTATCACCGGTTCGGCACGCAGCTGGCCTCGACTTCGGGTTCGATGGGATACGGGTTGCCGGCGGCCGTCGCGGCGGGGCTGGAGCATCGGGATCGCGTGGTCGTGTGTTTCGCGGGGGACGGCGATTTCCAGATGACGCTGAACGAGTTCTCCACGGCGATGCAATACGGCGCGAAGGTGATCGTGATCGTGGTGAACAACGGCCGCTACGGCACGATCCGCGCGCATCAGGAGCGGGAATATCCCGGTCGCGTCTCGGGGACGGAGCTTTTCAACCCCGACTTCGCCGCCTTCGCGCGGGCCTATGGCGGGCATGGCGAGACGGTGGAGCGGACGGAGGATTTCGCGCCGGCGTTGGAGCGGTGTCGCGAGGCGGGCACGATGGCGGTGATCGAGCTGAAGCTCGACCCCGAGGTGCTGGCGCCTGCGGTGACGCTGAGCGCCGCGCGCGAGGCGGGGCTGAAGCGGCAGGCGGAGAAGGCGTGAGCGGGGGCGGCGCGGGGTAGGGCTGTGAGGGCGAAGCCCGCGCGGGACAAGCGCGTAGCGCGCCGCGCGAGCGCCGCCCCGTCCGGGCGGGGTGGCGCTATGGCTGGCCGCCCGCGCTGCGGCGAGTGCGGAGGGGCTTGGCAACCATAAAGCGCCCGACACCACCGTCGGCGGCGCCACCCCACGGGGCGGCCCTCGCGCTACCGTTCGTGGTTGCGGCCACCTTATCGGACCGTTCGCTCTAACAGTTTCAATGACTTGCGAAGTGTCCACATGTGGACACCCTCAACACCCGAAGCCCTTTCGCGCGGAACAAGGGGCGTAGCCCCGCCGCGCGAGCGCCGCCCCGTCCCGGCGGGGTGGCGCTCTTGCTATCGTCTCGCGCTGCGGTGAGGGCGGAGGGGCTTGGCAGCCATAAAGCACCAAACACCCATGTCGGAGGCGCCACCCCACGGGGCGGCGCTCGCGCTACCGTTGCGCATCCTATCCCGCCTAGAACTCCACCCCGCGCTGGGCCTTGATGCCGGAGCGGAACGGGTGCTTCACCAGCTCCATCTCGGTCACCAGGTCGGCGGCCTCGATCAGGTCGGGATGCGCGTTGCGGCCAGTCAGCACGACATGCGTCATCTCGGGCTTCTCCTCGCGCAGGAAGGCCAGCACCTCGGCGATGTCGATATACTCGTAGCGCAGGGCGATGTTGATCTCGTCGAGCAGGACCATGCGGTTGCGCTCGTCGCGGATCAGCTCCTTGGCCTTCTCCCACGCGGCCTGGGCCATCTCTGTATCGCGGGTGCGATCCTGGGTTTCCCAGGTGAAGCCCTCGCCCATCGTGTGGAAGGCACAGAGATCGGCGAACCGCTCCAGGATCAGGTCGCGCTCGCCGGTCGACATGCCGCCCTTGATGAACTGCACCACGGCACACGGCATACCATGGGCGATGCAGCGGAAGATCATCCCGAACGCGGCCGAGCTCTTGCCCTTGCCCTTGCCGGTATGGACGATGACCAGCCCCTTCTCTTCGGTCTTGGTGGCCATGATCTTGTCGCGCGCGGCCTTCTTGCGGGCCATCTTGGCGGCGTGGCGGTCGGTGTCTTCGGTCATGCGGGGTAGGCTCCGGTGACGTTGGTCGTGGGCGAGGTGCGGCCAGGGCAGTTTCTCGATAAGTCTCGCTCGTGGCCCGCACTCTGGGCGAGGGCGGCGGGATTGTCACGCCCTCTCGGAGCCCGGCGCTTGCGGCCGGGCCGGGGGCGTGCTTCCTTCGCCGCGCGGCAGAGACAGGAGGCGCGGATGCATCTGGCGGAGATTGGCATCTACCCGGTGAAGAGCCTGCATGGCGCGGGGCACGAGGCGGTGGAGCTGCGGCCAGAGGGGCTGGCTGGCGACCGGCGATACATGCTGGTGCGGCCGACGGGGCGGTTCGTGACGTTGCGCGAATTGCCGGCGCTGGCAGGGCTGGCGGCGGTGAACATGCCCGGCGGCCTGCGGCTGGAGCGGCGCGACGGCGCGGGCGTGCTGGAGGTGGCCGAGCCGGGCGAGGATGCGCCGGAGCGCGAGGTGACGGTGTTCCGCGACAAGGTGCCGGCGCGCGATGCGGGCGATGCGGCGGCGGAGTTCCTCAAGGCGGCGACGGGGGCCGATCTGCGGCTGGTCTACCAGCACGACCCGGCGGCGCGGCCCAGCGATGCGGCGTACTCGCGCGCCGGCGACGTGGTGAGCTTCGCCGACGGCTTCCCGCTGCTGCTGACCGGCCGCGCCTCGCTCGACGCGCTCAACGCGGCGCTGGCGGCACCGGTGGAGATGCGGCGCTTCCGGCCCAACCTGGTGATCGAGGGCGCGCCCGCCTGGGCCGAGGATGGCTGGCGGCGGATCCGGGTGGGCGAGGTGGAGCTGCGCGTCGTCAAGCCCTGCGTGCGCTGCATCATGACGACGCGCGACCCCGATACCGGCGCCCAGCCCGACCCGGAGGAGCCGCTCGCCACCCTGCGCGCCATCCACCCCGACGAACGCGGCCGCCCGCTTTTCGGGCAGAACCTGATCCCCGATGGGGGCGGCACGATCTGCGTGGGCGACAAGGTCGAGGTGCTGGAGGCGGGCGCGCCGGGGCCGTGAGAGCGTTAACGCGCGATTAACCATGCCGCGCGCAGGCTGGGGCCATGCGCTGGCTTTGCCTCCCGATCCTTCTGCTTGCGGGCTGTTCCGTCCCCTCGGTCGAGTATTTCGGGGCCGAGCCGAAGCGCGCCAGCGTCAACGGGTTCGACTACGTGATCTATCACAAGCCCGGCGACACGTTCGTGGAGGTGCATCGCGTCTCTTCCCACATTCCGCCTCCGGGGCGGATGCAGGTATTGGCCGGCGCGGTGCAGGCGATCGGGCAGGTGACAGGTTGCCGCGTCAAGTCGGGCTCGCTGATCGGGGATTCCACGCTGATGCGGGCGCAGGTGCAGTGTCCGGCGGCGTAAGGCCTACCTGGCCCGGAACAAGGGCGTAGCCCGCCGGGCCAGCGCCGCCCCGTCCCGGCGGGGTGGCGCTTTGGCTATCGGCTCGCGCTACGGCGAGTTCGGAGGGCCTTGGCCGCCATAAAGTGACTAGCACCAGCGTTGGAGGCGCCACCCCACGGGGTGGCACTGGCCCGGCTCCCCTCAGGGAATGATCCGCTGATACCAGGTGCTCGGGCGATCCGGGCTAGAGCGGCTTGCGGAAGGTGAGCGAGGTGGGCCTGTCGTAGCCGGGATGGGCGGTCTCGGCGACCTGTGCGAAACCCATCGCGGCGAAGGCGGCGTGGTTGGCCGCGAGCTCCACCCGCGTTTGCAGTTCCAGACAAGGCAGGCCGAGGGCGCGGGCGCGGTGCGCGGCGTGGTCGATCAGCGCGCGGGCGAGGCCTTCGCCGCGCCTGTCCTCGGCGACGGCGAGTTTGCCCAGATAGAGCGCGTCGGCATGCGGCGTGAAGAGGCCGCAGGCGGCGAGCGCGCCGGGCGCGCCGATCACCCAGAGCTCGGCGCGTGCGGCCTCGGCGCGCAGGGCAGGCTCGTCCATCCGGTGGATGGAGGAGGGCGGATCGACGATGCGGTCCATATAGGCAAAGGCGGCGCGGATGAGCGCCAGGGCGGCGGGGATCTCGGCGCTGTCGGGGGGCAGGCGGCGCGGGTTCACGCCAGCCGGTCCAGCAGCGCGCGGGCGGAGTTGGAGCGCGGGCGCCAGAGGCCGCGATCCTGCGCCTCGATCAGCCTCTGCGCGATCTCACGCAGGGCGGGGGCGTTGTGCTCGGCGATGAAGTCGCGCACCGTCTCGTCTTCCAGATAGGCGGCATGCACCAGGTCGAAATGGTGATCCTTCACCGCCCGCGTCGTGGCGGCGAAGGCAAAGAGGTAATCGACCGTCGCGGCCATCTCGAACGCGCCCTTGTAGCCGTGGCGCATCACGCCCTCGATCCATTTCGGGTTGACGACGCGCGAGCGGACGACGCGCGCGATCTCGTCGTCGAGGGTGCGGATCACCGGGCGTTCGGGGCGCGAGTGGTCGTTGTGATAGACGGGCCGCTCGCGCCCCTGAAGCGTGGCCACGGCGGCCGCGGCGCCGCCCTCGAACTGGTAGTAATCATCGCTGTCGAGCAGGTCGTGCTCGCGGTTGTCCTGGTTCTGGACGATCGCTTCCACCTCGCCCAGCCTCTCGGCCAGGGCCGCGCGGGCGGGCATGCCCTCGGCGCCCTTGCCATAGGCATAGCCGCCCCAGTCGAGATAGGCGGCGGCAAAATCGGCGCGGTCGTTCCAGATGCGTTCGTCGATCAGCGCCTGGAGCCCGGCCCCGTAGGCGCCCGGCTTGGCGCCGAAGACGCGAAAGCGACCGGCCTCGCCTTCCTCGCGGGCGCGGGCGGCGGCAGAGTTCTGATCGGCGGGCTCGTCGAGCGCCATCACCGCGCGGGCGGCGCTGTCGACCAGCGCCACGAGCTGGGGGAAGGCATCGCGGAAGAAGCCCGATATGCGCAGCGTCACGTCCACCCGCGGGCGGCCGAGCGCGGTGGCGGGGATGATCTCGAACCCGGTGACGCGGCGGTTGGCGGCATCCCATGTGGGCTTGACCCCCATCAGCGCCAGCGCCTGGGCGATGTCGTCGCCGCCGGTGCGCATGTTGGCCGTGCCCCAGGCGGTGAGCAGCAGGGCGCGCGGCCAGTCGCCGTGATCCTGCAGGTGCCGCTCGATCAGAAGGTTGGCGGATTTCCAGCCGAGCTTCCACGCGGTGGGCGTGGGCACGGCGCGGCTGTCGACCGAGAAGAAGTTGCGCCCGGTGGGCAATGTATCGAGCCGTCCGCGCGTGGGGGCGCCGGAGGGGCCGGGCGGCAGGAAGCGGCCATCGAGCGCGGTGAGCAGGCCGGCCATCTCGGCCGGGCCGCAGGCGGCGAGGGTGGGCGCGATATGCTCGTTCACGCGCTCCAGCACGGTGCGGGAGGCGGGGCCGGGCGGCGGCGTTTCGCCCGCGATCAGGCGGGCGGCGAGCAGTTCGAGCCGCTCCACCGTGTCACCGTGGCTGCGCCAGGTGTCTTGCGTGAGCGTGGCCAGCGCCTCGGGGCGCGGGCCCTGCCACGGCGCGGCCATGTCGCAATCGAGCGGGTCGAAGCCGAGCGCCAGGTCGGCGGCCAGCGCGCGCGGCAGCGAGGCACCGCCGCCGGTGCCGTCGCCGCGCGGGATGCGCACCAGCGCCTGCACCAGGTCGCGGGCCAGCCGGCCCTCGGGCGAGGTGCCGAAGATGTGCAGCCCGTCGCGGATCTGCGCCTCTTTCAGCTCGCACAGCCAGGCGTCGAGCCGCGCCAGATCGCCCTCGGCCTCGCCGGTGAAGCCGATATCGGCGTCGAGCCCGGTGGCGGTGCTGAGGCTGAGGATTTCCTTGCGCAGCAGGGCCGAGCGGCGGGGATCGACGCTGGCCGCCTCGTAATATTCATCGACCAGCGCCTCGAGATCGCGCAGGGGGCCGTAGCTTTCGGCGCGGGTGAGCGGCGGGGTGAGGTGATCGACGATCACCGCCTGCGCGCGGCGCTTGGCCTGTGTGCCCTCGCCCGGATCGTTGACGATGAACGGGTAGACATGGGGCACCGGGCCGAGCGCCGCCTCGGGGGCGCAGGCCTCGGACAGGGCGAGTGCCTTGCCGGGCAGCCATTCGAGATTGCCGTGCTTGCCCATGTGCACGATGGCGTGGGCGCCGAATGTGTGGCGCAGCCAGAAGTAGAAGGCGAGGTAGTGGTGCGGCGGCGGCAGGTCGGGGGAATGGTAGGTCTCGGTCGGGTCGATATTGTAGCCGCGGGCGGGCTGGATGCCGATAACGGCATTGCCGTATTCCAGCACCGACAGGCGGAAGCCGCCGCAATCGACGTTGCCGGGGGCGAAGAAGGGATCGGCCTCGGGCTGGCCCCAGCGTTCCTCGATCTGCTGGCGCAGGGCGAGGGGCAGGCGGGTATATTCGATGTGGTAGTCCGACAGCGGGTAGGTGACGCCGCCCTCGCGGGTAAAGCGGTCGGTCAGCCAGTTGGTGGGGCCGGCGAGGATGGCCTGCATCAGCTCGTCGGCGGTTTCCGGCGCGCCTTCGACGCGGTAGCCGGCGCCTTTCAGGGCGTGCAGGGCGCCCACGGTCGCGGCGGGCGTGTCGAGGCCGACGCCGTTGGCGAGGCGGCCGTCCTTGTTGGGGTAGTTGGCGAGCACCAGCGCCACGCGGCGGCGCGCGGGTTCGGTCCGGCGCAGGCGCGCCCAGGCGGCGGCGAGGCGGGCCACGAAATCCACCCGGTCGCCGCGCGCGGAATAGGCGGCGATGGGGCATTGGGTGGCCTCGTCGTAATAGGCCTCGCCCTTGAAGCTGATCGCGCGGGAAAGGATGCGGCCGTCGACTTCGGGCAGGGCCACGTTCATTGCCACGTCGCGCGGGGCGAGGCCGGCGAGGCCCTCTTCCCACGCTTCCTCGGATTGCGCGGCGAGCACGACCTGCAGCACCGGCGCCTCGGAGGCGGCGGGGCTGCGCAGCGGGTTGGCCGGGCTGTCGCCGCCCTGCGGATCGCCCACCGCGAATGCGGTGCAGTTGAGGATCACGGCGGGCGGGGCCTCGGTGAAGAGCTGCTCCAGCGTGGCGGCGGAGAGCGGCTCCTTCAGCGACGACACGAAGATCGGCAGCGGGGCGAGGCCCTCGCGCAAGAGCGCCTTGACCATGCGGTTGATCGGTTGCAGCCCGGCGCCTTCGACCAGCGCGCGGTAGAAGACGAGCGGCACGATCGGTGCGTCTTCGGGCCAGGCGTCGCGCGCGGTGGCGAGATCGGCGATACCGGCGCCGGGCCAGTAGATGCCGGCGCGCAGCAGCGGGCGGGCGGGGGGCGGGCGGTCGCCGCCATCGAGCATGGCGCGCCCGTAGGCCAGCAGGTTGGCGGCGTTTTCCGGCCCGCCCTCGACGAGATAGGCCCAGAGCGCATCGTAATCGGCATCCGCCACGGTGGAGAGGCGGCGCAGCTCGGCATCCTCGCGGTCGTCGCCGGGCAGGGCGGCGAAGGGCACGCCGGCCTCGGCCAGCCGCGCGGCATATTGCGTGAGCCCGTATTCCCAGTAGCCCGCTCCGCCCAGCACCCGCGCGATGACCAGCCGGCAGGAGGTGGCGCAGCTGTCGAGATGCATGTCGACCGACATCGGGTGGCGCAGGTGCAGAAGCGAGGCGAGGCGCAGGCCGGGCGGCGCCTCCATCGCCTCGCGCGCGGCCGAGAGCGCGGCGAGCTCGGTATCGGCGGCCGAGAGGATCAGGATGTCGGCCGGGCTTTGTCCCAGATCGACGGGTTCGCTGCCGTCATCGACGGTGCCGGGCGTGGCGGCGAGCAGGTGCATCAGGGCGCCAGCCGCTTTTCCATGTAGCGCGAGCGGGGATCGGGCGTGTAGGGGCCGAAGGCCTCGCAATAGGTGAAGCCCGCGCGGAGGTAGAGCCTTTGCGCCGCGTCGAGCGTGTCGCCGGTTTCCAGCATCAGCGCCGGGAGGCCCTCGGCGCGGGCGAGGCGCTCGATCTCGGCCAGCAGGCGCGCAGCGAGCCCGGTGCCACGTGCCTGAGGCGAGACGAACATGCTTTTCACCTCGCCATAGCCCTCGCGGATGGCGAGCGCGCCGCAGCCCAGCGCCGTGTCGCCCCGCGTGGCGAGCAGGAAGCGGATGTCGGGCGCGGTGAGCGCCTCGGCGCCGAGGTAGTGGTTGCTTTCGGCGGGAAAGAGCGACTGCATCAGCGCGTGGTGGGCCTGCAGCAGCGCGGTGGCGCCGGGCGAGAGGGGATTGCCCGGGCCGATGACGATCTCGCCCGCGCTCATGCCGCCAGCTCGGCCGCGATGGCGGCGCGGTCGAGCCCGGCCTGGCCGATCACGACCAGCCGGGTTTCGCGCGGCGCGGTGCCGAAGGGCTGATCGAAATAGGTGTCGATCCGGGGGCCGACGGCCTGGAGCGTCAGCCGCATCGGCTTGCCCGAGACGGCGACGAAGCCCTTGAGGCGCAGGATGTCGTGGCTGCGGATGATGCCGGCCACGCGCTCGGCGAAGGCGGCGGGATCGGCGATTTCGCCGCGTGTCACCACGAAGCTTTCGAACTCGTCATGGCCATGTTCGTGTTCGACGTCGTGATCGTGATCCCCGTCTTCATCGTCGTGGTGATGGTGGTGATGCACCTCGTGGCGCGCCTCCATGTCGGTCTCGGCGCCGGCCTGCTGGCCAAGCAGCACGTCGGCGGGCAGGGCGCCCATCGCGGCGCGGACAACCTGCACGCCCTCGCGCGCCTCGCCGCGCAGGCGTTCGGCCAGGGCGGCGGCGGCCTCGTCGCCCAGGAGGTCGGCCTTGTTGACGACGATCATGTCGGCGCAGGCGATCTGATCCTCGAAGAGCTCGGACAGGGGCGTTTCGTGGTCGAGGTTCTCGTCGGCGGCGCGCTGGGCATCGACGGCGGCGATATCGTGGGCGAAGCGGCCTTCCTCGACCGCCTTGCCGTCGACCACCGTGACCACGCCGTCGACCGTGACGCGGGTGGCGATGGCGGGCCAGTTGAAGGCGCGCACCAGCGGCTGGGGCAGGGCGAGGCCCGAGGTCTCGATCACGATGTGATCGGGGCGGTCGGGCCGGTCGAGCAATTTTTCCAGCGTCGGGATGAAATCCTCGGCGACGGTGCAGCAGATGCAGCCGTTCGACAGCTCCATCACGTCTTCCTCGCGGCAGGTGGCATCGCCGCAGCCCTTGAGGATGTCGCCGTCGACGCCGAGATCGCCGAACTCGTTGATGATCAGCGCGATGCGGCGGCCGCCCGCATTCTGGAGCAGGTGGCGGATGAGGGTCGTCTTGCCGGCGCCGAGAAAGCCGGTGACGATGGTGGCAGGGATCTTGGCGGCCATTGCAGGCTCCGTTGCGGAAAAGGGGGAAGGGCGGCCCGCGGGCCGCCCGGTGAATCGCTGTCGCGTTCGCGGGCCGTCAGGCCCCGATCGAGTGCCCGATCAGGCGCCGATCAGCGCCGCGACGAGGGGGCCTTCGACCATCTCGAGCGCGAGGAACACGCCGACACCGGCCGCCATCGCGCCGGCGAGGCGGGCATTGGTGGCGGCGGCCTCGGTCGCGCCGAAGGCCTTTTCCGCCACCCAGCCGGCGGCCAGCGCCAGCAGGTATTGCGAGGCGGCGAGGCCCAGCAGGTAGCCGATCAGCACCGCGCCGCCGACGCCGCCTTCCTGCCCGGCCAGCGATCCGGCGAAGGCCGAGCCGTGGAAGAGGCCGAACACGGCGAAGAGCGTCAGCGCCAGCGGCGCCGTCAGCGCCTTGCCGCGCGCCACCAGCAGGCCGGTGATCAGCAGCGAGGCCACGATCACGCCCTCGGCCAGCGGCAGCGCGCCGACGAAGTAGGAAAGCGCCACGCCCAGCACCATCGCGCCGATATAGGCCGCGGGCCCGGCCAGGCGCAGGCCCGCCAGCATCGCGGCGACGCCCATGATGGCGACGAAGAACAGGTGGTCGAAGCCCAGGATCGGATGGCCGACGCCCGACAGCGCGCCGTGGGCGAAGGTTTCCATCGGCAGGCCGCCCAGCGGGTGGTGGGCGAGAGCGGGCGAGGCGGTGGCGGCAAGCGCCGCGATGGCGAGAAGGCGGAGTTTCATGTCTGTCCCTTTGCAAGCCGTCATCCCCGACGGCGGTTTCAGGTGCTGCAGGGCAGGTCTCCTGGCTTGCGGATCAGCGCGCAGGGCCGCCTTCCCGGTTTCCCAGTGGCATATCGGCCTGCACTCTCCGCTCACAGTCGCGGGGGCGGCTGCGGCATTGGGCCCCTGGTTGGGTCACCCGCACCGCATTCCCATTTCACCCCGGCCAGCTTTGCGCGATGCCGGGGAACCTTGCGCCTTTCTTTGTGGCGAAGCGGCGGGCGGCGGTCAAGCGCCGGATCGCGGGGCGGTGGCGGGCGCGTGGGGCGGGGTGGCGCCGCCGCGGCCCAAGATTTTGTGGATAAGTTGGCGAAATTTCCCACATGCGGTGTGCCCGGCGTTGACTCGCGCCGCCCCGCGCCCAACACTTGCCCGGCATCAGGAATCGCCGAGGCCCCCTTGCGCTTCACCCGCCTTCGACTCAACGGCTTCAAGAGCTTCGTGGACCCGACCGATCTCGTGATCGCCGACGGGCTGACCGGCGTTGTCGGGCCGAATGGCTGCGGCAAGTCCAATCTGCTCGAGGCCCTGCGCTGGGTGATGGGCGAGAACCGGCCCACCGCGATGCGCGGCGGCGGCATGGAAGACGTGATCTTCGCCGGCGCCGCCACGCGGCCGGCGCGCAACTTCGCAGAGGTCTCGCTGCATATCGACAATTCCGAGCGGCTGGCGCCCTCGGGCTTCAACGACAGCGACGCGCTGGAGATCATCCGCCGCATCACCCGCGATGCCGGCAGCGCCTACAAGGTGAACACCAAGGACGTGCGGGCGCGCGATGTCTCGATGCTGTTCGCCGATGCCTCGACCGGCGCGCATTCGCCGGCGCTGGTGCGGCAGGGCCAGATCAGCGAGCTGATCAACGCCAAGCCGCAGAACCGGCGGCGCATCCTGGAAGAGGCGGCGGGGATCTCGGGGCTCTACCAGCGGCGCCACGAGGCGGAGCTGAAGCTGAAGGGCGCCGAGGGCAACCTGACGCGCGTCGACGACGTGATCGAGCAGCTCGCCGCGCAGCTGGCGCAGCTGGCCCGGCAGGCGCGGCAGGCGGCGCGCTACCGCGAGATCGGGGCCGAGTTGCGGCAGGCCGAGGGGCTGTTGCTCTATCGCCGCTGGCGCGAGGCCGATCTGGCCCGTGCCGAGGCCGACGAGGCCTTGCGAACCCGCACCCGCCAGGCCGCCGAGGCCGAGCGGCTGGCGCGCGAGGCCGGCCGCCAGCGCGAGGAATGCGAGGCGGCGCTGCCGCCGCTGCGCGAAGAGGCGGCGATCGCGGCGGCGCTGATGCAACGCCTGGCCGTGCAGCGCGACGCGCTCGACGACGAAGAGGCCCGCGCCCGCCAGACGATCGAGACGTTGCAGGCGCGGATCGGGCAGCTCACCTCGGATGCCGAGCGGGAAGAGACGCTGAACCGCGATGCCGGCGACACGATCGAGCGGCTGGAATGGGAGGCGCGCGAACTGGCGCGCGCCGGCGAGGGGCACGAGGGGCGGCTCGAGGCGGCGGCCGGCGAGGCGGCCGAGGCGTCGCGCGTGTTGCAGGATCGCGAGGCGGCCCTGTCGCAGGTGCAGGAGGATGTCGCCCGGCTGGCGGCGCGGCACCAGGCGGCGCACCGGATGCTCGAGGATGCCCGCAAGACCGAGGCCCGCTCGCGCGGCGAGGCGCAGGCCTCGCGCGAGGCGGTGGCCGCGTCGCGCGCCGCGCTCGAGGCTTCGGCCGCGGCCTACGATGCGGCGCAGGCCGCGCAGGAGGAGGCCGCCGCCAGGGCCGAGGCCGCCGAGGCCGCGCTTGTCCGCGCCGACGAGGCGCGCGCCGAGGCGCAATCGCGCGAAGCCGATGCCCGCGCCGGGCGGTCCGAGGCCGAGGGCGAGGTCTCGGCGCTGCAGGCCGAGGTCTCGGCGCTGGCGCGGCTGGTGCAGCGCGACACGGCCGAGGGCGGCCAGCTGATGGACATGCTGCGCGTCGCGCCGGGCTACGAGAAGGCGATCGGCGCGGCTTTGGCCGACGATCTGCGCGCCCCGGTGATCGAGGGCGGCGCGGCTTCGGGCTGGGCGGTGCTGCCGGGCTATCCGCAGGCGCAGGTTCTGCCCGATGGCGTGGCGGCGCTGTCGGCCCATGTCACCGTGCCCGAGGTCCTGGCGCGGCGGATCGGGCAGGTCGGGCTGGTGGATCGTGCCGATGGCGCGCGGTTGCAGGCCGAGCTCAAGCCGGGGCAGCGGCTGGTCTCGGTCGAGGGCGATCTGTGGCGCTGGGATGGCTTCCGCGCGGGCGCCGAGGATGCGCCTTCGGCGGCGGCCTTGCGGCTGCAACAGCTCAACCGCCTGGAAGAGCTGAAGCAGGATCTTGTGGCCGCCGAGGCGCGGGCCGATGGCGCCGCGCGCGCCCACGAACACCTGCGCGCCGCGCTGGCCGAGGCGACCGAGGCCGACCGCCAGGCGCGCGAGGCGCGGCGCGCCGCGGATGCCGCCGTCTCGGAAGCCTCGCGCGCCCTGTCGCGCGCCGAGGCCGAGCGCAACATCGCCGAGGGCAAGCTGGAAAGCGCGGGCCTGGCCGTGGCGCGGCACGAGGATGCCGCCGAGGCGGCGCGCGCCCAGCTGGCCGAGGCCGAGGCCGCGGTGGCCGAACTGGGCGACCTGGAAGCCGCGCGCGGCGAGGTCGAGGACGTGAAGGTGACGGTCGAGGCGGCGCGGATGACGATGCTCGCCAAGCGCTCGGCCCATGACGAGCTGCGCCGCGAGGGCGAGGCGCGCACCCGCCGGTCGCAGGAAGTGACGAAGGAGCTGTCGGGCTGGCGGCTGCGGCTGGAAAACGCGGCGAAGCGGATCGGCGAGCTGACCGAGCGGCGCGAGGCATCGGAAGCCGCCCTGGCCGAGGCGCAATCCGCGCCCGCCGAGATCGCCGGCAAGCGCGACAGCCTCGCCGGCGCGATCTCCGAGGCCGAGGCGCGCAAGGCCGCCGCCGACGATGCGCTTTCCGCCGCCGAAAGCGCGCTGCGCGAGGCGCTGGGCCGCGAGCGCGATGCCGAGCGGCTGGCCGGCGAGGCGCGCGAGGCCCGCGCCCGCGCCGAGGCCCAGGCCGAGGCGGCCGGCGCCGCGGTCTCTGCTGCCGCCGAGCGTATCGCGGAGGAGCTGGAAGTCACCCCCCAGGCGCTGTTGGCGCAGCTCGGCGCCGATCCCGAGGCGATGCCGCCTTCCGACACGATCGAGGCCGACGTCAACCGCCTGAAACGCGCCCGCGATGCGCTTGGCGCGGTGAACCTGCGCGCCGAAGAGGATGCCCGCGAGGTGCAGGCCGAGCACGATGCGCTGGTCTCGGAAAAGGCCGATCTGGAGGCCGCCATCGCCAAGCTGCGCGCCGGGATCTCGGCGCTCAACCGCGAGGGCCGCGAACGGCTGCTGACTGCGTTCGAGCAGGTGAACGCCAATTTCGGCCAGCTCTTCACGCACCTGTTCGGCGGCGGCGAGGCGCGGCTGGTGATGGTGGAAAGCGATGATCCGCTCGAGGCGGGGCTGGAGATCATGTGCCAGCCGCCGGGCAAGAAGCTATCCACGCTCTCGCTGCTCTCGGGCGGCGAGCAGACGCTGACGGCCCTGGCGCTGATCTTCGCGGTCTTCCTGGCCAACCCGGCGCCGATCTGCGTGCTCGACGAGGTGGATGCCCCGCTCGACGATGCCAACGTGACGCGGTTCTGCGACATGCTCGACGAGATGACGCGCCAGACCGATACGCGCTTCCTGATCATCACCCACCACGCGGTGACGATGGCGCGGATGGACAGGCTGTTCGGCGTGACGATGGGCGAACAGGGGGTGAGCCAGCTTGTCAGCGTCGACCTCAAGCGGGCCGAGGCGCTGGTGGCCTGAGCGCTATTCCTGCGGCGCGTTGCGGGCGAAGGCCTGCTGCGCCTCGGCGCTGGCTTCTCTCTGGTGGCGGGCTTTCCATTCGTCCATCGGCATGCCGTAGAAGATCTCGCGCGCCTCTTCCTTGCCGATCTCTATGCCGCGCTCGGCGGCGGCCTCGGCATACCAGCGGCTCAGGCAATTGCGGCAGAAGCCGGCCAGGTTCATCAGGTCGATGTTCTGCACGTCGGGCCGTTCCTCGATCAGGTGCCGGCGCAGGCGGCGGAAGGCGGCGGCTTCCAGTTCGGTGCGTGTGGCTTCATCCATGGCGGTCTCCGGTGCTTTGGGCCGCGTCGAGCGCGGCGGCGAGATGCGGGGCGAGGCGGGCGGCCCAGCGGGCCTGCTGTTCCTCGGTGGCGACGAGATCGTTGCGCAGCTCGATCAACGCGTTGAGCCTGCCGTGGCGCAGGGCGTGCCGGTCGACCGCATCGCCTTCCAGGTGACCAAGGTAAGGCTGGTTGTCGCCCACTTCAAAGGGCTCGCCGGTCTCGGCGGCCACATCAGTGGCGAGCGCGGGGTCGCCGCGCAGCGAGGCGATGAGCGGATCGGTCAGCCGCCGGTCATCCGCCGACAGGATCGAGACCTGCCAGGGCCGGGGCGGGCGGCCGCGCAATTGCCGCGTCATCGTGTGCACCGCGCAGATCACCGTGTCGGGGCGGCGCGCGGCGAGGGCGGCACAGGCGGCGTGATAGGGCCGGTGGAAGGCATCGAGCCGGCGCGCGATCTCGGCCGCGTCGGCGTGGCGGTTGGCGGGGATGAGCGTGCCATCATAGAGGCGCATCACCAGGGTGGGATCGTCCTCGCCCCGGTTCGGGTCGATCACCAGGCGCGAGAAAGCCGACAGGATCGCCGGCGCCTGAAGCGCGTCGGCCAGTGCCCTCGCCAGCCCGGCGGCGCCCACGTCATAGGCGATGTGGCGCGCCATGTCTTCGGGCGCGATGCCCAGGCTGCCGCCGCCGATGCAGGGCGGCACGCGGTTCGAGGCGTGATCGCAGGTGACCAGCCAGCGCGAGGCGCGGCTTTCGCCGTGGATGCTGTAGGGGGCGCCGTTCATCGCCGTGTCACCTGTTAGCGCTAAAATAACCTTGTCCCGGGCGGGTCGGCCCAGTTGTCAGCCTTTGCGGTTTCCGCCATACAGAAGCCGACGCGCCTTGAAAATGAAGCAATCGTGGGGAGCCCGCCTGAATGAGACGCCTGCGGAACGTCAAGATCGTGGCCACGCTGGGGCCGGCATCCAACGATTACGACATGATCCGCCGCCTTTCCGAGGCCGGGGCCGACGTGTTCCGCCTGAACATGAGCCATGGCAGCCACGAGGAAATCCGCGCGCGCCACGCGGTGATCCGCCAGATCGAGGCCGATACCGGGCGGCCGATCGGCATCCTGGCCGACCTTCAGGGCCCGAAGCTGCGCGTGGGCACCTTCGCGCAGGGCGAGGCGGAGCTGCAGGAGGGCCAGGATTTCCGGCTCGACCTGGAAGAGGCCGAGGGCGACGGCACGCGCGTTTCGCTGCCCCACCCCGAGATCTTCGCGGCGCTCGAGCCGGGTTCGACGCTGCTGGTCAACGATGGCAAGATCCGCCTGAAGGTGAAGGATTGCGGCCGCGAACATGCCGATTGCACGGTGCTGGTGGGGGGCACGATCTCCAACCGCAAGGGCGTGAACGTGCCCGACGTGGTGCTGCCGCTGGCCGCCCTGTCCGAGAAGGACAGGCAGGATCTGGAATTCGTTTGCCAGCTGGGTGTCGACTGGCTGGCGCTTTCCTTCGTGCAGCGGGCCTCCGACGTGGAAGAGGCGCGCAAGCTGGCCGCCGGGCGTGCGGCGGTGCTGTCGAAGATCGAGAAGCCCGCCGCGGTGACGGCGTTCGACGAGATCCTCGCCGCCAGCGACGGGATCATGGTCGCGCGCGGCGATCTGGGGGTGGAGCTGCCGGTGCAGAACGTGCCGCCGATCCAGAAGCGGCTGGTGCGCAAGTGCCGCGCCGCCGCCAAGCCGGTGATCGTGGCCACGCAGATGCTGGAAAGCATGATCGAAAGCCCGATGCCCACCCGCGCCGAGGTCTCCGACGTGGCCGCCGCGATCTACGAGGGCGCGGATGCGATCATGCTCTCGGCCGAAAGCGCCGCGGGCAGCTACCCTGTCGAGGCGGTCACCACGATGGACAACGTCGCCCGCGAGGTGGAGGCCGATCCCACCTATCGCGAGGTGATGGATGCCAGCCGCGCCGGGCGCAAGGAATCGGTGGCCGACGCGATCGTGGGCGCGGCGCGCGAGATCGCCGAGACGACGAACGTGAAGGCCGTCGCCTGTTTCTCGCAGAGCGGCACCACCGCGCTGCTCACGGCGCGCGAACGGCCGCACGTGCCGATCATCGCGCTCACCTCGCTACAGGAAACCGCGCGGCGGCTGTGCCTGACCTGGGGCACCCATTGCGTGAAGGTCCCCGAGGTGGAGCGGTTCAAGATGGCCGTCGTCTCGGCCATCCGGGTGGCGCGGGCGGAAGGCTTCGCCGAGCAGAACGACCAGATCGTGGTGACGGCGGGGATTCCGTTCAACCAGCCCGGCTCCACCAACATCCTGCGGGTGGCGCCCTGCGAGGAAAGGTTGATTTTCGCCTCGGATCAGGAATAATCGACCGCAGGCAACCCGCGGCGGTACCCGAAATGCAGAACGATCTGTTCCTGGTGATCGGCGTCATCACGCTGGTCCTCGCCGCGCCCGCCCTCGTTTCGGCCTTTTCCGAAAGCCGCACCCCGCGCGCCGCGGCGATCCTGATCATGATCGGCGGCGGGCTGATCATCACCGCCGTCACCCAGCAGCCCGGCGGCTACGCGATCGAGGATCTGCCCGACGTCTTCACCCGCGTCTTCGCTCATTATCTCTGACATTTCCGCTTGCCATGCGGGCGGGCCTGCCGTAAATCCGCGCACTCCAACCGCGCGGCCGGCGGATGTGGCATGCCGAGTCGCGCGGAGAACCTTTCCGGAAGGAGATGGAAATGCCCAAGATGAAGACCAAGTCGAGCGCCAAGAAGCGCTTCAAGGTGACCGCCACCGGCAAGGTGCTGGCGGGCCAGGCCGGCAAACGGCACGGGATGATCAAGCGGACGAAGAAGTTCATCCGCGACGCGCGCGGCACGACGACGCTCTCGCCGCAGGACGCGAAGATCGTCAAGTCCTACATGCCCTACGACCGTTAAGGAGGCCCGGAGATGTCCCGCACCAAAGGTGGTACCGTCACCCATGCCCGTCACAAGAAGGTTCTGAAGGCGGCGAAAGGCTATTACGGCAGCCGGTCGCGCAACTTCCGCACCGCGACCCAGGCCGTCGACAAGGCCAACCAGTACGCCACGCGCGACCGCAAGGCCCGCAAGCGCAATTTCCGCGCGCTGTGGATCCAGCGGATCAACGCCGCCGTGCGCAGCCATGACGAGGCGCTGACCTATTCGCGCTTCATCAACGGCCTGGCGCTGGCCGGGATCGAGGTGGACCGCAAGGTCCTCGCCGATCTCGCCGTGCGCGAGCCCGATGCGTTTGGCGCCATCGTCGACAAGGCGAAGGCCGCGCTCGCGTAACACGCCCCTAAAGGGCTGCACATTACCAGAAGCCGCGGACCTTGACGGGTCTCGCGGCTTCTTGCGCTTGAAGCCCCGCATGGTAACAGGGCGGGGCGCAGGGAAAGAGGGATCAGATGGACGATCTGAGAGACAGGTATCTCGACCGGATCGCCGGTGCGGCCGACGAGGCGGCGCTGGAGGAGATCCGCCTCGCCGCCGTGGGCAAGAAGGGCGAGGTGGCGCTGAAGATGCGCGAGCTCGGCAAGATGACGCCCGAGGAGCGGCAGGTCATGGGCCCGAAGCTCAACGCGCTGAAGGACGAGATCAACGCCGCCCTCGCCGCGCGCAAGCTGGCGCTCGAGGATGCCGCGCTCGACGAGCGGCTGAAGGCCGAATGGCTGGATGTGACGCTGCCGGCGCGCCCGCGGCGCGTGGGCACGATCCACCCGGTCAGCCAGGTCTGGCAGGAAGTGACCGCGATCTTCGCCGATCTGGGTTTCGCCGTGGCCGAAGGCCCGCAGATCGAAACCGACTGGTACAATTTCGACGCGCTCAACATCCCCGAAAGCCACCCGGCGCGGCAGGAACACGATACGTTCTACATGCACCGCGATCCGGGCGACGAAAGGCCGCCCCACGTGCTGCGCACCCATACCTCGCCGGTGCAGATCCGCGCGATGGAGGCGCAGGGCGCGCCGATCCGCGTGATCGCGCCGGGCCGCGTCTATCGCGCCGATTACGACCAGACGCATACGCCGATGTTCCACCAGGTGGAGGGTCTGGCGATCGACCGCGACATCTCGATGGCGCAGCTGAAATGGTGCCTGGAGGAGTTTTTCACCGCCTTCTTCGGCACCAAGGTGAAAACCCGCTTCCGCGCCTCGCATTTCCCCTTCACCGAACCTTCGGCCGAGGTGGACATTCAATGCGCCTTCGAGGGCGGCACGGTGAAGGTGGGCGAGGGCGACGGCTGGCTCGAGGTTCTGGGCTCGGGCATGGTGCATCCGCATGTGCTGCGCTCGGCCGGCGTGGACCCCGACGAATGGCAGGGTTTTGCCTTCGGCATGGGGATCGACCGGATCGCGATGCTCAAATACGGCATCCCCGACCTGCGCGCCTTCTTCGACAGCGATCTGCGCTGGCTGCGGCATTACGGGTTCAACCCGCTGGCCGTGCCGACGCTGGAGGGTGGCGTATAGGCGCCGCCAGCTCGACGACCTCGCCGACCGGCTTCCTAATTGAGGGAATGAGATGAGATTCACCCTGTCCTGGCTCAAGGAACACCTGGAGACCGAGGCGCCGCTCGATGCGATCCTCGAGGCGCTCACCGATCTGGGGCTCGAGGTGGAGGGCGTGGAAGACCCCGCCTCGAAGCTGGAGGGCTTCACGCTCGCCCGCGTGATGCGCGCCGAGCCGCACCCCGATGCCGACCGGCTGCGCGTCTGCATGGTGGAAACCGACGAGGGCGAGAAGCAGATCGTCTGCGGCGCGCCGAATGCGCGGGCGGGGATCACCGTGGTGCTGGCCAAGCCGGGCATGTACATCCCCGGCATCGACACGACGATCTCGGTCGGCAAGATCCGCGGCGTGGAGAGCCACGGCATGATGGCCTCGGAACGCGAGCTGGAGCTTTCCGACGAACACGAGGGCATCATCGAGCTGCCGTCGGGCGAGGTGGGCGAAAGCTTCGCCGCCTGGCTGGCCGCGAACCGGCCCGAGAAGGTGGACCCGGTGATCGAGATCGCGATCACCCCCAACCGCCCCGATGCCTTGGGCGTGCGCGGCATCGCCCGCGACCTGGCGGCGCGGGGGCTGGGCACACTGAAGCCGGTCGAGACGCCGGTGATCGAGGGGCGCTTCGCCTCGCCGCTCACCGTGCGCATCGAGGACAGCGCGCGCGAGGGCTGCCATGTCTTCATGGGCCGGCTGATCCGCGGCGTGAAGAACGGCCCGTCGCCCGCCTGGCTGCAGGCGCGGCTGAAGGCGATCGGGCTGCGGCCCGTCTCGGCGCTGGTCGATATCACCAACTTCTTCACCTATGACCGCAACCGCCCCCTGCACGTCTTCGACGCGGGCAAGGTGGCGGGCGATCTGCGGGTGCATGCGGCTTCGGGCGGCGAGGAATTGCTGGCGCTCGACGGGCGCACCTATCGCATCCCCGAGGGCGCCATCGTGATCTCCGACGATCGCGGCGTGGAGAGCATCGCCGGGATCATGGGCGGCGAGGAAAGCGGCTGCACCGAGGAAACGGTGGACGTGTTCCTCGAAGCCGCCGTGTGGGACAGGATCGCCATCGCGCGGGCCGGCCGGGCGCTGAAGCTCGGCTCCGACGCGCGGTACCGCAACGAGCGGGGGATCGATCCGGAATACAACGCGCAGGGCATCGAGGATGCCACCGCGATGATCCTCGATCTGTGCGGGGGCGAGCCTGCCGAGGTGGTCGTGGCGGGCGCGGTGCCCGATACGGCGCGCGCCTACCGGCTGGATACCGACCGCGTGCAATCGCTGGTCGGCATGGACATTCCGGCCGACGTGCAGCGCGCCTCGCTGGAAGCGCTCGGCTTCCGGATGGAGGGCGACATGGCCTGGGTGCCCTCGTGGCGGCCCGACGTGACGGGCGAGGCCGACCTGGTGGAAGAGGTGGCGCGCATCGCCTCGCTCACCCGGCTGGAGGGCCGCCCCCTGCCGCGCGTGCAGCCCGGCGTGCCGCAGCCGGTGCTGACGCCCATGCAGAAGCGCGAGGTTCTGGCGCGGCGGATGATCGCGGCGCTCGGCTACAACGAATGCGTCACCTATTCCTTCATCGACGCGCGCAGCGCCGCGCTGTTCGAGGGCGGGGCAGAGGCGACGAAGCTCGACAACCCGATCTCCAGCGAGATGAGCCATATGCGCCCCTCGCTGCTGCCGGGCCTGTTGCAGGCCGCCGCGCGCAACCAGGCGCGGGGCTTCGGCGATCTGGCCCTGTTCGAGATCGGCGCCGCCTTCCATGGCGGCGAGCCGGGCGAAGAGGTGCAGCGGGCGACCGGTCTCCTTGTCGGCCAGAGCGGCCCGCGCGATCCGCATGGTGCGCGCCGCCCGGTCGACGTGTTCGACGTGAAGGCGGATGTCGAGGCGGTGCTGTCGTCCATCGGCGCGCCGTCCAAGGTGCAGGTGCTGCGCGATGCGCCGTCATGGTGGCATCCCGGCCGGTCGGGGCGCATCTGCCTCGGCCCCAAGAAGGAACTGGCGGTGTTCGGCGAGCTGCATCCGCGCATCCTGCGCGAGATGGGCGTGAGGGGCCCCGCCATGGCCTTTACGCTGAACCTGGCCGAAGTGCCCTTCCCCCGTTCCGCCGGCGCGGCGCGCGGGGCGCTCGAGATCTCGGATCTCCAGGCGGTGGAGCGGGATTTCGCCTTCGTCGTGGATGAAGGCGTGGAGGCGCTGACGCTGGTCAATGCCGCGGCCGGGGCCGACAAGGCGCTGATCGCCGATGTGCAGGTCTTCGACGAATTCGTCGCCGGGGCGCTGGGCGAGGGCAAGAAGAGCATCGCCATCTCGGTGCGCCTGCAGCCGCGCGAGACCACGCTGAAAGAGGCCGAGATCGAGGAGATCGCGGCGCGGATCGTCGAGAAGGTGGGCAAGGCCACCGGCGGGGTGCTGCGCGGCTGATGTCGGTGCGGGTGCTCTTCGTCTGCCTGGGCAATATCTGCCGGTCTCCGCTGGCCGAGGCGGCCTTTCGCGCCGCCGCCGCGAGGCGCGGGCTCGACGTGGAGGCCGACAGCGCCGGCACCGGCGGCTGGCATGTGGGCGAGCCGCCCGATCCCCGTGCGCAGCTTGTCGCGGCGCGGCACGGCGTGGATATCGCGGGCCTGCGCGGCCAGCAGGTGAGCGCGGCTGATTTCGACGCCTTCGATCACGTCGTGGCGATGGATCACGACAATCTCGCCGTGCTGGAACGCCTGCGGCCCGAAGGCGCACGGGCCGAGCTGTCGCTGCTGCTCGATCACGCGGGCCGCGCGGGCGAGGCGGTGGCCGATCCCTATTACGGCGGCGACGAGGGGTTCGACGTGACCTGGGCCGATGTCAGCGCCGGCGCTGAGGGGCTGCTCGACCGGATCGAAGCGGGCAGGTGAGCGCCCGCGCGGCAGAGGCGGCTGCCCTGCTGGGCGCCGATCTGCGCGGGGTCGAGCGCCTGGGCGGCGGCGATCTTTCCACCGTGATGCGTCTGACGCTGGGCGACGGGCGCCGGGTGATCGCCAAGGTCGCGCCGGGGGCCGGGGCCGAGGCGCGGATGCTGCGCGCCATCGCGGCGGCGGGCGTGCCGGTGCCCGAGGTGCTGGCGGTGGCGGGCGACGTGCTGGTGATGGCCGATCTGGGCGAGGCCGATGGCCTGCCCGCCGGGGCCGCGCTCGGCGCCGCCTTGCGCCGTCTGCACGATGCGCGGGCGCCGGGCTGGGCGGGCGGCTATGGCTGGTTCGAGGATCACGCCTTCGGCCCCGTCGCCATCCCCAATGGCGCGAGCGATGACTGGCCCGCCTTCTGGGCCGAGCGGCGCCTGCTGCCCTCTTGCCCGCACCTCCCCGCCGCGCTTGCCCGCCGGGTCGAGGCGCTGGCCGCGCGCCTGCCCGAGACGCTGCCCGCCACGCCGGCTCCGGCGCTGCTGCATGGCGATCTGTGGACAGGCAACGTGACGGGCCGGGGCGGAGAGCTTTCGGGCCTGATCGACCCGGCCTGCTATCACGGCGACGCCGAGGTGGACCTCGCCATGCTGGCCCTGTTCGGCCCGGCCTTGGAGCGTGACGGCGCCTTCACCGAAGCCTACGGCCCGCTCGCGCCGGGCCACGAAGCGCGGCGTGCCGTCTATCAGCTCTGGCCCGCCCTCGTGCATCTGCGGCTTTTCGGGGCGGGCTATCGCGGGCTGGTCACGCGGTGCCTGGAGGCGGCGGGGGCCTGACCGGCGCCCTTGGGTTTCTCAGGCGGCCACGCCGTCATGCGCGGCCTGGACGGCGGCTAGGTCGATCCGCTTCATCTTGAACATCGCCTGGCGCGCGCGCTCTCCGGCCTCGCCGGGGGCCATCGTCAGCTCGGTCAGTTTCCTGGGAAAGACCTGCCAGTTCACGCCCCAGCGATCCTTGAGCCAGCCGCACATGCTCTCTCGGCCGCCATCGGCGGTGAGCGCATCCCAGTAGCGATCGGTCTCTTCCTGATCCTCGGTGATCACCACGATCGAGGCCGCCTCGGACTGGGTGAAATGCGGCCCGGCGCTGAGATGCTGGTAGGGCACGCCGTTCAGCTTGTATTCCACCAGCGTGTTCTCGGGATCTTCGGGGTTGAAGCGGGCGACATTGGTCACCTCGCTGTTCGGGATCAGGCTGCAATAGAAGCGCGCCGCTTCCTCGCCGCCCTTGTCGAACCACAGGCATGTGGCGATGCGGGTCATTGGATGTTCCTCGGTGGGGTTGGGCCGCGCGGGGTGTCATGCGCGATCCGATCCTGATTGCCCGCAACAGTATCGAGCGGTCGGTATGCCTGTCTACCGTCACGGGTGAACGCGCCGGCCCGCATCGGCGGACCGGCGCCTGACCTCGTGCAGCGCGGCTCAGCGCGGGGGGATGTTGCGGCCGCGCGCGGCGGCGGGGCGGGCATAGAACCTTTCAAGATAGGCGGGCAGGTTGCGGCTGTCGTCGAAGCCGGTCACCTCCGTCGCGCCGAAATAGTCCAGCGAGTTCAGCCAGGGCGCGATGGCCATGTCGGCGATGGAATAGTCGTCGGCCACCCAGTCGCGCCCGTCGAGTTGCCCGTCGAGCACGGCGAGCAGGCGCTTCGCCTCGCCGACATAGCGATCGCGCGCGGTGGGATCCTCCATCTTCGCGCCGGCGAACTTGTAGAAGAAGCCGAGCTGGCCCAGCATCGGCCCCAGCCCGCCCATCTGCCACATCAGCCACTGGATCACGCGGTAGCGCCCGGCGGGATCGCCGGGGATGAACTTGCCCGTCTTGTCGGCGAGATAGATCAGGATGGCGCCCGACTCGAAGATCTCGACCACCTCGCCGTTCGGGCCGTTCGGGTCGATGATGGCGGGGATCTTGTTGTTGGGGTTGAGCGCCAGGAATTCGGGGCTCTTCACATCCTCGTCGCCGAGCGTCACGCGATGCGGCTCGTATTCCAGCCCCATCTCTTCCAGCGCGATCGAGACCTTCTGGCCGTTCGGCGTGGGGTAGGAATAGAGCTGGAGGATATCCGGGTTTTCGGTGGGCCAGCGGTCGGAGATCTTGTGATCGAATGGCATGTGGGGCGTTCCTCGTTCCTGTCGGCCACGGCAGGAGCGCCGTGCCATCCCTAGCTATGGGCGCGCGGGTGGCGAGAAAACCGGGCCGGTTGCGGCAAAACTGTGCTAAAGCCTGTGCACAGGCGCGCAGAGACGCGCCGCAGATCGAAGGAGCGAGTGGTTACCATGATCAACGAATTCAAGGACTTCATCGCCAAGGGCAATGTCATGGACATGGCCGTGGGCATCATCATCGGCGCGGCGTTTACGGCGATCGTGTCGTCGCTGGTGGCCGATCTGATCAACCCGATCATCGGCTTGTTCACCGGCGGGGTGGACTTCACCAACAATTACGCGGTGCTCTCGGGCGACGTGCCGGCGGGCGCCTCGCTGGAGGCTGCGCGCGAGGCGGGGGCCTCGGTCTTCGCCTACGGGGCCTTCCTGATGGCGGTGATCAACTTCCTGATCATCGCGCTGGTGGTGTTCTTCCTGGTGAAGATGGTGAACCGGGTGAAATCGGCAGCGACGAAGCCGGATGACGTGGCGCCGGAAGTGCCCACCGGGCCGAGCGAGCTGGACGTGCTGCTGGAGATCCGGGATTCGCTGAAGAAGGCCTGAGCCGCCTGGCCCAACGGTAGCGCGAGCGCCACCCCGCCCGGACGGGGCGGCGCTCGCGCGGCGCGCTACGCGCTTGATTCCGCGCGGGGGCGCTGCGCGCCCGGGGCTCAGTTCCGCAGCGCGATCGTGGGCGAGGTCACGTCGATCCCCAGGGCCTTGCCCACGGCATAGTTCGTCAGCATCCCGGCATGCACGTTCAGCCCGTCGAGCAGGTGCTTGTCTTCCTCGCAGGCCTTGCGCCAGCCCTTGTCGGCGATGGCCAGCATGAACGGCATCGTGGCGTTGCCGAGCGCCATGGTCGAGGTGCGGGCCACGGCGCCGGGCATGTTGGCGACGCAGTAATGCATGATCCCGTCGACCTCGTAGATCGGATCCTGGTGGGTGGTGGGGCGCGATGTCTCGAAACAGCCGCCCTGGTCGATCGCCACGTCGACGATCGCCGCGCCGGGCCGCATGGTGGAGAGTTGCTCGCGCGTCACCAGCTTGGGCGCCGCCGCGCCGGGGATCAGCACGGCCCCGATCACCAGGTCGGCCCGCGCCACCTCTTCGGCGGTGTTCGCGCCGCTGGCGAAGAGCGTGCGGAACGTGCCGCCGAACGCATCGTCGAGATAGCGCATCCGGGTGAGCGAGCGATCCAGCACCGTCACGTCGGCGCCCATCCCGGACGCCACCCGCGCCGCATGGGTGCCCACCACGCCGCCGCCGATCACCACCACGCGGGCCGGCCCCACGCCGGGCACGCCGCCCATCAGCACGCCGCGCCCGCCATTGGCCTTCTGCAGCGTCCAGGCGCCGACCTGGGGCGCCAGCTTGCCGGCCACCTCCGACATCGGCGCCAGCAGCGGCAGGCCGCCCGAGGCATCGGTCACCGTCTCGTAGGCGATGCAGGTGGCGCCGGATTGCATCAGGTCGCGCGTCTGGTCGGGATCGGGCGCGAGATGGAGATAGGTGAACAGGATCTGCCCCTGCCGCAGCAGCGCCCGCTCGCCCGCCTGCGGCTCCTTCACCTTCACGATCATGTCGGCGCGGGCGAAGACATCCTCGGCGGCCTCCACGATCTCGGCCCCGGCCTCGCGGTAATCGGCATCGGTGAAGCCCGCCCCGTCGCCCGCGCCCGCCTGCACCACCACGCCATGCCCGTGATGCACCGCCTCGCGCGCCGCATGGGGCGTGAGCCCGACGCGGAATTCCTGCGGCTTGATCTCTTTCGGGCAACCAATCAGCATCGTTTCCTCCAGTTCCGGTAACGGCACTGTCACATGTAACACATGGCAAGGCGTTGCAAATCCGGCCTTTTGGCTAGCCGCGAGGGGCGATTCGTTGCACGATCCGCCCGAAAAGCGGAGAATCCTGCCCATGACGCATCACGACGATCCGCCCGGCTTCTACCATCCCGGCATGCGCGCCCTGCAGGATGGATGGGAAGGCCGCGCCGTGGCCGACCGGCTGGAAGAGCGGCGGATGCACCGTGTCTTCACCGAGGCGGATCGCGCCTTCATCGAGGGGGCGGGCTTCTTCTTCCTCGCCACCGCCTCAGCCGAGAGCGTCGATTGCTCGTTCAAGGGGGGCATGCCCGGCTTCGTGCGGGTGACGGGGCCCGACACGCTGGAATTCCCCGATTACGACGGCAACCGCATGTACCGCTCGCTGGGCAACATTGCGGTGAACCCGCGCGTCGGGCTCCTGTTCATCCGCATGGGCAGCGCCGAGCCGGGGCAGGAGGCGCGGCTGCGGATCAACGGGCTGGCGCGGATCGAGGATCGCGCGGGCGGTGCCCCCGGCGCCAAGCGCTGGGTGCAGGTGCGGGCTGAGCATATCTTCCCGAACTGCCCGCGCTACATCCCCGATATGGGCGGCGCGGGCACGCCCAGCGTGCACGCCCCCCGCGAGGGCTACGAGCCGCCCGAGCCGGAGTGGAAATCGCGCGACCACCTCGCGGAGATCTTCGAGGCCGAGCGCCGGCGCGATTGAGCGCCCCCCATAAACGACAAACCCCCGGTCGAAGCCGGGGGTCATCAAGGGCGCATCGCGGCACCGTAACGGGCGGGTCACCTCAGAGGAGACCTTCGCGCTGCGCCTTCTTGCGCGCCAGCTTGCGGGCCCGGCGGATCGCCTCGGCCTTCTCGCGCGCCTTCTTCTCGGACGGTTTCTCGAAATGCTGCTTGAGCTTCATTTCGCGGAACACGCCTTCGCGCTGCAACTTCTTCTTCAGGGCGCGGAGCGCCTGATCGACGTTGTTGTCACGAACGCTAACCTGCATGTGGTTGTCACCACCTTCCTAAGTTAGATTTGCAAATGATTGCAGGAAGTGGCCGTATAGCAAGGCGATGCTAGTTTGTCCAGCAGTCCCGACCCGGTGGAGGAACTGAAGATGCAAGCGGAAACACGAGCGCAAAATCCCGATCCGATCCGCGACGCGCTGCTCGACGTGGCGCTGCCGCACGTGCCGTTCGACGGCTGGTCTCCGGCCACGTTCGACGCCGCGGTGAAGGAGGCGGGCGTGGCGCCCGACATCGCGCGCGCGCTCTGCCCGCGCGGGGCGGTCGATCTGGCGGTGGCCTATCACCGGCGCGGCGACCGGGCGATCACGGCCGAAGGCCTGGCCGACATGCGCTATTCCGAGAAGGTCGCCACCCTGGTGCGCCGCCGGATCGAGGCCACCGACCGCGAGGTGGTGCGCCGGGGCACCACGCTGTTCGCGCTGCCCCACCACGCGCCCGAGGCCGCGCGGCTGATGTGGGAAACCGCCGATGCCGTGTGGGAGGCGCTGGGCGACACGTCGCGCGACGTGAACTGGTACACCAAGCGGGCGATCCTGTCGGGGGTGATCTCGTCGACCATCCTCTACTGGCTGGGCGACCAGTCGGAAGGCTCGGCCGCGACATGGGCGTTTCTGGACCGGCGCATTGCCGACGTGATGCGCTTCGAGAAGACCAAAGCGCGCCTGCGCGAGAACCGCGCGGCCCAGGCGCTTTTCGCGGTGCCCAACGCCTTCCTGTCGCGCATCCGCGCGCCGCGGTCGGCGGGCGGGCGCGCCGATTATCCGGGCTACCGCGCAAGATAGGGGGAGACATGGCAGTGAGACACATGCGCGTGGTGGAGATCACCACGCCGGGCGGACCTGACGTTCTGAAACCCGCCGAGCGGCCGGTGCCGCAGCCGGGCGAGGGCGAGATCGTGATCCGCAACGCGTTTGCCGGCGTGAACCGCCCCGACGCGCTGCAGCGCGCCGGCAATTACGCGCCGCCGCCCGATGCGTCGGACCTGCCGGGCCTGGAATCGGCGGGCGAAGTGGCCGCGGTCGGCCCCGGCGTGACCCGCTGGAAAGAGGGCGACCGCGTCTGCGCCCTGCTGCCCGGTGGCGGCTATGCGGAATATTCCCGCACCCCTGCCGAACATGCACTGCCCGTGCCGCAGGGAATGGGCCTGAAGGAAGCCGCCTGCCTGCCCGAGACGTTCTTCACCGTGTGGTCGAACGTCTTCATGCGCGGCGGGCTTGCCTCGGGGCAGGTCTTCCTGGTGCATGGCGGATCCTCGGGCATCGGCACCACGGCGATCCAGCTCGCCGCCACGCTGGGCGCGCGGGTCTTCGCCACGGCCGGCTCGGCCGAGAAATGCGCCGCCTGCGCCGAACTGGGCGCCGAGCGGGCGATCAATTACCGCGAAGAGGATTTCGTGGAGATCCTGCGCGAAGCGGGCGGGGCCGACCTGATCCTCGACATGGTGGGCGGCGATTACCTGCCGCGCAACGTGAAGGCGCTTGCCGATGACGGGCGGCTGCAGCAGATCGCCTTCCTGCAGGGCCCGAAGGTGGAGCTGAACTTCGCCCAGGTGATGACCCGGCGGCTGACCATCTCGGGCAGCACGCTGCGCCCGCAATCGCGCGAGGCCAAGGCCGCCATCGCGCGGGAGCTGGAGGAAAAGGTCTGGCCGCTGCTCGATGCCGGGCGCGTGGCGCCGGTGATGGACAGCACCTTCCCGCTGGTTGAGGCCGCGCAGGCCCATGAGCGGATGGAAAGCTCGGGCCATATCGGCAAGATCGTGCTCGAGATCGGATAGGCGCGGGGGCCGGGCGCGCTGTGACGCGCCGCACCGGGGCAGGGCGAGCCTTTTTATGGTATACTCGGTGAGGCCCGGCCTGCCGGAAGCGCCCGGGCTGGATGCATGGAACGCCAACCGGGGAGGAGCCCATGTTCATCGTGATCGTTCTGTTCGAACCCGCCAGTGAAGATGCCGACGCGAATGCGCGCGCGGTGCAGGATGTCGTTGACCGGATCGTCGCGCGGCAATCCGGCTTTGTCCGGGCGCGCATCCATCGCGGCACCGGGCCGACCGAGGGTATGGTCGTCAATTACATGGAATGGCGAAGCGCCGAGGATTTCCACGCTTTCCGCGAAAAGCACGGGCCAGAGGTGACCGAGGCGGTTGGCCGATACAAGCCGCGCTTCACCTTTCACGAGGTGGGCCACGAAGTCGGAGAGTGGTGACAGGGCTGCTCTTGCGGGCGCGGCCTTAGCGCGGCCCTAGCGCGGATCGAGCAGCGCGTCTTTCAACGTGCAGTCGCGGATCACGTCGTCTCCGCAGCGGCGGGGGGCAAGGTCGCGGGTGAGGCAGATGCGCGCCTCCTGGATGCGGCCGGCCTTGCAGGTGATGGTGATCTCCTCGGCGGCGAGGCCGGGATTGGCCTGCAGGAACGCCTCTTCCACCACGCTGGCGGGCAGGGTGACCGGGTCTTCCAGCCGGTTCAGCACCTCGGGCTTGGCGATCGCCTCGTGGGCGCGGCGGGCGAGCGCGAAGTAGTCGGCAGGCGCCAGCCCGCTGCACCTTCCGTGCTTCTTCCACTGGTGCCAGGCGGCGCCCGACGTGCCCATGATATCGGCCATTGCCGCCGTCGCCGCGCGCGAGGGATCGCGGGCATCGGTGCGGCAATAGGCGGGCCAGCCGCGCTCATATTGCGGCCACAGCCCGTGCAGCACCCAGCCGAGCGGCCGGTCGCATTGCGGGGAGTTCCGCGCCTCGCCCTCCAGCGCGCACCAGCTGGGCGACCACGAGAGCGACAGCACGTAATAGTCGAAGCGGCCGGCGGGTTCGCCCTCGGCTGCCGCCTGGGTCCAGGCCAGCGCCGCGAGCGCCGCCAGGGCCGTGACGATCCGTTTACGCATTTTCCCTTCCCTCCGCTGGCGAGGCTCACTATATAGCGGCCAAGTTCCCCGACAACGTGAACCCGCCCCTGCCAGGGCCGCCCGCTTCCGGGCCACGGGGAAGACGTGTTTGAAAGGAGTCGCGAGATGGGCAAACCGATCATGGCCAAGGCCACCGCCGTGTGGCTGGTGGACAATACCACGCTCACCTTCCGCCAGATCGCCACCTTCTGCGATCTGCACGAGCTGGAAGTGCAGGGCATCGCCGATGGCGACGTGGCGGCCGGGGTGAAGGGGTTCGATCCGATCGCCAACAACCAGCTGACCCAGGAAGAGATCGACAAGGGCGAGGCCGATCCGACCTATAACCTGAAGCTGAAGTTCAACCAGGCCGCCGTGGGCGAGGAAAAGCGCCGCGGGCCGCGCTACACGCCGCTGTCGAAGCGGCAGGACAGGCCGGCCTCGATCCTGTGGCTGGTGAAGTTCCACCCCGAGCTTTCGGATGGCCAGATCTCCAAGCTGGTCGGCACCACGAAGCCGACGATCCAGGCGATCCGCGAGCGGACGCACTGGAACATCGCCAACATCCAGCCGATCGACCCGGTGGCGCTGGGCCTGTGCAAGCAATCCGAGCTCGACGCCGCCGTGCAGAAGGCAGCCCGGAAGCGCGAGGCCGAGGGTGCGGCGATGACGGATGACGAGCGGCGCAAGCTGCTCTCGACTGCGCAATCTCTGGAGATGGAGGCCGAGCCGCGCATCCCGACGGCGATCTCGGGGCTCGAGACCTTCTCGCTCACCTCGGGCGGGGATGAGGAGGATGACAGCGACGATCCCCGCAAGGGCGAGGAGATCGACGCCGATTCGCTGTTCAACCTGCCCGGCGGCGACGATGACGACGACGAGGATGAGGGCCGCTGAGGCGGGCCGTATCTGGGGGTTTTCGGGGCGATTTTCGGGTGTCCGCATGTGGACGCTTTTCAACCGCCTGTAATCCCTCGGTTCTTTCGTAAACGCCACATTAACGCGCGGGATTGCCTCCCGCGCGTTTCGTTTTAGCCGCGCCCCGTTTCCGCCGTCGCCGTGCTGCGCGGCAGGCGGTCGAGATCGTCCATCAGCTCTACCGCGCGGGCGGCCATGCGGCCGATCCAGCGGTCGTGGATATGCTTGATGGGCAGGGCGTTGAGGTGGTTCCACCGCTCGCGCCCGCGCTTTTCGGCCACGACGAGCCCGGCCTCTTCCAGCACGCGCAGGTGCTGCATCACGGTGCAGCGGTCGAGCGGGCGGAAGAGCGCGGCGAGGTCGCCTGTCGTCATTGGGCCGTCAGTGAGCGAATCCATGATCTCGCGCCGGACCGGCGCGGCGAGCGCCTTGAAGACCTTGTCTGTTTCCGCCTGTCTTGACATGTTATAAAAGTATAACATGATTCGACGCAGCACAAGGAGGATGCGCCGTGGCGTTCAAGTTCAACGTGTCGGGCCGGATTTCGCGGCCCGTGGGCGAGGTGTTCGAGGCGGTGGCCGATCCGGCGAAGCTGTCGGGTTATTTCACCACCGGCGGCGCGAAGGGGCGGCTGGAGACCGGGGCGACGGTGACGTGGGAATTCGCCGATTTCCCCGGCGCCTTCCCGGTGGAGGTGGCCGAGGTGGTGGAGAACGAGCGGATCGTGCTGCACTGGGATGCCGAGGACGGCGCGAAGACGAAGGTCACGATGACCTTCACGGCGCTGGAGGGCGGGCGGACGCTGGTGAACATCACCGAGGAGGGGTTCACCGACACGCCGGAAGGGCAGCAAAGCGCGTTTGGCAATTGCATGGGCTGGGCGCAGATGATCTGCGCGTTGCGGGCCTGGGTGGAGCACGGGATCAATCTGCGCGAAGGGTTCTATGTTTGAGCGACGGTAGCGCGAGCGGCGCCCCGTGGGGTGGCGCTGCCAATGCTGGTGTTGGGCGCTTTATGGTGGCCAAGCCCCTCCGACCTCGCCGCAGCGCGAGACGAGAGCAAAAGCGCCACCCCGCCGGGACGGGGCGGCGCTCGCGCGGCGGGCTTCGCCCTTGTTCCGCGCGGCAGGGTCTCCTGCGTTTGAGAATGCTGCGTTTGAGCAACAAAACGCCTCCGCCGAAACCTCGAAGCGATTTTTTCGGTCAGCGCGAAAATTCTCCCCTTGCACGAATCCGGGTGCGGCCCTAAATGCCGGCTCAAGACGCCAACGCACGCGCCTCTGGCCTGCGCCGGGCCACCCCCCGGTCACGTGTTTACGTAGCGACGGTAACGTCTCCCTTGGAACTGAGCGGTCATATATGGCCGGGTCTATTGGAGATGGACATGAACGCTTACGTAACCGACTTCGTCGGCGCCGTTGCCGACGCGCGCGCCCACCGCATCGACACCTTCATCGCCGCGAACACGTTCGACCGGCCGACGCTGGTGCTGGATACCGAGATCGTCGGCCAGCAATATGACGCCCTCGCCCGCGGGCTTGGCCGTGCCCATATCCACTATGCCGTGAAGGCCAACCCGGCGCGCGAGATCATCGAGACGCTCGTCGCCAAGGGCTCGCGCTTCGATGCCGCTTCGCGCGGCGAGATCGAGCTGTGCCTCTCGCTGGGCGCCGCGCCCGAGCATATCTCGTTCGGCAACACGGTGAAGCGTGCCTCCGACATCGCCTTCGCCTGGAATGCCGGAATCGAGCTGTTCGCCGCCGATGCCGAGGAAGAGCTGGAGAAGATCGCCGAGCATGCGCCCGGCGCGCGGGTCTATATCCGCCTCATCGTGGAAAACTGCGAGGCCGACTGGCCGCTGACCCGCAAGTTCGGCTGCGCCGGCAACCATGCCCAGGCGCTGCTGGCCCATGCCACCGCGCTGGGCCTGCGCCCGGTGGGCTTCTCGTTCCATGTCGGCTCGCAAACCAAGCAGGCGCGGATGTGGACGGGCGTGCTCGACTCCGTCGCGAAGATCTGGCGCGAGGCGCAGGATGCCGGCTATGGCCTGACGCTGCTGAACATAGGCGGCGGCTTCCCGGCCTTCTACGGCGAGGCGATCGACCATCCCACGCATTACGCCGCCGCAGTGATGGAGCTGATCGAGGCCCGCTTCCCCGACGCAGTCGAGATCATGGCCGAGCCGGGCCGCGGCATGGTGGCCGAGGCCGGCAAGATCGTGGCCGAAGTGCTGCTCGTCTCGCGCAAGTCGCCAGACGATCTGCACCGCTGGGTCTATCTCGACATCGGCAAGTTCTCGGGCCTGGCCGAGACGATGGAAGAGGCGATCCGCTACCAGTTCGAGACGGCGCGCGACCACGAGGATATGGGCGCCTGCATCCTGGCCGGCCCGTCCTGCGACAGCGCCGACGTGCTGTACGAGAAGCGCCCGGTGCAGCTGCCGCTGGGCCTGCGCTCGGGCGACCGGATCGTGATCCGCAATTGCGGGGCCTATACCTCGACCTATTCCTCGGTCGGGTTCAACGGCTTCCCGCCGCTGGACGTGATCGCCCTCTGAGATTGACTGCCACTCACGCGCGCGGCCCCGGATCTTCCGGGGCCGTTCGCGTTTGCGGGGTCAGAAGCTCTTTCGGGCGCGCAGGGCGGCCTGGATCGTGCCGTCGTCGAGATAGTCGAGCTCGCCGCCGATAGGCACGCCCTGGGCCAGAGAGGTGACGCGGCAGCGGGTGCCGATCTCCTCGGCGATGTAATGGGCGGTGGTCTGGCCGTCGATCGTGGCGTTAAGCGCGAGGATCACCTCGGTCACGCCTTCATCGGCGATGCGGCGGATCAAGCGCGGGATGTGCAGGTCATCCGGCCCCACCGCATCGAGCGCCGAGAGCGTGCCGCCCAACACGTGATAGCGGCCGCGGAAGGCGCCGCCGCGTTCCATCGCCCAGAGATCGGCCACATCCTCGACCACGCAGATCTCGCCATTGGCGCGCTTGGGCGAGGCGCAGATCTCGCAGGTATCGGAAGTGCCGATATTGCCGCAGGTGAGGCATTCGCGCGCCGTGTCGGCCACCGAGCGCAGTGCATCGGCGAGCGGGGCCATGAGCAGGCCGCGCTTCTTGATGAGGTGCAGAACCGCGCGGCGGGCCGATCGGGGGCCGAGCCCCGGCAGGCGCGCCATCAGGTCGATCAGCGCCTCGATCTCGCGCCCCGCCTCGGCCAAGGGATCAGAAGGGCAGCTTGAAATCGGCGGGGATGCCGAGTTCCTCGGTGAGCTTCTTCATCTCGGCCTGCTCGGCCTCTTTCGCCTTGGCCTGGGCATCCTTGATGGCGGCGAGGATCAGATCCTCGACGACTTCCTTTTCCTCGGGGTTGAAGATCGACGGGTCGATATCCAGCCCCGTCAGCACGCCCTTGGCGGTGGCGCGCGCCTTGACCAGCCCGGCGCCGCTTTCGCCGATCACCACTTTCTGGGCCAGTTCCTGTTGCAGGCCTTCCACGCGGGTCTGCATTTCCTTGGCCGTCTTCATCATCTTGGCCATGTCGCCAAGATTGCCCAGACCTTTCAGCATCTGCGTCTCCTCAATGAGCGTTGCGGGCAGAGATATGCCGCGGCGCGGGCCGCGGCAAGGCGTTCACTCCCCTTCGAAGGGATCCCAGTCTTCATCCTCGGCCTCTTCCTCGGCTTCGGGCAGGGCCTCGGCCTCGGCTTCGGCCTCGATCTGCTGCGCGGTGCGGATCGCGGCGATCGAGGCGCCGGGGAAGGCGGCGAGCGCGGCGGCGACGAGCGGGTGCTGCGCGGCCTCCTGCTTCAGCGCCTCTTCGGCGGCGCGGCGGGTTTCGTCGATCGTGGCGCCGCCGCCGGTGCCGACGATGGTGACCGCCCAGCGCTGGCCCGTCCAGGCCTGGAGCCGCGCGCCGAGGCGGGAGGCGAGATCGGGGCGGGCATCTTCCGTCGGCTGGAACTCGATCCGGCCGGGGGCGTAGCGGGCGAGGCGCAGCTGGGTTTCGACCTCGACGAGAAGGCGCACCTCGCGGTGGTGGCGGATCAGGTCGAGCACATCCTCGAAGCGGGCATAGCGGGCGAGCGCACTTTCCGGCGCGGCGGCGCGCAGGGCGACAGGGCCGCCGCCGCCGCTGGCCGTGGGCATCCCCTGTGGCGCGGCAGAGGTGGTTTCGCGCGGGGGGGCGGGCTGATGGCTGCCGCCGCCGCCTCCGCCACCGGCCCCGCTGCCACCGGCCCCGCCCCCGCCGCCATCGGGCTGCTGCGAGAGGCGCTTGATCAGGTCTTCCGGCGCCGGCAGGTCGGCGACATGGGTCAGCCGGATCACCGCCATCTCGGCCGCCATCATCGCGTTGGGCGCGGCGGCGACCTCGTCGAGCGCCTTGAGCAGCATCTGCCACATCCGCGTCAGCGCGCGCATCGGCAGCTTTTCGGCCAGCGCCTGTCCGCGGGCCTTCTCATCCGGGGCGATGGTGGGATCGTCGGCCGCTTCGGGCGTGATCTTGACCACCGAGATCCAGTGCGTCAGCTCGGCCAGGTCGCGCAGCACGGCCATCGGGTCGGCGCCGTCGGCATATTGCGCGGCAAGCTCGGCCAGCGCCGCCGGGGCATCGCCCGACATGACCATCTCAAAGAGGTCCATCACCCGGCCGCGATCGGCGAGGCCCAGCATGGCGCGCACCTGAGCCGCGCCCACCTCGCCCTCGGAATAGGCCAGTGCCTGGTCGAGCAGCGAGGTCGCATCGCGGGCCGAACCCTCGGCCGCCCGCGTGATCAGCGCCAGCGCATCGTCGGCGATCTGCCCGCCCTCGGCATCGGCGATCCGGCGCAGGAGCGCGATCATCACTTCGGGCTCGATCCGGCGCAGATCGAATCGCTGGCAGCGCGAGAGCACGGTGACCGGCACCTTGCGTATCTCGGTCGTGGCGAAGATGAACTTCACATGGGCGGGCGGTTCCTCGAGCGTCTTCAACAGCGCGTTGAACGCGCTGTTGGAGAGCATGTGAACCTCGTCGATGATGTAGACCTTGTAGCGCGCCGAGGCGGCCCGGTAATGCACGCTGTCGATGATCTCGCGCATGTCGCCGACGCCGGTATTGGACGCGGCATCCATTTCCAGCACATCGACATGGCGGCCTTCCATGATCGCCCGGCAATGTTCGCAGACGCCGCAGGGTTCGGTCGTGGGGCCGCCATTGCCATCGGGGCCGATGCAGTTCATGCCCTTGGCGATGATGCGCGCGGTGGTCGTCTTGCCGGTGCCGCGGATGCCGGTCATGATGAAGGCCTGGGCGATGCGGTTGGCGGCGAAGGCGTTCTTCAGGGTGCGCACCATCGCATCCTGGCCGACGAGATCGGCGAAGGTTTCCGGGCGGTACTTGCGCGCCAGAACCGTGTAACCCTGCTTGTCGCCGCTGCTCATCGCGCCCCCGGTGAATGACCGGGCCAGACTAGGGGAGCGTCTGGCCGAGGTCCAGTTCTCAGCCCTTGCGTTTGTCGGCCTTGGCGCGCTTGGCCATCTTGTACTGGCGCGCCGCGGCGCGGCCGGTGCGACGGTTCTCGGCGAGGGTCTCGGTGTTGTGCGCGTCTTCGGCCCTGAGCTTGCGCCAGCGCTGGAAGCGGCCGGGATCGAGGCGGCCATCCTCGAGCGCCGCGCGCACCTCGCAGCCCGGTTCGGTTTCATGCGCGCAGTCGCGGAATCGGCATTGCGCGGCCAGTTCGCCGATATCCTCGAACAGGATGTCGATGCCTTCGGCCACGTCGTGCAGGGCCAGTTCGCGCATGCCCGGCGTGTCGATCAGCCAGCCGCCGCCATGCATCGGGTGCAGCGAGCGGGTGGTGGTGGTGTGGCGGCCCTTGGCATCGTCGTCGCGGATCTCGCCCACCTCGAGGTCGAGCCCCGTGAGCGCACGGGCCAGCGTGGATTTGCCCACGCCCGACGAGCCCACCAGCGCAACCGTCTGCCCCGGCGCGGTATAGGGCGCGAGGGCGCGGGCCACGGCGGCTTCATCTTTGGCGTTGAGGGCGAGGGCGGTGATGCGGGGCGAGATCGCCTCGGCCTCGGCGACGTAGTGTTCGGGCATGGCACCTTCGGGCCGGTCGGCGCGGGTGATGAGGATCACCGGCGCGATGCCGGCTTCCAGCGCGAGGGCGGCGTAGCGTTCCAGCCGGGCGGTGTTGAAATCGGCGTTGCACGACGTGGTGATGAACAGCGTGTCCACGTTGGCCGCGATCAGCTGCGATTGGGCACGGTGGTGCACGCCCTTGCGCCGCAGTTCCGACCGGCGCGGCAGGGCGCGGGCGACGCGGCCGACCTGCGGATCGGCCAGCACCCAGTCGCCCACGGCGAGCTGCGAGGTGAGGATGTCGCCCGGCAGGGCCAGTTCGGCCGGACCAACGGCGCCGAGCGCCATCACGCGGTTGCGCCGGATCTCGGTCAGCCGCATGGGGGCGAGAGCGGGATCGGCCGTGTCGGGCTCATCGAGCAGGTCGGGCTGCCAGCCGAGGCTGGCGAGAAGGTCGTCGCGGTTCATGTCTGTCGTCCCTGGCGCATGGCGATGGCGGCGCTGGCCTCTCGCCGGCGCCGTGGCTCATGTCGGACGGGGGGACGTATCGCGCGAACCGCGCGTCAGGCCGCACCCGCCCGGAGGGTGATGACAAGCTTGAACATGCTGACCTCCGTGGCGAATGGGCGTGGGTGAGAGGCTGGACAACGACCCAAGCGGGGCTCGTTACGGCTGCTTCCTTCCGGACCTGACCGGGTTGGCGAGGCGCCTGCCCGCGCCAACCTCTCGACAGAACATTTAGGGAAAGCGGCGCGGATTCGCAAGGGAGGGGCCGATCACGCCTGCGGCCGCTCGGCCCAGCCCGCGAAGATCCGCTCCAGCGCGACGACGCCGTAGTAGAGCAGGATGCCGAGGACGGCGAGCGCGATCAGCACGGCGAACATCAGCGGGTAGTTGGAATTGGTCTGCCCCGAGAGGAACAGCGCGCCGAGGCCGCGCCCGTGGGGCGAGACGATCTCCACCAGGTTGGTGCCGATGAAGGCGAGCGTCACGGCCACTTTGAGCGCGCCGAAGAATTCCGGCAGCGTCTTGGGCAGGGCGATCTTGCGGAAGATCGTCACCTTCGAGGCGCCGAGCGAGCGCAGGATGTCGCGGTATTCCGGCTCGAGCGTGGAGAGCCCGATGCCGACCGAGACGGCGATCGGGAAGAAGGAGATGAGGAAGGCCATCATCACCGTGTTGAAATTGTGCTGCCCGATGAAGAGCAGCGCCAGCACCGGCACCAGCGTGGCCTTGGGGATGGCGTTGAAGCCCACCAGCAGCGGGTAGAGCCCGTCGCGCGCGATGCGCGAGAAGCCCATGATCATGCCCAGAAGCGTGCCCGCGATCACCGCGAGGCCGAGGCCGGCCACGGTGCGCCACAGCGTCTGCCAGGCGCCGATCAGGAACAGATCCCAGAACCGCGCATAGGCCTGCGGCAGGTCCGACGGCGAGGCCATCACGTAATCGGGCCAGCCGTTGACCCAGACCAGCGCCTCCCACAGCAGGCAGAACAGCACGATGGCGGCGACGGGCACGGCGATCTTCTGGAACATCAATGCGGCTCCCGCCCCTGGGCGATGCGGATCTGGTCGCGGAGCGTGTGCAGCATCTCGCCCACTTCGGGCGTGTAGAGCACGTCGATCGTGCGGTCGGCGGGCAGGTCCACGTCGAGCACGTATTGCGTGCGCGCCGGGCGGCCCGAGAGCACGATCACCTGGTCGCCGAGGAACACGCTTTCGCGCAGGTCATGGGTGATGAGCACGGCGGTGAACGGCTCCTTCGCGCGCAGGTCGCGCATCGTCTGCCACAGATCCTCGCGCGTGAAGGCGTCGAGCGCGCCGAAGGGTTCGTCCATGATCAGCACGTCGGGCTTGTGCACGATGGCGCGGCACAGGCTGGCGCGCTGGCGCATGCCGCCCGACAGTTCCGACGGGCGCTTGTCTTCGAACCCGTCGAGCCCGACCAGCGAGAGCAGTTCGTGCGCCCGCGCCTCGCGCTCGCGTCTGGGCATCGAGGGGGCGACGATCTCGAGCGGGAGGATCACGTTCTGCAGGATCGTGCGCCATTCCAGCATGACGGGGTTCTGGAAGGCCATGCCCACCGTCTTGCGCGGGCTGCGGACGCGTTCGCCATGCAACCAGACCTCGCCGGCATCGGGCTTCATCAGCCCGGCCACCAGCCGCGTGAGGGTGGATTTGCCGCAGCCCGAGGGGCCGACGACGGCGCAGAATTCGCCTTCCGGCACCGCCATTTCCAGCCCGTCGAGCACCGGCAGGGGGCCGTCGGGGGTGCTGTAGGCGTGGCGGACGCCCTTGATCTCTATGAGGTTGGTCATCCCGCGTGGCGGGGCGGGCCGCGTGCAGCCCGCCCCCTGCCTTCACTTCAGCATCAGCATTTCCGCGTCGGGCAGATAGGCATCGGTGAAGTAGAGCGCGGCGTCGGGCTCGTTCTGGAACTCGTAGGTTTCCTTGATCTGCTCGATCGCCTTGTCCATGCGCGCCGGGTCGATGGGCCCCAGCCCGTGTTCCTGTGTCCAGTCGGTCAGCACGTTGGCGTCGATGGCCAGTTGCAGGCGGCGCTGCTCGAGTTCGGCATCGGCGGCGGGGTTTCGCTGGATCAGGCTCTCGATGGCGCCGGCGGGATCGGCGATGGCTTCCTTCCAGCCGGCGGCCACGGCGGCGAGGAAGTTCGTCACCACTTCGGGGTTGGCCTCGGCGAAGTCGGTGTTGACGATGATCGCGTTGCCATAGAGCGCCAGGCCGTGATCGGCCATCAGGATGGTCGAGATGTCATCCTCGGGCACGCCCAGCCGCACCAGGTTGAGGAAGGAGGAGAAGGAGAAGCCGGTCACGGCATCCACCTTGCCCTCGGCCAGCATCGGCTCGCGCGTGGGGAAGCCCACGGGTTCGACCGTGATCTTCGACATGTCGAGATCGTTGGCCGTGGCGAAGGCCGGGAATTGCGCCCAGGCGCCATCCGGCGGCGGCGCGCCGAGGATCTTGCCTTCGAGATCCTTCGGTGTCTCGACGCCCTGGCTGATCCGGCCGACCACGGCGAAGGGCGGCTTGTCGTAGATCATCATCACCGCGGTCACCGGCGCGCCGGGGTTCTGGTCGAGAAACTTGATCAACGAGTTGATGTCGGCGAAGCCCACCGGGTAGGCGCCGGTGGCGACCTTGGGGATCGCGTCGAGCGAGCCCTGGCCCTCGGTGACCTCGACGTTCAGGCCCTTTTCCTTGAACAGCCCCTCGTCGACGGCGACGAAATAGGGCGCGGCGGGGCCCTCGAATTTCCAGTCGAGCGCGAAGGGCAGATCGGTCTGGGCCGTTGCGGCGCCGGTCAGGGCGAAGAGCGCGGCGCCGATGGCGAGAGTCTTGTGCAGCATGTGGTTGGTTCCTTGTTTCCCCGGCCGTCAGTTAATCGCGGGCCGCGCCCGGTGTCGAAGCCTCGGCGACGCGGGGCGTGCGCGGGGCGGCACAAGATGCGGGAACGCGAATACTTGCCCAAGGATTAAGCGCGTTGCGTGGATTCGATGCAAGGGCGCAATTCCCCGGGCCGAACGCCTCCTCGCTCCTGTCGCGCTTCGCTTTGTTCGAAGTACCTCGGGGGTCCGGGGGCGGAGCCCCCGGCCCGGCCCAACGCTTCGACGCGCACGCAGTGCGCCGAGAAGGGGCGGGAGCCCCCCGCCCCGCAGGGACTCAGGGGCCGAAGGCCCCCGCGCGGGACAAGGGGCGAAGCCCCGCCGCGCGAGCGCCGCCCCGTCCGGGCGGGGTGGCGCTTTGGCTAACGGCCCGCGATGCGGTGAGTTCGGAGGGGTTTGGCTGCCATAAAGCGCCCAACACCAGCTTTGGAGGCGCCACCCCACGGGGCGGCCCTCGCGCTACCGTTGCGCCAGACCATGCGGGACAAGGGGCACAGTCGCGCCGCATGAGCGCCACCCCACGGGGCGGTGCTCGCGCTACCGTTGCGCGTGCCCCGGCGCGGTGGCCGCGCCGGGGCAGGGGATCACAGCGTGATGCGGAACCGGGCGAAGCCGTCGGGGCCTTCGCCGGCATCCTCGATCTGCACGCCCTTCACGTCGCCCATGTATTGCCGCCCCGCCGGGCCGGTATCGAACAGCACCGTGGTGCCTTCCATGGGCGCGAAGGTCCAGTTCGCATCGGCCGAAGGCTCGATCGTGCCCTGCTCGACGATGTAGCGCACGATCACGTCGCGGTTCGTGTCCGGACCCTCGAAGATGATCGTGTCGCCCTTCGCACCGGGGAAGGAGCCGCCGCCCGAGGCGCGGTAATTGTTGGTGGCGACGACGAATTCCATGTCGTCGGTCACCGGCTGGCCCTGGTATTGCAGATCCACGATCCGCTGCGCATCGGGGTTCACCACGTTGCCGTCACGGTCGAACATCGCGGGCTGCGACAGGTCGATCTTGTAGGTCACCCCGTCGATCACGTCGAAATTGTACGACGGAAACTCCGGGTTCAGCAGCACCTGGTCGGCCTCGCCGGGCGTGATCTGGTTGAACATGCCGGCCGACCGCTCTAGCCAGCCGCGCAGCTGGGCGCCGTCGATCTTCACCGCGCGCACGGTGTTGGGATAGAGATACAGATCGGCCACGTTCTTGATCGCCACCGGGCCCACCGGCACGTCGGTATAGTAATCCGGCCCGCCACGCCCGCCGGCCTTGAACGGCGCCGCGGCCGAGAGGATCGGCAGGCTTTCCCACTCGGTGCCCTGCATCATCTGCTCGATATACCAGGTCTGCGCGTTCGACACGATCTGGACCGACGGGTCGTCGGCCACCAGCGCGAAGTAGGAATAGAGCGGCGCCGCCGTCTCGCCCACCGCGCGGCGGACATATTCCAGCGTCGCCTCGTGCTCTTCCTGGGCGGCGGCTTCCACCGCGGCCACGCTTTCGACCAGCGGCGTGATCGAGCGATCCTCGTTGCGCTGGTAGATCGGCCGCGCCTCGGTGCCGGCGGTGACAACCTTCCATTCGTTGCCGCTGCGCTCCAGCAGCAGGTCGATCACGCCCAGATGCGAGCCCCAGAACCCGCCCATCGTGGCGGGCTTGCCGTGGATCGTGCCGGCCTCGGCATCGACGGCGGTGAAATCGGCGTAATCGGGCGAGGGGAAGACGAGGTGCGAGTGCCCCGTCACCAGCGCGTCGATCCCGTTCACAGCGGCCAGCGGGACCGAGGCATTCTCGGCCATGTCGCCCGGCTCGGCCGCGCCGATGCCCGAGTGGCTGAGCGCGATGATGATGTCGGCGCCCTCTTCCTTCATCTGCGGCACATAGGCCTCGGCCGTGGTCACGATGTCGCGCGCCTGGACGTTGCCTTCTAGGTGCTTGCGATCCCACATCATCACCTGCGGCGGCACGAAACCGATCAGGCCCACCTTGATCGGATGCGTCTCGCCCGCGCCGTCGGTAAGCTCGCGCTCGAGGATCAGGTAGGGCTTGAGCAGCGTCACGTCCTCGGTGGGGGTGGCGCCCATCTCCTTCACGATATTGGCGCAGAGCACCGGGAAATCGGCGCCGGCCAGCGCCTTCTCGAGGAAGGAGAGGCCGTAGTTGAATTCGTGGTTGCCCAGCGTCGAGGCATCGAAGCCCAGCACGTTCATGGCCGAGATGACGGGGTGCATGTCGCCCTCGTTCATGCCGCGCTCATAGGCGATGTAATCGCCCATCGGGTTGCCCTGCAGGAAATCGCCGTTGTCGATCAGCATCGAGTTCGTCGCCTCGGCGCGGATCGCCTCGATATGGGCGGCGGTGCGCGACAGGCCCACCGTGTCGACGGGCTTGTCGGCGTAGTAATCGTAGGGGAAGACGTGCACGTGCAGGTCGGTCGTCTCCATGATCCGCAGATGCGCCTGGCCGGCCTTGGCGCGGGCGGAATACGGGTGCAGCAGGATCAGTCCGGCGGCGGCGGTGGTGCCGGCGAGAAAGCCGCGGCGGGATATGGTGGTGTCGGATAGGCGCATGGTGTCGTCCCCCTGTCGGAATGCGGTGATGTATGGTGGCACGCTTTTGCAGGCGCAGGCGACAACCAAGTGACATTTCGCAAGGGAAGGGGCGACAAATCGCCCGTTTTGACGCCGCCGCCGCGCTTGGCAAGCGGGGGCGGCCCGTGTTTTGTGGCGCGGCAGCAGGGAGAGGCACATGCGGATCGCGGAAGAGGTGACGTTCGGCGGATCGGGGCTGGAGCGCGCGGCGCATCTGCGCGGCGACGAGGCGGCGCAGGCGCGGATGCTGGGCGATCCGGCGGCGCGGGTGCTGCCGGTCTGGCGCGGCAAGCCGCTCTTTGCCGACGAGGCGCACGAGGCGCTGCACTGGGTGGCGCCGGGCGCACCGATCCTGGCGGGCGCGGCGGCGGCCCCCTTTTTCATCGGCATCGAGGAAGATGGCGCGCCCGTCTTCGCGCAGGATGTCGCCCCGTGGGAGCCGGAAGAAGGCGTGCCCGGCGGTGCGCCCTTCCTCGACCAGAGCCACCAGCCGCATCCCGACGCCCCGCCCGGCGCCGGCTTCGCCGATCTGCGCGTCGCGCTCACGCGGCTCTCGCCCCGCGCGCTCGAGATCGTGGCGTCGGCCCGCGCGCTGCTCAACTGGCATGCCAGCCACGGCTTCTGCGCCCGCTGCGGCGCGCAAAGCGTGGTGGCGATGGCGGGCTGGCAGCGCAATTGCCCCGGGTGCCGCGCCGTGCATTTCCCGCGCACCGATCCCGTCGTCATCATGCTGGTCACGCATGGCAATTCGGTGCTGATCGGCCGCTCGCCGGGCTGGCCCGAGGGCATGTTCTCGCTGCTCGCCGGCTTCGTCGAACCGGGCGAGCCGATCGAGGCCGCCGTCCGTCGCGAGACGTTCGAGGAGACGGGCATACGGATCGGGCGGGTGAGCTATCTTTCCTCGCAGCCCTGGCCGTTCCCGAACTCGCTGATGATCGGCTGCCGGGCCGAGGCGCTGGACACCGAGATCACGCTTGACCCGAAGGAACTGGACGCCGCCACCTGGCTGACGCGCGAGGAGATGGCCGAGGTGATGGCCGGCACCCATGCCACGATCCGCCGCCCGCGCCGGGGCGCGATCGCGCAATTCCTGCTGCACAACTGGCTTGCGGACAGGCTGGATTGACCCGATAAACGCCCCCGAGCGCCGGAAACGCGCCAGAAACGCACTGCAAACTCACTGGGAACGGCAGGAAACGGGCGGGCATGAAGTTTTCCACGCGTGAGGATATCGAGGCGCCGATCGACTTCGTCTTCGCGGCCGTGAGCGATTTCGACACGATCGAGAAGCAGATCCTGCGGCGTGGCGTGAAGGTGCGCCGGGTCGAACAGGGCGGCCCCCAGGGCGAGGGCATGGCCTGGGAGGCGCGGGTGCCGTTCCGCGGCCGGATGCGCGACGTCACCGCCCATGTCACCGCGATGGAGCCGCCGACCGCCTATCGCGTCGCCTCGGTCACCGGGGGGATCAACGGCGATCTGGGGGTGGAGCTTGTGGCCCTGTCGCGCCAGCGCACGCGGCTTGTGGTGGGGCTGGAGATCACGCCCTCGACGCTCTCGGCCCGGCTGCTGGTGCAGTCGATGAAATTCGCCAAGGGCAACCTGCAGAAACGCTTCGCGCGGCGGGTGGCGAAATACGCGGCCGCCCTGTCGGAGCGTTATTCGGCCGCCTGATCGTCGTGCCGGCGCAAAGCCGCCGGGTAGACGCCGAGCACTTCCATCTTCGAGGTGAAGTAATCCAGTTCCTCCAGCGCGCGGCGCACGGGCGGATCTTCAGGGTGGCCCTCGATATCGGCGTAGAACTGGGTGGCGGTGAACACCCCGTCGACCATGTAGCTTTCCAGCTTGGTCATGTTCACGCCGTTCGTGGCGAAGCCGCCCATCGCCTTGTAGAGCGCGGCGGGAATGTTGCGCACGCGGAAGACGAAGGTGGTGATCATGCCCGCCTCGCCCCGGCGGGTGAAATCCGGCTCGCGCGACATGATGAGGAACCGCGTGGTGTTGCGGTCGTGATCCTCGACATGGCGGGCCAGCACCTCGAGCCCGTTGATTTCGCCCGCGAGTTCCGAGGCAAAGGCGGCCTCGGCCTTGTCGCCCATCGCGGCCACTTCGCGCGCGCCGGCGGCATTGTCGGATGTGGCCAGCGTGGCCAGCCCGTGGCGGCGGATGAAGCCGCGCGCCTGGCCCAGCAGGATCGGCATGGATCGCACGCGGCGCACATCCTCGATGCGTGCGCCGGGCACGGCCAGCAGGTTGACATGCACGCGCACGAAGGCCTCGTCGATGATGTAGAGCCCGCTTTCGGGCAGCAGGTGATGCACGTCGGCGACGCGGCCATAGGTGGAATTGTCGACCGGGATCATCGCCAGATCGCAATCGCCGCCGCGCACCGCCTCGATCGCATCCTCGAAGGTGGCGCAGGGCACGGCCTCGTGATCGGGGCGCGCCTCGCGGCAGGCCTGGTGCGAATAGGCGCCGGGTTCGCCCTGGAATGCGATGCGTCTGGCCATCTTGCCCCTCTTCCGCCGCCCTCTCCTCGGGGCGAATGGTCGCGGGTCTTATACCTTGATCCCCGGCCAGTGAAGGGGATAGATAGCCGCGGAATCGACAGGCAGCAGGACGCGACATGTTCGACACTATGACCTTCACCAAGATCCTCGGCGGTTTCTGCGGCACGTTCCTGCTGTTCCTGCTGGTGAACTGGGGGGCCGAGAGCCTCTATCACGTCGGCCCCGCGGGCCATGGCGCGCATGATGGCGAGGAACTGGCCCAGGCCTACGTGATCGACACCGGCGATACCGGCGGCGGCGAGGCCGAGGAAGAGGCGGTGCCCTTCGCCGAGGTGATGGCCGCGGCCGATCCCGATGCCGGCGAGCGCGTGTTCCGCAAATGCTCGGCCTGTCACAAGCTCGACGGCACGAACGGCACCGGCCCGCATCTCGACGGCGTGGTGGGCCGCGACATCGCCGCGGTCGACGGCTACGATTTCTCGGCCGCGCTGGCCGACCTGCCCGGCGAGTGGACGCCGGAAGAGCTGAGCGCCTTCCTGGAAAACCCGAAAGGCTATGCCCCCGGCACGAAGATGACGTTCAACGGCCTGCCCAAGGTGCAGGACCGGGCCGACGTGGTGGCCTATTTGCAGAACGTCGGCGGCTGACTCTCCGCCGCTTCGCGGGATATCGCGCTATCGAGGGCCGTCCGGAACACCGGGCGGCCTTTTCTGTTTTGCCCCCGACAGCCCGTGCTCACGCCCGCTCACGGAGTTTCGTCTTGATTGTGCGCCTGCGCGCAAACTAGCGTGGGCCCCGACGTGTGCGCCCCGATGAAGGGCGCGCCATATCCGACAGGAGGTTCTTCCATGCGCCACCCCGCCCGATTGTTCGCTGCCACGCCTCTCCTCGCGCGCCTCGCCGCGCTGGCCGGGGCCGGCCTGCTGAGCCTGGGGGCGGCCTTCGCGCAGGAGGCCGGGCAGGAGGCGGGCGCCGCGCCGGCGAAGGATCCCAACAAGATCATCCAGACGCATGTCTATTCCACCTTCGGCGACGCCAAGTACAACGAGCCGTTCGACGTGCTGCCCTACGTGAACCCCGACGCGCCCAAGGGCGGCGAGATCGCCATCGCGGCGCTGGGCACTTTCGACAGCATGAACCCCTATTCCCGCAAGGGCCGGGCCGGCGCGCTTTCCACCATCATGTACGAGCGCATCCTGGAGGATACGGCCGACGATCCCTACGGCACCTATTGCCTGCTCTGCACCTCGATGGAATTTCCCGAGACCGAGGATTGGGTGATCTTCCACCTGCGCGAGGATATCACCTTCTCCGACGGCACGCCGGCCACCGCGCATGACATCGTCTTCACCGTCGATCTGCTGCTGGAACAGGCGCTGCCCTCGTTCCGCGAGGCGGTCAAACAGCTCTACGAGAAGGTCGAGGCGCTCGACGATCACACGGTGAAGTTCACCTTCAAGGAGGGCATCCCCCGCAAGACGCTGATCGTCCAGGCCGGGGCGACGCCGATGTGGTCGCAGAAATGGTATGAGGAAAGCGGTGCGCGGCTCGATGAGGGGCGGCTCGAGACGGGGCCGGGCACCGGGCCCTACATGGTGGGCGAGATCGACGTGAACCGCCGCATCGTCTATGAGCGCAACCCCGATTACTGGGGCGCCGATCTGCCGATCAACAAGGGCCGGTACAATTTCGATCGCATCCGCGTGGAATATTTCGGCGATGCCAATGCCGCGCTGGAAGGCTTCAAGGCCGGGGCCTACACGTTCCGGCAGGAGACATCCTCGCTGATCTGGGCGACGGGCTACGATTTCCCCGCGGTCGAGAAGGGATACGTCGTCAAGACGGCGATCCCCAACGGGCTGATCCCCGCGGCGAACGGCTTCGTCTTCAACCTGCGGCGCGAACGCTGGCAGGATCCCCGCGTGCGCGAGGCGCTGGGCCTGATGTTCAATTTCCAGTGGACGAACGATTCCCTGCAATACGGCCTGTTCAAGCAGCGCCAGTCGTTCTGGGAGAACTCCGATCTTGCCGCCACCGGCGTGGCCGAGGGGGCCGAGCTGGCGCTGCTGGAAGGGCTGGGCGACAAGGTCGACCCGGCGATCCTGACCGAAGAGGCCTTCACCTTCCCCGCCGGCTCCGACCGGCAGCTCGACCGGGGCGCGCTGCGCAAGGCCGCGGCCCTGCTCGACGAGGCGGGCTGGGTGGCCGGCGATGACGGCATTCGCCGCAACGACGCGGGCGAGGTGCTGCAGCTGGAGATCCTGGGCGATACGTCCTCCGCCCCCACCTTCGGGCGGATCATCGTGCCCTATGTCGAGAACCTGCGCACGCTGGGCGTGGATGCCACCTATGAGCGTGTCGATCCCGCGCAGTTCACCAACCGCTCGCGCGCCTTCGATTACGACATGGTCTATGACGGCTATTCCAACGGTTTCGAGGAAGGCATCGGGATCGCCCAGAAATACGGCTCGGAGGATGCAGAATATTCCACCTTCAACCCGGCCGGCTATTCCAGCCCCGCCGTCGATGCGCTGATCGACAAGGTGATCGAGGCCGAGACGCTCGAGCAGATGCAAACGGCCGTCACCGCGATCGACCGCGTCATGCGGTGGGAACGCTACATGGTGCCGAGCTGGTACAACGATGAATACTGGGTGGCCTATTACGACATGTTCGGCCATCCCGATCCGCTGCCGCCCTACGATCTGGGATATCTGGACCTGTGGTGGTATGACGCCGAGAAGGCGCAGGCGCTGAGAGAGGCGGGCGCACTCTGACCTAGGGGCTTCATGGGCAGCTACATACTTCGGCGCCTGTTGCTGATCATTCCCACGTTGCTGGGGATCATGATCGTCAACTTCGCGCTCACCCAGTTCGTGCCCGGCGGGCCCGTCGAACAGGCCATTGCCCAGATCCAGGGGCAGGGCGACGTGTTCGAGGGCATCACCGGCCAGGGCCAGGATGCCGGGCGCGAGGATTTCACCTCGGGGCTCTCGGCCGAGAGCGAGTATGCCGGCGCGCGCGGGCTGCCGCCGGAATTCATCGACCGGCTGGAAGTGGAGATGGGCTTTGCCCGCTATGTCTGCGAGGAGGGCTTCACCGGCCGCCCCTCGACCGAGGCGGAGGAATGCACGAAGGAGAAGATCGGCGCCGTCGAACGCTTCTTCCTGATGATGGGCCGCTACATCCGCTTCGATTTCGGGCAGAGCTATTTCCGCTCGATCTCGGTCATGGATCTGGTGCTGGAAAAGATGCCGGTGTCGATCACGCTCGGCCTGTGGTCGACGCTGATCGCCTATCTGGTCTCGATCCCGCTGGGCGTGCGCAAGGCGGTGCGCGACGGATCGTCCTTCGACACCTGGACATCGGGCATCATCATCGCCTGCTACGGCATCCCCGGCTTCCTGTTCGCGATCCTGCTCCTGGTGCTGCTGGCGGGCGGGTCGTATCTGCAGATCTTCCCGCTGCGGGGGCTGACATCGGATAATTGGGATCAGCTGTCGGTGGGCGGCAAGATCCTCGATTACCTGTGGCACATCACGCTGCCGGTCGTGGCCTCGACGATCTCCAGCTTCGCGACGCTGACGCTGCTGACCAAGAACTCGTTCCTCGACGAGATCCGCAAGCAATACGTTATCACCGCCAAGGCCAAGGGGCTGAGCGAGCGGCGGGTGCTGTATGGCCATGTCTTCCGCAACGCGATGCTGATCGTGATCGCGGGCTTCCCGGGGCTGTTCCTGTCGGTCTTCTTCGGCTCCTCGATCATCATCGAGACGATCTTCTCGCTCGACGGGCTGGGCCGGCTGGGCTTCGAGGCGGCGGTGGCGCGGGATTACCCGGTGATCTTCGGCACGCTGTTCTTCTTCGGGCTGATCGGCCTGCTGGTCGGCATCCTTTCCGACCTGATGTATGTCTTCGTCGATCCCCGGATCGACTTCGAGAAGCGGGAGGCGTAGATGCGGCTTTCGCCCCTCAATCAGCGCCGCTGGCGCAATTTCCGGCGCAATTCGCGGGCCTTCTGGTCGCTCATCATCTTCTGCGTGCTGTTCGGCCTGTCGCTGTTCGCCGAGTTCCTGGCCAACGACAAGCCCCTGCTGGTGAGCTATCGCGGCGAGCTGCGGATGCCGATCTTCACCTTCTATCCCGAAACCGCCTATGGCGGCGATTTCCGCACCGAGGCGATCTATCGCGATGTCGAGGTGGAATGCCTGATCGTCTCGGGCGGGCTCGAGACGTGCTTCGACGATCCCGAAGCCATCATCGAGGATGCGCAGGATGGCGTGGTCGAGGGCGAGGTGATCGAGAAGGGCTGGATGATCTGGCCGCCGATCCGCTATTCCTACCGGACGATCTCCGACGTGCCGGGCGTGGCGCCGGGCGCGCCGGGCGATCCGCATTACCTGGGCACCGACGACACCAAGCGCGACGTGCTGGCGCGTGTGATCTACGGCTTCCGGCTGTCGATCTGGTTCACCATCCTGGTGACGACGGCGACCACGATCATCGGCGTCGCGGCGGGCGCGGTGCAGGGCTTCTTCGGCGGCTGGCTGGATCTGGTGTTCCAGCGGATCCTCGAAATCTGGGCCTCTACCCCTTCGCTCTATGTCATCATCATCCTCTTCGCGATCCTGGGGCGAAGTTTCTGGCTGCTGGTCTTCATCACCATCCTGTTCGGCTGGCCGGCGCTGGTGGGCGTGGTGCGGGCGGAATTCCTGCGGGCGCGCAACTTCGAATATGTCCGCGCCGCCCGCGCGCTGGGCGTCTCGAACCGCGTGATCATGTTCCGCCACGTGCTGCCCAACGCGATGGTCGCCACGCTGACCATCCTGCCCTTCATTATCACCGGCGCGATCGGCACGCTCGCCTCGCTCGATTACCTCGGCTACGGCCTGCCCTCGTTCTATCCCTCGCTGGGTGAGCTGACGCTCCAGGCCAAGCAGAACCTGCAGGCGCCGTGGCTGGCCTTCACCGCCTTCTTCACCTACGCGATCATGCTGTCGCTGCTGGTGTTCATCTTCGAGGGCGTGCGCGATGCCTTCGACCCGCGGAAGACGTTCAAATGAGCGCGCGGATGAACGACACGGTGCTCGACGTGCGGAACCTCATGGTTTCCTTCACGCAAGACGGGGTGACCGTGCCCGCCGTTCGCGGCGTTTCCTTCCATGTGGGAAGGGGCGAGACGGTGGCGCTGGTGGGCGAAAGCGGCTCGGGCAAGTCGGTCACGGCGCTATCGACCGTGAACCTGCTGGCCGACAGTGCCTCGCTCGGCGGGTCGATCACCTATGAGGGCGCCGAGATGGTGGGCGCCTCCGAGGCCGAGCTGCGGCGCGTGCGCGGCAACGACATCAGCTTCATCTTCCAGGAGCCGATGACATCGCTCAACCCGCTGCACACGATCGAGAAGCAGCTGGGCGAAAGCCTGATGCTGCACCAGGGGCTGGAGGGCGCCGAGGCGCGGGCGCGGATCCTCGATCTGCTCGACAAGGTGGGGATCGTCGATGCCGAGAGCCGGCTGAAGGCCTATCCGCACCAGCTTTCCGGCGGGCAGCGGCAGCGGGTGATGATCGCGATGGCGCTGGCCAACGGGCCGGAACTTCTGATCGCCGACGAGCCGACCACCGCGCTCGACGTGACGATCCAGGCCCAGATCCTCGACCTCTTGGCCGAGCTGAAGGAGGCCGAGGGCATGTCGATGCTGTTCATCACCCATGACCTGGGGATCGTGCGCAAGATCGCCGATCGGGTCTGCGTGATGAAGGACGGCGAGATCGTGGAGCAGGGGCCGACGGCCGAGATCTTCGAGAACCCGCAGCACCCCTACACGCTGAAACTGCTGAGCGCGGAATCCAAGGGCGTGCCGGTGCCGGTGCCCGAGGATGCCGAGGTGGTGGCCGAGGCGAAGAACCTGCGCATCTGGTTCCCGATCCAGCGCGGCCTGCTGCGCCGCACGGTGGGCCATGTGAAGGCGGTCAACGACGCCTCCTTCACCGTGCGCGCCGGCGAAACGGTGGGCATCGTGGGCGAAAGCGGCAGCGGCAAGACGACGCTGGCGCTGGCGGTGATGCGGCTGATCCAGTCGGACGGGCCGATCGTCTTCCTCGGGCGCGACATCCAGGGCTGGAAGAGCAACGAGTTGCGCCGCCTGCGCCGCGACATGCAGATCGTGTTCCAGGATCCCTACGGCTCGCTCTCGCCGCGGATGACGGTGGAAGAGATCATCGCCGAGGGGCTGGGTGTGCACAAGCTCGAGACGGGCGGCACGAAGCGCGAGGAAGTGGCGAAGATCATGGCCGAGGTGGGGCTCGACCCGGCCACGATGGGCCGCTACCCGCACGAGTTCTCGGGCGGGCAGCGCCAGCGGATCGCGATTGCCCGCGCGATGATCCTGCGGCCCCGCCTGCTGGTGCTGGACGAGCCGACTTCGGCGCTGGACATGACGGTGCAGGTGCAGATCGTCGACCTTCTGCGCGACCTGCAGCAGAAGCACCGGCTGGCCTATCTGTTCATCAGCCACGACCTGGCCGTGGTGCGGGCGCTGTCGCACAAGGTGATGGTGATGAAGCGTGGCGACGTAGTCGAGGCGGGCAGCGCGGCCGAGATTTTCGACGCGCCGCGCACCGATTACACCCGCGCTCTGATCGCCGCCGCCTTCGAGCTTAAGGCGCGGCAGGGCGCGGGCATCTGATCCTTTACGACGACGGGCCGAACGTGTTGCAGGTGAGGTTGCGCGCCTGAAGCCGGCGGCAGGCCAGCGCGGCGGTCTCCTCGTTCATGCCGACGAAATTGGCATCGAAGCCGCGCGCCGTCTGGGCGACCTTGCGCAGCGCGGTATCCAGCGTGTCGAGCTCCTGCAGGGCGGTTTTCAGCAACACGCGCTCGGCCTGGTAGCGCGAGCCGAACGTGCCCACGTTGATGCCCCAGCCGCGCCCGCCGGAGGTGGAGAGCCGGGTGACTATTTCGGGCTCGGCGGGCTTGGGCGCGATTTCCTGCGCCGGGCTGGCCGAGACGAATTGCAGCCCTTCGGGGCGCAGTTTCGGATGCGCCTTGCTGATCGCGGCGGGCACCTGCACCAGCTTGGGCCGCGCGATGGTGAGGTCGGCGGCGGCGCGGGCCACCTCGACCAGTTCCTCGGCGGCGTCGGCCTCGGCTTCGGGGGCGACCTCCTCGGCCTCGGCCAGCAGGATTTCCTCTTCGGCGGGGGCCTCGGTTTCCGGTGCGGCTTCCTCGGCCTCGGCGACGCGGAGTTCGGGGGCCTCGGGCTCGGGCGTCTCGGCGGCCTCGGCCACCTGCACCTCGGGCTCCGCTTCCGCTTCGGCCTCGGCGACCTGCACTTCGGCCTCCGGTTCGGCTTCGGTCGCTGCCTCGGCCAAAGCCGTCTCGGCGGCATTTTCCACCGCGGCGGCCACGGCGGCATCGGCCTCGGGGTCAGGCTCAGGCTCGGCCTGGGCCAGCGTCACCGCCTCGAGGATGTCGTTCTGCATGGCCAGCAGCACCTCTTCGTTCACCACCGGCGCCTGCGTGCCGGGGCGCGCCTTGGGCCGCGGCGAGGCCGAGATGTTGATCGACACGCGGATCACCTTGCCCGCCGGCATCCGCCCGTCCTGCAGCGTCGAGGCGCGCACGACGGGCGCGTCCTCGCTGTCGCCATAGACCTGCGCCACGGCGGTGCCCGGCCCGGCATAGGCCGGCTTGCGCGGCTTGACGACCGCCACGCGGGTCGGCGCGCGGTTGAAACCCATGTCGAGCAGTTCGGCCACCCGCGCGTTGCGGTCGGCGGTCGAGGCGCCGCCGAAGACGGTGGCGATGATGCGTTCCTGCCCGCGCTGGGCCGAGGCGACGAGGTTGAAGCCGGCGGCGCGGGTATAGCCCGTCTTGATCCCGTCGGCGCCCTTGTAGGCGTTGAGGAAGCGGGTATTGGTGTTGGGCACCTGGCGCACGCCCGCATCGGCGGTGCGGCGCGAGAACAGGTTGTAGTATTCGGGATAGTCGTAGAACAGGTGGCGGCCGAGCGTCGTCATGTCGCGCGCGGTCGAGAGGTGGCCATCCGCCGTCAGCCCGTGGGCGTTGCGGAAATTGGTGGAGTTCATGCCGAGCGCCTTGGCGGTGCGGTTCATCCGGGCGGCAAAGGCGCTTTCCGAGCCCGAGATCGCCTCGCCCAGCGCGGTTGCCGCGTCATTTGCCGATTTTACCGCTGCGGCGCGGATAAGGTATCGTAGTTTGATCCGCTGGCCGGCGCGCAGGCCCAGCTTGGAGGGCGGCTCGCTCGCCGCATGCTTGGAGATCGTGACCTCGGTATCCAGCGAGATCTCGCCATGCTCGACCGCTTCGAAGACCACGTAGAGCGTCATCATCTTGGTGAGCGAGGCGGGGTGCAGCCTTGCATCGGCGTTGCGGGCATGCAGCACCTCGCCGGATCGCGCGTCGATCACCATCGCGGCGTAGGGCGCGGCGCTGGCCGGGCCCGATGCCATTACGAAGATCACGGAAAACAGAGCGAACAGCCCGGTGCGGGCCAGCTGCTTCAGGCGTGCCATGACGCTTGCCTCTTCATCTGCCTCGTCCGGCCGGATCTTGTGCCCGGCTCGAATTATTGAGGAAGATCGTAGCATGGGCGCCACGGCCCGCAAATACCCAATTTTCAAGCACTTTTGGCGCTTGCGCAGATGTCACGCCATATATGGGGGCTGATTCTCCCTGCACCGCTAGATGCAGCAATCGCGGGTGCAATCAGCCCTCGGAAAATGCCCAGAACCGCGCCAGCAGCCAGGTGACGAGCGCCGCGACGCCGATGGCGATGGCCACGAAGAGCGACGTTTCGCGCCCCGTCAACCAGACCAGCGCGGCCAGCACGCCGTTGTTGACGGCAAAGCCGATCCCGGCGGTGACCAGGAAGCGCGGCATCGACCGGGCGTGCCCGGCGCGCGACGCGAAGGTGAGCCGGTGATGGCCGAGATAGCTGACGGCGAAGGCCACGGCGAAGCCCGCCGCGTTGGCCACGAAGATCGGCACGTCGCCCGCCAGCAGCAGCGCGGCCACTGCGAAATGCACGGCCGAGGCGGCCAGCCCCACCGCGCCGAAGGTCGCCAGCTGGCGGATCATTCGCCGGCGGCCTTCGCGGCTTCGCCCGCCTCGGCGCTGTTGGCGGCGGGCAGCGTGGTGCGCTCGGCCACCACGTAGGGCGGGCGGCGTTTCACCTCGGAATAGATGCGCCCGATATATTCGCCCAGGATCCCGATCCCGAGGATCTGGATGCCGCCGAGGAACAGCACGCCGGTCAGCAGCGAGGCATAACCGGGCACGTCCACCCCGAACATCAGCGTGCGCACCACGATCCACGAGGCATAGACCATCGAGGCCAGCGCGATGGCGCCGCCCACATATGTCCACATCACCAGCGGCGCTTCGGAGAACGACGTGATCCCCTCCACCGCGAAGCGCCAGAGCTTCCAGCCCGAAAACTTGCTCTCGCCCGCGGCGCGGGGCGGGCGGGTATAATCGAGGTAATCGGGCGCATAGCCGACCCAGGCGAAGATACCCTTCATGAAGCGCCGGTTCTCGGGCAGGGCGTTGAGCGCGTCGACCACCTCGCGGTCCATCAGGCGGAAATCGCCCACGTTGGGCGGGATCTGCACTTCCGAGATGCGGTTGTGCAGGCTGTAGAACCAGGCCGCCGTCTTTTCCTTCAGGAAGCCGTCATCCGAGCGGTCGGTGCGCCGCGCCAGCACCACCTTGGCGCCCTGCCGCCAGCGCGCCACCATCTGCGGGATCAGGCCGGGCGGATCCTGCAGATCGACGTCGAGGATCACCACGGCATCGCCCGACGCCTCGGCCAGGCCCGCCGTCATCGCGGCTTCCTTGCCGAAATTGCGCGACAGGGAGACGAGCGTCACCGGCAGCGGCGCGGGGGTTTCGCGGATCGTGTCGGCGGTATCGTCGCGGCTGCCGTCATCGACGAAGAGCAGCGCGAGCGAGAGGTCGGGCGCGGTATCGCGCAGCTCGGCCAGGACGGGGGCAAGCGCGGCGTAGAAGGGCGCGATCGAGGGCGCCTCGTCATAGACCGGAACGATGAGGTCGAGCCGGGGCATGGGCTAGCGCTCCGCCGGGCGGCGCAGCAGGCGCACCACCTGGTTGCGGCCGCCGAAATTGGTGTTCACCGCCTCGGCGCGGGTCACCTCCTCGAACGGGCGGTCGCCCTCGTTGGCGAGCAGGTAATCGGCGGCGCGGTCGTCGGCGACGATGTAGGTTTCGCCGGGCATGGCGAGGTAACGCGACAGCGGGCCCTCGCGCGGGCCGAGCATGCCGATCGGCTCGCCGAAGGGGCGGTTGGCGTAGAAGACGAGGCTGGGCTCGGAATAGCCCGACATGTAGATGCGCGTGCCCCGGGGAAGGTCGCGCAGTTCGGTGGCGATGGTCTTGGACAGTTTCAGCCCCGCCTCCACCGGCGGCAGAACCGCCCAGTAGAGCACCGCGATCAGCGCCGTGGCGGCCACGGCGAGCGGGCCGATGCCCGGCGGGCCGTCGCGCCGGCCGGCGGCGGCATAGGCGGTGAGCGACAGCGCGAGCGCGGCGAAGCCCAGCGCGCCGGCCAGCGGCACCGGCTTGCCGGTGAGCGCCAGCCAGGGCAGCGCGATGGCGGCGGCGATGTAGGGCAGGGCCATCAGCACCGCGCCGATCCGCCGCGCCCGGCGGCTAAGCGCGGGCCAGGCGGCGGCGCAGGCCAGCGCCAGCGCGGGGAAGAGCGGGAAGATGTAATGTGGCAGCTTGGTCGAGACGAGCGAGAAGATCACGAAGATCGGCACGATCCAGGCCCAGAGCACCGCGCGGCCATGCCGGTCGCCGATCGTCCCGCGCCAGAGCGCCGCCAGCCCGCCGGGCAGCGCGAGCGTCCAGGGCAGGAAGCCCAGCCAGATGACGGGGATGTAGATCGGCAGCGTGGCGATCCAGCCGCCCAGGCCCGCGGCGCCGTGGCCCTCCATCGGGGCGAGCGCGCGGCCGATCATGTGGATGCCCACGCCCTGCTCCAGCATCGAGCCGCCGGATTGCAGGTTGGCCGGGATCGCCCAGGCGAGGAAGCCGGCAAAGGCGGCCAGCCCCGCCACGATCCCGCCCGCGAAGACGCCCGCGCCGGGGCGCTCGCCGCGCGGCAGGGTGAACCACGAGGCCAGCACGACGGGGATCACCACCGCCGGCCCGACCGGCCCCTTGGCCAGCAGCGTGAGGCAGAGCGCCACGGCGAAGGCCATAAGCCACAGCACCCGCCGCGCGCCGGGCGCGATCAGGCGCAGGTAGATCCAGATGGCGAGGCAGATGGTGAACAGCAGCACCGCATCCGTCATCGCCGCGGCGCCGAGGTAGAGCGACAAGAGCGCCGTGCCCAGCATCACCATCGCCCGCAGCCCGGTGGCCGCGTCGAACAGGCGCCGCCCGATCAGGTAGGTCAGCCACATCGAGCCCGCCATCGCCGGCGCCGAGACGAAGCGCGCGCCGAACTCGGTGGGCCCGAACACCGCCTGCGCCAGCGCCATCAGCCAGTAGACCAGGGGTGTCTTGTGCGCGAAGACCGAGCCGTTGAACTGCGGCAGGATCCAGTTGCCCGACAGCAGGATCTCCTGCGCGGTGCGGCCATAGAGCGGCTCGTCGCGATCCCACAATTCCAGCGCCGGCATCAGCGCCAGCAGCGCCGCGAAGACGCAGAGCGTGGCGACAGCCGCCCCGAGGCGCGCGGCGGAAGGCGGGGTGGCCCGGTTCGTCATGCCGGGAGAAGACCGCAAGGCGGCTGGCAAGGCAAGCACGGGGGCAAGGACGGGGGCAGGGACGGGGTCATGCGGCCTCGATCGTCTCAACCAGGGCGGGCAGGGCGCCCAGATCGGCGATCTCGCGATAGCGGGGGTGATCCTCGGGCTTCTCGGCGCGCTCGATCTCCCAGATCAGGCCGTGGGGCACGTAGGTGCCCCAGCCGCCGGCCTCGATCGGCGGGATCACGTCGGATTTCACCGAATTGCCGACCATCATCGCCCGCTCGGCCCCGTCGCCGTGGCGGGCGAAGATCTCGGCATAGATGGGCGGTTTCTTGTCCGACACGATCTCGACGCCGTGGAACAGCTCGCCCAGGCCGGATTGCGCCAGCTTGCGCTCCTGGTCCAGCAGGTCGCCCTTGGTGATGAGCACGATGCGGTGGGTGCCCGCCAGCCCCTCGACCGCCTCGCGGGCATGGGGCAGAAGCTCGATCGGGTGCGACAGCATCTCCTGCCCGGCCTCGATGATCTGACGGATCACGCTGGCGGGCACGTGGCCCTCGGTCACGTCGATGGCCGTCTCGATCATCGACAGCACGAACCCCTTGATGCCGAAACCGTAATGGCCGAGGTTCCGGCGCTCGGCTTCCAGCAGCGCGGCCTCGAGATGCGGGCGCTCGGCATGGTCGGCCAGAAGCTCGGCGAATCGTTCCTGGGTGAGGCGGAAGAAATGCTCGTTCTGCCACAGCGTATCGTCGGCGTCGAAACCGATCGTGGTGATCCTTTGGCTCATTTTCCGGCCTCCCTCCGGCGGAAATTCCGGCCCCGCGCCCCGCGCCCCCTTTATTCGCGCGGACAAGACCTTATATTGTGCGCCCGAGCCCCCTTCAGCCACGTGGCGGAGCGCGAATTGACCCGGAAGCCCAACAAGATGGCCGGCCATGACGACACCCGCAAGAACGGCGGTGGCGATACCGGTGTGCTACTCGAAACGCGCACCAAAACCAAGCGCCCGCCGCTCTACAAGGTGCTGTTGCTGAACGACGATTACACGCCGATGGAATTCGTCGTGCACGTGCTGGAACGCTTCTTCGGAATCTCGCACTCGCAGGCGATCGAGATCATGCTGACGGTGCACAAGAAGGGCGTCGCCGTCGTCGGCGTCTATTCCTTCGAAGTGGCCGAGACGAAGGTGACGCAGGTGATGGATCTGGCGCGCAAGAACCAGCATCCGCTGCAATGCACGATGGAAAAGGAATAGGCCGCCCGGCGGTCTGATCCATGGGCAATCCCCGCCTCTCCGAAGCCGTCGCCGCGGGCGATGTGGTGCTGCCGCCGCAGGGGCGGATCGCGCTCTACCACCCGCGCGCGGGGCTGGCGCTCGACGGGTTGCCGCTGGATCGCCTGCACGTGATCCAGCCCTTCCGCCCCGATCACGACAGTTTCGCCGCACAGGGCGTCGAGACGTCGATCGCGCCCGAGGGCGATTACGCGGCGGCGGTGGTCTTCGTGCCGCGCGCCCGCGATCACGCCCGCGCGCTGATCGCCGATGCGGCTGCGCGCGTGGCGGGCGGGCCGCTGATCGTGGACGGGCAGAAGACCGACGGCATCGACGGGCTGCTGCGCGAGTTGCGCCGCCATGGCAGCGTGGGGGGCGTGACCTCTCGCGCGCATGGCAAGCTGATCGTGCTGGAGGGCGGCGATTTCGCCGGCTGGGCCGATCCCGGCCCGCGCGACGTGGAAGGTTTCGCCACGCGGCTCGGCGTGTTCTCGGCCGACGGGCCGGATCGCGGCTCGGTCCTGCTGGCCGAGGCTTTGCCGGCGCTGCGCGGGCAGGTGGCCGATCTGGGCGCCGGCTGGGGCTATCTCTCGCGCGCCATCCTGGAAAGCGGCGACGTGGCGCAGCTGCACCTGGTCGAGGCCGACGCCATCGCGCTCTCCTGCGCGCGCGAGAACGTCACCGATCCGCGCGCCGCCTTCCACTGGGTTGACGCCACCACATGGCGCCCCGACGCGCCGCTCGATGCCGTCGTCACCAACCCGCCGTTTCACAACAGCCGCGCCGCCGATCCCGGTCTGGGCCGTGCCTTCCTTGCATCGGCGGCCGCCTGCCTGAAGCCGCAGGGCGTGCTCTGGCTGGTCGCGAACCGGCATTTGCCCTATGAAAGGGCCTTGTCGGCCCTGTTCCGGGACACCGCCGAAGTGGCGGGGGACGGGGCGTTCAAGGTGCTGCGCGCGGCGCGCCCCGTTCAGGCGGCCGGACGCGGCCGGACAGAGGGATGAGATGAGTTTTTCCATCGCAGGCAAGACGGCCATCGTCACCGGCGCGGCCAACGGCGTGGGCCTCGCCATCGCGCGGCATTTCGCGGAACGCGGCGCGCGCGTCATGTGCGCCGACATGGACGAGGCCCGGCTGGAAGAGGAACTGGGCGAATTGCAGGAGGGCGACGACAGCGCGATCCGCTACTTCGCGGGCGACCTGCGCGAGAAGCTGACCATCGCCAACCTGCTCTCGGCCACGATCGACGCGTTCGACAGGGTGGATATCCTCGTCAACGCCTCACGCCAGGTGATGGAGAGCGAGCCGCTCGATGCCGATGACGACAGTGTCGAGGTGGCGCTGCAGCAGAACCTGATGACATCGCTGCGGCTCAGCCGCGCGGTGGCCTGCAAGATGATCTCGCAGCGCGAGGCCGAGGGCGGCGAGGGCAGCGCCGGGTCGATCATCAACCTGTCGTCCATCGCCGCGCGGCGCACCCATCCCAGCCTGCTGGGCTTCTCGGTGGCCTGCGCCGCGCTCGATCAGCTGACCCGCTCGATGGCGGTGGCGCTGGCGCCCAAGGGCATCCGCGTGAACGCGCTGGCCTTCGGTTCGGTGATGAGCGCCTCGCTGCACGAACGGCTCAACAGTCACGAGAATTTCCGCGACCAGATCGTCGAGGCCACGCCGCTCGGCCGCATCGCCAGCGCGGGCGAGCTGGCCGAGGCGGCGCAGTTCCTCGCCTCCGACGGATCGGGCTTCATGACCGGCCAGGTGCTGACGGTCGATGGCGGGCGCACCCTGCTCGACAGGGCCGCCTCGCCGGTTCACTAGGCCGCGGGATAGCGCGCCTGGCACTGGGCCACGGCGGCCTGCGTGGCGCGGGCAAGCTCGGCGCGCTTGGCCTTGAGCGAGGCGAGCTTGCGGCGCTCGGCCTCCAGATCGACGGCGACGGGGCGCTGTTCGGTCATCGCGCGGGGCACCTGGCAGAAGACGAGGCCCATGTCATCTTCGTTCAGGCCGGTGCAGATCTCCAGCGAAGAGCGCACGGTCTGGCGTTCCTCCAGCGCGTAGCCGCGTTGCAGGTTGGCGGTGGTCTCGGCGATCAGCTGGTCGACGACGCGCTGATCCTGGCTGACCTGCGCGATGCAGCGCTCTCGCGGGGTGGCGCAGGCGGCCAGCGCGGCGAGGGCGCCGAGCGCGAGGATGGTGCGTGAAGCGGGGGCGTGGCGTGGCGGCATGGGGGTTTCCTCCGGGGGCGTGGCATGCAATCTAGCGCGCCGACGCGCGATGGAAAACCGATCCGGCGTGAAGGAGACCAGCCCATGTCGGCGCAGATGGAAAGCGAGAAGGCCGAGGCCGCGACATGGTTCCGCGCCCTGCGGGACGAGATCGTTGCCGCCTTCGAGGCCCTCGAGGACGAGGCCGATCTGCCGGGCGATCCCGCCCGTTTCGAGCTGCGCGAGACGCGGCGCACGGCGCCCGATGGCGGCGATGCCGGCGGCGGGCTGATGAGCGTGATGCGCGGCGGTCGGGTGTTCGAGAAGGTGGGCGTCAACGTCTCGGAAGTGCATGGCACACTGGGCGCGGGCGCGGTGGCTGCGATGGCCGCGCGGCCGGGGCTGGGGGCGATGCGCGACGATCCGCGCTTCTGGGCCTCGGGGATCAGCCTGGTGGCGCATATGCAGAATCCGCACGCGCCGGCGGTGCACATGAACACGCGGATGTTCTGGACACCCCATGCCTGGTGGTTCGGCGGCGGCGCCGATCTGAACCCGGCCATCCCCTATGACGCGGATACCGCACATTTCCATGCCACGCTGGAAGCCGCCTGCGCGCCCCATGGCGCGGCGTATTACCCTCGCTTCAAGGCCTGGGCCGACGAATACTTCTTCATCCCCCATCGCGGGCGCGCACGCGGCGTGGGCGGCATCTTCTTCGACGATCACAACAGTGGCGACTGGCAGGCCGATTTCGCCTTCACACGCGATGTGGGCCGCGCCTTCCTGCCGGCCTTCCTGCCGCTCGCCCGGCAGCGTCACGCGACGCCGTTCTCCCAGGCCGACCGCGAGGCGCAGCTGGTGCATCGCGGGCTCTATGCCGAATACAACCTGGTCTATGACCGGGGCACGAAGTTCGGGCTGGAAAGCGGCCACGATCCCGAGGCCGTGCTGATGAGCCTGCCGCCGCTGGCGCGCTGGCCGTAGGCGGCCGGGGGGCTGGGGGGCTGGGGGCTACTCGCCCACCTTGCGGAAGTGGTTGCCCTCGCCGGCCTTGATCGTCCGGCCCGAGCGCAGCGCGTTGCCGCCATTGTTGATCTTCACGCCGGCGGCGGCGCGGCTGTCCTGGCTGAACGTGTGCGCGGGCGCGTCGATCACCTCTTGCACCCCTTCGCTTTCTTCGCGGGCCTGCTGTTCCAGCAGGGCCAGGCGCTCGGCCTCGCGCCGGGCACGCTCTTCTGCGGCGCGGCGGCGCTCGGTGAATTCCGAGAGCAGCTTGACGGGCCGGGGCCGGGGCGGGGTGAACTGGCCGAGGATCGGCAGGGCCGGGTTGGTGGCCAGAAGCGCGTGGTCGGCATCGCGCAGAAGCGGCTCGCCCGGTTGCAGGAAATAGGCGAGGCGGAAGCCCAGAACCGGCACGAAGCCGCCTTCGCGGTCGGGCTCCACATGCGGGGTGAGGGTGGTCAGCACGCAATTGCCGCGCTTGGCGCGGATCGCATCGCACATCAGCATCGCCGCGCGCTGGTAGAGCGCGACGCGGGCATGCGCCTCTGCCTCGCTCAGCCCCTCGCCGCCGCGGCCGCGGAAGGAATGGGCGAAGCTCTCGGCCCGCGCCCCGCCGGGGATCGGTGTGGTGACCAGCGGGCCGGTGGGCAGGTAGGCGACCCGCGCGCGCATGTCGTAGCGGCCTTCGCCCGCCGGTTCGGCCTCGGCGTCGATGACGAGGCAGCCGCGGGCGAGAATGTCGAGGATCTCGGCGCACTTCGCGAGCGCCAGTTCCGGCGCGCGCACGGTCATGTAGAGCGGCTCCATCCCCGCGGCGGGCGGTGTCTCGCCCTCTTCCAGCACCTCGGCGAGGGCGAGCTGCCACTGGAAGCTCACGCTGCGCCGGCGGCTGTAGCTATCGGCATCCATCGCCGCCTTCAGCTGGTCTTCCTCGCGGGTGAGCATGCCCAGCCCGCCGACCCGCGACGACAGCGCCCGCGCCATGCCGCCCAGGCCGCGCGGCGCAAAGGTGGTGGGCTCTTCGCCCGCCAGTTCGGCGGTTTCGTCGAACGTGTCCTGCACTGCCGAGACGTAGGAGATCACGCCGAACTGGAACAGCAGGAACGGCACGACGACGAGCGCGCCGATGACGAGGCGGATCGCGGTGAACGGGTTCATTGCGCGGCCTCGCTTTCGGCCAGCGCCAGCGGCTGCGGCGCTTCGGGCACGGGTTCGGGGAAGAGCCGGGCGATATTGCCGCCCAGCATCTCGGTCACCGTGGCGATCTGCATGTCGCGGGCCAGCTCGCGGATCGTGTCGGGCGCGCCGGCCAGCACGAAGTCGTTGTCGGTGACGTATACCGTCGAGAGGTGCAGCGGCCGGTAATCGAAATAGGCGGGCAGCGGGGCGCCGGTCTCATCATTGCCCTGCGGCACCGGCATCGCGCCGATGGCGACATGGGCAAGGCTCGCCCCCGCGATCTGCCCGGCTTCGGGGCGGCGGCCGAATTGCTTCTCGTACCAGCCGGTATAGTCGAAATGCTCGCGATAGACCTGCTTCACCGCCTCGTCGCTGATCCGCTCGTGGCCGGTGAAGGCCTCCCACTCCGCCTGCGGCTTCATCGACGGCACGATGCCGCAGCCGTTGCGCCCGAAATCGTGCATCTCCACGCTTTCCAGCTCGGGCGGCGGGTTCAGCCCGACGGGGCCGCCGCCGATCACCGCGACATGGGCGATGTTCGCCCGTTCGTCCGCCACGATGTTCCACAGCACGTTGCCGCGGCCGGATTGCAGCAGCAGGTAGACCGGCGCCTCGGTCGCGCCGACGAAGACGTCGATCACGTGGAAGGGCCGACGCGGATCGGTCGAGTAATGCCGCACCTCCAGGCTGCGGCTATCGACGGCGCGGCGCACGAAATGCTCGGTCGTCTCGACGAAATAGGCGATGTCGAAGGAATGCAGGCCGGTCGCGGCCGAGAAGGCGCCGCGGGCGAGCACCGGCACCAGTTCCTCGCCCTCGCCGAGCGGGCGCAGGTCACACACAGCCTCGGGCGGCAGGATCTGGTAATCGGCGGGGCGCACGTCCTTCTTGTTCACCCCCGGCAGCGCGTCGGGCGCGATGTAATCGGTGAGCAGGCGCACGTTGCCACCCGCGCCCAGCACCCCGCCCTCGGCGACCGAGAAGCCGTATTCGCCGGTGAAGACAAGCGCGGCGGGATCATCGGGCAGGCGGCCGAAATCCGTGCCCCCGCCGCCGATCGCGGTAAGGCCCGCGGGTTCGCGGCTGCCGAAGATGCCGAACGCGGTGTCGCGCGGCGCGGCGCCGCCGCCATCGGCCGCGGCCTCGGGCCCTTCCATGCCGCTGATGAACCAGAAGGCGAAGCCGATCCCGGCCAGCGCGAGGAGAATTTGCGAAGGTTGCACCTGCTGCCTCTGTTCTTGTCCCTCGGGGCGCAACGGATGCAGGGCAAAGGTGGCGAGGTTTGGGCGCCAATCGTGCCTTTTTGGCCGGGATAGGGGCAGATCAGCCGCGGATCGCCTCGAGCATGCGGTGCACGTTGTCGGGATCGGCATCCGGCGTGATGCCGTGGCCGAGATTGAAGATGTGCGGCCCGCCGGAGAAGGCGCGCACGATGCGCTTCGTCTCGGATGTGAGCCGCGCGCCGCCCTCGACCAGCAGCGCCGGATCGAGATTGCCCTGCACGCAGGCATGGGGCTGCACATGCTCCACCGCGAAACCCGGATCGACCGAGGTATCGAGCGCCACGCAATCCGCCCCGGTCGCCTGAGCGTAGCCGGCATAGGCGGTGCGCGCCTCGCGCGGGAAGGCGATGACCGGCAGGTCGGGGAAGCGCGTCTTCAGCGCCGAGACGATGCGCCGCGCGGGCGCCACGGCGTAATCGTCGAAATCCGCGCCCGTCAGCGAGCCGGCCCAGGAATCGAACAGCTTGATCACCTCGGCGCCCGCCTCCACCTGTGCGGTGAGATAGGCGATCGTGGCCTCGGTGATCCGCTCCATCAGCCCTTCGAACACGCCGCGGTTTTCCGCCTTCAGCGTATGGGCCGGCCCCTGATCGGGCGTGCCGCGCCCGGCGATCATGTAGGTGGCCACCGTCCACGGCGCGCCGGCAAAGCCGATCAGCGTGACATCGCGTGGCAGTTCGCGGCGCAGGATGCGGATCGTCTCGTAGACGGGGGAAAGCGTGGCGTCGATCTCGCCCACGGGGCGCAGGGCGGCCAGTTCGGCCTGGCCGGTGATCGTCGAGAGCCGCGGCCCCTCGCCCTGGACGAAGCGCAGATCGGCCCCCAGCGCCTGGGGCACCAGCAGGATGTCGGCGAACAGGATCGCCGCGTCAAAGCCGTAGCGGCGGATCGGCTGCAGCGTCACCTCGGCGGCCAGTTCGGGCGTGTAGCACAGGCTGAGGAAGTCGCCCGCCTTGCGGCGCGTGGCGCGGTATTCGGGCAGGTAGCGCCCGGCCTGGCGCATCATCCACACGGGCGGCACGGCCTGCCGCTCGCCGGCCAGCGCCCTCAGGATCGTCTTGTCTGCCTTCGTCTGCTGCGGCATCGGGGCCTCCCTGTCGCCCGCCTTGCTCTGGCGGGGGGCGAGGAATGTCAAGCCATTGCCGCCCCCATTGCCGCCCCGGATGCGGCGGGCTATGCGGGGGGCATGAGCGTTACCCTTCCCGATCCCGCCGCGCCCCTGCGCATCGGCACACGCGGCTCGCCGCTGGCGCTGGCCCAGGCCGAAGAGGTGCGCGACCGGCTCGCCACCGCCTTTAGCCTGCCCTTCGAGGCCTTCGCGATCGAGATCATCCGCACCACCGGCGACCGCGTCATCGACCGTCCGCTGAGCGAGATCGGCGGCAAGGGCCTGTTCACGCGCGAGATCGAGCTGGCGCTGGCCGGGCACCGGATCGACATCGCCGTGCACTCGATGAAGGACATGCCGGTGGAACAGCCCGAGGGGCTGGTGATCGACTGCATCCTGCCGCGCGAGGATCCGCGCGATGCCTATATCGCGCTCGACGGCTCCACCTTGGCCGCGCTGCCCGATGGCGCGGTGATCGGCACCTCGTCGCTGCGGCGCAAGGCGCAGGTGCTGCACCGCAATCCCGCGCTGCGCGTGGTGGAGTTTCGCGGCAACGTGCAGACCCGGCTCGCCAAGCTGGCCGATGGCGTGGCGCAGGCCACCTTCCTCGCGCTGGCGGGGCTCAACCGGCTCGACGCGCGCGACGTGCCGCGCCTGCCGCTCGCGCCCGAGGATATGCTGCCCGCCATCGCCCAGGGCGCCATCGGGGTGGAGCGGCGCGCCGATGACAGCCGCGCCGCCGCGATGCTCGAGGCGCTGCACGATCCCGTCTCGGGCGCGCGGATTGCGGCGGAACGCGCCTTCCTCGCCCGGCTCGACGGGTCGTGCCAGACCCCGATCGCCGGCCTGGCCGAGATCACCGGCACCACGCTGCGCCTGCGCGGCGAGATCCTGCGCACCGACGGCTCCGAGGCGCTGTCCGACGAGGCGAGCGGCGCGGTCGAGGACGGGCCCGAGATGGGCCGCGCGCTGGCCGACGCGCTGCTGGGGCGCGCCGGGCCGGGCTTCTTCGACGAGACGTGATCAGGGCAGCAGCTTGCCGGGGTTGAGGATGTTCTCGGGATCGAGCGCCTTCTTCACCGCGCGCATCACGTCGAGGGCGACCTCGTCCTTCAGCCGCTCCATCGAGCCGAGTTTGGTAAGCCCCACGCCATGCTCGGCCGAGAACGAGCCCCGCACCGAGACAGCGACATCGTCGATCACGGCGCGCAACTCATCCTGAAGCGCCGTGTCCTCGCGCGAGGGCCAGATCGCGTAATGCAGGTTGCCGTCGCCCAGATGCGACACGAGGATCACCTCGGCCTGCGGGTCGATAGACGACACGCGCAGGCCGGCCATGTCGAGGAAGGTGCTCACCCGGTCGAGCGGCACGGCAACGTCGGTATCCACGATCGGGCGCCGCGCGAGGATCACGTCGGCCGCCGATTCCCGCAGGTGCCACATGGCGCGGCGCTGGGCCTCGTTCTGGGCCAGCGCGGCATCGCGCAGCAGGCCGGATTCCAGCGCGCGGCCCAGCACCTCTTCCAGCACTTCCGCCAGGCCGTTGCTCTCGGCATCGCGCGCCGAGGCGCTGCCGAGCTCCAGCAGCACCGTCACCTCGTGATCGGCGGCGGGCGGCAATTGCGCGTCGCCGCGCATCTCGCGGTATTGATCGACGTAGAAGCGCGGCATGAACTCGAACGCCTCGACCGCCCCGCCCGAGGCTTCCTGCACCTCGTTGAGCAGCGTCAGCGCGGCGTCCAGATCGTCGGTGCCGAGGATCGCGGTCGCGTGGCTGCGCGTCGCGGGCACCAGTTTCAGAACCGCGGCGGTGACGATGCCCAAAGTGCCTTCCGAGCCGATGAACAGATCGCGCAGGTCATAGCCCGAATTGTCCTTGTGCAGCTCGCTCATCAGATCGACGATCCGCCCGTCGGCCAGCACCACCTCCAGCCCCAGGCATTGCGCGCGGGTATTGCCGAAGCGCAGCACGTTGGAGCCGCCGGCATTGGTGGCCAGGTTGCCGCCAATCTGGCACGACCCGCGCGAGCCGAAGGTGACAGGATAGCGCAGACCGGCCTCGGCGGCGGCCTCGTGCAGCTTCTCGAGCACCACGCCCGCCTCGACGATCGCCAGGCGCGAGGCCGGCCGGATCTCGCGGATGCGGTCGAGCCGCTCGAGCGAGATCATCAGCATGTCGGGCGCATGGGTGGCGCCGGTCAGCCCGGTATTCCCGCCCACCGGCACCACGGGGGTGTTGCTGGCATGGGCGAGCTTCATCACCTCGGAGACCTCGGCGGTGGAGCCGGGGCGCACCACGGCCAGCGGCACGGCCGTGTAGCGGCCCGTCGTGTCGATGCCGTATCGCGCCGTATCGCTACCCGTCAGAACATGCGCCGCACCCAGAAGCGCCCTGACCTCGCTGACAATACCCATTCCGCCCAGGCGATCCTTATCATCTCAGGGAATATTCCTAATCAACCTGTTCACTTAATACGGGTGCGAATGTCAAACGCCCTGCGCCGTCCCGCCGGTAAAAAGGTTGTTGTGGCGCTCGCGCAACGCGGCTTTCTGCACCTTGCCCATCGTGTTGCGGGGCAGCGCCTCCATCGCGATCACCGCCTTGGGCAGCTTGAACTTCGCCAGCCGCTCGGCCGCTGCCGCGATCAGCGCCGCCTCGTCGATGCGCGCGCCCGGCTCGGGCACGGCGGCGGCGACGACCGCCTCGCCGAAATCGGGATGCGGCACGCCGAAGACGGCCGTCTCGCTCACGCCGTCGCAGGCATCCAGCACCTCTTCCACCTCGCGCGGATAGACGTTGAACCCGCCCGAGATGATCAGATCCTTCGCGCGCCCCACGATGGTGACATAGCCATCCTCGCAGACCTGGCCGAGATCGCCGGTGATGAAGAAGCCGTCCTCGCGCAATTCCTCGGCCGTCTTCTCGGGCATGTTCCAATAGCCCTTGAACACGTTGCGCCCGCGCACCTCGATCACGCCGATCCCGCCCGGCGGCACGTCTTCCCCGGTCTCGGGATCGCGCAGCCGCAGCTCCACCCCCGGCAGGGGCGGGCCCACCGTGCCGGCGCGCCGCTCGCCCGCATAGGGGTTGGAAGTGTTCATGTTCGTCTCGGTCATGCCGTAGCGTTCGAGGATGCGGTGGCCGGTGCGTTCCTCGAAGCGCTGGTGCGTCTCGGCCAGCAGCGGCGCCGAGCCCGAGATGAAGAGCCGCATGTGCCCCGTCAGCGCGCGGTCGAAGCGCGGATCGTCGAGCAGGCGGGTATAGAAGGTGGGCACGCCCATCATCGTCGTCGCGCGGGGCAGGGCGGCGATCACGGCGTCGGGATCGAATATCGGCTGAAAGATCATCGAGGCGCCGGCGAGCAGGCAGATATTGGTGCCGACGAACAGGCCGTGGGTGTGGAAGATCGGCAGCGCGTGCAGCAGCACGTCATCCTCGGTGAAGGCCCAGGCCTCGCGCAGAACCTCGGCATTCGACAGCAGGTTGTCATGGGTCAGCATCGCGCCCTTGGAACGGCCCGTCGTGCCCGACGTGTAGAGGAAGGCGGCCAGGTCGTCGGGCGCGCGGTCGACCGTGTCGAAGGTAGTGGGTTGCACCGTCGCCAGCTCGGCCAGCGTGCCCTCGCGGTTGGCCGACAGCGTCAGCAGCCGGGCGCCGGCCTGCGCGGCGACGAGTGCCAGCGCCTGTTCACTGGCGGGATCGCAGACCAGCACCCTGGCGCCGGAATCCTGCACGAAATAGGCGACTTCCTCTGCCGTGTAGGCGGTGTTGAGCGGCAGGAAGACGATGCCCGCCTGCACACAGGCGACATAGACGGCCAGCGCCTCGGGCGATTTCTCCACCTGCAGGGCCAGCCGGTCGCCCGGCTCCAGCCCGGCATAGCGCAGCGCGTGGGCGAAGGCCGCGGCGGTGGCGGCGAAGCCCGCGAAGCTCAGCGTGCCGCCGCGCGGGGTTTCCAGGAATGTGCGCCTGTCGCCGGCGCGCGGCGCGATGAGCGCATCGTAGAGCGTGTTGGCCAAGCTGCCTCCCCCGTTTTCTCAGGGCCCCGTTTTCGTCAGGGATACCGCGCGGGCGGCAGGGGGGAAAGCCCCGAGGGGGCGCCCGGGCGCCGCCATTGCGCGGCGGGTGGCGCAACGTCAAGCCGATACGGTAAACGATCCGTTAACCTTATCCCCGGATAAGCCCCGCCAAAGCGCGAAAAGCGCGGAAAAGAGGGACATTCGGGATGCCTGAGACTGTCGGCGCGCTGGCCGATCACCCCGTTCTCATGCTGCTGGTCGTGCTGTTCGCGATCAGCCTCGTCTGGGCGCTCGCGGCCCGTGGCACCACGAGGGGCGCGCGCATCCGGCGTGACGAGGATGAACCGCCCGAGCCTTGAGGCCGGGCGGGCACCGCGACACGGCTCGAAAAGAAAAGGGGGCGGCAGCACCGCCCCCAGGTTGCGGCACGGCGGGGGGAAGCCGCCGGGCCGGATCACATGTCGGGCAGGCGCCAGGCCTCAGCCCTTGGTCACCCGGCGGAACGGGCGGGCGAAGGCCAGCCGCGCGACCAGCCGGTCGCGGTGCGGCCGGGCCGCGGCGGGCGGCTGCGGGCGCAGATCGCCGCGCGTGGCGATGGTGAAGGTCTTGGCATAGATATCGAACATGGCGGGCTCCTTCGCGGTTCGGCTCCTGTGCTTTTGCATATGGGATAGCTGTGCCATCATGCCATTCAGCGATCCTGCCGACCTGTAAGGCCACCTTTCGGATGAACTGGCGCGACATGCCCTCGCTCTCGGCCCTGCGGGCCTTTGCCGCCTTCGCGCAGACGCGGTCGTTCTCGGCGGCGGGGGCGGCGCTCAACGTGTCGCATGCCGCGATCTCGCAGCAGGTGCGCGGGCTCGAGGCCGATCTCGGCGTTCCGCTCGCCGCGCGCGAGGGCCGCGGCGTGACGCTGACGCCCGAGGGCGAGGCGCTGGCGCTGGAGCTGACGCGCGGCTTCGGCATCATCGCCGATTCGGTCGAGAGCCTGCGCGGCCTGGATGCCCAGCGGCCGCTGCAGATCTCGCTCACCTCGAGCTTCGCGACGGTCTGGCTGATGCCGCGCCTGCACAAGTTCAGCCGCGCGCATCCCGATATCGAGCTGATGCTCAACCCCTCGCCCGAACTGGTGGAGCTGACGCCGGGCGGCATCGACGCGGCGATCCGTTTCGGCGATGGCGTCTGGCCGGGGCTGGAGGCGCAGCTGCTCTTGTCGACGACCTACGTGATCGCCGCGCATCGCGAGCTGATCGAGGGGCACCGGATCGAGACACCGGCCGACCTGCTCGATCTGCCCTGGATGCAGGAATACGGCACCCACGAGATGACCGCCTGGATCCGCCGCCAGGGGATCGACACGGCCAAGCATGAAAGCGTGACGCACCTGCCGGGGCACATGCTGCTGGAGGCGCTGAAGCGCGGCGAAGCGGTGGGCGCGACGGTGGACATCTACATCCGCGAGGAGGTGGAGAAGGGCGACCTGAAGATCCTCTTCGCCGAGGACAGGCCCGCTTCGGGCTATTACCTCGTGACCCGCCCCGGCGTGCAACGCGCCCCCCTGCGGGCCTTCGCACGCTGGATCACGCGGCAGGCGCGGGAGACGGTCTGAGGCACTATCGCGCGGAATCAAGCGCGTAGCGCGCCGCGCTAGCGCCGCCCCGTCGGGGCGGGGTGGCGCTATTGCCATCGACCCGCGATGCGGCAAGGACGGAGGGGCTTGGCCACCATGAAGTGCCGAACAGAAACGTCGGCAGCGCCACCCCACGGGGCGCCGCTCGCGCTACTGGTGCGCTCTATGTCGCCGACCCAACTTGGTTAAGTCCACATTAACGCCTCAGAGAAATCAATCACTTACAAGGCGTCCACATGTGGACACCCCTCTTCCGCCCCGTTGCGGCCCTCGCGCTACTGCTGCGCCTCCGCCTGATCCACCAGCTCCAGCACCTTCGGCCCGATCGCCTCGGCGATCCGCCTCACGCCCTCGGCGTTGGGATGGATCCCGTCCCCCTGCATCCACTTGTCGGGCAACGCACTGCCCTCGGTGACCGCCGCGAGCAGGTTCGGCACCAGCAGCGTGCCGTACTCGGCGGCGAGCGAGGGATAGATCGCATCGAACTCGCGCCTGTAATCGGGCCCGAAATTCCCCGGCGCCGCGATCCCGATCAGCAGAACCGGCCGCTCGCCCGCCGCCTGCAGCACCGCGCCCAGGTTCACCCGCGCAGCGCGTGCCGGCAGGCCGCGCAGCACGTCGTTGCCGCCGAGCGCCACGATCACCGCGTCGGGATCGTCGCCCATCGCCCAGGCCGCCCGCGCCGCGCCGCCGGCCGTCGTGTCGCCCGACACGCCGGCATTCACGATCCGCACGTCGCGCCCCCGCGCCGTCAGCCATTCCTCCAAGCGCGGCACCAGCCCGTCGCCCTGGCGCAACCCGTATCCCTGGGTCAGCGAATCCCCGATCGCGGTGATCACCACCTCGGCGCGCAGACCCACCGGCGCCACCGCCAGCACCAAGGCCAACCCCGCCGCCTTGCCTGCGCCCCGCGCGCCCCCATATGCTTGATCAGCCAGGCAAGAGATCCACCGCATGACAGACCCCATCATCGCGCTGCGCGACCTGCGCCTCAGCCTGTCGGGCAATGCCGGCGCCGTCGATATCCTGCGCGGCGTCGATCTGGACGTCTCACGGGGCGAAAGCCTGGGCCTCGTCGGGCCGTCGGGGTCTGGCAAATCGTCGCTCCTCATGGTGCTGGGCGGGCTGGAACGCGCCACCGGTGGCTCGGTGCGGGTGCTCGGCCGCGACTTCACCGCGATGGGCGAGGATGCGCTGGCCGGCTTCCGCAAGTCACATATGGGCGTGGTCTTCCAGTCCTTCCACCTGATCCCGACGATGACGGCGCTGGAAAACGTCGCCGTGCCGCTGGAGCTGGCAGGCGCGGCGGATGCATTCGATCGCGCCGCCGAGGCGCTGGCCTCGGTCGGGCTGGCGGCGCGGGGCGGGCACTATCCCGCGCAACTCTCGGGCGGCGAACAGCAGCGCGTCGCGCTGGCCCGCGCGCTCGCCCCGCGCCCGGCGATCCTGCTGGCCGACGAACCGACGGGCAATCTCGACGCCGCGAACGGCGCGGCGGTGATGGAGCTGCTCTTCGAGCTGCGCGCCCGCCACGGCGCGACGCTGATCCTCGTCACTCACGCGCCCGAGCTCGCCGCCCGATGCGACCGCGTGCTGCACATGCAGGACGGGCGGCTGCTCCAGGCGGCCCCGGCGTGAGCCTGCGGAAAGCCGCCGCGCTCGCCTGGCGCGACCTGCGCGGCGGGATCGCCATCCTGCGGGTGCTGGTGATCTGCATCGCGCTGGGCGTTGCGGCGATCGCGGCGATCGGCTCGGTCCGCGCGTCGATCGGCGAGGGGCTGGCCCGCGAGGGCGCGGCGCTGCTGGGCGGCGATGCCGAGATCGAGCTCACCTACCGCTTCGCCACCGAGGCCGAGCTTGCCTGGATGGAGGCCGCCGCCGAAGAGGTGTCGGCGGTGGTGGGCTTCCGCTCCATGGCCGTGGCGCGCGAGGATCGCGCGCTCACCGAGGTGAAGGCGGTCGATGGGGCCTACCCGCTCTACGGCGATGTGGAGCTGTCGCCGCCGATGCCGCTCGACGCGGTTTTCGCCGGGGCAGAAGGCCTGCCCGGCGCGGCGCTCGACGGGGCGCTGGCGGCGCGGCTGGGCCTGGCGCCGGGCGATACGTTCGCGCTGGGCGCGCAGGATTTCCGCGTCATGGCGCTGATCGAGGCGCTGCCCGACGCGCCCGCCTTCGCGCTGGCCCCGGCCACGCTGGTGGCGCGCGATGCGCTGGAAGGCTCCGGCCTGCTCGCCCCCGGCACCCTGTTCGAGACGGCCTATCGCCTGCGCCTGCCCCCCGCCGCGCCGCTCGACGCCGTCCGGGCCGAGGCCGAGGCCGCGATCGGGCCGGGCCTGCGCTGGCGCGATGCGCGGGACGGCGCGCCGGGCATGGCGCGGTTCGTGGACTCGCTCGGCGCCTTCCTCACCCTCGTGGCGCTGGCCGGGCTGGTGACCGGGGGCGTCGGCGTCTCGGCGGCGTTGCGGGCGCATCTTGCCCGGCGCAGCGCCACGATCGCCACGCTCAAGACCTTCGGCGCGACGGGCGGCGCGATCCTGGCGATCTACGGCATCCAGGTGGCGCTGCTCACGGCGCTCGCCATCGCAGCGGGGCTGGTCGCCGGGGCGCTGGCGCCCGCCGCCTTCGCGTACTGGGCGGGCGGGCTGTTGCCCGTGGCGCCGGCGGGCGGGATCTTCCCCGCGGCGCTGGCGCAGGCGGCCCTGTTCGGCGCGCTGATGGCCGCCATCTTCGCGCTTTGGCCGCTGGCGCGGGCGCGCGCCCTGCGCCCCGCGGCTTTGTTCCGCGCGGGCGGCATGGCGCCGCCGGGTCGTCCGGGCGCGGGCTGGCTGGTGCTGCTGGCGCTGCTGGTGGCGGCTTTGGGCGCGGCGGCGGCGTGGTTCACCGCGGCGCCGGCACTGGCGGGGTTCATGCTGGCGGGCATCGCGGCCGCCTTCGCGCTGCTCTGGCTGGCGGGGCTGGCGCTGCTGGCCCTCAGCCGCCGCGCCGCGCGGGCGGGGGCGCTGCGCGGACGCCCGGCCTGGCGCATCGCGCTGGGCGGGATCGGCGCGCCGGGCGGCGCGGCGATGGGCGCGCTGCTGTCGCTGGGGCTGGGGCTGAGCGTGCTGGCGGCGATCGGCCAGACCGATGCTAACCTGCGCGCCGCGATCTCGGCGGAACTGCCCGAGGTGGCGCCCGCCTGGTATGTCGTCGATATCCAGCCCGCGCAGATCGAGGCCTTCCGCGCCGCCGCCGAGGCCGATCCCGGCGTCTCGCGGATCGAGACGGCGCCGATGCTGCGCGGCGTGATCACGTCGCTGGCGGGCCGGCCTGCCGCGGAGCTCGATCACTGGGTGCTGCGCGGCGATCGCGGCCTCACCTATGCCGAGACGCCGCCGCCCGGCACGCGGCTCACTGCCGGGCAATGGTGGCCCGAGGGCTATTCCGGCCCGCCGCAATTCTCGATGGCCGCAGAGCCGGCCGGGGAACTGGGCCTCGCGCTGGGCGACGAGATCAGCGTCAACGTGCTGGGGCGCGAGATCGCGGGCACGATCACCTCGTTCCGCGAGGTGGATTTCTCGGGCGCGGGGATGGGCTTCATCCTGGCGGTGAACCCCGCCGCGCTGGCCGGCGCGCCGCATTCCCATATCGCCACGCTCTATGCCGCCGAGGCGGGTGCAGGCGGGGAAGCGGGCGATAGCGACGGCACGGCCACCCTCGTGCGGCACCTCTCGCGCGAAATGCCCAACATCACCGCGATCCGTGTGCGTGACGCGATCGACCGCGCGGCGGGCCTGCTGGAGGGCATCGCGGCGGCGGCGGCGGTGGCGGCCGGGGCGGTGCTGGTGACGGGCGCGGCCGTGCTGATCGGCAGCGCCGCGGCGGAAGAGACGGCGCGCCGCCGCGAGGCCGCGCTGCTCAAGACACTCGGCGCCTCGCGCGGCCAGGTGCTGGGCGTGCTGCTGCTGCGGACGGCGCTGATCGGGCTGATCGCGGGCGCGGCGGCGCTGCTCGCCGGCACGCTCGCGGCCTGGGCGGTGGTGGCTCGCGTGATGGAGCTCGATTTCACGCTTTCTGCTCCCGCGGCGCTGCTGCCGCTGGGCCTCGGCCTCGCGCTCACGCTGCTCACCGGCTGGCGCGGCACGTCCCGCGCGCTGAGGGTCAGCCCGGCGGGGGTGCTGCGCGAGCCTTAGGCAGTTCTACAACTGCCACCGGGCAGGCGCTGCGCATCAGAAATCCTCCCACCCGTCGGCATCGGCGGCGGCAGGCGCGGCGGCAGCCGCAGCGACTTGTCGTGCCGGGGCGGGCGCCGCTTTGCGCGCGGCTGGCGGCATGATGGCCGTCTCGCGCGTGCCCGTCACCTTCGCCCCGATGCGGAACTTGCCCATCGTGGCGTTCAGCGTCTCGGCCTCGCGGGTCAGCGCGTGGCTCGCCGCTGTCGTCTCCTCGAACATGGCCGCGTTCTGCTGCGTCACCTGGTCGAGCTGGTTCACCGCCTCGTTGATCTCGGCGAGCCCCGCGCTCTGCTCCTTCGACGACACCGCGATGCCCGAGACATGGCTCGCAATCTCGCTCACCGAGGTCACGATGCCCTTCAGCGCCTTGCCGGTGCGATCCACCAGGTCGACGCCGCGCTTCACATGGCCGCCCGATTGCGAGATCAGCTCGTTGATCTCGCGCGCCGCATCCGAGGAACGCTGCGCCAGCGCCCGCACTTCCGAGGCGACGACGGCAAAGCCGCGCCCCGCCTCGCCGGCCCGCGCGGCTTCCACGCCCGCGTTCAGCGCCAGAAGGTTGGTCTGGAAGGCGATATCGTCGATGACGGAGGTGATCTTGGAGATCTGGCCCGACGAGGCCTCGATCTCGCTCATCGCCGAGACCGCCTCGCGCACCACCTCGCCCGAGGCTTCCGCCTCGTCGCGCGCCGACGAGACCATGTCGGAGGCCTGCCCCGCCCCTTCCGAGGCCGAGCGCACCGAGGAGGTGAGCTGGTCGAGCGCGGTCGCGGTTTCCTCCAGCGTCGCGGCCTGCTTCTCGGTCCGACGCGAAAGGTCATCGGCGGCGCCCGAGATCTCGGAGGCTTCGCCGCGGATCATCTCGGCATTCTCGATCACGCTCAGCATCGCCTCGCGCAACGTCGAGACCGCGGCATTGAAATCGGCGCGCAGGGTTTCGTATTCCTCGGTAAAGGCCGTCTCCAGCTGCACCGTCAGATTGCCCGACGCCAGATCGCTCAAGCCAGCGCGCAGCTGATCGACCACCGCATCCTGCGCCTCGCGGGCGATGCGCCGCTCGGCCTCGGCCTCTTCCAGCGCGCGGCGGCTGTCGGTGATGTCGGTGCCGATCAGCCCGACGCGCCAGAAGGAATCGTCGATATCCCGCAGGACAGAGATGCTGCCGTTGAGGATCCGGTCGCTGCCATCGACATGGCGCACCCGGAAGATGCCCTTCTCGGGCCCGCCGGTGCGGCACAGCCGCGCCCAGAATTCGCCGCCGAAGCTGTCCGGGCCGGGCGGGAATATCTGATCCTGGCTGAGCCTGGTCAGCTCTTCCTCGGTGCGGCCGGTGGCGGCGGCGAAGTTCTCGTTGCAATTGTCGAGCCGGCCGTCGAGACGGAAGACCGCGGTGCAGAAGTTCCGGCGGATGCCGCCCTGCAGCCCGTGGAACAGGGCTACGTCGGAGATGTCGCGCAGTTCGACCACGAGGCCGATTTCCTCGCCCGCCTCGCCGATCACCTGCGTGACCTTGGTCGAGAAGCGGCGTTCGCCGGCGGGATAGGCGTGGATGATCGGCCAGGTCTTCGCCTCGCGGATCGCCTCGCGCAGGCCCGAGGCCGCGGGCACGAAGGTGTCGAGCCCGGCGCCCGGTTGCAGGGCGGGGTCGAAGGCCGCGATGGCGCTACGATCCGCCTCGGGGATCGTCCCCATCAATTTGCGGGCGGCCGGGTTGGCGGTGATGATCCGCAGATCGGGGTCGAGCACCACGAGCGCGGCCGAGACACGCTCCACCGCCACGGCGCGGAAGGCGTTCTCGCGGGCCATCCGGGCGCGGCCGGCCAGGGTGCGGCGGAACGTGTCGATCGCCGCGGCGATGCCGCCGATCTCGTCTCGCCGGGCGGTGCCGGGGGTTTCCGCCTCGTAATCGCCGTCGGCGATGCGCTGCACGGCGCTGGCCAGCCGCGAGAGCGGGCGGGTGATCCAGTGCCGCGCCATGATGAGCAGGGCGAGGGTCGAGGCGATCATCGTCGCAGCGCCGATCAACATGGCGCGGCGCTTGCTGTCTTCGGCGGCGGCCAGGAAGGGCGCATCCGACCACATCGTCGCGATGGCGCCGATCGGCGGTGCGCCGGCCTCGGCGACGATCGGCTGGGCATGGCGCAGCCCGTCGGCGGTCGCGCGCGGGCCCTCGCGCAAAGCCGCCTCGGCCAGCGCGCGCAAGGCGGTATCCTGCGGGCCGTTCCAGGCGACGACGCCGCCCTCGGCATCCACGGCGACCGAGCCGACGAGGCTGCCGGCGGCGCTTTGCGTGGCGGCGGTGAAGTGCTTCTCGATCACCTCGCCCTTGCCGAAGCGCATCGCGCCACGGGATTCCGTGGCGAGCAGTTCGGTCACCGTGACCGCCTCGGCAGCCAGCGCGGTGCGGGCCACCCGGTCGGCGGTGGCGAAGGCCAGCACGGTGATCGTGGCCAGCGTGGCGATGCCGGCGATGCCCAGCCCCGCCATCATGCGGAACAGGATCGAATGCCGCCCCGCCGAGGCCTGCCGCGCTTCGGGTGCGACTCCCTCTGCCTTGTCTTCTGCCATGCGCTGCGTGCTCACATCAGGGCCTCGGCATCGACGCCTACGGTGATCGCGCCGATGGCATCGCCGGTCTCCGGGTCGGTCACCGTCACCGAGATCTGGCCGACGAAGCGCTGGGTGCTTTCGTCGAATTCCACCTCGCCCACGAAGGTGGCGCCGGGGCCCTTGCCGTAGGTCTGGGCATGTTTGGCCTCGTCGCCCTGCCAGTAATCCGACGTCAGATCCGAGATCGCGGCGTTCAGTCCGCGCGCATCCATCACGATGATCTCGGCGATCGTGCCGCCCGACGCATCGCGCAGGGCGCGCAGATGGGCCGAGGCGGCGCTGTCGAGGATGCCGGCGATGACCGGCGTCGCCGGGGCCGAGACGGCGGCGCGCCATTCGCTGTCGAGCGCGTCGATCCGGGCCTGATCGTAGGCGGCGGTTTCGGCGTTGCGGCTGCGGATCGCCTCCACGATCACGGGGTCGGCCGTCCAGGGGACGATCTGTTCCTCGAGATAGGCCTGCAATTGCGGGCCGAAATCCTGAGCGGCGGCGGGCAGGGCGAGGGCCGCGAAACAGGCGGCAAGGGCAAGGCGCATGATCATCCTCCGGTGCGGGGCGCCGCGGGGCGCCGTCCTGCACCGGCTATCCCAAGAACCTTGCCGGGGGTTTAATCGTCAGACAGAAACCGCGCGCATCAGCTCGGCCTTGTCGAGCTCGCCCTTCGTGCCGGCCAGCGAGACGGCGCCGCGTTTCAGCACGTAGAAGGCATCGGCCAGCTCGTAGGCGAAGCTGAAATACTGCTCGACCAGTACGATCGCCATGTCGCCGCGATCGCGCAGGAACTCGATCACCCGGCCGATCTGCTGGATGATGTTGGGCTGGATGCCCTCGGTCGGCTCGTCGAGCAGCAGCAGCTTGGGCTTGGTCATCATCGCCCGCGCGATGGCCAGCTGCTGTTGCTGCCCGCCCGAGAGATCGCCGCCGCGCCGGCCGAGGAACTCCTTGAGGATGGGGAACAGCTCGAACACCTCGTCGGGGATGTGGTGCTCCGACCGGGGCAGGCAGGCATAGGCCGTCTCGAGGTTCTCGCGCACGGTGAGCAGGGGGAAGATCATCCGGCCCTGCGGCACATAGCCGATGCCCTTGTGGGCCAGCGCATGGGCGGGCAGGCGGCCGATCTCTTCGCCATCCAGCACCATCGACCCGCCCGAGCGGGGATGCGTGCCCGAGATCGCCTTGAGCAGCGAGGTCTTGCCCACGCCGTTGGTGCCCATCACGCAGGTCACCCGGCCGGGATCGGCGCGCATCGAGATGCCGTGCAGGATCTGGCTGCCGCCGTAATGCAGGGTGAGGTCGTTGGTCTCCAGCATCTCTCTCAGCGCCCCAGATACACGTCGATGACTTCCTGGTTCTTCGTCACGTGGTCGAGGCTGCCCTCGGCCAGCACCCTTCCCTCGTGCAGGCAGGTGACCTTGCAGTTCAGCCGGCGGACGAATTCCATGTCATGCTCCACCACCACCACGGCGCGGGTCTTGGCGGCTTCGACCAGGATGTCGGTCGTATGCTCGCGCTCGGCCAGCGTCATCCCGGCGGCGGGCTCGTCGACCAGCAGCAGCCGCGGCTCCTGCGCCAGCAGCATGCCGATTTCCAGCCATTGCTTCTGGCCGTGGGAAAGCTCGCCCGACTTGCGGCGCAGCCCGTCGGTCAGGCCGATCTCCTCGGCCAGTTCCTGCACGCGCGCCACGTCGTCGCTGCTGCGGCGGTAGAAGAGCACGCCGAACGGGTTGCGATCCTTCTTCAGCGCCATCAGCAAATTGTCGAAGACGCTCTGATCCTCGAACACGGTGGGCCGCTGGAACTTGCGGCCGATGCCTTCCTGCGCGATGCGCGCCTCCGACATCCGCAGCAGGCTGACGGATTTCTCACCCCACAGCACGCGGCCCTCGTCGGGGCGGGTCTTGCCGGTGACGATATCCATGAAGGTGGTCTTGCCGGCGCCGTTCGGCCCGATGATGGCGCGCAGCTCGGCCGGGCCGATCGAGAAGGAGAGGTTGTTGATCGCGCGGAACCCGTCGAAGGTGACCGACACGCCCGAGACTTCGAGTAGCTGGCTCACCGCGTCGCCTCCTGCTCCTGGAAGGAGCCCTTGTCGGGGCCGAGGTCGGCGCCGTGCCGGTCGGGCGGGGCGCGATGGGCGATCAGGTCGACCAGCCCGCCCAGCCCGCGCGGCGCGAACAGGGTGACCAGCACGAAGCCCAGCCCCAGCAGCACCTGCCACCAATCGACCCAGTCGATCGTGTAGAAGCCCAGCGGGATGGAGGGCGCCTGCCCGCCGGTGAACCAGGTCGACAGAAGCGAGACGATCGCCGCCCCCATCACCGCGCCGTAGAGCCGCCCGCGCCCGCCGATCGCCACCCAGACGGCGAGGTAGATCGAGGCGATGGGCGCGATCTCGGCCGGGTTGATGATGCCCGCCTGCGGGTAATAGAGCGCGCCCGCGATACCGGCGATGATCGCGGTGATGGTGAAGATGAAGAGCTTGTAATGCTCCACCGAGTAGCCGAGGAAGCGCACGCGCGCCTCGTCGTCGCGGATGCCGCGGATGACCGAGCCGAACTTGCCCGATACGATCCAGGCCGACAGCATGTAGCCCAGCGCGAGCACCAGCGCCGAGGCCCAGAAGAACCAGATCGAGATGTAATCCTGGCTGATCGCGTCGGCGCCGGGGATGTTCTGCAGCCCCGACAGGCCATTGTTGCCGCGCAGGCCGCTGTCGTTCTGGAACAGGTAGAGCGAGAGCGCCAGTGTCATCGCCTGGGTGAGGATCGAGAGGTACACGCCGGTCACGCGCGAGCGGAAGGCGAGCCAGCCGAAGACCAGCGCCAAGAGGCCCGGCACGGCGACCACGAGGATCAGTTGCAGCGGCAGGGAATGGGCGAAGGCCCAGATCGGCGGAAACTCCGACCCGCCGACCACGCCGAAGATCTGCGAGCCGATCCCGTCGCGGATCTCTTCGGGCGTGGCGGGCAGGGTGGCGCCGGAAAGGCTCTGGCTGACGATCAGCTCGGTGCGGGCATACATCAGCCACATGCCGATCATGTAGCCGCCGAGCCCGAAGAAGGCGAAATGCCCCAGGCTGAGGATGCCGCAATAGCCCCAGACAAGATCCATCGCCACGGCGACGAGGCACAGGCACAGCGTCTTGCCCAGCGTCTTGACGAAGGAGGTGGAGATCAGGCCCGGCCCGTAGGCTTCCGACGCGATGGTGACGGCGAGCGTGAAGATGCCGAGGCAGATCAGGAAGACGGCGACCGAGGGGTTGCGGGAAAGAAAGGTGCGTCTCATCGGGGCCGCCTCGCTTCGCTGCGGCGGCTACGCCTGGGGGCCAGCCCCCCGGACCCCCCGGGATATTTGGGACGCAAAGACGGGATCGCTTGCATGGTCAATCTCCTGCGGCGCGGCCCTTCAGGGCGATGATGCCGCGCGGGCGGAACTGGATGAAGATGATGATGAAGATGATCATGTAGGTCTGGGCGGCGAGCGTGTTCGACGGGTTGAAGAACTCGATCCCCTTCTGCAGGAAGCCGATCATCGTGGCGCCGAACAGCGTGCCCCAGATGTTGCCCACGCCGCCCACGACCACCGTCATGAAGCTCTGCACGATGTAATCCTGCCCCAGCTCGGAGGTGACCTTGGCGTAGAGCCCGATCGCCACCCCGGCGATGCCGGCAATGCCCGAGCCCAGGCCGAAGGTCAGCATGTTCACCCGGTCGGGATTGATGCCCATGCTGGCCGCCATGCGCGGGTTCTGTGTCACCGCGCGGGTCTCGAGCCCCAGCCGGGTGCGCTTCATCAGGAACAGGAAGAAGGCCAGAAAGATCAGCGCCAGCACGAAGATCGCGATCCGGATGTAGGAGATCGAGACCACGTCGTTCATCACCCAGGCGCCATCCAGCCAGCCCGGCGAGGTGAGCGGGCGGGCCTGGGTGCCGAAGATGTTCTTGGCGATCTGCTGCAGCGCGATCGAGATGCCGAACGTGGCGAGCAGCGTCTCGAGCGGGCGGTCGTAGAGCCAGCGGATCACCAGCCGCTCCATCGCGACGCCGGCGGCGAAGGTCACGGCGAAGGCGACCGGGATCGCGACGATCAGCGAGATTGTGTAATCGGGGATGATCTGCTGGATCACATAGCCGGTATAGGCGCCCATCATGATGAACTCGCCATGGGCCATGTTGATCACGCCCATCACCCCGAAGGTGATGGCCAGCCCGATCGCGGCGAGGAAGTAGATCGAGGCCAGCGACAGCGCGTCGAGCGTGAGGTCGAGCGCCTGGTTGGCGCCCACGTTCAGCGCGATGGCGGTCAGCGCCGCTTCGGCGGCCTCGGTCACTTCGGGCGAGGGCTCGGCATAGATCTCGTGGAAGAAATGCGCGTCGAGCGCGGCGTCGACCTCGGCCTCGCTGGCGGCCTGGGGCACGATGCCCTGCGCCTCGAGCGCGGCATAGGCGCGGTCGCGCGCCGCCTCCGTATCCAGTTCCGAGACGGGGATGCCAGCCACCGCGCCGTCGACGATGTTGGCCTCGAGCGCCGCGCGCTTGTCGGCGCGGGTCAGCGCCGGCGGGGCCAGCCCGGCCGAGACGAGCAGATCGAACGCCTCTTCCCGCGGCAGCCGCTCCGTGCCGGGGCGCAGCTCGGCCTTGATGTTGGCCGATGCCGGCGGTTCCTCGGCCGAAGCCACGCGGCGGGTGGCCACCAGCGGGTTGAGCGCGGCGCGCAGGTCGACGCCCAGATCCGCCCCGAAAGAGCGGATCGCTTCGACCCGTGCCTCGGGCGTGTCGCCATAGGCGATGGTCAGCAGCCGCTCCAGCCGCTCGGCGCGGGCGCGGATGGCGGGGTTTTCCTCAGTCTCCAGCGCGCGGCGCAGGGTGGCAAGGTGGCTTTCCTCGGCATCCCGCGCGATCGCGTCGAGCGCGGCGCGCCGGGTGCGCGGATCGGGATCCGACAGCTGGAACTGCACCAGCGCGGCGCCGATCAGGCCCTGGATGCCGGAATTGGGTTTGAGCTGGTCGAAATCGTCTTCGGGAAATTCGCCCAGCGCCTCGCCGGTGGAGAACTGGTAAATGCGCAGCGTGTCGCGATCCACCTCCTCGGCATAGAAAAACGCGCCGTCGCTCTCGCGTTGCCACATCTCGCGGGCGCGCCACTTCTCCAGCACCAGCTGGGCGGCGGGCAGGCCGGAAGAGGCGAGCGCGTCGATGGCGGGCTGGATCGTGCGGCGCGAGCTCTCGGCGATGATCTCGGCATGTTCGGCCAGCAGCGCCTGGATCTCGGTCTGCGGGGCGGTCTCGGCCTGCTGGGCGCGGGCGGCGGGCGCGAAAGCGGCGGCCAGGATTAGCGCCAGGGCGGCGAGCGCCGGGAATGTTCTGCTCAACATCGGATGACCTGCGCGGAAGGATGGGTCGAGGGGGGCCGCTTCGGGCCCCCCTCGCTTTCAGGCACTACGTCTCAGTAGTTCGACTTGATCTGCACGCAGGTCTTCGTCTCGGTGTTGTACATGCCGCAATCCAGCTCGGCCCAGTTGCTGTCGAGCACGGCGGATTCCGGCAGGTAATCCGTCCAGGCATCGCCCGGCACCGGATCGGTTTCCGAGATGATGTCGAACTGGCCATCGGCCTGGATCTCGCCGATCAGCACCGGCTTGGTCAGGTGATGGTTGGGCAGCATCTCGGCCGTGCCGCCGGTGAGGTTGGGGAAGGTCTGGCCGTACATGGCCTCGCGCACCGCATCCACATCGGTCGTGCCGGCCTCTTCGACGGCCTGCACCCACATGTTGAAGCCGATGTAATGGGCTTCCATCGGGTCGTTCGTCACGCGGTCTTCGCCGGCGAAGGCCTTCCATTCCTGCACGAAGGTCTCGTTCTCGGGCGTGTCGGCCGACTGGAAGTAGTTCCACGCCGCCAGGTGCCCCACGAGGTTCGACGTATCCAGGCCCGAAAGCTCCTCCTCGCCGACCGAGAAGGCCACCACGGGGATGTCGTCGGCGCTGATGCCGGCGGCGGCGAGTTCCTTGTAGAAGCCGATATTGGCGTCACCGTTGATGGTGGAGATCACGCCCACCTTCTTGCCGTCGGCGCCCAGCGCCACGACGTCGGCCACGATCTTGGACCAGTCGGAATGGCCGAAGGGCGTGTAGTTGACGAAGATGTCCTCCGCCGGGATGCCCTTGTCCTGTAGATAGCTCTCCAGGATGTTGTTCGTGGTGCGCGGATAGACGTAATCGGTGCCGAGCAGGGCGAATTTCTCTACCCCCAGCTCCTCGAGGAAGTAATCCGTGGCCGGGATCGCCTGCTGGTTCGGCGCGGCGCCGGTGTAGAACACGTTCCTGGAGCTTTCCTCGCCCTCGTACTGCACCGGATAGAACAGCAGGCCGTTGAGTTCCTCGATCACCGGCAGCACGGATTTGCGGCTGACCGACGTCCAGCAGCCGAACATCACGTCGACTTCCTCGACGGTCAGCAATTCGCGCGCCTTCTCGGCGAAGAGCGGCCAGTCGGAGGCCGGATCGACGACTACGGGCACCAGCTTCTCGCCCAGCAGGCCGCCCTTGGCGTTCTGCTGCTCGATCAGCATGAGCATCGTGTCTTTCAGCGTGGTCTCGGAAATCGCCATCGTGCCCGACAGCGAATGAAGGATGCCCACCTTGATATCGGCCTGCGCGGCCCCGGTGGCCATCAGCACGCCGAGGCTGGCGGTGGTCATGAGTTTCTTGAGCATCTGGAAAAGGCTCCCCCGTTGGAAATATGTCCCGTGGCCGACCCTCTGGCGCGGCCACGGCTGACGTTGGGGGATGGGGTGGCGCTTGTCTCGGCGATTGCCGGGGCGGCGGGGTGGTAGCGCACAACAAGGCGGCATTTGCCTTATCTTTGTGCAAACTGCCGGGAAACACGGCAGAAGGGGGACGGTTTCGCGCAGGGCTCGGAACCGTTTTGCCGCCGGTGAGTCTGTTCGGGGTGCGCGCTCAGCGCACGGCCAGGCCTGCCTCGTCGAAGAAATGCACCTGTGCCGGCTCGAATTGCAGGCCGATCCGGTCGCCCGGTTTCAGCCCGGTATCGCCCACCAGCCGCACCGTCACCTGGCCCAGCGCGCCGCCATCGACGATCACGAAGGTATCGGCGCCGAGATATTCCAGCACGTCCACCCGGCCATCCATCTGGCCCTCGCCCTCGTCCACGATGGCGATGTGCTCGGGCCGGATGCCCATATGCACGGCCGCGCCGCCGTCCGCGAAGGGCCCGCCGCGCCCGCCTTCCAGCCGGTAGCTGCCGCCCTCGGTCACGCAGGGCATGACATTCATCTTGGGCGAGCCGATGAACTGCGCCACGAACAGGTTGCCCGGCTTTTCGTACAGCTCGCGCGGCGTGCCCACCTGCGCGATCCGCCCGGCATCGAGCACCACGATCCGGTCGGCCAGCGTCATCGCCTCGACCTGGTCGTGCGTGACGTAGATCATCGTCGTGTCGAGCGTCTGGTGCAGCTTGGCGATCTCGTAGCGCATCTCGACCCGCAGGGCGGCGTCGAGGTTCGACAGCGGCTCGTCGAACAGGAAGGCCGTCGGGTCGCGCACGATGCTGCGCCCGATCGCCACGCGCTGGCGCTGCCCGCCCGACAGATCACGCGGCCGCCGCTCCAGATACGGCTCCAGCTTCAGCACCCGCGCCGCCTCGCCCACCTTGGCATCGATCTCGGCTTTCTTCGCGCCCGCCGTCTTGAGCGAGAAGCCCATGTTCTCGGCCACCGACATGTGCGGGTAGAGCGCGTAGGACTGGAACACCATGCTCAGCCCGCGCTTGGCCGGCGGCTGGTCGGTCACGTCCACCCCGTCGATCTCGAGCGCGCCGCGGCTGATTTCCTCCAGCCCGCCGATCATCCGCAACAGGGTGGACTTGCCGCAGCCCGAGGGGCCGACGAAGATCACGAACTCGCCGTCGTTTATCGCCAGGTCCACCCCCTTGATGACCTGCACGTCGCCGAACCACTTTTCGACAGCCTTGAGCTCGATGGCGCCCATCGCTTCTTCCTCCCCTCGTACCGGCGGCCTTTTCTCAGAGCCGCCCCTTCGCCGACGGCGATGCCCAGGTCAGCCAGATCGCGGCTGTCCAGGTGAAGGCATCGCCCCCCGCCGGTGACCCGTCATGCGGGCTGAAATATTCGAAGAACCCGTGCTCGCCGATCAGCTTGCGGGTATCGCGGCGGATGCGCTCGGCCCATTCGATATGACCCGCCTCGGCCAGCCCGATCCCGATCAGCGTGTTGATCACGCCCCAGACCGGCCCGCGCCAATAGCGCAGCTGGTTGAACGTCTTGGCCTCGGGGTCGTTCGACGGCACGCCGAAGCTCACCTCGTTCAGCACCCGCTTGAGCTGCGGCAGCATCCGGTCGTCGCGGATGCCGGCATACCAACTGAGGAACGAGGCCGAGGAAAGCGAGTTGCAATGCTGGCCGGTCCGCAGGTCGATACTGTCGTAGAAGCCGCCCTTGTCGTTCCAGTGCCGCGCCACGCCTTCCTCGAGCGTGTGGATCCAGCCCCGGATCTCCTGCGTGATGTGATCGAGCTCGGCCGCGATGGCCAGCAGGTCGCGGCAGGATCGTAGCAGGATGAAGGTCATCCCCACATCGGCCACGCGGAACGGGCCGTTGCGGGCGATCTCTTCCTCGTCCCAGCCGCTGTCGCGGCTGAAATAGAGCATGGCGAGATACTTGTCGTAATCTTCCTTCTTCGGCCGCATCTCGGGGTTCACGTGATGGGTATCGGCGCGCTCGTAGGGGCCCACGTTGGAGCCGTCGACATTGGCCATCGCGCCATCCCAGTCCACCGCGTTGTCGCGGCCGCTCTCCCACGGATGGGTGATCGCCACCATCCCGTCGGTCACCCGGTGCTTCATGAACCAGCGATGCCAGCTCACCAGCCGGCCATAGAGCAGCTCCATGTGCACGCGGCCATATTCCTTGTCGCTCTCGTAGATCGAGCGCGCGAAGGTGGTGACGACGGGCGGCTGGGTGATGCCCGACGTGTGCGGGATGCGCGGCACGTTCCACACGTCGGGGCCGGGGAAATAGCCGTCGGCGCGCTTGTGGAAGATGATGTGCGGCACCATGCCGTTATCCCACTGGCCGTGGAACAGCGTCTGGATCTCGAACCAGGCGCGCTTGATGTCGAAGGTGGAAAAGCCCCAGGCGGCAAAGCCGCTGTCCCAGTTCCATTGATAGGGGTAGAGCCCGCTGGTCGGCACCGTATAGCCGCCACGGTCGTTCCCCCGCAGGATCTTGCGGGCCTGTTTGTCGAGTTTCTTGTGTTCCATGCCTGCCTTTGGCTAGCCTTTGACCGAGCCTGCCGTGAGGCCGCGGGTCATGAATTTCTCCAGTCCCAGAAAGAGCACCATGATCGGAATGGTGGCAATGACGGCACCGGCCATCAGGTGCTGGCGCGGAATTTCCGATGAATCAAGCATCGCCACGCCCCGTGTCAGCGTAAATTTTGACGGATCGTCCAGCAACATGAAGGCCAGCAGGAACTCGTTCCACGCGATCATGAAGACGTAGAGCGAAACCGAGGCCAGCGCCGGCAGGGCCAGCGGCAGGGTGATCTTCCAGATCACCTGCAGCCGGTTGAGCCCGTCCATCAGCCCGGCCTCCTCCACCTCGGCCGGCAGGCCGCGGAAATAGCCCTGCAGCATGTAGAGCGCAACGGGGATGGTGGTGACGGGATAGATCATCACGATCCCGATGATCGAGTTGCGCAGGCCGGCCAGCGAGAAGCCGATATAGATCGGCAGGGCCAGCACGATCATCGGCACCATGTAGATCAGCAGGATCGACCGGCTCATCGCCGCCGCGCCCCGGAAGCGCAGCCGCGCCACCGCGTAGGCGCCGGGGATCGAGAAGGCGAGCGTGATCGCCACCGTCACGACCGAGACGGTGAAGCTGGTCAGCAGGTAGCTGTCGAAGTTGAAATCGGTCAGCAGCTCGCGGTAGCTGCGCAGCAGATCCCAGCCCTTCGTGAGGTCGATGCTGAAATCCAGCGGGTTGAGCAGCAATTCCTGCTGGTTCTTCAGGCTGGTCATCACCATCACGTAGAAGGGGATGACCACGATCGCGGTGAAGAAGACATAGCCGAAACCGGTCAGGAACCGGATCACCGCCGCTTCCCATTCGTGGCGCGTCTGCGCGCCCCATGGGCTGCCCCGCAGGATCGCCGCCAGCCCCAGCCCGGCCGCGCCGCCGGTCAGGATTGCCGTCAGCGCCGCGCCACCCAACCCCACGCCCGGCCCCAGCCGCACCGCGCCGAGGCCCACCGCCTCCAGAGCCGCGGCCAGAAGGATCGCACCCGCCGCCAGCGCCCAGCGGCCCAGCCGCAACGCACCCAGCCCGGCCACCACCCCCAGCACCAGCGACCCGCCCGCCGAGGGGCGGAAGCCCGCGCCGGTGGAGAACGACATGCCGATCGCCACGCAGGTCGCCACCACGAAGACCCACAGGATGCCGAGCACCGGCCCCGTCACGTATCCGTGCCGCAGCAGCCTCATCGCGCGGTCTCCCTCACAGCTTCAATGTGCTTCAAATACCTCGGGGGGTGCGGGGGGCAGAGCCCCCCGCCTCGGGCGCCCGCGCAGCGGGCGCAACGCGCCGCAGGCGCGACGGAGCGACGCGGGATCACAGCCCCTCCTCCCGGCTCATCACCTTGAAGAAGAACGCCGCGAAGATCAGCAGGCAGAAGAACACCACCACCGCCACCGCCGCCCCCGCGCCGATGTTGGAGACGGCGAAAGCCTGTTCGTAGACGTTCACCGTCAGCGTCCGCGTGCCGGCATTGCCGCCGGTCAGCAGGAAGATGTCGTCGAACTTGTTGAACGTCCAGATGAAGCGCAGCAGGAACAGCACGCTCAGGATACCCACCAGCTGCGGCAGCGACAGGTACCAGAACTTCTGGAAGGGCGAGGCGCCGTCCATGTCGGCGGCCTCGTACATGTCGGTGTCGATGCTCTGCATCCGCGCCAGGATGAACAGGAAGGATAGCGGGAAGTACCGCCACACCTCGAACAGCGTGACCATGATCAGCGCCAGCGGCCGCTCGCCGAAGAAGTTGATCGGCCCCTCGGTCACGCCCATCTGGATCAACAGCGCATTGGCCGAGCCCGAGAAGGGATCGAACAGCGTGACCCAGGTGAACGCCACCGCGATGACCGGCGCGACATAGGGAAACAGGAACAGCCCGCGCAGCACGCCCTGGCCGCGGAACGAGGTATCCAGAAGCAGCGCCGCGAAGAGCCCGGCGATCAGCGCGCCGGCCGTGCCGAAGACCGTGTAGAAGATCGTCACCCCCAGCACGCCCCAGAACTCGTCGCCGTCGAAGATGCGGGCGAAGTTCTCCAGCGTGAAGGTGCCGTCGGTCAGCACGTTGCTGCCCCGGCCGGTGACAGCCGGCACGCTCGCCTCCACGTCGCCGCCCGCGTCGAGATAGGCCGCGCCCACCGTCACCGGGATCTCCAGCCTGATCCGCTCGCGCGGCTCAAGATCGCCGAAATCGCAGCGCAGCACGCGGGCATCGAGCGCGCAGCGATCGTCGGGCAAGGCGCCGATCTCGAGACCCTCTGGGATCTCGTCTTCCAGCGTCACGTTGCGCAGGCCGGCCGTCGGCACCGTGCTCGAGACGCGGTAGCGCAGCACCGCTTCGTCGCCCGGCGCTTCCGCGTCGCCGCGCAGATCCTCGTTCACCCGCACCACGGCGGGGCGCAGATCGGCCAGCTGCACCGGCTTGACCGAGATCCAGAAGATCGCCAGCAGCGGCAGCACCACGACCAGCGCCACCGAGACCAGCGTCGGCAGCATCAGCCCCCAGGCCAGCCGCGCCTCGCGCCGTGCCAGCGGGCCGCGGCCGCGCGGGGGTGTGGATGTCTCGCTCATGCCTGAAATCTATCCGATGGATGGCGGCGCGCCACGCCAGGCGGCGCGCCGCGCGCTTTCACTCGATCTTCGACAGCTCGTCGTTCATTGCGGCCACGGCTTCGGAGGCCTCGATCTCGCCGTCGATATACTGGCGCACCACGCGGTTGATCACCTGGCTGTTGATCATCTTGGAGGCCAGCGCCAGCTGCCCTTCCTTGACGCCCCAGCGCTTGGCCACGTCCAGCCCGCCGACGATCTCGTCGATCATCTCTTCGGCATAGACATCGCCCATCGGCTTCTTGCGATCCACGCCCATCGGCAGCTCGGCCCAGGCCTTGGAGAAGCGGTCAGGCTCGTCCGCCGTGCCGCGGCGGGTGGGGAACTTGCCCTCGGGCGCGATCGACAGCGTCTGCGTATAGCCCTCGTCCATCGAGAACTTCACGAACTGCTCGGCGGCATCCGTATCGGCATCGTTGGTGATCCCGAAATAGCGCAGGTCGGCCCAGGCGGCGCCGTCGGGGTTCGAGGGGCCGGCGAAGTTGGTGACGATCCCGGTCTTGGAGGCCAGCTCGTCGCTCGTCGGATCGTCGTTGATCGTCGGCGGGTTGCTGTCGCGCAGGCCCGCGAGCTCGTCGAGGATGAAGGGCGACCAGATGATCATCGCCGCCTTGCCGGCGAAATAGATCTCGCGGCTCTGCTGCCAGAACAGATCGCCCGGCGGGCTGGCCTCGGCGATGGTCTTGTAGAATTCCAGCACCTCGGTGGTGGGGCCTTCCTCGAGCGGCGTGAAGCCGTCTTCGCCGACCGGGCTGACGCCGTTGGCGAGGAAGACATGCTCCAGCACTTGGCTCATGAAGTTCTCGTCCACCTTGGTGGCGGCGACGAAGCCGTACATCTCGGGCGGGTTGTGCAGCGCCTCGATCGCGGTCTCGACCGCCTCGTAGGTGGTGGGCGGCTCGAGCCCCGCCTCGTCGAACAGATCCTTGCGGTAGATGATCATCTGCGTCCAGCCGTCCACGGGGACGGAGGCCCAGCCATCCTCGACCGCGGCCATGGCCAGCGCGCCGGGGGCGAAGGTCTCGACGCCCAGATCCTCGATCACGTCGCTCGCGGCCACCGGGTCGAGGATGCCGGCCTCGGCCCAGGGCAGGGCGTATTGCAGCGTGTGGTAGATCACGTCGGGCAGGTCGCCCGCGGCGAAGGCGGCGGTGGCGCGCGTGCCGAGGTCGCTCTCGGTGACGGGGATCACCTCGACCTCGATGCCGCTCTGCTCGCGGAACTGCTCGGCCATCTCCTGCTGGCGGGCCAGCCGCTCGGGCTGTTCCTCGGTCGTCCAGAAGCGGATGCTCTGGGCCTCTGCGCCCGAGGCGAGCAGCATCGCCGCGGCGCCCCCGAGCAGCATGGTCTTGGTTGTCTTCAACATAATAGCCTCCCTTGGTTAATCCTGGTTCGTCATTTCATCGGGCGATTGCGTCGCGCCGCGCGATTTCATTGCGCCGCGCGACATGGCGCGCGATCTGCGCGCCGGTCAGGCGCGGCGTGCCGTCCGAGCCACGCGGCACGAAGCGCGCCCGCGCGGTGCGGCGCAGCGCCTCGGGCGCCTCGCCCCGGCAGCGGCGGATCAGCAGCGCGGCGAGCTCCTCGCCCGCGGCGCGGTTATTGACCGCGAATGTCGAGAGGCCGGGGCGCAGATGCGCGCCTTCCGGCAGGCCGTCATAGCCGATGATCGAGATGTCGCGCCCGATCTCGAGCCCCAGCGCCTCGGCCGCCGGCCAGGCGCCCAGAGCGGCGGCATCGGTGGCGTAGAGAATGGCGGTGGGCGGGGCGGGGCGCGCCATCAGCGCCGTCAGCGCCGCGCCGCCCGTGGCGGCATCATGGGCGCCGGTTACGATTAGGGCCGGGTCGTCCTCCAGCCCGCAGGCGGCGAGCCCGGCGCGGTAGCCGGCCAGGCGCAGGCGCGTATAGGTGTAGCGCGGATCGCCATGCACGAAGCCGATGCGCCGGTGGCCCAGCGCGTGCAGATGCGCCACCGCCTCTTCCATCGCCGCCTCGCCCTCGATGTCGAACCAGGCGCAGCCCGCCGGTTCGGAGACCCTGCCGTAGAGCACGAAGGGCACGCCCTCCTCGCGCAGGTAGGCCACCCGCGGATCGGCCCAGAGCGTGCGTGGCAGGATGAACCCGTCGGCCTTGCGCTCGGCCAGAAGGCGGCCCAGCACCGGCAGCAGGTCGGCCTCGCTGGCGGCATTGGCGATGGTGAGCGTCCAGCCTTCGTCGGAGGCGACCTGGCTCAGCCCGGCGAGGAAATCGGCGAGGAAGGGGCGGTGGCCGTCATGTTCGTAGATCTGCAGGACCAGCCCGATCGCGCGCACGCGGCCGGTGCGGATCGCCTGGGCCTGGGGGAGGGGGGAATAGCCCATCTCCTGCGCCGCTCGCTCCACCCGGCGGCGGGTCGCCTCGGCGATGTCGGGATAGTTGTTGAGCGCCCGGCTGACCGTGCCCTTGGCCATGCCCAGCCGCGCCGCGACATCGGCGATCGTCACCCGCTTGCGGGCGGGCGCAAGGCTCTGCGTCTGACGCGGTGATTCTCCCATGCGCCCATAACAGAGCGCCGAAACCGGTTTCGGCAAGCGCTAATCTATTGGCAACGCAGCATGATTGGTTTTGGTGTCAGGTGTTTAAGCCTGCGAGAGAGGCGCAACAGAGCGCGAGCGCCGCCCCGTGGGGTGGCGCCTGCAACGCCGGTGTTGGGCGCTTTATGGTGGCCAAGCCCCTCCGCCCTCCCCGCATCGCGGGCGACCAGCAATAGCGCCAGCCCGCCGGGACGGGGCGGCGCTCGCGCGGCGCGCTACGCGCTTGTTCCACGCGGACAGAGCTTCGGGCGTTGCAAGAATGTGTTGCCTGCCCCCCAGCCCTCAGCCCTGCAGCACCCCCTCCACCGCCCGCGCGATCACCGCTTCCTCGTCGGTCGGGATCACCATCACCCGCACCGGCCCGCTGCCGATATCCCGCGCATTGGCGGCATTGGCCGCCGGGTCCACGGCGATGCCCAGGAAATCCATCCCCTCGGCCACCCGCGCCCGCACGGGGGCCGAGTTCTCGCCGATCCCGCCGCAGAACACCACGGCGTCCAGCCCGCCCAGCACCGCCGCCATCGCGCCCAGTTCGCGGCGGATGCGGAAGCAGAAATAGGCGATCGCCTGCTCGGCCTCCTCGGTGCCCGCCTGCTCCAGCACCCGCATGTCATGGCTCAGCCCCGACAGCCCCTTCAGCCCGCTCTCGCGGTAGAGCATGTCCGACACTGCCTCCACGCTCATCCCCCGCTCGCCGATCAGGTGCAGCACCACGCCGGGATCGAGCTGGCCGCAGCGCGTGCCCATGGCCAGCCCGTCGAGCGCCGAGAACCCCATCGTCGAGCCCACCGACCGCCCCGCACGCGTCGCGCACATCGAGGCGCCGTTGCCGAGATGGCAGATCACGACGCGCGCCTTGCGCAGTTCCGGCTCGGTCTCGGCCAGGTGGGCGGTGATGTAATCGTAGCTCAGCCCGTGAAAGCCGTAGCGTCGGATGCCCTCGTCATAGAGGTGCCGGGGCAGGGCGAAGGTGTCGTTCACCCAAGGATGGCCGCGATGGAAGGCGGTGTCGAAACACGCCACCTGAAGCGCCTCGGGAAAGGCGTCGAGCGCGGCGCGGATGGCGGCGAGGTTGTGGGGCTGGTGCAGCGGCGCCAGCGGGGTGAGCGCGTCCAGCCGGGCCAGCACGCGCGCATCCAGCACCGCCGGCGCGTCGAACTCGGTGCCGCCATGCACGACGCGGTGGCCCACGCCCGCCGGCGGACCGTCGAGATGCGGGGCGAGCGCATCGAGGATCGCGGCCAGCGCCCCGGCATGGTCGGCCGCGCCGATCGCGCGGTCGGTGCCCTCCATCCGCAGCCGCGCCTCGGGTCCCAACCTGTCGACCTGCCCGCGCAGGCGCCGCTCGGCGCCCTCGTAAAGCGCGAACTTCACCGAGGAAGAACCGGCATTGAGCGTGAGGATCGCGCTCACGGCGGCGGCATCCGGTGGCTGGCATAGAGCGCCGCCACCGCGCAGGAGGCCAGCCGCGCCGCATCGTCATCGGCCCGCGAAGTCAGGATCACCGGGCAGCGCGCGCCGATCACGATGCCGCCCGCCTCGGCATGGGCGATGAACGACAATTGCTTGGCCAGCATGTTGCCCGCCTCCATGTTCGGCACGACGAGGATCTCGGCGCGCCCCGCCACATGGCCGCGGAGGCCCTTGGTGCGGGCGGCATCCACGTCCACCGCGTTGTCCATCGCCAGAGGGCCGTCGACGATGCCGCCGGTGATCTGCCCGCGATCGGCCATCTTCGACAGCGCCGCGGCGTCGAGCGTCGAGGGGATCTTGGGCGTCACCGTCTCCACCGCCGAAAGCACGCCGACCCGCGGCTCGGCGATGCCCAGCGCATGGGCCAGCTCGATCGCGTTCTGGACGATATCCACCTTGGTCTCGAGATCGGGCAGGATGTTGATCGCCGCGTCGGTGACCATCAGCAGGTGGTCGAGCCCAGGCACGTCCATCACGAAGACATGGCTGAGGCGCCGGCCGATGCGCAGCCCCGTCTCGCGTGCGACGATGGGCGAGAGCAGCTCGTCGGTATGCAGGTGTCCCTTCATCACCGCCCCGGCACGGCCCTCGTGCACCAGCGCCACGCCGCGCGCGGCGGCGGCGCGGTGGTCGGGCACGTCCTCGATCTCGAGGTGCGAGATATCGGCGCCGATCTCGCGCGCGGCGGCCTCAATCTTCGCGCGGTCGCCCACGAGGATCGGGGTGATCAGCGTGTGGCGCGCGCCGAGCAGCGCGCCGGCGAGCGAATTGGGCTCTTCCGGGGCGACCACGGCGGTGGGGATCGGCGGCAGCGGCTCGGCCCGGGCGATGAGCGCGTCGAAATGGCGGTGGGATTGCACGGTGAGGCCGGGCACGTCGCTGCCGTCGAAGCTGACGGCGCGGGCGGGGGCCTGGACGTGAACGATGCCCTCGGCGATGGTCTCTTCGCCGCGGCTCACCCAAACGTCGAAGATGGCAAGCCGGTCGGCCCCTTTCTCGCGCAGGCGCACCCCGGCGGTGAGCGTGTCGCCCGCCATGGCGCGCGCGGTGAAGCGCAGCTCCTGCGAGAGGTAGAGCGTGCCGGGCCCGGGCAGATCGTTGCCGAGCACCGACGAGATCAGCGCCGCGACCCAGGCCGATGGCGCGATCGCCTCGGGCGCGCCGTCGCCATCGCCATCGGCTTCGGGGATGTGCATCGGGTTCAGGTTGCCCGAGGCATGGGCGAAGACATAGAGATCGTCGGCCACGCAGAGCCGGGTGCGGGTGGCCTCCATCCCCGGTTCGAGCTTGTCCCACGGGGTGTCGGTGTAGGTTCTGGTGTCGTTGCTGGTATCGGGCACGCGCGATCCTCCGGCGGTTGGGCAGAGGTTAGCAGCGGATCGTGACGGTTCAACCTCGGGCGGGGGCATGGCACATGAGGCTCCTTTGGCCCGGAACAAGGGGCGAAGCCCCGCCGGGCCAGCGCCGCCCCGTCGGGGCGGGGGCGGTGAGAGCGGAGGGGCTTGGCTGCCACAAAGCGCGCAACACTCACGTCGCAGGCGCCACCCCACGGGGCGGCACTGCCCCGGCTACCGTTGCGCCCGAGGCTTCCCAGCGAAGAAGCTGCACACAGATCCACCGTTCGGAGCTCTTGGGGCCCGGAACAAGGGCGCAGCCCGCCGGGCCAGCGCCGCCCCGTCCGGGCGGGGTGGCGCTCTTGCCAGTGTTTCGCGCTGCCGGCAGTGCGGAGGGCCTTGGCTGCCATAAAGCGCCCAACACCCACGCCGGAGGCGCCACCCCACGGGGCGGCGCTGGCCCGGCTACCGCGTCACTCCCCCGCAACCACCTCCTGCCGCTGCGCCCCCAGCACCGGCGAGCCGATCTCCACCACGTCGCCCACGCCCAGGAAGCGCGGCGGCTTCATGCCCATGCCCACGCCCGGCGGTGTGCCGGTCGAGATCACGTCGCCCGGATGCAGCGTGAAGAAGCCCGAGAGGTAAGAAACCAGCTTCGCCACCCCGAACACCATCGTCCGGGTCGATCCGTCCTGCACCGTCTCGCTATTCACCTTCGTCCAAAGCGGCAGATCCTGCACGTCGCCGATCTCGTCCGGCGTCACCAGCCAGGGCCCGAGCGGGCCGAAATTGGTGCAGGACTTGCCCTTCACCCATTGCCCCGACCGCTCGGCCTGGAAGGCGCGCTCGCTCACGTCGTTGGCCAGGCAATAGCCGGCGACATGCCCCGGCGCCTCGGCCTCGCTCACATGCGTCGCCGCCTTGCCGATCACCACGGCCAGCTCCACCTCCCAGTCCAGCTTGGTGGCGCCGCGCGGATAGGGGATGGGATCGTTCGGGCCGCAGATGGCCGAGGTGAACTTGGCGAAGATGATCGGCTCGGGCGGCACGTCCATGCCCGATTCCGCGGCGTGATCGGCATAGTTGAGCCCGATGCAGATCATCTTGCCCACGCGCCCCACGCAAGCGCCATAGCGCACGTCGCCTTCCACCAGCGGCAGCGCCTCGACGTCCCCCGCCAGCCCGTCCAGCCGGCCCAGCACGTCGCCCGCCAGATCGTCCACCTCGCCCGACAGGTCGCGCAGCCGGCCCGCGCCATCCAGCACGCCCGGCTTCTCTGCCCCCGCCTCGCCATACCGCACGAATTTCATCGCTTCCTCCCTCTCATGCCCCGCCGCCGATCAGCAGCGGCTCCTCGAACCAATGTTCCTCAAGGTTCGGCGTGTCGCCGATCCGGTCGATCACCGCAAACAGCCCCGGCGCGGCGAGCGGGGTGAGCACGCCATGCCAGGTGCCGCGATGGAAATTCACCGCCTGCGCGCCGTCGGTCAGGAACGCCTCCACCGCGCCCGGCACATCGCCCGCGCCCGCCACGATCACCAGAAACGGATCGGCGCTCATCGGCACGAAACATTGCGATCCGTCGGGATGCCGCTCCACCATGTCCAGCCGGTAGGGCAGGGCGCGCGGCTCGGCGCGGAAGATCGACACGCCCGCCCGCCCCGGCGCCGGCCCGAAATCCAGCCGCGCGCGATCGTGGTAGCGCCCGCAAAACCCCTGGTTGATGATCCGGTCGGGCGCGCCCGACGCGTCGAGCACGTCTCCGTAAGCCGCGAAGGCCGCTTGCGTCAGCGGGCGCGGCGCGATCATGACGTGGCGAGCGAGAGCTTCGGATGCCGGTTCACATCCTTGTAGAGCAGATAGCGGAACGGCCGCCGCCCCGCCGCGTAACAGGCCTGCGGGCAGAAGGCGCGCAGCCACATGAAATCGCCCTCGGCCACCTCGACCCAATCCTGGTTCAACAGGTAGACGCCGCGCCCCTGCAACACATAGAGCCCGTGCTCCATCACATGCGTCTCGGCGAAGGGGATCGTGCCGCCGGGCAGGAAGGTGACGATGTTGACATGCATGTCATGCCGCAGATCCGCCGGATCGACGAACCGCGTGGTCGACCAGTAGCCCGTCGTGTCGGGCATTTCCTGCATCGTCACCTGCTGGTCGGATGTCACGAAACTCGGCGGCGCCTCCAGCCCCGGCACGGGTTCGTATTTCTTGCGGATCCAGATGAAGGTGGCCGGCGTGTCGCTGTCGTTCTGCACCGACCACTCGCTGTCCGGCCCGACATAGGCATAGCCGCCGGGATCGAGCTCATGGCCCTTGCCGTCGATCACCACGCGCATGTGGCCGGCCAGCACGAAGAGCACCGCCTGCGCGCCCTCCTCGGGCTCCGGCGCGTCGGAGCCGCCGCCGGGCATGACCTCCACGATATATTGCGCGAAGGTCTCGGCAAAGCCGGTGAGCGGGCGGGCCAGGATCCAGGCGCGGCTGCGCTCCCACCCCGGCAGGAACGAGGTGGTGATGTCGGAAAGCACGCCGCGCGGGATCACCGCGTAAGAGGTGGTGAAGGTCGCCCGCTCGCGGGCGCGCTGGTTCTGGTCGGGCAGGCCGCCCGTCGGGGCGTAGTAGGAATAGAGCTCCGGGCTCATGGTACTTTGTCTTTCAGGCGGTGAAGGGCGATCCGCTCGACCTGCCGGCAGGCGGCGGCGAATTCTTCGCCGCGCGAATGGTCGAGCCGTGTGCGGAACGCGTCCAGGATTGTCGCCTTGGTATTCTCTTTGACCGCGATGATAAAGGGGAAGCCGAAACGCTCGGTATAGGCCGCGTTCAGCCGCTCGAACTCGGCCCGCTCGGCATCGGTCAGCGCGTCGAGCCCGGCCGAGGCCTGTTCGGCGCTGCTCTCGACCGTCAGCCGCTTGGCCTGCGCCAGCTTGCCGGCGAGATCGGGATGCGCTTTCAGCACGCCCAGCCGCTCGTCATCCGAGGCGGCGCGGAAGGCGCGGCAGAGCGCGGAATGCACGCCGATCGCGGTGTCGTGGGCGGGGCCGAGCTCCAGCTGCCAGGCGCGTTCGGCGATCCAGGGCGAATGCTCAAAGATGCCGCCGAAGGCCGCCACGAATTCCTCGCGCGACATGGTCGAGGGCCGCGCGCCCTGGGGCTGCGGCGGATGATTGCGCGCCCAGTGCTGCGCGATCTCGATCCGGCGGGGGAACCACACGCCCTCGTGCCCGGCGGCATAGTCGATGAAACGCTGCAACGCCGCCGCGCGGCCCGGCCGGCCGATCAGCCGGCAATGCAGCCCCACATTCATCATCTTCGCCCGCCCCGCGGCCCCCTCGGCATAAAGCACGTCGAACGCATCGCGCAGATAGGAAAAGAACTGGTCGCCTGAATTGAAGCCCTGCGGCGTGGCGAAGCGCATGTCGTTGGCATCGAGCGTATAGGGCAGGATCAGCTGGTCGCGGCCCTCATGGTGATACCAGTAGGGCAGATCGTCGTCATAGGTATCCGAGATATAGTCGAACCCGCCCTCTTCGGTGACCAGCCGCACGGTATTGACCGAGCAGCGCCCCAGATACCAGCCGCGCGGCCGCTCGCCCGTCACCTCGCGGTGCAGCTCGATCGCGCGGTGCAGCATCTGGCGCTCCTGCGGTTCCGGCATGTGCTTGAACTCGATCCATTTCAGCCCGTGCGAGGCGATTTCCCATTCCGCCTCCTGCATGGCGGCCACCTGCTCGGGCGAGCGGGCGAGCGCGGTGGCCACGCCGTAGACGGTGACGGGGATGTTCGCGCCGGTGAACATGCGGTGCAGCCGCCAGAACCCGGCCCGCGCGCCGTATTCGTAGATCGATTCCATGTTCCAGTGGCGATGGCCCGGCCAGGGCTCGGCGCCCACGATCTCTGACAGGAAGGCCTCCGACGCGGCATCGCCATGGAGGATCGAGTTCTCGCCGCCCTCCTCGTAGTTGAGCACGAACTGCACCGCGATCTTCGCGCCGCCGGGCCAGGCCGCATCGGGCGGATTGGCGCCGTAACCCTGCATGTTGCGCGGATAACGGGGCGGCTGGTGATCCATCTTCGGCTAACTCCTGCGGCGAATGCGGAAAATCTGGACGCAATCGGCACCGGGCGCAAGGCCGCCGCCCCGCTAGGCCATCCCCGCCCCATCCCCGTTGCGCCCGCCGCCGCAATCGCGCAGCCTGTGGCCAGACACAATCAGGGGACAGGACATGTCAGGCGGCTATCTCACCACTCACGTGCTCGACACGGCGCGCGGCTGCCCCGCCGCGGGGCTGAAGATCGCGCTCTACCGGCTGCAGAACGAGGCGCGCTCGCACCTCGCCGACGCGGTGACCAATGCCGACGGCCGCACCGACGCGCCGATCCTGCCGGCCGAGAAGTTCTATCCCGGCACCTACGAGCTGGTCTTCCATGCGGGCGACTACCTGCGCGACAGCGGCCAGGCCGGTGAGCCGCCGCTCTTCCTCGACGAGGTGCCGATCCGCTTCGGCATGGCCGACGCCGCGGCGCATTACCACGTGCCGCTCTTGCTCTCGCCCTATGGCTATTCCACCTACCGGGGCAGCTGATGGAATACGATCTGGCCGTGATGTGGGAATGGGTCGAGTTCGCCGTGCGGTGGACGCATGTGATCACCGCGATCGCGTGGATCGGCTCTTCCTTCTATTTCATCGCGCTCGACCTCGGTCTGCGGCGCGCGGCCGACGCGCCCGAGGGCGTCTCGGGCGAGCAATGGCAGGTGCACGGCGGCGGGTTCTACCACATTTCCAAGTACAACGTCGCGCCCGACCGGATGCCGGATGACCTTATCTGGTTCAAGTGGGAGAGCTACTCGACATGGCTCTCAGGCTTCGCGATGCTGGTGCTGGTCTACTACCTCGGCGCCGATCTCTACCTCGTCGATCCGGCGGTGGCCGATATCCCGGTGCCGCTCGCCATCCTGATCTCGCTCGCCTCTCTCGCCGTGGGCTGGCTGCTCTACGACACGATCTGCAAGAGCCGGTTCGGAGAGGACAATACCCGCCTCATGCTGCTGCTCTACGTGATCCTGGTGGCGATGGCCTGGGGCTATACGCAGGTGTTTTCGGGCCGCGCCGCGCTGCTGCACCTGGGCGCCTTCACCGCCACGATCATGACGGCGAACGTCTTCCTCATCATTATGCCCAACCAGCGCATCGTGGTGGCCGATCTGAAGGCCGGCCGGGTGCCGGATGCGAAATACGGCAAGATCGCCAAGCAGCGCAGCACGCATAACAACTACCTCACCCTGCCGGTGATCTTCCTGATGCTGTCGAACCACTACCCGCTGGCCTTCGCGAGCGAGATGAACTGGCTGATCGCGTCGCTGGTGTTTCTGATGGGGGTGACGATCCGGCACTATTTCAACACCCACCACGCCCGGCGCGGCAACCCGACATGGACATGGCTCGCCACCGCGCTGCTGTTCATCGTGATCGCCTGGCTGTCCACCGCGCCGATGTTCCACGAGGCCGAGGACGAGGCGGCGCTGAGCCCGGCTGCGGCGCGCTTCGCGCAGGCCGAGGGGTGGGAGAGCGTGCACGACATCGTCATGGGCCGGTGCTCCATGTGCCACGCTGCCGAGCCCTTCCACGACGGCATCATCGCCGCGCCCAATGGTGTGCGCCTCGACAGCCCGGCGCTGATCGCCGCCAATGCGCGCGAGATTTACCTCCAGGCCGGCCGGACCGACGCGATGCCGCCCGCCAACGTCTCGCTGATGGAGCCCGCCGAGCGCGAGGCCATTATCGCCTGGTACCGCGCCGCGACCCGGTAAGTTTGGCGCAAGGGGAGCTTGGCATTTCGGACAGAGTGAATCCCAACGGGAGCGCGAGCGACGCCCCGTGGGGTGGCGCCTCCGACCTAGGTGTTGGGCGCTTTATGGTGGCCAAGCCCCTCCGCCCTCACCGCATCGCGGGCGGATAGCCATAGCGCCACCCCGCCCGGACGGGGCGGCGCTCGCGCGGCGGGGCTGCGCCCCTTGTTCCGCGCGGGGGCGCTGCCGCGCCCCTGAATCCCTGCGGGGCGGAGCACTCCCGCCCCTTCTCGGCGCGCTGCGCGCGCGTCGAAGCGTTGGGCCAGGCCGGGGGCTCCGCCCCCGGACCCCGAGGTATTTGAGGCACATTGAAGTTCAGGTCTTGGCGCAACAGGAGCGCGAGGGCCACCCCGCCCCGACGGGGCGGCGCTCGCGCGGCGGGGCTGCGCCCCTTGTCCCGCGCGGGCGGCTTCGCCGCGTGGGGAAGGACTGTCGGGGAGGTGGAACGTAGTTAACGGAACCTCACCGCAACAAAATCAACAACTTACAAGGCGTCCACATGTGGACACCCCGAAATCGCCCCCTCTCACCCCCGCGAGAACCGCCACAAGGTCGTCTGCTCATAGGCCCGCCCCGGCGCCACGTTGATGCGCGGGAAGCCTGGGCGGTTGGGCGCGTCGGGCCAGAATTGCGGCTCCAGCGCCACGCCCGCGTAAGCCCCGTAAGGCGCGCCGTGCAGCCCCTTCCAGGGCGAGGTATCCAGCCGCGCGGCATCATAGACCTGAAGCCCCGGCTCCGTCGTCTCGATGGTCATCGAGATCCCGCTCTGCCCCTCCAGCCGGCAGGCCTGCCGCAGCGGCCCCCGCGCATCGGCGAGGCAGAAATTGTGATCGTATTCCTGCTCGTCCTCCGGCATGAACACCCGCCCGTCGCGGAAATCGAACGCCGTCCCCTCCACCGGCGCCGCCTGTCCCTCGGGGATCAGCGTGCGATCCACGGGCACGTAGCGATCCGCCGCGATCGTCAGCTTGTGCCCGCGGATCGAGCCGGTCTCGTCCAGGCACCAGTAGCTGTGATTGGCGAAATTCATGAAGGTCTCGGCATCCGTCACCGCGCGGATATCCAGCCGCAGGGTCGCCGGCGGCTCCAGCGCGTAGGTCAGCGTCACCGTCCGGTTGCCGGGAAAGCCGCCCTCGCCATCGGGCAGATCGACCGAGAGCGTCACGTGCCGCTGCGAGGCATTCATCACCCGCCAGAACTTGCGATGTGTGCCGGCCGATCCGGAATGTAGCGTCGTGCGCCCGTTCTCGTTCGCCTCGAACCGCAGCCGCTGCGGGCCCAGCACCGCGCTCGCCGCGGCGATCCGGTTGGCGACCGGGCCGACGATGGCGCCGAAATATTCCATGCCGCGCGAATAGGCCTCGATATCGGCCGAGCCGAGGCACAGCGAATGCGGCACGCCGGCCAGCATCACCTCCTGCACCGTCGCGCCCAGGGTCAGCAGGCGCACCTCCAGCGCGCCCTCCTTCAGCACGATCTGGCGCAGGCTCACAGGATCACCCGGTGCTCGGCCTGCCCGCGCCCGACACCGCGGATCACGAAGGTCTTGCCGTTGTCGGGGCTCGCCGCAAGGTTCTCCTCCGACAGCGCCTCGCGCGCCGTGGTGACGTAGAGATCGGTGAGCCCCTCGCCCCCGAAAGCCGGGCAGGAGGCATGGGCGCCCCGCACCCTAACCTCGCGCAGCAGCTCGCCCGCGGGCGAGTAACAGGCCACCTGCCAGTTGCCCCATTGCGCGTTCCACAGGTTGCCCTCGGCATCCACGACCGAACCGTCGGGGCTGCCGCCCAGATCGCGGCAATCGAGGAACAGCTCGGGCGCGCCCTGCGGCCAGCCCTCGGCATCGAGCGCGACGCGCATGATCCGGGCAACCTTGGTATCGGTGAAATAGGCGGAGCTTCCATCGGGCGCGAAGCAGATCGAGTTGCTGATCGTGATGTCGGGGAAAAGCCGGCGCAACTCGCCGCGATAGAAGCGCCAGATCGCGCCGGCGCCCGGCTCGGCCTCTTTGCCCATCGTCCCGATCCAGAACCCGCCCGCCGGATCGGCGCGGCCATCGTTGGAGCGGGTGACGGGATTGTCCGCCTCGAGCGGGGTGACCGTCTCGATGCTGCCATCGGAAAGCGAGAACAGGAACAGCCGGCGCTCCGACGCGATGAGCAGCCTGTCCTCGTCGACCCAGCCGGCGGCCGAGCACATCTCGTCGAACTGCCAATGCCGGGTCTGCCCGCCCTCGCGGGTCAGCAGGCGGCGGCCGATGATGTCGAACCAGTAGAGCTGCCCACGCAGCGGGTGCCACAGCGGCCCCTCGCCCAGGGTGCACGGCGTGTCGTCGTGGATCTCGCAATGCGTCTCTTGCGTGTCGGTCATCTCTCCCCCCTCGTGGCCGCTCATGCGGATATTGTGCCGTCCCAAGCCTCGACGATGGCGCGGGCGCGGGTGGCGACCTCGCCGGCCGTCATGCCGGGCTTGTAGAGCGAGGTGCCCAGCCCGAAGCCGTCGGCCCCCGCCGCGCGCCATTCGGCGAAATTCGCCGGGCCGACGCCGCCCACCATGAAGACCTGCGTGCCCCCGGGCAAGACGGCGCGCAGGGCGCGCAGGCCCTCGGTGCCCATCGCGAAGGCGGGGAAGATCTTCAGCCCGTCGGCACCGGCCTTGAGCGCGGCGAAACACTCGGTCGGCGTCAGCGCGCCGGGGAAGCTGAGCATGCCGGCCGCCTTGGCCGCGCCGATCACCGCCGGGTCGCAATCGGGCGAGACGACGAGCCTGCCGCCCGTCTCGGCCAGCCGCGTCACCTCGTCGGGGCGCAGCACGGTGCCGGCGCCGATCAGGGCGCGGTCGCCGTATGCCTTCGCCATCGCGGCGATCGAGTCGAAGGGATCGGGCGAGTTCAGCGGCACCTCGATGCGGGTGATGCCGGCCTCGACCAGCTCCTCGGCCACCGGCAGCGCCTCGGCCGGGGTGAGGCCGCGCAGGATGGCGATCAGCGGGCGGGAGCCTTGGGGGATCATGGCGTGCCTTTCAGGGTTTGCCAGGCGGCGAAAAGCCCGGCGCGTGTCAACTCGTCGGCGCGGGCGACATGCACCGTCGCGCCCTGGGCGTTCAGCGCGCGGGCATAGAGCCGGGCGAGCGTGTCGGCGCCCACCACGGCCAGCGCCTGGCCCAGCCAGTAGGGTTTGGTGGCGGCCAGTTCCGCGCCGATCAGCAGGCCGGATGCGGTGGCCCGCGCGGCGCCGGGATCGGGCGCGCCCAGCAGCCCCGCCGCGCGGATCGAGAACAGCCGCATGGCCAGCCGTTCTGGCCGGGCCAGCCCGTCGCCCAAAGCCTCGTCGAAGGCGGCATCGCTCCACCCCTCGCCGGCGAGCGAGTGGCGCAGCACGGTGTGCCCCGCCAGCGCGGCGAACAGGTCGCCCGTCATCGCGGTGGCGAAGCTCACCACCTCGCCGGCGCTGACATGGGCCCATTTCGTATGCGTGCCGGGCAGGCAGATCACCCCGTCGAAGCGCGGGTTCTGCGCGAGATAGCCGGCGATCTGCACCTCCTCGCCGCGCATCACGTCGGGCGGGTCGGCCTGGCTGAGCCCGGGCAGGATGTGCACGCGCAGGCGGGGATCGCGCGTCTCGGGGCGCACCGGGCTGCCGGCGGCGGGGCGGCAGGGTACGGCATCGTAACCGGCCTCGGCCCAGCCCTCGCGCGCGCCGGCCATGCCGCAGGCCACCACGTCGACCGGCGCATCGCCCAGCCAGCCGCCGATCAGCGCCAGCAGCGCCGGCTCGTATCCGTCGCGGCCGAGCGTGCCCATCCCGGCATCCGAGGCCGCCTGGTCCAGCACCTCGCCGCCCGCGCTCATCGCCCAGGCGCGCAGCCGCGTTGTGCCCCAGTCGAGCGCGATCCAGTCGGGTGTCACACCCCGCCCCCCGTTTGCGATAACATCGGCGTTGTTATCGCGGGGCGCGGGGCGGGATGCAACAGCGCCGGTTGGTCAGCCCGTCAGCTGGCCGCGCGGCAAGTGGCGATGGCCTCGGCCAGCCCGCGCATCAGCGCCTCGTAGAGCGCAGGCCCGGGTTCCAGGCTGGAGCCGGAGGGATCGAGCGTGCCGCCGCCCAGCTCGGGAAACTCGGCGCGGAGGGTTTCCACATGGGCGGGGCTGTGCTGCGGCTCGGTGAAGAGGCAGGTCTGGGCGGCGGGCTGCACCACCTCGCGCATGGCGCGCAGCGTGGCGGCGCCGGGTGCGGCGGCGTCGCCCTCGGCGATCGCGCCGGCGGCGTTGAGGTCGAACGTGTCGGTGAAATAGCCATAGGCATCATGGGCGAAGACCAGCCGCGTCTCGCGCACGGGGGGGAGCAGGGCGGCCAGCTCGCCCGTCATCCCGGTGATCCGCGCCTGGGCGGCGGCGGCATTGGCGGTATAGGTCGCCGCGTTCTCGGGATCATGGGCGGCCATGGCCTGCGCCATCAGGCCCAGCCACGCCGAGGCATTGACCGGAGAGAGCCAGGCATGGGGATCGACGCCGGTGTGGTCGTGGCTGTCGGCGTGATCCTCGTCATGGTCGTCGTGCGCGTGATCGTCGTGCTCCGCCTCTTCATGCCCGGCATGATCGTCATGCCCCTCATGATCGTCATGCGCGTGATCCTCGCCATGATCATGCCCCTCGCCCTCTGCATAGTGCCGCAGCACCGTCCCCTCCGCATCCAGAAGCGCGGTCGCGGCGCCGCGCTGGGCGAGCGTCTCCATTGGGCCCTCCAGCCAGGGCGACATCTCGGGCCCCATCCAGAACACCAGGTCGGCCCCTGACAGCGCCCGCGCCTGCGAGGGCTTCAGCGAGGCGTGATGCGGATCGGCCCCCGGCGGCAGCAGCAGGTCGGGCGTGCCCAGCTCGCCCATCACCTGCGCGGCCAGCGAATGCACGGCGGGAATGTCGGTGATCACGGCGGGCACTTCGGCACGCAGCGGGGCGGCGGTGCAGAGCAGGGCGGCAGAGAGGGTGAGAGCGCGCATCGGATCTCCTTGTCGGGCGGGCGTGAATGAGATAACATTACATGTGATACTATTACATCCACCGCCTGCCAAGAGGCCATTTCATGCCACCCCATCTCCGCCCGTCGCGGGCCGCGCCCGCCTTCCGCGAGCACGATCACGATGCCTGCGCCGGCGACGTGCTGGCCCGCGCCGATACGCTCGACCGTGAGGGCAAGCTGCGCCTCACCCCGGTGCGCCGCCGCGCGCTCGAGATCCTGCTGGAGGCGCATCGCGCGCTGGGCGCCTACGAGGTGCTCGACCGGCTGGCCTCCGACGGGTTCGGCAACCGCCCGCCCGTCGCCTACCGGGCGCTCGAATACCTCGTCGAGCACGGTTTCGCCCACCGCATCCGCCGGCTCAACGCCTTTGCCGCCTGCATGATCCCCGACGAGCCGCACGCGCCCGACTTCTTCATCTGCGACAGCTGCAATGCCGTGGCCGAACTGCCCGGCGGCGATACCCGTGCCCGGCTCGACGATGCGGCGGCGCGGATCGGCTTTTCCGTCTCGCGCGCGAGTGTCGAGGCGACGGGCATCTGCCCGGCCTGCGCCGAGGGCGCGGCATGAGCCTGGTCGAGACGCGCGGCCTGACGCTGGGCTATGGCGGCGCCGCGCCGGTGCTGCGCGACGTCGATTTCACCATCGCGCCGGGCGAGATCGTCACGGTGGTGGGGCCGAACGGGTCGGGCAAATCCTCGCTGCTCAAGGCGCTGGTCGGCGTGCTCGCGCCCGTCTCGGGCCGGATCGAGCGGCGGCCGGGCCTGCGCATCGGCTATGTGCCGCAAAGGCTGGCGGTGGATCAGACCCTGCCGCTGAGCGTCGATCGCTTCCTGTCGTTGCCGCGCCGCCGCCCCGCCGCCGCCCGCGCCGCGATGCTGGAAAGGCTGGGCGCCGCGGGCCTCGGCAAGCGGCAGCTGGCGGCTCTGTCGGGCGGGCAGTTCCAGCGCGTGCTGCTGGCCCGCGCGCTGCTCGACGCGCCCGACCTGCTGATCCTCGACGAACCCACGCAAGGGCTCGACCAGCCGGGCATTGCCGGCTTCTACCAGCTGATCGAGGCGATCCGGGCCGAGACGGGCGTCGCCGTGCTGCTGGTGAGCCACGACCTGCACGTGGTGATGAGCGCGACCGACCGGGTGATCTGCCTCAACGGCCATGTCTGCTGCGAGGGCACGCCGCGGATCGTGTCGAACGCGCCGGAATACCGGGCTCTGTTCGGGCTGGGCACTGGCGGGGCGCTGGCGCTCTACCGGCATGAGCACGATCACGGGCACGATCATGTGCATGGCGGGCATGGGCATGACCACGGGCACAATCACGGGCACGGGCATGGCCACGACCATTCCCACGACGCCCCGCTCCCCGAAGCGGCCAGCGGCGGAGGGCGCTGACATGCTCGCTGATTTCCTGATCCGCGCGGCGCTGGCCGGGCTGGGCGTGGCGCTGGCGGCAGGGCCGCTCGGCGCCTTCGTCGTCTGGCGCCGGATGGCCTATTTCGGAGACGCCACCGCCCATGCCGCCATCCTCGGCGTGGCGCTGGCGCTGGCGCTGTCGGTCAACGTCACCTTCGGCGTGCTGGCCGTGGCGCTGGCCATGGCGGGCCTGATCGCGCTGGCCTCGGGCGCCGGGCAGAGCGCCGATACCACGCTCGGCGTGCTGGCGCATTCGGCGCTGGCGCTGGGGCTGGTCGCGATCTCCTTTGTGCAGGGCGCGCGGGTGGACCTGCAGGCCTTCCTCTTCGGCGACATCCTCGCCGTCTCGCTGCGCGACCTCGCGGTGATCTGGGGCGGCGCGGCGGCGGTGGTGGCGCTGCTGGCATGGCGCTGGCAGGCGCTGCTCACCGCCACCGTCTCGGCCGAACTGGCGCAATCGGCGGGGATCGACCCGCGCCGCGAGAAGCTGATCCTGACGCTCGCCATGGCGCTCACCGTGGCGGTGGCGCTAAAGGTCGTGGGGGCGCTGCTCATCGGCGCGATGCTCATCCTGCCCGCCGCCGCCGCGCGCAGCCTGTCGCGCACGCCCGAGGCGATGGCCGGCTTTGCGGTGCTGATCGCGGCGCTCGCCACGCTGGGCGGGCTGGGCGCCTCGATGCGCTGGGATACGCCCGCCGGCCCCTCGATCGTGGTCGCCGCCGCCATCGCCTATGCGCTCCTGTGGCTGCGCCCGGTGCCCGCATGACACTGGTGATCTTCGATTGCGACGGCGTGCTCGTGGATAGCGAGATCATCTCGGCCACCCAGCTGATCGCCGCTTTGGAAGAGCTGGAGGTGCGGATCGATCTCGCCTATGTCGCGCAGCATTTCCTGGGCCGGTCCTACCCGGTGGTGATGCAGCAGATCCGCGAGGAATTCGGCGTCCACCTGGCGCCGGAATTCGAGACCGAATACCGCGCCCGCCTGCTCGCCGCCTTCGAGCAGGATCTGAAGATCATCCCCCATGTCGCCGAGGTGATCGAGCGGCTGGCGCTGCCCTATTGCGCGGCGACCTCCTCGTCGCGCCCCCGCGCCGAACGCTCGCTCGAGATCGTTGGCCTTGCCGGCGCCTTCGCCGGGCGGCTGCACACCGCGTCGGAGGTGGCGCGGGGCAAGCCGGCGCCCGATCTCTTCCTGCACGTGGCCGAACGGCACGGCGTGGCGCCCGGGGATTGCCTGGTGCTGGAAGACAGCCTCAACGGCATCCGCGCCGCGCGGGCCGCGGGCATGGCCGTCTGGCGCTTCACCGGCGGCAGCCACCTGGGCGAGACCGCGGCGCCCGAGCCGCCCGATGCGGTGCCCGATCTAAGATTTGCAAGTTTCGCGGAATTCCCCGATCTTGTGGAACGGCATCTTGCCGACGGGAAATCTGCCTTTGCCCCACGGGACGGACAGCGCGAGAGACGTTCTGGATGAAGCCGCCCGCGCCGGGTGGCTCTATTACGTCGGCGGCAAGACGCAGGACCAGATCGCGCAGGAGCTGGGCGTCTCGCGCCAGCGCGCCCAGCGGCTGGTGAGCCGGGCGATGGCCGAGGGGCTTGTCCATGTGCGGCTGGAGCACCGGATCGGCGAGTGTATCGAGCTGGAGCAGGCGCTGGCCGAGCGTTTCGGGCTGGCCCATGTGCGCGTCGCGCCGGGGATCGGCGATGGCGGCGATCCCACCCGCTCCATCGCGCCGGTCGCGGCGGCCTATGCCGAGCGGTTCCTGTCCTCCGAGGCGCCGATCACCATCGCCGTCGGCACCGGCCGCGCGCTGCGCCGCATGGTGGAGGAGATCGCGCCGATGACCTGCCCGCAGCACCGGCTGGTCTCGCTGATCGGGAACATCGCGCCGGATGCGACCGCGTCGAATTACGACGTGATCATGCGGTTTGCCGAGAAGGTGGGCGCGCCGCATTACCCGATGCCCCTGCCGGTGATCCTGCCCTCCCCGCAGGAGCGCGCGCAGTTCTACGCGCTGACGCAGTTGCAGGTGGTCGAGCAACTGGCGCGGACGGCGGATGTCACCTTCGTGGGCGTCGGCCAGATGAACGAAAACGCGCCGCTCTACAAGGACGGGTTCCTCACGCTGGAAGAGCTGCACGAGCAGCAGGATCAGGGTGCGGCGGGGGAAATCGCCTCGTGGGTGTTCGATGCCGAGGGCCGCTACCTCGACAACGCCCACAACGCGCGGATCGGCGGGTTGCGGGCGGGCCTGTCGGATCGCGGCCCGGTGATCGGCATCGCGGCGGGGCCCGAGAAGGTGACCGCGATCGCGGCGGCGCTGAAGGGCGGGCTGCTGGACGGGCTGATCACCTCGGACATCACCGCGCGCAAGCTGGTATAAGGGCGTCGCCGCCGCGCGGAACAAGGGGCGCAGCCCTGCCGCGCGAGCGCCGCCCCGTCCGGGCGGGGTGGCGCTCTTGCCATCCGCTCGCGATGCGGCGAGGGCCGATGTACCCGGCCACCATAAAGCGCCCAACACCCACGTCAGAGGCGCCACCCCACGGGGCGCCCCTCGCGCTCCTGTTGTACTTGTTTTTGCTATAAATACTCCGGGGGTCCGGGGGCGGAGCCCCCGGCCCGCCCGCCGCAGGCGGTCCGCAGGACAATCCTCGACCGAAGCCCTGTCGCGCGGAACAAGGGCGAAGCCCGCCGCGCGAGCGCCGCGCCGTCGGGGCGGGGTGGCGCTTCTGCTGGCCGCCCGCGCCGCGGTGAGGGCGGAGGGGCTTGGCCACCATAAAGCGCCCCACTCCCACGTCGGAGGCGCCACCCCACGGGGCGTCTCTCGCGCTCCCGTTGCGCTCCCCTCCGCTGCAGTGCGGCGGAAGAGGGCGTTGACACCGCCGCGCGGTTGAGTGAGCATATGACCACCGCGTGGGCAATTGCTCACACCGAGAATCTGGGAGGAACATCCATGACACGCACCACCCGCGCGCTGCTCGGCGCGTGCGCTCTCGGCGCCCTGGCCACGGCGTCGCTCGCCGAGACGCTCACCATCGCCACCGTCAACAACGGCGACATGATCCGCATGCAGGGCCTGACCGACGACTTCACCGCGGCCAATCCCGATATCGAGCTGGAATGGGTCACGCTGGAAGAAAACGTCCTGCGCCAGCGCGTCACCACCGACATCGCCACCAAGGGCGGCCAGTACGACGTGATGACGATCGGCACCTACGAGGTACCGATCTGGGCCGCGCAGGGCTGGCTCGTCCCGCTCGACGACATGCCCGAGGGCTATGACGCCGACGATATCCTGCCGGCGATCCGCGGCGGGCTCACCCATGACGGCACGCTCTACGCCGCGCCCTTCTACGGCGAAAGCTCCATGGTCATGTACCGCACCGACCTGATGGAAGAGGCGGGGCTGGAAATGCCCGACGCGCCGACATGGGATTTCATCAAGGAAGCCGCCGCCGCGATGACCGACAAGGAAAACGAGGTCTACGGCATCTGCCTGCGCGGCAAGGCCGGCTGGGGCGAGAACATGGCCTTCCTCACCGCCATGGCCAATAGCTACGGCGCCCGCTGGTTCGACGAGAACTGGCAGCCGCAATTCGACGGCGAGGCGTGGAAGAACACGCTGACCGACTATCTCGAGCTGATGAACAATTACGGGCCGCCGGGCGCGTCGAACAACGGGTTCAACGAGAACCTGGCGCTGTTCCAGACCGGCAAGTGCGGCATGTGGATCGACGCCACCGTCGCGGCCTCGTTCGTCTCCAACCCCGATGACAGCGAGGTGGCCGACAGCGTGGGCTACGCGCTCGCCCCCGACATGGGGCTCGGCAAGCGCGGCAACTGGCTGTGGGCCTGGAACCTCGCCATCCCCGCCGGCACCGAGAAGGAGGATGCCGCCAAGAAGTTCATCGCCTGGGCGACGAGCAAGGATTACACCGCGCTGGTCGCCGAGAAGGAGGGCTGGGCGAACGTGCCGCCGGGCACCCGCACCTCGCTCTACGAGAACCAGGACTATCTCGACGCCGCGCCCTTCGCGCAGATGACGCTAGAATCGATCAACGCGGCCGATCCGCAGAACCCGACGGTCGATCCGGTGCCCTATGTGGGCGTGCAATTCGTGGCGATCCCGGAATTCCAGGGCATCGGCACGGCGGTGGGCCAGCAATTCTCGGCCGCCTTGGCCGGGCAGGTGACTGCCGAGCAGGCGCTGCAGAGCGCGCAGCAACTCACCGAGCGTGAGATGAAGAAGGCCGGTTACATCGAGTAACCTCCTCCCGGCGCAGGGCCGCGCTTCGGTGCGGCCCTGTTGCTCTCCATACTGCCCCGCCCCCGCCCAGCCCAGGAGCCAGCCATGGCCACGCAACATTCCCGCGCCGCCGCCCGGTTCATGATCGCGCCCTCGGTGATCCTGCTGCTGGCCTGGATGATCGTGCCGCTGGGCATGACGATCTACTTCTCCACCCTCAGCTACAACCTGCTGTCACCGGGGATGGAGCGGTTCATCGGCTTCACCAATTACGAATACTTCCTCACCGATCCCGCCTTCTTCGCGGCGCTGAAGAACACGCTGCTGCTGGTGGGCGGCGTGCTGGTGATCACCATCGTCGGCGGCACGCTTCTTGCGCTGCTGCTGGATCAGCCGATGTGGGGGCAGGGGATCGTGCGCATCCTGGTGATCGCGCCGTTCTTCGTGATGCCCACCGTCTCGGCTCTGGTCTGGAAGAACATGTTCATGAACCCGGTCAACGGGCTCTTCGCCCATGCCGCCAAGGCGGTGGGGCTGCAGCCGTTCGACTTCCTCGCCCATGCGCCGCTCGCCTCGATCACGCTGATCGTGGCCTGGCAATGGCTGCCTTTTGCCACGCTCATCCTGCTCACCGCGCTGCAATCGCTCGACAGCGAGCAGATGGAAGCGGCCGAGATGGACGGCGCCGGCGCCTTCTCGCGCTTCATCCACATCACCGTGCCGCATCTGAGCCGGGCGATCACCGTGGTGATCCTGATCCAGACCATCTTCCTGCTGTCGGTCTTCGCCGAGATCCTCGTCACCACCAATGGCGGGCCGGGCACGGCCTCGACCAACCTCACCTACCTCGTCTACGCACAATCGCTGCTGCAATTCGATGTCGGCGGCGGGTCGGCCGGCGGGATCGTGGCCGTGGTGCTGGCCAACATCGTCGCGATCTTCCTGATGCGGATGATCGGCAAGAACCTGGAGGCCTGAGCCATGGCGCGCGCCGTCACCAAGCAACGCAAGGCCGCCGTGACGATCCTCGCCTGGATCGTCGGGCTGGCGATCTTCTTCCCGATCCTGTGGACGATCCTCACCTCGTTCAAGACCGAGGCGCAGGCCATCGCCTCGCCGCCGCGCTTCCTGGCCTTCGACTGGACGTTCGAGAACTACGCCACCGTGCAGGAACGCTCCAACTACTTCCGGCACTTCTGGAACTCGGTGGTGATCTCGGTCGGCTCCACGCTTCTGGGCCTGCTCATCGCCATCCCGTCGGCATGGTCGATGGCCTTCGTGCCGGGCCGCCGCACCAAGGACGTGCTGATGTGGATGCTGTCGACCAAGATGCTGCCGCCGGTGGGCGTGCTGATCCCGATCTACCTGATCTTCCGCGATACCGGCCTGCTGGATACCCGCCTCGGCCTCGTGATCGTGCTGACGCTGATCAACCTGCCGATCATCATCTGGATGCTCTATACCTACTTCAAGGAAATCCCCGGCGAGATCCTCGAGGCCAGCCGGATGGACGGCGCCTCGCTGCGCGACGAGATCATCTATGTGCTGACGCCGATGGCGGTGCCCGGCATCGCCTCCACCCTGCTGCTCAACGTCATCCTCGCCTGGAACGAGGCGTTCTGGACACTCAACCTCACCGCCGCGAAAGCCGCGCCGCTGACCGCGTTCATCGCGTCCTATTCCAGCCCCGAGGGCCTGTTCTACGCCAAGCTCTCGGCGGCCTCGACCATGGCCATCGCGCCGATCCTGATCCTCGGCTGGTTCAGCCAGAAACAACTCGTCCGCGGCCTGACCTTCGGCGCGGTGAAATAACAAAGCGGGAGGAACCCATGGGACAGATCACGCTGAAGGACGTGACCAAGAGCTTCGGCGACGTGCAGGTGATCCCGCCGCTGAACCTGGAGGTCGAGGATGGCGAATTCGTCGTCTTCGTCGGGCCCTCGGGCTGCGGCAAATCCACGCTGTTGCGGCTGATCGCGGGGCTGGAGGATGTGACCTCGGGCGCGATCGAGATCGACGGCGTGAACGCCACCACGATGCCGCCCGCCAAGCGCGGGCTGGCGATGGTGTTCCAGTCCTACGCGCTCTACCCGCACATGTCGGTGCGCAAGAACATCGCCTTTCCGATGCGGATGGCGGGCATGCCGGCGGAGGAACAGGAAAAGCGCATCGCCAATGCCGCGCGGGTGCTGAACCTCACCGATTACCTCGATCGCCGGCCCGGCCAGCTTTCCGGCGGCCAGCGCCAGCGCGTGGCGATCGGCCGGGCCATCGTGCGCGAACCCGCGGCCTTCCTGTTCGACGAGCCGCTCTCGAACCTCGATGCCGCGCTGCGGGTGAACATGCGGCTGGAAATCTCGCAGCTGCACAACACCCTCAAGACCACGATGATCTACGTCACCCATGACCAGGTCGAAGCCATGACGATGGCCGACAAGATCGTGGTGCTCCGCGCCGGGCATATCGAGCAGGTCGGCTCGCCGCTGGAGCTCTACCGCCGGCCGCGCAACCTGTTCGTTGCGGGCTTCATCGGCTCGCCGAAGATGAATTTCATCACCGGCGAAGAGGCGGCGAAGCGCGGGGCGCACACGATCGGCATCCGGCCCGAACACGTGGATATCTCCACCAATGCAGGCGCCTGGGAAGGCGTGGTCGGCGTGTCGGAGCATCTGGGCTCCGACACGTTCTGCCATGTCGAGGTGGCCGGGCTGGGCACGATCAACGTGCGCGGCTCGGGCGAGGTGGAGGTGCATCACGGCGATCGTGTCTGGCTCACCCCGCAAGAGGGCAACATCCACCGTTTCGGCGAAGACGGGCTGGCGATGGGCTGATCCGGCCCCGCCCCTGGCCCCCTCTCACCCCCAACTGGAAGCGGAATGAAAGCGAACGACGATCCCGTGCCCGACACTGCCGTGAAACTCTGCGAAGCCAATCTCGACAGGCTGGACCCATCGGTGGTGCGGCCCGGCTATGACCGCGCCGCACTGCGCCCCGGCATCTTGCATGTGGGCGTGGGCAATTTCCACCGCGCGCACCAGGCCGTTTATCTGGATGATCTGTTCACGCGCGGGCTGGCGCAGGATTGGGCGATCATCGGCGCCGGCGTGCGCCCCGGCGACGCGGCCATGCGCGAGGCGCTCGCCGCGCAGGATTACCTCTCGACCGTGATCGAGATGGAGCCGGGCGCCCATACCGCCCGCGTGATCGGCGCGATGGTGGATTTCCTGCCGGTGCAGCCCGACAACGCGGCGCTGATCGCGCGGATGAGCCAGCCGGATATCCGCATCGTCAGCCTCACGGTCACCGAGGGCGGCTATTACATCGACCCGGCCAGCGGCGCCTTCGATCCGGGCCACCCCGATATCCGGGCCGATGCCGCGCAGCCAGAGGCGCCCGGCACCGTCTTCGGCGCGATCATCGCGGCGCTGCGGGCGCGGCGGGCCGCCGGGATCGTGCCGTTCACGGTGATGTCGTGCGACAACCTGCCGGCCAACGGCCATGTCACCCGCGACGCGGTGACCGGCCTCGCCCGGCTGATCGACGCGGAACTGGCCGCGTGGATCGCCGCCGAGGTCGCCTTTCCAAACGGCATGGTCGACAGGATCACGCCCGCCACCGGCGAGGCCGAGCGGCAGCGCGCCCGCGCCCGGTTCGGCATCGACGATGCCAGCCCCGTCTTCTGCGAGCCGTTTCGGCAATGGGTGCTGGAGGATGACTTCCCCGCCGGCCGCCCGCCCTTCGAGAAGGCCGGCGTCACGCTCACGCCGCATGTCCACGCCTTCGAGACGATGAAGATCCGCATCCTCAACGGCGGCCACGCGATCATCGCCTATCCCTCGGGCCTCCTGGGCATCGACCAGGTGCACGAGGCGATGGCGCACGAGGCGGTGCGCGGCTTCCTCGACGCGGTCGAGACGCGCGAGATCCTGCCCATCGTGCCGCCCGTGCCCGATACCTCGCTCGAAGCATACCGCCTGCTGATCGCGCAGCGCTTCGCCAACCCCGATGTCGGCGACACGATCCGCCGGCTCTGCCTCGACGGGTCGAACCGGCAGCCGAAATTCATCATCCCCTCGATCCTCGACAACCGCGAACGGGGCGAGATGCCGCACGGGCTGATCCTGCTCTCGGCCATGTGGTGCCGCTATTGCGCGGGCCGCACCGAGACGGGCGAGGACATCGCGCCGAACGATCCGTCCTGGGATCGGCTCCAGGCCCAGGCGCGGCTGGCCGAGGAACGGCCCGAGGCCTGGCTGGAGATGGAGGATATCTACGGCACCCTGCGCCACGACACCGAACTCGTCGCCGCCTTCGCCCATGCCCTGCACGGCCTGCGCGATCACGGGGTGGAGGCGATGATCGCGCGGTATCTGGCGGGCTGAGCGGTGGCGCGCTACCCTCGCCCGGCAAACGGACGGGCAGAGGGAGGAACGCCATGACACGCGCCTATCGCGACGGGCTGGAGAAGAACGCGGCCAACCACGTGCCGCTCACGCCGATCTCGTTTCTCAACCGCACCGCCTCGGTCTATCCCGACCGCCCGGCCATCGTGCACGGGCCGCATAGCTGGACCTACGCGCAGATGCGCGCGCGCTGCCGGCAACTCGCCTCGGCGCTGGGCGCGGCGGGGATCGGGCGCGACGATACGGTGGCGATCATGGCCCCCAACATCCCCGCCTTCGTCGAGGCCAGTTTCGGCGTGCCGATGGCCGGCGCCGTGCTCAACGCCATCAACACGCGGCTAGATCCGCAGGCGGTGGCCTTCATCCTCAACCACGGCGAGGCCAAGCTGGTGCTCGTGGATCGCGAGCTCACCGGCATCATGGCCGAGGCGCTGGCCCTGCTGGAAACGCCGCCGCCGGTGATCACCATCGACGACCCGCTCGCCTCGACCGGCGAGATGATCGGCGAGACGGATTACGAGACCTTGCTCGCCACCGGCGATGCCGATTTCCCCGGCATCATGCCCGATGACGAATGGGATGCCATCGCGCTCAACTACACATCCGGCACGACGGGCGATCCCAAAGGCGTCGTCTACCACCATCGCGGCGCCTACCTGAACGCGCTGGGCAACGCCGTCACCTGGCCGATGCCGCACTTTCCCGTCTATCTCTGGACGCTGCCGATGTTCCATTGCAACGGCTGGTGCTTTCCGTGGACGATCACGGCGCTGGCCGGCACCCATGTCTGCCTGCGCAAGGTGGAAGGCCCCGCGATCCTCGACAGCATTGCGCGCAACGGCGTGACGCATCTGTGCGGCGCGCCGATCGTGATGGCCACAATGGCCGCCGTGCCCGAGGATCGCCGCCCGCGCTGGGATCAGCAGGTAAAGATGATGACCGCCGGCGCCGCCCCGCCCGCCGCCGTCATCGCCGCGATGGACGATCTGGAAATCGAGGTCACCCATGTCTACGGGCTGACCGAGGTCTATGGCCCCTGCGTCGTGTGTTCCTGGCATCCCGAATGGTCCGACAAGCCGCCGCAGGAACGCGCGCGGATCAAGGCGCGGCAGGGCGTGGCCTACGAGGTGCAGGAGGGCGTGATGGTCGCCGATCCCGACACGCTGGAGCCGGTGCCCTGGGATGGCCAGACGATGGGCGAGATCCTGATGCGCGGCAACGTGGTGATGAAGGGCTACCTCAAGAACCCCGAGACGACCGCCAAGGCCTTTGCCGGCGGCTGGTATCACACCGGCGACCTCGCCGTGCAGCACCCCGACGGCTATGTCGAGATCAAGGACCGCTCGAAAGACATCATCATCTCGGGCGGCGAGAACATCTCGTCGATTGAGGTGGAGGATGCGCTCTACGCCCATCCCGCCGTCGCCACGGCGGCGGTCGTCGCCAAGCCCGACGAGAAATGGGGCGAAACCCCGTGCGCTTTCGTGGAGCTGAAGGAGGGCCGCAGCGCCACGGCGGAAGAGCTGATCGCCCATTGCCGCGAGCACCTCGCCCACTACAAGTGCCCGCGCGAGATCCGCTTCGAGGAAATCCCCAAGACCTCCACCGGCAAGATCCAGAAATTCACACTGCGCGAGCGGGCCCGCGCGGGGTAAGTTCGGGCGCGCGGCGGCTCAGGCCAGCAGCCGCCGCGCGATCACCTGCGCCTGGATCTCGCCCGCGCCCTCGAAGATGTTGAGGATGCGCGCGTCGCACAGGATGCGGCTGATCTCGTATTCCAGCGCGAAGCCGTTGCCGCCATGGATCTGCAAGGCGTTGTCGGCCGCCGCCCAGGCCACCCGCGCGCCCAGGAGCTTGGCCATCCCGGCCTCGAGATCGCAACGCTGGTCGTGATCCTTCTGCCAGGCGGAGTAATAGGTGAGCTGGCGCGCTACCATGATCTCCACCGCCATCATCGCCAGCTTGTCGGCCACGCGCGGGAAGGCGATCAGCGGCTTGCCGAATTGCTTGCGCTCCAGCGCGTAGCGCAGGCCCACTTCCAGCGCGTTCTGCGCCACGCCGATGGCGCGCGCGGCGGTCTGGATGCGGGCGCTCTCGAAGGTCTGCATCAGCTGCTTGAAGCCCTGGCCCTCGACACCGCCCAGCAGGTTTTCCGCCGGCACTTCGAACCCGTCGAAGCCCAGCTCGAACTCCTTCATGCCGCGATAGCCCAGCACCTCGATCTCGCCGCCCGTCATGCCCGGCGCGGGAAAGGGATCGGCCTCCGTCCCGCGCGGCTTCTCGGCCAGGAACATCGACAGGCCCTTGTAATCGTCGGTCTCGGGATCGGTGCGCACCAGCATCGTCATCACGTCGGCGCGGGCGGCATGGGTGATCCAGGTCTTGTTGCCGGTGATGCGGTAAACCTCGCCCTCCTTCACCGCGCGGGTGCGCAGGGAACCGAGGTCAGAGCCGGTATTGGGCTCGGTGAAGACGGCGGTGGGCAGGATTTCCCCGCTGGCGATGCGCGGCAGCCACTGCGCCTGCTGTTCCGCCGTGCCGCCGCACAGGATCAGCTCGGCCGCGATCTCGCTGCGCGTGCCGAGCGAGCCGACGCCGATATACCCGCGAGACAATTCCTCCGAGACCACGCACATCGAGGCTTTCGACAGGCCGAACCCGCCATGTTCCTCGGGGATGGTCAGGCCGAACACGCCCAGCTCGCCCATCTCCTGCACGATCTCCATCGGGATATAGGCATCCTCGAGGTGCCAGCGATGGGCATGCGGGGCGACCTTCTCGTCGGCGAAGCGGCGGAACTGGGCGCGGATCATCTCCAGCTCCTCGTCCAGCCCGGTGGCGCCGAACGTGGCGTGGCCCTCGTTTTCCTGCATCAGGGCAACCAGCCGGGCGCGGGCGGCGGGCGTGTTGCCCTCGTGGCAGAGCTGGCGAACGGCGTCAGTCAGAAAGGCCGCGTGGTCCTCGCGCGAACAGCCCATGTGGTGCATCCGCGCGATCTCGCCCAGGTTCATCGCGATGCCGCCGCGCATCTGGTCGAGATATTCGCCGAAGGCGATCTGGTGGATCAGCGCCTCCATCTCGCCGAACGCGCCGGCCTCTTGCAGCTTCTCGGCCCAGGCCTGCATCTGGCGGAGCGCCTCGACATAGGTGGCGAGCCACGCGAAGCCGTGCACGGCGTGCTGTTCCGCCTCGAGCCGCGCGGCCGAGACCTTGCCGCCCTCCTCCACCTTCTGGCGCACCGCGGCGCGCGCGGCGTCGAGCAGCGCCAAGGCGGGCGCGACGGCCGCGCCCGTCAGCGACAGGAGATCGGGCAGAAGCGGCTTATCGATCGGGCTTCCGTCATGGGGCATGGGGGCGACTCCCTGGGGCTGGTTGCGGAACCAGTGTGACATAGATCACTTCGCAGGTGCAGCGCAATTATAATTCACAGGCGAAGCTATGGGCGCACGAAAAGTACCGCCACGTTTTCCGGCTGCGCCGCCTGCCGCTTCGGTCTAGAACCGCCGCGAAGGGGGTGACGGCTGATGGACATGCTCTGGGATTTCCCGCCGCTGATGATCGCGGCCGCGATCGGCATCGCCGTGGTGGCGGGGTTCGTAAAGGGCGCGGTGGGTTTCGCGCTGCCGATGATCATGATCTCGGCGCTGTCTTCCTTCCTGTCGCCCGAGATCGCGCTCGCCGCGCTGATCGTGCCCACGGTGCTGGCCAATCTCTGGCAGGCCTCGCGCGGCGGGCTGGCGGGGGCGCGCACGGCGGTTCGGGAGTTCTGGCTCTACATCGCCTTCCTGCTGCTCCTGATCGTGCTCTCGGCGCGGCTGGTCGTGCTGTTGCCCGACCGGGTGATCTTCCTGATCCTCGGCGTGCCGGTGGTGGGCTTCTCGGTGATGCAGCTCGCCGGCTGGCGCTTCTCGGTGCCGCCGGGGCGGCGGCGGCTGGCCGACGTGGTGCTGGGCAGCCTGTCGGGCTTCGTGGGCGGGATCTCGGGCGTGTGGGGGCCGCTGACGGTGGCCTATCTCACCGCGCTCGACACGCCCAAGAAGGTGCAGGTGCAGAGCATCGGGGTGATCTTCGGCGCCGGCGCGGTGGTGCTGTTCGTCTCGCACCTGTTCTCGGGCGTGCTGACGGGCGAGCGGCTGGCGCTGTCGTCCTTCATGCTGATCCCGGTGCTGGCCGGCATGGCCCTGGGCATCTGGGTGCAGGACCGGCTGGATCAGGAGCGGTTTCGCCGCGCGACGCTGATCGTGCTGGTCGTGGCGGGGCTGAACCTGGTGCGGCGGGGGCTTGTCGGCGGCTGAGCTCAGGTGATCGCCTCGTCGCCCTCGCAGATGGCGACGGCGAGGCGCTCTTCCTCCTCGGGCACGATGTCGAAGCTGCGGCGCAAGAGGATGTCCTCGCCGTCATGCACCTCCATCGTCCATGTGCCGAGCACCATCTCGTAGGGAAACTCGAAGGTGAAGACCGAGAGGTAAGGCTCGCTGTCCGAGGGCGTGAAGCGCCAGCTCTGGCGGGTGAGGCCCTTGTCGCCCATCGGCGGGTGGGTGACGACGATGCGCAGGTCGCGCGGCGCGGTGCCGGGGGCGAGCTGCGACTGGATGCCGAAACCCATGCCCAGCTTGGCGGGCACCCGGCTCTGCTGGAGCCGGATGGTCACGCCGGGCGCGAGCAGCCCGATCTCGCCCGCCTCGGTATCGGGGGCGGGCTGGCTGCCGAGCGTGTCATGCGGGCAGATGATCCCGGCGCGGAGCAGTTGCAGCGGCGGGTTCACCATGTCGGGCTGTGCCGTGGCTTGCAGGGGCAGGGCGAGGGTCAGGGCAGTGGCGAGGGCGCGCATGGGGCTGTCTCCGGCGATCCTGCGCGCAGCCTGCCGCAAAGCGCGCCCGCTGCCAAGGTGGGGCAAGGAAATGGCGCAACAGAGCGCGAGCGCCGCCCCGTGGGGTGGCGCCGCCGACCTGTGTGTTGAGCACTTTATGGCAGCCAGGCCCCTCCGCACTCACCGCAGCGCGAGACGCGTTCAATAGCGCCACCCCGCCCCGACGGGGCGGCGCTCGCGCGGCGGGGCTGCGCCCCTTGTTCCGCGCGGGGCGCTGCGCGCCCGTCCGGGAAAGTGACGGGTAGCCCCGGCCTCAGCCGATCGCGGCGGCCTTCACGTCGTCGTCGATATGGGCCACGTATTGCTCGAAATTCTCGGCGAACATCGCCACCAGCTTGCGCGCCTGCGCGTCATAGGCGGCCTTGTCGGCCCAGGTGCGGCGCGGATCCAGCAGCACGTCGGCCACGCCGGGCACCGAGACCGGCACGTCGAAGCCGAAATTCGGATCGCGGCGGAAATCGGCCTCGGCGAGCGAGCCATCCAGCGCCGCGGTCAGCAACGAGCGCGTCGCCCGGATCGGCATGCGCGAGCCGGTGCCGTAGGCGCCGCCCGTCCAGCCGGTATTCACCAGCCAGCAGGTCGCGCCGTGCTTGGCGATCTTCTCCTGCAGAAGCTTGCCATAGACCTCGGGCCGGCGCGGCATGAACGGCGCGCCGAAACAGGTGGAGAAGGTGGGCTCGGGCTCGGTCACGCCGCGCTCGGTGCCGGCGACCTTGGAGGTGAAGCCCGACAGGAAGTGATACATCGCCTGCGCCGGCGTCAGCCGCGCGATCGGGGGCAGCACGCCGAACGCATCGCAGGTGAGCATGATGACGTTCTTGGGATGCCCGCCCAGCGAGGTGGCCGAGGCGTTGGAAATCGCGTCGAGCGGGTAGGCGCAACGCATGTTGGCGGTGAGGCTGTCATCCTCGAAATCCAGCTCAAGCGTGTCGGGATCGAAGACCATGTTCTCGATCACCGTGCCGAAGCGCGAAGTGGTGGCGAAGATCTCGGGCTCGGCCTCTTCGCTGAGGTTGATCGTCTTGGCGTAGCAGCCGCCCTCGAAGTTGAACGTGCCGCGATCCGACCAGCCGTGCTCGTCGTCGCCGATCAGCACCCGGTCGGGATCGGCGGAAAGGGTAGTCTTGCCGGTGCCCGACAGGCCGAAGAAGACGGCCGTGTCGACCGGGTTGTTCGGCGCGTGGTTGGCCGAGCAATGCATCGCCATCACGCCTTTCTCGGGCAGCAGGTAGTTGAGCAGGGTGAAGACCGATTTCTTGTTCTCGCCGGCATATTCCGTGCCGCCGATCAGGATCAGCTTCGCGTCGAAGTTCAGCGCGATCACGGTTTCCGACCGGCAGCCATGGCGCGCGGGATCGGCCTTGAAGCTGGGGCAGTTGATGATCGTGAAATCGGGGCTGAAGCGATCCAGCTCACCCCGGCCGGGGCGGCGCAGCAGGTGGCGGATGAACAGGCCGTGCCAGGCCAGTTCCGTCACCACCCGCACGTCGAGCCGGTGCTCGGGATCGGCGCCGCCATAGAGATCCTGCACGAAATACTCGCCGCCCTTCATGTGCTCCAGCATGTCGGCATGCAACACGTCGAACGAGGCCGGCTCCATCGGCTTGTTGTTTTCCCACCAGATATGCGGCTCGACCGAGGGCGTGCGGACGACGAACTTGTCCTTCGGCGACCGGCCCGTGTGCTTGCCGGTGGTGCACAGGAAGGCGCCGCCGAGGCCAAGCTTGCCCTCGCCGCGCTTCACCGCCGCCTCGATCAGCGCCGGCTCCAGCAGGTTGTAGTGAACCGCGCCGAGCCCGGTGATGCCTTGGGTTTCCAGTGTCTGGGCCGGGTTCACGCGTCCGCTGGTCATGGGCTCTCTCCACCCGCCGGAGGCCCGGCGTCATAAGTTGTATCTAGGCTGGGGCAGGGGATTTCACACTGCCGACGAGGCCCTATAACACGCGGTTTTCATTCGGGAACAGGACGTATGCGCGCAGTTAGCGCAACCATGCGGATGGTAGCGCAACCACCCGCAACAATCCGCCCCGACCGCCCCACTGGTGCGGCATATTAGTCATTGGTTGTGAAAATTCGCCTCACAATGGCCACACCTGCATGGGTGATTCGCAACTAATTGTTGATTCTGCGGCGTGTAGTCGGGATTATGAGCCAAAAAAGGCAGAGCAGATAAAAGGATAACCTATGTCACGGATTGCACTGGTTGATGACGACAGGAATATCCTGACGTCCGTGTCGATGACGCTCGAGGCCGAAGGCTTCGACGTGGAAACCTACAATGACGGTCAGTCCGCGCTCGACGCGTTCAACAAGAGCCTGCCCGACATGGCCGTCTTCGACATCAAGATGCCCCGGATGGACGGGATGGACCTGCTTCAGCGCGTCCGCCAGAAGACCAACATGCCGGTCATCTTCCTCACCTCCAAGGATGACGAGATCGACGAGGTGCTCGGCCTGCGCATGGGCGCCGACGATTACGTCAAGAAACCGTTCTCCCAGCGCCTTCTGGTCGAACGGATCCGGGCACTTTTGCGCCGCCAGGAAGTCATGGAAAGCGGCGAGGTCGCGACCGACGAGGAAAACAAGGTCATGGTCCGCGGCAACCTGTCGATGGATCCCCTGCGCCACGCGGTGACGTGGAAGGGCAAGGACGTGTCGCTCACCGTGACCGAGTTCCTGCTGCTCCAGGCGCTGGCCCAGCGGCCCGGCTTCGTGAAGAGCCGCGATCAGCTGATGGATGTGGCCTATGACGATCAGGTCTATGTCGATGACCGCACCATCGATAGCCATATCAAGCGGCTCCGCAAGAAGATGCGTACCGCCGATGATGATTTTTCGGCCATCGAAACTCTTTACGGTATCGGTTACAGATACAACGAAGAGTAAATGACACTCGCGTCGAGGATTGACGTGCGCGAAAGCAGGACGACCCAGGATGCGGATGTCGTCCTGGGCGACGATTGGGTTGCCCCCGACTCCGCCGAAGACAAGGAAATCCGCGCGCATCGCCAGAAGCGCGGGTTCATTTCGGTCAACCGCTCGCCGCTTGCCCGCAAGATCATCACCTTCAACCTCCTGGCCATCATCCTCATGGTGGCCGGGGTGCTCTATCTCAACCCGTTCCGCGACTCGCTGGTCTTCCAGCGCGAGGCGGCGCTGGTCAACGAGGCCGAGCTGATCGCCAACGTGATCGAGGCGCAGTTCCCCACCGGCGTGCCGGTGAGCCTGGCCACCGGAGAGGGCGTCGATGTCGAAGCCGCGCTCGCCAACCTGGCCCATGACGCGGGTGTCGAGGTCTATGTCTACGATACGGTCGGCACCCTGGTCGCCACGACCGAGGGGCGCGAACGCCCGCCGCCCACGCCCGTCGTCGGGCTGGAGCGCGAGCGGCGTGCGACGCTGATCACCGATTTCCTCAACCGCGCCTGGGATGGCATGGCGGGCCTCCTGCCCGGCGGCGAGGGCACCGCGCCGGTGCGCACCGGCCCCGAGGCGCAGCTTGCCCCGCTGGTGCCGCGCACGCTGCAGGGCGCCACCCATGTGAACACCGCGCTCGACGGTGACGGCAACGCCATCTTCGCCGTCGCCACGCCGCTCTTCCACGAGGGCGAGGCAGTGGGCGTGATCGGCATCAGCACCATTGCCGGCGAGATCGACGATCTGGTCCGCGCCGAGCGCGAGCAGGTGCTGCAGATGTTCGTGATCGCGATCCTGGTCTCGATCGGGCTGAGCCTGGTGCTCGCCTCGACCATCGCCAACCCCCTGTCGGACCTGGCAGATGCCGCCGAGATCGGGCGCGACCGCAATGCCCGCAAGGTCAATCCCGGCCGCGTGCGCATCCCCGATCTTTCCGGCCGCCCCGACGAGATCGGCCGCCTTTCCGGCGCGCTGCGCGGCATGGTCGCCGCGCTCTACGAGCGGATCGACGCGAACGAACAATTCGCCGCCGACGTCGCGCACGAGATCAAGAACCCGCTCGCCTCGCTGCGCTCGGCCGTGGGCTCGCTGCGGATGGTCAAGAAGGAAGAGCAGCGCACCAAGCTGCTCGACGTGATCGACCACGACGTGCGCCGCCTCGACCGGCTGGTGAGCGACATCTCCAACGCCTCGCGGCTCGACAGCGAGCTGGTGAAGGAGGAAGAGCGCGAGTTCAACCTGCTCAAGATGCTCTCCAACCTGGGCGAGTATCTGGGGCAGGATGCCTCCGAGAAGGGCGTCGAGTTCATCGTCGACATGCCCGAGAAGCCGATCATGATCCACGGGCTCGAGGCGCGGCTGGCGCAGGTCTTCGTGAACCTGATCACCAACGCGATCTCGTTCTGCGAGGATGGCGATGCGATCCGCGTCTGGGTGCGCAAGCGCGAGAACCGGGTGCTGGTGGTCGTCGAGGATACCGGCCCCGGCATCCCCGAACAGGCGCTGACCAAGATCTTCAACCGCTTCTATTCCGAGCGGCCCGAGGGCCAGTTCGGCAACAATTCGGGGCTGGGGCTGGCCATTTCCAAGCAGATCGTCGAGGCGCATGGCGGCGTCATCTGGGCCGAGAACATTCGCCCCACCGAGGCGGATTTCACGTCCGAGCCGCTGGGCGCGCGGTTCGTCGTCGGCCTGCCTGTCTGATCCCGGCATGATCGGGCGGCTGTGAGCGGCGGGCCGGACAAGGGCAAGGAAGGGCCATCGCGGGGGCGCGGTGGCCCTTCGCTCGTGGGCGAGACGCTGCATGCCTCCTGCGTGGCATGGCAGGATCGCGGCGTGCTGATCTGCGGGCCCTCGGGCAGCGGCAAGTCGGCGCTGGCGCTGCAGCTCATGGCGCTGGGCTGCACGCTGGTGGCCGACGATCGCACCCAGCTGGCGCGGCGCGGCGACGATGTGCTCGCCTCTGCCCCGGCAACGATCGCCGGGCGGATCGAGGCGCGCCATGTCGGGCTGCTGAACGCCACGCCGGCGGCGGCGCCCGTGCCGCTGAGCCTGATTGTCGATCTTTCGCAACACGAAGAGGCGCGTTTGCCGCCTTCACGCATTCGTTCCCTGTTGGGTAAGGAATTCGCGCTAGTCTTCGGGCGTGGCGAGGCTTATTTCCCTGCCGCTATCCTTCAGTATCTCAAAGGCGGGCGCTACGCCTGAGCCCATGACCCAGGAAGACAGAGAACCGGCCCGTTTCCCGCGCACCGCGCCGCCGCGCGGGGGTGAGCGGCTGGTCTTCGTCACCGGCCCGTCGGGGGCCGGGCGCTCGACGGCGGTCAACGTGCTGGAGGATCTGGGCTTCGAGGCGATCGACAACCTGCCGCTCACCCTGCTGCCGCGCCTGCTCGAGGGCCCGCCGCTCTCGCGCCCGCTGGCTCTGGGGCTGGATGCGCGCAACCGCGATTTCTCGGCCAACGCGATGATCGAGGCGCTCGACCGGCCGCTGGGCGGCCAGCGGCCCGAGCTTCTCTATCTCGACTGCGCGCCCGACGTGCTGGTGCGCCGCTTCTCGGAAACACGCCGCCGCCACCCGCTCGCCCCCGCCGAGACACCCGAAGAGGGCGTGATCCGCGAGATCGACCTGCTCGGCCCGGTCCGCGCGCGGGCCGACATCCTGATCGACACGTCCGAGATGTCGCCCCACGACCTGCGCGCCGAGCTGCAGCGCTGGTTCGGGGTGCAGAGCGGCGGGGCGGGGCACCTGGCCGTCTCGGTGCAGAGCTTTTCCTACAAGCGCGGCGTGCCCCGCGGCGTCGACATGATCCTCGATTGCCGCTTCCTGCAAAACCCCTACTGGAAAGAGGGTCTGCGCGGGCTGACCGGCCGCGACGCGCCGGTGGCGGCTTACGTCGCGGGCGATCCGCGCTTCGAGGGCTTCTTCACCCGCGCCCGCGATCTCTGCGCCTACCTGCTGCCGGCCTATGCCGAAGAGGGCAAGGCCCATTTCGCCATCGGGCTGGGCTGTACCGGCGGGCAGCACCGCTCTGTTGCACTTGCAGAAAAACTGGGGGCGGCCCTTGCGGAGGAAGGTTGGCAGGTGTCTATAAGACACAGGGAACTGGAGCGGCAGGCCCAGGCCGGCCGCCAGGCAAGATCGGGGTAGCGCGTTGATCGGTATCGTCATCGTCGCGCATGGTGGATTGGCGAAGGAATACCTCGCCGCTGTCGAACACGTCGTCGGCAGGCAGCAGGGGATTCAGGCCATCTCGATCGCCGCCGATCACGACCGCGCCGCCAAGCAGGCCGAGATCTGCGAAGCCGCCGACCTGGTGGATGCCGGCGACGGCGTGGTGATGGTGACCGACATGTTCGGCGGCTCGCCCTCGAACCTGTCGCTCATGGCCTGCCAGTCGCGCAACCGCAAGATCATTTACGGCGCGAACCTGCCGATGCTCATCAAGCTGGCGAAAAGCCGTCACCTCTCGGTGCCCGATGCGGTAAATTCCGCGCTGGCCGCGGGCCGGAAATACATCGACAGTTTCGACGTCACGCAAGGCTGACGCGACGCGGGCAGGTTCTCCGGGGGGAAGATGAGCAGCGACAGGGCCACACGCACATTGCGGATCGTCAACGAGAAGGGCCTGCATGCGCGGGCCTCGGCGAAGCTCGTCGAAGTGGTCGAGGCGCATGACGCGACATGCGAGGTTTCCAAGGACGGGATGAGCGCCTCGGGCGACAGCATCATGGGGCTTTTGATGTTGGCAGGCTCCAAGGGAAGCTCTATTGAGGTGAAGACGAGCGGCCCCGAGGCGCTTCAACTGGCCGATGCGATCGAGGCCCTCGTGGCCAACCGCTTCGGCGAGGAATACTGACCGATGAGCACCCGTGCGATCAATCGGCGAAACGGTGCGGAGCCCGTGACAGACCTGCCCCCCGACCAGGAAAAGGAATACGTGCCCTACGACAAGCGCGAGCTGTCGTATGCCAACACGTTCCGCAACCCGATCAAGGCCAACGTGATCCGGGCGATGGAATGGGTGTCGGGCAAGCTGACGCTTCTGCGCCTGATCCGCCGGTTCGAACGCCAGGGCGTGAAGGAGGGGCAGCCGTTCTGGCAGGATGCGCTGGGCATCATGGGGATCGAGCTGCAGACGCCTGCCGAGCAGATCGCGCGCATCCCGCGCAAGGGGCCGGTGATCGTGGTCGCCAACCATCCTCACGGGCTTGTCGACGGGATGGTGCTGGCCGAGCTCGTGGGCCGGGTGCGGACGGATTACAAGATCCTCACCCGCTCGCTTCTGACCGGCGTGCAGGAGATCGCGCAATTCATGATCCCCGTGCCCTTCCCGCACGAGGACAACGCGCTGGCCGATTCGCTGGAGATGCGGAAGCAGGCGATGAACCACCTGGCGCGGGGCGGGGTGATCGTGCTGTTCCCCTCGGGTGTCGTCGCGTCATCCGACACGATGTGGGGCGACGTGGTGGAGCGGGAGTGGAACCCGTTCACCGCCAAGATGATCCTGCGCTCCAAGGCGACGGTGGTGCCGATCTTCTTCCCCGGCCACAATTCGCGGCTCTACCAGATGGCCAACCAGGTCTCGGCGACGCTGCGCCAGGGCCTGCTGATCCACGAAGTGGTGCATTCTCTGAACAAGCCGCAGCGGCCCGTGGTGGGCGAGGCGATCCCGCCCGAGGCGCTGGCCGAATGGGCCCCCAACCCGCGCGGCCTGGTGGCCTGGCTGCGGGCACATACGCTGGGGCTGAAGGGCGAGGCGGGGTAGGCGACAGCCGAGGCTTTCTTGGCGCGGAACAAGGGGCGAAGCCCCGCCGGGCCAGCGCCGCCCCGTCGGGGCGGGGTGGCGCTCTTGCTACCCGCCCGCGCTGCCGTAAGTGCGGATGTACTTGGCTACCATAAAGCGCCCAACACCCATGTAGGAGGCGCCACCCAACGGGGCGGCACTGCCCCGGCTACCGTCGCGCCGCTACCGCGTCGGCACCGGCGCCTCCCCGCGGTAATCGTAGAAGCCCCGCTGCGTCTTGCGGCCCAGCCAGCCGGCCTCGACATATTTCGTCAGCAGCGGGCAGGGGCGGTACTTGGTATCCGCTAGCCCGTCATGCAGCACGTTCATGATCGCCAGGCAGGTATCCAGCCCGATGAAATCCGCCAGTTCCAGCGGCCCCATCGGATGGTTCGCCCCCAGCTTCATGCTCTCGTCGATCGACTTCACCGATCCCACGCCCTCATAGAGCGTGTAGACCGCCTCGTTGATCATCGGCATCAGGATGCGGTTCACGATGAAGGCGGGGAAATCCTCGGCGCTCGCCGCCGTCTTGCCCAGCTTCTCCACCACGCCGCACAGGGCCTTGTACGTCGCGTCATCCGTGGCGATGCCGCGGATCAGCTCCACCAGCTGCATCACCGGCACCGGGTTCATGAAATGGAAGCCCATGAACTTCTCGGGCCTGTCGGTGCGCGAGGCGAGCCGCGTGATCGAGATCGACGAGGTGTTCGAGGTCAGGATCGTGTGCGGCTGCAGATGCGGCAGCAGATCCTCGAAGATCGCGTTCTTCACCGTCTCGCGCTCGGTCGCCGCCTCGATCACCAGGTCGGTCTGCCCCAGATCCGCCAGCGTCAGCGTCGTGGCGATGCGGCCCAGGGCGGCATCGCGATCCGCCTCCGTTATCTTGCCCCGGCTCACCTGCCGGTCGAGATTGCGGCCGATCGTCTCGAGCGCCGCGTCGAGCGCCTCCTGCGAGATGTCGGTGAGAAGCACGTCATACCCCGCCACGGCAAAGACATGGGCGATCCCGTTGCCCATCTGCCCGGCGCCGACAATGCCGACCTGGCGGATTTCGCTACCGCTATCGCTGCTCATGTCGCCCCTTCCGATACCTGCCAGACCTTATGCGCCCGCCCGCGAATTCTGCAAGCCGTTCGCCCCCAGCTTGACCTTTTCGCAACCTGTTCCTGCGATGGTGGGCGCGGGTAGATAGGCAACCGGGGTGGTTCCATGGCTTACGAAAATATGGGCGAAGGCTCGCTCGACTACGCGCCGTGCCGTTATGGCAAGTCGCGACTGCTGTTCCGCGGGCCGCGCCAGCGGCTGGATGGCGATTACGTGGCCGCGCTCGGCGGGACCGAGACCTACGGCAAGTTCGTGGAAGAGCCGTATGCAGCGCGCCTCGCCGAGCGGCTGGAACAGCCGGTGGCCAATCTCGGCTGCATCAATGCCGGCACCGATGTCTTCGCCGCCGACCAGACGGTGATGGATATCTGCCACCGCGCGCGGGTGACCGTGCTGCAGGTGACCGGCGCCCACAACATGTCCAACCGCTTCTACGCCGTCCATCCGCGCCGCAACGATCGCTTCCTGCGCGCCTCGACGCTGCTCAAGACGATCTACCGCGAGGTGGATTTCACCGATTTCAACTTCACCCGCCACCTGCTCCAGGATCTCGAGGCCGCGTCGCCCGAGAAATTCGCCATGGTCCGGCAGGAGCTGAAGGAGGCCTGGGTCGCGCGCATGAAGATGCTGCTGCAGAAGATGGGCTCGCGCGTGGTGCTCCTGTGGCTCGGCCGGCATTCGCCCGACGATCACGAGGCCTGCGAGGCGATCGGCCACGATCCGCTCTTCGTGGATCGCGACATGCTGTGCGAGATCCGGCCCCTGGTGCGCGACATCGTCGAGGTCGTGGCCGCGCCCGAAGAGGTCGAGGCGGGGCGCCTGCGGCTTGTCCATTCCGAGCTCGAGACCCCTGCCGCGCAGGAAATGCTGGGCCCGATCGTGCACGAACGCGCCGCGGCCGAGCTCGCCCGGGCGGTGGCGCGCTACGTCTGAGCGCTCTCCGGCCACCTGCCCATGAAAAAAGCCAGGCAAGTCGCTTGCCTGGCTTTTCGCTTTCGTCTCGTGGTGCGGATCAGAGCTTCTCGATCAGCTCCGGCACCGCCTCGAACAGGTCGGCCACCAGGCCGTAATCGGCGACCTGGAAGATCGGCGCGTCTTCATCCTTGTTGATGGCGACGATGATCTTGCTGTCCTTCATGCCCGCAAGGTGCTGGATCGCGCCGGAGATGCCCACCGCGATGTAGAGCTCGGGCGCCACCACCTTGCCGGTCTGGCCCACCTGCCAGTCGTTCGGGGCAAAGCCGCTATCCACCGCCGCGCGCGAGGCGCCGACCGCGGCGCCCAGCTTGTCGGCCAGCTTCTCGATCAGCTCGAAGTTCTCCTCCGAACCCACGCCGCGCCCGCCCGAGACGACGATCCCGGCGCTGGTCAGTTCGGGCCGGTCGCTCTCGGCCACCTTGTCCGACACCCATTCCGACAGGCCCGGATTGTCGGCCGCGCCGATGTTTTCCACCGAGGCCGAGCCGCCCGTGCCCGCGGCATCGAAGGTCGAGGTGCGGAACGAGATCACCTTGGTGGCATCCTTCGACTTCACCGTCTGCACCGCGTTGCCGGCATAGACGGGCCGCTCGAACGTATCGGCATCCACAACGCCAGAGACATCGGTCAGCACCATCACGTCGAGCAGGGCCGCGACGCGGGGCAGGATGTTCTTGGCATCGGTCGTGGCCGGCGCCACGATGTGCGAGTAATCCCCCGCGAGCGAGACGATCAGCGCCGAAACCGGCTCGGCCAGGCGGTGGCCGTAGAGATCGTCTTCGGCGCAGAGCACCTTGGCCACGCCTTCGATCTTGGCGGCTTCCTGCGCCGCATCGGCGCATTTCGCGCCCACGCACAGCACCGTCACGTCGCCCAGCGATTTCGCCGCGCTCACGGCCTTGGCGGTCGCGTCCATCGACAGGACGCCGTCATTGACTTCGGCCAGCAGAAGAACAGCCATCAGATCGCCCCCTTTTCCTTGAGTTTCGCCACCAGCGTATCGACATCGGGCACCATCTCGCCCGCCTGCCGCGCCTCGGGCTCGGCGGTCTTCACGATCTCGAGCCGGGGCGAGACGTCGACGCCGTAATCGGCGGCGCTCTTTTCATCCAGCGGCTTCTTCTTGGCCTTCATGATGTTGGGCAGCGAGGCATAGCGCGGCTCGTTCAGGCGCAGATCCGCCGTCACGATCGCCGGCAGCTTCACCTTCACCGTCTGCAACCCGCCATCGACCTCGCGCGCCACGACGGCGGCGCCATCCTCGATCTCCAGCGTGTTGGCGAAGGTCGCCTGGCTCCAGCCCAGAAGCGCGGCCAGCATCTGGCCGGTGGCGTTCATGTCGTTGTCGATCGCCTGCTTGCCGGCGATCACCAGTTCGGGCTTCTCCTCGTCGATCACGGCCTTGAGCAGCTTGGCCACGGCGAGCGGCTCGATATCGGTGTGCACGTCATCGGCGGCGACGATCAGGATCGCCCGGTCGGCGCCCATCGCCAGCGCGGTGCGCAGCGTCTCCTGCGCCTGCTTCACGCCGATGGAGACCGCGATCACCTCTTCGGCCTTGCCGGCTTCCTTGAGGCGGATCGCCTCTTCCACGGCGATCTCGTCGAACGGGTTCATCGACATCTTCACGTTCGCCAGATCGACACCGCTGCCGTCCGATTTCACGCGGACCTTCACGTTGTAGTCGATCACGCGTTTGACAGGCACGAGCACCTTCATGAGCGCAAACTCCCTTTGTTATCCCCCGGCGCCGCAGGCCCGGCCCCGATCTCTCCCCGCGTTAGTTAGCGGAGCCTTGGCGGGGAAAACAGTGCTAAAACGCCGCGCCCGAGGGGGGAAACGCCACGTTTTCGGGCCCCGCGGGCGGAGTTTCGCGCCTCAGCGCGGCGGGGCGAGGGTGATGTCGATCTCGGATTCGTCGTCGCCGCGCAGGATCGCCAGGCGGATCGTGTCGCCCGGCCGGCGGGCATCCAGCGCGGCGCGGAGCGCTTCGGAATCCTCGATCCGCGCGCCATCCACCCCGGCGATCCGGTCGCCCAGCACGATGCCGCCACCCGGCCCCCGCCGCACCGGGCGCAGACCCGCCTCGGCGGCGGGCGAGCCGGGTTCGACCTCCAGCACCACGACGCCGCCGATGCCCTGCTGGCGGGCCAGAGCGTTGACCCTCTCGTCATGCACGACGCCCAGATAGGGCGGGCGATAGACACCATGCGCGATCAGCTGCGGCACGACACGGCCCACCGTATCCACCGGCACGGCAAAGCCGATCCCGGCGCTGGAACCCGAGGGGCTGAAGATCGCGGTGTTCACGCCGATCAGCCGGCCGGAACTGTCGATCAGCGGGCCGCCGGAATTGCCGGGATTGATCGCCGCATCGGTCTGGATCAGCCCGGTCAGAAGCTGCGCGTCGCCCGGTATCTCGCGGTCGAGTGCCGAGACGATGCCGGTGGTCAGCGTCCAGTCCAGCCCAAAGGGATTGCCGATCGCCATCACGAACTGGCCGACGCGCAGATCGGCGCTGGTGCCGATCGGCAGGGGCGGCGGGCCCTCGCGGGGCATGTCGATCTTCAGCACGGCAAGGTCGTGGCGCGGATCGGCGCCCACCAGCCGCGCCTCGCGCATCGTGCCGTCGGCCAGCCCCACCTGCGCGGCGCTGGCGCCCTCCACCACATGCGCGTTGGTCACGATATGGCCCGCCTCGTCCCACACGAAGCCCGATCCGGTGCCGCGCGGCACCTCCATCGCCCGGCGCGACCACGGGTCGAAGACGCGGCCCGCCGTGGTGATCGACACGACCGAGCCGCGCGTCGCCTCGAACAGCGCGATCAGCGTCTCTTCGCCCGGCGAAAGCTCTCCCCTCGGGGTCACGATGCGCGGCGCCGGCGCCGGGGCAGGGGTGAAGAGCTGCGGCGCGGCCCAGGCCAGCGCCAGCGCACCCAGTGCGGCGCCCGCGATCAGCAGCAGCAGCCGCGCGAGCATCTCAGCGGTTGGCCCCCGGCACCCAGAGGATATCGGCCGATCCGCCATCATTGGCGTTGCGCGCGGCGACGAAGAACCAGTCGGACAGGCGGTTGAGGTATTTCACCGCCGCCGGGTTCACCTCTTCCCCGGTGGCCAGTTCCGTGGCCAGCCGCTCGGCCCGGCGGCAGGTGGTGCGCGCCAGGTGCAGATGCGCGGCGAGCGGCGTGCCGCCGGGCAGGATGAAGCTGCGCAGCGGGTCGAGCGACTTGTTCATCGCGTCGATCTCGTTTTCCAGCCGGATCACCTGCGCGTCGGACATCCGCAGCGGCGGGTGTTCGGCCTTGGCATCGTGCTCCATGCCGGGGCGGCAGAGATCGGCGCCGAGGTCAAAGAGGTCGTTCTGGATCAGGCCGAGCTGCGCGTCGATCTCGCCCTCGGCATGCAGCCGCGCCAGCCCGATGACCGAGTTCACCTCGTCCACTGTGCCATAGGCCTGCACGCGCAGATCGTGCTTGGCGCGGCGCGATCCGTCGCCCAAAGCGGTATCGCCCTTGTCGCCGGTGCGGGTGTAGATCTTGCTGAGAACGACCATCCGGAACTCCCTCAGTTGCGGGTGCGGACATAGACGAAGAGCAGCGCCAGCAGCACCACCACGAATTGCGCCGCCACGCGGTAGCGCATGATGCGGTTGGCGTGCTTGCGATTGAACTCGCCGCCGCGCGCGAAGCCGCCCACGCCGGTGAGCAGGATGGCCGCCACGGCCAGCGCGCCGATCATCACGGCGAGGGCGAAGGGATCGATACTCATCTCGGGCTCCTTTGGCGCCGGCTGTTTCGGCTTTCGTCTTGCCACATAGGGCCGGGGCGCCGCAATGACAGGCGAAGGAGGGGCCGGGCTGGCCGGGCTCACACCCGCGCGATGATCCAGTCGGCCCAGCTGACCGGCAGGAAGCGCCGCCCGAAGGCCGCGATCCGGGTGAGGTGGGTGATGTGGTAATGCGCCCGCGGGCGCGGGCTTTCCAGCGCCGCGATCAGCGCCGTCGTCACCGCCGCCGGCGGCAGTTCGAACCGGTCGGACCTGCCGCTTTCATCGTGCAGCCGGCTCAGCACGTCGCGCCGGTAATCTTCGGCGCGGGGCGAGCGCTCCCAGTCGATCCAGCGCTCGAAATACCGGCGCGAGTTGATGCGGAACCGCGTGGTGATCGGCCCCAGCCGCAGGGTGCTCACATGGATGCCCGTGCCCCGCATCTCCAGCCGCAGCGTATCGGTCAGCCCTTCCAGCGCGAATTTCGTGGCGTTGTAGGCGCCGCGCCAGCGCATCACGGTGATGCCCAGCACGGACGAGCAGTTGACGATCCGCCCATGCCCCTGCGCGCGCATCACCGGGATCACCCGGCGCGTGAGGTCATGCCAGCCGAAGAGGTTGCTCTCGAAGATGTCGCGCAGGGCTTCCGTCGGCAGGTCCTCCACCGCGGCGGGCAGGCCGTGCGCGCCGTTGTTGAACAGCGCGTCGAGCGTGCCGCCGGTGGCGCCCAGCACCTCCGCCAGCGCCGCCTCGATGCTGGCCGGGTCGCAATAGTCGAGAAACGGGCTCTCCAGCCCTTCGCCGCGCAGCCTCTCGCAATCCGCCTCCTGCCGGCAGGCGGCGAAGACGCGCCATCCGCGCGCGGCCAGGGCGTGGGCCGCGTCATAGCCCACGCCCGAGGAACAACCGGTGATGAGGATGCTGCGCGTCATGCGCGCAGTTATGCGCTATTCGGCGACCTCTTCAAGGAAGCGCGCGGCCATGTAGCCCTCGACGCCCTCGCCCTCGATGCGGATCTTCACCCAGCCGGGATTGGGGGAGGCGACGACCTCGGTGATGTCGCCCTCCACGACGCGCCCCAGCACCGCGTAATCGGTGGACGGCCCCGAGCGGACATTCACCGCGCTCGCCGTCACGACCCGCAGGTCGCGGGGCTCTTCCTCGACGGTCTCGGGAACGCTCTCGGCCTCCACATCCGCCTGCACCGCGGCGAGCTGCACCTCGCCGCCCGCCTCGGCCCCGGCCTCACCGGCATCCGCCGCATCCATCCCCGCCGCCATCGCGGCGGCATCCTGCATGGAGCCATCAACCTCGGGCGCCACGTCACGCTCGATCTGCACGGGGGCCGACGCCGCCGCCGCACTCGCGGCCAGCACGCCGGTCTCATACCGCGCCCGCGCCACTTCCGGCTCGCTGCCGCCCATCCGGGCCGCGCGCTCCTCGGCCTCGCGGGCCTCGAAATACGCCAGTTCCTCTTCGGTGAAATCCCGCCCGCCGATCACGAGCACCAGCCCGATCGCCACGAGCGTCACTGTCACAAGCCTGATCATACCGTCCCCGAGCGCTGAATTGCCATTGAGAATACGGCGATTCTACGCGCGCTCTGAGGGAAAAGTTCCCGCCTTATTCCCCGTCTGCCCGCTTTACCGTCGCCCTGTGCTTCTGTATCACCGATCCATGAGCGACGAGACGGAAGAGCCGGGGATCAACCCGCCGCACGAGCAGTCCGAGCCGCTGCGCCGCGCCATCGGCGAGCGGTATCTGCAATATGCGCTGTCCACCATCATGAACCGCGCGCTGCCCGATGCGCGGGACGGGCTGAAACCGGTGCACCGGCGCATCCTCTACGCGATGCGCGAATTGCGCCTGGCGCCGACGGGTCGGTTCCGCAAATCGTCCAAGATCTCGGGCGACGTGATGGGCAATTACCACCCGCACGGCGACCAGGCGATCTATGACGCGATGGCCCGCCTCGCGCAGGATTTCGCCATCCGCTACCCGCTGGTCGACGGGCAGGGCAATTTCGGCAATATCGACGGCGACCTGCCCGCCGCCTCGCGCTATACCGAGGCGCGGATGACGGCGGCGGCCGAGATGCTGATGGAAGGCCTCGCCGAGGATGCCGTCGATTTCCGCGACAATTACGACGGCACGCTGCAGGAACCCGTCGTGCTGCCCGCCGCCTTCCCCAACCTGCTGGCCAACGGCGCCTCGGGCATCGCGGTGGGCATGGCCACCAACATCCCGCCGCACAACATCCCCGAACTGGTGGATGCCTGTCTGCACATGATCCGCACCCCCGACGTGCGCGACGACACGCTGCTCAACTACGTGCAGGGCCCCGATTTCCCCACCGGCGGCGTGATCGTGGAACCCCGCGAAAGCCTGGCCGAGACCTACCGCACCGGGCGCGGCGCGATCCGGCTGCGCGCGAAATGGGCGCTCGAGGATCTGGGCCGCGGCCAGTGGCAGATCGTGGTGACCGAGATCCCCTACCAGGTGCGAAAGTCCAAGCTGGTCGAGCGCATCGCCGAGCTGATCCAGACCAAGAAGCTGCCGATCCTGGGCGATGTGCGCGATGAGAGCGCCGAGGATGTGCGTCTGGTGATCGAGCCGCGCAGCCGCAATGTCGATCCCGAGATGCTGATGGGCATGCTCTATCGCAATTGCGACCTGGAAGTGCGCTTCGCGATGAACATGAACGTGCTGATCGACGGCAAGGTGCCCAAGGTCTGCTCGCTCAAGGAGGTTCTGCGCGCCTTCCTCGATCACCGCCGCGACGTGCTGATCCGCCGCTCCACCCACCGGATGGAAAAGATCGACCACCGGCTGGAAGTGCTGGAAGGCTTCCTGATCGCGTTTCTCAACCTCGACCGGGTGATCGACATCATCCGCTACGATGCCGACCCGAAGGCCGCGCTGATGGCCGAGGATTGGGGGCGCGATCATGTCCGCGCCACGGATGAGAGCGATTATGTCTCGCCCCTGCCGGCTACGGGCGAGGGAGAGCTTTCGGATGTCCAGGCCGAGGCGATCCTCAACATGCGCCTGCGCGCGCTGCGCCGGCTGGAAGAGATGGCGCTGCGCGACGAGCGCGACGCGCTGATGGCCGAACGCGCGGGGCTGGAGGATCTGCTCGAGAACGAGAGCGTGCAATGGGCGCGGATCGGCGATGAGCTGCGCGAGGTGAAGAAGGCCTTCGGCGCCGATTACCCGCGCGGGGCGCGGCTGACGCAATTCGCCGAGGCGGCCGAGATCCCCGATCTGCCGGTCGAGGCGATGATCGAGCGCGAGCCTGTCACCATCGTCTGTTCGCGCATGGGCTGGATCCGCGCGATGAAGGGGCATGTGGCGCTCGACAGCGAGCTGAAGTTCAAGGATGGCGACGAGGGCCGCTTCATCTTCCATGCCGAGACGACGGATCGCATCCTGCTGTTCGGCTCCAACGGGCGGTTCTACACGCTGCAGGCGTCGAACCTGCCCGGCGGGCGCGGCATGGGCGAGCCGGTGCGCCTGATGGTCGATCTGCCCAACGAGTGCGAGATCGTCGACCTGATGGTGCATGTGCCCGGCGGGCGCCTGATCGTGGCCTCGTCGGCCGGTGACGGTTTCGTCGTGCCCGAGGATGACGTTCTCGCCCAGACGCGGGCCGGCAAGCAGGTGCTGAACGTGAAGGACGGTGTCGTGGCCGCGGCCTGCCGCCGCGTGGCGGGCGATCACGTGGCGATCTCGTCGCAGAACCGCAAGCTGCTGTGTTTCCCGCTGGCCGAAGTGCCCGAGATGACCCGCGGCAAGGGCGTGCGGCTGCAAAAATACAACCAGGCCCGCGGCAAGCAGGGCGTGCTGGAGCTCGATGGCGGGCTTGCCGACATCACCACCTTCACGCTGGCCGAGGGGCTGAGCTGGAAGATGGGCGGCGACAAGACCCGGACAGAGCCCGACATGACGCCATGGATCGCCAAGCGCGCCAGCGTCGGCAAGGCCCCCCCGCACGGCTTCCCGCGCGACAACCGGTTCGGCTGACGGGCGCGCAACGCCCCGCGCGGAACAAGGGGCGCAGCCCCGCCGCGCGAGCGCCGCCCCGTCCCGGCGGGGTGGCGCTCCTGCCATCCGCCCGCGCTACGGCGAGTTCGGAAGGCCTTGGCCGCCATAAATCGCTCAACACCCACGTTGGAGGCGCCACCCCACGGGGCGGCCCTCGCGCTTCCGTTGCGCCAGATGGCCTATGTCTTTGCGTCCCAAGTATCCCGGGGGTCCGGGGGCAGAGCCCCCGGCCCGGCCCAACGCTTCGAGCGCACACGCAGTGCGCCGAGAAGGGGCGGGAGCCGCCCGCCCCGCAGGGCCCCAGGCGGCGAAGCCGCCCGCGCGGAATCCAGCGCGCAGCGCGCCGCGCGAGCGCCGCCTCTCGGCGACTGCTACGCAGTCGCCTGCCGGCAGAACATTGCGAAGCAATGTTCGAGAGGCCCGTCCGGGCGGGGTGGCGCTATTCCTATCGGCCCGCGCTGCGGCCAGTTCGGATGTACTTGGCTACCATAAAGCGCCCAACACCGACGTCGGCAGCGCCACCCCACGGGGCGGCCCTCGCGCTACCGTTGCACCCCCATCATGGTTACGTCCACACTACCCCGCCGCCCGCTCCAACAAAATCAACCACTTGCAAGGCGTCCACATGTGGACACCCCGAAACCGCCCCGAATTTGACCGCGCCGCACACCCCCTGCTACGCTCCTCCCCATGCTCCCGCGCGCGCTCCTCGCGGCCCTCGCCGCCCTGCTCCTCGCCCTCCCGGCCCTCGCCGGCCCGCCGGGCTTCTCCGAACACCGCTTCAACGGACGCGACCCCGAGTGGCGCCAGGGTGTCGCCACCTTCCACGTCAAGAACGGCGATTGCAGCCCCATCAAATACGGCGACGGGCGGGGCGAGAGCGATTGCCACAACGGCAACCTCCGCTCCCGCTACGCCTACCGCCAGACCGCCCGGCCCGGCCAGGCGCTGGAATACCGGATGGAGATCTACATCCCCGCCGACCTGCGCTACGGCGGCGGGCCGAACCGCCGGTCCCTGCTGGAGATCGCCGAGTGGCAGCGGGTCAACACGGTCAAGAACCACATCCACACCCTGCATCTCGACAGCAACAAGGGCCTCACCTTCGACGACACGCGCTGCCTCTCCCCGCGCGAGTTCGGGCGCTGGAACAGCTTCGTCATGCGGGTGAAATGGTCCACCGGCGCCGACGGCTTCCTGCAGGTGATCTGCAACGGCAAGACGATCATCGACTACCGCGGCCAGACAGCCATCCCCCGCGATTGCGGCCAGCGCGGCGTCTACCAGTGCGAGCCCGCTTTGCAGGAGCCGCGCAAGCCGGTGCAGTTCCAGGTCGGCATCCTGTTCCGCGGCTGGTCGGAGCACCGGCGCGCCGAGGGGCTGAACCCCGCCGGCCGCACCGCGCCCGCATCCGGCTTCACCGTGCATATGCGCAACATCGCGGTGTCGCGCCTGCGCGGCTCCTGAGCCGCACGTTGACAGCTTGCCCGCCCGGCGCGGATAGAGGGGCGGTGCAACACGAGGGCAGGTCCAGGTGGTCCAGAACGCGACGATGTCGGCGGCGGTCTCCGTCGCGCACGAGGCCGATCCCACGCTGGGCCTGAACACGGATTTCGCCGGCGATCGCGGACGGCTCTTCGGGCTGGCCCTGGTCACCGGCATCTTCACCGTGCTGACGCTCGGCTTCTACCGCTTCTGGATGAAAACCCGCCTGCGCCGCTTCTACTGGTCGGCCATTCGCCCCGGCGGCGTGCCGCTGGAATATCTCGGCCAGCCGCTGGAAAAGCTGCTGGGCTTCCTGATCGCGGTGGTCTTCCTCGCCTTCTATATCGGCATCGTGAACCTGGTGCTGATGTTCGCCAGCTTCGCGCTCTTCCACGGCAATGCCACGGCCTACGCGCTGTCGTTCATCGGCCTGCTGCCGCTGGTCTTCTACGCCCGCTACCGCGCCCGGCGCTACCTGCTGGCGCGCACCCGCTGGCGCGGCATCCGCTTCGGGCTGGAGCCCGGCGCCTGGGGCTACGCCGCGCGCGGGCTGTTCTACCTGGTGCTCACCATCGCCTCGGCCGGCCTGCTCTGGCCGCTGATGACCTTCCGGATGGAGAAGTACCGCGCCGACCGCACCTATTACGGCAGCCTGAGCCTGCACCAGCACGGCAGCTGGACGATGCTCTACCGCCCGTTCCTGCATGTCGCCCTGCCGATGATCGCCTCGCTTGCCATCCTCGCCGTCACCTGGGCGCGGCTCGGCGTGCCGTTCGACGGCGCCAACCCGCTCGCCTTCCTCGAGGCGGTGTTCGACGACGAGGGCGCCGGCGGCGAGGCTTTGCGCTTCCTGCCGCTGCTGATCATCACGCTGCCCTGGACGCTTTTCGGCCTGCTGCATTACCGCGTGCACGGCTTCCGCCTGATGGCCGCCCACAAGAGCGCCGGAGACCTGCGCTTCCGCGCCCTGCCGCGCACCGGGCGGATGCTGTGGATCTATGGCTCGGGCTACACGCTCACCTATTTCCTGCTCAGCTTCGGGATCGGCGTGCTGCTGGTCGCGGGGCTGGTGATCCTGATGCCGATCATGCTGGGCACCGGGCTGGGCGATATGTCGGTGGACGCGCTGGGCGAGCTGCCGCTCTGGCTGGGCACGGCGGTATCGATCGTCTTCTACTTCGCGATCTTCATCCTGTGGGGCGTGTTCGAGCATGTCTTCGTCACCCTGCCGCGCCTGCGCCATTATGCCGAGACGCTTACGCTCGTCGGCGGCGCCGGGCTGCCCGGCGTCGGCCAGCGCGCGCGCGACGAGTTCTCGGAGGCCGAGGGCTTTGCCGAGGCGCTCGACCTGGGGGCGGCGATATGACCGGGCCCGACGAGCGAGACGAGCGCGGCGGGCGCAACGACCCGGTGATTCTGCCCGAGCCGCCCCGCCCGGCGCAGGGCACGCCGCCTGCGGGCACGCCGCCGCCTCCCCCCGAAGAGGCCGACGCGGTGGAGCCGCCTCCGCGCGCCTTCTTCCTCGACGGCCATTCCGCCACCGTCTGGCCCGCCTTCCTGGCGCTCGAGCAGGATGAGGCGGGCGGCCATGTGCTGGTGATCCGCACCGATCCCGTCCCCGGCGCGCCGCCGCCCGTGGCGCCCGAGCGTCCGCTCGCCTCGGATCCGGCCGATCCCGCCGTGCCCCGCCGCTGGCGCATGGCCGACCTGCGCGCCATTCCCGGCCAGTCGCGGCCCGACGCGCTGATCGTCACCCACGCGGCGCACCCGCTGGCCCGGCTGATCGTCGAGGGCCCCGAAGCGCGCGCCGCGATCCTTTCCCATGCCACCCACCTGTCGCGCCGCCCGCCGGTGCGCGGCAAGGCCCGCATCGCCGCCTGGGCCGCGGCCGCCGCCGCCTCGGTGGCGCTGATCGTCTTTGGCCTGGTGCCGCTGCTGGCCAACCAGCTGGCCCCCTACCTGCCGCCCGAGGGCGAGAAGGCGCTGGGCGATGCCACCTACGAGCAGATCCGCAAGGCGCTGTCAGAGAACGATTTCGCCCCCATCGCCACCTGCGAGAATGCCGATGGCCTGGCCGCTTTAGGCAACATGCGCCTGGCGCTGGAGGAGCACGCGAACCTGCCCTATCCGATCACCGTCACCGTGCTCGATCACGAGATGATCAACGCCTTCGCGCTGCCCGGCGGGCGGATCGTCTTCTTCCGCGGTCTGATCGACGCCGCCGTCTCGCCCAACGAGGTGGCCGCCGTGCTGGCGCACGAGATGGGGCACGTGGAACGCCGCGACCCAACCCGCGGCGCGCTGCGCTCGGCCGGTACGTTCGGCGTGCTGGGCCTGCTGTTCGGCGATTTCGCCGGCGGCGCGGCGGTGCTGATGGTGGCCAACCAGCTGATCGAGGCGAGCTATTCCCAGGGCGCCGAGGCAGATGCCGATACCTATGCCTACGACGTGCTGGAGGGCGCCGGCGTCTCGCCCGTCCATCTCGGCACCTTCTTCGAGCGCCTGCGCGACACCTATGGCGACAGCGAGGGGCTGGTGGCGCATTTCGCCTCGCACCCGCGGATGATCGACAGGATGGAGGCCGCCGCCGCGGCGGCCGAGGCGCGCGGCGTGAGCGACGAGCCGATCATCACCCGCCAGGAATGGGCCGATCTGCAAAGGGTGTGCCGCGGCGAATGAGCGGCGGGGCGATCACCCCCGCCCGAGAGGCGCCGCCGATCAACTCGGCGCCATCGCGCGCAAGCCGCGTTGCGCCCCGGCCCGCCAGCGGCTAATCACGTAGCCACGCCACCGAACCGGAGCCGCCGATGCCTCTCTTCCGCCTGCCGCGCCCCCGCCTCGCCGCGCTCGCCGCCCTGGCCTTCCTGGCCGCCTGCGCCGATGCCCGCGCGCCGGAAGAGGAAGCGCCCGTCAACCTCGGCAATTTCGCGCTGGGCCACAACGTGGTGGTCGCCCAGGGCGTGCAGCAGGGCCCGTTCTCGCGCACCGTGACCGAGGCCGAGATCGAGGCCGCCGTCACCCAGGCCGTCGAGCGGCGGCTGGGCCGCTACGATGGCGGCAAGCTCTATCACGTGGGCCTCAAGGTCGAGGCCTACGCGCTGGCCTGGCCCGGTATCCCGATCGTCTTCACGCCGAAATCCGTGCTCGTCGTCTCGGCCAATGTGTGGGACGACGCGCGCAACGTGAAGCTGACGGAAGAGCCCAAGCTCCTGACCGTGTTCGAAGGCGTCTCGGGCGCCACGCTGATCGGCTCGGGCCTGATCCGCAACAAGCACCAGCAGCTCGAGGTGCTGTCGAACAACATGGCGCAACGGGTGGAACGCTGGCTCCTGGAAAACGGCGAGTGGTTCAACGTGCCCGAGGATCAGATCCCCGAACCGCTCGACGACGATCCGCTTGCCGCACTCGGCGGCGCGCCGGACCCTGACGAGGCCCCCGCGCCGGTCACGAACTGACCGGCGACCCGATCCCGCGATCGCGCCGCACGGAACCGGCCAAGTGACGCTTGATTTTCCGGCGCGATCCCAATACCTAGCCCGCGATGAAGAACCGGGCCCCGGCCCAACCCCGACAGACGAGAGGCGCCAGCGAGATGGCTAAAGGTAAATTCGAACGCACGAAACCGCACGTCAACATCGGCACGATCGGCCATGTCGACCACGGCAAGACGACGCTGACCGCGGCGATCACGAAGTATTTCGGCGATTTCCGCGCCTATGACCAGATCGACGGCGCGCCCGAGGAAAAGGCCCGCGGCATCACGATCTCGACCGCTCACGTGGAATACGAGACCGAGAACCGTCACTATGCGCACGTCGACTGCCCCGGCCACGCCGACTACGTGAAGAACATGATCACCGGTGCCGCCCAGATGGACGGCGCGATCCTGGTCGTGAACGCCGCCGACGGCCCGATGCCCCAGACGCGCGAGCACATCCTGCTCGGCCGCCAGGTGGGCATTCCCTACATGGTCGTCTACCTCAACAAGGTCGACCAGGTGGATGACGAGGAGCTGCTGGAGCTCGTGGAGATGGAAGTCCGCGAACTGCTGACGACCTACGAGTATCCGGGCGACGACATCCCGATCATCAAGGGCTCGGCCCTGGCCGCGCTGGAAGGCCGCGACGAGGAGATCGGCGAGAAGTCGATCCGCGCGCTGCTGGAAGCGGTGGACGAGTACATCCCGACGCCCGAGCGCGCCGTGGACCAGCCGTTCCTGATGCCGATCGAAGACGTGTTCTCGATCTCGGGCCGCGGCACCGTGGTGACCGGCCGTGTCGAGCGTGGCGTGATCAACGTGGGCGACGAGATCGAGATCGTCGGCATCCGCGACACCAAGAAGACCACCTGCACCGGTGTCGAGATGTTCCGCAAGCTGCTGGATCGCGGCGAGGCGGGCGACAATATCGGCGCGCTGCTGCGTGGCGTGGATCGCGACGGGGTGGAGCGTGGCCAGGTTCTGGCCAAGCCCGGCTCGGTGACGCCGCACACGAAGTTCGAGGCCGAGGCCTACATCCTGACCAAGGATGAGGGCGGCCGCCACACGCCGTTCTTCGCGAATTACCGCCCGCAATTCTACTTCCGCACGACCGACGTGACCGGCACGGTGACGCTGGCCGAGGGCACCGAGATGGTGATGCCGGGCGACAACGTGTCGTTCTCGGTGGAGCTGATCGCGCCGATCGCGATGGAAGAGAAGCTGCGCTTCGCCATCCGCGAAGGCGGCCGCACCGTCGGCGCCGGCGTGGTGTCGAAGATCATCGAGTGATCGCCTGACGGCGTGACGTCAAGAGGGCCGCTTCCCGCAAGGAGGCGGCCCTTCGCTTTTGAGGGGGGCGCGGATGGCGCAGCACGGGGTGAGCGAGGCCTGGCATTGCCCGCGCTATGGCGGGCCTGAGGGGCTGGAGCGTATCACGCGGCCGGTGCCGGTGCCCGGCAGCCGGCCAAGGCGACCGCGACCAGTGTTTCTAGATAAAGAAGACGAGTGAAAGCGCCGATGAACCCTGCAGATCCCTCCCCATTGCTCTCCCACATCCACCTGCGCGGTATGCAGCGCATCACGCTGTTGGCATTCATCCTGGTTCTGGTGCGGGGGTTTCTGCCCCCGAACGCGTTTTCAGCCACTGTGCTGCTGTTCGATTATGAATACGGGCTGATCAGGCGCGGCTTGATGGGCGAGATCGCCACGCTTTGGTGGGGGGCGCACGTAACGCGGGCGGAAGTTTTCCTGCTATCCGCGTCCATGAGCCTTTTCGGGCTCTTCACCCTCTACGCATTTGTGGCGCGATCAAGCTCGAAGAGCGTCACTGGAACGCTGCTTGCGCTCACCCTCTTCACTTCTATCGCATTCGACGCCATCGTTGCCGCCACTGGCTACCTCGACCTTGTCCTTATCGGCCTTGTCTGCCTTTCGATGCTGACCGATCCGCGTCAGGTGTCTGGTCTTGTGGCTCGGGCGTTGGCCGTTGGGCTGGGCGTGTTCTTCCATGAGATCGCGATTGGCTACTTCTCGATCCTGCTTGCGGCAGATATCTGGCTGCAGCGCGATGGGCGCGCGTGCGATATCCCATTGTCGCTTCTGCCGCTATTTAGCGGGGCCGCTGCGCTAGCACTCCTGATGGTCGCTGGAAATCTGTCGCCGGAGCAAACCGCTGCCTTTCTGGATCACATCGCCGCCAAGGCTGCGTTTAAGCCCGACCCAGAGGCGACAGTGATACTTGAACGCCACCTTTCGGACAACTTTGCAGTCATGGAGACAATCCGGGATCAGGCAGCGTATCGCGCCTGGTTGGTGCTGGATGGGCTACCCTTGCTGGCATTGAGCCTCTGGACCGGGTGGTTGATATTGTGCGCCATTGGGCCCGGCCAGTACATGTCCAAACTCCTTTGCTTGGGCGCCATTGCCGCGCCGATGTCATTGAACGTGATCGCTTTCGACGTGGTCCGCTTTGGCGCCATTTCCGCGCTGTGCGGCTTCCTATTGCTCTTTGCGCTTTGGACTCGCCAAGGGCCGCGGGTGCGGTTGCAGGCGGCTTTGTCCTTGCCGCATGTCCTGACCGTCATGGTCTTAAACCAAGTCTCCGCCGTAACTCAGCTTGGTGAAGGCGAGCTACACCTGTGGCAACTGCCCTGGGTGCTGCTGAAACAGCTTACCTGGCTTTGACTGGCGATCCGCCTGCCTATGAAGCTATGAGCAGCATATACGCGTTATGAGGTAATATGGAGCGCCAGCAGCATGCGGTTCGTCCGCGTTCAGACCGAAAGCACATGAAGGCCTGGTTCTGCGATCGCTATGGTGGTCCTGAAAGGCTCGAGTCGCGGGATGTGGCCCGGCCTGAGCCTAAGCCGGGCGAGGTGCTGGTGCGGGTGCGCGCGGCCTCGGTCACGCGCACCGATACCTCCACCATGCGCGGCGTGCCGCGTTTTGCGCGTATCGTCACCGGGCTGGGCGGGCCGCGTCACGCGGTTCTCGGCATGGATTTCGCGGGCGAGGTGGAAGCGGTCGGCGAGGGCGTGACCGGCTTCGCGCCGGGCGAGCGCGTCTTCGGCTACCGGCCCGAGCGGTTCGGGGCCCATGCCGCGCATGTGGTGGTGCCGGCTGAAGCCGGGCTGGCGAAGTTGCCCGAGGGCGTCGATTTCGCCCACGGCCTGATCTGCGAGGGCGCCTGGTATGCCGAGACCTACATGCGCGCCTTTCGCGTGGGGCCCGGATTCTCTCTGCTGGTCTTCGGCGCGTCGGGGGCCATCGGCTCGGCCGCCGTGCAGCTCGCGCGGCTGCGCGGCGCGCATGTCACCGCTTTGGTCGAGGCGCGGCACATGGAGATGGCGGCGCAGCTGGGTGCCGACGAGCTACTCGATGCGCAGGCCACCGATATCGCCGCGCTCGGCCCGCGATTCGACGCGGTGCTCGATGCCGTCGGCAAGACGCGCTTCGCCGCCTGCCGCCCGGCGCTGAAGCCGCGCGGGCTGTTCTCGGCCACCGAACTGGGCGAGGGCGGCGAGAATATCCGCCTCGCCTTGCGGGGCCTGGTCGCGGGCCGGCCCAAGGTGATCTTCCCGGTGCCCCGCCCCGATCACGGCCTGCCCGCGCGGCTGGCGCCGCACCTGGCCGATGGCAGCTACCGCGCCATCGTCGACAGCACCTGGGCCTTCGACGATCTGCCCGCCGCGATGGCCTATGTCGAGCAGGGCCGGAAGGCGGGCATCGCGGTGCTCGACGTCGCCCCTGACGGAAACTGACAGCAGCGCCGGCCTATCCTCGGCTCATAGCCAGAGAGGCCGACATGCTGAGAACCTATCACGGATCATGCCATTGCCGCGCGGTGCGCTTCACCGCCGAGATCGACCTCTCGGAGGGCACCGGCAAGTGCAACTGCACCCATTGCTGGAAGCACCGCTACTGGGGTCTGCAAGTGCCGCCCGAACGCTTCCGGCTGCTTTCGGGCGCCGAGGCGCTGAGCAGGGGCGCGCCGGGCGAGGGCACGGGCGAGGGTATGGGCATAGGCGGGTTCTGTACTACCTGCGGCACCCATGTCTGCGGCTACAACCCGGTGTCGGACTGGAACCCGGCCGCCTCGATCTCGATCTCGGTCGCCGCGCTCGACGATCTGACCCCGGCCGAGCTGCTGGCCGCGCCGGTCACCTATTATGACGGGCTGCACGACAATTGGTGGGAGGCGCCGGCCGAGACGCGGCATCTGTGATTTCCGCTGGAAGCGCGGGCGGGGGCAGGGCAGTCTGCGCGCCATGAGCGATTTGGTGAGGCATGCCTATGCGATGACCGGCCCGCAGGCCGGCGCCCGGCTGGGCGAGGCCGGCGCGATCGAGATGCTGGAGGCCGATGCCTGCGCCTGGGCACACCTGCCCGCGCGCGATCCGCGCACGCGCCCCTGGATCGAGGCGCACCTGGCCTATCTCGACGCGCAGGCGATCGGCGCGCTGCTGGCCGAGGAAACCCGCCCGCGCGCCACCGCGATCGGCGGCGGCTATCTGCTGATCCTGCGCGGGCTCAACCTCAACGAGGGCGAGGATCCCGAGGATCTTGTCTCTGTCCGGATCTGGGCCGATCCGCACCGCGTGGTGACGCTGGCGCGCAAGCCGATGCGCGAGATCGAGGCCATCGCCGCCGGGTTCGAGGCGGGCGGTGGTCCGCGCAGCACGGGCGCGTTCCTCGCCGAGCTGGCGGAGCGGCTGAACGAGGGGATGGAGCCCTTCGTGCGCGACCTCACCGCCAAGGCCGACGAGATGGAGGAGATCGTGGCCGGGCGGCCCGATCCCGAGATGCGCGCCGGCATCCTCGACCTGCGGCTCGCCGCGATCACGCTGCGCCGCTACGTCGCCCCGCAGCGCGATGCGCTGGAGGCTCTGATGCGCGGCGGCGGGGCGCTCTTGTCAAAGGGCGATCACCGGCGGCTACAGGAGGTGCATGACCGCCTGACGCGGATCATCGAGGAGCTCGACGCGATGCGCGACCGGATGCAGGTGCTGCGCGAGGAACTGGCCAGCCAGCTCTCCGACCGGCTGAACCGCAACATGTATCTTCTGTCGATCCTCTCGGCGGTGTTCCTGCCGCTGGGCTTCCTGACCGGGCTGTTCGGGATCAACGTGGCTGGCCTGCCGGGGGCGGGCACCGATTGGGCCTTTTGGGCCTTCGCCGCGGCGATGCTGGCGATCGGACTGGGGGTGCTGGGCTTCCTGCGCTGGAAACGCTGGTTCTGACGCGGCTTTCCCCTTGCAATGGCGCGGGGGCGGCCCTATTCACCCGCTTGGCCTTAGGGGTATAGCTCAGTTGGTAGAGCATCGGTCTCCAAAACCGAGGGTCGGGGGTTCGAGTCCCTCTGCCCCTGCCAGGCCGGATCCTGCCGCGCCTTGAAATCGGCGCCCGCGCGGCGTATCTGCGGCGGACCGAGCGAAACGGAAGACATCCATGACCAACCCGATCCAGTTCATCAACCAGACGCGTGCCGAGATCTCCAAGGTCGTCTGGCCGACGCGCCGCGAGGTTCTGCTGACGACGGTGATGGTGTTCATCATGGCCGCGCTGACGGCGGTGTTCTTCTTCGTGGTCGACCTGATCATCCGCACCGGGTTCCAGGGCCTGCTGGAATTTCTGAGCTGAGAGCGGTGCTCCGCGCGGGACAAGGGGCGCAGCCCCGCCGCGCGAGCGCCGGCCCGCCCCCGTGGGGCGGCGCTTTGGCTATCCGCCCGCTCTGCCGCGGGGGAAGATGTACTTGGCACCATGAAAGTGCCCAGCACCAGCGTTGCAGGCGCCACCCCGCGGCCCGGCGCTCGCGCTCTGTTCCGCCCTCGCCGATGCTCTTGTCTGTTCCAGATACGGGTTGAACGCCCGGAATAGGCGGGGTAGAGCGAGCGGCAGTTCCGGCGGCAGGCGTGCACGATTCGAGTGCCACGCCGCTTTCGTGTTCTGCGGATGGCGGTTCGGCCGCCCCAGATAGGGAAGACCCGGCCGTGCCGGGCGATCGTGAGAGGCAAGGTCAGATGGCGAAACGGTGGTATTCGGTGAGCGTTCTCTCGAATTTCGAGAAGAAGATCGCCGAGCAGATCAGGCACGCCGTGGCCGATGCCGGCCTGGAAGACGAGATCGAGGAAGTGCTCGTCCCCACCGAAGAGGTGATCGAGGTGCGCCGCGGCAAGAAGGTCACGGCCGAGCGCCGCTTCATGCCGGGCTACGTGCTGGTGCGCATGGAGATGACCGACCGGGGCTATCACCTGATCAACTCGATCAACCGCGTCACCGGTTTCCTAGGGCCCCAGGGCAAGCCGATGCCGATGCGCGATGACGAGGTGAACCAGATCCTCAACCGCGTCGAGGAAGGCGAGGCCCAGCCGCGCACCCTGATCGCCTTCGATATCGGCGAGAAGGTCAGCGTCAACGACGGCCCGTTCGAGGGTTTCGACGGCATGGTCGAGGAAGTGGACGAGGACAACCAGCGCCTGAAGGTTACGGTGTCGATCTTCGGCCGCGCCACGCCGGTGGAGCTGGAATTCACCCAGGTCGCCAAGCAGGCCTGAGCCCTGCGGCGGCCGCTCCGGCGGCCGCGCCTCCCCTGTTGCCAACCCGCCCGCATGGCGTTATGAGCCGGGCTTCGGTCACGCCCCGTGCGCGGCCGGATTCGCTGTGGGAGGCGAGGGCATCGCGATGTCCGGACCGGACCACATCAACCGAAACCCGCGGAACGCGTTTCGCGGGTGTTGAGAAAGGAGCGGCCACATGGCCAAGAAACTCGCCGGCACCATGAAGCTTCAGGTGCCTGCCGGACAAGCGAACCCGTCCCCGCCGGTTGGTCCGGCGCTCGGTCAGCGCGGCATCAACATCATGGAATTCTGCAAGGCGTTCAACGCCAAGACGCAGGAGATGGAGCCCGGCGCGCCGTGCCCCACCGTGATCACCTATTACCAGGACAAATCCTTCACGATGGAAATCAAGACGCCGCCCGCGTCTTATTACCTCAAGAAGGCGGCCAAGCTGAAATCCGGCTCCAAGACGCCGGGCCGCGACACGGCGGGCAGCGTTTCGGTCAAGCAGGTGCGCGAGATCGCCGAAGCCAAGATGAAGGATCTCAACGCCACCGACGTCGAGGCGGCGATGAAGATCGTCATGGGCTCTGCCCGGTCGATGGGTATCGAGGTGAAAGGGTAGGATCATGGCCAAACTCGGAAAACGGACCAAGGCCGCCCGCGAAGCCTTTGCCGACAAGCATGACGTGACCGTCGAAGAGGCGATCGCGCTGGTGAAATCCAATGCCTCGGCGAAATTCGACGAGACGGTGGAAATCGCGATGAACCTCGGCGTCGATCCCCGCCATGCCGACCAGATGGTCCGCGGCGTGGTGACGCTGCCCAACGGCACCGGCAAGGACGTGCGCGTCGCCGTCTTCGCCCGCGGCGAGAAGGCCGACGAGGCCAAGGCCGCCGGCGCCGATATCGTGGGTGCCGAAGACCTGATGGAGACGATCCAGGGCGGCACGATCGATTTCGACCGCTGCATCGCCACGCCCGACATGATGCCGATCGTCGGCCGTCTGGGCAAGGTGCTGGGCCCGCGCAACCTGATGCCGAACCCCAAGGTCGGCACGGTGACGATGGATGTCGAGGCTGCCGTGAAGGCCGCCAAGGGCGGCGAGGTGCAGTTCAAGGCCGAGAAGGCCGGTGTGGTGCATGCCGGTGTCGGCAAGGCCAGCTTCGACGAGGCCAAGCTGGTGGAGAACGTGCGCGCCTTCGTGGATGCGGTGCAGAAGGCCAAGCCCTCGGGCGCCAAGGGCACCTACATGAAGAAGGTCTCCATCTCTTCGACGATGGGCCCCGGCGTGACCATCGCCGTGGACAGCGCCACCGGCAACTGAGCCGCGGCTTCAGAGTAAAGTACAGGGGCGCGCCTTCGGGTGCGCCCGTTTCCTTTGGCGGAGCCTCCCCCGCGCGGAACAAGGGCGCAGCCCGCCGCGCGAGCGCCGCCCCGTCGGGGCGGGGTGGCGCTATTGCTATCCGCCCGCGCTGCGGTGGGTGCGGAGGTGCTTGGCCACCATAAAGTGCTCAACACCCATGTTGGAAGCGCCACCCCACGGGGCGGCCCCCGCGCTCCCGTTGCGCTTCACTTTGTCCGAAATACCTCGGGGGTCCGGGGGCGGAGCCCCCGGCCTGCCCCAACGCTTCGATGCGCGCGACAGCGCGCCAAGAAGGGGCGGGAGCACCCCGCCCGCCGCAGGTGTCGCGCGGAACAAGGGCGAAGCCCGCCGCGCGAGCGCCGCCCCGTCCCGGCGGGGTGGCGCTTTTGCTATCCGCCCGCGCTGCGGCAATGTCGGAGGGCCTTGGCCACCATAAAGCGCCCAACACTAAGGGCGGAGGCGCCACCCCACGGGGCGGCGCTCGCGCTCCTGTTCCGCCCGGCCGCCCCGTGCGGCGGCTTGCCACACCCGCTCGGGCGCCGAATCATGGCATTCTTATCCGCAGGGCCGCTTTGCCGGCCCGTCGCGCGACAGGTTGCGCCCCCGGCCGGAGGGAAGTCAGGCCAGCGGGGCGCGGCACCGCCAGCCGGACGCGTCGGGATGACGGCGCGCCGGCGGCGGGTTGCGGGGCCGAACGGCTCATCCGATCGGGCCCCTTGATTTTTCCGCCCGCCGCGCCAGAATGCCCTTCACATTCCCTTCCAAACCCTCTACATCCTGCCGCCTGTCAGGCTGATACGGATTCGTATCGGCCTGTCGATTCGTCCGAGACGGTGGGTGGGCCCCGCAAGGTGCCCGTAATTCCTGCCCGAGACGGGTAGAGACCAAATTCTCCGGGCTTTCAGCCTCGGGCGATTTTGCGACGGACCCGTAAGGACCCGCTTGCCGGGCCTGCAGCCCGGCAAAACATGAGCCGGAGGGTTCGCCCTCCACACTTGGAGTGAAACTGTGGATAGAGCCCAGAAAGAGAAAGTGGTCGAGGAACTCGGCCGGATCTTCGAAAGCTCTGGCGTGGTCGTCGTCGCACACTACGCAGGTCTTACGGTTGCCGAGATGCAGGAGCTCCGGGCGCAGATGCGCGAAGCCGGCGGCTCCGTGCGTGTTGCCAAGAACAAGCTCGCCAAGATCGCCCTCGAGGGAACGCCGAACGCTACGATCGCCGATCTCCTCACGGGCATGACCGTGCTCGCCTATTCCGAGGATCCTGTGGCTGCGGCCAAGGTCGTCGACAAGTTCGCCAAGGATAACGAGAAGCTCGTGATCCTGGGCGGCGCAATGGGTGGCACGGCGCTGGATACCGAAGGTGTGAAGGCCGTTGCCAAGATGCCGTCGCGCGAGGAGCTCATCGCTTCCATCGCCGGCTGCATCGGCGCCCCGGCCGCGAACATCGCCGGTGCCATCGGCGCGCCTGCTTCGAACATCGCATCGATCCTGTCCACCATCGAGGACAGGGCGGCGGCCTGAACGTAAGCCTGCACGGGTTGCAAAACACCGCGTTGGAACACATCTGAAAGAACGGAAACAGACAAATGGCTGATCTGAAGAAACTCGCCGAAGAGATCGTGGGCCTCACGCTTCTCGAAGCCCAGGAACTGAAAACCATCCTCAAGGACGAATACGGCATCGAGCCCGCCGCCGGCGGCGCGGTGATGATGGCCGGTCCGGCTGCCGGCGGCGAAGCCGGCGCGGCCGCCGAGGAAAAGACCGAATTCGACGTCGTGCTGAAGAATGCCGGCGCCTCCAAGATCAACGTGATCAAGGAAGTGCGCGGCATCACCGGCCTGGGCCTGAAAGAGGCCAAGGATCTGGTCGAAGCCGGCGGCAAGATCAAGGAAGGCGTCGGCAAAGACGAGGCCGAGGAAATCAAGTCGAAGCTCGAGGCGGCTGGTGCCGAGGTCGAGCTGGCCTGATCTGGCCTGCCGCGCATGAGCGCATGAAACAGGGCTGGCCCCGGCAATCCGGGGCCAGCCGAACCTGTCTTGAAGAGGGCCTTCGCGAAAGGCCCTGCTCAGGGAAGGTTCTTCAGGTCGGGAGCGCCCCGGTGGGACGGCGCGCAGGAATAGACCTGAACCCCCGTTTTCGGTGCGGTCTCTCCGTCGGCGCCCCACGGCGCGGGAGACTGGCGAAAAACAGAAGGTGACCCACGTGGCGCAGACCTATCTCGGCCAGAAACGTCTTCGGAAATACTACGGCAAGATCCGCGAAGTCCTGGAGATGCCGAACCTCATCGAGGTCCAGAAAAGCTCCTACGATCTGTTCCTGAATTCCGGCGACCAGCCCGAACCTCTCGACGGCGAGGGGATCAAGGGCGTGTTCCAGTCGGTCTTCCCGATCAAGGATTTCAACGAGACGGCGGTGCTGGAGTTCGTGAAATACGAGCTCGAGAAACCGAAATACGATGTCGAGGAATGCCAGCAGCGCGACATGACCTACAGCGCGCCGCTGAAGGTGACGCTGCGCCTGATCGTGTTCGATGTCGACGAGGATACCGGCGCCAAGTCGGTGAAGGACATCAAGGAACAGGATGTCTTCATGGGCGACATGCCCCTGATGACGCCGAACGGCACCTTCATCGTGAACGGCACCGAGCGGGTGATCGTTTCCCAGATGCACCGCTCGCCGGGCGTGTTCTTCGATCACGACAAGGGCAAGACGCATTCCTCGGGCAAGCTGCTGTTCGCCTGCCGGATCATCCCCTATCGCGGCTCCTGGCTGGATTTCGAGTTCGACGCGAAGGATATCGTCTTCGCGCGCATCGACCGCCGCCGCAAGCTGCCCGTCACCACGCTGCTCTACGCGCTGGGGCTGGATCAGGAAGGCATCATGGATGCCTATTACAACACGGTCGACTTCAAGCTGGCCAAGGGCAACAAGGGCTGGGTCACCAAGTTCTTCCCCGATCGCGTGCGCGGCACGCGGCCGCCTTACGACCTGGTCGATGCGGCCACCGGCGAGGTGATCGCCAAGGCGGGCGAGAAGGTCACCCCCCGCACGGTCAAGAAGCTGAAGGACGAGGGCAAGGTCACCGAGCTTCTGGTGCCGTTCGAGAACATCACCGGCCGCTTCGTCGCCAAGGACATCATCAACGAGGAAACCGGCGCGATCTATGTCGAGGCCGGGGACGAGCTGACCTGGGAAGTCGACAAGGACGGCGAGGTTACCGGCGGCACGCTGAAAGAGCTGCTGGATGCCGGCATCACCGATATCCCGGTGCTCGACATCGATAACATCACCGTGGGCCCCTACATCCGCAACACGATGGCGGCCGACAAGAACATGAACCGCGAAACCGCGCTCATGGATATCTACCGCGTGATGCGCCCCGGCGAGCCGCCCACCGTGGAAGCCGCGCAGGCGCTGTTCGACACGCTGTTCTTCGACAGCGAGCGCTACGACCTGTCGGCCGTGGGCCGGGTGAAGATGAACATGCGCCTCGATCTCGATGCGCCTGACACCCAGCGCACCCTGCGCCGCGAGGATATCATCGCCTGCGTCAAGGCGCTGGTCGAGCTGCGCGACGGCCGCGGCGAGATCGACGATATCGACCACCTCGGCAACCGCCGGGTGCGTTCTGTCGGCGAGCTGATGGAAAACCAGTACCGCGTCGGCCTGCTGCGGATGGAGCGCGCGATCAAGGAGCGCATGTCGTCGGTCGAGATCGACACGGTCATGCCGCAGGATCTGATCAACGCCAAGCCGGCCGCCGCCGCGGTGCGGGAATTCTTCGGCTCCTCGCAGCTGTCGCAGTTCATGGATCAGACCAACCCGCTTTCCGAGGTCAGCCACAAGCGGCGCCTCTCGGCGCTCGGGCCGGGCGGCCTGACGCGCGAACGGGCGGGCTTCGAGGTGCGCGACGTGCACATCACGCACTATGGCCGGATGTGCCCGATCGAGACGCCGGAAGGCCCGAATATCGGCCTGATCAACAACCTCGCCACCTTCGCGCGGGTCAACAAGTACGGCTTCATCGAAACCCCCTACCGCAAGGTCGAGAACGGGCAGGTGACCGATGAAGTGCGCTACATGTCGGCCACCGAAGAGATGCGGCACACCGTGGCCCAGGCTAACGCCAAGCTCGACGAGAACGGTCGTTTCGTGAACGATCTCGTCTCGACCCGGCAATCGGGCGAGTTCATGCTGAACCCGCGCGAGAATGTCGACCTGATCGACGTGTCGCCGAAACAGCTGGTTTCCGTGGCCGCCTCGCTGATCCCGTTCCTCGAGAACGACGACGCGAACCGCGCGCTGATGGGCTCCAACATGCAGAAGCAGGCCGTGCCGCTGCTGCAGGCCGAGGCGCCGCTGGTCGGCACCGGGATCGAGGCCATCGTGGCCCGCGATTCCGGCGCGTCGATCATCGCGCGCCGGGCCGGCGTGATCGACCAGGTCGATGCCGCGCGGATCGTTGTCCGCGCGACCGAGGATTTGGAGGTCGGCGATCCGGGCGTGGATATCTACCGCCTGCGCAAGTTCCAGCGTTCCAACCAGAACACCTGCATCAACCAGCGTCCGCTGGTGAAGGTGGGCCAGGAAGTGGGCAAGGGCGAGGTGATCGCCGACGGCCCGTCGACCGATATGGGCGAGCTGGCGCTCGGCAAGAACGTGGTCGTCGCGTTCATGCCGTGGAACGGCTACAACTATGAGGACTCGATCCTGATTTCCGAGCGGATCGCGCGGGATGACGTGTTTACCTCGATCCATATCGAGGAATTCGAGGTCGCCGCGCGCGACACGAAGCTCGGGCCGGAAGAGATCACCCGCGATATTCCGAACGTCGGCGAGGAAGCCCTGCGCAACCTCGACGAGGCGGGCATCGTCTATATCGGCGCCGATGTGGAGCCGGGCGATATCCTCGTGGGCAAGATCACCCCCAAGGGCGAAAGCCCGATGACGCCGGAAGAAAAGCTGCTGCGCGCCATCTTCGGCGAAAAGGCCTCCGACGTGCGCGATACCTCGCTGCGGGTGAAGCCGGGCGATTTCGGCACCGTCGTGGAAGTGCGTGTCTTCAACCGCCACGGCGTGGAGAAGGACGAACGCGCCCTGCAGATCGAGCGCGAGGAAGTGGAGCGTCTGGCCCGTGACCGGGACGACGAGCTGCATATCCTCGAGCGCAACATCTATGCGCGCCTCAAGACGATGGTCCTCGGCAAGACCGCGGTGAAGGGCCCCAAGGGCGTGAAGCCGAATACCGAGATCACCGAAGAGCTGCTCGAGACGCTCAGCCGCGGCCAGTGGTGGCAGCTGGCGCTCGGCGACGACGAGGAAGCCGCGCAGGTCGAGGCCCTGAACGAACAGTTCGAGGCCCAGAAACGCGCGCTCGATCACCGCTTCGAGGACAAGGTGGAGAAGGTTCGCCGCGGCGACGATCTGCCGCCGGGCGTGATGAAGATGGTCAAGGTCTTCGTTGCGGTGAAGCGCAAGCTGCAGCCGGGCGACAAGATGGCCGGCCGTCACGGCAACAAGGGCGTCATCAGCCGCGTCGTGCCGATGGAGGACATGCCGTTCCTCGCCGATGGTACGCCGGTCGATTTCTGCCTCAACCCGCTGGGCGTGCCCTCGCGCATGAACGTCGGCCAGATCCTCGAGACGCATATGGGCTGGGCCGCGCGCGGCCTTGGTCTGAAGATCGACGAGGCGCTCGACGATTACCGCCGCTCGGGCGACCTGACCCCGGTGAAGGAGGCGATGCGCATCGCCTATGGCGACGATGTCTTCGAGGAAGGCATCGAAGGCATGGACGAGGCGGCGCTTCTGGAAGCGGCCGGCAACGTCACCCGCGGCGTGCCGATCGCGACGCCGGTCTTCGACGGCGCCAAAGAGCATGACGTGAACGACGCGCTGGTGCGCGCCGGCTTCTCGGAAAGCGGCCAGTCGATCCTCTATGACGGGCGCACGGGCGAGCAATTCTCGCGGCCGGTGACGGTGGGCGTGAAGTACCTGCTCAAGCTGCACCACCTGGTGGACGACAAGATCCACGCGCGTTCCACCGGGCCCTACAGCCTGGTCACCCAGCAGCCGCTGGGCGGCAAGGCGCAGTTCGGCGGCCAGCGCTTCGGCGAGATGGAAGTCTGGGCGCTGGAAGCCTATGGCGCGGCCTACACGCTGCAGGAAATGCTCACCGTGAAGTCGGATGACGTGGCCGGGCGGACGAAGGTCTACGAGAGCATCGTCAAGGGCGAGGACAATTTCGAAGCGGGCGTTCCCGAAAGCTTCAACGTGCTCGTGAAGGAAGTCCGCGGCCTCGGCCTGAACATGGAACTCCTGGATGCGGAGGAAGAGGAGTGAGGCGCAGCCGCCTCCTCCTTTCCCCTTCGGCCCTGAATTAGGATATCGACATGAACCAGGAACTCACCACCAACCCGTTCAACCCGCTCGCGCCGCAGAAGGTGTTTGACGAGATCAAGGTCTCGCTCGCCTCGCCCGAGCGGATTCTCTCGTGGTCCTACGGCGAGATCAAGAAGCCCGAGACGATCAACTACCGCACGTTCAAGCCCGAGCGTGACGGGCTGTTCTGCGCGCGCATCTTCGGCCCGATCAAGGATTACGAATGCCTGTGCGGCAAGTACAAGCGGATGAAGTATCGCGGCGTCGTCTGCGAGAAATGCGGCGTGGAGGTCACGCTGCAGAAGGTCCGCCGCGAGCGGATGGGCCATATCGAACTGGCCGCGCCGGTGGCTCACATCTGGTTCCTGAAATCGCTGCCGTCCCGCATCGGCCTGATGCTGGACATGACGCTGCGTGATCTGGAACGCGTGCTCTATTTCGAGAACTACGTGGTGATCGAGCCCGGCCTCACCGATCTGAGCTATGGCCAGATGCTGACCGAGGAAGAGTATCTCGACGCGCAGGATGCCTATGGCGCCGACGCGTTCAGCGCCAATATCGGCGCCGAGGCGATCCGCGAGATGCTGGCCGCGATCGACCTGGAGGCGACGGCCGAACAGCTGCGCGAGGATCTCAAAGAGGCGACGGGCGAGTTGAAGCCCAAGAAGATCATCAAGCGTCTGAAGATCGTCGAGAGCTTCCTGGAATCCGGCAACCGCCCGGAATGGATGGTGCTCACGGTGATCCCCGTGATTCCGCCCGAACTGCGCCCGCTGGTGCCGCTGGATGGCGGCCGGTTCGCGACGTCTGACCTGAACGACCTCTATCGCCGGGTCATCAACCGCAACAACCGCCTCAAGCGGCTGATCGAGCTGCGCGCGCCCGACATCATCGTGCGCAACGAGAAGCGGATGCTGCAGGAATCCGTCGATGCCCTGTTCGACAACGGCCGCCGCGGCCGCGTGATCACCGGCGCCAACAAGCGCCCGCTGAAATCGCTGTCGGACATGCTGAAAGGCAAGCAGGGCCGGTTCCGGCAGAACCTGCTCGGCAAGCGTGTCGACTTCTCGGGCCGTTCGGTCATCGTGACCGGGCCGGAGCTGAAGCTGCATCAATGCGGCCTGCCCAAGAAGATGGCGCTGGAGCTGTTCAAGCCGTTCATCTACTCGCGGCTCGAGGCCAAGGGCCTCAGCTCGACGGTGAAGCAGGCCAAGAAACTGGTCGAGAAAGAGCGGCCCGAGGTCTGGGACATCCTCGACGAGGTGATCCGCGAGCACCCCGTCATGCTCAACCGCGCGCCGACGCTGCACCGCCTGGGTATCCAGGCGTTCGAGCCGGTGCTCATCGAGGGCAAGGCGATCCAGCTTCACCCGCTGGTCTGCTCGGCCTTCAACGCCGACTTCGACGGCGACCAGATGGCCGTGCACGTCCCGCTGAGCCTCGAGGCCCAGCTGGAAGCGCGCGTGCTGATGATGTCGACCAACAACGTGCTGTCGCCGGCCAACGGCGCGCCGATCATCGTGCCCTCGCAGGACATGATCCTCGGCCTCTACTACATCACGATGGAACGCGAAGGCATGAAGGGCGAAGGCAAGCTCTTCGGCTCGATCGACGAGATGGAGCATGCGCTCGCCGCCGGCGAGGTGAACCTGCACGCCAAGGTCACCGCGCGGATCAAGCAGATCGACGAGGAAGGCAACGAGGTCTTCAAGCGGTATGAAACCACGCCGGGCCGGATGCGGCTGGGCGCGCTCTTGCCGCTCAACGCCAAGGCGCCGTTCGACCTGGTCAACCGTCTGCTGCGCAAGAAGGAAGTGCAGCAGGTGATCGACACGGTCTATCGCTACTGCGGCCAGAAAGAGAGCGTCATCTTCTGCGACCAGATCATGTCGCTCGGCTTCAAGGAGGCGTTCCGCGCCGGCATCAGCTTCGGCAAGGATGACATGGTCATCCCCGAGCAGAAGTGGCCGCTGGTCGAGGAAACCCGCGACCAGGTCAAGGATTTCGAACAGCAATACATGGACGGCCTGATCACCCAGGGTGAGAAGTACAACAAGGTCGTCGATGCCTGGGCGAAGTGCAACGACAAGGTCACCGAGGCCATGATGTCCACCATCTCGGCCAAGACGAAGGACGAGAACGGTGCCGAGGCGGAACCCAACTCCGTCTACATGATGGCCCACTCGGGGGCCCGTGGCTCGGTCACGCAGATGAAGCAGCTCGGCGGGATGCGCGGGCTCATGGCGAAGCCGTCGGGCGAGATCATCGAGACGCCGATCATCTCGAACTTCAAGGAAGGCCTCACCGTGCTGGAGTACTTCAACTCCACCCACGGCGCGCGGAAGGGCCTGTCGGACACGGCGCTCAAGACGGCGAACTCGGGTTACCTGACCCGCCGCCTGGTCGACGTGGCGCAGGACAGCATCGTGCGCGAGGCCGATTGCGGCACGTCGCGCACCATCACCGCGGAAGCGGCGGTGAACGATGGCGAGGTCGTGGCCACGCTGTCCGAGCGGGTGCTCGGCCGTGTCGCGGGCGAGGATGTGCTGCGCCCCGGCACCGACGAAGTGATCGTGCAGCGCGGCGAGCTGATCGACGAACGCAAGGCCGACCTCATCGAAGACGCGGGCCTGCCCTCGATCCGCATCCGTTCGCCGCTGACCTGCGAGGCCGAGGAAGGCGTCTGCGCCGCCTGCTACGGGCGCGACCTGGCGCGCGGCACGCTGGTCAATATCGGCGAGGCGGTGGGCATCATCGCCGCCCAGTCGATCGGCGAGCCGGGCACCCAGCTGACGATGCGGACCTTCCACATCGGCGGCGTGGCCACCGGCGGTCAGCAGAGCTTCCAGGAGGCCGGTCAGGAAGGCCGGATCGAGTTGCGCAACGCGAACCTGCTGGAAAACGCTGCCGGCGAGCAGATCATCATGGGCCGCAACACGCAGCTCGCGATCATCGACGACAACGATATCGAGCGGGCTTCGTACAAGCTGGGCTACGGCACCAAGCTGCATGTCAGCGACGGCGACAAGGTCAAGCGCGGCGACAAGCTGTTCGAATGGGATCCCTACACCCTGCCGATCATCGCCGAGAAGGCGGGCAAGGCGCGTTTCGTCGATCTCACCACCGGCATCTCGGTGCGTGACGAGACCGACGATGCGACGGGCATGACCCAGAAGATCGTGACCGACTGGCGCTCGGTGCCGAAAGGCTCCGACCTGAAGCCCGAGATCCTGATCGTCGGCGAGGATGGCGAGCCTGTCCGCAACGACAACGGCAACCCGGTGACCTACCCGATGTCGGTCGACGCGATCCTGTCGGTCGAGGACGGGCAGGATATCAAGGCCGGCGACGTGGTGGCGCGGATCCCTCGCGAAGGTGCCAAGACGAAGGACATCACCGGCGGTCTGCCGCGTGTGGCCGAACTGTTCGAGGCGCGGCGTCCGAAGGATCACGCCATCATCGCCGAGATCGACGGCTATGTCCGCTTCGGGCGCGACTACAAGAACAAGCGCCGGATCGCGATCGAGCCGGCCGACGAGTCGCAGGAGCCGGTCGAATACATGGTGCCGAAGGGGAAACACATCCCCGTCGCCGAAGGCGATTTCGTCCAGAAGGGCGATTACATCATGGACGGCAATCCCGCCCCGCACGACATCCTGGCGATCATGGGCGTCGAGGCGCTGGCCGATTACATGATCAACGAGGTGCAGGAGGTCTATCGTCTGCAAGGCGTGAAGATCAACGACAAGCACATCGAGGTCATCGTGCGCCAGATGCTCAAGAAGTGGGAGATCGACGATAGCGGCGATACCACGCTTCTGAAGGGCGAACATGTCGAGAAGGCCGAGCTGGAAGAGGCCAATGCCAAGGCGGAAGCCCGCGGCGGGCGTCCGGCCACCGGTGCGCCGGTTCTGCTGGGCATCACCAAGGCCTCGCTGCAGACGCGTTCGTTCATGTCGGCCGCTTCCTTCCAGGAAACGACGCGCGTGCTGACCGAGGCGAGCGTGCAGGGCAAGCGCGACAGGCTGATCGGCCTGAAGGAGAACATCCTGGTCGGCCGGCTGATCCCGGCCGGGACGGGCGGTGCCACCCAGCGCGTGCGCAAGATCGCCCGTCAGCGCGACAACAAGGTGATCGAGGCCGCCCGCGCCGAGGCCGAGGCCGCCGCGGCGCTGGCCGCGCCGACCGAGGATTTCGGCGGCGAGGAAATGGAATCGACCCTGGTCGAAACCCCGGAAAGCCGCGAGGAGTGATCCCGCGCCGGTGATCCGGCCCCGATGCAACATCGTGAAGCCCGGCCCCCTCAGGTGGCCGGGCTTTACATTTTCGCGCTTCCGGCCCGCCGCCCGCCATGCCATGAAGCTGGCATGAGCGCGGTTTCCGACAGCACCGACAAGGGCATCCAGGTTCTCGGCCTGTGCCGCTTCTCCGTTCCGTCGGAGGGCGCCTTCCAGGTGGAGCATGACAGTATCGAGGAGCGTCGGGCGATGCTCTACGATCCGCGCCGCCTGGCCCAGCGGTTCGCCTGGTTCGAACACGTGCTGCTGCCCGGCATCGCCGCGCAGAAGGATGCGGCCTTCCGGCTGGTCGTGCTGATGGGCGAGGATTTTCCCGACCCCTGGCGCGGCCGGATGGAGGCGCATATCGCCGCCCATCCCCAGCTTGTCGTCGAATACGCGCCGCCGCTGCATCACCGGCTGATCTGCGCCCGCGCGATCCAGGCCCATACCGATCCGGGCGCGAAGATCGTCGCCCAGTTCCGGCTGGACGATGACGATGCGGTCGCCGTCAACTTCACCCGCCGCCTGCGCCGCGACATCCGTCGCGCCTCGGGCCTGTTCAAGGGCGATGCGCCGGTGGCGGTGGATTACGGGCGCGGCATCCTGCTGAGCGCGGGGCAGGGCGGGCTCACCCTCTCGCCCCGGCTGACGCGCTACTGGACCCCGGCACTGGCGATCTGCACGAAGCCGGGCGACGGGCACCACATCCTCGATTTCCAGCACCACCTGGTCTGGAAGGAGATGACGACGCTCACCTTCGTGGACGAGATCATGTTCGTGCGCGGCGATCACCAGACGAATGACAGCGCCATCCCCGCGAAAGGCGACGGTTTCCCGTTGCCGGAAGAGCTGCATCGCACCACCTTGCGCCAGAGGTTCCGCATCGAGCTGCCCGCCTTCGCGCGGGCGCTGGCCGATCTGGACTGAGCGCGACTGAAAGGCCCCGCATGCCGCTTTCCGACAATGCCCGCGCGGCGCTGCTGATGATGGGCTCGATGGCCGCCTTCACCGTGAACGACACGTTCATGAAGTCGCTGAACGGGCATCTGCCGCTCTTCCAGGCGATCTTCCTGCGCGGGCTGGTGACGATATTGATCCTCGGCGGCATCGCGCAGCTGCGCGGCCAACTGAAGCTGCGCCTGCCGCGCCGCGATGCCGGGCTGCTGGCGCTGCGCTCGCTGGGCGAGGCGGGGGCGGCGTATTTCTTCATCACCGCGCTGTTCAACATGCCGCTCGCCAACGCCACGGCGATCATGCAGACCGTGCCGCTGGCCGTGACGCTGGCCGGCGCGCTGTTTCTGGGTGAGCGGGTTGGCTGGCGCCGGATGGCGGCGATCGTGATCGGCTTCGGCGGCGTGATCCTGATCGTCCGGCCCGGCGCCGAGGGCTTCAACGTCTTCGCGCTCTACGCGCTGATCGCGGTGGCCTCGGTCACGCTGCGCGACCTGGCCACCCGCCGGATGAGCCGCGACATTCCCTCGCTCACCGTCGCCGCTTCGGGCGCGGTGGCCGTCACGCTGCTGGGCGGGGTGATGTCGTTCACCATCGACTGGGCGCCGATGACGAGCTTCTCGCTGGCGATGCTGGCAGGCTCCACCACCTTCGTGATGCTGGGCTACATGCTGTCGATCGGCGCGGTGCGGCTGGGCGAGATCGGCTTCGTCTCACCCTTCCGCTATACCGCGCTCGTCTGGGGGATCGCACTGGGCCTGCTGGTCTTCGGCCACTTCCCCGACCTGCTGACACTCGCCGGAACCGCAATCATCGCGGCGACCGGGCTCTTCACCCTGCTGCGCGAACGCCGGCTCGGCGCGGTGCCCGATCCCGGCCCGGCGCCGCTGCGAATCCGCTAGGCGCGGCAGGCGCGTAGGCCGCGCGGGCCCCGCGCCGAAACCCGCCTGCCATGCCGCGCGGCCAGTGTTGACACCACTGGCGACTCCCCCTATACGGCGCGCACTTGGGCGCGCGGAGCCATCCGCCGGGCCTGGGCCAACAGTACTGAAGTGGTCACGATCCGGGCGCTGCGCCTCGATCCTCTGGAATTCCACCGCTTCGCCCCCCGATGGGGCGATCGCGGTATTTGCGCTATGCGGACGCGCGTGGCGCGACGTCGAAATTGATATGTGTTGCAACACCGAGGAACCGGAATGCCAACGATCCAACAGCTGATCCGCAAGCCGCGGCAGCCGAAAGTCCAGCGCTCGAAGTCGATGCACCTCGAGGGCAGCCCGCAGAAGCGGGGCGTCTGCACGCGCGTCTACACCACGACGCCGAAGAAACCGAACTCGGCCATGCGGAAAGTTGCGAAGGTGCGGCTGACCAACGGTTACGAGGTGATCAGCTACATCCCCGGTGAAAGCCACAACCTGCAGGAACACTCGGTCGTCCTGATCCGCGGGGGCCGCGTGAAAGACCTTCCGGGCGTCCGCTACCACATCCTGCGCGGTGTGCTCGATACCCAGGGCGTCAAGGACCGCAAGCAGCGCCGTTCGAAATACGGCGCCAAGCGTCCGAAATAAGGAGAGACAAGCATGTCCCGTCGTCACGCCGCCGAGAAGCGCGAAGTTCTGCCCGACGCCAAGTATGGCGATATCGTGCTGACCAAATTCATGAACAACCTGATGATCGACGGCAAGAAGTCGGTCGCCGAGCGGATCGTCTACAACGCGTTCGAGCGCGTGGAAGGCAAGCTCAAGAAAGCCCCCGTGGAAGTGTTCCACGAGGCGCTCGACAACGTGAAACCCTCGGTCGAGGTCCGCTCGCGCCGTGTGGGTGGCGCCACCTACCAGGTGCCCGTCGAGGTGCGCCCCGAGCGCCGCGAGGCGCTGGCGATCCGCTGGCTGATCAAGGCCGCGCGCGCCCGCAACGAGAACACGATGGAAGAGCGCCTGGCCGGCGAGCTGCTGGATGCGGTCAACGGCCGCGGCACCGCCGTCAAGAAACGCGAAGACACCCACAAGATGGCCGACGCGAACCGCGCGTTCAGCCATTACCGCTGGTAAGACTTACAGGAAGCAGCCCCATGGCACGCGACTACCCCCTCCAACGCTACCGCAACTTCGGCATCATGGCTCACATCGATGCCGGCAAGACCACGTGTACGGAGCGTATTCTCTTCTACACCGGCAAGTCCCACAACATCGGCGAGGTGCATGACGGCGCCGCGACGATGGACTGGATGGAGCAGGAGCAGGAACGCGGCATCACCATCACCTCGGCTGCGACCACGACGTTCTGGCAGTGGCAGGAAGACCCGACGGCCGAAGGCACGTCGGACACCAAGTTCCGCATGAACATCATCGACACGCCCGGTCACGTGGACTTCACCATCGAGGTGGAGCGTTCGCTCGCCGTGCTCGACGGCGCGATCTGCGTGCTCGACGCGAACGCCGGCGTGGAGCCGCAGACGGAAACCGTCTGGCGCCAGGCCGACCGTTACGAAGTGCCGCGCATCGTGTTCGTCAACAAGATGGACAAGATCGGCGCCGACTTCTTCAACTGCGTCAAGATGATCGCCAACCGCACCGGGGCCACGCCCGCGCCGATCCAGATCCCGATCGGGGCCGAGAACGAGCTCGAGGGCATCATCGACCTCATCACCATGGAAGAGTGGACATGGAAGGGCGAGGATCTCGGCGCTTCCTGGACGCGTCAGCCGATCCGCGACGAGCTCAAGGAGCTGGCCGAGGAATGGCGCGGCAAGCTCATCGAGAACGCCGTCGAGATGGATGACGACGCGATGATGGAGTATCTGGAAGGCAACGAGCCGGATATTCCCACGCTGCGCAAGCTGATCCGCAAGGGCACGCTCGACCTCAAGTTCGTGCCGGTTCTCTGCGGCTCGGCCTTCAAGAACAAGGGCGTGCAGCCGCTGCTCAACGCCGTGATCGACTACCTGCCCAGCCCGCTGGACGTGGTCGATTACATGGGCTTCAAGCCCGGCGACGAGGAAGAGGTGCGCAACATCGCCCGCCGCGCGGATGACGACATGCCGTTCGCCGGCCTCGCCTTCAAGATCATGAACGACCCGTTCGTCGGCTCGCTGACCTTCACGCGCATCTATTCGGGCGTGCTGCGCAAGGGCGATTCGATCCTGAACTCGACCAAGGGCAAGAAAGAGCGCATCGGCCGCATGATGATGATGCACTCCAACAACCGCGAAGAGATCGAGGAAGCCTTCGCCGGCGACATCATCGCGCTCGCGGGCCTGAAGGACACGACCACCGGCGATACGCTGTGCTCCGACAAGGATCCGGTCGTGCTGGAAACGATGACCTTCCCCGAGCCGGTGATCGAGATCGCCGTCGAGCCCAAGACCAAGGGCGACCAGGAAAAGATGTCGCAGGGCCTGCAGCGCCTCGCGGCCGAGGATCCCTCGTTCCGGGTGGAAACCGATCTGGAATCCGGCCAGACGATCATGAAGGGCATGGGCGAGCTTCACCTCGACATCCTCGTCGATCGCCTGAAGCGCGAATTCAAGGTCGAGGCGAATATCGGCGCCCCGCAGGTGGCCTACCGCGAGACGATCTCGCAGAAGATCACCCATACCTATACGCACAAGAAGCAGTCGGGCGGCTCCGGCCAGTTCGCCGAGGTGCAGCTGGAAATCACGCCGACCGAACCGGGCGAAGGCTATTCCTTCGAAAGCCGCATCGTCGGCGGCTCGGTGCCGAAGGAATACATCCCCGGCGTCGAGAAGGGCATCAAGTCGGTCATGGATAGCGGCCCGCTGGCCGGCTTCCCGGTGATCGACTTCAAGGTCGCCCTGGTCGACGGCAAGTTCCACGACGTCGACTCGTCGGTCCTGGCCTTCGAGATCGCCTCGCGGATGTGCATGCGCGAAGGTCTGCGCAAGGCCGGCGCCAAGCTGCTCGAGCCGGTGATGAAGGTCGAGGTGACGACGCCCGAGGAATATACCGGCGGCATCATCGGCGATCTCACCTCCCGCCGGGGGCAGGTGACGGGCCAGGATCCGCGCGGCAATGCCGTGGCGATCAACGCGATGGTCCCGCTCGCCAACATGTTCGGCTACATCAACACGCTGCGTTCCATGTCCTCGGGCCGCGCGAACTTCGTGATGCAGTTCGATCACTACGATCCGGTGCCGCAGAACATCTCGGACGAGATTCAGGCGAAATACGCGTAACGCCGCGGGCGACGCTCAGGAAGACAGGAGGCCAGCATGGCTAAAGGTAAATTCGAACGCACGAAACCGCACGTCAACATCGGCACGATCGGCCATGTCGACCACGGCAAGACGACGCTGACCGCGGCGATCACGAAGTATTTCGGCGATTTCCGCGCCTATGACCAGATCGACGGCGCGCCCGAGGAAAAGGCCCGCGGCATCACGATCTCGACCGCTCACGTGGAATACGAGACCGAGAACCGTCACTATGCGCACGTCGACTGCCCCGGCCACGCCGACTACGTGAAGAACATGATCACCGGTGCCGCCCAGATGGACGGCGCGATCCTGGTCGTGAACGCCGCCGACGGCCCGATGCCCCAGACGCGCGAGCACATCCTGCTCGGCCGCCAGGTGGGCATTCCCTACATGGTCGTCTACCTCAACAAGGTCGACCAGGTGGATGACGAGGAGCTGCTGGAGCTCGTGGAGATGGAAGTCCGCGAACTGCTGACGACCTACGAGTATCCGGGCGACGACATCCCGATCATCAAGGGCTCGGCCCTGGCCGCGCTGGAAGGCCGCGACGAGGAGATCGGCGAGAAGTCGATCCGCGCGCTGCTGGAAGCGGTGGACGAGTACATCCCGACGCCCGAGCGCGCCGTGGACCAGCCGTTCCTGATGCCGATCGAAGACGTGTTCTCGATCTCGGGCCGCGGCACCGTGGTGACGGGCCGTGTCGAGCGTGGCGTGATCAACGTGGGCGACGAGATCGAGATCGTCGGCATCCGCGACACCAAGAAGACCACCTGCACCGGTGTCGAGATGTTCCGCAAGCTGCTGGATCGCGGCGAGGCGG